>VOFK01000026.1_pt1 | contig 271564 bp, 212 predicted proteins | sample 5384121 | NCBI WGS metagenome assembly VOFK01 (sample SAMN12384730, study PRJNA508395) | human gut metagenome | isolation source: healthy gut J | host: Homo sapiens | reverse complement strand
TCGAAGGCTCTCCTGTTGAAAGGGGCGGCCACCTACTCTCCCGCATTGCATTGCAGTACCATCGGCACCAGGCGGGCTCGCTTCTGTTCACGAGATAGGGAAGAGATTGGGACCCGCCGCCATAACCACCTGATAAATGGGTTATGACAAATCGCGACAAGCAAAAACATAGCTCCCCCAACACACGGCACAAGCCGTGCAAGCCGAGGTATGCGCTCCCTAATGGAGCAGTTTCCGAGGCAGTGGTAGCGCTCGGCTTTGGCGTCGCCGCCTTTACCTGCGCCCTATCAACGTCATCGTCTCTGACGACCCTCGAAAGAGCTCTCATCTTTGCGGCGGGCTTGCGCTTAGATGCTTTCAGCGGTTATCCCTCCATACATACTCTGAAGCGGTGCATCTGGCGACGCAAACTGATTCACCAGGTGCGTATGTCCATCCCGGTTCCTCGTAACAGGCCCCTCAAATATCTTCGCCCACAGAAGATAGGGACCGAACTGTCTCACGACGTTCTAAACCCAGCTCGCGTGCCACTTTAAACGGCGAACAGCGAAGACGCGGGGACCCTTCTCCAGCCCCGATGTGACGAGCCGACATCGAGGTGCCAAACCGCTCCGTCGATATGAACTCTTAAGGGAGCGATCAGCCTGTTATCCCCGGAGTACCTTTATCCTTTGAGCGATGGCCCTTCCATGCGGAACCGCCGGATCACTATGCTCCAGTTTCCTCCTGCTCGGGATGTCTCCCTCCCAGTCAAGCGCCCTTATGCCATTGCACTCTAGAGGCCGGTTACCAATCGGCCTGAGGGCACCTTTAAGCCTCCGTTACACTTTTGGAGGCGACCACCCCAGTCAAACTACCCGCCAAGCGGTGTCCGCGCTAAAAAGCGCGTTAGACCTCGGACAGCCAAAGGGCCGTATTTCAAGGGCGGCTCCACGAAGACTGGCGTCCCCGCTTCATCAAAGCCTCCGGCCTATCCTACACATCGGATGACCAAAGGTCAGCGCTAAGCTGTAGTAAAGGTTCACGGGGTCTTTTTCGTCCCATCGCGGGTAATCGGCATCTTCACCGATACTACAATTTCACTGGGATCATGGCCGAGACAGCGCCCGGATCATTACACCATTCGTGCAGGTCGGAACTTACCCGACAAGGAATTTCGCTACCTTAGGACCGTCATAGTTACGGCCGCCGTTTACCGGGGCTTCAACTCGGGGCTTCACCCACAAACGGGGCTGACTCCTCCTCTTAACCTTCCGGCACCGGGCAGGTGTCAGGCTGTATACATCATCTTTCGAGTTTGCACAGCCCTGTGTTTTTGTTAAACAGTTGCCTGGGCCTATTCTCTGCGCCTCACGTTGCCGTGAGGACCCCTTTATCCCGAAGTTACGGGGTCAGTTTGCCTAGTTCCTTAGCCATGAATCTCCCAACGCCTCAGTATGTTCTACCCGTCTACCTGTGTCGGATTGCGGTACGGGCCTCAGATGGATATGCTTAGCGGATTTTCTAGGAAGTATGGTTACCCACGCTGTCGCCGCCTCCCGAAGGAGGAAGCGTACTGTCGGCTTTCAGCTCTGGAGGTGGATTTGCCTGCCTCCATCAGCACCTACGGCCTTCAACGCCCTATTCCGTCAGGGGCGCGGTGGTGTCACTGCTCCGTCTCCACGTCGCTCCAGCAGAGGGTCACGGAATATTAACCGTGTCTGCCATCGGCCTCGCCGTTCGGCTGAGCCTTAGGACCCGACTGACCCCGGGCTGACTGGCATCGCCCGGGAAACCTTAGACTTGCGGCGGGGGCGGTTCTCACGCCCCTAGTCGTTACTTATGCCTACATTTGCTTTTCCACGCCCTCCAGGAATCCTCACGGAAACCATTCGACGGAGGTGGAATGCTCCCCTACCGGTACTTTTCATTACTCTGCTACCCCCGTGCCTTCGGTATCTGACTTAATACCCGATTATTATCCATGCCCGGTCTCTCGACTAGTGAGCTGTTACGCACTCTTTGAATGAATGGCTGCTTCCAAGCCAACATCCTAGCTGTCACTGAGACCAGACCTCGTTAGACTAACTTAGACAGAATTTCTGGACCTTAGACGACGGTCAGGGATTCTTCTCCTCTCGGGGACGGACCTTAGCACCCGCCCCTTACTGCCGGACTGCGGACCGCGAGCATTCGGAGTTCGTCAGGACTCGATAGGCGGTGAAGCCCTCTCGTCCTATCGGTCGCTCTACCTCTCGCGGTGAACATCCGACGCGGCACCTAAATGCCTTTCGGGGGAGTACGAGCTATCTCCAAGTTTGATTGGCCTTTCACTCCTACGCACAGCTCATCGGGAAGCTTTTCAACGCTTATCCGTGCGGCCCTCCATCCCGTGTTACCGGGACTTCAGCCTGGCCATGCGTAGATCACTTGGTTTCGCGTCTGCCCCATCCGACTCGGCGCCCTGTTCAGGCTCGCTTTCACTGCGGCTGCGGGCGTACTCGCCCTTAGCCTTGCCGGACATGGCAACTCGTAGGCTCATTATGCAAAAAAGGCACGCCGTCACTGCAAAAGCAGCTCCGACCGCTTGTAGGCGCATGGTTTCAGGGACTGTTTCACTCCCCCCCTGCTAGGGGTGCTTTTCACCTTTCCCTCACGGTACTCGTTCACTATCGGTCTCACGGGAGTATTTAGCCTTACCGGATGGTCCCGGCGGATTCACGCAGGATTCCTCGTGTCCCGCGCTACTCAGGATACCACTATGCCCAATCACGCTTCGCATACCGGGCTCTCACCGTCTGCGGCGGTCCTTTCCAGGGACCTTCTGCTCGCGATCATGATACAAGGTCGTGGTCCTACTACCCCGTCGCTGCCTTGCGACAGCGACGGTTTGGGCTGTTCCCCGTTCGCTCGCCACTACTAGGGGAATCACTGTTGTTTTTCTCTTCCTGGGGGTACTAAGATGTTTCAGTTCCCCCGTTAGCCTCCCCTGCTTGGCAGGGATACCGCCAAGCGGTGGGGTGTCCCATTCGGAAATCCGCGGGTCAAGGGCTATTTGCGCCTAACCGCGGCTTATCGCAGCTTATCACGTCCTTCATCGCCTCCGTGAGCCAAGGCATCCGCCATGCGCCCTTTCTTACTTTCTTCTCCTCGCCACGCAGACCTTAAAAAGCCTGCGGGAAGGCAGCTCATACTTTCAGCTTGTGTCAGTCTTGCGGCGCCATCGCTGGGCCGCAAGGCCTTGAACTTTTTTGTTGGTTCACTACAGTTTCGCTTGTCTCAATATGTCAAAGATCGTTTCCGCTATAATAGCGGATGGTGGAGAATATCGGATTCGAACCGATGACCCCCTGCTTGCAGGGCAGGTGCTCTAGCCAACTGAGCTAATCCCCCTCGGGAATAGCCGCAGCCTCCAAAATGCTCCTGAAAGAGTAGTAGTCCCAGGCAGACTTGAACTGCCGACCTCCACATTATCAGTGTGGCGCTCTAACCAACTGAGCTATAGGACTGTCGTCAGGATAAGGCCGCCGCCGGGCTCCTCTCTCGTATGGGAAAGACAGACAGCAAGAAGAGGCAAAGAAGGAAAGCCACAGATGACTTCTCTACTCTATCCTCAGGCACAATCCCGACCCTGTCCCGATGCGGGAAGGGAAAGAGCGGCCTCTCCAGAAAGGAGGTGTTCCAGCCGCACCTTCCGGTACGGCTACCTTGTTACGACTTAGCCCCAATCACCAGTTTCGCCCTAGGCCGATCCTTGCGGTCACGGACTTCAGGCGCCCCCGGCTTTCATGGCTTGACGGGCGGTGTGTACAAGGCCCGGGAACGTATTCACCGCGCCATGGCTGATGCGCGATTACTAGCGAATCCAGCTTCGTGGGGTCGGGTTGCAGACCCCAGTCCGAACTGAGACCGTTTTTTAAGGATCATGAGCCGGTCGCCCGGCTCCCCTCTGTGACGGCCATTGTAACACGTGTGTGGCCCCGGACGTAAGGGCCGTGCTGATTTGACGTCATCCCCACCTTCCTCACACCTTACGGTGGCAGTGTCCGCAGAGTGCCCGGCATCACCCGATGGCAACTACGGAGAGGGGTTGCGCTCGTTATGGCACTTAAGCCGACACCTCACGGCACGAGCTGACGACAACCATGCAGCACCTCCACAGGAGTCCCGAAGGACCTCATCATCTCTGAATCGTTCTCCTGCAGTTCAAGCCCGGGTAAGGTTCCTCGCGTATCATCGAATTAAACCACATGTTCCTCCGCTTGTGCGGGCCCCCGTCAATTCCTTTGAGTTTCACCGTTGCCGGCGTACTCCCCAGGTGGGATGCTTAATGCTTTCGCTTAGCCGCGGCACGCCAGGCGCGCCACAGCGGGCATCCATCGTTTACCGCGCGGACTACCAGGGTATCTAATCCTGTTCGATACCCGCGCTTTCGAGCTTCAGCGTCAGTTACGCTCCCCGCCAGCTGCCTTCGCAATCGGGGTTCTTCGTCATATCTAAGCATTTCACCGCTACACGACGAGTTCCGCCGGCGTTGCGCGCACTCAAAGTGGGGCAGTTCGCGCTGCAGTGCAGACGTTGGGCGCCTACATTTCACAACACGCTTACCTCACGGCCTACGCTCCCTTTAAACCCAATAAATCCGGATAACGCCCGGACCTTCCGTATTACCGCGGCTGCTGGCACGGAATTAGCCGGTCCTTATTCGCGCGGGTACCTGCAGACCTCCAGCACGTGGAGGGTGTTATCCCCCGCGCAAAAAGCAGTTTACAACCCATAGGGGCCGTCATCCTGCACGCTACTTGGCTGGTTCAGACTCGCGTCCCATTGACCAATATTCCTCACTGCTGCCTCCCGTAGGAGTTTGGACCGTGTCTCAGTTCCAATGTGGGGGACCTTCCTCTCAGAACCCCTACTGATCGTAGGCTAGGTGGGCCGTTACCCCGCCTACTACCTAATCAGACGCATCCCCATCCATGTCCGCAAAGCTTTACTCCAATTCAGATGTCCTCATCGGAGACCATGGGGAGTTAGTCCGCCTTTCGACGGGTTATTCCCCAGACATGGGCAGGTTGGATACGCGTTACTCACCCGTGCGCCGGTCGACGCCTAAGGAAAGCAAGCTTTCCCTATCGTTTCCCCTCGACTTGCATGTGTTAAGCCTGTAGCTAGCGTTCATCCTGAGCCAGGATCAAACTCTCCATTGTAAAATATCCGTTTGACTTCCCTTACGAAAAGGGAAAGACTTTGTCTCTGTTCTCAAGGACGCTCATCCAGATGTACCGAAGATTGGGCTCAAAGCACCTGTTCCAAAAATTGGACGGCTCTTCTTCTTTACCCGGATGCGACCTGGCCAAAATGATCAGGAAGCATCCGCTTCTTGTACTACTCTCTGTCTTATGTAAATCTCTTCAAAGATCGCTTATCTTTATCGCTCTCCCTTTCTCGGCGTGTGCTTTGTTCGGAAAAGCGGGTGCAAAGGTACGGCGTTTTTTAATACCCTCCAAATGTTTCGAAAGAAAAGTTTGCGAAAGTTGGCAGTTTTTCGCGTTATTTTACAAAACAAGGGTAAAAAGAGGGTATTTTTGGGAAAAAGGCAGGAAAAAGGGGAAAGCAGTAGTAAGGGAACAGGCGGTTCACATCTGTCATTATAGGGAGATTTCGGCTCCTTTATCATTTAATTATTTTCTCCTTATTATATATAGGGGCCGGAAAGACGAGAAGAAAGGGCAGGATGGGCAAAGAAAGGGGGGCGGACGGAGGAAAAAGCCTCGCCTACCCTCTCCGGGGAAGGCCCAAAAGCCTGCGCCAATCCTTCGGGATGGTCTCGGGATCCGTTCGGGATGGAAAGCGGTACGCGGAAAAATGGATTTCCCATGCAAGAGAACTGACTTAGTAATCGCACGCAGATTGGGCTCAAAAGTGGGGTAAAAAATGAAGTTAACTTCGTAGCCCTATGAATATAACTTCGTAGGCCAATGAAGTTAACTTCGTAGGCCGATGAAGTTATATTCATTTTTAGGGGCAGTTAGGAGGGGTCTTCAGCGCGACCTTGCCGAGGGTTGCTGATAGCCCGAGTTGGTGATAGCTTAAGGCCGCGCTGGGTGGTAACTTATGACCACATTTAGTGACTACTTGGGATGGTCGCAAGGTGGAATAGAGTAGAAGAGTGAAATAGTGTCTTCAGCCCACCTTGCTGTCCTATTTAACGTTTAACATTTAACGTTTTTGTTTGAGAAGGGTCGCATTCGCATCATGTCACGTTACCACGAAGTCACGTTTCCCCTTTACGGACGGGCATTCCCACATTATAACGTTTAACATTAGGTGACTATATACTATCTTATGGTTTTTCGTGTATGCTTCCACTCCATCGAGCAGATTCTTAGCCATATTCTTATCGGCATGGAGATTGTCTGCCAACATTCCTGTAAACAGAGAAAGGTTCTGCTCCACATCAGCAGGAAGCTTGGCTGCCTTCCTATAATCGGGAATATCTACCGTATGCACCAAACCAGGAGGCGAACGCATCTACGTGCAAGCTTCCTACATCATAGCCGACGATGCAACCAGAGAGCGTGAGTTTGGTAATCTCCGTGCCATCAAGGACAACTACCCGAAGTACGTTATCTCCATGACTCCTCTGCTCACAAATAATGATGATGACGGCATCACGCATCTGCATCTTCGCAAGTTCCTGACTGAAGGAATATAAATAACAGGCAAAGATTCCTTTATTCCTCCCCATTCAGGCATTCGCCCGTCTCATAACTCTTCGTCATATCCTTTAAGATACCTATCATCTCCTGCCTCAAGTTCTCAGGTTTCAGCACAATGATATTTCTGCCATGCCACAACAGTTCCTGAAGGAAATCACGGCTGGGGCGAATGGTGAGGGTATATTCCCGATACATCGTTAACTATCTTAAGATACTTAAAAAAGTATCCTAAGATACCCTCGTACCCTTTCTTCAGTTATTTCAAATACTCTATGAGCATATTGAAGTTCTTTTTACCAAGATTATTCTCAGACAAAGACTGACTCATGTTCTTATTAACGATAAGACGTGATTGCATTTTTCCCAAACATCAGCATCTAATAATTCCTTCCATTTTGCTGCACTTCGCATAATAACAAACACCACATCTTCTCTTTCATAAGCCAAATATCTAATTAGCTTCTTTGTTAATTCCTGAGATGGCAACACAACACCCCTTGGAAAATCCTTAAAGGAAACAGAAGTGTAAGCACAATACTGAACTATTGCAAAGTTTCGGAAGAACTCATATTCCTTTTGATGATTTATGTTGAGTCGATTAATATTATTATACCAATAATAGTCACCAATCTCATTCAACGCATCTCCATAATCTACATTACTTAAGTTTATGCTACATTTCTCTTTGTATTCTTCATGCCCCTTAACATAATATTCTTGAGGAAACAACAAGCTATCTACCTTAAATGTCAACGTATTGCACAATTCGGACATAGCACCCTCTCGCAAACGAATATCAACATTATCTTTCACCTCATCATTCACTCCCAACTTAAATCCAGGATTTAAGCTAAGAATAACGACTTTTGCCTTGAGCGGGTTACCTCTCCATGGCTCAGCAGGAGCACCAAGGACATACTTACAATCTTCCTTTACATTTCGGTTGAACTCATTTATTACCTGTTCTTCATAAGGATTTGGATAGACTATCTTTATATCCTCATTATACCAATGAGAGCGCATATAATCCCCTTGTAGCTTAGGCCAAAGATTTTCTTTAACAATATCTGATTCTGAAACGCAGTAAAATCCTGACGGATTGACAATTCGTTTGAGTAGTTCTTCACTTGTCAAAGACTTTTTCAACGAAGCCAAACTATCCCATCTAAGATATTTCTGCGTAAAATTTACAGACTTATCGTCTTCTGTATAAGAGAATCTCAATCTAATCTCCATCATGAGAAGATCCAACACTTTCTCTAAGCTAAGCGTTTCTTTAAGATAATTAGCCATTGCAAACTGGTCATCCACATATCTATCGCTTTCAGGGTATCTAAGATGCGAAACGAAATACGCCAATGTTTGCTTGATGCTATCTTGGGCAATCTCAGGATGATTGTCTAAAAACTCACGAATATGCGATAAGATATCAAAGCCCTTGTCGGCAACATAAAGCAGATGCATCAACTTTGAGTCTGTATCCGTCTGTCCAAACTCGTGACAATAATCGTCAACATAAGCCTTGATATGCCTCTCTGGTAGACTAACACGCTCGCCTCCTACTGGATAAAATGCAATTCTTCTCATAATTAATCGTTTTGATGTTACACTTTTTGCTTCAAATCTTACTACATCCACAAAGATTATCAGCATTTTCGTTTTTGCGGATTGTTAGATAACGGATTATCTAAAACTATATTGCATAGGGAACTCCTTTTTTGTATTTTATAGAAAAAAATAGTTCCGATTTATATCCATTATAAAAGACAAAAATATGGCAACTATTATTCGTCAATCATACATCGACAAGATAGAAAGACAACCATAGAACGCAATAACAACCTCATTTACAACAGGTTTCCATAATTTTCCATACCATTGAAAGTGGATGGAATAAACATACAGCACTCTTTATCAAGTACTTATAAAAATCACCAATGATATTTTTCCACTTTTTCTTTGCAAGAACGCGGTTTATGTCTAATTATTTAGTAACTTTGCATCCAAAATGACAGATACACATTTTCATAACTAACAATTTAATATTCATAAGAAATAATATTCACAAGAAACATGAAACACTTCATTCTATCCTGCGCACTGTTGATGGCGGCTATAGCCACCTCCAGCGCACAACAAACTGGTAAGTTGCCCGTCTACCTCGACAACACCAAACCAGTAGAGCAACGCATCGACGATGCCATTGCCCGCATGACGCTGCAAGAAAAGATTCGCATCATTCATGCACAGAGTAAGTTTTCTTCTGCAGGAGTTCCCCGTTTGGGATTTCCTGATTTCTGGACAGATGACGGTCCTCATGGTGTTCGCCCTGATGTACTGTGGGACGAATGGGAGCAGGCTGGTCAGACCAACGACTCCTGCGTTGCCTTCCCTGCCCTCACCTGCCTGGCAGCATCCTGGAACCCACAGATGAGCAGAATCTATGGAGAATCATTAGGCGAAGAGGCTTTGTATCGAGGAAAAGACATGATCTTAGGTCCTGGCGTGAACATCTATCGCACCCCATTGAACGGGCGCAACTTCGAATATATGGGTGAAGATCCTTACCTGGCAAGCATCATGGTTGTACCTTATATCCAAGGATTACAGTCTAAGGGAGTATCAGCCTGCGTAAAGCATTACTGCCTCAATAACGAGGAGGAATACCGTCATCAGGTAAACGTCATCGTGAGCGACCGTGCCCTCCATGAAATCTATCTCCCAGCCTTCAAGGCTGCTGTAGAAAAAGGAAAGACTTGGGGAATCATGGGTGCATACAATCTCTACAAGAACGAACACAACTGCCACAACCAGTGGACTCTGAACAAGATTCTGAAGGGCGACTGGAAATATGACGGCGTAGTGGTAAGCGACTGGGGAGGCGCACACGATACTGACCAAGCCGTGAAGAACGGGCTCGACATAGAGTTCGGCACATGGACGAATGGATTGACTATGGGTGCCAGCAATGCCTACGATAATTACTACCTTGCCGTACCATATATAAAAGGTATCCAGGAAGGTAAATACACCACCAAGGAATTGGATGAAAAGGTGCGCCGCGTATTGCGCCTCTTCTATCGCACCACCATGAATCCGAACCGTCCTCATGGTTTCCTCTGTTCTGACAACCACTATGCAGCAGCCAGACAGATTGCCGAAGAAGGCATCGTACTGCTCCAGAACAAGAACCATGTGCTTCCTATCAATACCCAGAAGGCACAACGTGTTTTGGTAGTAGGAGAAAATGCCGTGAAGATGATGACCGTGGGTGGAGGCAGTTCTTCTCTCAAGGTACAGCGGGAGATTTCGCCACTCGACGGATTAAAATCTCGACTGGAAAAAGATAATGTGGAAGTGGAGTTTGCCCGAGGTTATGTAGGCGATGTAAGCGGAAATTACAATGGCGTAACTACCGGACAGAATTTGGAGGACAAACGCAGCGAGACTGAGTTGATAGCCGAAGCCGTAGAAAAGGCCAAGCAGGCTGATTACGTGGTGATGTTTGGCGGCTTGAACAAGAGCGATTATCAGGATTGCGAAGGTCACGACCGCAAACAGCTTGAATTGCCATACGCTCAAGACAAGCTCATCGAGGCTTTGTCTAAAGCCAACAAGAACTTCATCTATGTGAATATCTCGGGTAATGCTGTGGCTATGCCTTGGAAAGAAAAGGTAGCAGGCATCATTCAGGGATGGTATATCGGTAGCGAAAGCGGTGAAGCTCTGGCTTCTATCCTCACCGGCGACAAGAATCCTAGCGGCAAATTACCATTCACATGGGTAAACTCATTGCAGGAAGTGGGTGCCCACGCATTAAACACCTATCCGGGCACCTGGCGCAAGGAAGGTGGAGCCAAGACTGAGGGCAACATCATTGATGAGGAGTATAAGGAAGGCATCTACGTAGGTTACCGTTGGACTGATAAGAAAAACATCAAGCCAGCATTCGCCTTTGGACATGGATTGAGCTACACTCAGTTTGTCATCTCTAATCTTCGCAGTGATAAGAATCTGATGAATCAGAATGACTCTATCACCTTTACCGTGAATGTAAAGAACACTGGCAAACGTGCCGGTGCAGAAACCATCCAGCTCTATATCCATGATGTAAAGGCTTCTGTTGATCGCCCTTACAAGGAGCTGAAGGGATTCCAGAAGGTTTACCTGCAGCCGGGAGAGAGCAAGGATGTAAACATCACCATCAATAAGCAGGCACTCAGCTTCTATGATGAAACTGCTGCATCCTGGAAGGCTGAAGCAGGCAAGTTTGAGGCGCTCGTCGGAAATGCTTCCGATCAGCTGAAACTCAAAAAGGCGTTTGAACTGAAATAAAACAAAAAAAGGTTCCTTTGGAGATTATCAAACTCCATCAAGGAACCCTTTTTTTGTATCCAGTATAAGTTTGCACTAAACTTCTACCGAATATCATCTCATTCCGTTTTGCTTTACCTTTGTTTCAAATTCATCTCTTTCACAAATGGCTCCATTCTTTAGGAAGAGTTTCAGGAACGCTGCATCAAAGTAATCATATAACTCGCCGATATATTCATGATCGGTTTGCATCATATCATTAGCTTGTTCATATATAGTCTTATTTCCTTCTTTAACAGAAAAAACAATCCACATTTTCACCCTTCATCCTATGTGGGAACCCTAACGAGTTTCCTCACATCTTCCTCTGCACTTGAATTGGCTTTCCCTTCGGACGCCGAACGTTGTTTCTTCACTCCCACAACGTACCACCGTTGTTTGAAATATCTCACGAAAGCCGGTTGCAGTACGATATCGCTCTCTGCTCCGAAACCCGAAACATACTTAAACTTCAGCAGATATTGCTTATCTATCGCTGCAAGAATATCATCCAGATATTCCGTGTTATATGGCGGCGTATCGAGCATCACCTTATTGTGAAACTTCAGCATATCACCTAACGAAGCCAGCCGCAGGAAACTCAGCATCCATTCCGTCACATCGTCATTTTCCACGGGGTCACGCTTCAGATAATACCGATAGCCATCGCTCTTGTTGCATTCCACAGTAATGCCAAACTGCGACTGGATATTTTCACGATAACGATGAAAGGTACGTTTGTCCAGCTCATCCTCATCCTGATTAGCGTTGGCATCAAGGCACTCATTAGCAATCTCCTCTAAGGTAAGATGCTTACGATCCAAGAGGCCTATCAGTCAACTATAGAATTTTACACGATTGTCCATAATCTCTAAATATCTAATGAAAATTTACAAGAATATTGCATCACAATTTATTTTTCACCTTTCCAAACAAGGCACACCCTCAGGCCAATGAGGGTCATTCTCGTTTACATCAGGATAATGAATATCTCGCTGCTCTGACACGCTGCGCTCATAATTCAATTTCACATTGAGAGTGAAATCATCCATGCGGAGAATATCAGGCAAGCACCAAGGCTCATGAGTATGCAAGGCATGCATCGCATAACAGATACACAAATGGTCGTACGCCTTGTTGTGCAGATAGCCTTCCGCCCACGACGTGCCATCGTCGAGCGTATCAGTCAACTCTCTCAACGTATCCTCTTCGTTGCCGAAAAAGTTGGCAGACGCACCATTCACGATGGTATCCATCTTACAATGTCCTGTACTGAGCAACTCATCAGTCAGATGAATCATATAGTCGAAGTCGGAACCGTAATAGTCATCATTCTCCAGATGCAAGACCGAGTCTTTGTCAGCATACTCGAATCGAAGCGTACTGTCCAAGTCGTAGCAGAAACGGTCGTCCACCTTGTAAGGCGAGCGATAGAGCGTAAGCCAAAGGTTACGGCATTGCTCGAAACACTCCAAGGTGAGTTTGTAGAGTTTGTCGTTCAACTGGCTCAATCGTTCCACCTCGGCAGCAGTAGGATGAAGCATCATCTCATCGAGCGTCACCTCACGAAGCCCAAGCAAGTCGTCCAAGAGCTCTCGCTCCGACTCACTGAAGTTTCTGAAGAAATAGTCAGGATTGTTCACTTCCCGATTCACCACCTTCTTGACACGACGCTCCACCTCTTGCACGATGGCACGCTTATCCTCTATCGTAGTCTTTTCTCTTATAAAGTCAAAAAAATTGAAGTTAGGATCAGCATTATAGCTACGGTCGTTCTCTACATCATCTATCAGTTTCATCCATTCTTCCTTCATATTTCCCTACTATTTTACCATTACACACTTCTATTATTATATCATCGCCGAAACTTCCTCCCCGTATCTTGTAGGGAGCGTTTCGCTTCAACGTCTTCTCCAAATACTCCAAGTCCTTGGATCGGAGATTAGTGAGAGCAAAATCCACCTCATTCAGTTGCGACAGCAAAGATAATGGTATGGTGTGTCAAATTGTGGCACAGGCGAGAAAATTATCTCAAAAATTTTTGTATCACCTTGTACCAATAGTCCCAAGAATAGCCTACGGAAGGATGATTCACCACAAGGACCTTTACATGCTTGCCACCAGGCATCATGTAGAATCCATTAGGCACCCAAGTGCCTTCCACTTCGATGTCATTACAATCCACCCAGTGAACATCAGAAACTTGCTCTTGGCGCCAGTGACCGCCAGGCAAATTATTCCAAAGCCTCTTGGCCCATACGATGATGTACTCGGGCTGGTACTTTTCGATAACCTCAAAGAAAGCCTTGCCTGCCTGGTGATATTGTTCGGCTGTGCCAGCCTCGCGAGGACCACCCATCGCCACTTGCAGATAGTTGAAGAAGTACTTATGCTTATTTAGTCCAACTTCCTAAATTCAAAATCATTCTGGTTGCAGCATGCTTTTTTGTAGTCGAAGGCGTAGATGCGCATGTAGACTTCTTGAAGTTCTTTGGCACCGTTGTAGAATGGTGTGGTAGTATGCTGCTGAGTAGTTACCGTCACTACCATATCGGGGGTTAGTACGGTGCCATTGGAACGCTTGATGCGCTTCGGCCTGACTTGAAAAACCTTACTCATAGTCAATTCGTTATATTACTCCAATTAGTTGTGATAAGTTTTACACAACTTATTGGAGTATAATTATTACGCTTTACATTTTATTTCTTCTAACTCTTTTGCGCGTTCTTCAGAAAGTCCTAATGACTTGATTTCTCTATCCAGTAAACGACGTACGCTATTGGGAATAATACCGTTTTCGAACACCTCATCAAGGATTTCCAAATACTCTTGTTCTTCTTTTGTAAAAGAAGTTTGCGAAGCTTTGACCATAGATTCAATCTCTTGGGCACGAGCTTCTGACAATCCTAATCTTTGGCGCTTGCGGTCCAAAAATCTACGCATATGTTCATCTATCTCATTACCATCTTCTATGCAGAGCTCAACTTCACTCTTGTAAGCCAACTCTTCTTCAGAAAGATCGTCAGTATTCTGTATCATAGAAGCAGACAAAGAGTCCTTTACAATCGTTTCTAATTCTATGGCACGGGCTTCCGACAATCCGCTTTTTTGTCGCTTACGTTCCAGAAACTTACGAGAATGTTCATTTATTTCATTGTCATCTTCTAAACAGAATCTGACTTCTTCCATATATTCCTCTTCTTCTGGTAAATATTCATTCTGTAAAGGAATGTTGGGATGTGCTTTGTCTTCAAAATCCTGCAAAGGTTTGAATTGCATATCTATTTCCCACTCCATCTCTTCTGTCTTACTGAATGTCTTGTCTTCTTTTTTGTCATATGAGCCACTTGCCTTTATAGACAAATACTCAACAGATCCCTTTATAGACAGCAACTCACTATTTGTAACATTTGTAGTTTCTGTAGAAGATACTCGTTCAATGTATGACAGAATATTACCTGTTAAGCGTTGCTTTACCAATGTTTGCCACGTAGGGTCTGAGTCCAACCAAACCAAGCCCTTTGGACAAAATGGTTTCTCCATAGGAGAATAGCGTTGCACAAGTTCTACACCATCTTTAGTTGAAGACGTTTCAGCTTTATTCAGAACTTTATTGCCGCTTAATCCAATATTTAGATTTTTTATGCCAAGGTTCACGGATATGTCTTTTGCCGAATCATATGTGTTCGATATATCCCTTCCTTTAATTCTTTTGAATTTTATCTCCACTGCGCCAAGACATTGTGCTAGATAACACAACTCACGGACCTTCTCCATGAATAATTGCTCTGTCGCATTTTCAAACGGAATGTATGTACCCGGCTTTAGGGGATGACCAATATATAGCGTGTTTGGTTGAGGATGCCCTACAGGAAAGTTGATGTAGTCTGGTATTCTGTTCACAGGAAATACCCATTTAACATGGTCTGAGGAGTCCTGGCAGCCAGAAATATGCTTGTCATTGTTCACTGTGAAAATAAACTTTCGTTCATTGTAATCAATGTCCAAGAAAAGCTTTTCGTTTTGCATCAAGTTTTCCATCAGTTGCCCATACTGTTCCTTAGCCTCTTTCTTTAAATCGAAATCGGTAGATTCCATTGCTGCAATAAAACAGTTGCATGCGATACGGGTATTGTCGATTTCTTGTTCTATTAATCCTTTTTCTTTGTAGAGTGAGAATCTGTAAGGATCTTTATCGTCACACAAGGCTAAAGCTTCGTCATATGCTTCAATGGCATCTTGCATATAAGAGCTTTTGTTAATTGTATCGTTTTCTCCTTTGTCGTGAAGAATATGTGCAAGATAGGTATAAGACATACATTGATGATTTGCATCTGAAGCGAAATCTGATATTGCTTGTTTCGCCAACTCTTCTGCTTCGTCATACTGTCCTTCTTCAATATAGTCGTTTAGCAAATCAAATACCGTTTTTGTTTCAGTATGACCTGCCGATATCGCCATTTGAGTTAGAGCAGAAGCCAACCGTTGCGCATCGCAAATTAAACTTTGTGATTCTTCTGCGTATTTAAAAAATGCTCCAAGAGGAAGTCTGAAATACTCGTTTTCGTAATTCCAAATAAAGATAGCCATCTCGCGATATTCCACTTTGTTGATGTCGTTGAACTCGATATAATATTTGCTATCTGGCGAATCATTATCTGGAATATAAACGATTTGTTTGTCTGTTATGACCAGACCTTGATTTTTATTGCCCCAGAAAGAAGTGTCTCGTACCCATAGAATCTGTTCGTCTAGCCCTAGGTCAAAATTACTTCTTATAGAACTTTTTATCGTATCAGAAATGTCAAGCAGCAAACAATCGGTTCCGTTGTCACGATTTTTCATACCTCTGGCTGTGTCTGTTAAGATGGAAACCACTGATGCTGGTTTGGGCTTATCTGTGGTAGTCTTTTTATGTTCTATATCAGGCTCAATCGTACCTTCTTGCACGGCATTGATGATTTTTCTGACACGACTCATTTCTATGCCGTATCTCGCACGCAGTTCACCAAGCCTTTGCCATTCTGCATCGGGGATGTCGTTCCCGTATCTATTATAAGCTTTGTAAAACGCCTTTGAATAAGCTTCTTCCGAAAGTGATAATTTCATAATGCCTAATTATATTGTTTTCACAATTATTGATTTGTCTTGTCTCGCTGGATTAGATATTTTGCATATCTCAACTGCTTGTTCTTATGTCTGATTATGGCAATAGTTTCCCATATGATGATGATTAAGCCTATTCCCCAAAGAATTATGGTAAGGAAACCAATAGTATACCAAAATATGACTTTCCATTTGTTTATATCACCAGGGTCATCAACAGGGATTAAGTCTTTGTTCTCTGCATCTACCATACCTTGTTTTGCATTCACTGGCGACAATGACTTTTCCTTAATTTGAAGCTCGGAATCCTTTGCCGATGTCTCAACATTTGCGGTTGTTGTTTCTTCAGCTGGTTTATTGTCAACTACGGTTGTGACAATTGTTTCCTTTTTTTCAATCTTAGATTCATTCTTGATGGAGGTGCTATGAATTTCTGAAGCCTCCATTACGTTTCTTGACTCAGAAAGATTCTCTTTATTTTCAGCAACAGCTACGGTGTTTGCTTTTTCTTCTGTTTTTTCAACTGTAGCCGAAACACATGCTCCTGCTTTGTCAGAATTGGCCTGATTCTTCACCAATTCAAATATTTCTTGAGAACGTTTAAAACTTATTCCCAACTCTTTTTCAATGACACTCAAATGCATTAAGTCTGCATCTGGTATGTTCTCTCCATATTTATTATAGAGGACTACTATTTTATCATAGTATTGCTTTTCATTTCCTTTAATGTTCATAATATTCCTTATTTTAGTCCAACTTCTTAAATTCAAAATCATTCTGGTTGCAGCATGCTTTCTTATAATCGAAAGCATAGATGCGCATGTAGGCTTCTTGCACCTCCTTGGCTCCATTATAAAAAGGGGTGGCGGCGTGCTGCATGGTCGTTACTGTCACTACCATATCGGGAGTGAGGACAGTACCATTTGAGCGTTTAAGACGCTTAGGCTTCACTTGAAATACTCTGCTCATAAGCATTGAGTTTTTAGGTTATTACATATTGCTGCTCCTGCTTTTCAACCGAAACAGCAGACCATTTACTTTTTTATACTGATATGCAGCTTATCTTACTGCAAAGTTCATGCAAACGGGCGCAATGAAAGCTTGCTTTCAAATGGCCGAGTGCAGTAAACCATTTACTTTCAAGGGGCAAAGATTATGCAAACGAGCGCAATGAAAGCTTGCTTTCAAATTGCCGAGTGCAGCTAATCTTCTGCAAAGTTGGGTAAAATCTGCGAACCAAACAAGTCCATAATGGTTCTCAAGCGAAAAAAGAATGGCGTGAACCCCTTCTTTCTTCACTCTCTTGTAAGTTAGGCTCTGGTAAAACCCGTAGAAAAGAAAATTCGAAAGAGGAATCCACACCATATGATGGTGCAGACTCGCTCAAACAAATTCACGTTCTTTCTACGTTTCAATTTACCAGATTTCAACCTACAGAACTGAATAGCTTGCTCGTGTCCACAAGATTATCTTGCTTCTCTGCATCATAGCGACTTCAAGCGAGGACTTTCACCTGCCCTGTCACTAATCCAATAGCAAATTTAGTAAAAATCTGATGAACCACCAAACTTTTTCACAAGAAATCTCCTGGATTCCTCTTATATTTTACTTTTTAAGGACTCTTATCCCCATTTCTTCCTGCATTCATACCTTAATAAATATAGTTATTGTCATTTCATGCGGCAAAAGTACTATCCGGATGTGACAAAAACTGACATAGCGAGAATAAAATTCACTTATAAAAGATAACAATATGGCAACTATCATTCGTCAGTCCTATATCGACAAGATAGAAAAGTATCTTGGCAAGGAAACCATCATCGTATTGGTAGGTCAACGTCGTGTAGGTAAAAGCTGCATGATGAAGATGATCCGCGACCGTAAAATAAAATTATCCTATCTTTGCAACCGCAAGAGTTGTTTGAACTATTATGAAAAGTAAGCAGGCAGAAGTAGTCTGACTTTCGCTAAATCGTTACCATAAACAAACCAGACGAAATAACTATGCTGATTATTAAACTGATACAACTTTTTTGATTATCTTATACAAAGATAGTGCAAACGAGCGCAATGAGAGCTTGATCTCAAATTGCCGAGTGCAGCCTATCTTATACAAAGATAGTGCAAACGAGCGCAATGAGAGCTTGATCTCAAATTGCCGAGTGCAGCCTATCTTATACAAAGATAGTGCTATGAGGAGGCGAATGCAAATCTATTCACAACCACTCACAATCCTCTCGTATTCCATTCACAATCTTTCACGGTCCACAGAGAGGGGGCGGCAGTTTTCCGCCCCTCTCAAATAGTATTGACCCAAACAAGACGATTGACATCTTGCGAGCTTAGGAACGAAAAAATCCATCCTAAGTAATGATCGCGCACGAAGGTAAGTAAGGTTTGCGCACAAAGGTAAGTAAGGATCGCGCAGGAAGGGAAGAGCGATCTTATTTGCCCGAGAGGATAAAGTTGGCGATATCGTCCATCACCTCCTCGGCAACATGTCCCGGGGTCTGGTATTCCTCCGGCATGCTTGCTCCCTCGCCCGACATAAACAAGTGGTTGAGCGACGGATAGGACTTCATCACCACTCCCTGGCGATTGCCCACAGCCTCGCGCCACGCCCAATAGTCGTCCATCGTCACTTGATAGTCGCGCTCACCCTGAAGGATCAGCATCGGCAGATTCAGACTCTGTGCTGTGGCTGTATCCGAATAGCGAGCATCCATATCGAGATAGACTTCGGGAGTCTTCGCCAAGGTGAGTTCGGTCAACTGGCGTGCCTCTTCTACCGAACGACCAAGATAAGCAAACTGGCGCTCCATCGCCGGTCGCAGTTTTCCTGTGGGAGCGGCAAGCAGGACGAGACCTGCCACAGCACCACTCCGCTCTGCGATACGCGAAGCCAACATGCCGCCCAAACTATGACCGACGATATAGATGCGGGAAGGATCGAGCGCCATAGTTTGAGCCAAGGAGTCTTTCACGAGGCGAATGGCTGAGAGGGCGTCATCGACCGTCTCATCATCGTAGGTAAACCCATTCTTCGCATTCTCAAAGAACTGCGGGCAGACGAAGGTACGCTTGTCATAGCGCAGGACGGCGACTCCACGACGCGATAAGCCCTCGGCCAAGTCGCGGAAAGGAGCATTCGGGCCCATAGACTCATCCATATTGGAAGGACCGCTACCGTGGACAAGGATAACGACTGGCACCCGATCTTTGACCGACGAGGCCGACGGCATAGTGAGGCGGGCTGGCAATTGGATCGTGTCGGAGACATAGATATGATGGGCCGACTCCGTCTCGGTAAGCAGCGCCTTCTCATCGGTAAAAGTAAAGCCCAAAAGACTTCCCGACGGGTCGAAAACAACATTAAGAGTAGCAGAATGGCGCGGGAAAGTAATCTTGCGGGAATAGATCTCGCATCCCGCCATCTGCTGCATTTCCCACATCGAAGCCTCAACGGGATCTCCCAGCCGCTCCTCCATCGCACGAAGCTGGGCAGCGAACTGATCGGAAGAGAGATAAGGCGAGAAGACATCCTCCCCCTGCTTGTAGATACTATCCGGCTGATGCTGGACATAAAACTGGTATATACGCTCTGGCTTGGCGTATGCCTGCCGCATGGCATCGGCAAAACGCGACTGGGCCGAGACCGAGAGCGCAAGGCCCGTAAGGGAGAACAGACAGGCTGCTCGCTTCAAAAGATTCGTTGCATTCATATTTTAAAAAACACGATAGAGGTTATATTGACACCAAAGTAATTATTAATATCTATACCATTATATATAGGAATACGGGCAAACCCAAGACTACCTCGGCGACCGGGGACGTATCTCCGCATTGAGGTAATGACTACCCGACAGAGCCCTTCCCTTCCACTTGCCGTCGGTCGTAGGAGTGAAGTTCATGACGAAATCGCTACCGTTGGCTTTGCCACGAATGATCATTTCCTCCTCCGTGAAACGGACAGACATCTTGAGTTTCGTATCGTAGGTGATGTTATGATAATAGCAGACGCCAGGAAAATAGTTGTCATCCATCTCAAACTTCAGCATGATAGGGTAAGAGCCCTTAGTATCGCTGAAAGACCCATCAAAATAGACATCGCGATTTTCCGTCATGTCTTTTTGATTACGCCCCAATCCTCACAAAGAACACATTGGCTGGTTGGGGCAGACGCCTCGCTACCTCCCCAACAACAGGCGGTAGGCGTTCTGCTTGACCTTGTTCATCAAAGGCGTGGGATAGTCGGGGTGGCGAATTATCCAGTCGCTGACGAGGGCGCGCGCCTCCTCGCTCCGATGGTGGGAGAGAAGCGCTGCCAACCAGTCGCCAGGAAAGAAGATGGCGCTGGTGCGCTGAACCTCCTCCAAGGCATCGAGGGCAGGGAGAAGGAAGCGGTTGTTATGGGGTTCGCTGATGGGGTCGTTGAGGAGCGAGAGCAGTTGAGCTGCCCAGGGCTCGACACGCCGATTCTCGACCAAGAGCAACGAGGCAAAGAGCGAATCCTGTACAGAAGGAGTGGTGTCGCAGCCACGCGAGACAAAGTCGAACTCCGCCCGCGCATCATCAGTAGCGAGGCGAGAACGCTGACGAGACAAGATTTCCTGGCGCTTGGATGGCAGGTACTGGGCCAGATGATAGGCCGCCCTCATCCAGTCGTTGACCGTCAGGAGTGGATTGTCGCCCTGCTGCCACTCCACCAACATCGAGTCGAGGACTGCCTCGGTCTGTGCCGACGTGGAGAGGTAGCGCAACGAACTGGTACGGACACCACGCAGGGAGTGGTGGCGGGAAAGATCAAGGAGCTTGCACTCCCCCACCCCACGGTCGGAGGCATAGGGAAGGACTGACGTGGCATAGCCGACGAGCGATGTAGCCACCAAGGGATTGTCCTCCCGCTCCACGGCCCGCAACATCGTCTGGACAAGACTATCGGCAGCGATCCGCCCATGGAGATAATTCTCATAGAGCGTCATGGCCGCACGGAAACGATCCACCTCGCTCATGCCTCCCTGAGAAAGACGCTGCTGGAGACTGGCGATCTGGGGCGCAGCGAGCAGTTGGATACCATAAGCATCGAGTGCGATGCCCGCCTGCTTCACCCATTGGCGGTCGAAGTCGGCAATGCCCGCCTGAGGAGCCTCCTTGCCCAAGATGTCGATGAGGTCGTCCCATGTGGCGTTGGCATAACTGAAACGGGACAGATACTCACGCAAGCCGCGCTGCAAAGCCTCTGCTCCCATACGCTCTTCGAGTTTTTGCATCATGATGGGGGCTTTGTGGTAGATGATATGGCCGTAGAGCAGGCCGGCATTCTTCAGATTGTCGAGCTGCTGCTGGATGGGGTGCGTGCCCTCCGTGCGGTCGATGGAAAGGGCAAGAGGATAGTGGTCCTTGAGGAAATTGAGCTCGTGGTTGACATGAGGAAACTGGTCGGCTGCCATCTTCGAGGCCATAAAGTTGGCGAAGACCTCCTTTGTCCACACATCGTCAAACCAGCGCATCGTCACCAGATCGCCAAACCACATGTGGGCCGTCTCGTGAGAGAGATGAGCTGGAAGCGTCGCAACTCGTCGTCCTCAGTCGGCTGGGCACCCAGGAAGATGGTACGGGCGTTGAACTGTATCGCCCCGGGATGCTCCATGCCACCAAACTGATAGCCAGGGAGAACGACAAAGTAGTATTTGGAGAAGGGATAGGCTATGCCGGTATAGTTCTCCAACCAGCGGATAGACCATGCAGCCTCAGCAAAGCACTTGTCGAGTTGCTTCACCTTCTCGGGATCGGTCTCTCGATAGAGTGCGTTCATTGTCCGGCCGTCGATGGTGGCCGTCTTGCGCTGAAACTTACCCGCGACAAAGGAGAAGAGGTAGGTGGGAATAGGATGCTTGGGGTCGGCACTCGTGACATAGTCCCACCCCTCGGGGAGGGTGAGCTGGAGCGAGAAAAGGGCCTTGAGGTCGGGCTGGTCGAAACAGGGAAAGACGCTACGCGCATTGGCTGGGACAAAGAGCGTATAGAGATAGTCGTCGTGGCGGTTGAGGGAGGCGTCGCTACTCGCAAACTCCAGTTCAACACGGTTGGCACCCTTGCGAAGCAGACGTTTCGGGATGACAATATGCTCCTGCTCCACCCGCGCCTTCGGGAAGCTACGCCCATTGACGGAAGGCTGCCCCGTGAGCGATCCTGTGAAGTCGAGGACGAGGTCGCTCTTGCCGGCCCAATGGAAAAGGACCGTAGCCTTGCCAGTCACCCTCTGTGCTCGCTCGGCAGGGATGTGGAGGCGAAGCAGATAACTGACATTCGTGATTTCGCGGCTGCGCTGCTGGGCAAGCGCATGGGGGACGCCGTCGTCGATGGCCCACGAAGCCAAGGTCGTGAGCAACAGGGTGAAAAGGGATACGATTTTTTTCATGCCACAAATTTACGAAAGATTCCTTGTTAAGATTCAATAATAGGCAAAATGCTTGGTTAAATTACTTTAAATGGATGCAACAACTGGCGGTTTTCATCGTCTTAGTCATAACTTTGCATAAGTTAGGCTGCACTCGGCAATTTGAGAGCAAGACTCTCATTACGCTCGTTGGCACTAACTTTGCATAAGTTAGGCTGCACTCGGCAATTTGAGAGTGAGACTCTCATCGCGCTCGTTTGCACTAACTTTGCAAAAGTTAGGCTGCACTCGGCCATTTGAGAGTGAGACTCTCATCACGCCCCGCCGCCATCTTCGTCAGAGAGCATCTATTATTAAGAACAAATACAAAAAGACAATAAGAATTATGAAGAAGAGAACTTTATTTTCTGTCCTGGCCATCGGTTGCCTCGTGCTGTCGGGTTGTGCCAGCAAGAAGGATTTGGAGAACTGCCAGAACGAGAATCGTCAACTGACGAGTGAGTATCAGACTGCGAAGGAGACCATCGCGGCCAACAACGCACGCATCAAGAGCTTGGAGGACCAGCTCGCACAGGCCAAAAGCAAGTGCGGCTGCTCTGCAGGGAAGTCTTGACCGAAGCCTCAACAACGCGGACAAGAACAACGTGAACATCTCGAAGCTCGTCGATCAGATCAACGAGTCTAACCAATACATCCGCCACCTCGTGGAGGTGAAGACGAAGAGCGACTCGCTCAACATGGTGCTGACCAACAACCTGACGCGCTCGCTGTCTCGCGAGGAGCTGAAGGAGGTCGATGTGCAGGTGCTCAAGGGTGTGGTCTATATCTCGCTGGCTGACAACATGCTCTACAAGAGCGGTAGCTACGAGGTGAACGAGCGCGCCGAGCAGACGCTGAGCAAGATCGCCAAGATCATCATGGACTACAGAGACTATGACGTGCTGATCGAGGGTAATACGGACAACGTGCCCATCAACACGGCCAACGAGAAGATGCGCAACATCCGCAACAACTGGGACCTCTCGGCCTTGCGTGCCACGAGTGTAGCTCTCTACCTGCAGGAGCATTTCGGTGTTGACCCGAAGCGTCTCACGGCTGGTGGACGTGGTGAGTGGAACCCGCTCGCTGGCAACGACACGGAGCTGGGCAAGCAGCGCAACCGCCGCACGCAGATCATCATCACGCCGAAGCTCGACCAGTTTATGGATCTCATCGACAAGGCTCCGGAGGAGTAAGCAACTTGTCGGCAAGTCGATCGTCGATTACAATATAGCATACTAAGGAAATCCCCACCTGCAGGCTCTGCCAAGCAGGTGGGGATTTCCTTAGTATAGGTATGGGAACAACTGGCAATGCTGCCTTAGGCGATTAGGCGTCCTTGATCCAGCCCACAACAAGGGCACCAATGACCAAGGCGACGCCCGCCACGATCATCATGTGGGCCTGGACGGAACCCACGAGGGCTAGGATGACACCACCAAGGGCGGCAGCAACAATCTGGGGCACGCAGATCGTGCCATTGAAGAGGCCGAGGTAGGCTCCCATGTGGCCGTAGCCCTGGAGGGCGTTGGTGACAAAGGTGAAGGGCATGGCGAGCATGGCGGCCCAGGCACAACCAATCAGGAGGAAAGGCACGAACATCAGGTACTTGTCCATCACGAAGGCGGCCATCACGAAACCCGCGCCTCCCAGCAGCAGACTCAGACTATAGGCCAGTTTGCGACGACGAATCTGCGGCAGCACCATGGCCCATATCACCGAACCGATCGCCTGAACGGCAAAGAGCATTCCCACCCAGTTGCCTGCCTCCTGGTAGCCCGAGGTGGCGGTAGCATCGGCAGAGAACATATTGACGCCCCAGCAGTTGGCCGCTACCGTGCCGTTGGTGTAGGTCCACATATACATAAAGGCAAACCAGCAGAAGAACTGCACGAGGCCGACCTTCCAGAACGTGGCGGGGGCATGGCGCAGGAGCGTCAGCCAGTCGGCCTTGCCCGCCTCTTCCTGCTCCACGGAACTATTGGTGCCGTTGTACTCGGCATACTCTGCGGGTGTCCACTCCTTGACCCTCGCGGTAGTATAGATGACGCAGAGAATCAGGATGGCCGCACCAATATAGAACGACCAGATCACAGAATCGGGGACGACACCCGAGGGCGCGGTATTGGCAATGCCCAAGGCGGTGAAGAAGAACGGGAAGACATAGCCGACGAGCGATCCCGCATTGCAAAGAAAACTCTGTATGCTATAGGCCAGGGCCTTCTGCTTCTCGTTGACCATGTCGCCGACGAGCATCTTAAACGGCTGCATGGCCATATTGATGCTCGTGTCGAGAAACATCAACGTGACGAGGCCAAAGACCATGGCTGCGGAGACCGCCATGCCGAAGCTGCCCGCATTGGGGAGGAGACACATGACGAGTACCGCCACGGCCGCGCCGACAAAGAGATAGGGGATGCGACGGCCAAAGCGCGTCCAGGTGCGGTCGCTGCAAGATCCGACGATAGGCTGGACAAGGATGCCCATCAGGGGCGGGAGGATCCAGAAATAGCTCAGCGAGTGGGGATCGGCACCAAGCGTGGCAAAAATACGCGCGATATTCGCGCTCTGCAGGGCGTAGGCTATCTGTACGCCAAAGAATCCGAAGCTGAGATCCCACAGCTTCCGAAAACTCAAATCGGGTTTCTGTTTCATGTATGTTTCAGTTATTGTTGTCGGTTGTTGTTGTCTTTTGGCAGGGACGGAGCGGCTATCGTGTCGTGCCTCTCAGGACGAGACGGGTACGAATGACACGTCGCTCGACCTTGTCCTTGGGAATGGTGCCCTCCACCTGTCCTATGAGGATGCGGGCAGCCTCCTCGCCCACGGCCCGGCCTCGCTGCTCGACGGTCGTGAGCATCGGATCGCAGGCGATGGCACGCTCGCCATTGGTGAACCCGCAGATCGACAAGTCCTCGGGCACACGGTAGCCCATCCGCTTGGCCGTATAGAGGATGCCGATGGCCGTATCGTCGTTGGTAGCGAAGAACGCGTCGGGTATCTGCTCGCGGGAGAGGACGTCGGGGGTGATACACTCCGCCTGTTCGCGGTTGTCGCACATGAACAACAGGTCGTTGCCAGCCGGCAAGCCATTGCGCACCAAGGCGTCATGCCACCCGTTATAGCGATTTTTGGAAATCTCCAAGTTCATCGGCGAACTATAGTAGGCAATGCGACGACAGCCCGTCTTGATCAGATGGCTAACGGCAGTAAACGCCCCCATGTAGTCGTCTACCACCACGCGCGACGCGTCCACGCCCGTACATATACGGTCGTAGAAGACCATGGGGATGCCATGGTTCATGAGTTCCGTGAAGTGGTCATAGCGCTTCGTGTCCTTGGCCTGGGAGATGATGATGCCGCAGGTGCGGTTCTCATAGAAGGACTGGCAGATCTCTACCTCGCGGTCGTAGCGCTCGTTGCTCGTGGCGACCAGGATGCGGTAGCCCCGTTCCCAGGCCGCCTCTTCGATACCCGTGAGAACGGAGGCGAAATAGTAGTGGACAAACTCGGGGATGATGACTCCGATGAGCTTAGGCGCCTCCGTGCGGCTCTTGCGCAGCGACTCTGCCAACGGATTGGGAGAGAAATGATGTTCGCGCGCAAACCTTTGGATGGCCTCTCGCTTTTCAGGACTGATGCGAGGATTATCCTTCAACGCACGGGAAATGGTCGATACTGAGACTCCCAAGGCCTCGGCCATATCCTTCATCGTCAGTATGGGCTGATCTTTCATGTTTTGAGTGTAATGGCGGACTATTGTCTGTTTTTATGTTGCAAAAATACGATTATACTATCATTTATTGATTTCTATCAAGGACATAACTTGACGATTGTCAATGCAAACCTTTGCACATTATAACAAACGATTTTTCGTAAAAAATAGTATTTGATAACACTCAAAATTCTAATTTTGCATGTAGAAATTCCCCACGGAGGGTATGAAGGTCATTTTTAAAGGCAATCATTACATTTATAAATAACTAACAAAAAAGCAAAAAGATGAAGCAGGTTAAACCCAAATTCCCTGCGAGAATGCTGGCCCTAGCAGCGGGCTTAGCTCTCTCAGTAGGTGCTTTCGCCCAAAGTACGGTGAAAGGCTCCGTGAAAGATGCTTCCGGCGAGCCGATTATCGGCGCGAGCGTGCTGATCAACGGAACGAGCAATGGTACCGTGACCGACTTGGACGGTAACTTCTCGCTCAGCGTGCAACCCGGACAGACCTTGACCATCTCCTACATCGGCTACAAGAAGCAGCAAGTGACGGCGCAGGACAACATGGTCATCACCATGCAGGATGACGCGGCCCAGTCGCTCAACGAGGTGGTCGTCATCGGCTACGGCGTGGTCAAGAAGAAGGACCTGACTGGATCTGTCGCCGCCTTGAAACCAAGACAGCAAGAACAAGGGTGTTGTGGTCAACGCCCAGGACTTGCTCGTAGGTAAGGTGGCCGGTGTGGCTATCACCAGCGAGGGTGGTACGCCGGGTGCCAAGTCCAACGTCCGCATCCGTGGCGGCTCGTCCCTCAACCAGCAACGATCCGTTGATCGTCATCGACAACGTGCCTATCGACAACAATGGCGTGAAGGGTATGGCCAACATCCTCTCGGTCATCAACCCGCAGGACATCGAGTCCTTCAACGTGCTGAAAGACGCTTCGGCCACCGCCATCTATGGTAGCCGCGGTTCCAATGGTGTCATCATCATCACGACAAAGAAGGGCCACGCGGGCGACGTCAAGGTATCGTACAACGGTAGCGTGACGCTCGGCTGGAAGAAGAAGACCATCGACGTGCTCGACGCAGCCGGATTCCGCGACCTCATCCGCAGCAAGTGGGGCGAGGACAGCGACCCCTACCGTGCCCTGGGTACGGCAGACACCGACTGGCAGGACCTGATCTATCAGACGTCCATCAGCCATGACCACAACCTGACAGTCAGCGGCGCAGTAGGCCAGGCTCTCCCCTATCGTGTGAGCGCAGGCTTCACCGACGAGCAGGGTATTCTGAAGACCTCACGCTTCCAGCGTGCTACGGCTTCTGTCACCCTCACCCCGTCGCTCCTCAACAACCACCTCAACATTACGCTCAACGCCAAGGGCATGTACGCCAAGAACCGCTATGCCGACGGATCGGCCGTGGGCGCGGCAGTCAATATGGACCCGACCCAGAGCCCGTATGGCTACACCTCCGAGTATCACAGAAAATTCTTCGGAGACAACCTCAACCAGACGCTGAACAACTTCCACGGCTACTTCGCCTGGCCGAAGTCGGGCAACTATAGCGACCCCAACTGGATGTACACCTACAACGAGCTGGCTACGCGCAACCCGCTCTCCGTGCTCAACGAGAAGAACGACGTCGCACATAGCCGCGAGTTTATCGGCAGCGCAGACTTCGACTACAAGGTACATGGATTTGAGGATCTCCGCCTCCACGCCACGCTGGGTGCCGATATCGCAAGCGGTAAGCAGAATACAGACATCTCACCGGCCTACCAGAGCAACAACGACAGCTACTACGGCAGCCATGGATGGGAGCGCATCGTGAAGCGCAACCTCTCGCTCTCGGCCTACGCCCAGTACTATCACGACTTCAACGACGCTCACCAGCACCACATCGACGTCATGGGTGGTTATGAGTATCAGCGCTTCTATCGTGGCACGGACAACAACTACTGGGGCATCTATGGTGCGGGCAACACCAAGACCGGCACCTATGTCGATCACTTTGGTCAGCCGCTCGTCGATGCCAACGGCAACGAGATCACGGGATCGCTGGCCGGACAGATTTACAATCCGTCGATGAAGGCCTATAAGACAGAGAACTACCTCGTTTCCTTCTTCGGTCGTATCAACTGGAGCTTCATGGACCGCTACTATCTCACGGCAACCGTTCGTGATGATGGTTCCTCACGCTTCAAGGAGCACTGGGCATGGTTCCCGTCATTTGCCTTCGCTTGGAAGGCCAGCGAGGAGAACAAGCTCAAGGAGATCTCTTGGCTCTCTGACTTGAAGCTCCGTCTCGGATGGGGTATGACGGGTCAGCAGGACGTGAACAACGACTATGCCTGGATCCCGACCTATACGCGCAACCAGGGCACGGGTGCCTACTACCCCGCAGACGGCGACGGTACGCTCAATCGTCCGGACAACTATACGCCTGACCTGAAGTGGGAGACCACGACCACGTACAACATCGGTTTGGACTGGGGTATCCTTGACCAGCGCCTCACGGGTACGGTCGACTGGTATTACCGCAAGACCACCGACCTGCTCAACTACGCTCCGACACAGGCTCTCTCAGCCTTCCGCAACCAGGCTTGGCAGAACATCGGTACGCTCAGCAACACGGGTGTGGAGGTGACGTTGTCTTGGAAGGCCATCCAGACGAAAGACTGGTACTGGACCATCGACTACAACTTCACTTACAACAGAAACCGCATCGACGACCTGACGGGTGCCAGCTCCGACGGACTCCCCGTGCCTAACACGAGTATCGTGATCGGTACCGACAAGTACCTGGAGTATAACGCTGTGGGCAATCCCGCCAACTCCTTCTGGGTCTATCAGCAGGCCTACGACAAGAACGGCAAGGCTATCGAGGATGCGATGGTCGATCGCAATGGCGATGGCAAGATCTCCAATGAGGACCGCTACTTCTACAAGTCGCCGACGCCTCCCGTCACGATGGGTCTGTCCTCCCGCCTGGAGTACAAGAACTGGGACCTCGGCTTCACTCTGCGTGCCAACATTGGCAACTATGTGTTTGACAACATCAGCCAAGACTTCAAGAATGTCAGCCCGAACGCCCTTTGGGCTTCCAGCAACTTCATGTGCAACAAGACCACACAGGCCGTTGCCGACGACTGGCAGACCGACGATGTCACCTCCAACCTCACCGACCGTTGGATCCACAACGCCTCGTTCCTGAAGTTGGACAACATCACCTTGGGCTATAGCTTCGCCAGCCTCTTCAAGACCAGCGGATGGCATGGTCTCTCAGGCCGCGCCTATGCCACGGCTTCCAATGTGTTCACCATCACCAACTACGACGGCATCGACCCGGAGGTGTTCAACGGTTTCGACAACAACCTCTATCCGCGTCCGTTCTCCGTCATTCTTGGTCTGAACCTCAACTTCTAACCCCTCATCAGCGATAATAACATCATGAACAAGAATATAAAGAACCTACTTTCTGCAGCAGCCGTCTCCCTCTCACTTCTGGGCATGGCTTCCTGCACGGGCGACCTGGACGTCGAGCCCATCGACCCGAACATGAACACGCAGGTCAACCCGACGGCACTCTTCAACAAGTGCTACGCCAACTTGGCCATGTCCGGCAATAGCACGGGCGACGACGAATGCGACATCGACGGTCTCGATGGCGGTACCGCAGGCTTCATCCGCCAGCTTTGGAATTCCAACGAGATGACCACCGACGAGGCCATCTGCCACTGGAGCGACGTCGGCATCCGCGAGTTCTGCTACAATACATACGGCGACAGCCACCCGATGCTCAACGGCTTTTTCGCCCGTCTGACCACGGGTATCTCCTACTGCAACCAGTACATCAACGAGTGTGGCGACAAGGACGCCACCAAGACGGCCGAGGTACGCTTCCTCCGCGCCCTGGAGTACTACTTCCTGATGGACGCCTTCGGCAACGTGCCGTTTGCCACAACGCTCGAAAAGCCCGTGCGCTACACTCGTGCCGAGATGTACGCCTGGCTGGAGAAGGAGCTGCTAGAGATAGAGCCGCAGATGAGCGAGGCCAAGTCGAAGACCTCCAGCGACGCCGGCTACTACCGTGCCGACAAGGCTGCGGTATGGATGCTGCTCTCCCGCCTCTACCTCAACGCCGAGGTCTATACGGGAACTCCGCAATGGCAGAAGGCTGCCGACTACGCCCAGCGCGTGATGAAGTCTGACTACCACCTCAACCTCACAGGTGTGGGCAAGTGGAGCGCCTACCAGATGCTCTTCATGGGCGACAATGGCGAGACGAGCGCAGCCCGCGAGGGTGTGTTCCGCATCGGCCAGGATGGCGTTACGACCACGTCGTGGGCAGGCACGCTCTTCCTGATGGCTGGCGCCTATGATGGCGACATGCATGCCGACGTGACAGGCACCTACCCGCAGGCCACCAACGGCACGGGCCAGGCCTGGGGCGGCAACCGCGCACGCACGGACTTGATCAATAAGTTCTTCCCCAATGGCGACGCACCCAACGTCAGCTGCACGGAGATGCCTGCTGCCGCCAACGACGACCGCGCCATCTTCGACGGCAAGGACCGTACGCTCGACAATGGCGATGGCTATCTGAGCAGCTTCAAGGCTGGCTTTGCCGTGGCTAAGTGGAACAACTTCAAGACCGACAACTCGGTAGGCAAGAACGACAACTACCCCGACACCGACTTCTTCCTCTTCCGTGTAGCCGAGGCCTACCTGACCTATGCCGAGGCCACGGCCCGTCTCAATGGCGGCACCACGACGAAGGAAGGCACGGATGCTGTCAACGCCCTTCGCGATCGTGCACATGCCGTGAAGCGCTCAGCCTACTCTCTGAGCGACCTCTGCGACGAGTGGAGCCGCGAGTTCTACTATGAGGGTCTCCGCCGCCCGACGCTCATCCGCTTCGGACGCTTTGGTGGCAACAACAACTACAACTGGAGCTACAAGGGTGGTGCCAAGGCGGGCCGCAACTTTGATGCATACCGCAACATCTTCGCCATCCCGGCAGCCCAGGTGAAAGGCGCGATCACGCAGAACCCTGGTTACTAATAGATCATCAACCGCACAGGGCGGACCGACTTCCAAGAAGCCACGCCCGCTCTGTGCAACAAAAAAACAAAGCAATCAACGATGAAAAATATAATCAAATCAACCGCGTTGCTGCTCTGCTCCCTCGCATTCCTCACGGCCTGCGACGACGACAGGGACAACAACCCCACGATACAGACGCCGACGACTTTCGTCCTCAATACCCCGTCCTACGCCCAGGCCAATGTGGATCTGGCCACCTCGGAGTCGCTCGCCTTCAGCTGGTCGCAGCCCGACTACGGCTTCCCCGCCCTGGCTAGCTATCAGATCCAGGTTTCGCCCACCAACCGATGGACGAAGGATATCCAGGCTGGCGAGAAGGATGCCACCGACCAGGCTGTCGGCGACTACAAGACCTTCGACACGGAGTTTTCTCTCGTCAAGGGTAGCGTAGCTGCCAACGAGATGGCAAAGGCCCTGCAGGAGATTGTCCGCTACGAACCCAACAACGTGCCCGCATCCCAGGATGTATATGTACGCGCGTGCGTGCTGCCTATGCTGGCGACACGATCTATTCCAACGCAGTCCGATCAAGGTGCTGCCCTACTATATGAAGCTGAAGGATGCCGCCATCGACGTGTGGTATCTCATTGGTGGTTGCATTGGTGATGGTGCCTGGACCAACGACAAGGGGTGCTGTCGGCACCTCTGTCATGCCGCTCTACACAGAGGAGGGACAGGAGTACAACAAGACCACGGGTGTCGGCACGCTGACCTACACGGGCTACTTCCCCGCAGGTGCCGAGTTTAAGATCATCCACACCATCGGCGACAACTGGGCCAACACGATCGACGTGATCTGCGCAGGCCTCGTCTTCCGCGATGGCGGCGACGACCCTGGCAATATCTCCGTGAGCGAGTCGGGCTACTACAAGATCACCCTCGACCCCGTGAAGCGTACCTGCACCATGGAGAAGGTGGCCAACCAGACGCCGAAGACCTTTGCCTCAATGTTCATCAGCGGCGCATTCAACGACTGGGCCACCACCACGTCCATGCAGCCCGTCAACACCTTTGATGGTGCGGTCAACCACGACTGGTACTTCGACCTCGACGCTACAAGCGGAAGCACGGAGGCTAAGTTCCTGGCCGATCCCGACTGGACGAACAACTGGGGTGGCAACGGCTTCCCCTATGGCTACGCCACGTCTAGCGGCGACAACATCCCCGTGAAGCCGGGCAAGTATCGCGTGCTGTTCAACGACATCACGGGTCAGTACCACTTCATCGAGACGGAAGAGTAATCTTTTATAAAGAAGATGGTGGGGAGGGTCTCCCCGAGATGCTCCCCACCCATAACCGAAAGAAGACAGAACAATGAAAAAGAGTATATTGATATTCGGATTCGCCCTGGCGCTCGCCTCCTGCGCTTCCGATAGCTATGAGGGCTGGAGCGATCCGCAGCATAGCGACCCCGAGGCGTCCAAAGACGTAAAACTGGCCATCGGCAATGCCGCCTGCATCAATTTCGGCACGCTCACGGCCGACAGCGTCCAGCTGTTTGTCCCCAAGGTGACGACCACCAACACAACCGCCAGCAGCTACTATACCGTGGCTGTCAACGACGGCGAGAAGGCCAACTCCATCACCTTGCAAGCCAACGAGCAGGGACTCGTCGCCACGACCGAGTTTAAGACGGCCATCGAGACCCTCTATGGCAAGCGCCCCTGCGACCGTAGCGTAGCCCTCGACGTGCGTGGCTTTGCTGCCACCCCTGATGGCGTGACCATCCTCAACACGGGATCGGCTACCGTCAACGTGACCATCGTGGCCCCGTTTATCGACGAGGCATACTATCTGGTCGGCGACATGTTCACGGATGGCTGGTCCAAGGAGGGCGCTCAGGCCTTCACCCATCTGGGAGACGGCAACGTCTATGACAACCCCGAGTTCCAGATCGTCTTCAAGACCACGAGCGACAACCAGTACTGGAAGATCATCCCGAAGACCAACTACGAAGGCGACTTCTGGGCCGAGGGCGAGAAGGGCGTCGTGGGTGTCGTGACGGATGGCGACGTAGCAGCCGAGGGCAACCTGACGACCAATCAGCCCAAGGCGGGCAAGATCGAGAAGGCTGGCTACCATCGCATGACCATCAACATGATGAACTATAGCTACAAGATTGAGGATCTCAACTTTGCCGAGTATATCTATGAGATCGGCAACGAGAGCAGCTGGGCAACATCCAACCCGCTCTGGGGCGGCAACTTCGACGGCAAGTACCAGGCTACTACTACCTCGATGGCGAGTTCAAGTTCAAGCCCAATGCCGACAACTGGGATAACGACTTGGGTCAAGAGCCTAATGGCGAGGCCGGCCGACTGGTGCAGGATGGCGAAGAAAACATCAAGGCTGGTGCTGGCTTCTACCAGATCAACGTCGATCTCTCGGCCATGAGCTATAGCCTGGAGAAAGTGAACTACATCTCCATCATCGGCGACTTCAACGAGTGGGCTGGCGATGTCGATCTCACCTACAACAAGGAGAGTGGCGCATGGGAGGCCAACAACGTGGAGATAGCCAAGACCGGCACTCTGAAGTTCCGTATGAATCACGATTGGGCCATCTCTTGGGGTGGCGCCAATGGCGACGGCAACAACTTCCAAAACCTCACCCAGACCAATGGCACCAACCTCAATGTCGAGGCTGGCACCTACGACTTCAAGCTCTACATCTCCTGCGAGGGCAAGAACCATGTCGTGATTACCAAGAAGTGACCTGCTTTTTCATACTGTAAAGGTTCATTATGAACCAACTTCAAGAAAGGAGTCTCCCGCGTGGGGGCTCCTTTTTTCGTGCCCGCTTTCTTTTCCCATGGGTTGCTACGCCAATGTCTTCATGTAGCAATCATGGGATATCGAGAAGACGTAGCGCAACCGATTGCCCAATCAAAAGGCGATCGAACGAGAGCAGGACGTGCAGGATTGGACGGTAATGCTTATTTTTGCAGAAGCATAAACAAAAGCAGAAACAGAAACAGAAGCAATAGCAGAAGCATAGGCTTAGGCTTAGGCAAAAACAATAGACAATCACCATCAAAACAACGAACGATATGAAGAAAAACAAGATGAAGAAGATACTCACGGCAGCATTTTGTGCGGCCATGGCGTCGCCGGCCCTTGCACAAGGATGGCCGACGGGCTATGAGGGTGTGATGCTCCAGGGCTTCTACTGGGACTCCTATAGCGACAGCCAATGGAAGAACCTGGAGAAGCAAGCCCCGGAACTGGGGTCGTATTTTCCCTGCTATGGGTGCCCCAGAGCGGAAAGTGTCTGGAGGAGCACAACGTGATGGGCTACACACCCTATTACTACTTCGATCAGAACTCCAGTTTTGGTAGCGAGGCGGAACTCCGTTCGATGATCGGGGCCATGCGCCAAAATGGGGTGGGGGTCCTGGCCGACGTGGTGATCAACCACCACAACACGAGTGGCTGGTTCTCCTTCCCCAAGGAGGAGTATCGTGGCACGACCTACCAACTCCAGTCGTCCGACATCACGGCCGACGACGACCAAGGAAAGACGGCAGCCGAAGCACAAAGGCAGGGCATCTCGCTCGGCAGCCACAAGGACGAGGGCGAAGACTGGGATGGCATGCGCGACCTCGACCACCAAAGTCCCAACGTGCAACGGGTGGTCAAGGCTTATGAGCAGTACCTCGTGGAGGACCTCGGCTATAGCGGTTTTCGCTACGACATGGTGAAGGGCTTTGGCGGGTCGCACGTGGCCGACTACAACCGCGCGGCCAAGGTGGCCTATTCCGTAGGCGAGTTTTTCGACGGCAACGTCGCGAAGGTGAAGGCATGGATAGACAGTACAGAGAAGCAGAGCGCGGCCTTCGACTTCCCCTTCCGTTACACGGTACGCGACGCCATCAATGGTGGCGACTGGTCGAAGCTGGCCAATACGAAGACCTTGGTGGGCGATGAGGCCTACCGACGCTATGCCGTGACGTTTGTGGAGAACCACGATACACAATACCGTAGCGCCAGCGAGCAGAACGATCCGATACGCAAGGACACGCTCGCAGCAAACGCCTATCTCCTCGCCATGCCGGGCACGCCCTGCGTCTTTCTCCCCCATTGGCAGGCCTACACCCGCGAGATCAAGTCCATGATCGACGCGCGCCATCTGGCGGGCGTGACGAGCACGAGCACCTTCGCCAGCTACCGCAGCTCGGCAGCCTACTATGGCGTGACAACCCAGGGCACGCGCGGAAAACTGCTGGCCGTGGTGGGAAGCGGAATGGCCGATCCCGACGAGTCGTTCTATGTGAAGGTGCTGAGCGGCCACCACTACGCCTACTATCTCTCGCCCGAGGTGGAGAGCGCCTGGACGGACCTGCCCTCAGGAAGCTATCATGACGGGGCCCAGAAGGCGCGCCTCACGGCCGTATCGGCCTCTAAGGACGCCCAGCTCGTCTATACCCTCGACGGTAGCGAGCCGACGCCACAGAGCACGAAGGCACAGAGCGGCACGACCCTCACGATACCTACGGGCAAGACGACCCTGAAGGTGGGTCTCCTGGTCGATGGCAAGGTGCGGGGTGTCATCACGCGCCAGTATGAGATAGGCGAGTTCCAGCCCTACGACATCACGGTCTATGTCAATGGCGATGCCGTGGCATGGACCAGCTACATCAACTTCCACTCCTGGGGCGGATCCCACACGGCAACCGACTGGCCGGGCGACCACGTCACGACCACCCAGACCGTGGGCGGCAAGAAATGGTTCTGCAAGAGCTACACGATGACCACGCCCGACGACAACATCAATTTCGTATTCAGTATCGGCACGGCAGACAATGCCGGCCAGCAGCAGACCGTGGACATCAACAACATCCAGCACGACGCCTTTTTCGAGGTGACGGGCGAGAAGAGCGGCGGCAAATATCTGGTCAAGGACGTGACGACGACCATGGGCGTCGAGGACGTGGCGACCGACCGCCCCACCCTCTCCGACGACCACTACTACACGCTCTCAGGCCAGTGCGTGACGCCACCCCTTAGACGGGGCATCTATCTCCACAAGGGCAAAAAGATCATGGTGAAGTAATAGTAGAAAGTCATCCGAATAAAAAGCGCCAAGGTTGTTTTCAATAGAAGCAAACAACCTTGGCGCTTTTCGTGTAAGGAAATCTCTAAAGAAACATGCGGGACTACGAGAGAGCAGGATGACGAGAAAGCAGGACGACGAGAGAGTTGGAATTCAAGAGAGCGAGACTTCTACAGAGCAGGAATTCGATAGAAGGCGACGTCAATAGAGCAGGACGAGGCCCGCGAAGGCAGCAAAGCAGATCATACGGATGGGGTTGATCTTCATCCACATCGTACCAATAAAGGTGGCGAAGAAGAGGAAGAGGCTCACGCCAAACTGCCAGGGATTGATATCGGGCGAGGAGAAGTTTTCCACATCACAAAGCAGGAGCGTGGCGGCAGCCAGGAGGCCGACGACGGCCGGGCGAAGGCCCATGAAGACGCTCTGGACGGCTGGGGTACGCATATACTTCATAAACATGCGGCTGATGAGGACCATCAGAATGAAACTCGGCAGGACGAGGGCAAAGGTGGCCGTGGCGCTACCAAGCACGGCCATCATCCCTTCGAAGCCCGCGTTGTGGGCCGCGGCATAGCCACAGTAGGTGGCCGAGTTGATGCCGATAGGGCCTGGCGTCATCTGGGAGATGGCGACGATATTGGTAAACTCCGAGGAGGAGAGCCAATGGTGTTTCACGACCGTCTCGGCCTGGATGAGCGAGAGCATGCCGTAGCCGCCACCAAATCCGAAGAGACCTATGATGAAAAACGTGAGGAAGAGTTGTAAGAAGATCATAATTCTACGATTTTTCCGTGAGTTTTTTTATTCCGTGGGCTTGACATAGCGTCCATAGACATAGCCACCCAGGCCGGCTGCCAGGATGATCATGACGGGATTTACGCCCAGTTTCCATATCAGCAGGGCCGAGATGAGCGGTATCCAGCAGTTGGCCAACCCGATCCGCGCCCGCTTGGCGAGGTTGAAGGTCGGGACGGCTATCAGGGCCACCACGGCCGGACGGATGCCTCGGAACATGGCTGCGATCCAACCCACCTCCATGAAGCGATGGAAGAACATGGCGATGAGCAGAATGATGAGAAACGAGGGCAGGGCCGTGCCGAGGGCCGTGCAGAACGCGCCCCGTATCTTGCGGAGCTTGTAGCCGATGAAGACGCTGATGTTGATGGCGAAGACGCCCGGACAGCTCTGCGCGATGGCGATGAGGTCGAGAAACTCCTCTTTCCCGATCCATTTGCGCTTCTCCACCACCTCCGACTCGATGATCGGGATCATCGCATAGCCACCCCCGAGGGTGAAGGCGCCAATTTTGAAGAATGTCTTGAAACTCTCCCAGTAAAATTTCATACTCTCTTGTTAGATGTATAGATAATCACTTGTCTGATCAATTGATATCCGCTCGTTAGAAGAATTGATATCGCTTGCTAGAAGAACTGATATTCCCTTGTCAGACCAATTGATATCCTCTTGTTAAAGAATTGATTAGTCCAACCCGCCCCCGAGAGGGCCGATTGGACTAACCACATATATTTTGCCAGAAGATGGAGATGACGGCACGCGGGGCCGTCTCGCCATCCTACTTCTTCTTAGCCTCCTCTACCCACTTGCGTGCGTTGACGAAAGCCTCGATCCAAGGCGTGACCTCATCGGCACGACGATGGCGCGGATACCAGCCCTGCTGCCACGGGAAGATGGCACGCTCCAGGTGGGGCATCATGGCCAGGTGACGACCGTCGGCCGAGCAGATGCCCGCCACGTTGTAGTCGGATCCGTTGGGGTTGCCAGGATACTGAGCGTAGTTGTATTTTGCCACGACATGGTAGCGGTCCTCGGGCTCGGGGAGATAGAAGCGTCCCTCTCCGTGGGCCACCCAGATGCCCAGTTTGTTGCCGCTGAGCGAGTGGAACATGACGCTATCGTTCTCGGGAATCGTGACCGAGAGGAAGGCGCTCTCAAACTTCTTCGAGTTGTTGTGGCAGAGATGGGTCTGGTGCTCATGCTCCGGGTTGATGAGGTTGAGCTCCGCCATCAACTGGCAACCGTTGCAGATGCCCAACGAGAGCGTATCCTCGCGCGCATAGAAGCGGTCGAGCGCCTCCTTGGCCTTGGGATTGTAGAGGAAGGCACCCGCCCATCCCTTGGCCGATCCCAGGACGTCGGAGTTGGAGAATCCGCCACAGAAGACGATCATATTGACCTCCTCCAGGGTCTCGCGACCACTAATGAGGTCGGTCATCATCACGTCCTTCACCTCGAAGCCTGCGAGGTAGAGGGCGTAGGCCATCTCGCGCTCGCCATTGGTGCCCTTCTCACGGATGATAGCCGCCTTGGGCGCAGCCTGACGGTCGGCATCGGTCGTGGTCTGCCAGCGGTCGGCATTGAGGCCATACTGGGCGAGCGTTCCCGTGAAGTCGGGGTTGAACTGCATCTCCACGGGCTGCTTCTTGTAGTTGGTGTAGCGCTTCTTCGCCATGCCGTTGAAGCTCTGGTCGCGGTCGAGGAGATAGGAGGTCTCGTACCAGACGTCGCGCAGGCCGTCGATATCCAGTTCCTGCTTGAAGGTGCCATCGCTAAGGCTCAGCACGCGACGCTCGGGAGTGGGCTGGGCGATGCGGGCATAGCCCACGCAGCACTCCTCCAGGAAGTCGCGCACCTCGTCGGCATGCTCGTCGCTCACCTGGATGACGACACCCGGGTTCTCGGCGAAAAGCTTGCGCACCACGTCGTCGCCCTTGATGTCGTGGAGGTTGACGCGGAGACCGCCCTCCACATTGGCAAACGTCATCTCCAGCAGGGTGGTGATCAGACCACCAGCCGAGATATCGTGGCCTGCGAGGATCCAGCCGCGGTTGATGAGCTCCTGCACGGCCTCGAAGCATTGGCAGAAGTACTGCGGGTTCTTGACCGTCGGCACGTCGTCGCCAACCTTGTTGAGGCTTTGGGCAAAGGCGCTGCCGCCCAGCTCCTGCTCGCAGAAGGAGAAGTCGATATGATAGAGTCGGGAGTTTTTGTCGTTGACGAGGACGGGGGAGACCACCTTGCGGATGTCGCTCACCTCGCCACCACTTGTCACGATGACCGTGCCCGGAGAGATGATCTTCTCGCCATTGGGATACTGCTGGCTCAGGGACAGGGAGTCCTTGCCGGTCGGCACATTGACGCCGATGGCGCAGCAGAAGTCGGAGAGGGCCTTGACGGCACGATAGAGGCGCGCGTCCTCACCCTTCTGTGAGCGGCAGGGCCACATCCAGTTGGCCGAGAGGCTCAGGGAGTCCATGCCGTCGGCCAGGGGTGCCCAGACGATATTGGTCAGCGACTCGGCCACACTCAGCACGCTACCCGCCTCGGGCGAGGCCAGTCCGGCCTGGGGCGCATGGCCGAGGGCCGTGGCGATACCCTTCTCGCCACGATAGTCGAGGGCCACGACGCCACAGTCGCTCAACGGCAACTGCAGGCGACCCTGGCATTGCTGGCGGGCCACCTTGCCCGTCACGCTACGGTCCACCTTGTTGGTGAGCCAGTCCTTGCAGGCCACGGCCTCCAGCTGCAGCACACGACGGAGATACTCCTCGAGATGGGCCGCGTCATAGGCTACGGGTGCATAGTGGCGCTCGACGCTCTCGTCGCGCATGATGGTCTTGGGCGAGTGGCCGAACATCTGGGCCACGTCGAGATCGAAAGGCTTCACGCCATCGCCCTGGACGAAGGAGAAGTGGGCGTCGCCCGTGGTCTCGCCGACCACATACATCGGGGCACGCTCACGCTCGGCGATCTTCGCCACATGGGCCAGGTGCTTCTCGTCGATGAGCAGACCCATGCGCTCCTGCGACTCGTTGGCGATGATCTCCTTGGCGCTCAGCGTCTTGTCGCCGATGGGCAGCTTGGTCATGTCGATCTGGCCGCCACACTCCTCCACCAGCTCAGAGAGACAGTTGAGGTGGCCTGCCGATCCGTGGTCGTGGATGGAGACCACGGGGTTGTCGTCCTCCTCCACGAGGGCGCGCACGAGGTTGTAGGCGCGCTTCTGCATCTCGGGGTTGGCACGCTGGACGGCGTTGAGCTCGATACCATTGCTATAGCGGCCCGTATCGACCGACGATACCGATCCGCCACCCAGTCCGATGCGGTAGTTATCGCCACCGACCACGACGACCTTGTTGCCCGGCTGCGGCTCCTTCTTCAGGCAGTCGCGCTTCGTGCCGTAGCCGACGCCGCCGGCGAGCATGATCACCTTGTCGTAGGCATATTTCTCGTCATTCTCCTGATGCTCGAAGGTGAGGAGGGATCCCGTGATGAGGGGCTGGCCAAACTTGTTGCCGAAGTCGCTGGCGCCATTGGAGGCCTTGATGAGGATCTGCTCAGGCGTCTGGTAGAGCCATTGGCGCACGGGCAGGATATCTTCCCAGTCGCGCAGGGCGGGCTCCTTGCCGTCGTCGCCCTTCAGTCGGGGATAGGCCGTCATATAGACCGCCGTGCCCGCGATGGGCCATGATCCTACGCCACCACCCATACGGTCGCGGATCTCACCGCCCGTGCCCGTGGCGGCACCATTGAAGGGCTCTACGGTCGTCGGGAAGTTGTGGGTCTCGGCCTTGAGAGAGATGACGCTCTCCACGGGCTTCACGCGGAAGTAGTCGGCCGTAGATTGGTTTTTCGGGGCAAACTGCTCGATGATGGGTCCCTGGGCGAAGGCCACGTTGTCCTTGTAGGCGGAGAGGATTTTGCCCGGATTCTCGCGGGTGGTCTTCTTGATCATGTTGAAGAGCGACGACTCCATCTCCTTGCCGTCGATAACGAAGGTGCCTCCGAAGATCTTGTGGCGGCAATGCTCGGAGTTGATCTGAGCGAAACCGAAGATCTCGCTGTCCGTGAGCGGGCGTCCGTTTTCCTTCTCTATCTTGTGGAGGTAGGCGATCTCCTCGGGCGAGAGAGCGAGGCCCTCCTCCTCGTTGAACTTCTCGAGGTCGTCCACGCGCTTGATGGGCTCGGGATCGTGGTCGATGGTGAAGATCTGCTGGTCCAGACCGTCATACATGCGCTGGAGCATGGGGTCGTGGTCGGCCTCGGGCGTATCTACGGGGAAATACTCCTCTATGCGGCTGATTCCCTTCAGGGCCATGTTCTGCGTGATCTCTACCGCGTTGGTGCTCCACGGCGTGACCATCTCGCGCCGGGGACCTACGAAATATCCCTCCAGCTGATCATTATCTACCGGCTCGGCATCGCCGTAAAGCCAACTAAGTTCGCTTATCTCTTCTTTGGAAAGCTTGTGATCTGCCTCCGTGGCAATCACGCTCTTCGACCTTGTCCTGAAAAAAAGAATCATAATCTGTCGAGTAAATTAGGAAATAATGGTGCAAAGATAACTATAAAAGCACACATGACAAAATAATCGGCTCAGAGAATCGGCAGAAAACGCAAAAAAGCCGCATTCCGTCGGGCCTCTACCCAATGAGAATGCGGCTAAGTGATCAATAATGCTACGCTCACGCGCAGCGAGAGAACTTATTTATACAATAAGTGGGGTTGGGGCGGTGGCACCATGATCAGAGCGCCACAGCAGCGACACCTTGAGAAACAAGTGGAGAGAGATTAGTCTGCCCACAAGAAGCCATTCTCTTTCTTTTCGGCATCTTTCGCCTGCGTACCGCCCCAGTAGATACTGATTCTGTCGTCATCTGGGTCCGTTGTCGGGTCATTCTCGATGAATCCATTCAACTTCACGGATCCAGCCATGATAGCATGGCTCTCCGTCATCTTGACGACCGTCACTACGGGCTTTACATATTGCTTTTTCATTGTCCTAATGAATCTTTAATACGTTAAAACTGTTTTGCTTCTGTCTTATTTCACCACAAACTTGCGTCCGTTCATGATGTGAATGCCCTTGGGAAGTCCCTCCAGCGAAGTGCCCTCATACTGGCCTGTGATGCTATAGATGCGACCATCCTGGACAGCTGGTGCACGCTGTACCTCCTCTACACCCGTCACATTCTCATCTATTTGGTAGTCAAGTGTCTTAAACGTCACAATATCATTGTTTCTGTCTCTAACCTCAAAGTAGCATTTGCCCTTTCTAACTCGCACATCTGTTGCAGGATTCTCCGTAGGATTATCACTAACGGCCTGGTAGAACCTCAAAAACTCCTCACCATTCTCAATCCAACTTCGAAGGTATATTTGACCATGTGTAAGCGTGTAACCATCATCTGTGACAGAGGAAGTGACGCCGATCATATTGATGACATAGCCACGGTCTTTGTCCTCTACGCTGATAGTATTTGACCTATCATCGGGATAGTGACCATCGCCGACATAGAGACAATTCTCCCATGTGGGTTTGATCAGAAGCGGCACATTGGCCTCCACATCTCCATCAACCTCTTTAAAGCACACGATATAGCCTTTTTCATCATCATAAGTATACTCATCAGCTGACATCCGAGCAACCTTTGTTTCAGGGCCATAGTATTGTGCTAACTTCGTAGCGTTCATCGTCTCTGGGAAAACAGCCGTCTGCCATTTGTTGCCCGTGGTGGACACTAGTTCAAAACCAGCATAGTTATACTCATTGCGACGCCCCTCCTTTATATTTTTCTTATCATTAGCATCGAATTTGGGCCATGAGTCCTCCTTCATCTCATCTTTATCGGTGGTCATAAAGGTTTTGTAAACCTCCTCGCTCTTGACATAAAAGGTAACGCCTCTGACCTCTCTAAAGGGATTCGATTTCAATTTTTCACCCTCAATTTTACAATAGGGCTTATAATCGGTCTGAATATACACCTTAAACTGTTCTTGATTATTTTTTTTATCTTTCAGCTCCCCCTTTCCAAATTCGGTGAACGAGTTTTCTCCGATTTGCGTTACATGCTTACCAAGGATAATTTCCCTAGAACCTGACGTTTTGTCTCTCTTGCCAAAACTTTTAAAACTGTCATTACCAATTTGCACGACATTGTCTCCAATAATAATCTTTCTGGTATTACAGTAAGCTTGTGCATCTCCTTCGCATGCTCCATTTGACACACTTGTGACGGGATAAGTATTGCCTGTCCGTTCGTCGTAGGCGAAATCAGGAACAACGATCACTTCTGGATAGGGTTTTTCCTTGCTGTACTTATCCTTATCAGTTTTGCCTGCCTCCTTGAATTTGTTTCCTGTAAACGCTACCGTTCCATCACCATTGTAGAGATAGGTAAACCCATTATACACAAATTGTTTCGGATCTTTCTGTGCGAACACCGCCTGCACAGACAGCATCAAGACGAGCAAGCATAGCGCCGCCTTGGTCCCTTGGGCCAGGAATCCCCAAGAGGACGTGATTCTTTCGTTTCTTTTCATAATAGCATGATGTTTTTATTTACAACTTAGTTTATTTATTCCGATACTTTTTTGATGCGCACAGGATTCATCATCCAGGACGCTACCTTTAGTTTTGTAAACGGCTTCCCCTCCTTCCGCACCTCTTGCTAAGAGGTGTAAAAAGGGGTGTAAAATGGTGATTAACAATAGATAAGGAATAACTAAACACCCTATTTAGGGAAAAACAAGATCGCTAAATGTGTTTTTTTAGCAAAAAGTTTGGCTGGTATTTCCTTTTGTTGTAACTTTGCACCCAGTTATCAACCAACGGATCAAACGTCCTTTACAAAGCTGACGACAAAACAGCTCAAATCCCATGTTCGACGGGGTCACACCTCTTAGCAAGAGGTGTTGCTTGCGGAGGCCGTCCATTCGCGCCCTTGGGGAGGTCTTCGTCGATGAAGTCCAGCACTTTTCTATTGGCCCTTGCCACCCTCATCTGATCCTTTTGTTCGATATAGATTTTTGTTGTCTGTGCATTCGTGTGGCCCATCGCCACAGAGATATCGGGCATGGCTACTCCCTTGTCGTAGGCCAGCGTGGCCCAGGAGTGGCGCGCCACATAGGAGCTGAGCGTCTTGCGCACACCTGCCTGCTCCGCCATCTGCCGCAGCTGGCGGTTGTAGCGGGCCAGGGCGGCACGATAGAGGCGCACGGCCTCCTCACCTTGTGCGTCATCAGGCACCAGGGGAAAGAGACGGTCGCCATTCATTCCCCGCCATCGCTGGAGGATTCTCCGCATACACGGCTCCAGATGGACGCAGACCTGCGCCCCTGTCTTTTGCCGGCGATACGTCAAATTACCTCCCTCAATGGCGTTCCAGCGCAGCATGGCAATATCTACGAAGGGCATGCCCATCGCATAAAGACTAAACAGAAAAACGTCCTGGGCGAGTTGTCGTTGCCAGTCGCCAGTCATATCAAGGGATCGCACACGCCTTATTTCTGCCACAGAGAGCGCACGCTTCGGGGTCGGGGCGTTGCCAGTAAAGACCTCGGCGAAGAGGTCCATGCGACGTCGGCTCCCTCCTACCCTGTTGTAGAGGGCGCGTAGGGATCGCAGATAGCAGGAACGAGTGTTGCTGCTCACGCCTCCCTCGGCCAACCAATGATCGTAGCGCACCACTATCTTGCGCGTAAGGGAGGCTTGATTCTTGCCCTCGATGGTGAGAAAGCGCTCCAGCGAGCGCAGGGCGGTCTTGTAATTGCCAATAGTGCTGACACTCCGCACGTCGGACATCTGCCTCACCTGTCGATGGGCAAGCACCAAAAATGAGGGTTTGTTAGCACTTGGGTTAGTTCTCTCTTTCTTCCCCTCCGGGATACCTGTATTGATCTTTATTATCATGACGCAGTAATGATATAGACTATATATAGGTATATAACGGGCGAAAGGGGGAAAAATTTCTCGTCTTCCCCTTCGCCGGACAAACCTTGACGAGACGTGCGCAAAAATGGAGGCAAAGGGCCTTTTATGTGCTTGGCGTGGGCAAAACGTGAGGAAGAGGGTGCGGAAAACGGGAAAAGTGATGCAAGCAGATTTTGCGGAAGAAGGCTTGATTGGCTTGTCGCATGCAGCCAAGGGAGGAGATCCCGAAAAAACAGAGGGTTGAAAATGCCAAAAGAGGGCGTTTGAAAGGGCAAAAAGCCGTATAAAGGGAAGTGGAATCATCAAACTGGAACGAACAAAAACAAGCCAACCGTCTATCTATCAGTCTTTTAGAAGATAACAGAATAGATTCGTTCCAGTTGTTCCAGTTGTTCCAGTTTATTTTTCAGCGAGTGCGAAATTCCAGTCCACCCCTATATATATATTATAACTAAACCTGTTGGCGGAATTAATTTAGTGCATACTTAATTCTGCCAATGGGCTTGTCGTTAATGAAGTTTACGTATTGCAGAATGGTAAGTGCACTAATTTTGCCAATGATTCTGGCAAACAAACCATTCGTTATTTTCGCGTAGTTTCTGATGACCAAGAACTGGTCTGTAAGTTGTGAGAATATTGTCTCAATCCTCTTTCTTGCCTTTGCAAACGGAATGAATGTCGGTTTCCAGTCCTTTTGGTTGAGCCGATACGGACACTCCAGTCTTATGTGTGCGGTTTCGAACAAGTCAAGCTGTACGTCAGCTCCAATATACCCTTTGTCACCATAGATGCTACAGTCGTGATAAGTATGTCTTACATCCTTCATATACTGGAGGTCAGCCACACTTGCCTTTGACAGATCATAGGAATGGATAACTCCACTTAACCCACAGAGAGCGTGTAACTTATAACCAAAATAAAAAGTGTTCTGCGAAGCACAGAAGCCGAAGTCGGGAGCTTGCGAGAAATTGCCGGTACGTCCCATCTTGCAACGTTTTCCTCTTGCAACCCTACAAACCTCTATCGGCTTGGAGTCAACAAAGAATTGTTCCTCTCCGCCATCCATTTCCATGGCAATCCGCTTGCACAGTTCCTCACACAGGCCTGCCGTTTTCTTCCTGCGGTCATTGAACTGTCTCCTTGATATGAGATTGGGAATGCGGTCCTTGTATTCTTGCAATTTATAGTCGAACAACCACTTCTCACTATCAATGCTCTCGGTCTCTGCCGTCAGGGGATAGCGCCACCACTTCCAAATCCGAAAACTTGGGAACAGGACCACGACGTGGAACATTACCGCATTCATTGACGAGATTTTCAGAGAATTGCTTGCATATCTCGAGTATTTTGACGAATTTTTGTATAAAGGTTGTACATACGATGGTTTGAACTTAATGTTTTGAACACCACTAAGTTACTAAAAATCAGCGACATGTACAACTTTTTACTCATGTTTATCAACTTAAATTAATTCCGCCAACGGGTTAACTAATTAATTATTATATAGTTATATATTATATAAGGAAAATAGGGAAAGTTAGCAGTAGCATTTTTTAATTGGAACAACTGGAACAACTGGAACAATTGGAATTGGAAGATTCGCCTCAGAGGAAGAGAGTCCTATGCTCCTTCTCCTCTCCAAGGCTCTCGTCGCTGGAATGCTTTCCACTCCCCTACCCAGAATTCATCCCAAAGCCATCCCGAGACCATCCCGAAGCCCTGCAAGCTGGAGGCAGGGCGACAGGAATGGGACGCAAGGGAGGACAAAAGCCTAAGGTAAGCAAGGACAAGAGCCTGACATAAGCAAGGACAAGAGCCTAAGGTAAGCAAGGACAAGAGCCTGACATAAGCAAGGGCAAGAGCCTGGCGAAGGGAGGACAGGGCGCACTACTTACATTGGAAGTCGAGCACCTTGCGGTCTTCGAGCCAACCCTCCAGACGGTCGTCGATGGCTACAGGGCCGCAGCCTGTGGGGCAACCCGTATAGAAGAGGTCGCCCGTCTTGAGCGTGAAATAGCAGGAGGCATAGCTGATGAGCTCGTCGATGGTATAGAGCATATCGGCCGTACAACCCGTCTGGACGGTCTTGCCATTGATGTCGAGGTGGAAGTGGAGGCGCTGGGGACCGAGAAACTTCTCCTTCTCCACCCATTCTCCGAGCACGGCCGACCCGTCGAAGCCCTTGGCAAGCTCCCACGGCTGCCCCTTGGCCTTGAGCTCCTTCTGCAGTTCGCGTGCCGTGAGGTCTATGCCCACGGTATAGGCATCGTAGTAGCGATGGGCAAACTCCTGGGGGATGCACTTGCCCAAACGGCAGATGCGCACCACCACCTCCGTCTCATACTCGATGCGCCCCATGTCTTCGGGAATGAAGAAGGGTTTGCCATTCTTCAGCACAGCCGAGTCAGACTTCATAAACAATACTGGGCGCTCGGGCTTCACGGCCGCGCCATGGAGCGCCAGGTTGTGCTCCAGATAATTCATGCCTACAGCAAGTATCTTCATCTCTTTTCTTTGCTTTGGTTGTTCTACTTCTCTACGTTCTGTCCTATGAGAGCTCTGACGGCCTCCAGGGAAAGGTCGGTGAGGGAGGCTATCTGATCCAACGACATGCCTTTCGAAAACATCAGACGGACCATCTCCGCCCGCGCTTCCTCGCGGCCCTCCTGACGCCCCTCCTGACGTCCTTCCTCGAGTCCCACGGCACGCCCTTTGGCAAAGCCCTTCTCGCGACTGATCTTGTTGGAGTCGATAAAGAGGAGGCGCTCAGCCCCCACCTTGTCCCAAAAGTCGTCGTAGGCGAGCAATTCGCTCTTGGTCATGGCTGCCTCCTCCACGGTCTCCAGCGCCTTGCTGGTCTCGGGGTTGTCGAGCAGATCCTGAGGCACGACGGTAGTATCCTCGTCGATCTGGGTGAGAAACTTAAGCCACAAGACGGCCATCTTTTCTCCATGATAGTCTGCGGCTTAAACTTCGGCAGCTCGATAAACGTGAAATGGAGGCCCTTGATCAACTTGTCGTCGTGGAGATCGTGGACGATATTGTAGTTGTGGATGAACTCGTCGGGGTAGTCCTTCATAAATACCTCGTTGACCAAATTGAGGGAATAGACGGGCTGCAGCAACTCGTACCTGCGTCGCTTGTCGAGCTGGCGGACAAAGGCCTTGGAAGCATTGAAGAGAGCTAATTGCAGCAAACTCGTGGTCCAATGTATTTGTATGGAGAGCAAGAAAGAACACCCTTTGACGTCTTTGCACCTTGCGTTGACGACACCAAGCCCGTACGAGAGAAACTCCACCTCCTCTACCAGCTCGTCTTCCTTGAGCGGCAGCAGGGCGTTGAGCAAGCTGATGAGCAGTTCCTCATGCTCGCCAAATATCTTCTTGAAGGTCAAATCGGCCTTGGGATCGAGATACTTTTTCATGCGTTGTACGTCTTGTTTTGATGAGTTCACCTGCAAACTTACGACATTTTCCTCACAAAACCAAAGAATACGAGGAAATCTTCCTGGCGTCATAGAGAGCCATACTACATCCAACGTATTGACCGAAGAACTCTTTTTTGCGGGACAAAGCACGCATAATGTGAGCCTAAGGAGAGGAAATAGACGCAGAGAGTGAAGGTCACAACATCAAAGGACGCATAGGAGTAGCACTACAAGTAATCTACAAATAACTATCTATCAACAACTTACACAACAAAAAGCAATAACATCTCCTTGAAACATTACAGCATTACATCATTACAATAAGAAAAAAGAAGGGTGCTTTATCCCTCTCCTCCCCAGCTTCCTTCCTATATTGCTAACTAATCACACATTTTATTATATATAATACCCGTTGGCGGAATTAATTTAAGTTGATAAACATGAGTAAAAAGTTGTACATGTCGCTGATTTTTAGTAACTTAGTGGTGTTCAAAACATTAAGTTCAAACCATCGTATGTACAACCTTTATACAAAATTCGTCAAAATACTCGAGATATGCAAGCAATTCTCTGAAAATCTCGTCAATGAATCTGGTAATGTTCCACGTCGTGGTCCTGTTCCCAAGTTTTCGGATTTGGAAGTGGTGGCGCTATCCCTGACGGCAGAGACCGAGAGCATTGATAGTGAGAAGTGGTTGTTCGACTATAAATTGCAAGAATACAAGGACCGCATTCCCAATCTCATATCAAGGAGACAGTTCAATGACCGCAGGAAGAAAACGGCAGGCCTGTGTGAGGAACTGCGCAAGCGGATTGCCATGGAAATGGATGGCGGAGAGGAACAATTCTTTGTTGACTCCAAGCCGATAGAGGTTTGTAGGGTTGCAAGAGGAAAACGTTGCAAGATGGGACGTACCGGCAATTTCTCGCAAGCTCCCGACTTCGGCTTCTGTGCTTCGCAGAAACACTTTTTATTTTGGTTATAAGTTACACGCTCTCTGTGGGTTAAGTGGAGTTATCCATTCCTATGATCTGTCAAAGGCAAGTGTGGCTGACCTCCATTATATGAAGGATGTAAGACATACTTATCACGACTGTAGCATCTATGGTGACAAAGGGTATATTGGAGCTGACGTACAGCTTGACTTGTTCGAAACCGCACACATAAGACTGGAGTGTCCGTATCGGCTCAACCAAAAGGACTGGAAACCGACATTCATTCCGTTTGCAAAGGCAAGAAAGAGGATTGAGACAATATTCTCACAACTTACAGACCAGTTCTTGGTCATCAGAAACTACGCGAAAATAACGAATGGTTTGTTTGCCAGAATCATTGGCAAAATTAGTGCACTTACCATTCTGCAATACGTAAACTTCATTAACGACAAGCCCATTGGCAGAATTAAGTATGCACTAAATTAATTCCGCCAACAGGTTATATAATATATATAGTTAGATAAGAAAGATATGGAAGGAGAGAGGGAGCGAAGTGGGAAAGGCTTTTTTTAATTGTAATGCTGTAATGGTGTAATGATCCTCCTTACAGGTGGGGCTTCCCCTGATGGTCCTCTACGGTCGGACAACGACCTTGCGGCCCGTAGCCACGACCAGTCCGCGGGGATGCTTGGCAGACACCTGCTTGCCGTCTGGAGACCATAAGGCGGGGCGAGCGGCACGAGGACGGGAGGCGACACGATCCACGGCAGAGGAGGAGAGAAAGGAAGCCATGCGACTGAGGGCAGGCGTGGCGCACCCCGTGCGGTTGTCGAAAAGCGGGGCATTGTACCAACGGTCCGTGACAGGCGAGGAGGAGCTGACACCCCGCTCGTTGGCCTCCATAAACCACCAGAAGAGGCCCGTGACGGCCTCGTGGCGATGGAGCATAGTCACCAAGTCGTCGACAAACTGGCGTTGGCCCTCTGCCGAGTAAGGCCATGTGGACGTGGCGTCATAGGTGGTGCCCGGTACGGCCCAGGCGTAGGGATAGCCCGTCTCGACGACCATTATCTCCTTGTCCGAGGCCTCAGTCTCCAGCAGACGGATCGCCCCTTCGAGTTCGGAGAGCGCACCATGAAAGTAGGGATAGTAGCTCAGTCCGAGGATGTCGTAGTCGATCTGATACTCCTTGGCGCGCGCCACAAAATAGGAGAGCGCGGCATAGTGGGCGTTGTCCTGCTGCTGCGAGACCGAGACGCGCTCGGTATGGAGGATGATGCGCGCCTCGGGGCACTCCTCTCTGCAGACCTCCGTGGCGCGCCTCAGCAGACTGGCAAAGCGCTGCCAGTTGGCCTTTGGCGCATCGGGATAGCAAGCCTTGGCGTAGCCCTCCGACTCCGCTCCCCACAATATGCCGTAGCTGATCTCGTTGCCCGGCTGGATGAGGTCGGGCGTGGCCCCCTCGGCCTTCAGGCGGCGCAGCACCCGGCGCGTATATTGCGCCAGCGAGTCGGCCAGCGTCTCGTCGTCGAGGCCCTGCCATGCCCGTGGCGTCCATTGCTTGGCAGGGTCGGCCCAGGAATCGCTATAGTGGAAGTCGAGCAGGAGACGCAGGCCCGTCTGCTTGACGCGCTTTGCCAAGGGCACGATATAGTCCAGGTCTTGGCACACGCCCTGCCCTTGTCCTCTGCCGAGGCATGGGCGGGCTGGACGAAGAGGCGAAGGCGCATGGCGTTCATGCCCTTGCTGGTGAAGAAGGCCAAGGGGTCGTCGATGGGCGCACCCGCCTCGTCATAGTATTCTGCCCCCTTGGCCTCGTAGGAGGGAAGCAAGGAAATATCGCCCCCGACATAGCGCTGGGCCATGGTGGCGACCGTAGCACCCAGCAGGAGGGCCAAGAAGAAAGATCCTTTTCGTCATAAGAACCACTTTTTTATTTTATCATTCCACATAGAACCGACTTGCCCCGACCCTGGGCCGAGGCAAGTCTCTATGGATGCTATCAGAACGTCAGGATCAGGGCCTGGCGAGCCGTCAGGGGCACGTTGCGCGTGAGGTCGATGGTGGCGCCCGTCGTCACGTCCTGGGCCGTGGCATGGCTGCCAATGACCTCGGCATAGCGACGCACGTCGAGCTCATTGTCCGAGCGGCGTCCGTTGAGGATCGTCATCACGGTCTTGCCCTTCCATTGACGGCAGAGAACATAGACGCCCTTGTAGGGGATGAACTGCTTCTGCGTGCCCTGCGTGACGGCCTCGCAGCCCTGACGCCAATGGAGCACGCGGCTCAGCCAGGAGAACATCCCCTGCTCGTCCTCATCGCGGCCCGAGGCCGTGAAGCAGTCGTGGGTGTCGCCAGGGAAGCCGCCAGGGAAGTCGCGACGCACATAGCCGTCCGTCACCTGCTTGGTGCCGTTGAGGAGCACCTCCGTGCCATAGTAGAGCTGCGGGATGCGGTTCATCGTCAGCAGCAGGGCGAGCGCCTGCTTGAGGGCCGTGGTGTCGCGTCCCTCGCCCAGAAAGCGGTCGGTATCGTGGTTTTCGATGAAGGCGAGCACGCTCGACGGATTGGCGTAGAGATAGTCGTAGCAGAGGACGTTGTAGATGCGGTTGAAGCCCTTCCACCAGTCGTCGGTCTCCTCGTCGCGGGCCAGCGTGAGGCGGTCGAAGAAGGCGAAGTCCATGACCGTCTTGAGATAGCTGTTCTCCGTGCTGAGGCGCGAGTCCTTCTGCCAGGCCGCGGTATAGGCCGGCTCCGTCACCCAGGTCTCGCCCACGCTATTGAAGTAGGGATACTCCGTGTCGATGGCCTTCATCCAGGCCGCCATGGCCTTGCGGTCGGCGTAAGGATAGGTGTCCATGCGGATGCCGTCGATGGAGGCCGTCTCGATCCACCAGATACTGTTCTGGACGAGGTAGCGCATGACGTGGGGGTTGCGCTGGTTGAGGTCGGGCATGGAGGCGACAAACCATCCGTCGGTAGTCTCCTCGCGGTCGACGTCGGCGGCGTAGGGGTCGAGGACGGGCGTGAGCTTATAGCTGGTCTGGAGGCCATAACCGGGATGGTTGAACCAGTCGCGGGACGGGCTGTCCTGCTGCCAGGGATGGTAACTGCTGCAATGGTTGAAGATCATGTCCATGACGACCTTCAGTCCGCGCTCGTGGCAGTCGCGGATCAAGGCGCAATAGTCGGCATTGGTGCCAAAGCGCGGATCGACGCGATAGTAGTCGGTCGTGGCATAGCCGTGGTAGGAACTCGACTTCTGCTCGAAGGAGGGCGCGTCGTTTTCGAGGATGGGCGTGAACCACAGGGCCGTGACGCCCAGGTCGGTGAAGTAGTCGAGGTGGCGGGAGATGCCCGCAAGGTCGCCTCCGTGGCGCAGAGAGGGCTGCGAGCGGTCGCAGAGGCCGTCGCGCATGTCCCGGACGACATCATTGCCCGTGTCGCCATTGGCAAAGCGGTCGGGCATGAGGAGATAGAGCACGTCAGCCTGAGAAAAGCCCTTGTGGTCCTCGGCAGCCTTGGCGCGGGCGTGGAGCACGTAGCGCTCCGTCAGCTTGCTGCCGTTGAGCTTAAACTGGAGGCGCATCTCGCCAGGCTGAGCGCCCTCGAGATTCATATAGACGAGCAGATAGTTGGGCGAGTCGAGGCGCACGAGGGAGTCGATACGCGCATGGGGGTAGTCGGTCGAGACCTCGGCGTCGCGTATGCCCTCGCCATAGACCATGAGCTGGAGCGTGGGGTCTTTCATACCCACATACCAGTCGGTGGGGTCGATACGGGTGATCTTCACCTTCGCGCTGACGGAGAGGAGCGCGAAGAAGAGAAGGAGGAGGGTGATGGTTCTTTTCATAAATTTCTAAGAGATAAAAATAAATAAGTGAGATGAATGTGTGATCTATTGTAAAAGGAAAGGGGTTGGAAAAGCATGGCCCATGGCGACACACTCCCAACCCCCCTATGCGTCTTGCTGCGCTATTCGTGCAGTATCAATCGTTCAGTATCAATCGTGGAGAATCAGGGCCGACTGGCCGTCGATCATGACCTCTCCTCCCTGCATGTCGCCCAGTCCGGCCTCGTCGGCCTGCCCGTTGGCCACGACGATCGTGTAGTCGCCCTCGGGTATCTGGACGGTCTGGAAGTCGGGACTGCTATTGAGGATGACGTAGATATTGTTCCACGCGTCGCCTCCGGCATGGTTCTTCAGTCGGAAGGCCACGAGGCAGTCCTGGGTGGGGAGAAACTCCAGGTGCTTGCGTACCAGGTCGGCGCTGCCCAGTCGGAAGGCCGGATGGGACAGGCGGAGATGGACCAGACCCTTGTAGTAGTCGAAGACCTGGGGATAGCGCTGGAGGTTGTTCCAGTCGAGGTGGTTGATCTCGTCGGGCGACTTGAAGGAGTTGTGCACGCCCTGCTTGGTGCGCAGCATCTCCTCGCCGCTGAGCAGGAAGGGCACGCCCTGGGAGGTGAGGACGGCCGTCTGAGCCAGCAGGTCGAGGCGGATGAGGGCCTCCTCGTCAAACTTCGTCTCGGGCACGGAGGCACGGAGGCGGTCGGTCAGACAGAGGTCGTCGTGGCAACTGACGTAGGCGATCATCTGGGTCGGTTCGTTGGCCCAGGGCTCCTTGGTGTAGTTGACCTTGCTGTAATCGACCTGCGGATGGGCCACGAGACCGACGATGCCCGCCTTGATGCTCTCCTCATAGCCGGGCAGGCCCGCCAGGAAGGCACCCTGGTCGTCGTGATCGAAGGGACCGCGGAGGGCGTCGCGGAGCTCGTCGCTAAAGGCGGCTATGCCCGGCATCTGGCGGATGTGGGCCTTGGTAGCAAGGCGGCTGGGGTCGATGGCGCAGGATCCCGCGCTCCATCCCTCACCATAGATGAAGATGGAGGGGTCAACCTGCTGCAACTGCTGGCGCAGGAGGTTCATCGTCTCGATGTCGTGGCAACCCATGAGATCGACACGGAAACCGTCGATGTGATACTCCTGGGCCCAATACTTCATGCTCTCGATCATAAACTCCCGCATCAGGGGCTTCTCCGAGGCCGTCTCGTTGCCGCAGCCCGAGCCGTCGGAGGGGGTGCCGTCGGGACGGTAGCGGTAGTAGGCCTTGGGGAAGGTGCGGTCGAAGTTGCTGCCCTCCAGGCTGAAGGTGTGGTTATAGACCACGTCGAGGACCACGCGGATGCCTGCCTGGTGGAGGGCCTGCACCATCTGCTTGAACTCCAGGATGCGACGCGTGGGCAACTCGGCATCAAAGGAGTAGCTGCCCTCGGGCACGTTGTAGTTGAGCGGATCGTAGCCCCAGTTGTATTGGGGCGTGTCGTACTTGGCCTCGTCGATAGAGGCGAAGTCGTAGGAAGGCAGGATGTGGACGGCATTGACGCCCAGGGCCTTGAGATGGGCGATGGCCTTCTTTTCCGTCAGGGCGAGAAACTTGCCCTTGTTGACCAGTCCTGAGGAGGGGTCGATGGAGAAGTCGCGATGGTGGAGCTCGTAGAGCACAAGGTCGGCCATACTCTTCGTCGTCAGCCGTCGGTCGTTCTCCCAGCCCGCGGGGTTGGTGTCGCGCATATCGACCACGGCAGCCCGCCCGCCATTGCAGGAGACGGCCTTGGCGAAGACGCCCGGGGTCTCGCCCCGACCGATGTCGAAGGTGTAGAAGACGCCCTTCAGGTCGCCCTTGACCTCGATGGACCAACGGTTGTCGCCCACCTGCTTCATCTTCATCTTCTTATACTGCTTGCCGCCACGACCGGCTCGGTAGAGGCGGAGCGTGGGACGGGACGGGGCATTGAGGGTGAACACCGTACTTTGGGGAGAATATTGCATCTCGCGAAACGTCTCCTGCGCCTTCAGGGGCTGCGAGGAGAGCAACAGGGCCATACAACCGGCCATCATCAACTTTCTCATCATACGCTTGCTGGTAACTTTGTTAGGATGGACTCCTGCCCGGCCGAGACCCGGGGCATCCTTTGGCGTGTGCCACGAGACGGCCAGGCAAGACCCATCATTACTATTTATAACGTAGCAAAGTCGAAAATCTTATGCTGAAATCAAAAACAAGTGGGCAGGGAGCCGGACATTGGCGCCTGCACCAGCCCACTTCGGTCCGAGGCCGACTACTTGGCCACGGGGAAGAGCGAGACGGCAAAGCCACCACCCGGGGCCATCTTCAGACGAAGACGGTCGCCCTGCTTCACCGTGCGACGGGTGATGGTGTAGGCCTTGGGGTTCTTCTCGTAGTCGGCATCCTTGGCATCGGCATAGACCGTGCAGACGTATTTCTTGCCCTTGTCGAGGAAGTCGAGACGAAGGTCGGACTGGTGGCCGTCCTCGTTGCACTTGCCGCCAATGAACCAGCGGTCCGTGCCCTTGGCCTTGCGCGCCACGGTAATGTAGCGGGCGGGCTCGGCCTCAAGGTAGCGACTGTCGTCCCAGTCGGTCGCCACGTCGCGGATAAACTGGAAGGCGTCGTCATACTTCTCGTAGTTCTCGGGGAGGTCGGCAGCCATCTGGAGCGGACTGTACATCGTCAGATAGAGGGCGAGCTGACCGCAGAGCGTGGTACGCACCCAACTCGGGTTGTCGCTCCAGGTACTGAGTTGTGTCTCGAGGATGCCCGGGGTGTAGTCCATCGGGCCACCCTGCAGACGCGTGAAGGGCAGGATGACGGTATGAGAGGGAGCACTTCCGCCAAAAGCCTCATACTCGGTGCCACGGGCGCTCTCGTTGCCCACGAGGTTGGGCCAGGTGCGACACAGACCCGTGGGGCGCACGGCCTCGTGGCCGTTGACCATCACATGGTGCTTGGCAGCCTGCTCGACGACATACTGGTAGTGGTTGACCATCGACTGGCTGAAATGGAAGTCGCCACGGGGGATGATATCGCCCACATAGCCCGTCTTGACGGCATCATAGCCGTAGCGGTTCATCAGATTGAGGGCATCCTCGAGATGGCGCTCATAGTTGATCGTGCTCGAACTGGTCTCGTGGTGCATCATGAGCTTCACGCCCTTGGAGTGGGCGTACTCGTTGAGATACTGGATGTCGAAGTCGGGATAGGGCGTGACGAAGTCGAAGACGTCCCACTTCCAACGGTTGGCCCAGTCCTCCCAGCCGATGTTCCAGCCCTCGACGAGCACCTCCTGCAGGCCGTTCTTGGCCGCGAAGTCAATATAACGCTTCACGTTCTCCGTATTGGCCGCATGGCGTCCGTTGGGACGGACGTGGTTCCAGTCCACCTTGTAGATATCGACGCTGGGCAGGTCGTCGGTATAGTTCCACGAGCTCTTGCCGACGATCATCTCCCACCACACGCCACAATACTTCGTGGAGTGGATCCAGGACGTGTCCTCGATCTTGCAGGGCTCGTTGAGGTTGAGGATCAGGTTGGAGGAGAGCATGTCGCGGGCGTCGTCGCTGACCATGACCGTACGCCAGGGCGTGTTGAACGGCACCTGCACGTAGGCCTTGTTGCCCGTAGCGTCGGGGGTGAGCCACGACTCGAAGACCATGTGCTGGTCGTCGAGGTTGAGGTGCATGGCGGGATAGTTGACCAGGGCGGCCTCGTGGATGTTGATATACAGGCCGTCCTGCGACTTCATCTGCAGGGAGGTCTGTACGCCCGTCTCGGAGAAGTTGGCCACGGAAGAGTTGGACCAGTTGATGGCATCATGGAAACGGGCGCGGATCTCGGAGAGGCGGCTCTCCTGGGTCTCCTGCTCCTGGGTGTCGTAGTCGCCAGGCAGCCACCAGGCGGTATGGTCGCCAGTCATGGCAAACTGCGTGTGCTCCTCCTTGACGATGAAATAGACGAGACTGTCCTGCTGGGGAAACTCATAGCGGAGGCCCATGCCGTCGTCATAGACGCGGAAGCGGATGTTCATCTGGCGTCCTGTGTGGTCCTGGGAGAGACTGACGAGGAGCTCGTTGTAGTGGTTGCGGATAGTGGCCGTCTCGCCCCAGACGGGCTTCCATGTCTCGTCGAAGGAGGAGACCTCCGAATGGGACTCGGTGAAACCGTCCATGAGGCTCGTCTCGGCGAAGCCCTTGGTGGCGTGCTTGTCCTTGGCAAGCTCCAGTCCGAGGTGCGAGGGCTTGACGACGGGACGTCCCTTGTAGGTCATCTCGTAGGTCGGCCTGCCTCCATCAGCCAGCGAGAAGGAAACGCTAATAGCCCCATTGGGCGAGGAGACCGTCTGTGCGGCTACCGAAAGGGGCAGCAGCAGGGCGGAAAATAGGAGTGTTGTCTTCATTCTTATTATTCTGATACAGTATTTTTTACCTTAAAAAAGTATTTTCTTTAGTTCAGTTTTTACCTAAAAGTCTCAAGGGGCCATGATAATTCTCAATAGCCTTGAAAATTCCCAATGGCCTTGAAAATTCCCAATTGCCTTGAAGGCTCTCAATGGCCTTGCGCTCAGTATTTTACCCTAAAAAACTCAGCCTGGGCTTCATGAGGTCGGGAGGTCATGAGGTTGGGATGTCGGCCTGGTCGATCCATATAGGCACGCCCAGGCCGGCATCCTTGGGACAGCAAGCCTACAAGGCGTCGCGGCCCGACTCAGCGACCATCTCCCGCATGTTGGCATTAAAGTCCTGGTTGTGCATCAGGTCCTCGATAGCGACGTGCATGCGGTAGCGCCAGTAGTGGTGGGGATTGGACGGGATGTTGATGCGCTCGGCATCGGCATCAGCCAGACGCAACTTCTCATCTACGGCCATCCAGTCCTGGATACTCAGGACGCAAAGCATGGAGGGGGAGGCCAACTGGCTGCCGACCACGTCGCGTGCCAACCATCCGGGGAGGGGATGGGGAGCGCCGCCCGGGCGATGGAGCATGGTCTGGTAATAGTGCTGGGTGCGGTCCCAGTCCTCGTCCCACCATTGACGAAGCGTGGGCATGTCGTGGGAGGAGAAGGTGCAAACGGAGCGATGGGGGAAACGATCGGTATGGCCAAACTCGTCGGCCGGGTCCTTCGGCATGCTCTGCACTTCGAGCGAGAGGATGCGCAGGGCATCGAGCACCCAAGGCACACAGGAGGGCACCATGCCCAGGTCTTCGGCACAGACCAGCATCCGCGTGGCCTCCACGAGGCGGGGCAACTTGCGCATGGCCTCGCCATACCAGTACTGGTTGTTGCGACGGTAGAAGTAGTCGTCGTAGAGGCGGTTGAAGAGGGCCTTGTCGCTATCGTACAAGCTCTCATAGACGAAGTCGAGCTGCACACAAATGCGCGGATGGAAGCGGTTGGGGTCGCGATGGTCGCGGACGAAGAGCACGTCGCTGATCAGGGCATAGAGGCCGTCGCGCAGGTTTTCTGCGTCCTGCACGGTCGTCTCCTTGCCAAAGAAGTCGCGACGCTGGCCGTCGTCGGCAGCAAGGGCGGCAAAGAAGGCCTCCACCTTGCGTTGGGTGTCGAAGGCTTCCTTCATACGATAATAGTAGTCGGTCTTGCGCTCCAGGAAGTGATCGCGGACGAAGGCGGCCTTCTCATGGAACACCCGGTCGAGGACCCAGTCGGTGATGAAGGGTGTGGTGAAGAGTTCCTCCTGCCAATGGAGGCCATAGCCCTCGATCTCCTCGCGCGTCAGGGCCAAGGCGGGCTGAAACTGTCCGAGCAGACCGTGGACGGAGTGGATGGGAATCTCCCAGATACGGAAGAAACCGAGCACGTGGTCGATACGGTAGGCGTCGAAGAAACTGGCCATGCTCTGGAAGCGACGCACCCACCATTGACATCCGTCGCGGAGCATCTCCTCCCAGTTGTAGGTGGGGAGTCCCCAGTTTTGCCCGTTGACGGAGAAGTCGTCGGGGGGCGCACCAGCCTGGCCGTTGAGGTTGAAGTAGCGGGGCTCCATCCAAACGTCACAACCATAGCGGCTGACGCCAATGGGGATATCGCCCTTGAGGATCACGTTCTTCTGGCGCGCATAGGCGTGGGCCTCCGACATCTGGGAGAAGAGGAGGTACTGGACGTAGTAGAAGAACGCCACCTCGCCATAGGCTTTCGTGCCGGGCGTGGAGAGCGACTTGCGATCGTGCTCGTCCCATTGGTGATGGGCGGGCCAGGTAGAGAAGTCGGCAGATCCGTAGCGGTCGCGGAGGCTGCAATACTGGGCGTAGGGCACGAGCCAACGCTCGTTCTCCTGGAAGAACTGCCGATAGGCCTTGGTTGCCATCACGCGCTCCCCGTCCTGGGCGAACAACAGGCGGAGGTAGCCCGTCTTGGCCTCCTGTACGCGCTCATAGTCGATCTGCGGCAGGTCGTTGAGTTCGCTACGCAACTGCTCGTAGGCGATGCGCGCCTTCTTGTCGGCCAACGGGGGCAGGGCGGACAGGTCCACGTACTGTGGATGGATGGCGAAGATGGAGATGCAGCTATAAGGATAGGAGTCGGTCCAGGTGTGGGTCTGGGTAGTATCGTTGATGGGGAGCACCTGCAAGACGCGCTGGCGGGTGAGGGCCACCCAGTCGATCATCTTCTTCAGGTCGCCAAAATCGCCCACGCCAAAACTGCTCTTGCTGCGCAGGGAGAAGACGGGGACGAGCGTGCCGGCCACGCGAAGCGGAGCGAGGGGAAGGAAGACTTCCGTGAGGTCATAGACCACCACCTCGCCATCGCTCATCAAGGGCAACGTGACGGTACGGTTGTCGCCCGACTCCCAGACACTCTTGCTGAAGTCGTTGCCTTCCACGGCAACAAACTTCAGTTCCATCTGGCTGCCATAGAGGCGTGACACGTCGATATCGGCCATCCACTCGCCCACGGCATGCTCGGTCATGGGGACGGCACGTTCCATCTTCCATTGGCCCAGGGCGGGCTGCTGGCCGACGACACAAAGTCGTTGGCCTTTGCGGAGCTGGGGAGCACGCACCCTGATGCGGACGGTCCGCACAAAGCGGGTCACAGGTGGAACCGACAGGCGGGCCTCCATGAGGCAGTCGCTCACGGCAGAGGAATAGAGGAACGAATCCTCGGGAAGGTCGCTCCAATGGTCATAGACTCGATAGCTGGTGCCACCTGCCGTCAGTTCCAGACGATGGGGTACCACCAACCACTCCTGGCGCTCGGTCGTGCCGCCACGCTCCACACTATAATAATAGGAGAGAACGGTACCCAAAGGCCAGTCTTTCTGGATGTCACAATGCCACGTTTGGCCATCATCTGTGTGCATCCGATATTCTACGGCAGTCTTCAGACCACCGCTTACAGCCTCCGAAAGATGGAGCATCAGCTCCTGCCCGTACTCAGTCCGGTATTCTACGCTGAATCGTATATTCATAACTTGGGTCAGTTATTTTCGATTCAAAATTACGCTTTTTCTTTTTTAGGGACGTTTCAGAGACGGGATGAAATCGCCTCGTTTTTGCGCAACGGGTTGCATAAATTAAGGATTAAAGAAAATGCGCGAGAAAAGCCTTCCGTTCGCTCCGGAGCGCATTCCTCGCGCACTTTTAGCTCAAGCGATAGTTGTCAATCTTAGATTGCCAGTACTTACATTGCCTGCTTTTGCATTGCCTGCTTTTGCATTGCCTGCTTTTGCATAACCTGCTTTAGCATAACCTGCTATCTATAGCAAAGCCTCATCAGATTTTTTCTATTTCCTCGCTGCTCAAGCCCGTGGCCTCGGCTATGGCCTGCACGTTCATCCCGCTTTCGCGCAACAGACGTGCCGTGGCGCGAAGTTTGTCCTTTTGCTCTTGCAGCTTATCATTTTGCTCCTGCAGCCTATCGCTTTGCTCCAGCAGTTGTCGGTTTGCCTTCTCCAGCTGGCTACCCTGAGCCGCCAACTGATGGCCCATCGTCTTGAGCTCCTCCTGCTGCTTCATGATGGTCGTGTCATACTCCTCGACGACCGAGAGAAACTCGTCCTCCACCTCCATGTCGCGCCTCAATTTCTCGTCGGTAGAGGCGGAGGTAAGGCGATGGAGGATGTGGCGCATGTCGCTATCGTCGGCATAGAGCGTCTCGTCCAGACGGATCATGCGGGGATTGCCTTTTTCCTTCTGCGTTTGGTCGAAGACACTCAGCACACGGTCCAGCCGGTTGTTGATGCGGCCATGGAGGCGGGGAATCTGCACAATGATGCTGTCGTGGGTCAGGCTCTCCACAAACGGATCGGGCATGCCCTCCGTCACCTCATGGCCTTCGTAGTTGTAGGCCTTGTGCTTCACATAGAGGACAGGCTCCGTGATATTGCCCACCAAATGGCCCAAGAGATAGACCGCCACCATAGGAATGGCATAGCGAGAGGAAGCAAGGTCCTCCTTGAGCATATTTGCTTGGTTGCTGTATTGCGCACCAAGATACTGACGGAAGCGGAGTGTCTCCGTAGGAAGCCACGTCTTCTGCAACTCGATCAGGACGAGGTGGACACGACCATCGGCCTCGCGCACCTTCGCGCCAAAGTCAATGCGAAACATGGAGATGTCCCTGCGACCGACATTGGCATACTCGTTGCGACGCATCTCCACGCTGACCACTTCCTTCTTGAGCAAGGCAGAGAGAATGGTACGCGCCACGCGCTCGTCCTCCATCAGATACTTGAAGACGGAGTCGTAAATCGGATTGGCTATGTGAATCATCTTTTCTCCTTTCCTTATTTATTGAATTGATAAGACATAGGCACCATTGTTTTTAACAAGCCAAAAGCTTATGGCCAAAAGCGCAAGCAACACGACTTATAGCCCAAGGCACAAACACCACAGCTTGGCCCAAGAAGCAGGGGTGGAAAGTAGGGGAAAACTCCCTCCCCTACTTGTTGTTGACCTCGACAATCTTCGTCTTCGGCAGACGGGCGTTGCGACGATTGACTACCGTCACGACACTCTGCGCCAGACTGAGGAAGGACTGGGCCACAATCGACTCGGTATTGACCGCGGCAGGCACTCCCTCGTCGCCACTCTCACAGATACCCTGCACGATAGGGATCTGGGCCAGCAAAGGCAGTTCCATCTCCTTGGCCAAATTCTTGCAGCCGTCCTTGCCAAAGAGGAAGTACTTGTTCTCGGGCAACTCCTTCGGCGTAAACCATGCCATGTTCTCCACCAGACCAAGGATGGGGACGTTCACCTTGTCGTTGAGGTACATGTCAATACCCTTGCGTGCGTCGGCGAGAGCCACCTTCTGCGGGGTCGAGACGATGATGGCGCCCGTGATGGCAAGCGACTGAAGGAGGGTGAGATGGATGTCGGAGGTGCCCGGTGGCGTATCAAGCACGAAATAGTCGAGCTCGCCCCAGTCGGCATCAGCAATGAGCTGCTTCAAGGCATTGGAGGCCATGCCACCACGCCAGAGCGTAGCCGTCTCGGGATTGACGAAGAAACCGATGGAGAGCAATTTGACTCCATATTTCTCCAGGGGCTCGATGAGCTGGCGACCGTCCTTCTCCACACTATAGATAGGAGCGCCCTCCACGCCAAACATCTTGGGCAGGCTGGGGCCAAAGATATCGGTATCGAGGATACCCACCTTGTAGCCCAACTTGGCCAGGGAGATGGCAAGGTTGACAGAGACCGTGCTCTTGCCGACACCACCCTTGCCCGAACTGACGGCAATGACATTCTTCACCTGGGGCAGCATCTTGCCCGGCTCGGGACGCTTGGCGGAGCGAAACTCCGTATGGATCGTCACCTCCACCTCCTCGCCAATGGAGTAGTGGATCTGAGCCTCGGCAGCCTTGATGGTCGATTGCATGAACGGGTCGGTATCGCGGGGGAATATCAACGTGAAACTCACTTTGTTGCCATCGATGCGGATGCTGTCGGCCAGCATTTCGCTCTCGACGAGATTTTTCTTCGTGCCCGGGTAGATCACTTTCTCCAGGGCATCGGTAATCAATTTGGGATACAGTTGCATATTGTCGTTATTTTTGGGCAAAGGTACGAAGAATTTTCCGCATTCTCACAAAGCAACCGCTTAAAAAGGCTGATCACCCCTCGGCAAGGCGGCAGTTCGCCCATCCTCCGTTTGGCCGTTTGGGTGGAATTGGCTACCTTTGCACTCCCAAACCAACTAAGGAATCAAAGGATGACAGACGAGCAATACCTGCGCAAGCTCATCGAAGAAGGCGAGCACGACCAGCAGGACTTCAAATACAAGATACAGGAGGCGGCCAAGTTGGCGCGATCGGTCTCGGCCTTCGCCAACACCCGTGGCGGACGCCTGCTCATTGGCGTGCGCGACGACGGCCATATTAGTGGCGTGAAGAGCGAGGAGGAGATCTTCATGATGCACGCAGCCGCATTCAAGTATTGCACGCCCGAGAGTGCCATCCGCTTCGACACGTTGCATGTCGAGGGCCGATCGGTCGTCATCGCCACCATCCCCCCGGCCCAGCGCAAGCCCATCAAAGCTATCGACGAGGAGGGCACCCCTCACGCCTACGTCCGCATCAAGGATGAGAACATTGCCGCCTCTCCCGTCCACCTGGAGATGTGGCAGCAGGAGCAACGGGCCTCCAACCAGATGGAGTATGGCGAGACAGCCCAGCAGATGATGCGCGCCCTGGCCGAACACCCTGGCGAGACGCTCAACCGCCTGATGCGCCTCTCGCAGGTCAACCGACGCGCCAGCATCACCCTGCTGGCCCGCTTCGTGCGCTATGGACTGGCAGAGATGCGCCTCGAAGACCATCAGTTCCATTTCTACCCTGCCGAATAGGAGTCCATAGGAAGGGAGGAAAGGACTTAACGGGAATCTATTGTCCGTTTTTTCCTCATCTCTCTCCTATTTTTATATTTTAAAGGAAATGTAATCTATTTTTATACCCTCTTTTGGGTGAAAAAACTTACTTTTGCATCTGTTATAACGACAGGTTATTATAGTTCTATGAAGAAATTTCTTATCACGGCATGCTGCTTTTTCGGTATGGTTGGCTCGTATGCACAAGGCGTTCTCTCGCTGGAAAGGTGCCGCGAACTGGCTTTGCAGAACAATCGGCAACTGAAAGTGTCGAGCCTTGCCATCGAAGTGGCCGAAGAAGCCCACAACGTGGCCAAGACCAAATACCTGCCCCGCGTGGATGGACTGGCGGGCTATACGCATTTCAGCAAGGAGGTGTCCCTCCTCAATAGCGAGCAGAAGTCGAGCCTCAGCAATTTGGGCAACAACTCGATCGGGCAACTCAGCAACAACCTGTCGGCCAACATCTCCGAGTGGGCCCAGCAGGGCATCATCAGCCCGGAAGTGGCCCAGCGACTTGGCAACATGCTCTCGGGAGCCGGCACGCCCACCACGGAGGCCTTGAACAATATCGGGCAGGCCATTCGCGACGCATTCCGAACCAATAACAAGAACATGTACACGGGAGCCATCATGGTGACGCAGCCCGTCTATATGGGTGGAGCCATCAAGACGGCCAACGATTTGGCTGCCAAGGGGGGAAGAACTGGCACACAACAATTTGGAGAACAAGCGCCAAACCGTGCTCTACGCCGTCGACAACGCCTACTGGATGGCCGTATCGCTCAAGAACAAGGAGCGGCTGGCAGAACAGTACAAGTCGCTGGTGGAGCAGCTCCAGCAGGACGTGCAGAAGATGATCCAAGAGGGCGTGGCCACACGATCCGACGGACTAAAGGTCGATGTGGCGGTCAACACGGCAGACCTCGAGCTGACACGCGCACGGGATGGTGTGGCCCTGGTGAAGATGGCACTCTGCGAACTCTGTGGTCTTCCGCTCAATGGCGAGCTCCGTCTGGCCGACGAGGGCGTCTCCCAGGCCATGCCCGACCGCATGAGCATGGGGGCCTATGCCACAGACACTACCTTCAGCGCACGCCCCGAGGTGAGGATGCTGACCAACCTGGTCGATATGACCGAACTCAACACGCGCCTCATCCAGTCGCTCTACAAGCCCCACATCGCCCTCACGGGTGGCTACCTCGTCTCCAATCCGAATGTCTTCAACGGCTTTGAGCAGAAGTTTGCGGGCGTATGGAATATCGGTATCGTCATGCAGGTGCCCATCTGGAACTGGGGAGAGAGCAAGTATCGCACCCGTTCGGCCAAGACCATGACGACCATCGCCAACTTGGAGTTGAGCGACCTGCGCAGCAAGATCAACCTCCAGGTAGAACAAAGTCGCTTCCAACTGAAGGAGGCAACGCTCAAACTGGAGAAGTCGCGCAAGAACCTCGCAGCTGCGGAGGAGAACCTGCGTTGTGCCAACCTGGGATTCAAGGAGGGGGTAATGACCGTCACGGACGTGCAACGCGCACAGACGGCATGGCTTATGGCACAGACACAGCATCTGGACGCGGAGATCGACGTGCGACTGGCACAGACCTCGCTCCACAAGGCGATGGGAACAATCGGCAAATAATCATTTTAACAGCTCATATATACTATCATGTCAGCAAAATCACAGCATAACAACATCCTGCTCGCCATCCTGGGCTTCACGACCGTCGTCATCATCGTGGGCCTCGTGGGCTACTTCCTTTTCAAAGAAGACCCCGAGGTCATCCAGGGATCGATAGAGGTCAGCGAATACCGCGTGGCCTGCAAGTTGCCGGGCCGCATCGTCGATCTGAAAGTGAAGGAGGGCGACCATGTCAAGAAGGGCGACACACTCGCCATCCTCGAGATACCCGAGATTGACGCCCAGGAAAAGGTGGCGCAGGCCACGGCCAATGCCACGACGGCCCTGAGCGACCTCACCTCCGCGCCCACCCGTAGCCAGACCGTGGAGAGCGCCTACCAGATCTACCAACAGGCCGTGGCGGCCAAGGAGGTGGCCGAGAAGACCTATGGCCGTCTGAACAGGCTCTACAACGAGGGCGTGGTATCGGCCCAGAAGCGCGACGAGGCGCAGGCGGCCCTACAGGTGGCCGAGGCACAATGTGTCGCCACCAAGGTACAATGGGAACTGGCCAAGGAGGGCGCGCGCGACGAGTCGAAACGGGCGGCACGCCAACAGGCCCAGGCTGCCAAGGAGGCTGTGAAGGTCGTGAAGTCCGTGCTGCGCGAGACGGTACAGATAGCCACCCACGATGGCGAGGTATCGACCATCTATCCGAAGGTAGGCGAACTGGTCGGCCTGGGCAGTCCCATCATGAGCGTCGAGATGATGGACGACATGTGGGGCACCTTCAACGTGCGCGAGGACCAGCTGAAAGGTCTCAAGGTCGGCGACACATTCTCTGCCTACGTCCCTGCCTTCGACAAGCAGATCAAGATGCGGGTCTATGCCATCAAGGACCAGGGATCCTATGCCGTATGGAAGGCCACCAAGACCACGGGACAGTATGACTTGAAGACCTTCGAGGTGAAGGCGCGCCCCGAGACGAAGATCGACGGTCTGCGTCCGGGCATGTCCATCATCCTCAAGCGATAGCCTTCCCGTAGGCATCCCGAAGGCATCCGGCATAGGAGCCTTCCTCGACACATAACAGAATATAGAAGCATAACGACCATTACTCCATATCGCAAGCAAGCATGAAACCGGGCGAGATACTGATGCGGACGCTGCGCGTAGCGGCACGGGAATGCGGACAGATAGCCCGCAATCCGATCTACCTGTTCTGCATGGTGGTGTTCCCTATCGTGGTGACGTTTTTTTTCACCTCCATCCTCGACGAGGGGCAACCTGCAAAGTTGCCCGTGGGTGTCGTGGACCAAGACCGGTCGGAGGTGACAAGGGCCATGGTGCGCCGCCTCAACAGTTTCCAGACGACCCAGGTCAAGGACTACTACCCCAGCGTCGCGGACGCGCGCAAGGCCATCCAACGGGGCGAGATCTATGGTTTCATCCTCTTTCCCGACGGCATGACAGCCGACCTGCTGGCCTCCAAGCAGCCACGCGTCTCGTTCTATTATAGTGCGGCCATGATGCTCCCGGGCAACCTGGTCTTTCGCGATCTCAAGACGATCACGGCCCTCGGGGCTGCCTCGGTAGGCCAGGCGAAACTCCAGATGCTGGGCAAGTCGGGCACGGAGATCATGAGTTTTCTGCAGCCCATCACCATCGACCTCCACATGACCGGCAATCCGTGGTCCAACTACAACATCTACCTCTCCAGCATCATGGTGCCGGGCATCTTCGGCATCTTCATATTCCTCATTACCGTCTATTCCATCGGTACGGAATTGAAGTTCGGGCGGGGGCGAGACTGGATGCGCCTCTCGGGTTATAATATCGTCGTGGCCCTGGCGGGAAAGTTTCTCCCACAGTTTCTGATCTTCACCACGGTCTTCCTCGGCTATATGATCTATATTTTCGGCCATCTCGACTTCCCCCACCCTGGCGGCCTGTCCTCCATCCTGCTGCTCACGCTCCTGATGGTGTTGGCGAGCGAAGGCTTCGGCATCTTCATCTTCGGACTGATGCCCTCCCTGCGCATGTCGATGAGTATCAGTTCGCTCTGGGGCGTGCTCGGGGTGAGCGTCTGCGGCGCCACCTTCCCCGTCGCCGCCATGGACCCCATCATACAGGGCCTCTCCTACCTCTTCCCGCTTCGCCACTACTGGATGATCTACCAGCTCAACATCTTCAAGGGCTTCCCGCTCGCCGACGGCTACGTCCACATAGCGGCCCTGGTGCTGTTCGCCCTGCTCCCGTTGCTGACGATGTACCGCACGAAAAAGGCCATGCTCGAATACGTTTACATACCCTAAAGGCATGAAAAGAATCAAAGGAATCCTCCATGCGATGTCCGAATCCATCCATGACACCTGCTATATCTGGTGGCTGGAGATGAAAAACACCTTCAAGGACGAAGGCGTCCTCATCTTCTTCATCCTCGTTCCCTTGGGCTATCCGATCCTCTATTCGTGGATCTACAACAACGAAAGGGTACACGATGTGCCCGTAGCCGTCGTGGACAACTCCCACTCGCAGCTCTCCCGCGAACTGCTCCGACGGGTCGATGCCTCACCCGACGTGCGCGTGGCCTACTACTGCAACAACCTGCAGGAAGCACATGACCTCATTGGCAAGGAGGCTGCCAATGGTGTGCTCTACATCCCCTCCGACTTCGAACAGAAGATAGGGCGTGGCGAACAGTCACACCTGAGTGTCTATTGTGACATGAGCATGATGCTGACCTACAAGGCCATCTATCAAACTGCCCAGACCGTGGCGACAGAGATCAATAGCGAGATACAGAAGCCCAAGTCGATGAGCACCACGGAACGTGACGAGGAGATCAATACCGAGCCCTTGGTCTGTGATGCGGTACAGATCTTCAACCCCACAGGGGGCTATGGCAACTTCCTATTGCCGGGCGTGCTCGTTCTGATCCTCCAGCAGACACTCCTGCTGGGCATCGGGCTCTCTGCCGGTACGGCACGAGAGAACAACCGCTACCGCGACCTCGTGCCCGTCAGCCGCCACTACAACGGCATTTTCCGTATCGTCTGTGGCAAGTCGATGTGCTACTTCATGATCTACATGGTGCTCGCCTGCTACGTCCTGCTGGGCGTGCCCAGGATGTTCCACCTCACGCAGTTGCTCCATTTCTCCGACTACCTGGCGTTCATCGTCCCCTTCCTGCTCGCCACGATCTTCTTTGGCATGACCATCTCGTGTGTGGTCCGCTACAGGGAGAGCATCATGCTACTGGTGGTCTTCACCTCCGTTCCCTTCCTCTTCCTCAGTGGCGTCAGCTGGCCCAAGGAGGGCATTCCTGGCGCATGGCAGACGATCGGCTGGCTCATCCCCTCCACCTTCGGCATACGCGGCTTCGTCCGCATGAACGCGATGGGGGCAACCATCCAGGACATCCAGGTGGAGTATAACGCCCTGTGGGCACAAGTGGTCTTCTATATGCTCACCACCTGCCTGGTCTATAACTACCAGATCCGGAGCGCATACCGCCATGCCACCAACCAGATCGCCGCCACCCAAGAGATGATCCGCATGCGCCTCAACCGCCCAAAGGCCACGGCAGAAGAAAAGGTAGAGGAAAATATCGAAGAGAAAGGGGAGGTTGAAGCCGAGAGCAAAAGCGAGGACAAGACGGTAGAAAAGGCCGAGGACAAGGTCGCAGACAAGACCGAGGATAAGACCGATGGCAAAGCCGAAGAATAGTCATAAAGGAAAAACATATAATAGAAAGCTACGCGCAAGGATGGCGTTGTAATATGTTGTATTGGGCGTTTTGGTTGTTTTTCCAATTCAGCCGGTCCTATTGAAAACAACACCAACAAACCACCATTTCATTTCGGACAAACCATAAAAAAAGACACATCCCCCTCTCTTTACAGATATCAAAGAGAAGGGGATGTGCTATTCGTGAAACTTGCAGGGCTATCAAAAGCGGCCTTTTGTCAGCAAGCCCGCAAGGAAGATTCTATTAGAGATTAGATCATGGTGAAATCAGGGACGTATCAGTTGGCCTGATACTTCAGCAGGTCACCCGGGCTTACGCGGGTGTAGGGACCGATGCCGTTGAGTTTACAGAGCAGCTCAACGCTCGTTCCGCAAGCCGTGGCAATCGACTGAAGCGTCTCGCCACGCTGTACCTTGTGATACTGGATCTCTCCCGTAGCGGCAGGACGGGCCGGGCGCATCTCCCTGCTGGAAGAAGTCTCATTGGCGGGCTGTTGCTCTGCCTTTACCCCACGGCGGCTGTTGTAGCTGGCGCCCTTGCCATCTCCCTGGATGTTCTCGCGGCTATAGCCACGGCTGGAGGCCGTACCACGGAGTGCAGTAGCGCGAGCCGACTCGCTGGCGGCATTGCTCTTATGATAGGCGTAGAAGTCGCCTGTGATATCCTGGTTGGGGAAGTCGAAGAAAAGTGCGGGATTCAAGGCGTGTCCGCAAAGGCGGGTCTCAAAGTGGAGGTGAGAACCCGTGGAACGTCCCGTGTTGCCACCCAGGCCGATAGGCTGGCCAGCCTTGACATATTCGTTGGCGCTGACGAGCTGCTTCGACATATGGCCGTAGTAGGTCTCCAGACCGTTCGGGTGACGGATCACGACATATTTGCCATAGCCGCGGGCGTCATACTTCACAACGCGCACCTTGCCCGACCATGCGGCACGGATGGTGTCGCCGATATAGACTTTGATATCAAGACCTTGGTGAGCACGACCCCAACGGCGACCGAAATCACTGGTGACGACACGACTGGGCGTCGGCATGTGGAAGCCTCGGAGATCGATACGGTATTCATCGGGGAGGACACCAGAGAAGTGTACGCGGGAGTTGCTCCACGTGTCGTACAAGTCGCTTGCTGGCATCTGTGCATTCTCTTTCATTCTCAAACGGTTGAAAACCATTGTGTCAACACTTGCCGCACGGCGATCGACGGGTGCTTGACGAGCAAGCAGGTCTTGAGCCGATGCGTTATGGCAGGAGAATGCCATGACTGTTGCTATTGCGAATGTCCGTACTATCTTTCTAAAATTCATTTTCTATTTTTGTCATTATTCTGTAATGATTGTGCAAGGAAAAGACGAAGTTCTATTCCAAAAAGACAAGGGAAGGCGAGAAATGCCTTCTCTAAAACTCAAAAGCACGATTGCAAAGGTAACAAAAAGATTTCAAAAAGGTTACGGCGGAAACCGATTTTATAAAGTTTTTAACAGTCAAAAGTAGGTCATGAACAGTTTTTAATATTCTAAAAACCATTCTTTTTCCACCCCTACTCCCCTCTAAAAGGGGTCACGAAATAGCCGCCCAGTTGACGTTAGTCTTCCTCAGCGCCCGCAGCCTTTCCCACAACATGGCATATTCTGGCCGGTCACAGGTGGGGTCGGCATCAATGATCTTTTGCGCCTGCTCCCGCGCCATCTGCACCAGTTGTCCATCCCGCACGATATCAGCTATCTTCAGGTCGAAGGCCATGCCACTCTGCTGCGTTCCCTCCAGGTCGCCCGGACCACGCAGTTTGAGGTCGGCCTCCGCTATCTCAAACCCGTCGTTGGTCTCACACATGATGTCGATGCGCTTCCGCGTCTCGCGCGAGAGTTCATACTTCGTCACCAAGATGCAAAAACTTTGCTTTGCGCCTCGTCCCACGCGCCCGCGGAGCTGATGGAGCTGGGAGAGACCGAAGCGTTGGGCGTCGAGGATCACCATCACCGAAGCGTTGGGCACATTGACCCCCACCTCTATCACGGTAGTGGCCACCAGAATCTGCGTCTCGCCACTAACGAAGCGTCGCATCTCCTCCTCTTTTTCCTTCGACTTCATTTTGCCGTGCACTCTACTCAGCCGAAGGTCTGGAAACGCCTCCTTCAGCGCCTCGAAACCACTCTCCAAGTCTTTCAGGTCCTTCTTCTCGCTCTCCTTGATGACGGGGAAGACGATATAGGCCTGGCGTCCCTGCTGGATCTGCTTGCGGATCCCTTGGTAGAGCGAGGTGAGCTGGTTGTCATATTTATGTAGGGTAACGATGGGCTTGCGTCCCGGCGGCAGCTCGTCGATGACGCTCACGTCGAGGTCTCCATAGATCGTCATGGCCAGCGTGCGCGGTATCGGCGTGGCCGTCATCACGAGGATATGAGGCGGATTGCTACTCTTCGCCCACAACTTCGCCCGCTGCGCCACACCAAAGCGATGCTGCTCGTCAACGACGGCAAGGCCCAGGCGATGAAACTGCACCGTCTCCTCGATGACAGCATGCGTACCCACGAGGATATCCACACTCCCATCGGCCAGACCCTCCAGTACGGCCTTGCGCTGCTTTCCCTTGACGATACCCGTCAGTAGCTCACAGCGCACCTCCATCCCCTGCAGAAACGCCTGGATGGTCTGCAGATGCTGCTCGGCCAGGATCTCCGTCGGCGCCATGATGCAGGCCTGGAATCCGTTGTCCAAGGCTATCAGCATGGCCATCAGCGCCACCAGCGTCTTGCCCGACCCCACGTCTCCCTGCAGGAGGCGGTTCATCTGGCGTCCCGACCGCACGTCCTCGCGTATCTCGTGCATCACCCGCTTCTGCGCATTGGTCAGCGCAAAGGGCAGGTGGTGGGCATAGAAGCCATTGAAGCGGTCGCCAATCTTTCCGAAGACATAGCCCCGATACTTGCGGCGGTGATCGGAAGCATAGCGGAGGATATTGAGCTGGACGTAGAAGAGTTCCTCAAACTTCAGTCGGAGGCGTGCCCGCTGGGTGTCCTCCACGGTCTTGGGATAGTGGATCTTGCGCAGGGCCTCATCGCGGGAGATAAGGTGCAGCGGTCCCGTGATATAGGGTGGCAGCGTCTCGGGTAGCGGTTGGGACAACTTTCCGATCAGGGTCTTGGTGAGTTTCTCCACGCTCCGGCTCGTCACCCCTGCCTTCTTCATGCGTTCGGTAGTGACATAGTAGGGCTGCATCCCCATATCGTTGAGTTGCAACTGCGAGGCATCGTCGAGGTCGGGATGCGTAAACTGGATGCGCCCGTTATAGACCCCCGGTTTGCCAAAGACGACATACTCCTTACCTATTAGATAGGTCTTGGCAGCATACGACACCCCGTTGAACCACACCAAGTCGCAGATGGTCGTCCCGTCCGTGAAATGGGCTACGAGCCGTTTCTTCCTCGGCGACAGTTCGTGGCTCTCAAAACTAAGGATATGGCCTTTGATCTGGACGAAGGGCATGTCGCCCGTGAGTTCGGAGATGCGATAGATCTTCGTCCGATCGACATACTTATAAGGAAAATACTCCAGCAAGTCACCATAGGTAGCCACACCCAGTTCGTTGTTGAGCAGGTCCTTGCGACGCGGCCCAACCCCGGGGAGGTACATGATGTCTTGTTCGAGTAGGTTCATTTCTTCTTTTATCTTAATAGGTTATCCCATGCGGCATGGCTACTCAGCCGATGCCTCATGGGCCAAAGTCTCGCCCACCAGCAGGTCGAAAGGCGTGGTGAGCTTGATGTTCTCGACATTGCCTTCGACGAGGGCCACCCGATGCGCGCCCGAATACTCATAGACGCTGGCGTCGTCGGTATATTCCGGACGGTAGGGTTGGGCATAGGCTTCCTTCAGGAGACGCACGTCGAAGACCTGCGGGGTCTGCACACGAAAGTAGCGACTCCGATCTACGGTCTCGCTCCCCTCCCCTTCTGTTCTGCGACGGAGCGTGTCCGTGACGGGAAGGACGGGGACGGCACCTCCCACCTCCTCTGCCTTGGCAAAGCAGCGGCCGATCGTCTCGGTAGAGACAAAGGGGCGCGCGCCATCATGGACGGCTACCAGGGCGGCCTCGTCGTCGGGGATCAGAGCCAGTCCATAGCGCGAAGAGTCGAAACGGGTGGCACCCCCCGTGGCCAAGGCATGGGGCAAGTCAAAATGATAGCGTTCGCACAGCGCCCGCCAGTAGTCCTGCTGATCGGCAGGGAGGACGACAACAAGATGCATCTCAGGATCAAACTCATGAAAACGCTCCAGCGTCCGCATGAGGACGGGGCGTCCGCTGATGGGCAGAAACTGCTTGGGCACGTCCGCCCCCATACGCGTGCCCTTACCACCAGCCACGATCACGACATAGCGTTTCATCCCTCGCGAAGCAAACGGTCATACACCATTCCCTTGGCAATGCTCTGCGCAGCCTCATCGCCACGGAAGTAGGAGACGAGACGATAGCTATAGGGCAGCACGGCGGCAGGTCCCTCAGCCGTGGTGATCAATCCGTCCTCCACGACCAACTTCTCCTCGTAGATAGCGTCGCCGAGGTGGGCAGCCATGCCGGGATAGATCGTGGCACGGCGACCATGCAACAGGCCGGCATGGGCCAGCACAAGGGGAGCGGCACAGATGGCTCCGACGCGCTTCCCGGCCTGTGCTTGACGCTGAAGGGCCGCTATCACCCCTTGGTGGTCACGCAGGTTGGTGCTGCCGGGCATTCCGCCAGGGAGCAGGAGCATGTCAGCATCCGAGAAGTCGCCAGCCTCTTCGATCATCAGGTCAGCGACGACCGTCACACCATGGGCGGAAACGACCTCGCGACGGCCCATGATGCTCACCGTCACAGTCTCCACACCACCCCTGCGAAGGACATCTACAGGCGCCAGCGCCTCGATCTCCTCAAAGCCGTCGGCCAGAAATTCATACACTTTTGCCATAATATTCTGCTTTAAAGTCTTGTTTCTCGTTTAAAATAATTATTTTTGCGGAAAATTTCCAACTGCAAATATACGAAAACCTTTTGAAACGGCGTATAAAAGCAGCGAAAAGAATGATTAATCGACCAATTATGACGGAGCAAAGGCTACGTTTTGCCATTTTTGGCAACACTTACAAGGCGCGCGACACCGCCCGCATCGGTTCGATACTGAGCGTCCTGCGCCAGCATGGGGCCACGATTTTGATGGAGCGGCAGTTCGCCCGGCAACTCTCGAAGATCCTCCGCTACCGGCTGGATATCGACGAGCTGATCGATGGCCGCGACTTCGAGGCCGACTTCGCCCTCTCCCTGGGTGGTGACGGCACGGTGCTCAAGGCGGCGTGTCGTGTCGGCGAGAAGCAGATCCCGATGCTCGGCATCAACATGGGACGGCTCGGATTCCTGGCCAGCGTGCTGCCCGAGGAGTTTGCCACGGCCGTGGAGGACATCTACCAGGGGCGCTATCGCATCGACTCGCGGTCAGTCATCGGCATCGAGACAGAGGGGGAGCCGCTCGGCATCTATCCCTATGCGCTCAACGACATCTCGCTCTTCAAGCGCGATTTTGCCGCGATGATCACGGTCCGCGCCACCGTGGACGGACAGTATCTCAACACCTACCAGGCCGACGGACTCGTCGTGAGCACGCCGACAGGATCCACGGCCTACTCGCTGAGCAATGGCGGACCGATCGTCGTGCCACAGTCGAAGGTACTGACACTCACGCCAGTGGCTCCCCACAGCATGAGCACACGCCCCATCGTGCTCCCCGACACCAGCGAGATACGCCTGGAGGTGAAGAGCCGGAGCCACAACTTCATGATCGCCATCGATGGCGAGGCGACCAAACTCCACGAGGGGACGGTGATGACCATCCGCCGCGCGCCCTACGAGGCGAAGATGGTCGTGCGGGGAAGATATCACCTACTTCAGTACCCTGCGCGAAAAACTGATGTGGGGGGCTGACCCAAGACAATAAAGCAGGGGCGCAAAAATCACATATCCGATAGCACCATGAGTATAACGGGGAAAATAGCGAGGGTTCTCGACCGACTCTCCGGCGGCAAGCTGCAAGAGGCCAACCGTCAGTATCCAGCGACGATGATCGCTCGGTGGCTTTGGCATGCCTGGCGTGGCAACCGTCTCCAGGCGCTCTTCAACGCCCTCATCGGACTGGGCGACGTAGCGGTATCGCTCGGGTCGGTTTGGGCCATTCAGCACGCCATCGACGTGGCCTCTCATGCCGCAGAGGGCAACATCCTCGCTTCGGTGGCCGTGATGGCGTCCTTCGTCCTGATGGGGTTTGCGCTGAGCATCGCCTCGGTCTGGGTGCGCAACCTGCTGGGCATCCGCGCGCAGAACCGCATGCAGCAGCAGATGCTCGACCGCATCCTGCGTTCCACCTGGCGCGGCAAGGCGCGACGCCATTCTGGCGACGTGCTCAACCGCCTGGAGACGGACGTGACGCAAGTGGTCTCATTTCTCACCGAGACCATCCCCGACACGCTCAGCAAGGTGCTGCTATTCTGTGGTGCGTTCTTCTACCTGCTGCAGATGGACTGGCGACTGGCAATCATCATCGTCCTGGCTATTCCGCTCTTCGCTCTCTTCAGCAAAATCTACATGCGGCAGATGCGCCGACTGACACGCGAGGTGCGCAAGAGCGACTCGGTCGTGCAGAGCGTCCTGCAGGAGACCATCCAGCACCAGACGCTCATCAAAACACTCGAAGACACCGACCATGCGGTCGATAGACTGGAGGACGAGCAGCGCAAACTGCGGCAGAATGTCGTGCGCCGCACGAAGTTCTCCGTCCTCTCCAACCTCATCCTCAACTTGGGCTTTTCCCTCTGCTACCTGGTGGCCTTCGCCTGGGCTGCGATACGCATGTCGGCGGGCTCGCTGACCTTTGGTGGCATGACGGCTTTCCTGCAACTGGTGGCACGCATCCAGTCGCCTGCCCGCCAGCTGACGCGTCTCGTCCCGGCTTTCGTCGGCGTGATGACGGCAGCAGAGCGACTGATGGAACTGGAGGAGGACCCGACGGAGGAGCAGGGAGCTCCTCTGTGGATGGATTCCCCCTGTGGCATCCGCCTCCGGGAGGCAACCTATTGCTACGACGACGGCACGGAGAATGTCATCGACCACCTGTCCTTCGACTTCCGCCCGGGATCTTGCACGGCCATCCTCGGTCCAACGGGAGCGGGCAAGACGACGCTCGTCCGCCTGCTGCTCGCCCTGCTCTCGCCCAAGGATGGGTGTATCGAACTCTATGACGGCCAATCGGCCCACCCGCTCTCGCCCCGGACACGCTGCAACCTGGCCTATGTACCACAGGGCAACACGCTGCTGAGCGGATCCATACGCGACAACCTGCGCCTGGGCAAACTCAATGCCACGGACGAGGAGATGGAGGAGGCGCTACGCAAGGCTTGTGCCAACTTCGTCTTCGACCTGCCCGACGGCCTCAACACAGCGTGCACCGAACAGGGTGGCGGACTAAGCGAAGGACAGGCGCAGCGCATCGCCATCGCCCGTGCCTTACTCCGCAACCGTAGCATCATGCTCTTCGACGAGGCTACCTCGGCCCTCGACCCCGAAACGGAGCGACAGCTCCTGGCCAACGTCCTCAAAGACTCGGACAAGACCATCATCTTCGTCACCCACAGAATGGCCGTCACGGACTATTGCGACCAGACGCTCACCATCGGCGGGGAGTAGCAACCGCACTACCTCCTTGGTTTTTGGTTCATCCGATATTTGTAATGACACATGAAGTTGTGTTATAGTCAGGGCTATATCTATTCCTGCTGATTGTCCTGGCAAAGCGTTGTATATTGTTGTTTCGCTACAAGCAACCTTTGGTCTGCTTGGGCCTCGAAGAGGCAATCCCCGCGAGCGTTGTCACTTGTTGTAAAAGTTGTTCAAGTTGTTTTCCTAATTCAGCAGGCCGTATTGGAAACAATCGGGTAGGAGGTAAATGCTAATCATAAAAGGCATTTGCCGCCGGTTTCTTTCAGATTCCAACTCACGATGGACACCCTTGCCTTTGGCTATGTAATTTCCGCTATTAGGGCTTACTTGGGACTTGCACCCGTTAGACAATACTCGTGCCGAGCATACTAACAAAAGAATCTCACCCTTGATCACAGGATGAGATTCTAATTACCATATCGCTATTAATACGTTCCAACTATAAACTGTCGGTCGGTATTGTCTGTGTCCCAACGGGGTTCTATTTGTTGAGTGGACTGATACGAGCCTCACGCTGCTTGCGTGGTGCAGCCTTTCCATTGCTGATGAACGGACCAGTGTATGTGGCCTTGATAGACTTGCCCTTGTCTGTAACGAAGTCTGTAGAGATTGTATAATCTCCTGTCGCCTCATCCTTGCTGATTGTGATAGAACCGCTCGACACGAAGCCAAATGTTGCCATAACAGCTGGATTGTCCAAATACTGATAACATGTACCTACCTGGCCATATACTCCAGCACCCATAATCTTATAGTAGCCCTTAGCCACAGTGCCGTTTGCGCCATCTTCTGTCACAGGGAATGTACCCACGCGCGGTTTGCCATGACCATCATCTTCCATGAAAATCATGATGCGGTTGCGCTTGTACCATGAAGCTCCCTCTGCATAAGGATTGCCGCCATCCATTATTTCGAAACAGACACCGTCAAGGTCGTATGGAGAGGCATAATCGCAAGTGAACTCGAGATCTCTGTCAAGGTTTGGTCCGGTATAACCCTTGAATGTTTTGTCCCTATATACGCTGCAAACTCCGGTATATGTTACGGCTACACACTCGTTGTTCTGCAATTGTATCTTAGCTATCACCTTGTAAGTACCGTCTGCATTCTTCTCTATCGTAAGAGTAGCCTGGTTGAACTTCATGCCCTCACCTGTATAGTTGGTCTCTGACTGGTAGTTGGAATACTTATCCAACTCACACTGGCCATCCATTGTCATGTCAGTGGGATTTCCATCAATATAATATGTATAGGTACCAGGCAGAGGCATCGGTTCGGTTGTGCCGTCGGCTGTTTTGCAGTGTATGCTGAAGCTATAGATCTTGCCGTTACCTCTCGGGTTGATGCCATCGTGCGGACAATCACCCAGACGGATTACGAAGTTCTGATAGCCAAGAGAGGCATAGTCTCCCCAATAATCCACATCGAAGAAATTCGACGTTTCATTCTTGTATTCAAGCGAACTGGTCTTCACCATCTGCTTTGAAAGCACAGTGGACAATCCATACTTATCGAATGGCAACGCCATAATATAATAATCAATTCCCGACTTCAGGTTGTTGAACTCAAATTCTGTGCTCTCCGTAAAGTTCCCCGAAGCATTTTTTTGGATATATTCCACAAGGTCCTCATTGGAATCGGCCGGTATCGCTCCAACAAGATATGACGTGCAGTTGTCCGGCATAGTAAACTTCACCTTGCAGCCATTGTTACCCACATTCAATATAGATATTTCCACTTCCTTGTTCTCCACATAGTCGAAGGTGATGTCGTCAAGCTCGCCCACTGAATAGGTCTTCAGAATCTTATCGCCCTTGTGGAAGACCATTCTGTTCGGATTGCGCTCCTGCGCAAAAACTGCCGTGTTGCACATGAACAATGCGATAAACGCAATAATATAATAACGTATTTTCATTTCTTTCCCTTGTTTTTATTTTACGATGAATTTCATTGAATAACCCTTGATTTTCAGAATATACATGCCTTTGGGCAGGTGGCTGACGTTTATCTGTCCGCCGTTCCATGCGCTGATCCTGCCATGCATATTTCCACTTAGATCATAAAAAATCACGTCGGTTTTACCTTCCGTCCAACCGTCCACATAGATGACCCCGTCTCTGTATGCCACAGTGAGGTGCTTCGCCGTGGCGCTCTTAACTCCAGTTGGGTCCGCGATGAACCAGAGCTTCCGCACATCGGAATATGCCGACTTGGTCTCATTGTCACTACGGTCGATGATGCCTAATTCTGACTCATGGAATACGATCCTCTTCAGATCACTGATCTTGTAGTTCTTCGTACTCCAGTCCTTCATGACGACACACACCTGCGCATCGTCAGGGGATATGGCATGTGCGCCCAAGGCGAGGGAGCACAATGCTAGTCCCGCAAAAAAAATCTGTCTTTTCATATTCTTTTCAACGTATCAATTTCTTGCCATTGATGATATACATGCCCTTTGCCAATCCGTCAATCTGACTGCGCGAGGCATTCTTCATTACCAAAATACCGTCCATCGTATAAACGTCATTTGCCTCCTCGTCTGAAGGCATCACGTTCTCGATGCCCGAGGCTACGCCCACTTCCACATTGATGTCGCTATCAACTGTGAGCACCACACGGTATGTACCATCCTCCTGTGGTTCAACGGCATTCATACCGTATTTGAGCGATTTGATCTTTGATGCACCGCTCGCTCTAAACGAGATTTCTGTGTCTTCGAGTGCCATGATCGACTGTGAGAAATCCGTTACAGGTACGATTCTGTCTTTCAGTACAACCAGTTCCTCGGCATTGCCTGTCACCTTGATATTTGTCATCACATTTGAAGGTGTTTTGGTGAAGAACACCTTCAACACGTCCATGTCCTCTGGGGTCAATGTATAGGTGGTTGAGCCATCATAATCGGGCGAAACGAGTTCGTCGTTTTTGTAGAGGCACATGCTTGTCACGCCATAAAAAGCAGCAGTCAGCGGAAGGTCGCCAGCATAGTACGCCACCGAAGTATAGCCCGTAGCCAGGTCTATCATGGTATAGTCCTTGCGCTTTAGGAAGATTTTCGATGGCCTTTCAGCATCGTCAACATAGATCATCACAGTCTTGTCACGAACTAGTTCTGTCGTTTTCACTGTCACCATCATGCCGTCTGTCACTTTCACGTTCACCTCGCTGTTGCCGTCTCGGTCCACGTAGTCTGTCGTTCCGTCGCTCACGCTCACGAGTGCATATCCATCCTTTGCCTTTACGGCGATGATCGGTGCAGATTCGGGCACCTCGATGGTGTTTTTACCCGTTACTACCTCTACATTGTTACCGTAATAGGAATAGCCTTTATATACTTCCACATGAGATGCGTCGTCGATGTCCAATATCGCACTGAGATTGCCTAACTTGCGTGCCACGATGTCCACCGTGGTAGGCCCTGTTACCATGAAGCTGTAGCTACCGTAGAAATCCACGCTGCTACCATTCACCTTGAAGGATTCAAGCGTGTAATCGTTTGTATTGCCCTCCACGTCAACCTGCGAACCAGCCTTCACCGTGAAGATGTCGTCCATGTAGTTTTCCACTTCTGTGCCGTTCACCTGGACTTTGGTTATAAAGCCCGCTGCCTTCTCGCTGAGATTGAACTTCACGCTGTAGTCCTCATCCGGGAAGCTAGCCTGGATCTCGATGATGTCGCCGTCTGCCACATCTACTCTATAGGTGCCATACGACGGCGAGACAGGCTCGGAGTTCTTCTTCACACTGTAGAGAGTTGCGGAAGACTCCTTGGCAGAAATGGCAAACGGAGATTCCACATCAGGAACGAATTTCACATTGTTTTCACCTGTCACGAGGGCAACCGTAGTATATGTTCCCGACAGTCCGAGAGTCACTTTGGAGGCATCGTCCACTATTACCTTGCACGTTGCCGTACGCACGTCATCGAGCGGACTGGTTGTCACTACCCATTTTGCGTCTGTATGGGTGGCCTCGTCGAGACCGATTATGCAGCTCGTCAGCGAGCTGATGGTTTCGGCCGTGCTACCGTTCATCACCGACTTCAACACATAGCCTGTGTTAGCGGAGAAGTAGAGACGGTCGCCGGTCTTCACATCGAACGCATTGTCTCCATTCGACAATGCCAGCTTGGACGAGCCCAAATACACTGTAACTCTAGACGCATCATCAACATTAACAGTAATGTTGAAGGCGTTGGCCTTCAGCGATGCGATAATCACAAACAAGAAGACCAGAAAGTAATTGATTTTTTTTCATAATTTTAAGACGAATAAATATTAAGACGTTGGATGAACGATGGTGTTTTATGGGCGGTCAGCATGTCATATTTGGCTTGCAATCTTAGCAGGGGTTCCGCATCTATATCGAGTGCTGCGGACAACAGAAGAGCCAATTGCGTGTTCAAGGCCCTTTCGCCGTTCAACACTTCGTTGAGTAAAGAACTGGACACGCCGATTTCGTGAGCAAGTTGCCTTTGGGATATCCCACGACAATCTATCTCGTCCTTTAGGACTTCACCTGGGTGCGTTGGCTCAAACGGCTTAAGTTCATTGGCTATTGCTCCCTTGTTTTTTACCATTTTTTCCTCCTTGTTTTGATTTATATTGATAACTTTACGGGGTTATATCGCAGAAGAAGTTATATTCTTATCTTTGACAAACTCCTCAAGATCTGTTTATATTGGTCATTTACTCTTATCGACAAAAGACCATCTTTGTTACCACGAAAATACTCATAATACAGCAGTCATTATTTTGCTAGTCCTAGAACCCCTTCTTGACTCACCATCAATTCTATGATCTTGCGATGAATCTTGACTATGAAGGTTGACAACGATGCCGCTTGTCATGAGCTTTGTCATCAACATACAATTCCTTTAGATACTGTTTTCTGAATCTTAGTTGAATGTATATAGATTGTCCTCGGCTGCAAAGTTAATAATTTAAGCGAATATTCACAAAATTTGCAAGCTTTTTTTTTATCCGAGCCCATAAAAAAGAAGTTCATTCCATATTTAGGGTTCACCTTACCGAAAACAATCTTATTTCTTGCTTTGATTGTTTTCCTTAATCTGCAGACAGTATTGACACAGCGCCCCCCCTATTTCTCGGTTCCGGGCTAACCAACAAACGCCCCATACCACAAAGGTCTGTTACGATGGCCTTTGTCGTATGGGGCGATAGATGGATTGCTATAGACTTATCCCACCTGGCTGCCGGGCTTCACCCCACGCAGGAGGGAGGTGACGGCGAGGCTTCCATCGAAGTCGAGGGCAGAGAGGATCATGCCACAACTCTCGATGCCCATCATTTTGCGGGGAGCGAGGTTGGCGATGAAGAGCACGTCCTTGCCGATCAGCTCCTCGGGCTTATAGTACTTGGCGATACCCGAGAGGATGGTGCGGTCCGTGCCCGATCCGTCATCGATGGTAAACTGCAGGAGCTTGTTGCTCTTCTTCACAGGGTGGCAGTCCTTGACGTGACCCACACGGATGTCGAGCTTCTCCCACTCGCTGAAATCGACGTTCGACTTGATCGGTGCCGCCTTGTAGTCGGCAGCAGCCTTCTCGGCCTCGTTGGCCTTCTTCGTGGCAGCGAGCTTGTCGAGTTGCTTCTGGATGACCTCGTCCTCGATCTTCTCGAAGAGCAGGTGCGGCTCGGCCAACTGATGGCCCGGCTTCAGCAGTTCCGTGCTGCCCAGGTCCTTCCAGTCGAAACTGTCGAGGCGGAGCATCGCGCGCAAGTCCTTGCTGGAGAACGGCAGGAAGGGCTCAAAGGCGATACTAAGGTTGGCAACGAGCTGCAGCGAGATATAGAGCACCGTCTTCACACGGTCGGGATCCGTCTTCCACACCTTCCAGGGCTCACACTCCGTGATGTAGCGATTGCCAATGCGGGCGAGGTTCATAGCCTCCTTCTGCGCCTCACGGAAGTGGAATCCGTCGAGGAGCTGCTCCATCTTGTCCTTCACGTCCTTAAACTCCTCCACGGCCTTGCGATCGACATCGAGGAGGTTGCCCGGCGTGGGCACCACGCCGTCCCAGTACTTCTTCGTGAGCTGCAGGGCGCGGTTGACGAAGTTGCCATAGATAGCCACCAGCTCCGAGTTGTTGCGCTCCTGAAAGTCCTTCCACGTGAAGTTGTTGTCCTTCGTCTCGGGGGCATTGGCCGTGAGCACATAGCGCAGCACGTCCTGCTTGCCCGGGAAATCGACCAGATACTCATGGAGCCAGACGGCCCAGTTGCGCGACGTAGAGATCTTGTCGTTCTCCAAGTTGAGGAACTCGTTGGAGGGGACGTTGTCGGGCAGGATATAGCCTCCGTGGGCCTTGAGCATAGTGGGGAAGATCAGACAGTGGAAGACGATATTGTCCTTGCCGATGAAGTGGACGAGGCGCGTATCCGGGTCTTGCCACCATTTCTCCCACGATCCCCAGCGCGCGGGGTCGGCGTCGCAAAGTTCCTTGGTGTTGGAGATATAACCGATGGGGGCGTCAAACCATACGTAGAGCACCTTACCCTCGGCACCCTCCACGGGCACGGGGATACCCCAGTCGAGGTCGCGTGTCATGGCGCGGGGCTGCAGGTCCATGTCGAGCCACGACTTACACTGTCCATAGACGTTGGAGCGCCACTCCTTGTGGCCATTGAGGATCCACTCCTTCAGCCATTGCTGATATTGGTTGAGCGGCAAATACCAGTTTTTCGTGGGTCGCTTCACCAGTCCGTGTCCAGGGTTGTTCTTGTTGGTCGGATTGATGAGTTCCTCGGGAGAGAGCGTGGCGCCACACTTCTCACACTGGTCGCCATAGGCACCCTCAGCACCACAGCGGGGGCAGGTGCCGACGATGTTGCGGTCGGTCAGGAACTCTCCCCGTCACCTCGTCGCAGTACTGCTCCTCGGTAATCTCCTCCAGCTTGCCGTCGTCATAGAGCTTGCGGAAGAAGTCGGAGGCAAACTTATTGTGGATGGAGCTGGTCGTGCGGCTATAGATGTCGAACGAGATACCGAACTTCTCAAACGAGTCCTTGATCAGGTTATGATAGCGATCGACGACCTCCTGGACGGTGATACCCTCCTTGCGGGCACGGATCGTGACGGGCACGCCGTGCTCATCACTTCCACCGATAAAGACCACATCCTTTTTCTTCAGTCTGAGATAGCGGACGTAGGTGTCTGCCGGCACATAGACGCCTGCCAAATGGCCGATATGCACGCCGCCATTGGCGTAAGGCAGGGCCGCAGTCACCGTAGTGCGCTTGAAATTCTTTTCCATATTCATGCTTGGTATTTTGTTATCTGAATGCAAAAGTACAAAAAATCCGCTACATAGATGTATTGAAGCGGACAAATTATAATTTCAATAGTTGATTTCAAAAAATCTTTGGTGACCTATATGATGATGTATTATACCATTTCGTATCGTGTTTATATCGCGCCACGGCTATTGAAGGACTAATGCCCCTTGACCCTGCGGCTTGTGCTATCGTCTTCGCTATCTTATAAGGCGACAAGCTATTACAACCAACGCTCATCATTTCATTCCACACCTTATCTGGGATCAACATTTGGCGCGCAAACTCATTAGCTTCTCTTTCTCTAGGGTCATTGGAGTATAAACCATCAATAGAAATAAAAGCTGTTTGGTCGCTACCAAAATGCCTGTCGATATGACAGAGCTCGTGCAATATATCAAAGGCCAATTTATCCATATCATTATAGCGATAGGTCACGGTGATAACAGGATGCTCATTGACGATGGTCGAGAAAGCGTCTATAGGTGTTTTATCTATTTTTTCGACATGGATATACTGGATACCATAACGATTAAGAAGTTCTTTTATGGCACCAACAGACAAACACCCTCGGTTGGCCAATTCTGAAAGTTCACATGCAGCCTTCTTCGCATCCCCTTCATTGTATTTGGTCCGCAACCCTGGAGTTTTATCTATCTCGATTTTATTGAGTATCAACCATGTCAGCATGTTCTTTTCATCTATTTGCACCTTCTCACTGTGTTTGTACAAACCAGCCACTTGCAGCCGTAGGTGTTCAGCAGAAAGCAAGTCGAAAGACAACATGCCCTTGAGTTGCGCTACACGGTCCACGCATGGCATCAATGACATATCCAACCTTTTGTACAAAGCCTTCAGGTTAAACATATCACTACATGCGTTCTCAAAGTCTAAGGCCTTCAGCTCTTCATTCTTTTTCTCTTCTATGGCCTTACAATCATATAGGTAGCCTGCGTGTAGACTCATCCAGTTTGTGTAAGAAATACCAAGTGCTTTTTCCAATTTGATAGCCAGGCCTTCATTAAGATTGCGTTTGCCCTTAATAAACTCATTGAGATGCGTGGGTTGGACGCCAATGGTTCGGGCAAAATCTTTTTGCTTAATACCTCGTTCCAGCAACTCCTCGCGCAAGACTTCTCCCGGATGGATAGCCCTTGCTGGAACTAATCTGTTACTTTTTGTTGCCATAATGGGTACTGTCTATTTCTATTAATTCTACTTCTATTCCGTCATCCGTTTCTGTAAACAACAGGCGCTCAACCATGCCATTGACGATTCTGATCGAACTTCTTGGATCATGAGCCAGTTTCTCGTAATGCAGGAAACTGTATTGACGCAACTCCTGTGTCGTCGCCGTTCTATACATCACTCCAACTGCTCGAATATAACCATCTACGAGTTTTTTATTTTTGCACAATTGCTTGTATTTGCGATCCTTCGTTTTACCAGTTTCATACAGTTCGGACAACGCTTCATCTTTGAAAGTTATCTTCATTTAGGTGAAATGCTTTTACTGTGCAAAGGTAACATAAAATTCCCAGTCTTGGTAATTTTCAAGGATAATAATAAAGACGCATGGTGATTTTTAACATTTGCTCACCTATGACACGCAAGAATCGTGGCGAATGTTTTTATATACCTATCTATCGACACGTTATTTGACGCCAACGGGGACGTTTCTCCCTTGTTCCTTCCTTGCTCCCCCTATCGACCTCGTATCAAACCCACATCGCTTACGTATTGTTTCCGTATTATTTCCGCTTCCGGAAGCGAGAACGATAGGAGAACGATAGGAGAACGATACGGGATCGATACGGGATTGATACGAGAACGATACGAGAACGATACGAGAACGGTCTTTTCCGATTCCCAACCGAAGAGATTGATAAGATCTTTAACCTTTTCATCATCGTTTCTTTTGATTATATTTTACATTTTAATCACTCGTCTCCCTGCCGTTCATGACAAGAAGCCTGGCTCACCATTTGCCCTGGCGCAGCCTCTATACAAAGATAACCTTCCGTCCAGCCGAATGCAAGCCGATTAGAATGAATTAACGCCACATTAACTATTCCTTCGTATCCATTTAACAAAGCCCATCCCAGGCCAAAAGTCTTCATTGCAGCCTTTCCTCATGCCTTTCCTCCAGCTTTATCCGCCCAAAAGTTGCTATTTTCTATCTCTGCCAGAAGCCAAGAGACACAGGTTCTGATTTGTCAAAATAGCGTACAAACTTAACTCCACATTGTCATCTGTAATCGACACGTCAGAAAGAAAGAATTGGTGCCTGACCATACCGTTCGTATGACAGACACCAATTCTTAGTTTATGCGTTCAATACCAGATGACTACTCGTCCTCGAATTCATTGACTTCTTGATCCCAAAGGACGCATTCCCAGCTCCAGGGATCAATTTCCCTTGCTATATCGTTTCTTTTTTTACCAATAAGACTACCACCAGGAGTAGCGTCATACGTGGTCGTACTGAGCGAGCTAAGGCTTACTAATGTTAGAAGGGACTGTGATGTTTTCACTTTAACGGCCTCGCAAGTAGGCTTCATATATTTACGCTTATCCATAGCAGTTTATTTGACGATTTTCTTGTTGTTGATAATATAGAGGCCAGCAGGCAGGTCGTTGAGGGCCTTGCCCATCTCCACCTGATGCTTCACCTTGACACCCGCCGTCGTATAGACATCGACGAGCGTCGAGTCGAGTGCATTGGCATTAATGACCCCATTCGTCTCATCGTCTGGGAACAGGATGCTCTTAAATCCTCCACTCTGCGGATTGATATAGCAACGATTTGCACTCACAGTCACACCCTTTCCTGCGGTGACATGATAGAATGCCAATCCTGCCATGTCGGGATGATTCTGCAAGATATAAGAGTCGGCGGGAGGCTCTTGCTCTGAATACACCCCCGTCATGACACCATTGGTGTAGGAGTCCTTATGGTAAGGAGCATAGCCATCGAAAAGACACAACATTTCCTCGCCTTTCGTCCCTTTCAGGAGATACGGTGTATTGGCCTTGAAACAATCGCGCTCTTCCATTACCAAAACACCCGATTCGTTCACATGGGTACATTCGTAAATGGTCACGCCCGCAATTTTCTCACTGTCAAACGGAATGATGATCGTACCCCATCCAGCAGAGGTCAAGGTATAGTCAAAACTCTCTCTTTGACCAACAATTTTTGCCCGTGCCCCCTTCTTGTCTTCAAAGACATCGTTATACCAAATCAACAGATTGTCGTAAACGACACCATCTGAGATGGCATACTCCTCACCATTAGAAAGAGCAACTTCAGTTGATCCTCTCCAAAGTATACGATAAGAATCAAATTCCCAGCCATTCACACCGCTCACTTCCAAGATGTCGCCAGGATAGTTGTAAACGTCGGAGAAGGAATTTGGATCCAGCAGGATCGGCCTGGGGGACTTGTTGACACTTTCCTCAATATGTAAGTTCTTATCGTTGGTTTCAGCTATGTCTGTCGCAACCAACACGCCATTATCGTGAGCCTGATTTGCCTTGAAGTCGATTTGTAATCTCACCGTACCAGACACCATGGCACCCACGGTCAGCGGCAGTTCTGTGTTCATCACGTCAAGGGCATAGTATTTTTCATTGATGTACTCACGAATGACATAGTTCTTGCCCTCACCATAGACCACCTGCGCATTCACTAAGCGGACGGTTGCCACAGGCACACTCAGCTGGACGTTGGCAAGCGTAGCAATCGTATTATCCCCATTGGGGTCAAACTGGACGAACGCCTTGGAAGCGATGCTTGACACCACCGTTCCATTAGCTGCAATGGCTTTCACCGTAGCAGAATTCGTCAACGTGAAGGGGCCGCCGTACTTCTGCTCCTCTCTCAATTCTGGATCAGAACCGTCGATCGTGTAATAGATATCAGCAGCTGCCTCGTCAGCGACAATCTCCACCTGCACACTCGATGCAAAAACCTTCTCTCCGTTGATCGCAGGTGCGTCAAGACGAGAAGGTTGCGCATCTATCATTTTACCCGACGGTGTGTCCTCTTTTACACCATTAAGCCACAAGGTGGCAGCATAATACTTTCCATCTTGCAAGACAGAGTTGGTCGCATTGTCAAAGTACACATTATACTCGATACCTGTGTGCCGATCATACTTGTAGAAGCGACTCTTTCCTTCTCCATCCAAATTGACCTGCTCGTCAGACATTCTTATCAAGTCGCCAAGATAATTCTTTGCTTGCGTAATGTCACAAGCGATTGGGAGCGGGTCATCAGCCTCCTCACCCGACGGTATCAGGTTGTCAGCATTGGTTTCACCCTCTATATCAGAAGCGGTCAGAATGCCATCAACGTAAGTCACTTTCAGCTTCACGTTGCCCGTATAGCTCTTGCCTTGCGTCAGCGCAAGGCCGCTACCCAAGATGTCAAGTGCCTTGTCATCCTCACGGAGGATATAGCTTTGCTCACCATCCGCATTATCTGTATAGACTACTTTTGCATTCAGCAGTTTTACCGTAGCATTGTCAACACTTGCCTTTAACTTAGCAAGCTCGGGAATCGTCAAAGGATCGGTGAGACTGACCTTGGCGAAAGTCTTCGTAGCAAGGCCAGATGTCGTTTCCCCATAAGTTGCGACGGCACATACCGTAGCCGTCTCTGCCAACGTGAAAGGTTCTGTGTAAGTGTAAACCTCCGATGTAGTGTTCAACGGATCTGTACCATCAAGCGTATATTTTACCTCGGCCTCTTTTTCCAGATGGGTAATGGTCACCATTGTAGATTCCAAAAACTTTTCTTCTCCCGAGATAATGGGCACATCAAGTACGGAGATAGCTACATCAACGGAAAGAACCTTCACCACAGGCGAACCGTAGTCAGACTGGTTGTACCATGCCATCACGTCATACTTCTTTCCAGACTCCAAATAGAAATCGGAAGCATTAGACAGATACAAAGCGATAGGATACCCATCCACATTGGAATAGAAGTATTGCCATTTTTCATCCCATTCCAAGTTTTCAACCGTTATCAAATCGCCAGGATAGTAATTCACCTCGTCAAGGGTAGCACAGGACATTGGTATCGGTTTTTCAGATTCTTCCCCCGAGATCGTCAACATATCTTGATTGGTCTCACCCGCGATATCAGAGGTGCTATATACACCATATCTACCAGTAATGTCCAACTTCACATAACCCTTCACATACTGCCCCTGCTTCAATTGAAGGCTGGTGTTCAATATGTCAAGAGCCTGTCCATTTTCTCGGAGGACGTAGTTATTGCCCTCGGCATAGACCACCTGCACGTCATTCAGACGGACCAACACATTCTGCAGACTGGCCCCCAACGTGTGAATTTCAGCAATACTCTTTGGCCCAGCAATGGTTATCTCGGCTTCGGCGCTGACGACACCATCCCTCACGGCCACCGCCTTGATAGTAGTCGTTTGGTAGATGAAGAACGGCTCTGTATAGAGCAGAGTTGTACCCTCATCAGGCGTAGGCGTCGAGCCATCAGTAGTATAATAGACGGAGGCATCATCTTCTGCAGAGATGGTCACTGACGTGCTTTCCAAGAAAATCTCATCTGCAGTCGTAATAACGGGAGCAGCGACAGCTTTCTGGACAGCTACTATTTTCACAAAAGTATAATAGTTCTTGAATTCGTTGTACCATACTGTGAGAATATACTGGCCCGATGGGTCGGCAAGCTGACTGGCAAACTCTTCATAGTTAGAAAGGATCACAAAACTTTGACCTCCGTATTCTGTCTTAAGGAAATAGGCATCGCCAAATCCCTGTAGGCCTTCCGCATCATGATAGATGCCAACCTTTTCCAGTTTAAGAAGGTCGCCCTTGTAATACCCCATAAAACCTATAGAAGTGGCAATAGGCAAATAATCAGAAGAAGAGCCTGACATATCAAGATCACTGACGTTCGTCTGCTCTATTTCCGTAGCCTTCAAGATGCCATTATCATAGGCCACATCCATGATGACCGTGCCGGTAAGCATCGCTCCTAAATCAAGACTGAGCATAGTGTTCAGTAGGTCGATGGCCTTACCTTTCTCGCGCACAATGTAATGGTAGGTTCCTCCCAAATCTTCCTTATACACAACTTGAGCATTGGTAAACTTGATTTTGGCCCCAGCTTGATCCTTGCCACGCTCCATGAGCTGGCCTATCGACTTCGGGTCATCCGAACTGATACAGACAAAATCCCGAGTTCGCACACTTGACCGAATATCCTTGAAAGCAGCATAAGCCTTCAGAGTTGTAGTGGCATTCAGCGTTATCGGGCCATCATAGACACGAGTTGTTGGCGACGATATGGGATCGGTTCCATCGAGCGTATAATAAATCGTAATAATATCTTCATCACGCCCGCAAGATATGGTCACCTCTTGCGTGTCATAAAAAACATCGTCACCAGAAATAGTAAGCCACGGCATATAAGACAAGGTACGTTCGGCTTCCAAGACTCGCACCAATGGGTCGCCATTCTTTGTATCATAATACCAGAATGTGACATTGTAGCTCTTGTTAGCAAGCATTCCCATCTCCTCGTAGTTGGAAATAAAAATTGAGCCATTATACTCATAATAACCCGTTGGCGGAATTAATTTAAGTTGATAAACATGAGTAAAAAGTTGTACATGTCGCTGATTTTTAGTAACTTAGTGGTGTTCAAAACATTAAGTTCAAACCATCGTATGTACAACCTTTATACAAAATTCGTCAAAATACTCGAGATATGCAAGCAATTCTCTGAAAATCTCGTCAATGAATCTGGTAATGTTCCACGTCGTGGTCCTGTTCCCAAGTTTTCGGTTTGGAAGTGGTGGCGCTAGCCCTGACGGCAGAGACCGAGAGCATTGATAGTGAGAAGTGGTTGTTCGACTATAAATTGCAAGAATACAAGGACCGCATTCCCAATCTCATATCAAGGAGACAGTTCAATGACCGCAGGAAGAAAACGGCAGGCCTGTGTGAGGAACTGCGCAAGCGGTTGCCATGGAAATGGATGGCGGAGAGGAACAATTCTTTGTTGACTCCAAGCCGATAGAGGTTTGTAGGGTTGCAAGAGGAAAACGTTGCAAGATGGGACGTACCGGCAATTTCTCGCAAGCTCCCGACTTCGGCTTCTGTGCTTCGCAGAACACTTTTTATTTTGGTTATAAGTTACACGCTCTCTGTGGGTTAAGTGGAGTTATCCATTCCTATGATCTGTCAAAGGCAAGTGTGGCTGACCTCCATTATATGAAGGATGTAAGACATACTTATCACGACTGTAGCATCTATGGTGACAAAGGGTATATTGGAGCTGACGTACAGCTTGACTTGTTCGAAACCGCACACATAAGACTGGAGTGTCCGTATCGGCTCAACCAAAAGGACTGGAAACCGACATTCATTCCGTTTGCAAAGGCAAGAAAGAGGATTGAGACAATATTCTCACAACTTACAGACCAGTTCTTGGTCATCAGAAACTACGCGAAAATAACGAATGGTTTGTTTGCCAGAATCATTGGCAAAATTAGTGCACTTACCATTCTGCAATACGTAAACTTCATTAACGACAAGCCCATTGGCAGAATTAAGTATGCACTAAATTAATTCCGCCAACAGGTTCATAATAATGATCATATATACAAAACGCAGGAAAACTGCTTGTATATACTTGCTCTAATCGCAGCAAATCTCCAGGGTGTTTAAAGACATCCGAAACATTGCAAGCGTAGGGAAGTGGACTGGCGGACGCTTCGCCCCTAATAGTTAATCCCTCCGTATTGGTATCTCCGTCAATATCGGAAGTTGTCAAAACGCCATTGGTATATGCCACGTTCAATTTCACCAGACCCGTCAGCGTCTTGCCCTGCTCCAAAGGCAACTGGGTGTTGAGCAGATCGATTGCCTTGCCATCCTTTTCACGAACGACAAAGTTGTTGTCCACCGAATAGACCACCTGCGCATCGACAAACTTGACTGTAGCATTTTCGATATTTCTTTGTAGAGCGGAAATCTCAGCAACTGTCAGTGGCTCGGAAACGTTGGCTTTTGTAAAACGCTTCCTTACAATATCTGATTTCACATCCTTATAGGTAGCGACGGCACAGACCGTGGCCGTCGCTGTCAGCACAAACGGCTCAGTGTATGTGTAAACCGACGAAGTTGTATTGATAGGATTAGTACCATCAAGCGTGTAACGAATGACAACCACGCTTTCGTCATGATGAATTGTCACCTCTGTAGAGTCCAAAAACATTTCTTCACCTGTGACGTTAGGTGCGTCTAGGTGGGTAAAAACGGGCTCCACCTTAACTGCCTTGGCCAATGGACTCTCCAAGTCTTCGATAGCATTATACCACAGGGTGATATCATAAAAACCATATTGTTTCAAATCAAAATCCGAAGAATTGGAGAGATACACATAGTGCAGGCTATAATCTTCATCTGATTCGGAACAGAAAGCACCGATCCATTGCTGCCGCACCAAACCAACCAAATCACCAGGATAGTCTGCCACTTCTTTTACGGAAGGACAAAAGACCGGTATCGGTTCTTCCGCCACCTCACCCGTTATTTCCAACTGGCTGGAGTTGGTCTCTCCTACCACGTCCGAGGTGCTGATTATACCCGCACTACAAGACACATTCAGCCGGACCAAACCCGTCACATACTGTCCCTGCTGCAGCACAAGGCTGGTATTCAAGACGTCAAGCGCCCGGCCCTCCTCGCGGAGGATGTAATTGTTGTCTTCGGCATAGACCACACGTGCATTGTTCAGACAAATCAACACATTGTCCTCACCGACCTTCGCAGCATGGAGGTCAGCTATCGTCTTGGAATCCGCAGGGGCTTTCGTAGTCGAAATACTGAGATTTCCAGCCGACTGACTGTCGCCAGAATCAATAGACAACACCATTGCGTCCTTTTTAGTGGCCGTGCAGCTTCCCGTTTCAACGTTGGAATGAAAGGCGACTGTACTCGCAGAGGCCAAACCGCTGACGAAGACCAACAAAGACAACCATACAAATCGTAATGCTTTGTTCATAACCTTTTAGGTTTGTGGGAACCATCCGATCTCTAAACATACTCTTGGGGAGAATGACGAAGAATGAGACTTCTTCCCTGGTTAATAATAAAACAATTTAGTCCTAACTGATGCAAAGATAGACATAATGAGAAGTACAACAAAAAAAATCTTGTTAAAATACGTTGCGTACTTGATAGTAAAAAGAATTCAACCCCCGAAATTCGACAAAACATTCTTTTTTCACCCCTTTTTCCTGACTTCGTCATTGCGTCACCCAAAAATCCTCATCAAAGAGTTTAGCTATTTTCTGATGCCTTGCCATCAGCATGGTTTGCGTATAAACCTCCTTGTTTAGAGGAAGCTTGATCTGTATCGTTGTGATTGTCTTTGCCAATGCAAGCACCTTGTCCACGCTCATCTTAATCTCTGAGACTTTCAGCATGCGATCCAACTCCTTGTATACTTTCAAAGCCACAAAGCAGATGCATATATGGGCTTCAATACGTTTGCGTGTAAAATGAAACATGGGACGTATCTCTATCTTTGATTTCGCTATACGGAAGGCCCGCTCTACATGCCAAAGGTTGTGATATGCTGTGTATACATCCTGTATTGGTATATCCGTATTAGCGAGATAGCCTTTTTAGACCGTCCCATTTGGAGTCATCGGCAATACGGTCATAGTTGATGGCGACTTTCACTTCACCATCCATAGACAAAAACTTATTGTAACCTCTTTTTTGTTGATATTGCCTTTTTGTGAGCGCACCATGCTTATAAGCCTTTTCCAACCTGCGTATTCCCTTCTCCCGGTTATAGGCATCTTTCTTTGCACGGTCATCTGTATAGCCGATCAAGAGACGACGTCCGCCTTCTTTGTCATATTCAACCATCTGGCAGTTGCGCTTGGGTTGTTCCAATATCCAGCTTTTGACCTCCTGACTTTCATTCTTTATCTTCGCACCTATTATATACTTGTAGCCGTGCGCTTCAAGTTCCGATATACTGGCATTGTTCATCAGACCGGAATCAGCCACCACAACGAAGTTTTCCAAACCGTATTTACTAACAAACTCATTTATCGTCGGCAGCATCGTGTGGCCTTCATATTTGTTGCCCTCATGGATGCAATATGCTGGTGGATAGCCACCAAGGCTAACAAGCAGGCCGAGTATGATCTGAGGATTACTGTGACGTCCCTCTTTCGAGAAGCCTGCCTTACGTAATTCGTCCTCATAATCCGCTTCAAAGTAAAGTGTGGTGACATCATAAAAACAACACGCCGATATTGCCACCAAACAATTTCGCAGTATGGCGCACGCTTATGTCCTGTACTATTTCGTGCTGATGACCACTAAGCTTGTCAAGATAGCGATAGATTTTGGATAGATCCACGTCTTCGTCAAAGTGGTTTTCAGATATTCCACCGTAGCAGCCTTACTTGTTGGATATGCCAAACGAGCCTTTACAAGCTTGCGGAACACTTCGTCATCAATCCTGTTGAAACCGATCCGGTCAAATGTACGGTCCAATATCAGGTCACAACCATTGAGAAGGATATTGCTCACATTGGACAATACACGACGGACTTCATCACGCTCACGGTCACACGCCTCACGTTCCTCGCCGAAAAGGTCAAGCTGCGGATGGCGGCGTGATTTCTCTTCGGAAATCCATTCTTTTGCTTCATTCACAAGATTATCGACCTCTCCCTCATTATAGGCAACTCCAATTGTGACAAGTTCCTTCATCTTGCCACAAATTTTCTCGGCAACTATAACTCCGATATTGCCGGAACGATGTTTTTTCTTTCGGACAAACATAGTTAAAATACCTTTCGCGTCACCCAATATTAGGTGATGCAAAGATACAAAATATTGTTTGTCAATCAGTTATAAAATACGTGTTTTTTGAGTGACGAAGTCAGGAGAATGACGAAGAACGAGACTTCTTCCCTGGTTAATAATAAAACAATTTAGTCCTAACTGATGCAAAGATAGACATAATGAGAAGTACAACAAAAAAAATCTTGTTAAAATACGTTGCGTACTTGATAGTAAAAAGAATTCAACCCCCGAAATTCGACAAAACATTCTTTTTTCACCCCTTTTTTGAGCAACTAGGAAACTACATTAACAATACTGGACATCAGAAAGAAAAAAATGGTGCCTGCCCATACCGCTTGTATGACAGACACCATTTCTTAGTTTATGCGCTCAATGCGGAAGGACTACTCGTCCTCGACTTCATTGACCTCTTGATCCCAAAGGACGCATTCCCAGCTCCAGGGATCGATTTCTCTTGCTATATCGTTTCGTTTTTTGCCCACAAGACTACCACCAGGAGTGGCATCATTCGGGGTCGTGCTGGGCCCGCTGGCAAAAGACAGTAGCAACTCTGAACCCTTCACTGTGACAGCCTCGCAAGTAGGCTTCATATATTTACGCTTATCCATAGTAGTTTACTTTTTGACGATTTTCTTGTTGTTGATGATATAGAGGCCAGCAGGCAGGTCGTTGAGGGCCTTGCCCATCTCCACCTGATGCTTCACCTTGACACCCGCCGTCGTATAGACATCGACGAGCGTCGAGTCGAGTGCGTTGGCATTAACGACACCATTCGTCTCGTCGTCCGGGAACAGGATGCTCTTAAATCCTCCACTCTGCGGATTGATATAGCAACGATTTGCACTCACGGTCACACCCTTTCCTGCGGTGACATGATAGAATGCCAATCCTGCCATTTCCGGATGGTTCTGCAAGATATAAGAGTCGGCGGGAGGCTCCTGCTCGGAGTACACACCTGTCATGACACCATTCGTATAAGTGTCAGCGTGCTTAGCGGCATAGCCCTCAAGAAGATAATTCGTCCGCTCGCCCTTTGTACCCTTCAGAAGATACGGCGTGTTGGCCTTGAAGTTGTTGACCTCTTCAACAACCAACTTAGCATCATTTACGCTGGTGCACTCATAAATAGTCAAGCCCTCGGGCTTCTCACAGTCGAACGGAATAATGATCGTACCCCATCCTGCTGCCGTCATCACGTACTCATAAGTATCCTTCGCACCAATAATCTTCGCGCGAGGAGACGTCTTTTCCGTATACACATCATTGTACCACAGCATGACATCAATCACATCATACTGTCCAAAAGTGTATTCCGAATAGTTAGACACATAAACATCATGTTCGGGTCCATGGCCCGAACCCATGGTGGAGGGTTCATACTCATATACAGCGTTGATGGATGGATCCCACTTTCCGTCTTTCACAACGAGCAGATCGCCTGGATGGTTTCTGACCTTCAAGAGTGGCACCTCAAGCGGAATAGGCATAACGGAAGTACCTGGGGTAATCGTCAAATTATGATTGAGAGTTTCAGCAATATCCGCCGTGCTCAGCACGCCATTGTTCTCAGCTGGATTGGCCTTAAAGGCGACCTTCAGCTTCACCGTACCTGATACCGTAGCACCTACCTGCAATGGCAGTTGCGTATTCAGCACGTCAAGCGCATAATCCATACCGTCGATGTTCTCGCGGAGAATATAATCATTCTTTTCGCCATAAACGACCTGTGCTTTGGCGAAACTAACCGTAACACTTGCTAAGTCTGTCTTAATACCGGCAAGATCTGCGATTGTCCTCGGAGCATTAGCGTCGAACTTCTCAAACGTCATAGTAGCAACGTCAGACTTTATAGACTTATAAACTGCAATCGCCTTCACCGTTGTCGTCTCGGTCAGAGGGATAGGCGCATTATAAGTTTGGGAATCCGTCGTGGGATCTGAGTCATCCAGCGTATAGTAGATAGCAACACCGTCCACCTCTACAGGAGAGGTAATCGTCACATCCGTGCTCTCGACAAACAGCGCATCACCAGAAATGGTTGGGGCATCAAGATGAGTGATGGCGGGCGTTGCTACCACAATTGTTGCCCATGGGTCACCATTGTATTCGTCATACCACACCGTCAGATCATATTGCTTGCCATTCTGCAACCCTTTCTCTTTTCCATTAGAGAAGCGCACATAGGCATCATCATTTCCAACTTCTTGATATACATAATAACTTGAGTACCAAACTGTCACGGCCTGACCCTCCAGCTTTATCAAGTCGCCAGGATGCTGGGCCGCTTCTGCTACCGTACATACGATAGGATTGGCCTTGGTCGTTGGCTGAGATACAAGCGTAATATCCGTGGCGTCAGTCTTGCCTGCAATATCGTAGGCCTTCAAGATGCCATTGTCATAAGTAACCTTCAATTTCACCGTTCCTTTATAACATGCACCCTGCTGCAAGTTGAGTGAGCTATTCATTACGTCAAGCGCCTTGCCACCCTCGCGAAGGATGAAATTCTTACCATCAGCATAGACCACTTGCGCATTGTCGAAACGAACTTTCATCAGATCATAACTTGTCTTATCCGCAGCAAGATCGGCTATCGTCTTGGACATATTAGCATCGATCTTCACGAAATTGCAAGTTGCTACAGGAGAAACAATATTTTTATAAGCCGCAATGGCTTTTACAGTTGCAGTCTCGGTCAAAGTGAACGGGCCCGTATAAAGGGTAGAGCTGGTCGTAGGCTCATCGTCATTGGTCGTATAGTAGATATCGGCGACACTTTTGTCGGACTCGATGGTTACGGTCGTACTTTCCTCAAACGAAGTTTCACCCGTAATAGTAGGTGCTTCAAGAGACGTAATAACTGGCTCTAACTTGAGGATTTTTACTTTTGGAGAACCCCATTGGTCACCATTAAACCACACGGTCATATTATACCAGGCATATTCTTTTAAAGAATAATCATTTTTGTTGGAAATATAGAAAGTTTGACCGTTTAGTTCAGACTCATAATAATAATAACCACCTCTATACCTAGTCTTCACAACAAGCAAATCGCCAGAATGCGCTTTCATTTCATCAACAGTAGCACAACTGATTGGTTCAACTTCAGCTGAGCTCCCATGAGTTACCTCCAGTTTTTCAAGATTGGTTTCATTGGGAATATCAGAAGTTGTCAAAATGGCAAAGGTTGAATAAGCGGTACCCTTCTTATAAGTAACATTGAGCTTCACCGTTCCGTTCAGCTTATCACCTTGCGACAAAGCCAAACTACTACCCATAATATCAATGGCCTGATTGTTCTCACGAACAATATAATTGTTTCCCTCCGCATAAACAACCTGAGCATTGGTAAACTTTATGTTGGCAGAAGTGACATTTACCCCCCCTGCATCAACTGGCCAATCGTTGTCGTCTGTTCAACATCACCACCTGGACCTGGGCCAGGATCTTCTCCACCATCATATTCTACAGTAAGCTTTGTCAGAAAGACACTTCCATAATAAGGTTGCAAAGGGATTGCTCTGAGACTTCCATTTGCAAATTCATATCTCTGGCCATTTGGCACTATTGTTCCATATTTTGTCATCTCGTAAATTCCACCCGAGCCGGTATTGAAGTATTCACAGGTAATCGCGATAATATTACCTAATGACGCATCGGGCGTTATTTCAATTCTAGAGCCTTGATATAAAGTATAACATACTTTACCGTCTTGTTTCGTTGCGTCAAATGAAATTGGCCATGACGGATTTTGCTTCGTTATGGCCAGGGTAATACCATTTTTTGTAATGGTCGTCCCTCCTCCAGTTGTCACATCGGACGGTTGGGTTGGGTCAAATACTACTGTGCCCGCGGAAGCTACTCCGCAGATTAGCGTCAACAAAGACAACCACACAAATCGTAATGCTTTGTTCATAATTGTTTGTTTTTATGGGATTCTTCCTGCGTTCTTACACTCTTGGGAAAGTATGGAGACGAGGGAGGCATCCCTGGTTAATAATAAAATAATTTCGCCTTTATTTCTCTTTTCATCTACGACGGCACGAGGTCAAGGAACTCGCGCGTTCATTCCATCTTCGCTACTGGAGCTAGTTGCCACAAGGCCAAACCCACAGTAGGCTGTTTCACCCCCTTAGGACAGGCTTATTCTCCACAGAAGGCTACACAAGCATCGCAAAGTTAAGTAAAAATTGGAAAATAAAAAAATATTTCTAATAGAAATTCATATTTTAGGTGCATTTTTACAACAACCGCACTCTTTTCCAAATAAAAAGAGAATATTCACAACACACAACTCGGCTTCATTGCCTTTTGCGCCGAAGCGGCCCACTATCCATGGGACGATCAGCCACAGCATCCTCCCCTACTCAATGGAAGCTAAAAAGAGAGAATCCAAGCGCCCCCTACGGAGGAGTTCAGAGTCCTTCCACCGTTCGGGATGCCTTCGGGAGGCGTTCGGGAGGCAAATAACGGTTTTTCTTCTATTCGTAAAAACTAAAGGTTAAGTTTGAATCTATCTTTAAACAAGGCCATTTCTCTGACCGGTATTTGAAGTTGAACTGCCAAACTTTCCCAACCGCTTACAGCCGCTTGCACCTCTTGGATGATATTTGCTGCAATTTCCTTCTTTATCAGATAGCTCTCGCATGAATCTAGCAAAATGCTGATATCAGCTTTATTGGAAGATTCATTGATAAGCAGACTCTGGTATTCATTGAGAGTAGGGTTCATATCATAAGCAGGTGATAGAGTCCATCCCTTTTGTGTCAGCAGGAAGCCATGATTTCTGAAATGGTCATCAGAGTTGCCAATACATATATTGAACGCAACCCTTCGGTAAAGTTCCTGAAGATTTAGCTCTACGTCACAACAACCTTGGAGGATAAAATCAACCATGTCGAGATAACCATAACCACCTTGTGCATTATCTCCATCTTTCAATCCTAACAGAGACATAGATGACGCAAAATGGATTCGCTTCGCCTCGTCCTTTCTGTCAAAGCGTCTGGATAAAAGAGTGTGGTATTTTCCCAAACCACCCAACACCTTAGTTTGAGCAACCTTGATTCCTGCTTTTCGAGCAAGAAGATGAGAGAAATGTTCCCAAAGGCCTGTGTCATAATCGTCCTTTCTTGATGGAAACTTTGCTATGCATAAATTTCCCTTTTCATCCAAGACGCCCGCCTTGGGCCTCGCACCACCCAGTGAGCTACCGGGTTGTATAAGCTGCGCTATCCATTTTTTTTCAGGTAAGACATTATCCTCTTCAGATTTCTCTATTTCCCGACTGGCATGTAGAAGATCCCTAAGTTCAGTCAATGGGGGTATCTTGAGCGAAGCTGAAACATTGATAAATTCCCCGTCCAATTCTTTTTTAAACCTAAAGCCACCCATTCTCGAAAAGTCATCGATGCCCATAAGATAATCGAAAGAGGAAAGAGAACGGACTGCTCTTTTTTCTTCAGAAGCCTGTATTTGTTCTCTTCTTTTAAGCAAAGTTCGTCCCCATCGATCTGGTAACGCATCAGAAAAACAACCAAAGACATCTTGTCCTGGTTGTGTATATTGCATACCAGGATAGTTGTTGATGTCCTCTGAAAGTTTGACTTCTGCATGCCCCTTAAGCCAATGCTCATCATACTGAAAAGCATAACTATCAGAACCGCGCAATTTCTCATAGCACAATTCTCCCACCAGTTCCGGCTTGTCAAGCCAGTCAAAATCTGCGAAAACCAATAATCGTTCCATTTCTATCCTTTTTTAGTTGCTCTTTGACGATTCGTCAGTCCCATGTCCTGCAATGCCCTTCCGAGATGGTCATCCTTTGCCAACAGCAATATATCGTCATCCAACTGAAGCGCATAGAGCACACGCAGGTAGATTCCGATGGAGACCGTAGGCAATCCCTTCTCCACTTTACATAGGGTAACTTCTGAACAGGTTGCCCTTTCTGCAACTTGTGCCATGCTCAGGTTGCGACGCAATCTGGCAAGCCTGATCTGCTCCCCAACGATTTGCATTTTCTGAGTCAACTTCCTTGGAAGTTTATTTGCCATTGTATTCTTTGTCATCGTCTTAACCCAAATTATAATGTGCAAATATACACATTTTACTTCATTATAAGATGGGTTACACCAAAATTTTACACATAATTAAATTTCATCTTGGATGATCCTGGTTGTAAATCGATGTAAACCTTGTTTGTGCAGTCGTTTACTATCGTCTTAACCTTTTCATGACACAACTTCATGCACCACATCAAATCTCGGATGAGCCTACAAGACGGTGCGTCAAGGGGAATGGCGAGTTGCTTTCTCCACGCTTAAACGACCTTAAAAATACCAAAAAGACACCTTTACATAACAGACTATCGCAATAATTTATTATTTTTGTATCTCAAAAATGCAAACAACACATAAGGAGAACTCTGATGAGTAAAAAAGACAAAGACATAGCCCTCTTCGTTTCATTCTGCATAGAAGAATACGGAGCAGTCAAGGGACTGACAGGAGACCGAGTGCTTGACTTATTCTCCGAATATGGAGTGACAGACTATCTTAGCGAATGCTTTGAGCCGCTTCACACACAAGGACGGCAATGGTTAATAGCCGAGATTGACGAATTTATTGAAATCAGAAAAAAGAAAAAGATATGAAGATATATCACGGAAGTTTAGAGGTCATAGAACGCCCTTTGATACTCCAGCCTAATCGTTTGCTCGATTATGGCAAAGGCTTCTATACAACCACCTCGGAAAGACAAGCTAAAGAATGGGTGGAAAGACGTATGATTGAAAACAACACAACCTGTGGTTATGTCAACGTGTATGAGTTTAACGAAGAAAGACTGACAGATCTTAAAAGACTTACATTTTCAGAACCCACAAAGGAATGGGCGGATTTTGTCATGGCGAATAGAACCCAAAAAGGATTCATCCACGATTACGACATCGTGTATGGCCCCGTAGCCAATGACAGAGTATATCTACAATTTGGATTATACGAAACTGGAGCTATCAGTGTCGAGACACTTATCCGTGAGCTCAAAACCTACAAACTGGTTGACCAGTACTTATTTCACACAGAAAAAGCACTGACTGCGCTACATTTCATAGAATCAATTAAAATAGAGAAATAATATGTTTCAGATAAACCAAAACAACCTCCATCTGCTTTTGCCAGGAAAAATAAGCTGGCTGGTGGAATATCTCCACGAGGACTATGGTTTTACGCTGCAGGAGAGCCTTCATCGCATCTATCATTCAAAACTCTACAAGAGTTGTCAACAGAGAAGACCAAATACTGGCACTTAGGCCCTGTGGACCTATACAATGAGTTGAAGGAAGAGCTATAACCCAATAGATACTATAACCGTCAAAGGGAAGGCGCCTCGCACCAAGGGAAGCAAGGACAGGCATTTAAAAAGGGTGGGGATCAGTTCCCCACCCTTTTGTTATAGAGAGATGTTTACTTACTTCTTGGTAAACTTCTTGCCGTCGCGGATGACGACACCACGGTAGTTCTTGCCCACCTTCACACCCTGGAGGTTGTAGGTGTTGCCATCCTTACCGAAGTTGCCTTCCACACCATAGATGCCCACGTCAGTGACCTTGACTGCGTTGACAAACTCCATCTCGGGAGCCTCATTGATGTAGCCGTTGTACCACAGGACGACGTCGTAGAGGTTGTCGTTGCTGACGAGAGCATCGACATCGACATCCTCGTTCTCGTTCTTGAAGGCGATCTTCTGACCATCCTTCTCGATAGCATAGGCAGCCTGAGAGCCATAGACGATCTTCACCTGGCGGAGAACGATGACGTCGGCTCTGTGCTCGTCGTAGTTGGCCATTGTAACCTCGACAGGATCAACCTCTGAGAAGCGCCAGCCGTGATCGTCAGACTGTCGGCAGTCGTGACACCACCATCGATCTCACGCAGCTGCGGGATGCCAGCGAGGGCATAGAAGTCGAGCTTCACAGTACCAGAGACGGTGCTGTTGAGTTCGAGCGGCAGCGTAGAGTTGTAGAGTACGACGGCCTTGCCATCCTGACGGAGAGCGATATCCTTCGTTCCGTAGTAAGGATTGGCGCGTACATAGACCACCTTCGCATTGTCAAGCACGAGACGGATGTTGTCCTCGCGGTCTCTGCGGACGTTGAGTTCAGCAATCGTCTGGTTGTGATACTTCGTAGCATCCTCAGCGGTGAGCTTGACAGCCTTCAGAGAAGCGTTGCCATCGGCGAAGCCGGTACCCGGAGCGTTGAACCATCCGAGGACGGTGTACTTCTGACCGGAGACGGTGTTGGCCAACTCATCATTGTCGGTGAGGTTGACGAAGCTGTAGTCCTCCGTGAATCCGTAGTACTGACCATCCTGGCCCAGCACCTGGAGACCCTTGATGCTAACGAGGTCGCCGGGATAGAGGTGGACATCGGCTACGGTCGTCTCGATCGGATCGTTGTAGCCCTCGTCGCTCGGCATGGTGTATTCGAGCTCATAGCTGTTGGTCTCGCCCTGTACGTCGCGGGTAGTGAAGATACCACCGTTGAAATCGACACTGGCGAAGAACGTACCACTGACGGTAGAACCCAACGGGAGGTCGAGCACGCCAGAGATGACGTCGAGTGCCTGACCATTCTCGCGGAGGATAGCCACCTTCGTGCCATCGTCATGCTTCTCGGTGTAAACCACCTTGGCATTGTTGAGACTGATCGTCACGTTCTCGACAGCCTGCTGGCCCTCGAAGAGCTGTGCAATGGTCTTGGTCTCGAAGTCGCCGACCTTCGTGAAGGTCTTGGTGACGATGTCAGAGTAGTCGTCGAGATAAGCGGTGACAGCCTTGACCGTCGTGGTCTCGGTGATCGCGAACGGTTCGGTATAGACCGTAGATTGACGGGTAGGATCGGTACCGTCGAGGGTGTAATAGACATTCAGGCCCTCGGTAGCAGCGATAGAGACGGTGGTCTTGCCCACAAACTCCTCCTCGCCGAGGATCACCGGAGCATCCGGACGCTTATCAACACGCTCGGCCTTGATGACCTTCACCTTACCAGCATAGTAGTCGGAAGAAGCATCGTTGTACCAGATCGTGAGGTTATAGAAACCACTCTCAAGGTCGAAGTCCTCAGCATTGGTCACCTTCAGCTCGATGTAGCTCGGCGTGTTGGTGTAGATGCTCGTCGTGCCTCTATAGGTCCAGACCTCAACATCCTTGAGGTTGAGGAGGTCGCCCTTGTGGAGCTTCACGTCGATGAGATCGACCTCGATCGGATCCATGTCATTGGTCTCCGGCCATACGAAGGAGATGTTGCTTGAGTTGGTGCTCTCAAGCTCCTCGGCGATCAGCAAGCCCTTCTGGTAGGTGACCTTCAGAGGCATAGTACCCTTCAGGTTGTATGCACCCACGGGGAAGGTGAACTTGGTGATGTTCATCAGGTCGATGGCCAATCCATCGTCGCGGATGATGTAGTGGTAGCCCAGGTCACCCTGCTCGCTATAGACCACCTTGGCATTCTCGAAGTGGACGACGACGCTATCCTTGCTCTCGCCATAGACGATGAGGTCGGAAATCGTGTTGGTGCCCGAGTAGTCGTTCTTCGTAAACTCTACGGAGCCAACCGGAGAAACGATTTCGTTGTAGGTAGCGATGGCCTTCACCGTGCAGCTGTTGGTGATGGTGAAGGGCGCAGTGTAGAGCGTAGATTCCTTCGTAGGATCCGTACCGTCGAGCGTGTAGTAGATGCTGGCACCCTCCTCGGAAGTGATCGTCACCTCGGTGCTCTCGTCGAAGTCGGTGCGATAGTCCGTACCGCTGATCTGCGGAGCGTTGAGATAGGTAATGACCTTACTGCACTTGATGATCTTGCCCACAAGGCGGCTGTCGGTGACTTCGTTGTACCAAACCGTGGCGTTGTAGTGGCCATAGTTGACGACACCATAGTCGGCACCATTGGTGAGGAAGAACTCCACAAACGGACTGTAGGTGTAGAACGCCGGGATATCATAGTTCCATCCAGTGACATCCGTCACCTTGAGCAAGTCGCCAGGATAGTTGGGAATCTGAGACAAGTCGATGGTCAGCGGACTGGGATCGGTGGTGGCACCCGGCGTGACGGTCAGATTGTCGGCGTTGGTCACGTCGGCAAGGTCGGCCGTGGTCAGAAGACCCGGGTAAGCGGCATAGCTACCAGGAGCAGGAGCGTAGTTGACCTTGAGCTTCACCGTACCAGAGACGGTAGCGCCGATGGTCAGCGGCAGCGTCGTGTTGAGGACGTCAATAGCGCGGTCGTTCTCGCGGAGGATGTAGCTACCATCCTCGCCATAGACGACGAGTGCGTTGTTGAGAGAGAGCGTGACCTGATCGAAGCTGCTCTTGAAAGAAGCAAGCTGCTCGATCGTCATCGGCGCGTTGGCATCCACCTTGTTGAACACCTTGGAGGCAACAGGAGAGACAATCGACTTGTAAGCTGCGATAGCCTTCACCGTAGCCGACTCACTGAGCGTGAACGGCTCAGTATAGACCGTAGAGGCGGTCGTAGGATCAGTACCGTCGAGCGTGTAGTAGATCGTAGCGACATTGTCGGCCGTGATCGTCACCGTCGTATTGTCGGAGAAGGTCTCCGTACCATCAATAAACGGCGCATTGAGAGAGGTGACGTTGCGCTCGCAAGAGACGATGGTCGCATTGACGTCACCATAATAAGAGACTTCTTTGTACCAAAGAGTAGCATTGTAGTACTTGTTGGCTACCATGTTAAAGTCAGACGCATTGGTGAGATAGACGGAAGTCCAACTTGCGCCGCCTTCATAGAAGTACCAAGTCGTGCCGTAGTTCCAAACCTCCTGGTTCTCGACATAGACGAGGTCGCCAGGATAATTCTTCACCTGACCAAGCGTGCAAGCGATGGGATCCATGTCGCCAGCCACGCCCGTTGCGGTCAGGTTGGCATCCGTGGTCACACCCTCGATATCAGAAGTAGAGAGGATGCCTGAGGTGTAGGTGACATTGACCTGGACATGGCCGCTCACCGTCGTTCCCTGCGTCAGCGAGAGAGAGGTGTTGAGCAGGTCGATGGCCTTGCCATCCTCGCGAAGGATGTAGTTGTTGTCCTTGGCATAGACGACCTTGGCGTTGTTGAGCACAAGCGTCACGTTGTCCTGGCTCGTAGCAGCTGTGGTCAGATCGGCGATAGTAGAGCCCGTCACGCCACTTTCCTCCTTGGTGAACGTCATCTCGGCGACATCGCTGTAGATGTCATTCACGCGGGCCACTGCCTTCACCGTCGTTGTCTCGGTGATGGTAAACGGAGCAGTATAGGCGGGATCCCAGCTCGTCGGCGCGGTGCCGTCGGTGGTATAGAAGATGGTAGCGCCTTCCTCGGCGGTGATCGTCACGTCGGTGCTACCCGTGAAGTTCTGGTTGCCACTGATGACCGGCGCGGCGGGCTTAGCCACCTCGCCACCAAGGAATTCCACAATTTGCAACTTAGCCTTGATGGCACCAGCGCCCGGCTCGTTATACCAAGCGACGATGTCGTAGGTGGCGTCCTGATCAGCGCTCACCTTGTCCAAGAAGTCAGCTATGTTGGTAAGCGTAGCGAAATTGAAGCCTGAGCGTGCATAGTAGGCAGCACCTTGTCCCAAATCGCCAGTAGCGTCATTATAGATATTGACCTGGCTCAGCAGAATCAAGTCACCCTTGTAGTTGGAGGCCAACTGGTCGATGGTCGTCGTCACGGGGACGTTCTCACCCGTGGCGTTGGTCTGCGTCAGTTTGTTGCCGTTGGTGACACCAGCGACATCCTCTGCTTTCAAGAAACCATTCTTGTAGGTGACGTTCATCGTCACCGTACCATTGAGCGTAGCGCCCTTTTCGAGAGAGAGAGCGGTGCCCATCAGGTCGATGGCCTTGCCACCCTCGCGAACGATGTAGTTGGTACCGTCACCATAAACCACCTGTGCGTCGGTGAACTTCAGCGTAGCGGAAGCCACATCGGCAGCACCGGTCATCAAGTCGTCGATGGAGTAGGTCGTACCTACCTCGCCACCACCCGGCTCGTCACCACCCGTACATTCTACGGTAATCTTGGAGAAGTACATGGGGCCTGAAAAGACGGAGAACTTCAACTTGGAAGCTCCCTCGCCCTTGACCGTATAGGTCTTTCCGCCCTCCATTTCCGTTCCAGTGGTGGTGTAGTTGCGGTCGTAAATATAGCCGCCGGCCGACTGATAATCAAAGGTAACGGAATTGATCTTTACAGACTCCCCGGCCGTAAACTCAAAGCCAGTACCCTTGCCAAAGGCATAAGATAGCGTGCCGTTGTAGTCGGTCGCTGCAAACGAACTGGTCCCGGATGTCATCGTAATCGTGACTCCATCCTTTGTCAAAGACGTTCCACTACTCACATCGGTCGCCGGGTCGAAGACCACTGTCCTCGCGGAGGCTACTCCGCAGAACAATGTCAACAAAGACAACCAAACAAATCGTAATGCTTTGTTCATAAATGATTTTCTTTGTGGGATTCGTCCGTGTAAGCTACTTTTTCCTTAGGTGGGGAAAAGAAGCCGTTGGCCTCATCCCGGTTAATAATAATAATGTAAAAAAGATAATAACTTCGTCTATTCAACCCGTGAATGGGAAGGTGCCCCCCCAGGGAGCTGCGTCAAGGTCGGCCTGGGAGGTGTTGCACCCAGCTACCTATGCTACGTCGGTTTCTATGGCTGCGCACCCACGAGACTTGCCGCCGTCGGCCTCGCTCACCATAAAGAACGTATAATTCTCCATAAGAACCAAAGCCGTGATGCAAAAATAAGCAAAATAAATGAAAAACAAAAATAATAGACTACTTATTTTCTCATTTTTCGCAAAATAACACTTTTAGGCCGTTCCTCTAAGATAAAAATAGATATTATATACGCTTTCATCTATATACGTATATATAATAAGGAAAAAGGAAGCGGCACCCGGCCAAGGCTTGCGCCTTTGCCCGATGCCGCTATACGGTTTCTCTTACGAGGGAGTGATTACTCTTCTACGAGGGAGACACGAGTCTTTCTGCTCTTCGGCATGACATTGGGGGCCTTGCCCGGCTCGAAATAGCTGTGCATATTGACCACCTTGTCCAGACGCACACACGGTCTGCCAGGCTTGGCAGGTGCTGCGCCAGGAGCAGAGGCCGGCGTGCGGAACTCCAGTGTGGCAAGCGGACCCCACTCTCCCTTGGCATTCTGTGCGATGGCAAAGGCATAGTAGTCGGTATTGGCATAGACGCCCCACTGAGAGTAGTCCTCACCATAACGGTTCCAGTAGTCGGGCATGTCATCGCTCTTGAGGTACTCCTTGATAAACTCGAGGTCGCCCTTACCCCAATAGTCCTGGGTCATGACATCGTTCTTGGCAAGCACCAAGTCGCGCATCAGGGTAGCCTCATCGTTGGGCGTGAACCATACATACTGGAAGTAGTTGCCACCGACCTCGCCAAAGTCGCCGAGCTTGATGGTGACCGTGGCCTCGCCTTCACCACCGCTCTCCGTGGTGGTGATGGGGATGATCTGGAAGGGAGCGTCGGCCTCGTTGACATCAACGGGAAGGACATAGACCTCATAGTCGGTGCCCGGTTCCATACCAGACCACTTGTACATCTGCGTGTCGGTGTACTTATCGCTACCCCAAGACTTGATCATATCCTGGAGGTTGACAAAGCCCTCCTCCTTGCTCCACTTCTCGAAGAGCTCCTCGGCGGTACCGGCCTTGAAGGCGCAGAGGTAGTAGCCATAGCAGTCGCCGTTGGGCTGGAACCAGATGGTGAAGTTGTCGGGCTTCACCTCCACGACGGTGTAGAGGACCTTCGGGTCGCCCACCAAGTCGGAATTAGGAGTGGTGAAGTCGGCACGCGACGAGGCGCAGGCAATGCCGTACTTGTCGTAGCCCAAGGTGACGAGGCTATAGGTGCCATTGGACTGGAACTCCATGTCCAGACCCGTGAGCGTGGCGTTGGTGAAGTCGTCGGTGAAGGTCGGGCAGTCTTCGAGCTGGTCGAAGTATTGTTCCAGGGCAGCATCGCTGGCAAAGGAATTGGCCTGGCCGGCGGGCATGCAGGCGATCTTGTATGACTTACACTCGGGAGTCTTCGTGACAGCGAGGCGGATGGTATCGGTGAGGTTGCCCTTGGAGAAGCTCAGAAACTTGACGTCGGCAGCGACGCGGCCCTCCAACTTGGTGAAATAGATGCTGTCGATGCGCTCGGCGAGGTAGCCGACGGGGGCCTTGTACTTCTGCTTCACAATGACACGGTTGGGATTCTCCTGTGCGGAAGCTGCCAGCGTGAGCAGCGCGAGAGCAAGGGTAGTAAAGAATTTCTTCATTGTTTCTTTGGTTTGGTATTATGTTTTGGATCCGCCTGGTCCCGAAGTTGGAAAGAGGCGGAAAGGATGGTTATTTCAAGAACTTAAATGCTTTGTCGCCCACGCGGAGGATATAGGCACCCTTGGGCAGTGCGCTCACGTCGATGGGCTGACCATCATAGTGGGGCAGACTGAGGCGGCTGCATCCATTGAGGTCGTAAATCGTGGCGTTAGCCTGAGCATTGCTCAAGCCGCTCACGAAGATCTACCCTTCTCTGTAGGCGATACTGACCGCAGACTCCTGCTTGGTGGCTGTGGCAATGTCGTTGACGAGGCCATCAAACTTGAGGCAGCGCACCTTGTCAAACTCGTAGGACCAACGGTCGGTGGCGCATGCGATGGAGAACGTGTTGGCTTCGCCAAGGAAGTCGATACGGCGAATGTCATCGAGGTTGAAGCTCTTGGGCGCCGTACCATCCTTCGGGACCACGAGCACCCGCACCTGTGCGGAGGCCATGCCAAAGGGAAGCAGCGTCAAGGCCAATGCCATGAAAGTCTTCTTCATCATAGTTACACTAAAGTTAATATTCTTATTTCTGTCTTAATAATCCAGGTGTGGAGGCGCGTCACCGCCTCTGTCTCTCTCGGCTTCCCCACCCTTTTCAGAACTTATTGCTTCCTTAGTAGGAGGAGACTCTGAGGCTGCAAATATAAGGAAAATAGTCCAAAGGACAAATGGAGCAAACAGAGGATGGGTTAATTTTATATATATTTAACCGTTTCAAGGACTCCTAGTAACTATTCAGCAATAGTGTAGGCACGCACCTCCTACCATCCTATAACGACAGGATGGTATGGATGGCTTGCAGTTGCGACTGGCCGTTTTTCCATGCAGTGTCAGCAATGGAATGTATGGAAAAAGAAAGAAGCGTCTGGTCCATTGTCAGACCTGAAAGTGCCGGACACTTTCTGCTTTATCTTCAGTTTTCAGATTCCTCTCTCGCTCGCATTGTTGTCGGGTGGAATTGCGGGATTTTCCAAGAAGTTGAATATGTAATCCCTGCATTTTGCGAGTCCCTTGCGAAGCCTCTCGAAGTTGGATCTTAGGTGGAGCAGGTTGGCTTTCAGCAGATCGTCAAGCTTGTCAAGCCAAGTTCTTTTGTCAATGAATTCATTTGGCCGAGTGTTTCTCTCATGAATGGCTTGTCTAAACAGGCTTGCCACCTCTTTCGACCACTGCTGTTTCGGGTCAAGCTCTGTCAAGTATTCCAACTCGCGCAGAAGGTGGGCCAGGCACACTTGGTGATTCAAAAAGTCAAGGGCAAAATACGCGCTGTGCCTGTCGGTCACCGCCACCATGTTTTTTAGGGCATCGCCGAACCTCTCTTCAAGCACTTTTGACGAGCGGCCGGCAGCACGGAAGCAAAGCGTCAAGTATGTTGTTTGCGCTATCCACGCCCAATCCAATTTCTTGTTGTTGTAGCAACCCGACTCATCGAAGCCCACAATGGGTGATTTCCTCAGCATGTCTTCCAGCAGCTTTATGGCAGGCTTGGATTTCCTCATGGCCTCCTGCACAATGTTCTTGATGGTGCCTTGGCTCATGTGGACAGAAAACACCTCTTCCATCAAAGAAGCCAGTCGCTCGTAAGGTATGCACTGCACCACGCTCAGGTAGGTCACGACGGCTCTGATGTTCTTGCCAAAAGTTACCTGGTTGCCCCGCTTGCGCGGCTCGTATCCTCTATTGCAACATCCGCAGGTGCAGGTCTTCTTGTAATGGCGATATTCTCTCACGACAGGCGCCAACGTTGGCAAATCCACAACTTGACTTACATAGTCAAGCTCTCCCGCTATGTCGGACAAGTCACGACCGCACTCGCGACAATATCCACTCATGCAGTCTTCCACAACATTCGGCTTTTTCCGTCATATTTCTGTTGTGTGCCTCATGCCCAGGCTGCCCGCCAGGTTTAAGGCCGCTCTTTTTTTCGCAAGGATTTTGTGCGCCGAATCACTTCGGCTTTCATCTTTTCTTTGGAGGGAGGAGTGCTACTGTTGTTTGAATTCTTGTCGGGATTCTCATACTTTTCCAGCCGCTTGCGCAGGCTGCGGTTCTCTTTTTTCGAAGCCTTTCCACGTTACGGCGCAAATTCGCATTCTCCGTATGTAGCGCATCGATGGCTTCATGCATCGACTGCATCTCAGATGTCAGCCTTTTTCAAGGCTTGCGATATGTCCGTAACTTGCTCATTCATAGATACAAAGGTACAAAAAATATCCGAGACACCCAAAAATAAAGTGTAAATATTTTATTGGTTTTCAATAAATTATCGCCTACTTGTTGTATCAGGATTATTGATAAAAACTCAAAGGGGTGTTATTGCTGAATAGTTACGGACTCCTAAAAGCCATTTTCTGTTGTTTGCCGCCATCGGCAGCGCAGGTTATAGAACGAAAAAGCGACACCCGAAGAAGACAGATGGTCGTCGTCGGATGCCGCTATGGATAAACCCTATCGGCTGGTGGAAACCCAGCCAGATGGGTCAGAGTAGGCAAAGAGGCTGGTAGGGATTACTCTCCTACAAGGGTGAGGCCACGCTTGGTGATCTTCTGCAATTTGGGAGCCGTGCCAGGAACGAAGACGTTGTCCTTCTTGCTGACACCATTCAGGCGCTTGGCAACGGTGAACGTCTTGGCAGGAGCCACCTTGGCAGAACCGGTGGTAAACTCGAGCTTGGACAGCGGACCCCACTCGCCATTGATGTTCTGAGCGATGGCATAAGCGATATACTCCTTGTTGGGATCAACACCCCACTGGGCCACATCCACGCCATAGCGGTTCCAATTGGGGTCAGCACCATCATGGTCGTCCTTGAGATACTCGAGGATCTTCTCCTCGCTACCCATACCCCAGTCGGCGGAAGACTGGAAGACGGCCTTGTCGATGATCATGTCGCGCATGAAGGAAGCCTGGTCGTTGGGCGTGTAGGTGACATACTGGTAGCACTTGCCTTCCTGGCTACCAAACTCACCCAGCGTGATCGTGACCGTAGCCTGGCCCGCACCACCATACTTCTTGGTCGTGACGGGCACGATGACCATCGTGCCATAGTTTTGGTTCTCATCGATCGGGAGGACATAGACCTCGTAGTCGGTGCCTGGCGTCATCTGCTTCCAAGTGTGGGTCTCACGATCGGCAAACATCGTGCCACCCCACTGCTTGATCATGTCGCCCATGTTGGCGAAGCCCATCATGGCGCCCCACTGCTCATACTGAGCCTTGGCCGTACCCTTCTCGAAGGCACAGGCATAGAAGCCGAGGCAGTCCTCGTTGGGCTGGAAGTCGATGGTGAAGTCCTCGTAGTTGGCCTCCAGCACCTTGTAGGTGACGGTAGGATTGCCAATGATGTTGGCAGCAGGCGTCGTGAAATCGACACGAGAGGAAGCACAGGCGATGCCGTACTTGTCGTAGCCCATGGTGATGACGCTATAGTCGGAGTTGGGCTTGAACTCGATGCCCATATTGGTCATCACCGCATTGGTGAAGTCCTCGGTAAACTTGTCGCCACCGACATAGAGGTCAAAGTACTGGGCCACGACGGCGTCGGAAGTGAGGGCATTGGCCATAGAGGCCGGCACACACGCAATGCGGTAAGCCTGGCACTCCGGAGTCTTGGTGACGGCCAGGCGGAGCGTATCGCCCGTGGCACCTGTGGTATAGCCCTGGAGGTTGATATCGGCGGCCACACGACCATTGATCTTCGTGAAATAGACACTGTCGAGGCGCTCAACGAGATAGCCGGAGGGATTGCCCTGCTTCGGCTGGATGATGAGACGGTTGGGGTTGTCCTGCGCAGAAGCGGCCATGGTGGTCAGCGCGAGCAGGAGGGTTGCAAATATTTTCTTCATTTCTGTTTTTGTTTTCTTTTGCTTTCTGATTAGTCCTTTCCAGCGGAGGTGCCTCGCGGAGGCTTTTCTCCTCTGGGGGAGGTTGTGATGATGGTTGGGATAGAACGGGCCGGGTTATCGCAAGAACTTAAACGCCTTGCCGCCGATACGGAGGATATACGCGCCCTTGGGCAGTCCACTCACATCGATGGGCTGACCATCAAAATGGGGCAGATTGACGCGGCTGCATCCATTCAGGTCAAAAATCACAGCGTGCGTCACCACATCGCCCATGCCGCTCACGAAAATCCGCCCCTCCTTATAACTAATATGGATGTCGCTCTCCTTTTGGTGGCGGTCGCAATGTCGTTGACGAGACCATCAAACTTGAGGCAGCGCACCTTGTCGAAGTCGAAAGACCAGCGGTCGGTGGCGCACTCGACGGAGAACGTATTGCCTTCGCCAAGGAAGTCGATATGGCGAATGTCGTCGAGATTGAAGCTCTTGGCCTCACCACCATCCTTCGGAACCACAAGCATCCGCACCTGGGCGGAAGCCATGCCAAAGGGAAGAAGTGTCAGGGCCAAAGCCATAAAGGTTTTCTTCATTGTTCGTATTGTATTTTAAAGATTAGTTGAATATCAAAGTGAAAGCGCAGGACTCCCTCTTCAGGAGACCTGCACAAATGGAGGAAGAAAAGAGGGCGCCAGCACGAGGCGGGCAGCCCTCTCCCTTCTATCGTCTAATTAGAAAACCACTTTCACACTTTCGTTGTTCGTCTTGACGATGTAGGCGCCAGAGGGAACCGTGATACGAGCCTGGCCGTTGGCCTCTGCCTTGGCGACGAGTGCGCCGTCGAGAGTATAGACCTGGACAAGGCCATTGCCGTTGACCACAATCGTCTGGCCCTCCACGCGGACATTGGCCTTGCTGAGGAGGTTGACAGACTTCACGTCCGTGCTCTCATAGCGACCGACAAACTCGGTATCGGAAGGCAAGCTCTCCACGATGGCACCCGTCTCGGGATTGCCCTTGATGGCGGTCACGCGGTGGGTGATGTTGCCCAAGTTGCCACGGATAGGAATCTGAACATCCACGGAAGTTCCCTCCCACCAGCGATGATAGACGATTGGATCGACAAACGTCTCACCAGCCTTGTAGTCCTGGTCGATCTTCAAGTTGTCGAAGAAGAGGTTGGCGGGAGAACCGACGCAATAGAGACCGATGATAGAACGATCCGTACCCTTCGTCAACTCGATGGTGCGGTTCTGCCAAGAGGAGTTGAGGTCCTTGACGTAAATGAGCTCAGCCTGGGTGAAGTCGTTCTTGGCGGGATCCCAGTTGAAGAGGGCGACAGCACACTGTGCGGTGTAATCGACCTTAGAGCCATCCTCGTACTGGATGGTCTCGGTATCACCCCAGAGATCGACGTTGATGGTGATCTTGCCACCATTCTTGGAAAGGTCAAGCTCCGGAGAGATCAGACCAGCGTCGCTGTTATTATAGACATACTGATAACCATCGACCTTGATGCAACCGTCGGCCAAGGGGAAACCGTTCTTGGCAACCCAGCCACCCTGGTTGATCGGCTGGATGACGTAGTTGTCCATAGAGAAGTAGGACGGGTTGGTGACAGAGGTCTCTTTCCACTCTGCCTCGGTCATGGAGTAACCCCAGCCCTCGCCGAGGGTGCCATCAGGACACTTCACACCCGTGAAGTCCTCATCAGTGAGGCGCATCGGACCGTCCTGCGTGGCCTTGCGGTCGCAGTAAGCCCAGTAGTTGTAGCGCTCAGCGGAAGGAGCCGCCTCCCAAGAAGCGGTGAACGTGCCGTTGTCCTGGTTGATATCAGTAGCGGTGAGATCCTTCGGGGCCTCGAGATCACAGATGAGCTTCGGGGTCGGCTCGAAAGACTTGTGGCCGGCTGCATCGACGGACTGGACGACATAGTAGTAGTTCTTGCCCGAGATGATGCCATTGACCGTGAAGGTCGTGTCGTTGACCGACTGATTCTCGGCGGCATACATCTTGGCATTGCCGTTGGTCTCATCGACCCAATAGACATTGAGGAGGTAGTGGTCGGCATTCTCTACCTTGCTCCAGCTGACGTTGAAACTCTCGCCCGTATAATAGGAATGGCCGTAGAGCGTCGGCATCTTGACATACGGATTGACCTGATAGACGCGGAAGTTGTCCACATAGATGTTGCAAAGAGCCTCACCCTGCTTCTGCGGGTGGAAGATATTGAACATACTATAGGCGCCAGCATTATGGAACATCAAGGTGTAGGTCTTCCACTCGCTGCTGATGCCATCGATCTGCGAAGCGCCGAGTACACGCCATGACGGAGCCATGTTGAAGGTCTCGGCTCCCTCGACGATGACGGTCTGGTCGGGTTGACCATCGTCGGTACGCATATCAAACTGGACGAAGGCAATCTGATCGTTGCCGCTGAGGTCCATCATGCAGGTGTTGAGATGGCCCGGCTCGTCGCCATTGCCAATGGCGACGGTGCCGCCAGCTGGATAGATGTAGGCACCACCCCAGCCGGACTGGTGGGTGTAGCCATCGCGCATCGTCATCCAGGCGTTGCCATCCTCACGGACATACCAAAGTTCGGTGTCCTTGTCGGGGTTGCCTACGCTACCGGTAGTCATCAGCGAGAAGTCCTCGCCGAGAATCTCCACTACCTGTCCGTAATCGGCAGGATTCAAGGCCTCGGCACGGAGGGCGCCCTGAGCCTTGGCGGTAGGAGTAGTTATGCGCTGGGAAGTGGGTGCCTTGGTGGCATTGCTGACACGCGAAGCGAGCTGCTGAGCATTGGAAATCGTCGGAACAGCGAGGAATCCCATGCCAAGAGCGGCTGATAAAAGTAATCCTTTCCTCATAATAGATGTATTTGATAAGTTATAAATATGGCTAATGTTCCGACGGCAAAGTTACGCAAAAGCCTCTAACCATCCAACGCTAAAAGCAGAAGAACCGTTACTGATTCGGAAAATAGTAACTAAAAACGAGCTTTAACCTCGCTATTTGACGAACAAAGGCTGAGGGAAGCAGCAGAAAGAAAAAGCAGAAGAAGAGAAAAAGGCCGAAACCATCGTCTGTAGGAAGCATCCACACAGCATATCGGCGAATTGAGAAAAAGGTCTGGAGCAATGGTGCGTCCAGACCTTTTCTAATAAGACCCTCATCAAGGATTACGCTTGATGATGTTTGGCCTTATATTCCTCGCTTTCATCGTCTGAGATGCGCTTCGGAGCATTTCTTCGCTCCGCTGACATCTTCTGGTAAGTAGAAGGCTTGACACCTGTCATCTTCGTGAAGACATTGATGAAGTTGGCCTGCGACTTGTAGCCGACACTCTCAGCGATGGCGCGTATCGTGTAGTGGCCGTAGCCCTTCTCGTCGTTCATGCGTGTCATGGCCTTCTTCACACGGTAGGAGTTGAGGAAGGTACGGAAGTTCTCCTTATACACGTCGTTGATGACCTGCGAGACATAGCGCGAGTTGGAACCGACCATCGTCGCCAACTTCTCGATGCCGAAGTCGCTGTCGCAATAAGCCTCAGTGGTCTCCATCACCTGAAGGATGGTATTGAGGAGCTCGTTGCGCAACTTCTCGGGCAAACGGGAGGTCGTTTTTTCGATTTCATCGTCTTTCGGCAGTGCGTCATGTGTCTGCACCACTTCCCCTTCAGGGACTTTCTCCTCCTGCTCGACCACTGGGGCGTCTGTCTTCTCTCCCTCAGCCTGCTGCTGAAGTTCTTGGATCTTCGCCTTCATGGACTGGATGGACTGCACATAGGCGTTCTTGGTGATGATGTCTTCCTGGCTCTTGTCGAAGAGCACCTGGTTGGACTTCGAGAGGAGGTGCTTCTTGGCGGGCAATGACGACAAACATCACCAGGAAGACGACCAGGAAGATGATGAGCAACACAAGGCGTTGCGCTGCGAGGTGATGGTATGCGACTGCGTCAGATTCTCTATCGAGAGTTTGTCGATGGCCTTCAACTTCGTGTTCATCTCGTGGAAGTAGAGCGCATTGCGGATGGAGTTGAACTCATTGAGATTATACACACTATCGGAGAGCATCAGATACTGCTGCTTATAGGTCAGCGCGAGATTCTTGTCCACTGGCTCATAGATGTCGGAGAGCGAGCGAAGGGTGGTGATGAGGAGGGCGGTGTTGCCCGTCTCCTTGGCTATCTGCTGGTTGCGCAACTCATAGACCAGGGCCGAGTCGCGCTGGCCGAGCTGAAGGAAGATGGCCGACATCGTGCCATAGGAAGAAGCAAGGCTGATGGGCTGAAGATGGTGCTTCAGGCAGTAATCGACGGCCTTGCGAAGCACGGCAATGGCCTTGCGGGGCTGACGCTCGTAGATGAGGACCTGGGCCTCGGTCATGAAGACGTCGTAGTCGTAGCGGACGCGCTTCTCGGGATGGACGAGCATCTCCTGCTGCCATCGGCGATACTGCGAAAGGGGCGTCTTGTCGGTATAGGCAAAGATAAGATTGTTGAGGGCCATGTTCTCCAGCGCATAGTCCTTGAACTTGCGGGCCAGGGCCAGCGACTTTTTGTAGAGCGCGGAACTCTGGTCGAAGTCGTGGAACATGCTATAGACATTGCCTATATTCTTGTAAAGTGTGGAGAGTTCCCGCTCCAAGTTGTCCTCCTCGCAGATCTGCAGACTGCTCATGTAGCGCTCCATCGCCTTGCCATAGATACCCTGGCGGTAATAGATAAGGCCGGCGTGGTGGAGGGTGTGGGCATAGAGGACACGGTCGCCGTCGGCCTCGCGCGCATTGACCACCTCGAAGCACAGCAGTGCACTATCGAGAAGATTCTTGTCGAGCAACTGGTCGCCCAAGGTAGCCAGTTCGGCATCCGTCCGCTTGGCCAAATGGGCGGGCACATGAGCCGTCTTAGGCTGGGCCGACCGGGCCGCCTTGACCGTAGATCCCTTGGCAGGCGACGAAGCCGCCTGGGTGCTACGCGCACAGGCAGTCGAAGCAAGCGCCATCGAGCAGACGACAAGCGTGATGATCCGTTGGAGGTATGTTGTTATCATAAAGGCTTTTTCAATGAGACGAAGGCGACACCGAAGAGGCCATGGGCCTACGCTGCCACATTTTCCTGCCTTATCGGCCTTTCACGGCCACAGACAGGGTATCATTTGCAAATTTACTCATTATTTATTAGATACAGAGGGGGCGCGTGTTATTTTTACTTAAACACGGAAAGGAGGGATGATTTTGCGTAAAAAAGTGCATAAAACAGGCAGAATACGGACCTTCAACGTCTTTTTCAGTAATCCGATTGCTATATTTTTATGACAAGCATTCAATCAGAAAGCGCTCAAGGCCACTCTCTATTCTCCATTTTCTATTTTACGACGTGGCAAGAAATAATTTCTTTTTCACGCAATTCTGTATATTCAGAAAGTTTGTTTCCTCTACTATTATTTTTTTTATTCCTAATTTTGCCACCACAAATAATCAAGTAAAATCTAAATTCAAACAACGTATGGTAAAAAAAGTTACTCTTTACCGCTGCCATTGCAGCCGTAGCTTCGACTGCATTTCCTCAGGGAAAGGCAGTTCGCGTAGGCGCCCAGCCCAACAAGGCTGACCAAAAGTCTGTCTATTATCTCAAGCCCGCTGGCCTTCCTTGAAGCCACACCGAAGAACGGTCAAATGTTTGGTACGAGCTACCTCTACACCCCGGGCAACTACGAGGTGAAGTTTGTGCCTGTTGCCGCACCGGGTACGCAGACCTTCTGGCATCAGAACGTCTATGACATGATGGGCAACTGCAACTCTTTCGACCGCACGGGCAAGCAGGGCCCTTTCTACTCTACCGACAATGACGGCAACTTCTATGTGACTTGCCGCTTCAATGGTGCTGACGCTCTCCCCACGCTCGTTTGCGCCAAGGATAGCTTCGTTCTCTCTGAGGAGAACTACCACTGGGGTCCGCTGGATCAGGATCTCCCCGCTGTTATGTATTGGTACCCGCGCATGAAGAGCGGCACGCAGAACGAGAACGAGTCGTTCGAGCGCGCTCTCCAGTTCACCGACGACAAGGTCAACGCCTACAGCCTCGGTGGCATGGACAACGGCTACCTCTTCGGTTCTGGTACCGTCTCCAGCGGCGCCTACACCGTCTGTGGCGTACAGCAGGTGCTGGAGAAGCCCGCTGCTCCGTTGTGGATCACCGACGTCTTCCTGCCCGCCATTTCCAAGAGCGACAACCCGCTGCCCGAGGGCACGGAGCTGACGCTGATGATCACCAATGTCGAGACGACCGCCGAGGGAAGAAAGAAGCCCGGAAGCGAGGTGCTCGCCGAGATGAAGTGTACGGCTTCCAACCTCGAGGCCCAGGAGGACGTCGAGGACAAGGATGGTAACGTCTTCCATCAGTGGGCTGCTGTCTTCCCCATCGAGGAAGGTGGCATGCTGATCGACGAAGAGTTTGCTGTCGTCGTTCGCGGTTTCGACCAGGAGGGTGTCGACCTGGGTCTGAAGGGCGCGGAGATTCCTTATTACAATGATGTGCTGGATCCGGCACTCTGCATCATCTCTGCCGATGGCAAGGAGACTACCGCTAACATCTATGGCAACAACCGCATCGCCATGAGCGTTTCCTTCACGGGTAAGTTCGACTTCGCCAACGGCTTCGTCGATATCTCAGAGACCGATTCTCTCGACTACGGTCTCGTCCAGATGGACAAGGATGGCAAGCACGGTGTCACGACCGCTTCTCCCGACCAGACCTTCGAGGGTGCCGTAGCCCAGGTGAACGGCAGCTGGTACGGCGACAACAAGAAGGAGGAGTACACCCTCTCTGGCTTGGCCGACTGGGTGAAGGGCTACACCGTTGACCAGGAGGGCTACAGCTATGCTGGCCTGACCGTCATCTCCTTCACTTGCGATCCGCTTCCCGCCGACTGCGAGGGCCGCAGCTGCACCGTGCTCATCCATGGCAAGGGTGTAGTCTCCACCCGTCCGATCACCATCGTGCAGGGCGACGCCACGGCTGCTGTCAACAGCGCCAAGGTGGAGAAGAAGAATGCTGATGCTCCGATGTACAACATGGCTGGCCAGCGTGTCAACAAGGACTACAAGGGCGTAGTGATCCAGAACGGCACGAAGCGCATCAACAAGTAAAGCGCATTCTCTACGCACGGATTTTTCCGCCAGTTCTTCCAAGGCGGTCTGATCGCCTTGGAAGAACTGACCAAATTATATTATAGATTACTTCAAAACTACCAGAATACATTTTATGAAGAAAAGATTATCATCATGGCTCTTCGGTAGCTTGCTCGCAGTAGCAGGCCTTCCGACTGCGGCTTTGGCGCAGACCGCTTCCACGGGCTCGCCATTCACCGTGACGGAGAGCAACTCTTACAGTGAGAGCTGGGCATCCCTGACCAGCCTGCTCAAGAATGACGTGTGGACTGTCGAGGACAACAACAACGACAACCACACATGGGACGACCTGGGCACAGGTATGCCCACGTACGATGGCGCCAACGCTACCGTAACGGCTGACGACTGGCTCGTCTCTCCTCCCCTCACGCTGACGGCTGGCACGGCCTACACCCTCGAGACGGGTGCCTTCTGTGGTGCCTTCAACGGTGCTGCCCAGCGCATGGCTGTAGCCTTCGGTACGGGCGACGATCCCACGACTTACACAGAGATAGTGCCTGCCACGCCCATCACAGGTCTGACCCTCAATGGCGGTGCCACCGTCGTGAAGGCTGTCTTCACGCCGACTGTCTCTGGCAACTATCGCATCGGCTTCCACGCTGTCAGCGACCAGCCTGGCTACCTCATGCTCCATCAGGTGAAGGTCAGTGTGACCGCCAATACGGCTGGCACGCCGGTGGCTGTCTCCGACCTGAAGCTCACCGCCGATGAGAGCGGCGCACAGAAGGTGAAGGTGGAGTTCACCGCTCCGACCAAGGACATCACGGACCGCGACCTGACTTCGCTCACCAGCGCCACCATCTATCGTGACAATGGCGCCCTGCCCATCCAGACCATCTCCAACCCGACTCCGGGCCAGAAGATTGAGTGGACGGACGACAACGTGACCACGGGCAACCACACCTACACGGTCTATGCCAACGCAGGCGACCTTCGTTCTGCCAAGGCCGAGGCTTCCATCTACGTCGGTGGCGAGGAGTATCCGGGCACGTCTGCCAAGGTGAACGTCTATGACAACCTCGACGGCACAATCAAGCTGACGTGGGAGCCTGTCACCAAGGGTGCAAACGGCGGCTATATCGATGCTTCCAACGTGAAGTATGCCATCTTCGAGGGTATCTACCAGACGCCAATCGTCGAGGGCTTGACTGACACAGAATATACTTTCAACGACATTCCTCTCACGGGCTCACAGAGCTACAAGTACTATCAGATCGTGGCCTACTTCGACGAGGAGCACCTCGGTGGTACGGCCTTCGCTGATCCGTTCTACTATGGTGAGCCTTATGACTTCCCGTACTCTGAGTCATGGCCTTATGGCAAATGGGATAACGGTCCCTGGTCTGCCAGCTACAACGATACGAAGAACCACTTCAAGATTTCCAGCCAGTCTGCCGACGACGACGAGGGCTCTCTGATGTTCACCCCGGCCAAGGGTGGCGACGAGGCTTCTATCTTCGGTCCGAAGATGGCTATGGGCAAGGCAACGAACGCTCGCCTTTCCTTCCAGTACTATGCTTACCCGGGCAGCAAGAGCAAGCTCCAGGTCTATCTCGACGTGAACGGTCAGAAGCAAAAGCTGGCTGCCGAGGTTGACTACAGCACCTTGGAGGGTATGCCGGGTTGGAGAACCGTCAACGTGGATTGCTCTGACGAGGACTTCAAGAAGGAGAACGGCTATGGTCGTGTGGTCATCCGCGCTATCTCTGATGGCGAGAACATCATGGTTGACGACCTCAACGTCAATGACGCTATCGACTACAATGTCGTGACAACGATTTCTGCTCCGCTCCATGTACAGGGTGGTGAGAGCGCCGACGTGACCATCAATGTGCGCAACGTGGGTCTGGAGAACGCCGAGGGCTTCAGCGTGAAGCTCCACACGAGCGACGGCAAGACGATGACAACCGAGAGTGGCACGATCGCTCCGGGCGACTCCAAGGACTATGTGCTCTCTTACACCGTACCTTTCTACAGCGAGAACTTCCAGGTTTGGGGCGAGGCTGAGTGGGCCGACGACGAGAACCAGGAGAACAACATCTCTGCAAAGCACACCGTCAAGGTGGTCACCGCTCCCTATCCTGGTGTCAATGACCTCAAGGCTGCCAAGGCCAACAACGGAATCGAGCTCAACTGGTCTGCTCCCGCCGTGGACAACCTGACGATCATGGAGAGCTTCGAGACCTACGCTCCCTTCCTCACGGACGACGTTGATCCTTGGACGCTCTACGATGCTGACGGCGAGCGTACATACACCTTCGGTGGCATTTCCTTCCCAGGCAATGGCACTCCGTTTGCTTACACCGTCTTCAACTGCGACGGTACTACTCACGGCATGGGCGAGGATGAGACGCAGCAGTTCAAGGATCGTTTCGATGGCCGTACAGGCAACCAGGCTCTGATGAGCTTCGGTACCCTCGGTAGCTCTGAGCACGGCAACAACGACTGGCTCATCTCTCCGGAGCTCTCTGGCAAGGCACAGACCATCAGCTTCTACGAGAAGGCTCCGCAGTGTGACAACGCCAACTATGGCGCCGAGGACTTCTATGTCGCCTACTCTACGACGGACAAGGCTTCCAACCACTTCACGAAGATTTACGACGCGAAGGCTACCAAAAACATCGAATGGACAAAGCACACAGTCGATCTGCCCGAGGGTGCTAAGTACTTCGCTATCGTTCGCACCTCTACGGTGCCTGTGAACCCGACTGGTTTCGAGCCTGCTGGCTTCATGGTCGATGACGTGACCTACGAGAGCGCTCCGCTCCAGATCGTTGGCTACAACGTCTATCGCAACACTTCGCTGATCGCCAACAAGACGACCGACCTCAGCTTCGTTGATGCAGAGGGTACCGAGCAGGACAAGTATCACGTTGTCGCCCTGTACAATGTCGGCAACGCTGCTCCGTCCAACTCTGCTTCTGCAGACCCGGACGGCATCAGCACCGTTGGCAACACCAACGCTGCCAATGGCAAGGTGGAGGTCTACAGCACCTCTGGCGCACTCGTTGGCAACAGCACCAAGTCGCTCCCCGCTGGCCTCTACATCGTCAAGCAGGGCAACAAGGTGGAGAAGGTTGTCGTGAAGTAAGCACGCTGTCGCCTTGACGCCTTGAGAAAGGGAGCACCTCGCTCCTTCCTCGAAAGGTAAAGGCACAAACATATCGGCCGGCCCGATTAGTCAGAAATGGCTAATCGGGCCGGTTTTCTTTTCTCCGACTTGACAACAAGATACACAGTGTTCCGAATAGATCGGGGACCCGTGAAGAACCAAGAGGATGGAAAAAGTCAAGAGGTATATACATGCGAAACGCCAAGACTTTCGCAAGCCCTGGCGTGTACTTAGTAACGTATGTTTAACTAAAAATCCTTCGATTACAAGGAATCCTCGCGGCTTCCTTTGTCATCCCAAATGAATCTGTTAAACTTTTACCTTAATAAAATAACTAAAAACCTAAATCTATTACTACTAACCTAAACAATCTATTAACCTTTTGACAATGCAAAGGTACGATGTTCTGCGATTTCCACCAACAAAAAAGGTCTAAAAAAAAGTCCATTATTCAAATACTTGATTTATGTCAATCCTATGTGCTCGCAAACAGTTATTTTTATACGTTCAGCCTTGGCTGTTCCATTCTTTTGCATTACCTTTGTTGCTCAAAATCGGGATAAAGCATGAAGGTACTGATCATCAACACCAGCGAACGGGCAGGGGGCGCAGCGGTAGCCTCACGGCGACTGAAAGACGCACTCAGCAACAATGGACTGAAAGCCAGAATGTTGGTAGCCCACAAGGAGACAGACGACCCGACGGTCGTGGAAATGCCAGGGAAGCTACGCCAACGCATCCATTTTCTGTGGGAACGGTGGTGTGTCTTCTGGCATCTGCATTTCCAGCGAGACCATCTGTTCGAGTTGGACTTGGCCAATGCGGGTACGGACATCACCACCCTGCCGACATTTCGAGAGGCTGATGTCATCCAACTGGAATGGATCAACCAAGGCATGCTCTCGCTGGCCTCGATACGAAAGATACTCCGCAGTGGCAAGCCCGTCGTCTGGACCCTGCACGATTTATGGCCTGCCACGGGCATCTGCCACGTCACCCTCGGCTGCCGGGCCTATATGGGTGGCTGCCACCGCTGCAAATACCTACCCCAGCCACAAAACGGCAAGGACCTGGCGGCACGCATCTTCAATAGGAAGAAGGCACTCTACGAAGGGAGCAACATCCACTTTGTGGCTTGCAGCAAATGGTTGGGCGCACAAGCCAAGCAGAGCGGTCTGCTAAAAGGGCTGAGCGTGGCCTGCATCCCGAACCCCATTGACACGCAACGCTACAAGAAAATGGACAAGGCCGAAGCACGAAGGCGCTGCGGACTGCCCACGGACAAGCGCGTCATCCTCTTTGTCTCACAACGCGTGACGCTGGAGCGCAAAGGGATCGCCTATTTTGCGGAGGCCATTGCGCTACTCACGAAGCAATATCCTTCCATGCAGGAGGACACTGTCATCGCCATCCTCGGCGGCCATGCCGACGAGGTGGTGGGCCGCTTGTCGCTTTCCTCATTTCCCTTGGGATATGTGAGCGACGAAGAGAAGATCGTGGAAGTCTATAACGCAGCCGACATCTTCGTGATTCCGTCACTCGACGAAAACCTGCCCAACACCATCATGGAGTCGATGGCATGTGGCGTGCCTTGCGTGGGCTTCAAGGTGGGCGGCATTCCCGAGATGATAGACCATCGGCAAAACGGCTATGTTGCGCAATACCGTGACGCGGAAGACTTGGCCAGGGGCATCCACTGGGTGATGAGCGAGGCCGACTACTCCGCCCTGAGCCAAGCTGCCATCGAGAAGGTGCGCAGGGAGTATTCCCAGCGGTCGGTCGCCATGCGCTATATAGAAGTATATAATCAGGCTTTGGCCTACAAAAAGTGTGGATTATGAGTGTAGTTTTCTCCGTTATCACCATCACCTACAACGCAGCCCCCGTGCTGCAACGCACCCTCGACAGCGTGGCGCGCCAGACCTACGAGGGAGTGGAGCACATCATCGTGGACGGAGCGTCGAAAGACGAGACGGTAGCCATGGCAGAAAAGTACAAGGAGCAGTCTGACCAGGCTGACAACGGACATGAGGTCCGCATCCTGTCGGAACCGGACAAGGGGCTCTATGACGCGATGAACAAAGGCTTGCGACTGGCCACGGGCGACTACATCGTCTATATGAACGCGGGCGACATCTTCGCCCTTCCCAAAACCTTGGCAATGGCGGCACACGCAGCAGAGACGGCAGCAGACGGACAAAAGCCTGCCGTGCTCTATGGCGACACCGACATCGTGGATGGGGAAGGCCGCTTCTTGCGACATAGAAGGCTGCACCCGACGGGCAAACTGACGTGGCGATCGTTTCGCCACGGGATGTTGGTCTGCCACCAGTCGTTCTACGCGCGCCTCGACATAGCCCGCGAGACTCCCTACGACACCCACTTCCGCTACTCGGCCGACGTGGACTGGTGCATCCGCATCATGAAGAAAGCGGCAGAAAAACAACAGTTGCTCGTCCGCATCCCGGCCGTCACGACACGCTATATGGAGGAAGGACAGACCACCCTCCACCACAAAGCGTCACTCCGCGAACGGTTTGAAGTCATGCGGCGCCACTACGGCCTCCTCTCCACCGTGGCCATGCACGCCTGGTTTGTACTGAGAAAGATAATGGGAGGAAAAAACTAAAAGCAAAAGAAATATCAAGAATCCGACATGATCACAGTAGATGGACTGACCGTCGAGTTTGGCGGCACCACCTTGTTCAAAGACATTTCCTTCCAGATCAATGAGAAGGACCGCATCGCCCTCATGGGCAAAAATGGCGCAGGTAAAAGTACGCTGCTCAAGATCATAGCAGGCGTCCGCACGGCCATGCGTGGTTCCATCACCGCTCCGAAGGATTGCGTCATTGCCTACCTGCCTCAGCATCTGATGACGGAAGACGGACGCACCGTGTTTGAGGAGACGTGCCAGGCCTTTGCCCACCTCCACAAGATCCAGGCAGAGATAGACCGCATCAACAACGAGCTCAGCACGCGCACCGACTACGAGAGCGACGACTACATGCAACTCATCGAGCAGGTCTCCACCCTTTCGGAGAAGTTTTACGCCATCGACATGACCCACTTCGAGGAAGACGTGGAGAAGACACTCCTCGGCCTGGGTTTCGAGCGCAAGGACTTCAACCGACCGACAAGCGAGTTTTCGGGAGGCTGGCGCATGCGCATCGAACTGGCGAAACTCCTACTGAAGTCGCCCGACGTGCTCCTCCTCGACGAGCCCACCAACCACCTCGACATCGAGTCTATCGGCTGGCTGGAAGACTTCATCTGCAACAGCGCCAAAGCCGTGGTCGTCATCAGCCACGACCGCAAGTTTGTCGATAAGATCACCACGCGCACCATCGAGGTGACCATGGGACGCATCTACGACTACAAGGCCTCCTACAGCCACTATCTCGAACTGCGCAAGGAGCGCCGTGAGCAACAGATGAAGCAATATGAGGAGCAGCAGAAGATGATCGCCGAGACCAAGGACTTCATAGAACGCTTCAAGGGCACCTATTCGAAGACCTTCCAGGTGCAGAGCCGCGTAAAAATGCTCGAAAAGCTCGAACTCATCGAGGTGGACGAGGAGGACACAAGCCACCTCCGCCTGAAGTTTCCGCCCAGTCCACGCAGTGGCAGCTACCCTGTGCAGATGAGCGACGTGGCGATGGCATTCGACGGCAAAACCATCTTCAGCGGTGTGAACCTCACCGTGGAGCGAGGCGACAAGATCGCTTTTGTAGGTCGCAATGGCGAGGGCAAATCGACCCTCGTGAAGTGTATCATGGGCCAACTGCAAAACGAAGGCCATCTACAACTCGGCCACAACGTGCAGATCGGCTATTTCGCCCAAAACCAAGCCTCGCTGCTCGACGGCGAGCTCACGGTCTTCCAGACCATAGACGACGTGGCCAAGGGCGAGGTGCGCAACAAGATACGCAATCTTCTGGGCGCCTTTATGTTTGGTGGAGAAGACTCCACGAAGAAGGTGAAGGTGCTCTCCGGTGGCGAGCGCACCCGCCTGGCTATCCTGAAGCTTCTGCTGGAACCTGTCAACCTACTGATCCTCGACGAGCCTACCAACCACCTCGACCTCCGTACCAAAGACGTGCTGAAGCAAGCACTGCAGGACTTCGACGGCACCCTCATCGTGGTGAGCCACGACCGCGACTTCCTCGACGGCCTGGTAAGCAAGGTGTATGAGTTTGGCCACGGTCGTGTACGCGAGCACCTGTGTGGCATCTACGAATTTCTTGAGACGAAGAAGATGGAGAGTCTTCAGGAACTGGAAAAGAAATAGCCCGCAGCCAACAAGCGCCAACAAACCAAGTGACCATGAAACCATCCACAACAGGACGGTCTCATGGCCACTTGCTTTTTTTCAAACTAAAGCATCATTCGCTGATGCAGTCCACTACGACTCCTTAGCGCTTCTTCGGATAGCGTCTGGCCCATCCTTCCTCGCTGAAGTCGGGTTCGTCGCCACGCAACTTACCACCGGCATTGCCATTCATAAGCATCTTCCAGTCGTCTTTCTTATAGTGGCGCTTCGTGGACTGGTCGTTGTACATCGGCACACTGGCGGCACGGCGCGACGGACGCTCACGATCATAACGACCCGGACGACGGCCTTGGTCTCCACGCTCGCCCCATGAGGACTTGCCCGGACGAGACGTGCGGCGCGGTGCCTCCTTGCGGTCCTCGCGCTGCGGACGCCCCTCGTTGGCATCGTTGCAACGCACCTTGCGGCCCTTATAGACCGATCCGTCGAGGGCCTTCATCACCATCGCGGCATCCTCCTGCGGCACCTCGATATAGCTCTGGCGCGCCAAGAGGTCGATATGGCCCACCTCCTGGCGACCATGGACGTGCTTGTTGACAAACTGCATCACCTCGCCAGGATAAAAACCATCCATCTTTCCGAGATTGATGAAGAGGCGCGCATAGCCTGCCTCGGGTTTCCCGCCCTTGCTTCGCTTGGCCTTGGCCTCGCCGTCGCGCTCCTTGCGGGCACCCTTCACATTGGGCTTCTCGATCTCGGGGGCGTCTTTGTAGTAGTCGAGGAAACGGCCAAACGTCACGGTGACCATCTTCTTGATGATGTCCTCCTTATCGATATACTCAAACTGACGCTTGATGTCCTCCATATAGGGAGCGATCAGGTCGTCGTCCACATCCGTCTTGAGGATGGCGTCCATCTGCTTGTAGAGCTGCTTCTTGCAGATCTCCTCCGGCGTGGGGAGGGTTCCATCCTCAAAGGCCTTGCCGATCTCCTTCTCGATAGACCGAATCTTGGAGCGCTCACGGCTGTGGATGATGGAGATACTCGTACCCTTCTTGCCCGCACGGCCCGTACGGCCACTGCGGTGGGTGTAGCTCTCGATATCGGAGGGCAGTCCGTAGTTGATGACGTGCGTCAGGTCATCGACGTCGAGACCACGCGCGGCCACATCCGTCGCCACGAGTATCTGGGTGAGGTGGCTGCGAAACTTCTGCATCGTCAGGTCGCGCTGCGGCTGCGAGAGGTCGCCGTGGAGCGACTCCGCATTGTAGCCATCGCGTATCAGCTTGTCGGCTATCTCCTGCGTCTCGCGCTTCGTGCGGCAGAAGACGATGGCGTAGATCTTCGGATAGAAGTCCACGATACGCTTCAGAGCCAGGTATTTGTCCTTCGCGTTGACCATGTAATAGACATGGTTCACATTCTCCGCACCCTCATTGCGACTGCCGACCACGATCTCCTTGTAGTCGTGGAGGTAGCCCTTGGCCACACGCTCCACCTCGCGGCTCATCGTGGCCGAGAAGAGCAGTGTGTTGCGCTCCTCGGGAATGCCTTCGAGAATCTCGGTGATGGAGTCTTGGAATCCCATGTTGAGCATCTCGTCGGCCTCATCAAACACCACGTTGCGGGCGTTGTCGAGGCGCGCCTTGCCCCGATGCATCAAGTCGATGAGGCGGCCCGGCGTAGCCACGATGATCTGTGCGCCATGGCGTAGCGAACGAATCTGTGCCTCGATACTTGCGCCACCATAGACGGGGACGATATGGACATGGGGGATATAGCGCGCGAAGGCGTTGAGGTCGTCGGCGATCTGGAGACAGAGCTCGCGGGTCGGCGAGAGCACGATGGCCTGCGTCTCCTTGCTGTCGGTGTCAATACGTTGGAGCAGGGGAATGCCGAAGGCTGCCGTCTTGCCCGTACCCGTCTGGGCGAGGGCGATGACGTCGTTGCGGTTGCCTAAAAGATAAGGGATCACTTCCTCCTGGACGGGCATCGGCTGTACGAAGCCCAACTCCTCAATGGCCTTTCTGATCGGTTCAGAAACGCCCAATTCTTCAAATGTCTTCAATGTGTTGTGAGTTGATTTTATTATCCTACGGAATGCCGCCCATCCACCATTATGAACCCACTGAAGAACCCGCCTGGATGGTCTCGTTCCGCTTTTGGGCTGCAAAGGTACTCATAACCAACGGAATGGCCAAACATTTTCGGGATAACTTGCCTGCTTTCAGAATAAATGAGTAATTTTGCACTCGCAATCAAGAAGAGCGTAAAAAAGAAGCGAGTAAACAAAAGGAACATTAACAAGAAGAGAGCAAATAGAATGGTAGAACAGATTAAAGGGAAGTCGGATGCAAAATCTATTTAAGATCAGACGGGAGGAGCGCTGGCTCGCCCTGTCCTCCTTCGTGGTGCTACTGGGGCTTCACACACTGCTGTGGGCCTATTATCCTGCTTCCTTTTTCAAAGGAGGGAAGTTGGGATTCTGGAGTGTATTCTACAACCACATGCACCTCTCTGGCTTCGACAACTACAGCTACATCTTCGTCTCCTGCACGCGCATCTATTACGACATGCTGCGCCACCCGCTCTTTGCCATCCTCCTCTACCCCCTCTATTGGGCCAACCAGGCACTGCGTCCGCTGACCGGCCACAACTCGGCGGTCTTCCTCGTCTCGGCACTGACGATCTTCGCAGGCGTCTATTCCCTCATCTTCCTCTACCGCATCCTGCGCGACCGCATAGGCGTGGGGCGTGCCGACGCTCATTGGATCACCACGCTGTTCTTCTCCTTCGCCATGGTGATGCTGACAATGATCGTCCCCGACCATTTCTGCCTCTCGCTCCTCCTCCTGCTGCTGACGCTCTGGCTTGCCACGTCGCCGCGTCCGCAACCGCTCTGGCTGGTGTCGCTGCTCGCCACGCTCACGGGAGGTACGACGCTGAGCAACATTGCCAAGTCGTGGCTGGCCTCGCTCTTTGTCCGGGGCAAACGGATCTTCCGACCCATGACGGTGCTGGCGGTGGTCATCGTACCCGTCCTCCTCTTCGTGGGAGCAGGCTACTGGCAGAACGAGACCATCATCAAACCCGTGGACGCACGGGGCAAGGCGGTGCTGGCCAAGAAGATGCAGAAGGACAGCACGCTTAAGGCGAAACTGGCGGCCCACGACAAGGAGATGAAAGCACGAAGGGGAAAGCCCATCGCCGACAACTTCCTGCTGCAGCAGACCAACATCACGGCCTCGCGCGGACCTGCCATCGTCGAGAACCTCTTCGGCGAGGGACTACAGTTTCATCAGAAAGAACTCTTGAAAGACTATAGCGTGGATCGGCCCGCCATCGTCGGCTACGACTACTGGTGGCAGTATGGCATAGAGGCACTCGTGGTACTGCTCTTCGTGGGCGGCATCCTCTGTGGACTCCGCACCCGACTGATGCTCCTGTTGCTATCATGGTTTGGCTGCGATCTGCTACTCCATGTCGTGCTGGGCTTCGGCCTCAACGAGGTCTATATCATGTCGGCCCACTGGATGTTTATCATCCCTATCGCCATCGCCATACTGCTGCGGCGCGTCCAGCCCCGCCTGCAACAGCCGCTGCGCATCATCATCATGCTCCTGACGGTCTATCTGCTCGTGTACAACGGCAGCCTGCTCGTCGATTACCTACTCAAATAAGAACAAAGGAATGGAAAAATATCAGGAATATCTCAAGGAGAACATCCGACAGAACCTCCGCGCCTGCCAGCTGCGCCAGTTGGAGATACTGAAGGAGATCGACCGCATCTGCCAAAAGCACCATATCGAATACTGGCTGGACGGCGGATCGCTGCTGGGCGCGGTGCGCCATGGTGGCTTCATCCCCTGGGACGACGACATCGACATCGCCATGTCCGTGGAGGACGAGCACCGCTTCGAGGAGGTCGCGCCCAAGGAACTACCGCCCCACCTCTTTCTACAGTCGCCGAGGACGGATCCTGGAAGCAAAGAGCCAATCGTGAAGATACGCGACCTGAACTCGCTCTATATCGAACCCGGCGATAGCTTCGCCCTACCCTACGCCAAGGGCATCTTCGTCGATATATTCCCGATGGAGGACTATCCCAACATCTCCCGCAAATGGATCAAGCGGCTGACGAAGGGCATCTCCAAAAGCAATGCCATCCTCCACCATAGCCACACCTACTCCCTACGGTCCTTTGCCGAGTTTTTCTGGTTTGGAGCCAAACTGATGGTCTGCAGCGGACTGTGGAAACTGGTCTGCCGTCTCGCCCCCAAAGGTCGCTACAGCGACATTCCCATCCTCAACGGGCGCGGCGTCTCCTTCGACAAGGCAAGCATCAAGCCTTTGGGAAAAATCACGTTCGAGGGCGTGGAGTTTCCGGCTCCCCACGACTACGACGCCTATCTGACAGACCTCTACGGCGACTACATGAAGCTCCCGCCTCCCGAGAAGCGTGAGAGCCATGCGGTCTATGTGGCCCTGTCTTGAGGGGGCACAGGATAGCGTTGTCGTGAGAGCCTATATACTATATAGGGTATCCCTCTTTTCCTATATATAATAGGAATAATATAGCATATAGAAAGCAAGCAAAACCATCAATTAGGTCCATGCACCATCCCACACGAGTGGTACTACGATGGAAGCCAAGTGAAACTCCAGTACCAGCCGAATGAAACTCCAGTACCAGCTAAGCAACACCAAGGTGGTACTGGGGGTTTATCAACTATCGTCCTTAGTATCCACATTGGGAGAAGCTTTGGGTTAAAACACTTTTATTCTCTATCTTTCTTTACTTTGCCTAAGTTGACGTTTGTATTATCACATAGGAAACGCAAAAATACTTGTTTTTTCACACAAACGTCTCTTTTAGTCTTTTTTGTTTCATACTATAAAAAACATTGAAATCTTGGCTTTTGCCCGTAGGAAAAAACAGTTAAGTACACAAGGAGTATAGAGTTTCTGCGGACGCAGTGAAAGAGATAAATAGTTAAATATTCATAAACGATGTGTTTTTTGGGGGGGGGCGTTATGATTTTTTCAAGGAATATTCTACATTTGCAGTTGAGTTAAAAAATAAGTAGAAACCTAATAGCTTTCTCTATTTAGGGGAGGGAGTTTTATTAACAGATTGAGTATGGAAACAAAAAAGTTTATGATTTTTCCAATCGGAATTCCTACGGACATCTTGACACAGAAACAGGAGCAATTGTATGGAATGAGAAAATTACGACACTAGGGTATGATTTAACAAAAGATAAATGCAAGCAATGTAAAATGTATCCAAGTTGCTTAAAAAGTGTATGAACAATAAAAGTATGAAAACATGAAAAGGAACCTAGCGCTATTGGCTATCATGCTACTGCTGCCCCTTTCCTCCTTCGCACAATACTGCCTGTTGGGGCAGGTGACGGACGAAACGGGAACGTCCATCCAGGGCGCACAACTATGTCTGTATCAAGACGGTGAGCTGGCGGGATTGGCACAATCGAATGCCAAAGGAGAATACCGTATCGGAGACGTGCCACGAGGCAGCTACCAGGTGGTGGCAAGTTGTGTCGGCTATTCTTCTGATGAGGATTCGGTCGTGATAGACCGCGATGCCAACCTGAACTTTATCCTCATGACGAAGAGCGTGGAGCTGGATAGCGTAGTCGTCATGGGTAGCAGCAGTCGTGCCACGTCCAAGGGGCATGTGTTCTACCTGACGAAGAAGGCGAAGGAGTGTGGCAACCCCTTTGTCGCCTTGCAGGAAATCCCCTTGCTCTATAGCGACCCTGTGAACGAAACTGTGCGTTCTGCAGACGGTCAGTCGATGCTGATACTTGTCGATGGCATGCGAGTGAACTCTGGCGTGAGCCCCATAGACCCCGCCCGCATCAAGTCGGTGGAAATCATTGACGTGGTGAGTGCTAAGTATATGCGCCAGGGGGTGAAGCGCGTCGTCAACATCAAACTGAAGGACACTTCGCTCTACACCTATACGCAACTATCCACACGAGCCGACTATCCCGCCAAATCCTATTTTGCCATGCCGACCTTTGAGATTGGCAACAGTACCGTCTCGCTCTACGGCGACGCCTCTATCAGCACGGAGCACAGTCGGCAAGAAAACGCCTATAGCCTTGTCACGCCCGGCCTCACCAAGCACTATGCAGGCGAGACACGAAGCAAAAGTACCGATTATGACTTCTCGTTGATGGGGAAGTGGCGCATGACGGCAAAGGATTATTTTGCCGCATACGTCCAGGGCAATACAAGCAAAGAGAACAGTAGCAGTTTCTCTCTCGGCGAGCAGAACGCGCAGGGCCTCGTGCGCGACAACGCTTCCGTCTATCGCTCTCATCTTTTTTCGGCGACGGCTTACTATAAGCATCTTTTCTCAGAGGACGAGGAGTTGGAGCTGTATGCCGTCTATACGGACAACCGAGCCGACAACACCAACAGCCTGGAGGAGGAGACACAAGGGCTGGGAGGCACCAACCTCCAGCAATATATCAGTAGGCACCACAAAGGATCATTGACACTGAGCTACTCCAAAGAATTCGACGACGGAGGAAGCCTGGAGCTGGGCAACGAGACCGAGTATGCGTATGACCGAATAGAGAACAACGGTTTGGCGACCTACCTCTTTGGCCACCATCGCCTCAACTAGTTTGTCTTTGCGGGCTACACGGGGATGTTGTCACGAAAACTGACCTACGACGTGACGGCTGGCATGGAGTATATGGCGATGAGGTCAGACAGTATAGACCATCATTATTTCAGACCACGTTTCGATCTTGGCCTCCACTATAATATCACCAACACGCTCAGTATGCATTTGGGCTACACTTACAGCAACACGGCCCCTTCCGTGGCTATGCTCTCCCCATACAACACGTCTGCCGACACGCTGCTTATCAGTCGTGGCAATCCGTTCCTCCTGCCTTCCAAGTCGCACGTTTTCTCTTGGAACACATCTTATTACAAGGGTAGCATGAGTTGCGGCGCAGGCGTTTCCTATGGTGTATCGAGCGACCTCATCGAGTCGGTGCGCTTGGCAGCGGACAATGGAGTGCTGCTGACGACGTATCAGAACCAGGGACGCTTCCGCTCGCTGCAGCTGAAAGGCAACTTGCTGTGGCGCGTATTGGGATGTACGGTCTTGATGGACATGGCCCACCATGTGAGCTACTATACGAGCGCAGGAGCGAAGAAATATTTCCGGGGCCTGCTGCTTGTGAGCAAGAAGTGGGGCAAACTGGAGGCGCGGGCTAACTTCAGTTACCAAAACTACATTGTCTCGGAATATGCACGGACGAAAAACTACAATCCGACTAGCACCCTCATGCTCTCCTACAGTTTCACTCCCGACATCCTGTTGTCTGTAGGCTGTACGAGCTTCATTGGCAATCCGAGGAGCAAGACCACCGTGAGCACGGGCGACTACAGGAGTGTCGCCTACACGAAGAGCAATACGTTCTCCCCATGGGTTTTGTTCCGCTGGACAATCAGAAAGAACAGCAAGCGTAAGATAGATCTCGACAACGACATCTTGCGCGACCATGAGGGCAAATTCAAATTATAGTCAGGAGTATTTCACCACTGCGGTTTGTGGAACGCCCAGTCTCACAAACCGCATCTAAAATCAATCCTCGCCACGACATCCCAGGGCAAGCCCAGGTTTTGTCGTGGCGAGGAAGGTAATCAATGGTCACAGGCGGCGCAACTCGTCTTCTCCAGCCGTCTTTCCCTTGTATTTTGATTTTGCCGGGTTGAAAGAGTAGGAGATGGTCAGGCTAATGCTGGGCTGCCGATTGTCCACCCAGTGAGAGGTGTAAACGCCCTTATACTCCGAGTAGCCCTTCTCTTTGGCATTGAACAAGTTGGATGCAGCCAGCTTGACCCATAGGTTTTTCATGTTTTTTTGGATGCTCATCCCCACATTGATAGAAGAGTGCGCCATGTACGTGTTCGAATGGCCCTTGAGGTTACCACTCGCATTCAGCACGATATACCACTGGCGAGGGAGCACGACGAGGTTCTTCCATTGCAGACCAGCTTGAGGATGTCCATACTCCATCCCGTTGTAGCTCAGCCATTGTTTGTGGATCCACACATGCCATGATGGTTTCCATATCTTGAAGAATGTGGGACTGTAGGAGAGTCCAGTATAGACGCTCGAGAAAGAGTGGTTGACCCCGTAGGACAACACGGCTGGAATCTCGTCCATCACGTCAAACCAGCTGACAACGGCATCCTTGCCATAGGAGTAGTTGCATATTAAGAGAAGGTCGCGGTAGGATGCGTTAAACGCCACGGAGTGGTTTTTGGTGGGCTGGAGCTGAGAGTTGCCCTTGTTGTAACGGAAATCGCTGATATACTGCAGTCCGTCGTCCAGTTGGCTATAGCTAGAGCTGTTGGTATAGATGTTGTAGCTCAGCATCAGCGAAAACCTGTCCTGGCTGTAGGACAGCGACACCGAGGGCAGGAGATTGCGGAAAGTGCGTTTGCTCTCGTCACGCAGTTTGCCAGCGGCATAGTATTTGTAGTCTATGTATTCATATTTCAGTCCCAGTTGCGTGAACCATCTCCCGAAGCTGCGGCTGTAGTTGGCGAACACGTGGGCAGCCGACTGTTTCGACTCGTTGTCGTTGGTTTTTAGCAAGCCCGAATAGTCTTCGTTCTCGATGCAGTATTGTTGCTGGAAGCGTGTCCAGGAGGTCACCAGTCCATAGTCCAGTTTGCCATTGGCCACAGTAGAGGTGAAGACCGTCCTCTGTGCTACCATGTCCGATTCGGACTTCGTGGCGGGCACGAGCATAGACCTGTTGTCCATTCGATTCTCGACGACAATCTGCCTGCCGTTGGCGCGATTGTGGGCGTAGGTGGCATCTACATTGAGAGAAAACTTATCGCTGAATTTGTTTTCGTAATAAGCGCTGACGTTGTGGTTGCCGTTTTGCGAGGACTGAGTGGACCGAGTGTCAAACTCGCTGAAAGCACCGTTCTGCCACACATGGTTGCGATAGTTTTGGTCTGCACTGTTGGAGAACACCCTTGAGAAAGTATAAGTGGCTCCCAGAGACTGTCGGTCCGTCAGTTGATCGTTGACTCCAACACTCACAAAACCAGTCTTCGCCGAGTTGTAACCATCGCCCGAATAGTCGGCATGGATATCTTGACCCTTGTACTGGAAGTCATAGACGTCCTGACGCTTATAGTGAGAGTTGCTGAAAGTATTGGCCGATGTGTTGACGAAGAAATCGAGACCACGCCGACGGTAGTTGAGGTCAAGCCATCCAGTGGTGTTCCAGCAGCTTGACACGTTCTCGCTCAAGATCAGAGATCCACCCAGCCCTTCTCCGACGGGCTTGATGGTGGTGATGTAGAGCACGGCGCGCACGGAGGATCCGTATTTTGCTCCGGGATTCATGTCGATCTTCACATCCTTGATCATATTGCTCGGGATGCGCGTCAGCTCATTCCAATTGCGCATCCGTTTGTTGTTGATATAGACAAGCGGCACGCCTCTTCCCAGCACTTTGATGCCATCTGTGTCGATCAGGGGCAATTGCTGCAACACGTCGGTAGCCAGCCCCAGCTGACTGAACACGGTCCCCTGTATGTGTGTGACAAACTGTCCTTGCTCCATCTTGAAGGAAGGTCGGGAGGCCGTGACCGTCACTCCTTGCAGGGCCTGCTCCGACGGAAGCAAATGGATGGTCATGTGGGCTGCTGCTGGCAAAAACACCGTCTTGTATCCGATACATGAGACCTTCACTATTTTCCCAGATGAGTTCGTGTCAAAAGAGAAACTGCCATCCTCGCCGCCTATCACGCCAGCAACATAAGCTGAGTCGGAGGCCTGAAGTAGGGACACGGTGGCATAGGGAACAGGAATGCTGTCGTTTTCCATCACTTTTCCATCTATACTCTGGGCATTTGCACAAATGGAACTTGTCAAGACTATGGCCAAAAGGCCAGAATATCTATTACGCATCATACTATTCTTATATTGATTTAGGTTGCTATTACTTTGTGAACACTTTCTGAAAGCTTCTCTTTACCACCTTTCAAAGTATCCAATGTTGCTTCGTTCAATACTTCTTTCTCGTGGATAATATCTAAAAACAACTGATTCATGTTGGTTTTGTTTTTATCGCCTTCTTGCAGCTTCCGGTATTGCTTTGTGATATGTCTGTAATTCTATAGTAATACGCATTTGGTTGTTAGTTATTCAAGTTTCGCAAGTTAATAAAATATAACGTAACTACCTAAAACAAAAGGGTATAGAAGTTTGCCTATGTAGCAATTTTTTTGTAAATTTGTAGTAGCCAAAAACAAATTACAAATACTTCCATACCCATGAGCAAAGGTAAGAGTTTTATTTCAGAAATCGGCAAATATTTCAAAGAAAATGATGCCACGAGTGCAATGAACCATATAATGGACATAACACATATGTTAAATCTCTCGGAGAAAAGGCTCTTCGGAGAGGAAAGCAGATGCAACTGCAAATACTCGCAGCTGCAGGTGCTACAGCTATTGTTGTTGTTTCCTTGTTTCATGATCAAGAATGCGTTTAACTATTCAGCTTCGTCCCTATGCGGCATTGCCGACTGCGGTAAGGACGTATTCTATCGTTTTCTTTCCAGAGAGGACTATGACTGGCGTAAGATTCTCGCTAATATCACAATTCAGCTTTGGCGCAAGACACAGGCAAGTACAGAGAGGGATGCTAATACTCCCGTGTGTCTGATGGTTGACGATACGGACTATCCAAAGCGAGGCATCCAGACAGAGATGATTGGAAAGGTGTTCTCTCATGTTGAGCACAAGATGATTCTCGGCTTCAAAGGGTTGTTCCTTGGCATTACGGACGGAGCGACTCAGATGCTCATGGACTTCTGTCTTGTTGGTGAGAAAGGAAAGAAGGGGACGTACAACCTGAAGCAGAAGCAGCTTGATGCTCGATTCAAGAAGGAACGTAACGAGGACAGCCATACAGCAAAGCGTATCAAGGAGTATGACGAGAGTAAGATTACGCTCATGATAGAGATGATAAAGCGTCTCATCTCCGTAAAAAATACACTTTGACTACATCCTCGCAGATAGCTGGTTCGCCTGCGCTGAGGTTATCAAGTTCGTTACCTCCCGCCATGTCAAGTGCCACTACCTTGGCATGATCAAGATGGGCAAGACGAAGTACCATTACAACCGCAAGGACTATACCGCCAAGGCTCTCGTTGCTCTTTTTTGACCATCCCAAGAAGGGACGCAAGTTTAGCCGTAACCTTGGCTGCTACTACGTCACCGTGGATGTTGAGTTCGCTGGTCGTAAGGTACGTACGCTTGTTCTTTACCAAAAGGAACAAGAAGTCTGAATGGAACGCACTGATTACAACTAACACGGAACTTGTATTCAAGGAAGCCTACTGCATCTATTCCATGCGTTGGTCTCTCGGAAGTCGTGTTCAAGGATAGCAAAGGCAATCTTGGGCTTGGCAAGTATCAGATGCGCAACTTTGCTTCCCAGATTGCATGTACCGCAATCACAGCTATGCAGTACAACATACTTGCCACGGCAAGACGCTTCTCTTCCTATGAGACTATAGGCGGACTCTTCCGTGAAGTGACCCGAAACTCTGCGGAACTTACCATAACGGAACGTATCTGGGGAATGATCGTAGACATTGTCAGCGAGATTGCTCAGTGTTTTGAGATCGAGGACGAGAAAATCTTCGAGGCTCTTATCAACCGTTCTGATAAACTTCAGCATTTTATACAGATTTATGAACTAAAAATAGCAAGCTAAGGAACTTGCGAAACTTGAATTAGTTAAAAACAATCCTCGCAATCAATATTGAAAGGGAGGAAAACTTTTGGTGCAAAAATAGGTTTTTTACCTATATCTTCCAAAAGAAAACCGTTAAAAAAAACAAAACATCTCGTCTTTGCCTGCTTTTTTAAAGGTTTACAGATGGTTGAATTAAAAAAAGACGAGAAAAATGGCATTCTTCCAACAACCAACGCTTTAAAATGGTTTATAAAGAAACAAATAACAAAATGTAGAAAGAGCTACTTGAGTTATCTCTGTTCAGTTTCAACATATCCATTTGTTATCTTTTCCGCGACACAACCCAATAGGTCACTCCAAGTTCGGACGAATTCAACAAGGAATAGGCCACCGCAATATACATTATTATATGTATTGCGGTGGTCTGTCTATGTCAGCAAGGAGCCATCTATTGACAAAGCTTATAGAAGAAATAGCAGGTGTCTCCTAAAATTTGAAAGAAATCCGCCCAAACAAAAAACGCAATGGTGGCGATGAAGACGACAACAGTAAAGACGACATTCTTCCATCGGTGCGTCTTCCACGCATAGTAGATATTGCGCACACCACCGAAGATGTTAGACACCGTCACACAACTGAGCATGACATATACTGCTACACTGAGAAGATTCTTTAATGTTTCCATTTATATTTTATGTAAATTTACAACATTGGTTCATTATTAATCAATACTATCTTTCAGTCCCTTTTCCAATTCCTCAATAGTCGGCATGGAAGACTTAAAGTCTTTAGGGAAGAGTTTGGAGAGTTGGTATTCTGATATGCCCATTGGTTCCTTGTATGAATCCAAGGCATATTTCGCCACCACATTGTCTTTATCCTTGCAGATGAGCAAACCGATGGTCGGATTATCGATATCGGTCTTAAACTGGTGGTTGACAGCTGACACATAGAAGCTAAGTTGTCCCAAGAAAGATGGATGGAACGAGCGGGCTTTTAGCTCTATAACAACATACGCATGGAGGTGGGCATTGTAAAATAGCAAGTCTGGGAAGAACTCTTGCTGACCGACCTCCAAACGAAACTGTCTGCCCATATAGGAAAATCCTTTCCCAAGCTCCAAAAGAAAACGAGTAACATTGTTCACCAGTTCATCCTCAATGTCACGCTCGTCGTATTTCTCCCTTAGATGAAGGAAATCCAATTGATAAGGGTCTTTGGTTATCTGTTGCGCCAAGTCGCTCTGTACGGCAGGGAGCGTGGATTGGAAATTAGTGATAGCCTTGCCATCGCGCTCGTACAAGTCAGTGTCAAGCCAATTGAGAAGAGCGTCACGCCCCCAATTGTTCTCCCAAGTCTTTCTGACAAAGAACAAGGCTTTATCCATATCACCCTTGCATCTTGATATGATTCGGCAATGATGATCCCATGGAATCATAAATAACAACCTGAAATCGTCAGCAGGTTGCCGACGATTTGCTGTCAACGAGGCATAGAGCTTATAAAAATAGCTCATATATTTCAAGTTGGTTGGTGAAAAACCCTTTACGCCAGGCATTTTTTCCTTCAAATCCTGACTGAGACTCTTGTAAAATCCTGAGCCATAAGTATTGGCATACTGCTTTGCTTCTATGTCTCGTCCCAACTTCCAATAGAAATCCAATACATAGTTATTGGTGGCACATGACGCTTTGAGGCGATGGTTGTAAAAGCGTTCCTTGAGTTCTACGAGCCACTCCTTATAATCGTTGTCATCATGAAGTACCATTGACAAGTTTATTTCTTTCTTTGCCATCGTTTTCATTCTTTATTCACACCTCAAATGCAATACATTTTCACGAGAAACTATCATGAGGAAAAGACTTCTCGGATAAGACGGCAACTATTTAGAGGAAAATCCCATATCGTTGCATTCTTTATTTTGCTTATTGTTTATTCTTGTTTTTACAACATCGCAAATACCACCTTGCTACGCCGCGACTTCAAGCGCCACTCCAAAACACGGACGAACTAGAAAAAACAACACCGTTGGTCTACAGTATGGCGGAGCCCCTCCTCGATGTGCCACAGCGGCTGCCATCCAAGCGAATGAAGGCGGCGGGTGTCAAAGACCGCCTTGGTGATGGGCGTGGTGACACCATGGGTCGCATCGTCGGGGATGTCGAAGACGACTTGGCGTCCAGCCATTCCTGCCGTGAGTTCTGCCAGTTGGTGGATGGTGATATTGGACTGTTCGTCGGCGACATTGTAGGCTTCGCCGTCCTTACCCAAGAGGAGGATATGGAGGAGGGCCGTCGCACAATCGACCACATAGGTCCAGGAGCGGAAGGCCTCGCCCTTGCTCTTGAGGACGATGTCCTCGCCACGCTCCACATTGCGGATGAACTGCGCATAGACGCGGTTGTCCGACTCCGTGAAGCCCGGTCCATAGACGTGGGAGGGACGCGCGACGACAACCTCGACATGGTGCTGGGCGCCATAGCAGGCACATAGCGTCTCCGTCGCCCGCTTGGCCGAGGGATAACAGGATCGCACCTCCAGCGGATTGACATAGCCACTATAGTCCTCCGTGAAGGGACGGCCGTCGCCCTCGCCATAGACCTCGCCCGAGGAGACATAGAGGAAGCGCTGGAGCGCATGGCGGACGCCATACTGGAAGAGATGGTCCACGCCATTGAGGTTGGACCGCATCACGCCGACAGGGTCTTCCTTGTAGAGACGGGGAGCCGCGCCGCCTGCCGCATCGATGACGAAGTGGAAGTCGGTGTCGCCTTCCAGCGGCTGCGTGAGGTCCATCGGAAGGAAACGGAACCGGTCGGACTGTGCGTAGCGGGCAAAACGCTTCTCCGCCCGCTGCTGGTTGCGACCCGAGGCAAAGACGCGACACGAGGTGGGCGCTGCCATCAGCACGTCGGCGACGGCACCGCCTATCAGTCCCGTCGCTCCCGTCACGAGGACGTTCTTGCCGTCGAGCAGCTGCCAGGGCAGGTCCTGCGAGGCTGCCCGCAGGACGTCCTGCTCGTAGAGACTCACTTCAGCCATGCTTCCTTCGATGTGTGGATGAGGGCCTTGAAGAGAGCTCAACGTCCTCCGTCTGCGTGAGTTTCAGTCCGTTCTTCTCCGACCCGATGACCAGGTGCTGGTCCTCCACGCCGAGGGCCGCCATCAGCGTACACGAAGCCACCGTGTTCTCCACGTGCTTCTCCTCCGCCTCGTCGTGGGCCCGCAGCAGGTCGCCAAGATGATAGGTGTGGGGGGTCTGCGTGCGCACGAGGCGCTCGCGGGGGATGGTGATGTTCTCCACGCAGTCGCCGACCTTCTCCATGATGGCCTCCTTGCAGGTCATGCCCGTCACGGCGTAGCCATAGCGCTGGCAGAGGTCGATGTTCTCGCTGATGATGCGCTCCGAGACCAAGGGGCGCACGCCGTCGTGGACGAGCACGATGTCGTCGTCCTTGCAGCCTGCGTCGCGCAGACCCTGGAGTCCGTTGCGGATGGAGTGCTGATTGCTGTCGCCTCCCTCGAAGATCCACTGCAGTTTGGTGATGTTGAACTGGTTGGCGTAGGCCTGCAGCATCACCTCCCAGCCCTTGAGGCAGACCACCGCGAGGGCGTCGATCTGCGGGTGCTGCTGGAAGGCCCGCATCGTATAGATGATGACGGGGATATTGTCTATGGTCATGAACTGCTTGGGAATGTCCTGTCCCATGCGGTTGCCGACACCGCCGGCAGTCAATAGTGCGATGTTCATATATTTCTTAACGGATTGTTTTGGGCAAAGTTAGGAAAAAAACTCCGTCTGGGCAAATCTTTCCACGAGATAAGCCCCTCGGGGCCTATGATTCTCCCAGATTCCTCCCTATCAACGCCATCATCGGGACGGCAGGCGGCCTTTTGTCCGGCTTCGTCCCTGTCGTCCCGATGATGGGTCCAGCCCCGAAGGGCGGGTATTGTCTATCGAAAATATTCGTTATTTCACGAGCACCTTGGTGGTCTTGTTGCCCTGCTTCACGATGTTGATACCACGCTGGGGAGCAGTGAGACGGCGGCCCTGCAGGTCGTAGCGGACGATGGGCTCGTCCTGTTCTGTGCGGGTAGCGGGGGCGATGGCCGTGGGATCCTTGTAGGTGAAATAGCCATCGACGTAGTTGGCGTAGCGGGCGGAAGTGCGTACGGGATCGTAGAGGATTGCTCCCTCCAGCGCCGTGCAGCCCGTGAACATATCCGTGCTATTCTCCACCGACTCGACCGTGAAGGTCTCGCTGGCGAAGATGGTGCCGAGGTAGTAGCTCCAGTAGAACATCTCGCTCATATCCTTGACGTTCTTCGTATTGAAATAGGAGAGGTCGAGCGTGGAGAAGCCCGTACTGAAATAGAACATGCGGCTCATGTCCTCGACGTTCTCGGTATTGAAATGGGAGAGATCGACGTTGTAGAGGTTGGAGCAAGCGCAGAACATGTTGTTCATGCTCTTGACGCTGTCGGTGTGGAGATTCTCCATACCGTCGATAATCTTGAGCAGATAGTAGCCACAGAACCAGGCCGTGCAGTCGGTCGGGCGGTAGTCGGCGAAACTGTCATCGAAGACGATGGTATCGACGGAGTCGCAGAGCTCATACCAGGAGGGCACCTTGCCGTAGGCCGGGTCCGTATGGAAGCTCATGTCGAAGTAGTTGCTGTCGGGCTGGTTCTCGTCGTAGTAGAACGTCAGCGTACTGTCGTTGTAGAGGGCGTAGGCCGTCTGTGCCTTGCTCTGCAGCGCGCCAAGGAAACCAAGGAGCATGACAAGGGTGGCAAGGCGGGCGACCCTGTGGCCGCAGGAGTGGGGAGTCTTCGTTTGTCTCATATAGTTATTATTTAAGTTATGTTTCGTCGTCTGGGTAATCTGTAAGAGATCTGACCAATCGACCGCAAAAGTAATATAAAAATTAGGATTGCGCAAATAAATGAGACATAAAATCGCTCCAAGGCAAAGGAAGCGCTATTATTTCGCCCTTACTTCCAAGTCGTACTGCACGTTGCCGTAGGCGAAGATGAAGGGGTAGAAGAAGCCGCGGATGCAACCTCTGAGTCCGTGAAGATTCTGGTGGTAATAGATCGTCTGACGGTGGCGCAAGCAAATCAGGCAGAGGCGCAGCAAGGCTAAGGGACTGCTGCTGAGCATCGAGCGGCACATCTGGTGGGCCAGGCGATATTGGGGTGCGGTGGTGTGGTCGTAGATATACTGGTAGAGGGTGCGCCAGTGGGGCTTCTGCTGCAAGCGGTGGTAGTTGGCCCAGCCATAGGCGTAGGGTTGGCATGTGGCCTTGCCCACGGTGCCGCCGCCGAGGGTCTGGTTTTCCACGGCGCAGGCCGAAGCCTCATGCTGACGGTGCCAGTTGAGCGGGCGATCGACACGGACGATGCCGCGGTGGAGCTGCACAGAGGGCGAGGCTCCAGTCATAGTGGATATGGTCTATCCAGTATTCCTCGGTCTGGATGAAGTCGCGGCGGAGCAGCATCGTGTGGCCCGCAAAGCCGCCAAAGAGCAGGGCCTCCAGGCTATACTGCGGAGAGACCGTGTGGCTGTCCTCGGGCGTCCGGCCTCGCAGGTGGGTGGAGAAGCAGATGTCGTGGTCGCCGATATGAGCGACGAGGGTCTCTATCTTGTCCGCCATCCATACGTCGTCCTGGTCGCTGATGGCCACGAAGTCGCCCTGGGCCCGCATGGCTGCCGACTTGAAGTTGAGGTTGAAGCCGAGGTTGTGCTCATTTCTCCTTACCTTTATATAAGGAAAGCGGGCCGCATACTCATTACAGATGGCGACCGTGTCGTCGGTCGATCCGTCGTCTTGGATGATGACCTCCAGCAGGGGGTAGGTCTGGGCGACGATCGAGTCGAGTTGCTCTCGGATAAACCGTGCGCCATTGTAGGTGCAGAGGATGATGGAAACGGTTGGCTTATTCATCTTGACTTCCTTTCTTCTTCTTTTGCTTCTTGTTTTCTGTTCTGCTACGCTTTGTCGGCTATAGTGGAGGACTCCTCGGCAGGGGTGTTCTTCGACTTCCTACGCAGGAGGAAGCCCATACATTCCCGCAGGATCTCTGCGCCCGCCAGGCGCATGACGGCATAGTAGAGCACGGCAGCCAGGGCGATGCGCGAGAGGAGCAGCAGCCAGGGATTGGCAAGCGGGGAGGTGATCCATCCCGTGGCGGCCATGACGGCAGCTGCGGCCACGCCGAAGGGGATGATGTCGCGCAGGAAGAGCGCCAGGCGATAGCCGATGAGGCGGCCTCCGAGCAGGAGCCAGACAAAGGTCCAGACGATATTGATGGTGACGGCGCCCACGATCATCGTGCGGATGCCGAGGGGATAGAGCACGACCATGGAGACGATCTGGAGCAGGCCCAGCGTGACGGTGCTTCCGAGATAGACGCCCGAGCGGCCCTGGCTGATGATGAAGTCGGAGAGCAGGGTGGAGATGGGCAGGAAGGCGCCGCCTATGCAGAGTATTTCGAGGTAGGACGCGCTCTGGAGCCATTTCTCCGTGAGCGTGATGAGGATAAACTCGCGGGAGACCAGACCAAAACCGAGCACGAGGGGGAAGGAGAGGAAGGCCGTGAAGCGCACCAACTTGCGGAGGGCAGCGAGCTGGCGCGAGGGATTGTTGCGCAGATCGACCATCACGGGTTGGGAGACGGCGCCGAGCATGCCCTGCAAGAGATAGATGACCTTCGAGTTCCACTGGTAGGCCTGGTTGTAGTAGCCCGTGGCACGGGCGGAGAAATAGTGGCCCAGCAGGATGTTGAGCACGTTGTTGTTGATCTGGAAGATGATGGTCGAGGCCAGGATCTTGCAACTGAACCGGAACATGCGTCGGACGGGTTCGGGGTCGAAGCTCAGGGACGGGCGCCAACCGGCAATGCGCCAGTAGAAGATGGTGTTGAGAAGGATGTAGGTGTTGGTCTGCGTGGCCAGCGCCCAGTAGCCGAAGCCCTGCCACGCCATGATGGATCCGATCACCGAGGAGGTGAGCACGGCGGCGATATTGGCCTTCGTGCGCTGCTTCACCAGCAGCCGCTTCTGCATCAGGGCCGACTGCACCACACCCGGGGCCGAGAGCACAAACGACAGGAAGGCGTAGCGGCAGAGGGCGGTCAGCCGCGGCTCATGATAGTAGCGGGCGATGAGCGGGGCCAGGAAGAAGAAGAGGAGGTAGCAGGAGGCTGCTACGGCGATGTTGAACCAGAAGACACTGTTGCACTCGCGGTCCGTGGGCTGGTCGAGGTTGACGATGGCGCGTCCCAGTCCCGACTCCTGGAGGGCATTGGCGATGACGCTGAAGATGGTGATCATGGCGATCATGCCATAGTCGCCCGGCGTGAGAAGGCGGCCCAGGATGATTCCGAAGATGAGTCCTATGAGCTGCATTCCGCCATTGTCTATCGCGCCCCAGAGGAGGCCGCGCGCCGTCTTTTCCTTTAAACTGCTTGCCATTGGTCTTGCTGATACTTGCCTTGGCTTTCGGGCGTCCGCTGCGGGTCGCCGCGCCAACAGCCTGCAAAGGTAAGGCTATTTATCGTTTTACACAAGAAAGGGGCAAACGAATTGATCTACCACAAGAGTGAAAAGACAAAATGACGGGATCATCAAGCTGAAGACGCAAAGTCGAAAACAAAAACGTTAAGCCGCAAGGATTGCTCCAGCCCCGCTTTGCGCGTCAAGGCCACCCTCCTTACGACCAAGGCGCAGGGTAAGTGATGATCGTCCTCCGACATAAGCTACCATCGACAAGGCTTCCTCGAAACCTGCCAACAAACTCCACGAAGAAGGCAAACGCGGAGGGGCAGAGCGGGAGCCGGACGTTAAATATTCGTAAAAATGCAGGTCGCGTCCATCCGCCCCGTGGCGCTGCCATATAAAATATGTAACTTTGCACCCCGACTTTGACAGCTTGCTTAGAAGTTGCCGCGCCGGATAGTGTTAATAGTCGTGCCTTTGGCCGGACACGATGGTTAGGGAATCTGTCGGGCAGTCGCAGCGGGAATAATGCTGGATGGTCTCTTTTAGACTGGAGGCGCCGTGAGGTTTCCGCTATATCAAATCAATTTAAAAGACGTTTTTTAGTAGTTATCAAAAAATCTTTATGGACACTTTAAGTTACAAGACTATTTCCGCAAATAAGGAAACAGCGAAAAAGGAGTGGGTGGTTGTCGATGCTACCGACCAGGTTGTCGGCCGCCTCTGCTCAAAAGTGGCTAAGTTGCTTCGTGGTAAGTACAAGCCCAACTTCACACCGCACGCCGACTGTGGTGACAACGTGATCATTATCAACTCCGAGAAGGTGGTCTTCACCGGCAAGAAGGAGACGGATAAGGTCTATACCCGTTATACTGGCTATCCCGGTGGTCAGCGCTTCAACACGCCCGAGGAGCTCCGCAAGCGCGCCAACGGTATCGACAAGATGCTGCGCCACGCCGTCAAGGGTATGCTGCCGAAGGGTCCGCTGGGCCGTTCGCTGATGGACAACCTCGTCGTCATCGAGGGTGCTGACCTTCAGGGCCATGAGGCTCAGAAGCCCAAGGCTATTGATATTAACCAGTATAAATAATCCCCTAACATAGTAAGTAATGGAACTTATTAATGCAATTGGCCGCCGCAAGAGTGCCGTGGCCCGCGTATATCTGTCGGAGGGTACCGGCAAGATTACCATCAACAAGAAGGAGCTCAACGAGTTCTTCCCCTCTGCCATCCTCCAGTACGTCGTGAAGCAGCCGCTGCAGCTGCTCGGTGTGGAGGGACAGTATGACATCAAGGCCAACCTCGACGGTGGTGGTTTCACCGGTCAGAGCCAGGCCCTGCGCCTCGCCATCGCCCGTGCGCTCGTCAAGGTCAACGCCGAGGACAAGAAGCAGCTCAAGGACGCCGGATTCCTCACGCGCGACAGCCGTGCCGTCGAGCGCAAGAAGCCGGGTCAGCCCAAGGCTCGTGCTCACTTCCAGTTCAGCAAGCGCTAATCGCTGGAAGGAGATCAGTTTAGTATCTAAACCGGCAAGACCCGATGTGTCGGCATATCGACTACTTGCAGGTTGATTCTGGACAAGAGAATTAAAAAGAACGTAAACAAACAAAAGAAGAAACAACAACATGTCAAGAACAAGTTTTGACCAGTTACTGGAGGCCGGCTGCCACTTTGGCCACCTCCACCGCAAGTGGAACCCTGCCATGAAGCCGTATATCTATATGGAGCGCAATGGCATCCACATCATTGACCTCCACAAGACCGTCGCCAAGATCGACGACGCTGCCGAGGCATTGAAGGGTATTGCAAAGCAGGGCAAGAAGATCCTCTTTGTCGCTACTAAAAAACAGGCCAAGGAAATCGTGGCTGAGAAGGCCGCTTCCGTCAACATGCCCTTCGTGAGCGAGCGTTGGGCTGGTGGTATGCTCACCAACTTCCCCACCATCCGCAAGGCTGTCAAGAAGATGACCAACATCGACAAGCTCATGTCTGACGGTACCTTCGACAACCTCTCCAAGCGCGAGCTGCTGCAGGTAAGCCGCCAGCGCGCCAAGCTGGAGAAGAACCTCGGCTCCATCGCCGACATGACCCGCCTTCCGAGCGCACTCTTCGTCATCGACGTGATGAAGGAGCACATCGCCGTGAAGGAGGCTAAGCGCCTTGGCATCCCCGTGTTCGCCATCGTCGATACCAACTCCGACCCGCGCAACGTCGATTTCATCATCCCGGCCAACGACGACGCCAAGGACAGCGTCGAGGTGATCCTCTCTGCCGTCTGCGGTGCCATCGCAGAGGGTCTCGAGGAGCGCAAGGCTGAGAAGGCTGACGAGAAGGCTGCTGCCGAGCAGGCTGAGGAGGCCGCAGAGGCACGTCCGCGCCGCAACGCTCGCCGCGCTCGCCGTGACGACGCTCCCGCTACGGAGCAGGCTGAGGAGGCAAAGGCCGAGTAATCGGAGCCTTCCAGCAAATCGATTGACAGAACCATACAATTTAACGAAAGGAATAGAAAGTTATGGCTTATAAACCAACAATGGACGACATCAAGAAGCTGCGCACCATGACGGGTGCCGGACTTGGTGACGTGAAGAAATCACTCGTCGAGGCCGAAGGCGACTTCGACAAGGCTAAGGACTTGCTCCGCGAGCGCGGATTGGCTATCGCTGCCAAGCGTTCTGACCGCGAGACCTCCAACGGATGTCTGCTCGTGAAGAAGGTGGACGGCTTCGCTGCCATGGTGGCCGTGAAGTGCGAGACCGACTTCGTGGCCAACGGACAGGACTTCATCGCCATGGTACAGGAGATCCTCGACCAGGCTGTGGAGAACCGTTGCAAGACGCTCGACGAGGTGAAGACTCTGAAGCTCGCCAATGGTGACGACGCCGTGACCGCTGTGCAGCAGCGTTCTGTATCACGGGCGAGAAGATGGAGATCGATGGCTACAACTTCCTCGAGGGTGACAACCTCTATGTCTATGACCACATGAACCGCCACATGCTCGCCACCATCGTACGCCTCTCTGAGAGCAACGAGGATGCCGGTCACAAGGTGGCCATGCAGGTCGCTGCCATGAAGCCTATCGCACTCGACGAGGCCTCCGTGCCCCAGAGCGTGAAGGACGAGGAGCTCAAGGTCGCCATCGAGAAGACCAAGGAGGAGCAGGTAGAGAAGGCCGTTGTCAACGCTATCAAGAAGGCTGGTGTCAACCCGAACCTCGTCGATAGCGAGGACCACATCGAGTCCAACATCAAGAAGGGCTGGCTCACTCCCGAGGATGCTGAGAAGGCTCGCGAGATCCGCGCCAAGGTGGGTGCCGAGAAGGCTGCCAACCTGCCGGAGCAGATGGTACAGAACATCGCCAAGGGTCGTCTGAACAAGTTCTTCAAGGAGAGCTGCCTGGTCGATCAGGAGTTCCAGTTTGGCGATGGCGACAAGCTGAACGTCGCTCAGTGGCTCCAGGCCCAGAGCAAGACGCTGGCTGTCTGCGACTACCGTCGCTACTCGCTCTCTGCTGAGTAATCAAGCAAACATCTATCGGACTACCCATGCTCCGCAAGGGGCACGGGCGGCCGAAAGGATACATCATGGCTTGTCCCCATCCGATCATGGCAGCATGACGGGATGGGGATGAGTCTTTTTTGCGCCCGCAGGCGAAGGACGCAGAGGCGCGTTCCACAGTGGTGGAAAGCCCGCAGGAAGCAGCCGAGTAGTTTCATTCTTATTAAAAAAAATAAAATTCCTCCTTATATATAAGGTGTAACGGAAAGTTTTCCTAATTTTGCACCCCAAAGAAAAAATATAGAGAAGCCCAATGCAAGATAATTTGGTGATAGTGGAGAGTCCCGCTAAGGCGAAAACCATTGAGAAGTTCTTAGGCAAAGACTTCAAGGTGATGTCGTCCTATGGTCATATTCGCGATTTGAAAAAGAAAGAACTGAGTATCGACCTGGACACATTTGAGCCTTGCTATGAGATACCGGAGGAGAAGAAACCGTTGGTAACAGAACTTCGACGCAGCGCCCGCGACGCGAAGATGGTGTGGCTCGCATCCGATGAAGACCGCGAGGGAGAAGCCATCTCGTGGCACCTATGCGAGGTATTGGGACTGGACGAGAAGCAGACCAACCGTATCGTGTTTCACGAGATTACCAAACCGGCCATCGTCCATGCCATCGAGACGCCGCGCCATTTGGACATGAACCTTGTCAACGCGCAGCAGGCTCGCCGCGTGCTCGACCGTCTGGTGGGCTTCGGACTCTCGCCGGTGCTCTGGCGCAAGGTGAAACCGTCGCTCTCCGCAGGTCGCGTACAAAGCGTCGCACTCCGACTCATCGTGGAGCGCGAGCGCGAGGTGAAGGCTTTCAAGAGCGAACCGTTCTATCGCATCAACGCCCTCTTCACGCTGACCGATGCCGAAAGCAAGCCGGTAGAGGTGAAAGCGGAACTCAATCATCGTTTCGCCACCCACGAGGAGGCCCAGGCCTTCCTGGAGGCTTGCCGAGGAGCACGCTTCCGCGTCTCTGCCGTAGCCAAGCATCCCGTGAAGCGCTCCCCTGCCCCTCCGTTCACCACCTCCACCCTCCAGCAGGAGGCAGCCCGCAAGCTCGGCTTCTCGGTCTCGCAGACCATGATGATGGCCCAGCGTCTCTACGAGGCGGGTAACATCACCTACATGCGTACGGACAGCGTCAATCTCTCTTCGCTGGCCATCAACACGAGCAAGGAAGAGATTGTGGGGATCTATGGCGAGGACTATAGCAAGCCCCGACAGTTCCACACCCACTCCAAGGGTGCGCAGGAGGCCCACGAGGCCATCCGACCAACCTATATGAGCAACAAGACCATCGAGGGCACCCAGCAGGAGCGCCGCCTCTACGAACTGGTGTGGAAGCGCACGCTGGCCTCGCAGATGGCTGACGCAGAACTGGAGAAGACAACGGTCAACATCGACATCCTGCCGGCTACGGATGAGGCGCAGGACTGTGTGGAGGGCCACCACTTCGTGGCCCAGGGCGAGGTGACGATCTTCGATGGTTTCATGAAAGTATATCGTGAGTCGTCAGACGACGAGTCAGCCGACCACACCACCAACATATTGCCGCCCGTAAAGGACGGCGACGAACTGCAGCGACGCGAGATCACCTCCACGGAGCGATTCTCGCTGGCTCCAGCTCGCTACACCGAGGCCAGCCTGGTGCGCAAGATGGAGGAACTGGGCATCGGCCGTCCATCCACCTACGCACCGACAATCTCCACCATCCAGCAGCGCGAGTATGTGGAGAAGGGCGACCGCAAGGGCCAAGAGCGCATCTACCGCATCGATACGCTCAAGGACGACGAGATCGTCTCGGAGCAGAAGACGGAAATGGCGGGAGCCGACAAGGGCAAGCTGATTCCCACGGACGTGGGCACAGTGGTGACGGAATTTCTCCTGCAGAACTTCCCCGACATCATGGATTACAATTTCACCGCGCGCGTAGAACAGCAGTTTGACAAGATCGCCGAGGGCAAGGACCAGTGGCGCGAGGACATGCGCACATTCTATGCCCAACTGGAACCCGAGATCGAGAAGGTGATGAACGAGCGCAACGAGCACCGTGTGGGCGAGCGCCAGCTGGGCGAGGACCCGCAGTCGGGCAAGCCCGTTTCGGTCAAGATCGGTCGCTACGGTCCCGTGGTACAGATAGGCACGGCAGGCGACGAGGAGAAACCGCGCTTCGCCCAGCTTCCAGCAGACAAGTCGCTCAGCACCATCACGCTCGACGAGGCGCTCGAACTCTTCAAGCTCCCGCGCCCGCTGGGCACATTCGAGGGATCAGAGGTGACTGTGGGCACAGGACGCTTCGGCCCCTATGTGCGCCACGAGGGCAAGTACGTCAGCATCCCCAAGGGCACGGACCCGCTCTCCATCACGCTCCAGGACGCCATCGTCCTCATCGCCAAAAAGCGGAAGCAGGAGGAGGAGAAACACCTGAAGAAGTTTGACGACGATCTGGAGATCCTCAATGGCCATTGGGGACCGTACATCGCATACAAGGGCAAGAACTACCGCATTCCCAAGAACCAGCGAGAGACGGCCACGGACCTGACGCTGGAGCAGTGTATGGAAATCGTCAACAATGCCCCTGAGCCCAAGGCCAAGGTCCGGAAGAAACGATCGTGAGACCCAAAATCAAGACACCCGACACGCCCTTCGTACCCAGCGACGCGCTGATAGCGTCGTGGGGAGGACGCCGCATCATCTTCATCGGCTACATGGGGGCAGGCAAGACCACCATCGGACGCCAACTGGCCCTCAGTCTGGGCCAGACGTTCTATGACCTCGACTGGTACATAGAGTCGCGGATGAGACGGACGGCCAAGCAGCTCTTTGACGAGCGGGGCGAGGAAGGATTCCGAAAGGTGGAGCACAACATGCTCCATGAGGTCGCCGAGTTTGAGGACGTCGTCATCTCCTGTGGAGGTGGCGCTCCTTGCTTCTACGACAACATGGACTACCTCAACCGCCAGGGAGCCACTGTCTATCTCAAGGCAGAGCCCGACGTGCTCTACGGCCATCTGAAGATGGGACGCGTCGTGCGCCCGCTGCTGCTCAACAAGACGACGGAAGAGGTGCGGGAGTTTATCCACCGCCAACTGGCGGAGCGCGAGCCTTTTTACAACAAGGCCAAATACATCTTCGACGTGTCGCTGCTCGACAACTACGAAAGATAGAGAGCACCGTCGCCGACCTGCGCAAGATGCTTGGGATAGACCCATAGCAGAGAGGACGGGAGGCAGCGGACAAGCAAGAAGCATCAAGACAATTTATCAATCATATTATTAGCCAGTAGAAGAGAGACCAAAGCTGAAATGAAGAAGTGGACAATTGAGGACGCAAAGGAACTGTACAACATCAATGGATGGGGAACTCCCTACTTCAGTGTGAACGAGCGGGGCAACGTCTATGTCACGCCCGAGAAGGACAAGACGCAACAGGTGGATCTCCACGATGTGATGGAGGAACTGGCGCTGCGCGGAGTCACTCCGCCGGTGCTGCTGCGTTTCCCCGACATTCTCGACAACCGTATCGAGGAGACTGCCAAATGTTTCGACCGTGCCCGCGAGGACTATGGGTTTAAGGGCGAAAACTTCATCATCTACCCGATCAAGGTAAACCAGATGCAGCCCGTCGTCGAGGAGATTATCTCTCACGGCCGGAAGTTCAACCTTGGTCTGGAGGCGGGTTCCAAACCCGAATTGCACGCCGTCATCGCCGTCCAGTGCCAAAGCGACTCGCTGATCGTATGCAATGGCTACAAGGACCAAAGCTACATCGAGCTGGCGCTGCTGGCGCAAAAGATGGGGAAGCGTATCTTCATCGTCGTCGAGAAGCTCAACGAGATCGACACCATCGCCCAGGTGGCACGCCGCATGAAGGTGCGCCCCAATATCGGTATCCGCATCAAGCTCGCCAGCAGTGGTTCGGGCAAATGGGCGGAGAGTGGTGGCGACATGTCGAAGTTTGGTCTGACGGCCTCGGAGGTGCTCGCCGCACTCGAGAAACTCGAGAAAGCGGGCTTGCAGGACTGCTTGCGCCTCATCCATTTCCATATCGGATCACAGATCACGAAGATCCGCCGCATACAGACTGCCCTCAACGAGGCTGCGGAGTTCTACGCCAACCTCCGCAAGATGGGCTACGACGTAGATTTCGTGGATTGCGGAGGCGGTCTGGGCGTCGATTACGACGGCACACGCTCCTCCAATAGCGAGAGTTCCATCAACTACAGCATCCAGGAGTATGTCAACGACTGCGTGGACACGTTTGTCCAGACTGCCGACAAATATGGCATACCCCACCCCAACCTCATCACCGAAAGCGGACGCAACCTCTCTGCCCATCATAGCGTACTCGTCATCGACGTGCTGGAGACGGCCTCGCTGCCCGAGATGCCGGAAGAGTTTGAGGCCAAGGAGAGCGACCACAAACTCGTCAAGGACCTCTATGAAATCTGGGACAACCTCAACCCGCGCACGATGCTGGAGGACTGGCACGACGCGGAACAGATACGCGAGGAGGCTTTGGAATTGTTCTCCCACGGCTTGGTAGATCTGAAGACGCGCGCCGAGATCGAGAGTATGTACTGGAGCGTCTGCCACGAGGTCAACACACTCGCCAAGCAGATGAAGCATGTACCCGACGAGTTGCGCAATATCGACAAGCTGTTGGCCGATAAATATTTCTGCAACTTCTCACTCTTTCAGTCGCTGCCAGATAGCTGGGCCATTGACCAGCTCTTCCCGATCATCCCGATCCAGCGCCTCAACGAGCGTCCTACGCGCAAGTGTACCATCCAGGACATCACCTGCGATAGCGACGGCAAGATTGCCAACTTCGTGACCTACAATCACGTCTCTCACGTGTTGCCGGTCCATAGCCTGCGATCCAAGGAGCCCTACTATCTCGGTGTCTTCCTTGTCGGTGCCTACCAAGAGATTCTCGGTGACCTCCACAACCTATTCGGCGACACCAATGCCGTCCATATCTCCGTCAAGGACGGCAAGTATCGCATCGACCAGGTGTTTGAGGGCGAGACCGTCGAGGAGGTGCTCGACTACGTGCAGTACGACCCGAAGAAACTCGTGCGCCACCTGGAGCAATGGGTGACGAAGAGTGTGCGCACGGGCAAGATTTCGCTGGAGGAGGGCAAGAACTTCCTCTCCAACTACCGCAACGGCCTCTACGGCTACACCTATTTAGAATAGGCGTCAGGGCATAGCGCATACCAAGCAAACGACGAATAAGACCTGTTCTAAAATCACATTCGATTTTGGAACAGGTCTTATTGATATCCCGCCACACTTGGCCAAAGAAACTGGCCAAAAGGAAGAGTACCTAAAAAGTCAGGTTGAAGAGCAAGCGAATGCCCCAACGGTCGATGTTGTCATAGTTGCGATAACTCATGCGGCGAACATAGGTCACGCCAAAGATATTGAAGATATTGTGGACACCAGCCTCCACCTCCCAGTAGGGTGTCTTGTCGATGACGCGGGATCCTTCGGGCAGGCGGAACAACATCGGGTCGTCGGGATGCAGGAGCGGGTTGTTTTTGCTGGTCAGATCGCCCCACATCGCCTTCACAGAGAAGTATTCGCGCCACTTGAGTTTCTTCAGGAGTGGCAGGCGGTTGAGCAACTTGCCGTTCATGTCCCACGACGCACTGACAAACAGTTGGCGGTCGGTGAGAAATTCCATATTGTTCATCAGATTGAAAGTCACCTCGTTGTCCATGAAGGTCATATTGGCGGGTGGCATGATGAGCAACGGAAACGGCACTTTGTTCCATTGCACGGCTGCATTGGCGTGGAAATCGACAAATCCCCATGACCCTAACCATTGGCGCTTATAGAGTTTGAGTTCGGTCAGATTGAGCTGATACTGTCCTCCAAGCACGCCGTTCACACCCATCGTATGGGTCAGCGAGAGGTCGGGATGGTCAAGATTGACGGGCCAGCGATGCTGCTTCGTATTGACAAAGGTCTGTCCCGGACAGAAGCGGATGCCAGCAGACAATTCGGTGGTGCGAATCTTGAAGACCTCGGGAGCGCCATTGACGGGCTGGAAATGGAGTTCTCCAGCCACCTCGTTGCTCTCCGCCTTCACCCCAGCGTTGACGCTCAGTCCCCAGTCGGACTCATAGACAAAGGAGAGCTGCTGACGGTCGTAGAAGTACATCTGGCGCACGTCCTGCGTGCGGAAGGACATGAAGACGTTGTCCTTGTTGTTGACCAGGTATTTGTCCGAGGGCGACATTACATCCCGCTCCGAGGAGAAAACGAGATTGCGCATCGGATATTCGAAGGGCGAGTTTTCCTTTTTGTTGAAGGCGTAAGTCACCTCCGAACCGTAATACCAGCGGTTGGATCGCGTACCATAAGCGCCATAGCCCTTCCAGAAGAGGTGGGGATTGAGGGCCGCCATCGTTCGGGCCGACCCGCGGAAGCGGTAGCCATCCACGAAGTTGTGGGAAATGATGGTATTGACCGGACCAATATCCACCTTACTCTTCTCTCCCGTGGGACTTGTCTCGATGAAGTTTTCGGCAAACGCCTTGACGCCCACCATGATGACGCCAAAGCCCTTGGAGCGACGGATGCGATCAACGAGTCCGTCGATGTTCTGCTCGCTCTTGGTCAGTTCGACAGGGCGCTCCCGCTGCCAAAACTCCTCGTCGCGGATGCGGGCGTTGGCCTCCTCGATGGTACGGGCCTTACCACGGAGCAGTGATCGAGGAATGTCGTCAAACTTATATTCGGCGAGACGGGTCGTGCGCGTCACCAAGGCGTTGGGAAGCAAGGCCGGAAAACTCATCTCCGCCCACATGTCATCATGGGTCAGCACCCACTCGCCGTTGTCCAACTGCGAGAACTGCTGCTCGATGCGCATGGATTTCACCCAGTTGACATCGCTCTTCTTGGGGATATTGAGCACACATTGCTTCACGTGGAGCGTGGAGTCCTTCAGGACGTAGAGGTCGCCAGTGAAACCGAAGTCCTGCTGGTTGGCGGGATAGAAACGGAGGTGATAGCAACTGTCGCCCGCCACCTGCACCGTGTCCTGTATATAGAAATGGTAGAAACTGATGGCCGTGCGGCCGATAGGACTTGGGAAGGGATACTGCATGAGGCGGATGTGGTCGTCATAGAGGTTCACGTCCGTGAAGACCTCCTTGAGCATGGTGTTGATCATCTCACCCGTCTGCAGGAGCTTGTTGAGACCCTGAGAGTGCTGTCCCACGATCATGTCGCGCACCTTTCTGGGGTCTTTGCTATAGAGGTGGTGGGTCACCACCTCGCTCATCGTCAGTGGCAGGACGTACTTCCCATTGTAGTCCGACTTCTCCACGCCCTCGCTATACCATTTGCCTGGAGTCAGCTTCGTCGTGTCAATATCGTTGCGGGCCAGCGTGATCTTCTGATACTTCGTAAACTGGTAGAAGGGATGGTTCTCCAGGTCCGAGAGTTTCTTGGCCTCGATGACGCGACGCATCAAGGTCACGGCTGGATTCTCCTTGCGGTTGTAGCGCTTGCGCCTTCCGCGCACTTCCACTTCCGCCATGTTGGTCGTCTCCGACTTGATTTTGATGGTCAGCACGGAGGTGTTGTCCCTCACCTTTACTTTCTCCGCCTTGTAGCCGACGCTACTGGTCACCAGCACATGGCCCGGACGGCGTTCGATGGTGAAGTGGCCGTCGGCGTCGCTCTGGACATGGTGGTTCGTTCCCTCATAGCCCACATTGGCGTAGGGCACAGGGTAGCCGTCCTCGGCATCGAGGACCTGTCCCGTGATCTGTGCCCGCAGCTGGACGACAACCAATTGCAATAAGACAAGGATGGCAAACTTTATACTCGTTTCTTTATCCCTCATACTCATTCTTGTGAATCTTCATTATAAGATAATAAGCTATGGGTGCAAAGGTATGGAATAAAATCGGAACGAAGTAAACTGAGAGTCGTTATTTAGTTTTCTTTGACACCCCTTGCCTGCTCCCTATTGGTTAGGCTCATCATCTGCATATTATAAGAAAAGGAGAAAAGAAAAAGTTAAGAGAGGTTAACGTCCGTAACAAACACGCCATAGAATCGTCTTGGTTATAGAAAGGAAATGAAAGAAGTCAGTTTTCGGAACGATGTGCTTCCGCTGAAGAACGTACTCTTCAGGCTTGCCCTTCGCATAACGACGAATCGCGAGGAAGCGGAGGATGTCGTGCAAGAGACATTGATGCGAGTCTGGGACAAGCGTGCGGAATGGGATGCGATAGACTCCATGGAGGCTTTCGCCCTGTCCGTCTGTCGCAATCTCTCAATCGACTTCACCAAGCGGAAAGGCCGCCATGACGCCTCGCTCGACGATGCGGGAGTGTCTCCCCAGGCTGCCGACCAGCACAATCCTTTCGAGCAGGCGGACCAAAGCAACCGCGTCCGCCTCGTCAGGCAGATCATCGACACCCTGCCGGAGAAGCAACGCTCCTGTATCCAGCTGCGCGACTTCGAGGGGAAGAGCTACAAAGAAGTGGCCGAGGTGATGGGTATCAGCGAGAGTCAGGTCAAGGTGAACATCTTTCGTGCGCGCCAGGCCGTCAAAACAAAATTTGAACAATTGGACCAATATGGACTATAAGTATATAGAGCAACTACTGGAGCGCTATTGGCGCTGCGAGACGACCCTCCAAGAGGAGGAGATCTTGCGTTCGTTCTTCTCTCAGGAGGACGTGCCTGTGGCGTTGCTGGCCTATCGCGACCTCTTTGTCGCCCAGCGCGAAGAGACGAAGCAGGAAGTGCTCGACGAAAGTTTCGACGAGCGCATGCTTGCCATGGTCGATGAGCAGAAGCCCGTCAAGCCCATTGTCATCACGATGCGCCAGCGCCTCATGCCGCTCTTCAAGGCTGCAGCGGTCGTAGCCATCATCCTCACGCTGGGCAACGCCGCCCAGATAGCCTTCGAACCAACGGACGGCACCTCTCCCGAAGAGGTGATGGCAGGCTACAACAAGGCTCACAAGGGTCCGTCCGTGGCCAAGGCCGACACCACCAAGACCGACTCTATCGGCAAGGACCCGCTGGCTTCCTCGACGATGATTAGGTAGGGTAAAACAGAATTTTCAATGCTATATCATAAATAAATCAAAGTAAAACAAAAAGCGAGGCTGTGAAGTTTCAATTCTCTCAATTTTTTTCATGGAACATAACTAACGATGAAGAACCGCCACAGAAAATGTGGCGGTTCTTTCATGTTAGGCTCTCATAGCTTTCAATGCGAGAATCTGGACATACTAGCAGAAGCAGATGAAAAAGCGGCTCTAGTATTTATGAATTTCGGAAAATAGTGTTTTTTAGCTTTTGTCATGGCGGCGATTTCGCTGAAAATGACTAACTTTGCCGACGGGAAACAACTATAAAAATTTGTTTTGTTCAATAAATTATGCTGAACCTTAAAAAGAAACTTTTCACAATTGCGCTCTCTCTGTTCTGTGCAGGACAGTTGATGGCCGTGCCCGCACTGCCGGACAAGATGGTTGCGAAGCAGGCTGATGGTACCATGATTACCATTCAGAAGCTGGGCGACGAGCACTACCACATGACGGTGACCGAGGATGGTTATCCGCTGAAGTACAATTTTGCTACCAACAACTACGAGTATGCCGAGCTTACGGAGCAGGGATTGGTCAGCAGCAACATCGTTGCCATGCCGGTGGCCCAGCGCGACGCACGCGCCAAGGCTTACCTGCAGAAGCTCGACAAGGAGGTCATGATGCAGATCGCCGAGAAGCAGTTCTCAGCCGCTAAGGTCAACGCCCTTCAGAGCGTCGCTGCCAAAAAATCCAATGCCAACGGCCCGAAGCGTGTGAAAATCAGCGACGTGCCGACGACTGGCAAGCAGAAGGTGCTCAACATTCTCGTGGAATTCTCCAACTGCAAGTTCTCCATGAGCGACCCGAAAGCATACTACGACCGTTTCTTCCATGAGAAGGGCTTCAACGAGAACGGTTCCTACGGTTCTGTCCACGACTACTACTACGAGGGATCAGGCCACAACTACGACCCGGACATCGACTGCTACGGTCCTATCCAGGTATCGGGCACCTATCAGAGCTATGCTGGTAACGAGGGTACGGAGAACGCATACAAGATGATACAGGAGGCCTGCAAGCTCCTGTATCAGCAGGGTGTGGACCTCTCTCCGTATGACACCGACGGTGACGGCGTGGTCGATAACGTCTATGTCATCTATGCTGGCTACGGCCAGGCCGACTCCAACAAGCCCAACACCATCTGGCCGCACAGCTGGAACCTCTCCAACATCGGTGCAGACATCCAGTTGGGCAACGTGAAGATCGACCGCTACGCCACCTCTCAGGAGATCAACGGTCAGTCCAACAAGCCGGTGGGTATCGGTACGTTCGTCCATGAGTTTGGCCACGTCCTCGGTCTCGCCGACCACTACAATACGATGAATGCTGCTGCGTCCAACACGCCGGGAGCATGGGACGTGATGTGTGCTGGCTCCTACAATGGCGACCAGAACTGCCCCGCCACCTTCACCGCCTTTGAGCGCTACTCTCTGGATTGGCTCAAGCTCACGGAGCTCAACGCCACCACAGACACCTTCGTCACGGTAACTCCGCTGGAGGACAAGAATGCTGCCTACCGCGTCAGCATCCCGAACAAGAACTATGAGTACTTCATCATCGAGAACCGCCAGCAGAAGGGTTGGGACCAGTATATCCCTGGCCACGGCATCCTGGTGTGGCACTTGGATGAGGACCAGGCCGTCTGGACTGCCAATACCGTCAACAACGACCCGAGCCACCCGCGCGTAGATATCGTCGAGGCTGACCGCCGTTCTACGGTGAATGGCGACAGCGGCGACTCCTTCCCTGGCACCAGTGAGGTGACTTCCTTCAACTTCAACGGCTGGTACGACCGCAACGTGTTCGGCTTCGCCTATGTCGATGAGACGGAGGGCGGCGACGCTCGCTTCCTGCTCTCAGGCAGCAGCTACAAGCTCGACAACCCGCAGATCAGCATCAGCGACATCAGAGGCCGCTCCGCCAAGGCTACTTGGACCAGCGTGAAGTATGCCAAGAGCTACAACGTCACGCTGATGCAGAATGGCAAGGCTCTGGAGAGCCTCTCTACCGAGGGCAACGAGATTGAGTTTGACGGTCTGGAGCCGCAGACGGAGTACACGGCTGTGGTACAGGCTGCCCTGGCCGACTATGTCTCTGACAGCGTCAAGGTGAAGTTCACCACCAGCGAGCTCAACTTCGACGAGCGCAAGGTCAACGCCAAGGCCGCCTTTGGCATCACCGACGACTCCTTCACCGCCAGCTGGGATGCCGTCAAGGACGCTCAGCAGTATGACGTCACGCTCTACCAGCGTTCTATGGACGGTGAGGCCGACTACACCTTCGGCTTCGACGAGGGCGTGAAGAACCTCCCCGAGGGATGGACCACCAGCGCTACTACGACCAGCGGTTCCTACTATGGCGAGGCTAAGCCTTCTCTCCGTATGAACGTCGATGGCATGTACCTTACGATGTGCGTGAAGGGCAAGAAGGTGAAGAACCTGAAGTTCTGGCGCCGCTCAAGCAACGCTGCTTGCAAGATCTTCGTCGATGAGTATGTCAATGGCAAGTGGACCTTGGTGGGCGACACCCTGCAGCCGGAGGCTGGCAACAAGGCCACGGAGAGCTTCAAACTCAACGATGCCGACAGCGTCCGCATCAGCGTCCGTGTGCCGCAGGGCTACGTGCTGATTGACGACGTAAGCCTCACCTACAACTACGAGATCAACAATCCGATGAACACGGTGACGCTCGACGCCAGCAATACCTACTACACCTTCTCCGGTCTCGACAACTCGATCCTCTATAGCTATAGCGTCGTGGCTCGCAAGGGCGACACCAACAGCATCGCCAGCGACATCATCGCCGTGCCGCAGCTGAGTCTGACGGGGGTAGAGGGTGTGAAGAGCGAGCAGGAGGATGTCAACGCTCCCGTCTTCGACCTCCAGGGCCGTCGCGTGGCTACCTTGCAGCAGATGAACCGCCTGCCGAAGGGCCTCTACATCGTCAACGGCAAGAAGATTGTTGTGAAGTAATGTAATGCTATCAAGGGCGAAAGCCCTACCAGATGATAAGCAGATTGCACGTCCCGCAAGGGCAGATGTGCAATCTGCTTTTTCCTTTTTTGGCTTTTTATCGACCTGCGCCCCCTTTTCCTTTGGTCAATCGAAAATATTGTAGTACTTTTGCAATGTTTTCACCCAATAAATCAGAATATGGAGAATCAGAAGAAGCATCCGTCCAATATCGACGTGGCGGTACTGATGCTGTTTTTTAGTCGCGCAGACCTTTTCGGCAAGGTGTTTGAACAAGTGCGCAAGGCTCGTCCCTCAAGCTATTCCTCTACCAAGACGGCGCGAGGGAGGGCAACGAGCGCGACAAGGAGGGCATTGCCGCCTGCCGGGCCATCTGTGCCGACGACCAGATCGATTGGGAATGCGAGGTCTATCGCCATTATTGCGACCACAACCAGGGGTGTGACCCCTCGGAGTATCTGTCGCAGAAGTGGGCGTTCTCCATCGTCGACAAGTGTATCGTGCTGGAGGACGACGACCTCCCGGCACAGTCCTTCTTCCCCTTCTGCAAGGAGATGCTTGACCGCTACGAGCACGACAACCGTATAGGAATGATCTCGGGCATGAACATCGACGAGGTGACACCCGATGTCTCCGCCTCCTATTTCTTCACCTCCGCCTTCTGCATCTCGGGCTGGGCCTCCTGGCGCCGCGTCGTGGACCAATGGGAGGGCGACTACGGCTTCCTCGACGACGAGGAGACAGTAGCCAAACTGCGCACGCTATGCAAGACAAGAGGCGTCCGCGAAGACTTCCTGCCGATGTGCTACGCCCACCGTGCCTCAGGCAAGGAGCACTACGAGAGCATTTTCTGGGCTTCTCAACTCCTCCACTCTCAGATGACTATCATGCCCCAGAAAAACCAGATAACGAACATAGGACTGTCAGCCGACTCCACCCATTTCGTGGGCGGGCTGGAAACCACGCCACGCGGACTGCGTCGTATCTTCACACTGAAGCCCCACGAACTACAGTTTCCGTTGCGCCACCCGCGCTATGTGATAGAGAACACGGGATACAAAGACCGCTATTACCGCGCCAACGCCTGGGGACACCCGTGGGTGAAGGTGGGCAGGTCTTTCGAGGAACTGTGGCTGAACCTGCGCTGCGGCAACTTCCAGGTGATTCGCAAAGCCATCAGCAAGCGCATCAAAAAATGGATGGGAAACGTGGACCACGGATGATTACCACCACATTCCACCCTCGTTAGGCCAACAATACTGCCATCAATCCAGATCTATAGCCAAACAAAACGATCAAAACGAAAAATAATCGTCAAAAGTTTGCGCTATTTCAGAAAAACATTGTACCTTTGCACCCGCTTAACAGCAATCGGGATGTAGCGCAGTTGGTAGCGCACTACGTTCGGGACGTAGGGGTCGGGCGTTCGAGTCGCCTCATCCCGACCTTATAAAACGAAGCAACTCTCATGAGTTGCTTCGTTTTTTATTCCCGCCCTCAAGACGAGAGGAATTTGAGACCATGCGACAAAACAGAAATCTTGGTTCAAACAATGGGTTAGGCTTGGGGTGACTTGACCAACTATTCCTCGGAATCTCTGACAAGCCACCCTCCCCATCTATCCTCTAACGAGTCGTAGCTCCTGCTTCAAGGCTGAAAGACTCAAGCATCTTCTTCCAAGGCCTTGCCTTTGCCTTGCGAGCCTTTTCCGCCGCTTCCTCCTGGGCCAAACGCTCCTCCAAGGCTGCCATGAATCGGTGATATTCCACCGGGGTGATATCCACCTTGCCATAGCACCTCACCTCGGGATGGCGCTCCTTGTAGGCCGTCCTCACCATCTCGTGGGTTACGATGTTAGAAAGCGGAATGTGATACTGACGGATTATGGGCAGTAGATACTCAATGCCACTCTCCACCTGTTCTTCCGTCAATGGTGCCCGCAAAGTATTACCTTGAAACTCGACACCGACAGTGAAGTAATTGCACGACTCTCGCCCATGGAGACAAGACAGACCGGCATGGAAGGTGACGGCGGTAGGGGGACAGAGAATATAGCGCGTGCCGTCGGTGTCTATGACGCAATGCGCGCCGACCCCTCGTCGCTTGTCTGTCAGCGTCATCAAAGACCGCAGCACGGTAGGTACGGCGGTATGGTGCAGGACAATGCCCTGAAGTTCATTGATGGTGTCGGCCGCTATATTAGGCGTGGGCCAACTCACCTCGGCATACTTGTCTTCCTCGCGCTGCGCTTGGGCCGCAAGCGAGAAGAGGAGAAGGAATAATACAAAAAAACGATTCATTATCTATATATAGTTGGGGTGGCAATACATGGAAAACCGGATGGAAATCCTCGTTGTCATTCCATCCGGGCATTAACCACAAAACGCTTTCTATGGGGCAGAAAGCCAAACACCTATGAAAAAAGTTCTCTTCTAACAGGGGACCTATCCCTTCCAAAGCCCGTGGAGATTGCAATACTCGCGTGCCTCCACCTCCGTGGCATCGGTCTTAAACTCAGCCACGGGCTTATCCTGCGGGGTAAGGTTGTGACGAAGCACTCCCGTCGGGGTTACGAGCTCTATCCACTGGATATAGTGAGCATCCGTCATAGGGTGCTCCACAGAGCCCACCGTGACACGATAGCCACCTTCGATCTTCTCTACCACAGGCACATGCTTTTCCTTCGCACCGTCGGTCGTATTCTCTCGCAACAGCTTCATCGGCTCGCCACAGCACATGGGCGTACCCTCGGCATCCTGCAAAACCTCGACCATCAGTCCGCTTTTCTCACATTTATAAATCTCATTTTTCTTTGCCATAATGTCTTTGCTTTAAATGTTCACAAGGAATCAAGATTCCATGCTGCAAATATAGCTTTTCTTTTTGAATCTCACAAGTGATTTATACGCAAATAAACCTTTTTTATTACCATTTAGCCTATCATCTGCCTTTTAAAGAGGAAATCGCTGCCATCTCAGAATCGCATTGAGTCTCACCCTCACACGACACAAGCCGTGTAACACACCTGTTATTTTGTCAAAATCCAAACAAATCTCGATTAACCATTCTTAGCACTGTGTTTTCACTTTTCTCATAATAAGTCTATACCTTTGCATCCGCTTTCCAAAACGGGGAGTAGTTCTTTTACTTTTTGAATAAGTATCAAGAGACAGCTTAGATGCTGAACCAACCGAGCAGACATAGCCACGGTGGTAAAAACGATACGAGTTTAAGGATTCAGTAATAATCATTAAATTAAAAAGTTATGTCACAAGTAACAAAAACTTTTACAGAACATCCACAAAACAGCATGATCCTAATGAATGGTGCTGTACTTGAGTGCTTTCCAAAAGAATCACTTATCAACGTACACTAACGCCGTTGAATAAGCAAATAAAAGATCTAGAGTTTAAGGTTTGCAAGAAAAAACATGAGCTCATCAATCAATTTCTCCCAGAAGGTATAAGTTACAACGTGATGGAAAGATATATGAATAAAAAGAATGAAATTTAAATATTAAGCAATGATTGAAAAAGTGAATCCGTGCCATCCGGACAAGGTGGCAGACCGTATCGCAGGGGCTATTGTGGACCTTGCCTACTCCAAGGTGGAGAACCCGAAGATTGCCGTCGAGGTGTTGCTCGGCCATGGCGTAGCAAACATCATCATCGAGAGCAGTGTGGACATCTCGCAGACTGAGACAGAGGCCATCGTCAGCCGCATCACCAAGCGCGAGGACCTGAAGGTCTCGCTTGTCATGGTGGCACAAGACCCTATCCTCGCCCACAATCAAGACGACGAAATCCGTTGCGGTGACAATGGCATTTTCAAGGGCGTGCCACTGACTGACGAGGAGAGGCTGCTCAGCAAGATAGCCCACGACATTTACGAGCGCTACCCTTCCGACGGCAAATACATCTTGGGCAATGGCAAACTGATCATCTGCCAAAGCAATGCAAAGACAGAGGATTTGAAAACACTCTACCCCGCCGCCATCATCAACCCTTTAGGAGACTGGAGCGGTGGCACTGACGTGGACGCTGGTGCGATCAACCGCAAACTGGGTTCGGACATGGCACAATCAGTCTCAGGCGGTGGCGTACAAGGCAAGGACCTATCAAAGGCCGATGTCTCGGTGAACATTTACGCCTTCTTGAAAGCCCAGCAGACAAAGCAAAACGTAGAACTTTTTTGTGCTATCGGCGACACAGAGATCGACGGAAGACGATACGCCGAGATTGTTGAGATAGCACGTCAATACATCAAGCAAGTCGGCGGCTTCGAGAAGTTTGCCGAATGGGGATTGTTCTAACAAGCAGCACAAGCACGACGCTGCCAATCGAGTCATGAGTAGTTTATGACTTCCAGGGGAACTCTCCTGTGGAAGTTACAAACTACTCCTTCTTTCATATTACAGCTTTGTTTGCTTCTGTCTATAGTTTCACAGGGCGCCCTATCCAAACTATCTTTCCGCTCCAAGCAATACTCATCCACAAGGTATAAGTCGCTACGGCAATGCAGGTCAGCAACGCCACACCGACAACGTTTCAAACCTTCAAAAAACAAGAAAGCGGCTGATACTCGAAAGTATCAACCGCTTCCTTGGTACCCAGACCCGGGCTCGAACCGGGATGGATTGCTCCACTGGTGTTTGAGACCAGCGCGTCTACCTATTCCGCCATCTGGGCTTAATGCGGGTGCAAAGGTACGAAGTTAATTTGAAGAAAACAAATTTTTCTTTGATTATTCTTAAATATTTTGCTCATGTGCAGATTAATTAGTACTTTCGTGTGCTCAACAGAAACCTTGAACAAATGATGGGAACACCTAACCACAACTACTGTATCATACTCGCCGGAGGACGCGGGCTGCGCCTTTGGCCCTCCAGTCGCGAAGACAAGCCGAAACAATTCCTTGACTTTTTCGGTACGGGCCGCACGCTGCTTCAGCAGACCTACGACCGGTTTGTGCAGATCCTGCCCCAAGACCACATTTTCATCACGACCAACGACCACTATGCCACCTTCGTCCGCGAGCAGCTCCCAGACGTCGGCAACGACCAGCTCATCATAGAGCCCGTGCAGAGAAACACCGCGCCGAGCGTAGCCTGGGCTATCCACCGCATCTTGCGTCTCGACGAAGAAGCCTCCGTCGCCATCACACCTGCCGACCAGAATTATCCTCAACGAGGCAGCCTTCAAAGACTGCATCCTCGAAAAACTGGAATTCACCGCCCAGAACGACGTACTGATGCCCCTCGGCATCAGTCCCACGCGCCCCGAACCCGGCTACGGCTACATCCAGACGGGCGAGGCAACGAGCTACGCCGATATATATAAGGTGAAGGCCTTCACGGAGAAACCCGACCGCGAGTTTGCCCAGCTGTTTATGGAGAGCGGCGAATGGCTATGGAATACTGGTCTGTTTCTCGCCAATGCACGCTACCTGCGCACCACCATGGAGCAGTATATGCCCTCCGTGCTGCGCCACCTCGACGAGATCTATCCCCACTGGACAATAGATGAGGAACGCCTATATGCAAGAACATTTCCGATCATACCCCAACCTGTCAATCGACTACGGCATCCTGGAGAAAAGCGAGCACGTCTGCGTGGCCCGCTGTCAATTTGGCTGGGCCGACGTAGGTACCTGGCACGGCATCTACGAGGCGCGGGAGAAGGACGCAGAAGGCAATGTCGTCATCGATTCCAAGGTGCTCTTCGACGATTCGCGAGACAATGTCGTAAAACTCTCGAAGGGCAAGTTGGCCGTCCTCGGTGGTCTTGAGGGATTTATCGTGGCCGAAAAGGGCAACGTGCTGCTCGTCTGCAAGAAGGAAGACTCCTCGGCACTGGTGCGCAAATACGTCAACGAGATAGCCATCCGCACAGGCGAGGAGTATCTCTGACCCCTATCATCCACCAGACTGTCCACCGCTACATCCTATGTATTTCCACCCGTTAGACACTCAGCTGTCAGCCCCAAGGCGGATGAACGACCCGTTCCACTACACCCCGGACCCGCTATGTCTCCTCGCCGCAGAAGTCGTCCAGCGCCAGTTGCCCGCCCACCCTGCCGAAGGCAAAATGGTAGGCGTACTGCTCGTGGAGCATGAGGGCCAGTTGGGCTACCTCCAGGCCTTCTCTGGTCAGACCGACTGGGCGCTCCCTTTGGACGAGTTTGTTCCTCCCGTCTTCGACTACCTCCGCCCCGACGGCTACTTCAAGCGACGCGAAGGAGGAAATCGTGCAGGTCAGCCATCGGCTTGCTACTCTACTGGCCAATCCTCGCTACCAGCACCTGCTGCAAGAGCGGACGAGACTGGAGCACGACTACGAGACGACGCTCGCCGACCTGCGCGCAAGGGCCAACGTAGCCAAAGCCCTCCGCGACCAGCGGCGCAAAGAGGCCCACATTTCGGAGCAAGAACGGGAAGCGATGGTGCGCGAAAGCCAGTTTCACAAAGGACAGATACGACGACTGAAGGCGCACCACCACGAGATGCTACGACAGCTGGAGGCCGACCTACGCTATTTCGATCGGGAGCGGGATTACCTGAGTGTAAACCGCAAACGGATGAGCGAAGAACTGCAAGCATGGCTCTTCGCACAGTTTAGGATGCGCAACGCCCGAGGAGAAGAGACCTGCTCGCCATCTTCGACGCATGGCACGCCACCCACCTCTCACCCAAGGCACAGCGGCGTGTGGAACGCTGCCCTTCGGGAGCAGGCGAATGCTGCGAACCCAAACTCCTGCAGTATGCCTACCTCCACCAGATGCACCCACGGAGTATCGCCATGTTCTGGTGGGGTCCTTCCCCCAAAGAAGAGGTGCGCCATCACGGCCAGTATTACCCCGCGTGCCACCTGCGCTGCCGCCCCATCCTCACGTGGATGATGCAAGGACTGGACGCGGAGGTGAAACCCATCATCTCCCACCCCTCCCTCCAGTTGCGCGTGCTCTATGAGGACGACCAACTGGCCGTCATCGAAAAGCCCTCAGGCCTCCTCTCCGTACCAGGCAAGGGCGACGCCCCCTCCGTCATCTCCCTGCTCTCCGACCGCTGGGAAGGCAAGGAGGGTCCCTACTCCGTCCATCGTCTGGACTGCTTCACCAGCGGACTGATGGTCGTAGCACGAACCCTGGAAGCACAGAAGGCCCTGCAAGCTCAGTTTGCCCACCGCACAACCCACAAGGAATATACCGCCCTCTGCCAATACACCGAGGACCTCTACGCGGGCAAGAAAGGCGAAATCAGTCTGCCCCTGGCCCCCGACTACCTCGACCTGCCACGGATGCGCGTAGATCTCGCCCACGGCAAACCCGCCCACACGCTCTACGAAGTGCTGCGTATCGTCACCATCGACGATGGCAGCCGCGCCGTCCTGCTGCGCCTCACCCCCACCACAGGACGCACCCACCAGCTCCGCGTCCACTGCGCCCATGCCGACGGGCTCCACGCCCCCATCATCGGCGACCCCCTCTACGGTCTGCCCGGACGCCGTCTTTGTCTCCACGCCACAATCCTGGAGTTTGACCACCCCACCCTCCACCGCCGCATGCGCTTCCACAGCGACGTGCCGGCCTTCCCGTAGTCCGCGCCCTCGCCCTTCGTACGAACGGGGTCTCTTGTCAGCATCGGCAATGTGTATCACTCCATTTTCAGGCCGAGACAAATATTTCCCCACCTTTTGTGTGCTTTTTTCCACGGGAATTATGTACCTTTGCAGCACACTAACAACAATGAGCCGAAACCTTATAAAATAAATAAAAATGCTGGAAAAGGAAAGACGCGAAGCTATCATACGCCTCATGAACGAGCAGGTAGTGCCCGCCGTGGGTTGTACCGAGCCGATGGCCGTTGCCCTCTGTGTGGCACGCGCCACGGAACTGTTGGGTCAGAGACCCGAGAAGATCAACGTATTGCTCTCGGGCAATATGCTGAAAAACGCCATGGGAGTGGGCATTCCCGGCACGGGCATGATCGGACTGCCCATCGCCATAGCCCTCGGTGCCATCGTTGGCAAGTCGGAGTACAAACTGGAGGTCATCAAAGACCTCACCCCTGAGACGCTGGCCGAAGGCAAGGAGTACATCAAGGGCGGCCACATCACGATCGGCCTGAAGAACCAGTGCTGCGACAAACTCTACATTGAGGTAGAGGTCACGGCTGGCGACCACCGTGCACAAGCCATCATCATGCACACCCACACCAACTTCACACATGAGGAGCGTGACGGCGAGGTGCTGCTTGACAAGACTGTGGCCGCAACCGGCGAGCAGGGCACGCAAGCTCCGCAGCTGACGATGCAGATGGTATGGGAGTTTGCCACCGAGTCGCCGTTGGAGGAACTGGACTTCATCCGTGAGGCCCAGCGCCTGAACATCAACGCTGCCGAAGAGTCGCTCAAGGGCAACTACGGCCACTGCCTCGGCAAGACCATCGTGCGTCCGATGAGCCACGGCATCTTCGGCGACACCATCTACTCCCACATCATCGCCAAGACGGCCCTGGCCTGCGACGCGCGCATGGGTGGCGCGATGGTACCCGTGATGAGCAATAGCGGCAGCGGCAACCAGGGCATCTGCGCCACCAATCCCGTGGTGGTCTTCGCACAGGAGAACAAGAACACGGACGAAGAGCTGGTACGCGCCCTCGCACTGAGCCACCTCACAGTCATCTACATCAAGCAGAGCCTCGGTCCGCTCTCGGCCCTCTGCGGATGCGTGGTAGCCAGTATTGGCGCCAGCAGCGGCATTGTCTATCTCATGGGAGGCAGCTACGAGCGCGCCTGCTATGCTGCCAAGAACATGATCGCCATCCTTACGGGTATGATTTGCGACGGCGCCAAGCCCAGCTGCTCTCTGAAGATCAGTTCCGGCGTCTCCGTCGCCGTCCTCTCGGCCACGATGGCTATGGAGGGACGCCACGTCACGGCGGCAGAAGGCATCATCGACGAGGATATCGACCAGTGTGTCCGCAACCTCACCCATATCGGCAAGGATGCGATGTCGGCCACCGACACGATGATCCTCGACATCATGACCCACAAGAAGCACTAAACCATCCTATCAATAAAATCCCCGCAAACGGATCATCCATTTGCGGGGATTTTGATTTTTTTGTCGGTGTGCCAAGACTGTCGTCCTGGCACATCGCGTTTTTCTATGCGATGGGACGAGGCTTACTTCTTCAAGTCCTTCACGATATCCATCGTGTCGCGGGCGATAACGATCTCCTCGTCGGTCGGGATCATCACCACCTTCACCTTGGAATCGTCGGCAGAGAGGATCTGCTCCTTGCCACGGACGTGGTTGCGCTCCTTGTCCATCTTCACGCCCAGGTACTCCATGTCCCGCAGGGAATCCCAGCGTACACCCTCCTGGTTCTCACCCACACCAGCCGTCCAAACGATGATATCAACACCGTTCATGGCTGCTGCATAAGCACCAATGTACTTCTTGATACGGTAGTTGTACATCTCCAGAGCCAGATGAGCGCGCTTATCGCCATTGAAGTCAGCCTGCTCCACCTCGCGCATGTCCGAGCTGATGCCCGTGATGCCGAGCACACCACACTTCGTGTTGAGCCAGTCGGCCATCTCCTGCGGCTTCATGTCGAGTTTCTCCATGAGGTAAGTCACGGCAGAAGGATCGATGTCACCCGAGCGGCCACCCATCATCACACCAGCCAGCGGGGTCAGGCCCATAGAGGTGTCGATGACCTTGCCATACTTCACGGCAGCGACAGAGGCGCCATTGCCGATATGGCAGGTGATAATGCGCTGTTTCGTGATGTCCACACCCAGGAACTCGCAGACACGCTGACTGACGTAGCGGTGGCTCGTTCCATGGAAACCGTAGCGACGCACGTGGTACTTCTCGTACAGGTCATACGGGATGGCATAGAGATAAGCGTAGGGCGGCATCGTGCTGTGGAAAGCATTGTCGAAGACCGTCACCTGCGGCGTGTGCGGCATAAGTGCGTTGACAGCACGGATACCACGCAAGTGGCCCAGGTTGTGTACCGGGGCGAGGTCGATCAGGCTCTCAATGCCCTTCTCCACCTCCGGCGTGACGAGGCAACTCTTCTCGAAAAGGTCGCCGCCCTGCACCACGCGGTGGCCGACAGCGTCGATCTCGTTGAGGTCCTTGATGGCGCCGATCTCCGGATCGAGCAGACACTTGAAGACCAGGGCCACGCCCTCCTTATGGGTCGGCAGGTCGGCCATGATCTGCTTCTTGCTTCCATCGGCCAGCTTCACCTTGATAAAAGCCTCGTCGAGGCCGATACGCTCTACGCCACCCTGGGCAAGGACGCGCTCGCCGTCCATGTCGTAGAACTTGTACTTGATAGAACTGCTACCGCAGTTGAGAACCAATATTTTCATGTTCGCTAATTGATTAGTTCGTTGCGTTCTTGTACTTTAAGCCTTCTTGGCGTCCTGCGCCTGGCAGGCGGTGATGGCCACCATATAGTAGATGTCATCTACCGAGCAGCCACGGCTGAGGTCGTTGACCGGACGTGCGATACCCTGGAGGATCGGGCCGATAGCCACGGCACCACCCAGACGCTGCACGAGCTTGTAGCCGATGTTGCCCACCTCGAGGTTGGGCACAACGAGCACGTTGGCCTTGCCAGCCACCGAGCTTCCCGGCGCCTTCTTCGTAGCCACGGCGGGCACAAGGGCTGCGTCGGCCTGCAGCTCACCATCGACATGGAGTTCAGGATACTTCTCGTGGGCGATGCTCACGGCGTCCTTCACCTTGTCGATCACATAGACGCTCTTGCCCGTCTCCTTGTTGATGGCATCCTTGGCACTGCCCTTCGTGGAGTAGCTCAGCATGGCGATATAGGGTTCGGTCATGCCTGCCACGCTATGTGCCGTCTGCGCCGTCGTGTAGGCGATCTGCGCGAGCTGGTCGGCGGTAGGATTCGGCGTGACGGCGACGTCGCCCATCACGATCACACCATCGTTGCCCATTGCCTTCTCGTGGGTGAGCAGGAGCATGGCTCCACTGACGCAAGAGATGCCCGGTGCACACTTGATGATCTGCAGGGCGGGACGCAAAGTCTCTCCCGTGGTTGACAACGCACCCGAGATCTGGCCGTCGGCCCCCTCGGTCTTGATGATCATGCAGCCCAGATAGAGGTTGTTCTCCGTCACCAGCTTGCGGGCCTGCTCGATGGTCATGCCCTTCTTCTTGCGCAGCTCAGCAAGCTTCTCGGCATACTCCTCACAGCGGGGATTGTTTTTCGGATCGACAATAGTAGCCTTGTCGATATTCTTCAGTCCCCACTCCTCGGCCTCCTTGCGGATGTTCTCCGGATTGCCGATCAAGATAATGTCGGCCAGTCCGTCCTGCAATGCACGGTCAGCAGCCTTCAACGTGCGTTCCTCCTCGGCCTCCGGCAGCACGATGCGCTGCTTGTCGGATTGGGCGCGAGCAACAATTTGCTTTAATAAATCCATGGTTTTTAAATTATGATTGAGATGTTTCGTTCTCCTTAACCAAGGGCAAAGGTATGGAAAATTTTTCACATTCAAGTAAAGACTGCGTTTTTTTTCACAAGATATTCACAAGAAAGGTTTTCCCCGCTTCTTTCTTCGTGCGCCCTATGGAAGGGCGTCGTAGCCGAAAGGACTTTTCCACCCATCATTTCCGACAAATCATGCAGGAATGTCGGGGAAAAGTAGTACTTTTGCCACAGTTAAACCAAAACATAGATATCTATGAAGATTGCTGTTTTCTGCTCCGCCAACGACGAGATCGATCCGGAATACTTCCGTTTGACGACTCAGTTGGGTGAATGGATGGCCCGCGAAGGCCACACCCTCGTCTTCGGCGGATGTGATTCTGGACTGATGGAGTGTGTGGCCCGTGCCGTCAAAGACCAGGGCGGGCGAACGATCGGTGTCATCCCGTCCATCGTCGAGCAGGGCGGACGACGCTCCCGTCACCTCGACGTCGAAATACCGTGCGACGACCTTTCCGACCGCAAGTCGCTGCTCATGGACCAGGCCGATGCCTTCATCGCCTGCCCGGTGGCATCGGCACGCTCGACGAGATCTTCACCGTGGCGGCCTCCAAGACCATCGGCTACCATGGGCGCCCCGTCATCCTCTTTAATATCAATGGTTGCTGGGACGCGCTGACCACCCTGCTGGACGACCTTCAGCAGCGCGGACTCATGCGCGGAAGCTGGCGCTCCCACTTCATCGTGGCCGACTCCCTCGACGACATACAAAAAGCATTATCCTAACTTCCTCAACAACTATGGACTCATATCTTCCCAAAAGCTACCCCTCCCTGATGGAAGGGAAAAAGATCTTCTATGTCCACGGCTTTCTCTCCGCAGGATCCACCCACACTGCCGACGTGCTGCGACAGTTCATGCCCCGTGCCACGGTCCTGGCGCCCGACCTCCCCGTCCATCCTGCAGAGGCAATGGCCCTGCTCAAGGAGACTGTGGAGAGTGAACGTCCCGACCTGATCATTGGCACCTCCATGGGAGGCATGTACACGGAGATGCTCTACGGCTTCGACCGTATCTGCGTCAATCCCGCCTTCGAGATGGGGGCTACGATGAGCGAGCATCAGATGATGGGGAAGCAGACATTTCAAAATCCTCGTCAAGACGGCGTACAGGAGATCATCGTCACCAAGGCGCTGGTCAAGGAGTATCGCGAGATGACGGAGCACTGCTTCTCGCAAGTCACTGCCGAAGAGCAGCAGCGCGTCTTTGGCCTCTTCGGCGACGAAGACCCCATCGTCCACACCTACGACCTCTTCCTCCAGCACTACCCACAGGCCATCCACTTCCACGGCGAACACCGCCTGGTGGAGAAAGCCATCTACCACTATATCATCCCCATCGTCCGCTGGATCGATGACCGACAGACCGGGCGCAACCGCACCGTGCTCATCCACTGGGACACGCTGGCCGACGCCTATGGCCAACCGAAATCGAGTCTCCACAAAGCCTACGAGCAACTGCTGGAGCACTACAATGTCCACTTTGTCGTACCAGCCCCCACCTGCCATCCCGACCAACTGGCATCACAGCAGGCTTGGATTGAGCGCGTCTTCAGTGCACCTGCCTGGAATCGCGTCATCTTCGCCAACAACCTGCAGCTCCTCTATGGCGACTACCTCATTTCCTCGTCCGAAACGCCCGATTTCATCGGCACTTCCCTGCGCTTCGGCAGCGACGAACTGAAGACCTGGGAGGACATCATTGTCTTCTTCGACCGACTGGGAGGACAATAGGAATCCGTCAAGCAATGTTGAGACGATAGAAGACCACATGGAATATATTACGGCGCAAGACCTATACCAACGGATAGAGGAAGCCCTGGCAACGGAAGCGCTGGGCGTGGCGAACCACATCCTGCACGATACCCTCGTACTTTGTTGTCACGAGGGTCTTCGCCATACGCGACATGCCTTCGGCAACCTTAGTTCGCAGGTGGACTATCTCTGCCGCGATCGTCACATGGCATCACAAGACGTGCTCGCCATCCAGCAAATGCGCCGTCATAGCAATAGCGACGAGCCCCTCTCACCAGAGGACCTGGGCTACGACTGCCGTGCACTGGCGTTGTTTGTCTCCGCCGTATTCCAAACTCCTGTCCCAGCCTCGTTGGTCGGGCGCATTCCCGCTACGGGAAGAGTGACCCAGGGCAGCCCCATCAGCAGCCACACCTACCTCCGCTGCGTGGTGCGGTCGTTCGACGACGAGATCATCCACGCCACCGTTGTCAACCAAGACTGCGATGAGGAGTTGGTAACAATCGACTACCGCCACACGCCCGACTACATCGACTTTTCCTATCTCACCCGCATTCTACAGGAGGGCATGACGCTCAACCTTCTCGACTGCCATCGGGAGGATGAGCGTTTGATCCCGGGCCTCATCATCGTCGAACCCGACTATCTGCTGGACATCTCCGCCATCGCCTCCTGCTTCGAGGACTACGGCCACCACCCTTTGCTCTTCACGCTCCACCGGCTGAAAGAACGGCAGAACAGCAAACACATCTTGCTCGGTAACTTCGCTGGGAGTGCCCTCGACGACCTTATCAACCATGCCCAATACCGTTTCGCCGACACGCTGCAACACAATTTCCGCGAGAAGGCTATCGAGTACGCCTGCTGCCCCGACTTCGACCCCAGCGAGTTTAAAAGGCTTGCCGAATCACAAGTAAGCAACATGCAGGCGGTCGTTGCCGAACTCTTTGGCAGATATAATAAGGAGAAAGCTATCCTCGAACCGAGTTTCATCTGCGAGAAATTGGGCATCCAGGGACGCGTCGACCTCATGACAACCGACCTGCAATTGCTTGTGGAGCAGAAATCGGGACAAAACTACTTCCTCAAGCGCCACACGCGCAACCGCTATGGTTCGCTTCATGTCGAGAAACACTATGTACAGGTGTTGCTCTACTTCGGCGTCTTGAGCTACAATTTCGGCCTCAGCCCAAAACATGCCGACATCTATCTGCTTTACTCAAAATACCCGCTGCCCGACGGTCTGATGCAAGTGGAGCCGCTCAGAAAGCTCCTACGCGAAGCACTGAAGTATCGCAACCAAGTGGTCGCCTTGGAGTATTGGATGGCATTCCACGGACTGGAGCGCATTCTCCCCCACCTCCACGTCTCTACGCTCAACACGGAGCACCTCGACGACTACTTCTTCCATGCATACCTACAACCTCAGATCGAGGCCGTTACTACGCCGCTACAAACGATGAAACCGCTCGAAAGAGCCTATTTCTGCCGTATGATGCGCTTTGTGATGCGGGAGCAGATCGTCGCCAAGGTTGGCGCACAGGAGGGTGTGGGTTCGGCAGGTGCCGACCTATGGAACATGCCACTAAGCATGAAGCGTGAGACAGGCAATATCTTTACCCGTCTGCGCATCGTTGACAAAAAATCGGATGGCACGGGAGGCTACGACACCCTCACGCTCCTTATCCCCAAACAAGAGGACGACTTCCTGCCTAACTTCCGACGTGGAGACATGGTCTATCTCTACGCCTACGACCAAGACAAGGCTCCAGACGTGAGGCGTAGCATACTCCACAAGGGTACGCTCCAGGAAATCACACCCACCCAGCTCGTCGTCCATCTCAACGACGGACAACAGAACCCACATATCCTCCAAGTAGATGACGACAAGCGGTGGTACTGCCTTGAGCATGCGGGCAGCGACATCGGATCTACCTCGGCGATGGGCGGGCTCTACACCTTTATCACGGCACCTGAGGCACGCCGCGACGTACTACTCGCAAAGCGACCTCCCATGGCAGACAAAACCCTGCGATTATCCCAAAGCTACAATAAAAACTACGATGAAATCGTGGAAAAAGCGAAGCAGGCGCAGGACTACTTCCTACTTGTAGGTCCTCCTGGCACGGGCAAGACCTCGATGGCGCTTCAGTATCTGGTGCGCGAACTGATCCTGCTGCCCACTCCCGAGAGCCCCACGGGTGGCAATGGGTTGTTGCTCTCCTACACCCACCGCGCCGTGGACGAGATCTGCGGCATGCTTGTGGACAACGACATCGACTTCATCCGTTTGGGTAGCGCCTACAGCTGCGACCCACGGTACCAGTCCCATCTACTGAGCGAGCGACTGACGGCGCGGCCTACCCTGTCGGCTATCAAGGCGATCATCGACCAGACTTCCCTCGTCGTGGCTACGACGAGCACCCTTGCGGCCCGCCCCTTCCTCTTCCAGGTGAAGCACTTTGATGTGGCGATCGTCGATGAGGCAAGCCAGATCCTCGAGCCCAACCTCATGGGCATCCTCGGAGCTCACTGCAACGGACGCTGCTGCATCGACAAGTTTGTGTTGATTGGCGACCACAAGCAGTTGCCTGCTGTCGTGCAGCAGGATGCCGCCGAATCAGTCGTAGAGGAGCCCATCCTTCAGGAGATCCAGCTTACCGACTGCCGCCACTCGCTCTTCGAACGGCTTATCAATACGGAACGAGCAGCCAAAAGGACCGATTTCATCGGCATCCTGCGTCGCCAAGGGCGCATGCATCCAAGAGGTAGCTGACTTCCCCAACCGTCGGTTCTACGAGCGCGAAGACCTTCTCTGCGTCCCGCTGCCCCACCAGTTGGAGGACACCATCTACCCATCCGTGCCCTCCTCCGCTCAGCAGACCTTGTCGCCCTGGGCCGTCTGCTCATGGAAAACCGCCGTATCTTCTTCCCATCCAAAAACTGTAGGCAGGCGGGAGTGAGCGAGAAAGTAAATACGGAGGAGGCACGTATCGTGGCACAACTGCTCAAGACGATCCACACGCTCTCCGGCACGAGTTTCGACCCGTCCAAAACCGTCGGTGTCATCGTGCCTTACCGCAATCAGATAGCGATGATACGGCAAGAAATCAATCGTCTGGACATTCCCAGCCTCATCCCCATCAGCATCGACACCGTGGAGCGATACCAGGGGTCTCAGCGCGACATCATCATCTACTCCTTCACCGTCCAGAACCGCTACCAGCTCGACTTCCTCACCAGCAACTGCTTTGTGGAGGACGGCAAAGTGATTGACCGCAAACTCAACGTCGCCCTAACGCGGGCCAGAAAACAACTGATCATCACAGGCAATGAGGCCATCCTGCGTCAAAACGCCCTCTTCAAAGACCTCATCGACGACATGCCTCGCCATGAGATCTAAGTCTTCTCCTGTTTATTCTGTAGGTTTGACCACAGCTCGCCACTCCATAAACTGCTTGGTCACCTCCCCGTCATGATGGTCGAGGAAGAGGCTATGGCCCGTGTCGAGGGTGGCGATAGCCTGCATGTCGTCAGCGTCGAGCTCGAAGTCAAACAGATTCAGATTCTCCTGCATCCATTCCTTATGGACGGTCTTCGGGATGATGATCACGTCGTTCTGCAACAACCAGCGCAGCGCCACTTGCGCCGCCGTCTTGCCGTGCTTCTCTCCGATCTGTGTAAGGGTCGGATTGGAGAACAGTCCGTTGGCACCCTCTGCCAAAGGAGCCCATGCCATGAGACGCGTACCCAACTCGTCCATAAATCTGCGTGTCTCGCGCTGCTGGTCGAAGACATGCGTCTCCATCTGATTGACCATCGGTGCAATCTCCATGTTGGAGGCAAGGTCAACCAAATGGTCTGGGAAGAAGTTGCTCACGCCGATGGCACGGAGCTTGCCGGCCTTGTAGGCCTTCTCCAAGTCACGATAGGCTCCATAGCGATCGCAGTAAGGCTGGTGAAGAAGCACGAGGTCGATATGGTCCGTCTGCAGCTTGCGCAGACTCTCGTCGATGCTCTTCATGGTCTGGCCCTCGCCATAATTGGAAGGCCACACCTTTGAAACAAGGAATAGATCATCACGGCTTACGCCGCTCTTTCTCCACCCACTGCCCACAGCCTCCTCATTGAGATAAGCCTGAGCCGTATCGATCATCCGATAGCCCACATTGATGGCATCCACTACCAGAGCCTCACACTCCTCAGGCTCCACCTGATAAACACCATATCCCACCTGCGGCATTTCCACGCCATTGCTTAACTTTATTGTTTCCATATTGTTCTGTTATTGGTTACTGTCAATTGCATAAAAGAAGCGCCCATTGCCTTCACCTGCAAAGGTATGCATTTTTCCGCAAACGACACATTGAGAGCTATCTGTTTCAGATATTTTTTACTAAAGTATCACTGTCATGGAATGGAATATCTTTTGAAAGGGCAATCGTCGCAGTACAGCATTGAGAATCAACCATCAATTGGCAGAAAGTTTGTTTCCTCCCGAGGTTGCAAAAATTTCTCCCCGAGAAACACAGTTTTTTACATGACGGTTACTTCGGTTACTCCGGTTACTTTCGGTCTTTTTGGGCATCCGAAGAATACATGATTAGGCTTTGCACACGCCTCCGACAACCGAACGATCTACACCTTAGACCGAGGGTTGAGTCGATCACAGAAGAATATGCCACGATGATAGGTGCAAGGCATTCACCGTTCTTTCATCGTCAACATTCGCTACATCGATTATAATAGTTCTTCTTGTTTTAAAATATCTTAATATCCCACTTTATGCTCAATGTTTATTTGGCTGTATGTGTCGAAAAGTGTAGCTTTGCATTGACGTTATGTGTCAGAAAGTGTAAACTCTCGATGTTGTCATATGTCGAAAAGTGTGACAATCTGACTATTTCATGTGTCTAAACGTGTAAAGATATGAAGAGAAAGATATATGCTAAGCTTGTGGAATGGAAGCATCAAGAGCATCATAAGCCGTTGATATTAAACGGAGTAAGACAATGTGGAAAGACTTATATTCTTAAAGAATTCGGTCAAGCAGAGTTTGATAATCTTGCTTATGTAAGTTGCGATAGGAATGATAACCTGCAAGCCATCTATGAAGGCGACTTCGATACGGCGAGAATCATTCGAGGGTTAAGTGCTTTGACTGGCGTGGATGTAGTCTCTGGCAAAACCCTTATATTCTTGGATGAGGTGCAAGCATTCCCACAGGCGTTGGAAGCTTTGAAGTATTTCTGCGAAGATGCTCCAGAGTATCATATTGTGGTGGCTGGTTCGCTGTTGGGGGTTGCCCTGCATGCAGGTGTGTCATTTCCCGTAGGCAAGGTTCAGACAATGCGTCTATTCCCCATGGATTTTGAAGAATTTCTTATGGCTATGGGAGAGGACCGGCTGCTCAAGCTGATGCACAGCAAGGATTATGCATTGATGAATGCGTTCCACGAAAAACTAAAAGACTATTTGCGTCAATACTATTACGTGGGCGGAATGCCTGAAGTTGTGAAGATGTATGTGGAAAACAAATTGCTCAGCCAAGTGCGCACTATTCAGAACGAAATTCTCTCCAATTATGCAAGCGACTTCTCCAAGCATGCTCCTGCACAGGAGGTGCCTCGCATAGATATGGTATGGCAGTCCATACTCGGTCAGCTTTCGAAAGAGAATAAGAAGTTTGTCTATGGGGTATTGAAGAAGGGTGGCAGAGCCAAGGAATTTGAGTTAGCCATACAGTGGTTAGTGGATGCCGGTTTGGTTTATAAAATAACCAAGGTGACAAAGCCTGAGTTGCCGTTGAAGTTTTATGAAGACTTGTCGGCATTCAAGTTGTATCTGTGCGATTGTGGACTGATGGGAGCTATGGCTGATACCGCAGCAAAGGATGTGTTGCTTGGAGATAACGTATTCACGGAGTATAAAGGAGCGTTCACTGAACAGTATGTCCTTCAGCAGTTGCTTGCATCGGGTATTACCCACATCTATTATTACAGTTCTGATACTTCTCGCATGGAAATGGATTTCCTTGTTCAGCGTGACGGGGCATTATTGCCTATAGAAGTAAAAGGCGGTACAAGCATCAAAGCCACCTCATTGCATAACTATCTTAAGGCGCACCCTGACATATCTGCCATCCGTTATTCTATGTTGCCTTATCGTCAACAAGAGAATATCTCCAACATGCCGCTTTATGGAGCCTTTCTGCGTTCATAATGTTGTGTGGAACCATTGCTGTTGCTCCCTCGTCTCTTTTCGTGCAAGCATCGTAAAGTTGATGTTTTAGAAGACAATATTTGCATTTCTGATGCTCAATAATTAGGTTCTTCCGGAAAATGGAGTGATTCGACGTGGACACATAAAAGACAACTTGAACAACTTTTACAACAAGTAACAACTCTTTCGGTAAGCCATGAGCAGAACTGAGCTTGCTCAAGTTATGCCATGGCGAGAAAGAGTGCCATGTAATGGAACAGCTTCGCGGGGACATCGACTCTTCGAGGCCCATGCTGACCAAGGGTTGCTGCAAGGGAAACAACTATGAACAAAACTTATCACTCGATTTTCCGGATGAACCAAAATTACTCCATGATCGGAAAAAATGGCGAAAACGGAGCATTCCCACCCACTCGGAATGGTTGTATCCACTCACTTTCGATGCGGGAAAGGGGTTAAAAGAGGCTTAAAAAACGGAGCATTGCCGTTCAACATCGATTAAAACGTCCCAAAACGCCTCAAAAAACGGAGCATTGCCGTTCACCAGCTACGAAGGTGTGTGACAGACGTAAGCGTGTCCGCGATGCAACCTTGCTCAGCATCTTTCAATTCTTTACCTTTGCCGCGCGAATATAATATCACCAATATGACAGCAGCAAAACGATACGAAAGTGTATGGAATGCGTTCTTAAACGAACTGTCCCATAATCCTACGGCCACTCTGACTTCTTTTCTAAAAAAAGATGTAATGTTAGACAGGGCAGAATGAAGCGATGGATGGAAAACAACGGACTGTCCGTAAAGGAAGCCAAGAAGCGCCTTCGTGACTGCCGGCACGATGGCATTGGGGACCCAATGTCACCCTTGTCCGAAGATTCTGGCAGTCTGTTCCTGCCAATGGCTACAGACAAGCCCGCCCCACGATCCGAGTCCTGCGACATACTCTCTGGAGTAAGCCTGACATTCCCCGACGGTACCCAAGTGAACATAAAACGTGGTAGCGCGCAAGCGGTCATGTCGTTTCTCAAACTTTACCAAAGGGAGGACCTGCCATGTTTGGACTGAATGACGGAATGCGCTACTATGTCTGCCAGCGCTATGTGAGAATGAACCTGGGGATAAACGGCCTCTACAAGTTGGTGTCGCAGGAGATGGACCTGCCCCCGCTAAGCGGAGCCGTATTCATCTTCTTCAGCAAAAACCGGCAGCAGGTGAAACTCCTGCGTTGGGACACGGACGGCTTCACGCTATATCAGAAACGTCTGGAAAGAGGGACCTTCGAGATACCCTATTTCAATATTGGCAAGAAGGCATGCGTAATACCCTACAAGACCCTGTCCGCCATACTGAGCGGAATATCGTTGAGATCAATAAAATATCGCAAGAGACTGAATATAGATGGCTCCGCGCTTGCAAGTTATTGACAATCAGTACTGTTTTTGGTAAAATAGATGATGTAACCTTTGGTAGTCTCGTCTTTTTTTCGTACCTTTGTAGTATGAAAAAAGACGAGATGATCGCATTGCTGCAGCAGCAAATTTCCTTTTTGCAGCAACAACTCCGGGAGGCGAACCGCAAGGCGGACGCCCTCCTGAAGGAGGTCGCGTCTTTGAGAAACCTTCTTGAGCGCAAATCGGAGGAAGAGGCCAAGCAGAAGCGCGTAATCAAGGGGCTCGCCAAGATATCACAGAACAAATCGGAGAAGCAACCATCGGCGCCTGCGTCCCAAGAGGCAGTGCCAGGGCAGCCTTCGGAGAAGAAGGAGCGCGCCCATACCAACAACGGCGCGAAGCGCAAGCAGCACCTGGAGGTGGAGGTGGTCGAGGAGAATGTCGACCCTGAGGACCCGCGCTTCAACAAGGACCTGGCAAGACTGTACAAGACAAGGGACGTGATACGCTACGAGCTCATCCCCATGCGCTTCATCAAGAAGGTATATCACGTGCGGACGTATACCCAGAACGACGAATATTTCTCGGGCAAGGCTCCCGACGCGCCGTTCCTCAACTCGCAGTACGACGGCTCGTTCATCGCGGGCATGGCACAGCTCAGGTACATGTACGCAATGCCGGTGGAGAGAATCGTGAAGCTCTTCAACGACAACGGTTTCGACATGGACAAGGGAACGGCGCATGGCCTGCTCCGAAAGACGGAGAGGCTTTTCGAGAACCTTTACCATGTGCTCGGCGACGCCATCAAGGAGGACACATACATCGCCGGCGACGAGACATACCACAGGGTACTTGTTGATACCAAAAACAAGAACGGAAAAGGAATAAAGAAAGCCTACGTGTGGGTGGTGACGGCAGTGAACACAGGACTTGTATACTACTTCTATCATGACGGCTCAAGAAGAGAGGATATCATACTGGATTACATAAAGGGCTACCGAGGAGCCTTCCAGTCAGACGGCTTCTCCCCATACCGCAAAATGGCAAAGTGGCTCTTGCGCCTGGCCTGCTTCCAGCATGTGAAGAGAAAGCTTCTCGACTGCGGGGACGATTTCGACACCAAGGTCATAGTGCGCCTCGCCAACTACATTTACCACCAGGACCACAGGCACATAATCGGGGTGGACGGCTGGACGGAACGTGACCACTACAAATGGCGGCAACAATATGCGCTGCCCGTCATGCGGATTATAAGGAAAAAAAGCTAGAGTGCATGGCCGCGGACAAGTCTCTCTTGCCCAAGACGGAGAAGTATGATGCCGTACATTACATGCTCAACGAGTGGGATGGCCTGATGAACATCTTTACAAGAGGTGACTATCATCTGGACAACAATCTCGTGGAAAGACTCAACAGGTATATTTCGTTATCCCGGAGAAACTCACTGTTCTTCGGGTCGCATACTGGTGCAAGGCGGGCTGCCATGTTCTATTCGCTCGCATGCTCATGCAGGTTGCAAGGTGTCAACTTCTTTAAATATATATCAGATATCATAAACAAGGCGGCAGCGATGCCACCACGAACACCGCTAAGCAAGTATCGGGACCTGCTGCCTGATAGGTGGAAACAAAAAAATATCGCTCAAGAATAGAAACTTGAGCGATATTTTTTTGACGCATAGATACTAGCATCGCGGACACGCTTACTGCTCTTTTTACGTTATTGTATGTGGAAGAACCAACATACAACACGTGACCATGGCAGGAAAGACAAAGGACATGAGCCAGATTAAACAGCTATTGCTCCTGAAGAAGGAGGGTGTCTCCAACCGCAAGGCCGCCGAGATAGTCGGCATCAACAAGGAGACCGCAAACAACTACGTAAGGAAGGCTCTTGCCGACAGACTCGGCATAGACGGCCTTCTCAAACTCGACGATCCCGTGCTTGAGCATCGCCTCAAGGGCGGCAATCCCGCATACACGGACAGTCGCTTCGAGGTGTTCAAGGAACTGCTTCCATACCTCCAGGAGGAGATGAGGCGCAAGCACGTGACGCTGAAACTCCTGTGGGAGGAGTACGTGGAGGAGCATCCCGACGACCACTACAGCCTCACCCAGTTCCGCTTTCACTACAGCCAGAACACCGAGGCGAAGAAGGAGTCTCCATCGACCGTTCTGGCGGACATGCGCACGGGCGGTGAGAAGCTCTTCCTTGACTTCACGGGTGACACGATGGGGTACATCGACCTGGAGACGGGCGAGATGGTGCAATGCCAGGCTTTTGTTGCAACACTTCCCGCAAGCGACTACGGCTTCCTGCTCTTCGTCCCGTCACAGCGCACGGAGGACTTTGTGTACGCCATCACACAGTGCCTGAAACACCTTGGAGGCGTGCCGAGAATGCTCGTTCCCGACAACCTCAAGGCAGCGGTCGTCAAGACCGACAGGTACGAGCCGTCGCTCAACAGGGTGCTTGAGGACATGGCCAACCACTATGGAACGGTCGTGGTGCCGGCACGCCCCGTCCGCCCCAGGGACAAGTCCAACGTGGAGGGCAATGTCAGGCTCGTATACATGCGCGTCTTCGCGGAGCTCCGCAACGAGACCTTCTATTCCATTGACGAGCTGAATGCCGCAGCCACGGACAAGATGCGCAAGCACAACCAGAAGCGCATGCAGAAGAACCCGTACACCCGCGAGGAGCGCTTCCTTGCCATCGACCGCCCCAACCTGAGGCCGCTGCCGGCAACGGACTTTGAGATAGTCTCCTACACGAGCCTCAAGGTGTCCACCAACTGCTGCATATACCTCGGACGCGACCAGCACTACTACAGCGTGCCGTACCAGCATATCTCCAAAAAGGCCCACGTGGCCTACACACGCTCGCTCGTGAAAATCTACGTGGACGGGGAACTCGTCGCAACGCACCCAAGAGACCATGCCAAAGGCAAGTACACCATCGTGGAGAAGCACCTTGCAAGCAACTCGAGCGAGTACAGGGGACTGAGCGCCGGCAAGTACATAGAGCGTGCCAGAAAGGCGTCCAGGGAACTCGCAGAGGTGATGACGCGCATCTTCTACGACTCCAACATGCCAGCGGAGACACACTACCGCACATGCGACGGCCTGCTCAACCTGCAGAGAAGCAGCGAGCCGGTGGTCTTCCGTACGGCCTGCGAGACTGCCCTGAGGCATGGACGCTGTAACTACAGGTTCATACGCTCTCTTGTGGAAAGCAAATGCGCGGGAGTGGCACAGGAAGGCAGCCTTCTCTCCCCACCCGAGCATGACAACATAAGAGGACGCGAGCAGTTTAGGTAACAGAGTTAAACAACACATACATCAACCCACCCAAAACAACAAACAAATGGATGAAATATCAAACGCCCTAAGAAGTCTGAAAATGCCAGGAATGGCCCATTACTGGACTACCATGCAGGAGACGCGACAGCATGACTCGCTCTCCCTCAAGGACGGCTTGCAGCTGCTCATACAGGCCGAGCAGGACAGTCGGACGACAAGCCGCAACTCACGCCTCGTGAAGAAAGCCCGCTTCCGCTACCAGGCCTCCATCAGCGAGGTCATTTACGACGGCAAGCGCGGAGTGGACAAACAGAAGGTGCTGAACCTGGCCACATGCGACTATGTGCGCAAGAGAGTGTCCGTGCTCATAACCGGAGCTGCCGGAACAGGCAAGAGCTGGCTTGGGACGGCCCTCGGCCATCAGGCCTGCATGAATGGCCACAAGGTGGCATACTACAATCTCTATCGCCTCTTCGAGGAAATAGCCCTTGCACGCATCTCAAGCACGCTGCACCGCTTCTTTGCCAAGCTGGCACAGACGGACCTGCTCATACTGGATGACTTTGGCATGAAGGTGCTCGACGGGCAGCAGCTGCTTGACTTCATGGAGATCATAGAGGACAGGCACGGGCAGAAGGCCACCATCATAGCCTCGCAGTTGCCCGTGGCGAACTGGTATGACGTGATGAAGGGAAACACCACCGCGGCAGACGCCATCCTCGACCGGTTGGTGCACACAAGCGTGCGCTTTGAGTTGAAAGGAGCCTCCATGCGCCAAAATAGCAACATAAAAAGTACAGAAACCCACAGAAATGACTAATTTTGCAACGCCATTAGACTAAAGAGCCAGAAAAGTGAACGGATATCCCCGTTTTGGGTGGGTGGATATCCTCCGTTTTCAGCAAAAAATCCTCCAAAAGGAATGAGCTTCACAGATTTTATTTGTACTTTCGCCATGTCATTCGGAGATGTTGCTATACCTGTTTTTGCAGCACTAAGGTAGGTAAGAATCTGACATGACAAAAGGATTTGGACAACTTTTTGTTGCTCAGACACTTATAAAAAAACACTATCTCACAGTGCTGCGGAAATTAGGATAATTATGATTGGAAGCATAATAGGTGATGTGGTTGGAAACGCTGGTGCCGTTAGCAACATTAAAGAAACAAGAGTAATGGAAGCGACAATAGGAATAAATCAAAGAATTCCCATTGAGGCAATTGAACTAGCAATAAAGGCAGTTATGAATGGCAGTTATGACAACGACTATGCTGCCGAGTTGGCCCGTATGGAATATAGTGGAGAGAACAGAATAAAGAAGGCCGTGAACATCATCAACTGGTTGACAAAAAACAAACAACACATTGATGTCTTTCCTACAGGAAAACAAGAACAAGGTAATGTCAGCTCTTAAATATCCTGAAGATAAGGGGATGATTTGCATTGCGATGGTCAATTCAGCCTATCCTTTCTGCTACGATGTTACTACCGTACTCGGCAGGTACTTTCACGCTCAAAAAGAGGTGGCCACTACATTGCTCACATCTAAGTTGTCTGCCACATACGGCACCAACCGCTCTCTGCCTAATGGCCTGTATTGCATACTACCAATGCTTATAGAAGCTGGTTTTATCACTCGTCCTCGGGCTGGCGTTTATCAAATCAGCCATTTGGTTTCTCAGACGGATATTGCAAAATCTATCTATCAGAAATCATTCCTTGCCAACAATCCTACACTCAGCGAGGACTACCATTTCTCCAATCACTTCTATTTCGAGTTTGTTGGATGATGCTAACCGTGACATCAGGTGTCCAAAAGTGCCTTTAATTTTAATATTGTATTATCTGAACCAAAATCCGGAGAAGCTCCAAAGAGTCCTTTAAGATAACTTCTTTCAAGTTCTTTGTCGAAGCGTAAGTTAAACTTCTCATCTAAGCGATTTAATGAGCTCACACCTTCTTTATTTTTTTCAATCAGCCATATTTCATCCCTTCGTAGTAGGTCTTGATCCATTAAAGTACTTTCATGAGTGGTAATAAGTTGTGTAGAAATGTTATTGGAATATTTGAAGAATAGTTCTATCAATTTTCTCATTAATGCGGGATGAAGACTGCGTTCCATTTCATCAATCACAAAGACCTTCTCTCCCTGAATCAGATCTAAGATTAGTGGTATATAATCAAATATACGTTGTGTTCCATCACTTTCGTCACCTAGTGAAAAATACTCTTTTTCATCATTGTCAATTATATCATGAATGGTTTGAAGTTTTTTCGCTTTAATAGTACCATCAACAAAAGTAATGAGGTATAGATTATTTTCAAATCTAAGTGAACCGAAAGCTTCGGCATTGCTCGATTTCGACAAATCTGTTTTGATGAATTGCTTCATTTCTTGGGTTATACCGAGTTTTTCAAAATCGACATCAATTAAGTCAATAGCCTGAATGCCTGTGTCAAAATACCGCAGCAACTCACCGAAGCCTTCTTTCAGCTGTTCATCATTAACTGCTTTCAACATTCCTCCTTGTTTATATGGAGTATCAGGGAAAAGGACTTTTAAGGTATCAACGAACCATTTTATAACTTCCCAAAGGTCTTCAATGTTTGAGACGTTATCCCGGAGATTACGACTAATAACTTCATGAAGAAACAGTTGGTGCTGGGGGGTTGCTTTAGCAAAAAAGTTCAGAAACTGTCTTTCTTCCTCTTTTGGATTAAGCTTTATTAAATACGAAATATTGAAAGGCTCTTTTGACGTAATATCCCTTTCAAAAATAAAGTATTCTGTTTTTCGAGTAATTTGCTTCAGCCATTCTTTTGAAATTCTTTCTGCATTATAACTAAAGCCATACTCATACTTTTTGTTATTACATAATATCTGGTAGATGAAAGTCGTATTTTTCTTTTTGCTTTCAGAACTTAAACGAAAAGGATGATACTCTATCAACGTTTCAGCACGGGTACCGAAAAGCACGAGTCGTTTTCCAAACTCAAGTGCTTCTACGAAATTACTCTTACCTCCGGCATTCGGACCAAACAGTGCAGCGGATTTTAGAATCCAATGTCTTTTTACTGGCTCTACTTTATGCTCCTTATTCCTCGATCCCTTGCCTGGCTGAAGTTTGAATACTTCTCTGTCTCTAAAAGAGAGAAAATTCTCTACTGTAAATTGCTGTAACATATGTGCCGCATGTTAAATGGTGTTGCCGCCACCTTTGTTCTTATTTATTCGGGCACAAAGTTAGCGATTTTTTCTCATTCAGGCAAGAGATCTTGGACAAATAGTTTATTTAAGGGTAGTAAAATGAGATTATTTCACATTTTATTGTGTTTTTATTTGTTGAATTATAAAAAATATAGTACATTTGCAGCCGATAACAAAATATAAAATCTTAAAATATGAGTTTTGATAAAAACAAACATTTGAGAGAGGTGCTAGACACACACAAGATGCATCACGTACAAGAATTCGTGGATAAGGTCAAGAATCGTAGAGAAGAGATAAAGGTCAAGATGCACGACCAATACGGTAGCGACAAATATTCATCGTTTGGCTCTGGCAGCTTTGCCAAACATACCGCTACTAATGTGAAGTTTGACCTTGACTTGGTAGAGCCTTTCAAACATAGCGCCTTCGGCACTTTGCAAGATATGTTTAACAGCGTTCACGATTTTCTGGCTGAGGAATACAAAGATACAGGCGTCACTATCCGCAAACAGAAGGTTTCCATTGGCGTAAGCTTTCCGATTGAGGAAGGAGACGACAAACCCGTGGAACTGGACGTTGTGCCTGGGCGCGAGTTAAAGGATGATGATTATCCCAACTCGCACGATTTGAATCTGTGTTTCAATGAGGACCATTGGGGCTTCAAGAAAGGCACTTACCAGAAAACCAATATTCAGAAGCAGATTTCGCATATAGAAGGTAAAACAAGCGAACGCCAGATAATACGCCTCCTGAAAATCTGGAAAAAGCAGAAGGGCAAGAAGTATAAATCGTTCGTTATTGAGCTGGCCGTCATCAGAGCTTTGGACGGTTATAAAGGTGAGATGGGACTCTGGCCAAGATTGAAATACGTTATGGAGAATCTGCGCGACAATATAGCGGACAGCAGTTTTCACCTTTACGACCCAGGCAACTCGAACAACGATGTGATGGCAGCAATGGCGGATTATGACAGGCAGTCGTTTAAGTCGGATATGGAATCAATGCTGAACAACATAGACAGCAATCCAGATTTCTACCTTCCTTACTACTTTAAGGTGAACGATAAGTTCAGCGGGTATAAGGAAAAAGAATCAGGGGCTGCGTTTCCCACCAGTCCCAAACGTTTTGGATAAGATATGATGACTGCAGACAAAATAAAGGGGCTGATAACAATTGTTGACGGAGTAAGCCTTGTTGGTGAATTTAGCATCGACAAGGCTGGTTCGTTGACAGGTCGGATTGCTGTAGCTACTGGTGTGGGCAGCGACGGGTTGGTTTGGGAGGTAATAATTAGCCCGACATATCCGTTTAAGGCTATGGGCCAGGAGCCTATCCAGTTCTTTAATAAAAGTCTGCTAGACTATCCTCACATCATGCAGAGAGGCAATCTCTGTATGCACCCCGCTGAATTTGAAGATGCAGAGAGTCAGTTTATAAATGACTTGAAACAGCTGAAGGAATGGGTGGACAGATACTATGTTAGAGGAGAAAAGGATGCTCATTATGAGCATATTGTGGTGAACCATTACCTGATACGCGATGCGTATTATACTTATTGCTTTGCAGAGACCGAAGGAGATATTGTTGACGGGGACTTTGGAATAGTGCATTACGCGGTGCTTAAGAACGGGCAAAAGAACGACTCACCAGTTAGAAACTATATTGTACAACAGTTTGTATCGTACAAGCAGGTGAAGAAAAAAGAGATGCCCTGTAGGATTAGCCTGTTCTATCGTAAACTACGGTCGTTTGACGGTGTTTACTGTCTTCTTAATAACGTGCCATCGGTGCATAACAAGTTTATTGTTGAGGACTACGATGCTATCAAAGGGGTGTTTTCGCAGAGCCAGAAGAGCTATATCCACAGTTTTGTAGAAGCGCACAAGGGAAAGTATGATTTCTTCCCGTTGTTCTGTGGATATAGGATATCCGGAGGTGGTGTTCACTGGCAAGCTATGATGATTTTCATGGAAGACCTACCTATTGTTCCTATTCGAGTGGGTACAGGTAAGAACAGACTGTGGTTTACCGATTTTAAACAAGGTGCAATTCAATGGGCGGAAACCGAAGATATTTCCTATAAGTATTTCTTTGGACGCGGATCGATGCCCGAGGATCTTGCCAACAAGAAAGTGATGATTATGGGAGTCGGAGCAATAGGGAGTATTATTGCTGAGACCCTAACGAGATGTGGGGCTAAAAATCTCACACTACATGACATAGACATTAAAGAGCCTGGTAATGTTTGCCGGTCAGCATATCCCTTTTATACGAGTATAAACGAAAAAACCTTGGACTTGGAACTTTTACTGAAGCAAATCTCGCCACACGTGGAGTGTGCCAGTTTGAAATCGGAGCTTGACTTGGCGATAAAGGGGTATGCAGCAACAAGCAAGGATGTTACTGCCCTTGCTGGGTTGTTTGATGAGTTTGATGTGATATTTGACTGTACAACTGACAACCAGTTGATGCGGGTAATGGATGCCATAGAGACGAAAGCCCAGGTTGTGAACTTGTCTATAACCAACCATGCGCAGGACTTGATATGTGCTTTCTCACCTAATGTGACAGAAACCGTGCTGTTGGTCTATGGCTTATTGAAACGAGATGTGGATGCCGATATGTACAACCCTACAGGTTGTTGGAATCCGACCTTTAAAGCATCATATAATGACATATCAAGCAAAGCCCAGTATGCGATGAAGCATATCATTAGGATGCTAAGCGGCGTGGAGCCAAAGAGCAACTTCTATATAACCGAAGATGAAATGGATTTAAACATACATCGATTATGAGATATTATCTACCAAGTGATGATTTGTATATAGAGATAAAAGCCTCGGTGTTCAACCAGATAAAGCTGCAAGCTGAGGGCGAGTATCCCAACGAGAACGGCGGGATGTTGGCTGGCCGTTATTCTGCCGACAGACATACGGTATATATAGAAAAGGTTGTTGTGCCCGTAGAGAAGCTGACCGGCAGAACAACGTTTATGCGCAATACCAATGGATTAGAAAAGATCTGGAAACAATTAGCCAAAGAAGGGTTGCGCTACGTGGGCGAGTGGCATAGCCATCCTAACGGTTCTACCCTGTACAGCGGTACAGACTTGTCGGCTATGATAGATATTGAAAAGGAGATTGCTATTGAGAATCCGATTCTGCTGATTGCGGGAGTGAGGAACTGCGGACTCAGTGCACATACGTTTTATTGCTATAAGGACAATAAGCTATTTGAATATAAAAAGATGATAGATTTAAAGGAGCTTTTTAATGGCTTACAGAAGCAAATGCTTGCAAGCCTCAATGTTGACAGAGAATATATAGGACATCCCGGTAGTAAAGGGGATGCGACGGAGCAACGTTGGATAGATTTTCTTGGAACCTATTTGCCGGACAGGTATAAGGTGGATAAGGCTATTGTGATAGATTCTACTGGCAATGTGAGTGAGCAGATGGATATTGTAATCTATGATGCCATATACACGCCCTTTATATTCAAACAAGATGGATTTATGTACATACCTGCGGAGAGCGTCTATGCTGTGTTTGAGGTAAAACAGGACGTGAAAGGAAATATTGCCTACGCTGCCAAGAAGGTGGAGAGTGTTCGACGGCTGAAACGAACCAGTATAGAGATGGTGGCTTCTGGGAGACGAACTCCGGCCAGACCATTAACAAAAATTATAGGCGGTTTTTTAACCACTACTAGCTCGTATAGTAGCATCAAAACGGTACAGAGCCAGCTGGAAAAACTGAAAGGATACCAGACCTTGGATTTAGGCTGTATATGTGACACGGGTAGCTTCTATGTGGACTACAAAGAAACGCCCCCTGCTGATATAGAGCCGACTAAAGATATCGAGGAGAACCGTAAATATACCGAGCATGTCTATGAAAGCCGTGAGGTTAATAAAATCAAGTTCAGTGATAAAGACGTGTCGCTGTTTACTTTCTTTCTCCAGCTTGTGAGCTACTTGAAGTCCATTGGTACTGTCGCAGCAATAGACATCAATGCGTATTTGAAGGCTATTAATGAGAAAATAGACGAAGATATTTAGAGTCGTTTTTTATGTGAACTTAAAAGATGGAGTCTTTAACGCCAAGGAATCCTATAAAAAACTGCTTCAGAACCCTTCATTAGCTAACATTGTCTATGTGGCGTGGAGTGTAAGTTCGAAGTTGTAGTCCAATTCTTCCTCTTGTGCATTTACAAAGTGTAATTACATTGAATAGAAACTCGCGCTTCCAACTGTTAAACGTGACTTCTTACGGGTAATATAATAATGATATTATCAACGTTCTCGAACTTACGCAAGGCCAATCACTGGAAACAGGGTAAAACTACGACAGATCTGTCGCAGTTTTACCCTGTTGACACAGAAACGCTAATGGATAATTATGGTTCAAAACATGCACACTTTCATAACATTGTGTTTTTTAAAGTTAAAGGTGTTAAATCTTTGTCATAACTCCCCATCACAGAATTCACATCTTCACTTTTCTATCGTTTAACGCACAAATAATTGATATAAAAACATTTACAAATACAGACACTGCAATTCCCTCAAAAGCGTCAACATTTCAGGCGGTGTGACAAGTATTGGAGATAGCGCTTTTTCTGATTGCGGATCCCTTAAGAGCGTCAACATTCCAGACTCTGTGACAAGTATTGGGAACAGCGCTTTTAGCAATTGTAGCGCTCCCACAAGCATCATTATTCCAGACAGCGTAACAAGTATTGGGGTGTGGGCTTTTGCTCAATGTAACTCCCTAACAAGTATCAACATTCCTGACTCTGTGACAACCATCGGGAATCATGCTTTTTTATATTGTATTTATAACCATAGAACAACCAAAACTAATCAGAAATATCCGAGTGTAAATCTTTAATTACCAGCATATTCTAAAATTTAACACTTTTCGGTTGCCATTTGTCGCTTCCCAAATTTCCACATATTTTTGAGACGTATTTCTGACGTGGAGAATTTGCGGGGCTTGTTTTTTGTCACACCGTGCAGACAGTTGACAAGGGTTTACAACCGTTTACGACAAGCGACAATAACCGCCCCGATATGCGGAAACAGTCACACTGTGTAGAAAAGCGACAATGGTTGACTTCCGTTCACATCCGTTTACCATTTCAGAGATATAGGATTGAAGAAATGAACCATTAAACGATAAAACGGTATGAAAGCAACCAGAAAATGCAGTTTTTTGCGGCAAGTCCTTTGTAACCCGAAGCGGTATGCAAAGATATTGCAGTGAGGCTTGTCAGGCAGAAGCCAAACGAGCCAGAGTTGATGCAGAAGAACAACCTCTTCAAAGTCGCCCAACCCTTGATGGAGATACAGCATCAGGAGTATCTCACCTTTTCCAAAGCAGCCATCCTCATGGGCTGTTCCCGACAGTACATTTACAAACTTGTAGCCATCGGCAAGCTGAAAGCCTCACGCATCAGCAACCGCATGGCATTCATCCGCAGAGCCGACATCGAGCAGATGTTGGAGGGCAATCCCTATCACCGCATCCTGCCCGGCAACACCTCCACACCAAGGAAATCATCTTCATCTTCCTTACCTGCCAAAAAGAGAAAAAGAGGGAAAAGGAAAGCGAAGAAGTGTTGGACTTCTATTCGGGCGAGGAGGTGATGTCCCTTTTTAAGGTAAAGCAGTCATGGCTTTACACTTCCGCCAAGCGTAACCATATCCCCATCTGCCGTATCGCAGGAAAGAACTATTACAGCAAGAAGCATATTGACGAGTTTTTCGGTGTGGCAGTTGATATTAGCGAAATTACCGACTGGCTACTGACCGAGGAGGTGGAGGAACTGTTCGGCATGAAGCCGACCGCACTCCGTGCCTACACCTATCGCCATAAGATACCCACTAAAAGAGAGTACGGGCGTACCTATTACTCCAAATCACATTTGAACGAACTCCGCAGAACTGACCTTGTGAACGATGAACGCTACTATACCGTTGAGCAGGTGCAGCAAATCTATGGTCTTTCGTCAGCCAACATCTGCCATATCGTCAAGGTGAAGCACATCGAAAAAAGATAAAGGTGGGTGTGAAAACCTGCTTTTGCGCTCAGATGTGGAGCGTGTCATGGCTGAAAGGAACAAATAACCGTGAAAAATCGGGATTATCGAAAATTATTTCAAAATGATGTATCGTGGAGGTATTCACGGATATTTCACGTTGTTCCTTTGCCATCGGAAACATGGATACAACTCCAAAATGTATACAACCAATTAAAACATAATTATTATGAGTAAATGCAAAACAGTTACCTTGCGTAAGCGCAAGATTAAGAACGGGACACAGTATTCACTATGCCTTGACTACTATCCCGGCTACCGTGACAATGTCACCATGAGAGTGATTACACGTGAAGCCTTAGGAATTTACATCTTCGCCAAACCTGCAAACCAGCAGGAACGGGACTTCAACGCACGCATGATGAAGAAAGCGGTCATCCTGCGCAACCAGCGCTACGAAGCCATTTTCAATGAAAACAACGGCTTTTTTGACAAGACCAAGATGAAGGGCGATTTCCTTGCCTATTTCAAAGGACTGGCTGACCGCAAGAATATCAAGTGGCAGCACGTATACAAGCATTTCCAGCGGTTCGTGAACGGCAAATGCACCTTTGAGGAGGTGGATGTGGATTTGTGCCGCAAGTTCATGGAATACCTGCTTGATGCACCCCAATCCATCCACACCAACCAAAAAGCTGCACATCAACTCCGCAGCAGGCTATTGGTCAACTTTCCGTGCCGTGCTGCACACCGCTTACCGTGACAGGAAGATAAAGGAGAACCCAAACGGCTTCTTAGACCGCATCGAGTGCATTCCCACCATCAGGGAGCATTTGAGCCAAGAGGAACTGATACGGCTTGCCGAAACACCCTGTGAGGAGGAGGTCTTGAAAAAAGCTTTTCTTTTCGCCTGTCTTACGGGACTGAGAAAGAGCGACATCAGACAGCTCACGTGGCAGCAGATACAACCATACACCAACGGCAGGATGTTCGTTACCACCCGTATGCAGAAAACCAAAGAAATAGTGCATAACCCCATCAGTGATGAAGCCTATGGACTGCTGGGAGAACGGGGCGAGGGACTTATCTTTGAGGATTTCAAGGACAAGATGCTGCAAGGACCACTCCAACGGTGGCTCACGGCAGCAGGGATAACCAAGAAAATCACCTTTCACTGTACCCGCCACAGCTTCGGAAGCCTGCACGTGGAAATGGGAACGGACATGGCTGTCATCCAAGCCTATCTCGGACATAAGAACATTACCACCACACAAATCTATTCCAAGATAGCAGCGCAGCAGATGTGTCAGGTGGTGGACAAGATAACCTTGAAGCGCAAGGAGGCATAAATGTCTCACATTGACAGGTATTCAGAGGGGCGGTTATGGCTACAAGGCTATAATCGCCCCTCTATGTTTTTGGCTTGATGCCACCATTTATAAGCCCCTCAGAGTATGAAACAGAGTATGATATGATGACATTTCGTGAAATACATTGAAAAAGACCGTTCTAACCGCAAATAACGGGCAGTAATTGGGAAAAAATAGCATTAACTTTGCACAAAATAATACAGGAACATTCAATCTCTCAACGAAATATGGAATCATCAATCAAGGACAAATACATCATCTTGGGCTTTGTCGGCTTCGCCATCGTCCTAATATCTTCCATTGCCACGCTGGTAATAGCGGACAGCTTCAACCAAGACAACTTTGTCAGGTGGATAGTATTCGTATGCTGTAACCTGTTGGGATGGTTGCTCTATCTCTCCTTTCAGACACTTATCTTTGATACATACGAAATCTACAAAATCAAGTTCGGCAAGAAAGAAACGATTGCCGAAGCCATAGAGGTGCAGGAAGAACTGTCACAAAATACACTTGAAGAAGCCACATCTGTGCCTGGACCTACATCAGTCCCTGAGCCTGTACCCGAATCATCCCCGACAAAAGAAGAGACACTTATCCAAACACAACCGATAGAGCTTACTATCGCCCCGGATCTTCACGAAAAGAACCGTGCCAATTACGCAAGCAGAGAGCAACGGGAAAAGGAAGAGCGCATCCGCATGGTCATGGAGTATTGCCATTATTACCTGCCTCGCATTGCCGACCAAGAAACCGTGAACCACATCTGTACTGAGGTGGACAAATGGATGAATCTTAACACTTATACCCCGAAGCCCATACAAAGACCGTTTACCAAAGACATCAACAACATTCCACTCCGTCACTTCGTATGGAATATCTCTGAGCGTTTCCTGTACAAGAGATACTACAATGGGGATAACCGTGCCAAGTTCATCAAAGCCCTTTTCCCGAAATCGTTTGCTGATACAGACTTATCAACCATCAAGAATTTCAAGGTAGAGCCGTTAAAGACGGAAATTCCCATTGATGAACCCGAAAACGGCAAACTTGATTTCCACTATCCCGAGGATTATGTGCGGAATTAGGATAATCACGACACCAACGACAACCATCCGGTAACTCATAACCGCCTGTTTTACATCGTTTCCCGAGTAATTTTACCCGTCATTTATGGCTGGGCTTAATTATTCGGGAATTATTTTGCAATGACGTGTCGTGGAGATATTCACGGATATATCATTTCAGTCCTTTGCGCCAAGTCTTACAAAAGAGACGAGTACGCGAATGGAAAAATCAATTCTTACCTTCAACGACCTCCCCGAGGTTGTCGCTCAGCTTCGAGACGAAGTGATGAGCCTGAAAAGCCTGCTCGCCGAGCAGCGCAGTGTGAACAATGCCAAAACGGTGGACACCCACGTGCCCATGTCTGTGGACGAGGCAGCAGAGTATTTAGGTATCCCTAAGGGTACGCTCTACATGAAACTGTCAGAAGGGACAATCCCTGCCACCAAGCCCGGCAAACGCTATTGCCTTTACCGTGACGAACTGGACAAGTGGCTGGATACCGCCCGAAAAAGAATCCCATACCGTTGTCAGACGAGGAACTGAACAAGTCCTTATCCTCTTCCCACCGTCGCAAGCCCAACCCACGTAACTGGTGAATGATATGGAAGAGGATAAGAACTATATCAACCTGATACGTGGCGACCTCACAAAAGCATCCCAAGCGCATAACGGTATGCCCGACAGTGTAGGCATGATGAATATCAAGACGGCAAACCAAACCATTCTTGAAGCATCGTTATTGCCTACGCCCCGTGCGCTGTGGGACAGCTTTTTGGTACGAGGGGGGAACTCTCCTGCTTGTTTGCCGATTCCAACGTTATGGGCAAGTCCATCCTTGCCGTGCAGATAGCCGACCGCATCGCCCGAACCGACAATGTGCTGTATCTGGACTTTGAACTGTCCGAAAAGCAGTTCCAGCTCCGCTATACCAACGAGCATGGAGAGCTCTCTACACCTTTCCCGACAAACTCTATCGGGTGTCTATTGACTGCAACCAGCTTTTGGATGCCAACTTTGAGGAAGCTATCATAGGCGGCATTGAACAGATGGCTGTGCAGACCGACTGCAAGATTTTCATCATTGACAATCTTACCTACCTGTGTTGCGCCATGGAGAAAGGCGATGCCGCAGGACGGCTGATGATTCAGCTGAACAATCTCAAAAAAGAGATATGCGCTCTCTATCCTTGTCCTAGCACATACGCCCAAACGCTCTTTGGATTGTCCCATCACATCCAACGACCTTGCCGGAAGCAAACGGCTCTACAATTTCTTTGACAGCGTGTTCACCATTGGAAAAAGTGCCCAAGACGGAGGGCTTTCGCTATGTGAAGCAGCTTAAAAGTGCGCTATGGCACGTTCTCTCATGATGCGGATAATGTAATCGTTTACGAGATTGACCAGGTGGATGCTTTCTTGCAGTTCGTGTTCAGGGGCTATTCCACGGAAAAGGAACACTTGAAAAAATTGGGCGACAATGAATCAAGCCAAAGGGATTGCCAAATTCTGCAACTCTCCCAATCGGGCAAGTCCGTCAGGGAGATAGCCTCACAGGTGAATTGTGGCAAGTCCACCGTAAACCGTATCATCCAGCGCAGCAAAGAGAGTAAAAACGCAGGTGTCCCAAGTGTCCCACTGTCCCAACCCTTAGAGTGTGGGACAATGGGACAGGATGGGACAGCCGACAATCAACCATCAAAAACGGACTAAGCTATGGGCAATTATTCATTACAGAAGTATAAAGGAACGGCAACACGGCATACCTGCCCCAAATGCGGAGACAGGCATTCTTTCGTCTATTACGTGGACGAAAATAAATGTGCCGTTGCATCCATCGGTCGGCAGATGTAACCACGAAAGCGGTTGTGGGTATCACTACACTCCGAAAGAGTATTTTCAAGAGCATCCTGAACACAGAACTACCAATGATTTCTCTTTTGACAGGCAAAGAGCAGAGCAGACGAAAGTGAAGCAGCAAAGTAAGCCGACAGCCATCGGCTATATTCCCCTCACTATGTGGAGAAGTCGCAAAGCGAGCGTAGCAATTTCTTCCGTTTCCTCTTCACACTCCTTACTTCCTACTATGGCGACAAGGCGAAAGAGCTGTTGAAGCGGTTGTTGGAGGAATACCGTTTGGGGCTACCCGTGACGGCTCTGTTATCTTTTGGCAGATAGACAGGACGGGCAAGGTACGCACGGGAAAGGTGATGCAGTACAATCCCGAAGACGGACACCGTATCAAGGGAGGACAGACATCGGCAGTGAACTGGATACACAGCATATTGAAAAAGCAGCGTGTGTTGGCAGAGGATTGGGCAACTATCCCAATGCCTTTTTCGGGGAACACTTGTTGAAAACGCATCCCGACAAGGTGGTGGTCTTGGTGGAATCCGAGAAGAGTGCCGTTATCGGTTCTGCTATCTTCCCCGATTATGTATGGCTGGCTACGGGTGGTAAGAGTCAGATGAGAGAAGAGAAACTCCGTGTACTGTCAGGGCGAACCGTGCTTCTCTTTCCCGATGCCGATGCTTATGCCGAGTGGAAACAGCGAGCCGAGAGCATGTACTTTTGTAAGGTGGTGGTTTCGGACATCATCGAAAGGAATGCCACCCCGAAACAAAAAGAAGCCCATATCGACATAGCCGATTGGATTATCTTTCAGATACGGGAGGGCAAGGTGATGAGTACAGCCAACCACTTGGTCGAGGCTGAGAGAATCCTCCAGCGGATGATAGAGAAGAATCCCGTCCTGCAAAAACTGATAGACGATTTAGACCTTGTGCTGGTCGGTGCATCTCCAATCGGCAACGATGATGAAAAACCTCCCTGACGGAGGAGAGCGGAAGCCGTAGGCTGGAGTTTGCAGACAATGGCTTGCCATTGATATAGCCCACTATAACTACACGCTCCGCTTACGTAGTTGTGGGCTCTCCCGAGGGATTAGGGTTTTACCCTAATGACCCACTCAGGGCGTTTCTCCCCTGAGAACCCAGAGCAAAGAGTGACCCTCTCTTTGCAATCTCCGCTTATGGGTTGCACCCCTAAGAACCCCATGCGTTTACGGACAGCGGAAAAGCAAACAATAAAGTACAAACCAAAAAACAAGTATCTATGGCAACAAAATCAAGCATACATATCAAGCCCTGCAACATCGCATCGAGCGAGGCTCACAACAGGAGGACTGCCGAATACATGCGCCACATCGGAGAGTCCAGAATCTATGTCGTTCCTGAACTATCCACCGATAACGAACAGTGGATAAATCCCGACTTCGGCAGTCCGGATTTGCGGATGCATTATGACAATATCAGACCCAGATGGTAAAGGAAAAGACCGGACGTGCCATGCAGGAAAAGGAGCGTGAACGCAAAGGCAAGAACGGTAAAATAGTCAAGATTGCGGGATGCTCCCCCATACGTGAAGGAGTGCTGCTTGTCAGGTCGGACACCACACTGGCAGACGTGCGTAAATTCGGTGAGGAGTGTCAAAGACGCTGGGGAATCACACCGCTGCAAATCTTCCTGCACAAGGATGAAGGGCATTGGCTGAACGGTCAGCCGGAAGCGGAAGACAGGGAAAGCTTCAAAGTCGGGGGACAGATGGTTCAAGCCGAACTATCATGCCCATATCGTTTTCGACTGGATGAACCACGAAACAGGAAAGAGCCGAAAGCTCAATGACGATGACATGATGCAGATGCAGACCCTTGCATCCGACATCCTGCTGATGGAACGCGGGCAGTCAAAGGCTGTCACTGGTAAGGAGCATCTGGAACGGAACGACTTTATCATTGAGAAGCAGAAAGCTGAACTGCAACGCATGGATGCAGCCAAACGGCACAAAGAAGAACAGATAAATCTTGCCGAGCAGGAACTGAAACAGGTGAAATCAGAAATACGCACTGACAAGTTAAAGAAGACAGCCACCACGGCAGCGACAGCCATAACTAGTGGAGTTGCTTCTCTTTTCGGGAGTGGAAAACTGAAAGAACTGGAACGTGCCAACGAAAAACTGCAAGACGAGGTTTCAAAACGGAACACCAATATTGAAAAATTGCAGAGCCAAGTACAGCAGATGCAGAAACAGCATGATACGCAAATCCACAATCTCAGAGAAATGCACAGGCAGGAACTTGACATGAAAGAAAAAGAACTGTCACGGCTCGCCAGAATCATAGACAAGGCTTTCAGGTGGTTTCCGATGTTCAGGGAAATGCTGCGCATGGAAAAGTTTTGTGCCATGCTGGGATTCTCTAAAGAAATGACTGAAAGTCTTATAGTCAAAAAAGAAGCCCTGAAATGTAGCGGTAAAATCTATTCCGAGCAACACAGGCGGAACTTTGATATAAAGGATGATATTTTAAGGGTGGAAAATGACCCTGACGATGAAAGCAGGCTGAACCTGACAATAACCAGGAAGCCGATTGCCGACTGGTTCAGGGAGCAATGGCACAGGCTTAGATATGGAGCAAGAGTGCCGCAACAGGAAGAAAAAAAAAAAAGTAGAGGATTCAAATTATAATAGAAGCAATTTGATTAGTAATCTAAAAGCACTCCGATAACGATTAGAGTGCTTTTAGATTGTTTATCATTAATTATCAAAGCAAGTGCAGTTTAAGATTTTACTGAAGTTTGCATTAATAAAGAATATACTACAGCTGATATATGCGCAACATATTGTGACGCTTGTGATTCATTTCCCTTGAAATCCTTAACAAATACCGCTAAGGTATAACTGATATTATTAGGCAGACATATATAGGCAACATCATTGTGAGCTGCAAGAACACCATTTTCATTAACATCACCTGAACCTGTCTTATGCGCTATAACAACCCCTTCTTTATCAAGAAGTGGAGCTGCTATCCTATCTACACCTGTTTTGCATTCTTTTAACGTATTCTTAATGAAACTTTGTTTCTCATCATCGATAAGACCTTCAGTAAACAAACGATTCATCAACATTGCAGCACCAAGAGGAGATGTATAGTTAGAGTAAGCCTTGTTATGGTCAGCCGACATTTCCTCTTCCGTATAAGCTATCTGAAAACTTGAACGAGGAATGAGTGTGGCTATAAAACTATCTGTTTGAGCGACATTAACCATATCCTTAAACATAAGGTTGCTTGCATTGTTGTCACTCTGAGTAAGAGTATAACGCAGCAAATCTCTCACTGTCAATGATATGACTGGCCCTGAATAATCTTTCAGCATAGGACTCCAAGTCTTTGGGTCAAGTTTATCCCTATTTATATTTACTAAGGTATCAAGTGAAATTCCTTTATTGTCAAAGTCATTACAAAGAGCTAAAAATGCCTGATGAACCTTAAACACACTCATCATAGGATAAACACTCTTATTATTGACCTTAACCGTATCTCTGTTATTAACAATAACCGCCACACCAATTTCGCCAGGACAAGCTGAGACAATTTGAGAAATGCTATCAGTCAAAACATTTGTTAAAGGAGGATTTGCGCTATCTTTTGTCGCTGATTTATGGAACAATGAAAATACCAAGATGAAAATGCAAACTAAAGCTATACTCAAAACTACGATTTGTTTTTTTCTTTTTTTTCCATGTTTATATTATTTATATTTGTTTGACGAGAATATCTTTATTTGCCGACAAAGGTACATAACTTTACGGAAAAATATGTTTCTAAAATATATAAATAGACAGCTGTGGGGAAAATGTGGGGAAAAATTAGATAATTAAAAAGGCTAAATGACTGGAAATAATCACTTAGCCTTTTAATCCGTACCCAGACCCGTACTTCGTAATTGCTGCGCCCATCATTCAAGACTGTCAAATCGGGTCTTTCCTGTCAAGCCAATGATGCCTATGCGTATGCCAAACACATGGATTACGGATTTCTCGTTCCGTGAACAAACACTTTATCCGCAACTCTGCTATGTGGTGTATTGGCTTAACTCCATTTCTATGGGCAACACTTTTGTTGCAGATTTCAAGCAGCTTTTATCGAAATACCCATCAGTAAGAACTCGTTTATTAGGCTTTCCTCATAATTGGGAACAAGAGCCTTTGTGGAGATAAAATAATTGCCCTGTTTCTTAAAAAGCACTGGGGCAAACCAGCTCCGTCTTTAATTGTTTCCAATAAATGGATTGTTTCAAGCCCCTATAGAAAGAGAACAAAAATTCCTGTGTGAAAATTAATCTACGACAAGGAGCAAGCAAGGAGCAATATCAAACAAAAATCAATACCTTTGCAGTACATATGAGATAGACCAAAACAAAAGTGGAATATCGGAAACGAATAGCAAGGAAAAGAGAAGAAACGACCCAAGTTGATGTCCTTTTTGAGTTAATAATCAATAAAAGCGTTAAATCTTCACCTTTTAGAATGTGCAATTAAAAATAACAACCATATTTCTGACTTATTATCTATAAAATATTGAGTAATAATCGGTTGTAAATACAAATAATGTAAATCCCTCACAAGCATCAATATTTCAAATGGCGTGATGAGTATTGGAGATAATGCTTTTGAGGGATGCGTTTCCCTCAACAGTATCAAAATTTCAGATTCTGTAACAAGTATTGGGGACTACGCCTTTGGGGAATGTGATTCCCTTTCCCCTCAAGTCAAATCCGACATCATTCAACGCTTTGGGGAAAATGTCTTTTAAACATAATAGTAAACCCGTTGGCGGAATTAATTTAAGTTGATAAACATGAGTAAAAAGTTGTACATGTCGCTGATTTTTAGTAACTTAGTGGTGTTCAAAACATTAAGTTCAAACCATCGTATGTACAACCTTTATACAAAATTTCGTCAAAATACTCGAGATATGCAAGCAATTCTCTGAAAATCTCGTCAATGAATTCGGGTAATGTTCCACGTCGTGGTCCTGTTCCCAAGTTTTCGGATTTGGAAGTGGTGGCGCTATCCCCTGACGGCAGAGACCGAGAGCATTGATAGTGAGAAGTGGTTGTTCGACTATAAATTGCAAGAATACAAGGACCGCATTCCCAATCTCATATCAAGGAGACAGTTCAATGACCGCAGGAAGAAAACGGCAGGCCTGTGTGAGGAACTGCGCAAGCGGATTGCCATGGAAATGGATGGCGGAGAGAACAATTCTTTGTTGACTCCAAGCCGATAGAGGTTTGTAGGGTTGCAAGAGGAAAACGTTGCAAGATGGGACGTACCGGCAATTTCTCGCAAGCTCCCGACTTCGGCTTCTGTGCTTCGCAGAACACTTTTTATTTTGGTTATAAGTTACACGCTCTCTGTGGGTTAAGTGGAGTTATCCATTCCTATGATCTGTCAACAAGGCAAGTGTGGCTGACCTCCATTATATGAAGGATGTAAGACATACTTATCACCACTGTAGCATCTATGGTGACAAAGGGTATATTGGAGCTGACGTACAGCTTGACTTGTTCGAAACCGCACACATAAGACTGGAGTGTCCGTATCGGCTCAACCAAAAGGACTGGAAACCGACATTCATTCCGTTTGCAAAGGCAAGAAAGAGATTCAGACAATATTCTCACAACTTACAGACCAGTTCTTGGTCATCAGAAACTACGCGAAAATAACGAATGGTTTGTTTGCCGAATCATTGGCAAAATTAGTGCACTTACCATTCTGCAATACGTAAACTTCATTAACGACAAGCCCATTGGCAGAATTAAGTATGCACTAAATTAATTCCGCCAACAGGTAATAGTAATTGAGTCGTAAGCGTGGTCTGTCACGCACCTTCGCAACTGGTGAACGGCAATGCTCCGTTTTTTAGGCCACTTTTTAACCCCAATCGGTCATTAGAAAAACGACCGATTGGGGTTAAATTTGGTTCTTCCGGAAAATGGAGTGATTCGACGTGGACACATAGAAGACAACTTGAACAACTTTTACAACAAGTAACAACTCTTTCGGTAAGCCATGAGCAGAACTGAGCTTGCTCAAGTTATGCCATGGCGAGAAAGAGTGCCATGTAATGGAACAGCTTCGCGCGGACATCGACTCTTCGAGGCCCATGCTGACCAAGGGTTGTTGCAAGGGAAACAACTATGAACAAAACTTATCACTCGATTTTTCAGATGAACCTTTTTTATGTCTTAAAAGTCAAGAATTATGCTTTAAAGTAGAAAATAATTCTTAGAACAGGAAAATATTTGTCGCTTTAGGAAACTTTCTCACATAAAAGCTATATCTTTGTAACATGAATACTCTGAAATAAAACAGTAATGGCTGAAAATAAAGCTCTAAATCGAATTAAAGTTGTTTTGGCCGAGAAAGGGAAAAGCAACAAATGGTTGGCTGAAGAATTAGGGAAAGGTCAAGCTACGATTTCCAAATGGTGTACAAATGCCGCACAACCAAATTTGGAAAATCTTATAGAAATAGCCAAATGTCTTGAAGTTAATGTGAATGAACTGATACGAATGGAATAGAATGGTAAAACAGGATGGTACAATGATTGGGAAAAGTAAAAGTCCATATACTGCAGCCTTGACTGGTGGGGGATTTCTTTTTAATGAAACTCTCATCTTGTTGCCTTTACTCCAAGCCGAGCACAGCGAGGAACTGCTCCAAGAAGAAAAGGTGAACAATAATGTGCTGCATATCAACGCCGAGACTTCCCGAAAGAAAGTTATCACGGAGATAAGGCGCAGGTACCAAGCCGTCTCACTTTCCTTTTGGACTAATTTCATTGGAATGAGTGATAGCGACAAGGTTGTCGCCCTGTTTTATGTGATTCTCAAAACATACAAGATATGTTTCGACTTCCATGTGAATGTAACCATGCGCAAGTGGAATAGTATTTCGAAGAGCTTAGCCAAGGAAGACCTTATGATGGAGTTCAATGAAATCTCTGCCAAAGACGAGTTTGTTGATTCATGGAGTGACTCCACTAAGGGTAAAGTTGCAAGTGCATACCTCACCATCCTCAGGAAGGTAGGAATGCTGACCAATGAGAACCGTCTTCATTCCCTGGCCTGCAACAATTACGACTACTACCTGGCAAAGGGAGAACCATGGTTTTTGGAAGCCTGCCTCCTGCAGCCATACGAAATAGAAAACATAAAGAGATCTATGTAATATGACGATTAAAGAACTTGATGATAAACTGAACAGCTCTGGCTTCCAAGACACGGAGAACGGCGACCTGTTCTATAACTTCTTCATCTACCAATATCCGGCAGAGGAGGAGTATGACATCCGTCGGCAGATACAGGAGTTTAAGGCGAATCTCATTCGCCCTATCAACTATGTGGATGTGCTTACGCTGAATCTGTTTGAGGAGTTTTGCAATTTTCTCAACCAGAAGAAGTTCCTGCGTCATCCGTCCATGCTGAAATACCTGTTGGAGAAAGAGCAAAACGATCCGTCCAAGGCACAGAACACCCAGGACACACTTGCTCGTAATGCTCATTCTCCAGAGTTTGTACAGTACATTCACAGGCGTATCATCGACCATATCACCATCAAGGACCAATACCGTCGTCCATACGTTTTCTTGTATGGCATCGGCAGTATGTTTCCATATCTGAGAGTCAACGAGTTTCTTGCCCTCTATGAGGACTACAACGAGACCGGGAAGTATAAGATTATCGTCTTCTACCCAGGACATCGTGACCAGAACTCTTTCCGTCTGTTCGATACGCTCCCAGACAATCATACCTATCGTGCAACCCTACTTATCAATGAGTAACTTATGAAACTGAAAGATTTATATTGCAAGCCCATCGACCGTGCTGTCAATCCTGCCGTCAGCGCCACCAAGTTTGACCCAGAGACAGAACGAATCGAAATACAAGAATATGTGTTTACGGATGAGATCATCAATGGCCTCTTCCGCATACTCGATGCCATTAAGAACAACAAGCCATACGACCATGTTGGAATCTGGATTGACGGCTATTATGGTTCGGGTAAGTCTCACTTTCTGAAATACCTCGACTACTGTATCACTCCATCAACCCGTGAAGATGCTGTTTCTCGTTTGCTCGAAGCTGTGAAAATCATCGATCCACTTGATGAGAAGCACAACCTCAATTTTGATTACGACGAGTTGCTCACTATCGCCAACTGGCTGAAGCGTGCCACTATCGACACCTGCATCTTCAACCTCGAAACCAGCTACGACAATTCTACGGACAAGAAGAAGGCTTTCCTTCACGTATTCTGGAACGAATTCAATGGCAAGCGTGGCTTCAATAAGTTCAATATCACCTTGGCACAGAACCTGGAAAAGCCTCTTGCCGAGAAGGGCGTTTTCGAAGCCTTCAAGGATCGCATTGCTGAGGAAGGTGGCGACTGGAATGACCCTGCAATGGCTGCCGACCTAATAGACAACGAGCTGGATTGGGTGTTGGATATTGCCAAAGAGCTTGTCCCTACCCTCTCTGTAGATAGCATCCGTGAGCGCATCATCAAGCGAGACACCAATATGAGCATCGACCGCTTCGGAATGGAATTAGCATCCTATCTGAAAGATAAGGGCGATGACTACCGTCTTATTCTCCTTGCCGATGAGGTGAGCCAGTTCATCAACAAGGAGCGTGACCGCTATCTCAACCTCCAGGAGATTATCACCAAACTCTCTGAGGCTTGCGACAACAAGGTATGGGTGGCTTGTACCGCCCAGCAAGACCTTTCTGAGATTATGGACGATTGCCACATTGCAGAAGAGAAGGATAAGGAAGGCAAGATCAAGGGACGCTTCGAGGTGAAGGTTTCCCTGAAAGGTACACAACCAGAGGTGATTACCCAGAAGCGTATTCTCGACAAGAAAGAGGAAGTGAAGCCTGAACTTGCTGCCATCTACAACAAATATAAGGCAGGTTTCGACCTTCAGTTCAAACTACCAACATCCTATAGTAGCTACGAATCACAAGATGATTTCGTGGACTACTACCCTTTCGTGCCTTATCAGTTCAAGCTGATTATGCAGGTATTCAACTCGTTCCTCAATCTTGGCTATGTAGCCAAGGAGGTAAAAGGTAACGAGCGAAGCATCATCAAGGTGATCCACTCTACTGCCAAGACGAATGCAGATGCTGAGTTGGGCAAGTTCATCTCTTTCGATGAACTCTATAATAATATGTTCGAAGAAGGATTGCAGGCTCGTGGACAAAAAGCAGTAGATAATGCTTTGCGCATGGCTCGTACCTATCAGACCGACCGCCCAGAGCGCACCCGTCTTGCCGTGAGAGTAGCCAATGTGCTCTTTATGATCTGTAATATTTCACAGACCGACCAGCTGGTCTTCCCTGCCACATTGGATAATGTGACCTCACTTCTTATCAACGATATGGAGACCCCTCGCCTCAACATCAAGAACGAGGTGGAAAAGGTGATTGAATTCCTTTGCGACAACAACATCATCCGTCGTGAGCAGGGCAAGAATGGTGCACCCGAGACCTACGCTTTCTATAGTGAAGAAGATGAAGGTGGCTCAGCTCATTCAGAGCCAGGTGGTTGACAACAATACCCAGGCAGATCAGCTGAAGGAAATCTTCAACAGATACATTACAGCCCTCCGCAACAAGGAGCAATTTAAGACACGCAGCTTCTCTGTTGGCCTCACCATCAAGCAGCGCACCTTCCTCAGCAACAATCCAGATGTGCAGGTAGAGTTTGTAATGGATGCGGATTACGAAAGTGCTGAGCAGTTGGCTTTGCAGAACAGCTATGCGAACCGCATGGTTTATTATGTAGGTCCTCAATATCGTGACAATAAGCGTCTGTACAATGCCTTCTACTGGTATTGCCAAGCAAATCGCTACATGGCAACTCCGGTAACAAGCGAGGACAATAAAAAAACACGTGACGAGTTTGAGAAACGTGCCAATGAACTTTACAATGGACTCATCAAAAAGGAATTTGAGAAGATTCTCGACACCTGTCCCATCATCTCTGGCCTCAGCGTGATAGATGAAGTCGAGCTGGGACAGAAGCGTGGCAACGACCGCTATCGTGTGGCGATGGATAAGCATCTTTCCAGCATCTATACCAAGGCGAACCTGGTGGATTATCCAAGCATGCCTCGCACCACGGAGCAGTTGAAGAAGGCTATTCTCCGCATTGTCAACCCTGGCGACTACGATGGAACGAATGCCGTACTTACCGATGCAGAGCATGAAGTAGAGATTTATCTCAACAAGCAGTTTGCCGAGGTAAATGTTTCTGATGTGCTTGCCAAGTTTGCCAAGGCTCCATACGGATGGGACAACATCTGTACGCTGTATATCATCAATGAGCTTGTACGTCGTCATAACCGCGACTACTCTTACTCAAACAACCCGAACGTTGAGACGCAGACTGTAGCAAGCCGCATCGTCAGTGAGTCAAACAAGTTTACGCTTCGTTTGGCCAAGGTCATCTCTCCGCAAGTAATTCAAAATTTCATTGCTGCATGGAAAGAGATCTTTGGTATTTCTGCTGCACCAAGCTCTACAGACAGCACCCAGCTCTTTCGTGCCTGCCGCGACATAGAGAGCGACCGCAGTCTTGCCAAGTTCATCAAGGGCTATAAGGGTATTGAGCAGCAGATAGCAGGCTATCAATTCTGTCAGCCTATCCGTGAGGCCATCGATCTCTTCGAGTCATGGCTTAACGAGCGTGACCCGCTGAAGTTCTTCAACCTTATCATCGCAGCAAAGGATGAAGCAAAGGGGCTCATTGACAAGTGCAAAGAGGTGGTTCAGTTCACTCATGATCAGCTTGACACATACAAACAACTCATCCAGTTCCAGGACGACAACCAGTATAACTTCCCGTTCGTTCCGATGGAGATGCAGGGAGCGGTAACAGATTTCTGCAAGCTGAAGAATGATCCTTGGCCTATTTCTGGCCTTCGTGGTTACATCAAGCTGCAACGCCAGTTATCAGGTATATTGGATGGTGTACGTAAGGAACTCCGTGAGAAGATCAAAGCTGCCTATAATGATATGTTCGACTATCTGAAGCAGGTGGCAGAGAAACAGCATGTTCCTGAGAGTGTACTGTCTGACCGTGAAACCGTTATCCTGGTCAAAACCACCCCTACCAATATTCTTGTACTGCAGAACAACACCAATACAGATACGTTCTATCAGGAGCAGGTGGATAAGATTATGTCTTATAATCCTCCACTGCCAAAGCCTGATGAAGACGAGGACAGCCCAACTCCAGTTAAGCGCATCCGCAAGGCTTCTTTGCTGACGAAGACAAAGTTGCCAATCACGAATGCGGAGGATATAGAACGCTACCTGGAAGGTCTGCGCCAGCAACTCGAAAAGCTGCTGGTTGACCAGGATGGCGTAATGATTGTTAAATAACAAAACATTGCAAGAAATCACACTAAAAGGTATACGCCATATACCATTTAAAGCGTTTTCTTGCAAAATAGCTATAAGCGCATGGACAAAATACAGAAAATAATGGCACGATGGAATGCTCTTTTGCCTCTTTCAGAAAGAGATAGAGAGCTACTAAGCCGTCGCTTCACTATAGACTTTAACTATAATAGCAATCACATAGAAGGAAATACTCTGACATATGGACAGACAGAGATATTACTTCTCTTTGGTAAAATTGTAGGCGAAGCAGAAGCCAAGGATGTACAAGAGATGACTGCAAGTAATGTAGGACTGAAAATGATGAAAGAAGAAGCTCAACTAAAAGACATTCCGCTAACGCAGCATTTTATCCGAACGTTGCACAAAACGCTCTTGCGTGAAGATTATACGGTTTTCAGAAATCTGCCAGGTGGTCAGACAACAAGTTATACTATCCATGCAGGAATATACAAAACTCGCCCCAATAGTGTAATTACTAGATATGGAGACAGATTCGAGTATGCTTCACCTGAAGAAACACCTGCTCTAATGGGTGATTTGGTAGAATGGTACAACGAAGCTGAAAAATCAGGAAAATTCACACCTGTTGAGTTGGCTGCCATGTTCCACTATCGATACATTCGCATTCACCCTTTTGAGGATGGAAACGGGCGTATTGCAAGACTAATGGCTAATTATATTCTTTCACGTCATGATTATCCGATGATTGTTGTAAGAAGCCGAAAGAAAAATGAATATTTGGAAGCGCTCCATAAAACAGACCTTACGGTAGGCGCTGCGCCTTCACTTGGCGCACATGCATCAAAGAGAGAGATACAACAATTTTTGACGTATTTTTCCAATTTATTCATAGAAGAGGTTTCATATAATATTAGCTTCTTAACAGAAAGAGGAGAAAACGTTTGGTGGTTTGATGGTGAACGTGTCAAATTCCGATCTGCCACGACAAGCCAGTTGCTCAACTTGATGTATTCGAATCCGGATATCACCATTCCATGTTTATCTGAAAACATTGGGATAAATATCGCTTCTGTCAATAAACAAATAAAGCAATTGACAACTAAAGGATATATTCAACGAGCCTCTAATGGCAATTGGAGATTAATAATCACTCCTTCCATATAACAACCCAATTATACATTATCTCCCGTGGACACAAATAGAATCAAACGCTTCGCTACCGAAGCACGAAATATATTGAAAGCCGGTATAGCTGCCAAGATTACTACGCTTGGCTTCGACAAGAACGGCAATGTAGCAGAGAAGAACAAGCCTCAGCTGATGCAGGGCGGTTCTCTCTGGAATGAGCAGTTGCAGACAGAGGGCTTCTACTATCAGTGGATGTCCCTCTATAACCGTATTCAGCAGAAAGGTATCAGCGAGGTGTATGAGGAAGCTGCCTACACCTGGTTCAACCGCCTCTGCGCCATCCGAATCCTGCAGAAGAACAATCTCTGCAGTCCGGTTCTGACGTATGCTGATGCAGCACGCACTCCTGTCATCGTGGATGAAGCCCGACAGGGACGCATTCCGCAGATGAAGGAAGAGTTGCGCCAGCGACTTGTGGAACTCCTTGATGACGACACCAAGGTGACAGAGCAGTTTGCCATCCTCATTACAGCCTGGTGCCACGATAATCCAATCATCAACCAGTGTTTCGGCAGCATAGCCGATTACACCGAGCTGCTTCTGCCAAACAACATCCTGGCAGAAGGTGGTTTCGTGGACCTTTTAAATCATACCGAATTTATCACCGATGAAGACTTCCAGTCACCTGAGTTGATTGGATGGCTTTATCAGTTCTATATCTCTGAGCGCAAGGACGAGGTGTTTGCCAAGAAGGGTAAGTTCGAGGCTGACGAGATTCCTGCAGCCACCCAGATCTTCACCCCTAATTGGATAGTGAAGTACATGGTGCAGAACACCGTAGGCAGAATCTATCTGGACAACAATCCATATGAGACTCAGCTGCAAAAGAAGTGGCAATATCTCGTTGAACCCTCAGAAAAGCCAGACGATAAGGCTTTGCTGAAGTACAACGAATTAGAGGACTTAAAGGTAGCCGACCTTGCCTGCGGTTCCGGTCATATTCTCAACGAATGTTTCGACCTGCTTTATGACCTTTATATTGCCGAAGGCTATGGTCGTGGAGAGGCTGTGGAGAAAATCTTCCGCCACAACCTCACGGGTATCGACCTCGACACCCGTGCCAAGCAGTTGGCAACTTTTGCCCTTTTGTTGAAGGCTTGTCAGAAGGATGCTGCATTTGCTGATGCACATATTCTTCCTCATGTGATGGATATGGCTCATGTAAGTCCGAAGATGGATGAAAAGACTTTGTCTGAGGCTTGCCTGGAGTTTATGGGTGGTTATGAAGATATGGCTGGCGAAATGCTGACTGAGGATTTTGAACTTCTCAAAGAAGCAGAAGACCTGGGCAGCATCATGTGCTTTAACAACGACAAGGAGTATCTGTCCATGCTCCGCCACCAGTATGCAGAATGGACAGAGAATGGCACGGATGATTGTCCGGAGAACATCAAGCTGTTGTTGCCAGGCGTCAAGGTGATTCTTGCCCTTACAGAGAATTATCATGCACTGGTTATGAACCCTCCATATATGGGTGGCGGCAAGATGAATTCCGTATTGAGCAAGTATGTAAAGGACAACTATGAAGAGGGCAAGGCTGACCTCTTCTCTGTTTTCATGCAGATGGGCATGGAGCATCTTGTTGATGGCGGCAAGATGGCGCAAATCAACATGCAGAGCTGGATGTTCCTCTCTTCATTCGAGAAGTTGCGCAATATCTTCCTACACAATTACATCATTGACAGCATGTTGCATCTGGGCCCTCGCACCTTCGATGAGTTGAGTGGCGAGGTGGTACAGAACACTGCCTTTGTACTGACCAAGCCTCACGATCCATATGGTGGAATCACCTTGTCAGAAGTAAAGGCTTTGCCGAAATCTGAGCAAGAGGTTTGGAAACAAAGATTTTACGAAGACACCGAAAAGGATATGGATGAATGGTTCCTCGGAAACCCTAAGGGCATCTACTATCGATTGGTAGATGGCAAGAACTGTGCTGATAAGGAACAGTTATTCCTTGCCAATAAGGATAGAAATGAGGATGGTAAGCATATTTATTATCCTAATGTGGAGCAGCTTAATTTTGGCAAGATTCCAGGTGCGCCTATCGGCTATTGGGTTTCACCCAAAATTCAAGAGATATTTACATCAAATCTCGCGTTGTCTGCTGTTTGCAGTCCCACACAGGGACTAGCAACAGCAGACAACGCGAGATTTCTCCGCCTTTGGTTTGAGCCAAGCTACAGCCGAATCGGATTCGGCTGTGAAAATGCCGCGTTAGCGGCTCGCTCGCAAAAAAAATGGTTCCCATATAATAAAGGTGGCGGACAACGAAGATGGTATGGAAATCAAGAATCTGTTGTAAATTGGGAAAACGATGGATATGAAATTAAAAACTTTATGGATAATAAGGGTAAACAACGATCAGTTATAAGAAATCCAGAAAGATATTTCTGTCCATCAATTTCTTGGTCTGACATTTCATCAAATTCAAACTCATTTAAAGTATATCCTAAAGGATTCATATTTGATGTTTGTGGAATGAGTTGTTTTGAAGCACCTAATAGTCTAAATCTACTGGGTGTGCTAAATACAAATTCTATGCTGTTTTATCGCATTTTTTAAATCCAACGATGCATTTCCAAATTGGCAATTTCAAACAATTACCATACATGGAAGTTCCTTCGAAAGAATTTGACCAATTAGTTGAACAGAATATTGCCATCAGCAAATCCGACTGGGACGCCCACGAAACCTCCTGGGATTTCCAGCGCAACGAGCTTCTATCCATCGACACCTCCACCTATATGGAAAACATCGATTACAAGAAGGAGAAGCATTTCGAGGAAACGGGCGAACATATTGATCTCTCCCCTGCTACCCCAAAGTTAGGCAGCTTGGAATGGCGCATGGAGCAATACAAGAGGAAATGGGAGCGCAAGTTCATGCAGCTGCATAAGAACGAGGAAGAGCTCAACCGCCAGTTCATCGACATCTATGGCTTGCAAGACGAGCTGACTCCTGATGTTCCACTGGATGAAATCACTATCCTTCAGCAGGGAGAAATCTCGATTGAGTGAGAGCAGAGCCAAGCTTGCTTGAGCTATGCCGAGCGAAGAGAGACTCGACGAAGTCAAGTCTCGATTGAGTGAGAACTAAAGATAAAATAAGACAAATACAATTCGTCACCAACTTTGTGGCAAATAAAAAAGGGAATACCAATATGGCACAAGATAAGATAATAGAAATTTCTGATGGAGAGATGATGTTTGTTGATGATATGCGCAACATCATATCTACAGCCAAGGAACATACTTATAAAACAGCCAACTTAATGATAGTAGTTAGTAATTGGCTTGTAGGTAGGCGTATCGTCCTACAAGAACAAAATGGAAAAGATCGTGCGGAATATGGAAAAAGGATTATAAGCATAGCTTCGCAAGAACTTACTCGTTCATTTGGGAAAGGGTATGGAGAGACTACATTGAGAAATTATCGAAAGTTCTATTTGCAATTCTGCGATATGCAAATTCAGCAACCACTGCTTGCTGAATTCAAAAAAGGAAATCTGTCAATTCGGCAGTCACTGCTTGCCGAATCTGATGCTGACATGTTTGAACTTCGCCCACAATTATCATGGATGCACTATGAACGTTTGATGCGTGTTGATGACAAACAAGCACGAATTTGGTATATGAATGCTGCTGCTGACAACCAATGGAGTTATCGCACATTAGGAAGAAACATATCCACCCAATATTATTATCGCTTGATGCAGACTCCACCAAACCTGCAAAAAAAAGTGATTGATGAGATGGCCGATAAAACGAAGGCTTTTCAAAATGACAAATTAGATTTATCAAGAATCCAGTTGTTGCAGAGTTTCTAGGACTACCACAAAATAGTGCCTATAACGAAAATAAGTTGGAGAGTGCCATTATAAACCATATACAGGAGTTCATCATGGAGATGGGACGTGGCTTTGCCTTTGTTGCAAGACAGCAACACATTAGAACAGATATGGGAGATTTCTTTATTGACTTGGTGTTCTACAATTACGTATTGAAATGCTTTTTGCTTGTAGATTTGAAGATTGGGCAGATAACACATCAAGACGTAGGGCAGATGGATATGTATGTCAGAATGTACGACAAACTGAAATGTACTGAGGGTGACCATCCTACAGTAGGTCTTATTCTTTGCTCTGATACCAGTAAAGATATGGCCCAGTACTCTATTTTGAATGACAACAAGCATATCTATCAAGCCAAGTATCTAACTTTTTTGCCAACTAAAGAAGAATTGGCAAGAGAGATAGAAAGGCAAAAGGAAATCTTCAAATTGCAGCATGGAGAAGAAGAAAATAATAAATAATAATGTATTATTATGGCAGACAATAACAACACTCAACATATTGTATGGCACGATGATGCCATTATCAAGCAACTCATCAGCTATGCTGTAGGCTGCATGCTCGGACGCTACCGCCTCGACAAGCCGGGACTCCACATCGCCCACCCTAACCCTACGGACGAGGAGATTGCTCCTTACGAATACAAGGGCGAGACCTGGGAAATCGACGACGACGGCATCATGCCCCTCATGCCAAACGACTGTGGCTTCTCTGACAACGCCTCAGCCCGCTTTGCCGACTTCATCCGTGTGGCATTAGGCAACGAGGAGCATGTGGCAAACCTGAACTACGTGGAAAAATGCCTCGGCAAGACGCTGGAGCAATACTTCGTAAAAGACTTCTGGAAAGACCACAAGAAGATGTATCAGAACCGCCCTATCTACTGGCTGTTCTCATCCAAGAAGGGCGCCTTTCAGGTCATCGCTTACATGCATCGCATGAATGCCTACACCGCAGAGCGAGTAAGATCCAAGTATCTCCTCCCTTACATCGAACATCTGGAGTCAGAAATCGACAAGCTCAATGCTCGCCGTGCCGAACTCTCTACCAAAGAGACCAAGCAGCTACAGGCTCTTCAGAAGCAACTCGACGAGTGCCGTGAATACCACGAGCGCCTGCAGGTAGTAGCCGAGCAAGCCATCAGCTTCGACCTCGATGACGGTGTGGTGGTGAACTATGCCAAGTTCGGTGATATATTACAAAAGATAAAGTAAACAAAATATACGCAATGGATAAACAACAGATTGCAAATCTACTTAGAATACAACATGCAAGCAGGACAGATAAACTTGTTGTATTTGTCGGAGCCGGGGTTTCACAAAACTCCGGCATTCCAACGTGGAATAATTTGATTTGTTCTATGATGGAAGAACTTCCAAGTGAATTAAGCAAAGAAAATGATGTGCTTAAATTGGCACAAATGTATAAGGATTCACGTGGACATAAGGAATATATGGACAAGATCAAAAATGTTTTGCTCTATAATAAGACTGTTCCAAATCCATTGCATAAAAGCATTATTGCACTTAATCCGTGTCAAATTATCACTACAAACTATGATGATTTGGTTGAGCAAGAATTAGCCAATGAATTTAAGCAATATAACATCATTAGGGAAGACAAGGATATTCCACAAATGGAAAAGCAGCATTGTTTGGTAAAGATGCATGGAGATTATGCAACCGACAATATAGTTCTTACGGAGAAAGATTATTTTGACTATAAAAATAATTTTCCTCTGATAAGGGCTTTTGTGCAGTCCCTTTTTGCAAGTAAATTGGTGTTGTTCGTTGGTTTCTCTTTTGCAGACTTGAATCTGAAGATGATAATGAATGAATTACAAAATATTCTTTCAGAAGATATGCAGAGAGCTTATTTGTTATCTTATGACACCCCTGATGATATAACAAAAAAATATTTCGAGGAAAAAGGAGTCAATATTTTACATTTTTCAGAGGAAGAACTTGATAGTATTAATGGTGCTGCATATCCATCAAATACCTTGTCTGGTATAGGACAATACACAGACAAAACTCTTCATGCTATAAAGAATTATAGTGCCATATCAAAAGAAGATTTGGTACTATATCTCTATGAACGTATCAAGCCATATCTTAGTGAATTAAAAACTTTTGGTGACGGGTTAAGATGTTTTTTCCCAGAACCTGAAAAAATGTATTGGAACACACATTCCGAGGGACTACAGACAGGTTTGGAGTATTTTAAGAAAATGGCAAAAGAATTGAAAACAAATCAGGCAAAAAGAAACTTTCTTATTAAACATCCAACCATAAATGTGCGACAACTTCTACAGATAGCTTATTATAACTATCTGTATAAGATTGATGGTATAGAAATTATAGATAACAAGTATCTTCAAAATATTGATAAATATATAGGCTGTTCAACGCAGTACTATATCCATTGCTTTGATTCTGTAAATGTAAATAAGAAACTGAGGAGTTTGAGAACCCGTCAAAATACTTATACCATTGAAGATTTGGAGTTACCTTATGCATTGTATATGTTGGGTGATTATAGAGAAGCATATCGTATCTATGCCAAGTTGTTGCCATTATATTGGGAAAGACAAAGATATATATTGTATTTTATATGCAGATACAATTTATGGTCGATACGTCATGGGGTTTATTTCCAACTTGTACTCTCAAATGAATATGATGTTGACAAAGAAATAGAGTTAGCTACAAGTGAAAGTCTTGAAACTATTTTGGGTAATTTACCATTAGATGCTGAGATTAAGAGGATTTTTCAAGATTTGATTTCATTCAGATCTATAGGAAGTCATGCTCTAAGTACAGAGCATTTAAGGGAAGAAATATATCAGCAGAGAAAGTCAGCAGAGAAAGGAGGTTGCTCTATAAACAGCAATATTGTTCGACTCATGTCCTTATATGAGCGTGAGTCTATGTTTTCATGGGCGAACTATATCATTTGTGATAACAATAGCTATTTTAAATCTATTTGCGAAAACAACGCAATAGGTATTCTTAATAGCTTTGCTACTCCATCAGCAACTATGTTCGGAGGATTGGGTAGATGTACTAAAATTACGTCCTTAGATAACAACATGTTGAAATCTTTGATTTTCAGCATAGAGACAAAACGTCTTAAAGCTATTTTTAAAGGGTATGAAATTCGTTCTCTAAAAATCGACAATGATGGAATAGAGTATATAAATTTATGCCTTGGTGGATTAGCAGAAGAGCAAATACTGGCTTTCAGAGAGGAAGATTGCTTGTATAATCCTCTTCGAAATCTTTTACTTCTTGTGAGTAAATCTAAGGAAGAAAAAATAAACAAAAAAGATTTATATAAAGTACTCATTAAGTATCAATCGCAAAATCATTCTAGGCAGTTTGATAAGATCTTAATAGAAGAAATATTGGAAAACTATTCTCCTGATGAAGCCTCGGCAAAAGCTCTATTGTGGAAATTACTCTGTACAACTTCCGATTATCAAGAATATGCTCAATGCATATTCAACATAGTCGAAATTTTACATGATGCCAATATAACTTATGATGACTTTGGCTTTGATAAGTTGCAAAATAAGGAAAATATTGTTACAGAAATAAGTTTTATCTATTCAATAGTTACAGATGAGTTGCGGAATGAAATACGTGAGTTTTCTTTGTCGAAAATTGGAAATTTACATGATTTCATTTACTTCATCAAGCACAATGAAATAGAAAACTTTCCCATGGAGCGTTTTGAAGTTTTGTTAGAAAAAGATAAGAATGAACTAAGAGATGAAACCCTCTTCCTTCTTGCTGAAATAAGGAAAGATTCTCATTATGAACATCTATATAGTTATATTGATGAACTTGCGAAAGAGAATGACTACTTGCAATTTTATCTTTCTCCGTTTGATTATCCAAAACCTCAAATGGTAAAGATAGATTGGCTTTTATATTTTAATGATGAAATAAGAACGAAATTGTTTAAGAATGACATTTATAAGGAAACGTTAAAAAGATTTGTTCTTGATGGAAATATTTCCAAGAGTGATAAAAAATACCTAATGAAGTACTTATAAAATTCAAGATAAAAAGAAATGGCACAAGATAGAATATATAATTACTTCGAGCGCAATCCACAACTTCATGTGCTCTTCATCTTCGACAGAATGAACATCATCCAGAACGAGCTTGACGAGATGAAGGAATGGAAAGACGAGTATATATATAAAGTATTTGACGGGGCTTGGTTCAATGCCAAGTTTGCCATCGAGAATGATTGGAAGGACAAGCATGTAGTTCTGCTCTTCCCGGAACAGGTATATCCTCACACAGAGGATCAGCAGCTCAGCTTCCCCCTGCTTGATATGCTGAAAGCCAACATGGAATATAAAGAAGAAGACTATGCCAGCTTTATGCAGCAATATAATCTTCCAGAGAAATTCCGTAGTTTCGTGAAGAAGAACATTGGCGAAATCATGTCGTCTAAGGTAAGCAACATCCTTAATGGACATATCGATAGTACTTCATTTAGCGAAGATATGGTTTGCCGTGCCTTTATTTCCAATTATCTTGGCGAGAAGAAGCTGCAGGAATGGGAACAACTCATTATCAAGATGATTATTTTGGATGGAATAGCAGAAGAGAAAAAACGTACAGAATTCTGGTATAAGCTCAGTAAGAATTATGATGCATTAAAGGCTTTGTCAGAAAAGTTGGATAAACTCTTTGGCTTAACCCAAAACTTTAATGCCACCATCAAGATGCAAAACGTGGCAGAGAGCTTGAAGTACAATAGTATCACGCAACTTTTAGACGCGGTGCCAGGCGATACCTACAAGCAGTACAAAATCAGCAGTTCGGTAGTTCTTGACCAGGTGAACAAAATCTACGAATTGGGAACCCACGACCGTCAATTATCAGAAAGGTTTGCACAGGCAATGACCGCATTGGCATCTAACATCAAGGAAGAGGAGATCATCAGACTCTATGGCATAGATGCCAACTATTTCTACCTAACGGAGACACTATGCTGGCCTATTCTGAAAGAAGTCGTAGAGCAAAAACTGATGGCAGATCCAGAGCAAGTGAATGAGCGTATGCGTGAGCTTTCCTTGAAACTGCCTGTGAATAGTAACGTTCAGATTGCTATCCGATTCATCGAGCAATCTGCTCTGTACTATACTCAGGTAAAAGGTCTTGGTACTCTCAAATTAAATAGCACAAAGGAATATGTGGACATATATACATCTGAGTTTTATCTGGTAGATACATATTACCGTCTGACGCTTGAAGCATACCACGAACTCATAACCAAAGAATGTCCCATTGAGCAAACTCTGACTTCTGCAAAACGGCAGTTGGACTTGGGGTACGCCAAAATCAGCAACATCCTCAATATAGAATGGTTAGCATGTGTAGAGGAAAAAGGGAATTGGTTTACAGAGACAGGCTTGAAGCGACAGGAAGATTTCTATGCCAACGAGTCTGATGGCAGTGTGAAACAGGTAGTCATCGTAAGCGATGCATTAAGGTATGAGGTCGCGAAAGAGCTGATGCAAAAACTTGCCAAGGAGAAACATATTGCCACAATAGGAGCCTATCAAGCTATGCTGCCTACGGAAACCAAGTATTGCAAGCCTGCTCTTCTTCCTCATCAGTCGCTGGAGCTGAATGATACGGATATAATGGTGGATGGCGCGGTGTTGACAACTACCGACCAACGTACAGTACATTTGGGGAAATACTGTGACGGGGCTATCTGTGTCCGTTATGAGGACGTGATGAATAGCGACTCACAGTCTATGCGTGAACTGTTCAAGCGACCATTGGTTTATATCTTTCATGACACAATTGATGATGCAGGACATTCACAAAGTCCATTCGATGTAATCAACGCTTGTCGAAAAGCCATTGATCAACTTGCCGTGTTGGTAAAACGCCTGCATGCCACATGGAATGTTACAAATGTACTCCTCACTGCTGACCATGGCTTCCTCTATAATGACATGAAGTTTGAGAACAAGGATAAACATAGTATCGTGGAGTCTACCATAGAGAAAAAGACCCGGTATTATCTCACAGATAGTAATAAACGTGTGGAAGGCATAGTGAAATTTCCACTCGACAAAGTATCGTCCATCAAGAGTGCCAATCCCATCATGGTGGCCGTGCCTGAGGGAACAAACCGACTGGCGGCCCCTGGAGGTTACAACTTTGCCCATGGCGGTGCTTCTCTTCAGGAAACAATAATTCCTGTCATCAGGAGCGTGCGTAAGAAAGCGAACAAGACAGAAAAGGTTGGTGTAGCATTGATAAGTCATAACTTGAACATGGTGAGCAGTCGCTTGAAGTTTCAGATAATACAATCTGAAGCCGTAAGTATGACCGTGATGGAACGCAAGGTTATTTGCTGTATTTATAATGGTGACGAGCCTGTGACCCAAGAGAAGGAAGTGACATTGAATAGCACTGACGCAACGAACTTGAATAATCGACTGTTTGAAGTCACACTCAATCTAAATAAGTCTATCAATACAAGCATGTTACAGCTTAGAATTTACGATATAGATGACAAGCTTAATCCACTCGTTCGGGAAACGGTGAAGAACAACACAATGATAGAACAAGATTTTTAATAATGTATAATTATGGAGAGTAAGTTGGAAAACAAGATACTGGATGCTTTCATAGGCAAGGTGGTTAGAAAGGACTTGGCTTTCCTTGTAAAGGGCGGCCTTCCTGTACCTACATACGTTCTGGAATATCTCCTTGGACAGTATTGTGCCAGCGATGACGAGGATGTGATAAATGAAGGCATAGATAAAGTGAAACAGGTAATACAGAACAACTATGTTCACCGCGCGGAAGCAGAATCGGTAAAGGGACTGATACGCGAGAGCGGCAAGCACCGTATTATCGACAAGGTTACTGTAGTGCTGAATGAAAAGAATGATGAATATCAGGCAACCTTTGCCAATCTTGGACTGTCAGGTGTTCCTATCGGTACCGACTATGTGCGCCATAACCCGAAGTTGTTGAGCGGCAACGGTGTGTGGTGCATCATCACACTGGGTTATATCAGTGGCGAGAATATCAAGGTGAGATGGGAAATACAGACTTTGAAGCCTATTCAGATTTCAAACATCGACCTGCAAGACTATATCGACCAACGAAAGAACTTCACAACCGATGAATGGATTAACTTTCTGATACACACTGTGGGGCTTAATCCAGAGACAATGAACAGACGTGAGAAGTTCATCACGCTGGCTCGTCTTCTCCCTCATGTTGAGAACAACTTCAATTTCATGGAATTGGGTCCAAAGGGAACTGGTAAGTCTCATGTGTTCCAGGAACTGTCTCTTATGGTGTACTTGTAAGTGGTGGTGACGTAACCTCTGCCCGTTTGTTTGTGAAAATCCAAGGTAACAAGGAAATTCTTGGACTCGTGGGTTATTGGGATGTTGTGGCATGGGATGAATTTGAGCAGCAGAAGGGGCGTAACGTGGACGCTGTGCTTATCGATACCATGCAGAACTATCTTGCCAACAAGTCGTTCAATCGTGGTAAGGGTACACATGAGGCAAGTGCATCTATGTCTTTTGTGGGCAATACTAAGCATACTGTGCCATACATGCTGAAGAACAGCCATCTGTTTGAGAGTATTCCTACTTCCTTCATCAAGGGTGCGTTTCTTGACCGTATGCATCTGTATAATCCTGGATGGGAAATCAAGATGTTGAAAAAGAATAGTTTCTCTAAGGGGTATGGTCTTATCACAGACTACATAGCAGCCGTATTACACACTCTACGCAATGACGATCGTACGGCATTGCTGAATGATTATGCCAAGTTCGACGGGTCGCTTTCTGAGCGCGACCACCTTGCCATCCGTAAAACTTTCTCTGGCATGATGAAACTCATCTATCCTGATGGTAAGATAACGGATGAGGAAGCAAAAGAAATCATTGATTTCGCTGCAGAAGGGCGCAAGCGAGTTAAAGACCAGCTGTATATCATTGACAGCACTTTCTGTGCGGAACCAGCGAAGTTTGAATATGTTTGGTTGAAGACAGGCGAAACTGTAAAGGTGGAGACACTTGAAAACATCGAACATAAACCGATTAACAAGGATGCCGAAGACAATGACAAGGAAGAGAATTTGGAATTAAAACATTCAGGCTCACGTCCTCGCATTAAGCCATTAGTAGCCAAGACTATATCCATAAGAGAAAATCAAGGTGGAGTGACTTACAAAGACTTGTTCGGTGATTATTTGCGAACAGCAACGGAAATACACATTACTGATCCTTTCATACGTCTGCCGTATCAGATTGACAATTTGGTGGATTTCATACAAATGGTGAAAGATGTATCAACTATACAAGACACCGTCAGGATTCATCTAAGTACACAGAATGATGATGACGAGAAAGTGGCAGAGATGATAGACTCTTTCAACGACTTGGCAGATGAGTTGCTGCCGATGGGCATAGAGTTTACCTACGACTTCAAGGCAGATCATGACCGCTTTATTAAAACAAATACGGGATGGACCATAGCTCTTGGACGTGGCTTGGATATCTACGAGAAGTTTAGTCGATTCTCGCTTAGTCGCTGTAGTCAGAAGAATCGCCGCTGCAAAGCATTTAATGTTTCTATCAATAAAACAGAGAAGTAAAGGGAAATAGGAGAGGTTCTTGAAAATAAGATGCCAAAAGCAATAGAGTATGCTTCGCATGGCGAAAATGGAGCATTGCCGTTCACATCTCTGAACTTCTTACGTTAACCCCCTGACTTCGTCATTGCGTCACCCAAAAATCCTCATCAAAGAGTTTAGCTATTTTCTGATGCCTTGCCATCAGCATGGTTTGCGTATAAACCTCCTTGTTTAGAGGAAGCTTGATCTGTATCGTTGTGATTGTCTTTGCCAAATGCAAGCACCTTGTCCACGCTCATCTTAATCTCTGAGACTTTCAGCATGCGATCCAACTCCTTGTATACTTTCAAAGCCACAAAGCAGATGCATATATGGGCTTCAATACGTTTGCGTGTAAAATGAAACATGGAACGTATCTCTATCTTTGATTTCGCTATACGGAAGGCCCGCTCTACATGCCAAAGGTTGTGATATGCTGTGTATACATCCTGTATTGGTATATCCGTATTAGTGAGATAGCCTTTTAGACCGTCCCATTTGGAGTCATCGGCAATACGGTCATAGTTGATGGCGACTTTCACTTCACCATCCATAGACAAAAAACTTATTGTAACCTCTTTTTGTTGATGTTACCTTTCGTGAGCGCACCATGCTTGTAAGCCTTTTCCAACCTGCGTATTCCGTTCTCCTCGGTTATAGGCATCTTTCTTTGCACGGTCATCTGTATAGCCGACCAAGAGACGACGTCCGCCGCCTTTGTCATATTCAACCATCTGGCAGTTGCGCTTGGGTTGTTCCAATATCCAGTTTTTGACCTCCTGACTTTCATTCTTTATCTTCGCACCTATTATATACTTGTAACCGTGCGTCTCAAGTTCCGATATACTGGCATTGTTCATCAGTCCGGAATCTGCCACCACAACGAAGTTCTCCAAACCGTATTTGCTTACAAACTCGTTTATCGTCGGCAGCATCGTGTGGCCTTCATATTTGTTGCCCTCATGGATGCAATATGCTGGTGGATAGCCACCAAGGCTAACAAGCAGGCCGAGTATGATCTGAGGATTACTGTGACGTCCCTCTTTCGAGAAGCCTGTCTTACGCAATTCGTCCTCATAATCCGCTTCAAAGTAAAGTGTGGTGACATCATAAAACAACACGCCGATATTGCCACCAAACAATTTCGCAGTATGGCGCACGCTTATGTCCTGTACTATTTCGTGCTGATGACCACTAAGCTTGTCAAGATAGCGATAGATTTTGGATAGATCCACGTCCTCGTCAAAGTGGTTTTTCAGATATTCCACCGTAGCAGCCTTGCTCGTTGGATATGCCAAACGAGCCTTTACAAGCTTGCGGAACACTTCGTCATCAATCCTGTTGAAACCGATACGGTCAAATGTACGGTCCAATATCAGGTCACAACCATTGAGAAGGATATTGCTCACATTGGACAATACACGACGGACTTCATCACGCTCACGGTCACACGCCTCACGTTCCTCGCCGAAAAGGTCAAGCTGCGGATGGCGGCGTGATTTCTCTTTGGAAATCCATTCTTTTGCTTCATTCACAAGATTATCGACCTCTCCCTCATTATAGGCAACTCCAATTGTGACAAGTTCCTTCATCTTGCCACAAATTTTCTCGGCAACTATAACTCCGATATTGCCGGAACGATGTTTTTTCTTTCGGACAAACATAGTTAAAATACCTTTCGCGTCACCCAATATTAGGTGATGCAAAGATACAAAATATTGTTTGTCAATCAGTTATAAAATACGTGTTTTTTGAGTGACGAAGTCAGGAAATACGGGATGGACCATAGCTCTTGGACGTGGCTTGGATATCTACGAGAAGTTTAGTCGATTCTCGCTTAGTCGCTGTAGTCAGAAGAATCGCCGCTGCAAAGCATTTAATGTTTCTATCAATAAAACAGAGAAGTAAAGGGAAATAGGAGAGGTTCTTGAAAATAAGATGCCAAAAGCAATAGAGTATGCTTCGCATGGCGAAAATGGAGCATTGCCGTTCACATCTCTGAACTTCTTACGTTAACCCGTTGGCGGAATTAATTTAAGTTGATAAACATGAGTAAAAAGTTGTACATGTCGCTGATTTTTAGTAACTTAGTGGTGTTCAAAACACTAAGTTCAAACAATCGTATGTACAACATTTATACAACATTCGTCAAAATACTAGAGATATGCAAGCAATTCTCTGAAAATCTCGTCAATGAATCTGGTAATGTTCCACGTCGTGGTCCTGTTCCCAATGTTTTCGGATTTGGAAGTGGTGGCGCTATCCCTGACGGCAGAGACCGAGAGCATTGATAGTGAGAAGTGGTTGTTCGACTATAAATTGCAAGAATACAAGGACCGCATTCCCAATCTCATATCAAGGGAGACAGTTCAATGACCGCAGGAAAAAAAACGGCAGGCCTGTGTGAGGAACTGCGCAAGCGGATTGCCATGGAAATGGATGGCGGAGAGGAACAATTCTTTGTTGACTCCAAGCCGATAGAGGTTTGTAGGGTTGCAAGAGGAAAACGTTGCAAGATGGGACGTACCGGCAATTTCTCGCAAGCTCCCGACTTCGGCTTCTGTGCTTCGCAGAACACTTTTTATTTTGGTTATAAGTTACACGCTCTCTGTGGGTTAAGTGGAGTTATCCATTCCTATGATCTGTCAAAGGCAAGTGTGGCTGACCTCCATTATATGAAGGATGTAAGACATACTTATCACGACTGTAGCATCTATGGTGACGAAGGGTATAGGTTGGAGCTGACGTACAGCTTGACTTGTTCGAAACCGCACACATAAGACTGGAGTGTCCGTATCGGCTCAACCAAAAGGACTGGAAACCGACATTCATTCCGTTTGCAAAGGCAAGAAAGAGGATTGAGACAATATTCTCACAACTTACAGACCAGTTCTTGGTCATCAGAAACTACGCGAAAATAACGAATGGTTTGTTTGCCAGAATCATTGGCAAAATTAGTGCACTTTACCATTCTGCAAGACGTAAACTTCATTAACGACAAGCCCATTGGCAGAATTAAGTATGCACTAAATTAATTCCGCCAACAGGTTACGTTAACATATATGGAGAGCTTCAGCAATACTCCTGCTTGAACCAAAGGCGATAGATGGGGTCAACTTCCGAAACATTTTCTGAAATACTTCGGCAAATATACTAAATATTACCCAAAGGTAAGTTACCCCAGGGTAACATTTAGTGATTGTTAGCATTCCATATCAGTCCTAGTAACTATTCAGCAATAGTGTAGGCACGCACCTCCTACCATCCTATAACGACAGGATGGTATGGATGGCTTGCAGTTGCGACTGGCCGTTTTTCCATGCAGTGTCAGCAATGGAATGTATGGAAAAGAAAGCGTCTGCTCCATTGTCAGACCTGAAAGTGCCGGACACTTTCTGCTTTATCTTCAGTTTTCGGATTCCTCTCTCGCTCGCATTGTTGTCGGGTGGAATTGCGGGATTTTCCAAGAAGTTGAATATGTAATCCCTGCATTTTGCGAGTCCCTTGCGAAGCCTCTCGAAGTTGGATCTTAGGTGGAGCAGGTTGGCTTTCAGCAGATCGTCAAGCTTGTCAAGCCAAGTTCTTTTTGTCAATGAATTCATTTGGCCGAGTGTTTCTCTCATGAATGGCTTGTCTAAACAGGCTTGCCACCTCTTTCGACCACTGCTGTTTCGGGTCAAGCTCTGTCAAGTATTCCAACTCGCGCAGAAGGTGGGCCAGGCACACTTGGTGATTCAAAAAGTCAAGGGCAAAATACGCGCTGTGCCTGTCGGTCACCGCCACCATGTTTTTTAGGGCATCGCCGAACCTCTCTTCAAGCACTTTTGACGAGCGGCCGGCAGCACGGAAGCAAAGCGTCAAGTATGTTGTTTGCGCTATCCACGCCCAATCCAATTTCTTGTTGTTGTAGCAACCCGACTCATCGAAGCCCACAATGGGTGATTTCCTCAGCATGTCTTCCAGCAGCTTTATGGCAGGCTTGGATTTCCTCATGGCCTCCTGCACAATGTTCTTGATGGTGCCTTGGCTCATGTGGACAGAAAACACCTCTTCCATCAAAGAAGCCAGTCGCTCGTAAGGTATGCACTGCACCACGCTCAGGTAGGTCACGACGGCTCTGATGTTCTTGCCAAAAAGTTACCTGGTTGCCCCGCTTGCGCGGCTCGTATCCTCTATTGCAACATCCGCAGGTGCAGGTCTTCTTGTAATGGCGATATTCTCTCACGACAGGCGCCAACGTTGGCAAATCCACAACTTGACTTACATAGTCAAGCTCTCCCGCTATGTCGGACAAGTCACGACCGCACTCGCGACAATATCCACTCATGCAGTCTTCCACAACATTCGGCTTTTCCGTCATATTTCTGTTGTGTGCCTCATGCCCAGGCTGCCCGCCAGGTTTAAGGCCGCTCTTTTTTTTCGCAAGGATTTTGTGCGCCGAATCACTTCGGCTTTCATCTTTTCTTTGGAGGGAGGAGTGCTACTGTTGTTTGAATTCTTGTCGGGCTTCTCATACTTTTCCAGCCGCTTGCGCAGGCTGCGGTTCTCTTTTCGAAGCCTTTCCACGTTACGGCGCAAATTCGCATTCTCCGTATGTAGCGCATCGATGGCTTCATGCATCGACTGCATCTCAGATGTCAGCCTTTTCAAGGCTTGCGATATGTCCGTAACTTGCTCATTCATAGATACAAAGGTACAAAAAATATCCGAGATACCCAAAAATAAAGTGTAAATATTTTATTGGTTTTCAATAAATTATCGCCTACTTGTTGTATCAGGATTATTGATAAAAACTCAAAGGGGTGTTATTGCTGAATAGTTACTCAGTCCTACTATAAACCACAAGAAACAGCTAAGATGACGGGGACAGAATCTAACCACGAAGCAAATAGTAAGAAAATTTTGGGATTATACTGTTATAAAACTTTACTAATAAACTTATTTTGGGGCACGTATCGCGGCTACAGGTAGAACCTGAGAATAGTAAACTGATTACTGAAAGAAAATACGGCGAAGGCGTGGAGAAAAACAGGATTGAGGGCTTGGCGCTTGATTTTGGGCTATGTTAAATGGATACGGAGAAAAAGTTAATGGGCCGTTAATTCATGCTAATCAACTTGCATTCGGCTGAACGGAAGGTTATCTTTGTATAGTTGCTCCACTATGGCAATTTGCGCCCCAGCCATCTTTGCACGAGAGGCAGGACGCAGCGGAACAAAAGAATGTAAAATATAATACACCAAAATAACAATGAAAAAGTTAAGTTTCTTACCAATTTTCCCTGTTGGGTATCGGGAAATATCGTTCTCGTATCGACCACGTATCGATCCCGTATCGATCCCGTATCAATCCCGTATCGTTCTCGTATCATCCTCCTATCGTTCTCCTATCGTTCTCGCTTCCGGAAGCGGAAACAATACGGAAACAATACGAAGACGATATACCTTGGAAGGGAGGACGATATGAGGATGAGGCTTAGCGGATACTTGGAGGTAGGGCTCCTAAGGTCAAAAACACGGTGTTGGCAGTGTGCTACGAATGCCTTTTGAAGGGTTTTCCAACAATACGACAGGAATTTACCCCCCCCATTTAAAATCGCTCACAAATATTTTGCAATAAGAAACAATCTGTGTACCTTTGCAGAGATTTTATTTTTTAATTTAGCGTCTATGAAAAAGATTTTTGTTTGCAGCCTGGCCTTTTGTTAGGGTCAAGTGGCGCAATGGCGCAGAGTGTAAGCGACCGAGTCGAGCTCAACGAGAAAGAAAGCGTTGGCATGACCCTGTCCCGCTTCTCACCTGTAAAGCCAAAAAGTGAGGATGCAAACGCCTTGTTGCGTTATCCGATGTTGCGTTTGGTGCGACAAGACGAACCAACGAAGCCAAGCATTCCCTATGCGGAGCGTACATTCACGGAGCGCAAGGCCCAGCACGCCGCCCCCAACCAAGTGGGCGACATCATGCGTGCCGCAGCAGGGCGTGAGCTTTGGGGAAATGTCACTTACAGCAATGCGTGGGAATCCTACGACTACAGAGGATTCTACACTTTCGACTCCAGTGTAAACCCATTGCAGATGCAGATGCTGGGTACGAACGGCAGCTTCTACATGGAGGGAAATGGTGGAGCAGTCTTCCAGGATGGGATCCTCTACGTGGTGCGTTATGCCACCTATGGAAGTTACTTCTTCATCTACATTAACACCTACGACCCCGAGACCTTCGTCCAGATGGGTAGCACTTCGACCGAGGACGTGACCTTTGTTGCTCTCGAGACCGCCACCAATCCTGCAACGGGCAAGACGTACGGCGTGTTCTACAACAGCGATGCGACGGGCTTTGTTCTTGGAACAGTCGATTACACCACCATGACACGCAAGGATTTCGGCGCTCTGGAGCACCCCTACGTCGCATTGGGCGTGACCAAGGACGACGTGATCTATGGTGTGGCAACCGATGGCAACCTTTATCGCATCGACCAGAGCACCTGCGAGGAAACCCTGATCGGCAGCACTGGCGTGGAGCTTCTGCTGAGCGACGGCGGCCACTACGGCCAAAGTGGCGAGATCGACACGAAGACGGGCATTTTCTACTGGGCTTGTAAGGACGCCCAAAAGAACGCTGCCCTCTACACGGTTGATCTGCAGACGGGTGCAGCTACGAAGCTGGCCGACTTCCCGGGACAGGAGACGGTCTATGGCCTCTATGTGCCTCCCGCTCCTGCAGAAGACGGTGCCCCTGCAGCGGTCGAAAACCTGAATGCATCCTTCACGGACAACTCGCTTGTAGGTAAGGTGGCGTTCACAGCCCCAACAGCCACCTATGCTGGAGGCACGCTCAGCGGTCAGCTTTCCTACTATGTCATGGTAGGCAATGATACGCTGGCTACAGGCAAGACCTATCCCGGCGCATTTGTACGCGAGACGGTGACTGTGCCAGAGGGCGTGACCACCTTCCGCGTCACGACAGCCAACGAGGTTGGATCAAGTCCCGAGAACAAGGTCAAAGTCTATGTGGGCAACGATGAGCCTACACAGGTCAAGGACGTCAACCTCGCCATCGACCCTGAGACTGGTGTGGCCAAACTGACGTGGAGCCCTGTCACGACGGGCATCAACGGCGGCTATATCGGCAACATCACCTACATTGTGGTACGCTATCCCGACTCCACGACGGTGGCAACGGGACTTGCAGCTACCGAGTTCACCGAGACCTTCTCTGCCGAGGAGCCGCTACAGACCCATAGCTACGGAGTAGCCGCTGTCAACGACACGCAGACGGGCGTGGCTGGCATCTCCAACAAGAGTGTGTTTGGTGCCGCCATCGTGCCTCCCTACAGCGAGCCGCTCGACAACGAAGGTGCCCTCGAACTCTACACCATCATCGACAACAACGAGGATGGATCGACATGGGAGTTTAACGAGAAAGAGGGTGCCGCGTCATATAAGTATAGCCGCGTCAACGATGGCGATGACTGGCTTATCACACCAGCCATCCAACTGAAGGGCGGCAAGCTCTACTCCGTTTCGTTCGAGACCTGTGGCTACGGCTATACCTACCACGAGCGCATCGAGGTGAAGTATGGCAACCAGCCTACAGTAGCAGGCATGACCCATCAGCTCTTGGACTCTACGGATATCATGTCGCCCAACTACACGAAGTTTACACGCGAGATAGCAGCCGATACCGACCAGAAGGTCTATGTGGGCTTCCACGCCATTAGTCCTGCCGACGAGTTTCGCCTCTATCTGAAGAACGTAGAGGTGTACGAAGGCCTCTCCCTCACCCTGGCCGACTCTGTGCAGCAGTTGAGCCTTGTCCCTGCCGAGAAGGGCGAGTTGCGCGTAGATGGCAGCTTCAAGACACCGAGTCTGACCCTGGGTGGCGACACCTTGGGCAACAAACTGACCAAGGTAGAGGTGTTGCGCAACGGCAAACTGCTTCAGACCTACGAGGCGCCTGACACAGCCAGCGTACTGACATTCACCGACGACCAGCCCGTCAACGGCTTCAACAACTACGTGGTGAAGGTCTATACTGCCGAGGGCGAGGGACGTCCCGCCCACGCCCAGGTCTATGTCGGCGTTGACACGCCGAAGTATCCGAAGCGTCCGAAACTGACAGACCAGAGCAACAGCATCCACATGGCATGGAAGGCCGTGGGCAATACTGGTGCCAACGGCGGCTACGTGGACACTGACAAGGTCTGGTATCGGATTTACGACGTGGACCAAAGCAACAACGACATGGTTGCCGAACTGAGAGACAGCGTCCAGGGCACGAGTTACGACATCGACTACGACACCAACGCTGGCGAGCAGAAGGCGATCCAGTTTGGCCTTTCCGCTTCCAATTCTGCTGGCAATAGCCTCATCGTGGGTTCTGACCCGCTGATCGTCGGCCAGGCTTACACGCTGCCGTTCCGCGAGAGCCTTGCCCAATGTGCCGTCTCCAACTTCTGGTGGGGCGACCGAACGGGCAACTCTGCCTTCACCCTCTCCAATGAGAACGCTTCCGACGGTGATGGCGGATGCTTCGCTCTCAACACCGCAGCACCGCAGGAGACTGCTTGGATCAACAGTGGAAAGATCGCTTTGGGCGGCGTAGCCAACCCGAAACTCTACTTCAGCCACTATGCCGACACGCGCTCAGACATGAAACTGACCGTGGAGGTTCAGAAACCGGACGGCACGGTGGACAGCCTCTATACGTTTGACTACAAGACGCTCACTCAGGACGACAACGAGTGGCGCAGAGAGTCTGTATCGCTCAAGGAGTATGCCTCCCTGCCGTACGTCATCGTGCGCTTCAGAGGCGGAATCGGTGTCAAGGCCTATTCGCTGTACCTGGACGACATCGTGGTGGAGAACATTTTCGTCAATGACCTCAAGGCCGAGATCATCACTCCAGGTCAACTTCGCAAGAACAAGACGAGCAAGGTGAGCATCAAGGTGACCAACAAGGGTGATAAACCTGTGACCCGCTACACGGCTGCTTTGTATGCAAATGGTGAGGAAGTAGATGCGGAAACTGTGGAGGATGTGCTGAATCCGCTGCAAAGCCGTACGTTCACCTTCGACTACACGCCCAGCCTCTTTGATGAGGGCGAGACGGTTGAGCTGAAGGCTGTGGCAGAATTTGACGACGATGACTACACGGATGACAACGAGGTCAGCGCCGTCGTCAAGGTCCTTACGCCCGACCAGGCCAAACCCGAGAATGTGTCGGCCGAGGCTGTCGGTGCTGGCACGGGACAGGTGAATGTTGCATGGGCGCAGCCCAATGACGCGTCGGCCTCCGTCACTGACGATATGGAGAGCTATACTTCATGGAGCGTCGATGACTTCGGTTTCTGGAATAGCGTCTATGGCGAGCCTAAGGGCGGCGCAGGCCAAATCTACTCTTCCGTTCCCTATCCCCACCAGGGCGAGAAGTTTGGCTTTATGGTTTTCGACCCAAGAGACTGGTCGTGGGAGTTGACAGACAAGAACCCATCGCTGAAGCCGCATTCGGGCAAGAAGTATCTGGCTTCGTTCTACAATTATACGGAGGAAGCCGGAAGCGTGGAATTCTATGACAGCAACGACTGGCTTGTCAGTCCTACCCTCTCGGGAGAGGCACAGACCATTTCGTTCTGGGTGAACAACGTCAAGGCAGGCGATTCTGACAACGTGGAGAAGTTTGAGCTTCTTTACTCCGTGGCAGGCAACGACACGACCGAGTTTGTCAAGCTGGGTGACACCTACACCGTCTCTGGTGGTGAGTGGCAGCAGATCACCGCCAATCTCCCCGCAGGCGCTACGCATTTCGCCATCCGCCATTGCACCAACTCTAAACACTCCTTCGTGTTCATGGTCGACGACGTATGCTATGTAGGTGGTAGCGGAGTTCTGAAAGGCTACAACGTCTATCGTGACCAAACACTGGTAGCTACTTTGGAGCCGACCCAGACGACCTTTACAGATAGCAAGGTGCCCGATGGCACACACACCTATGCCGTCACGGCACTCTATGCCGAGGGCGAGTCTGCTCCTGCATTCTCCCAGCGTGTCACTACGGCCATCAGCTCTCTCGCCGTGGAGGACGGAAAACCGTTCGACGCTTATACGGTCGATGGCAAGTTGGTGGGACGCAACCTCACTTCGCTGAAGCAGTTGAAGAAAGGCACCTACGTCATCAATGACAAGACGGTGGTCGTGAAGTAACACGTTTTCGTCTTTGTAGATTCTTAAAAAGAGGCCAGGAGCAAAAACTCCTGACCTCTTTTCTTTCATATTTTTATTTGGTTTTATTTGATGATGCCATTGTCCATATCGCGGAGGTTGATGCGCTTTTCGGCGGACTTGTGCTTGCTGCCACGGCTGAGACGCCACGAGATGTTGATCGAGACTTGGTTGCCATTGCCGTTGGAATAGCCGATGGTATGCTTGTAGAGGGCGCGGTTGAGGAGCTCATTCTCATACGCCTTGTAGTGGCTATCGAAGAGGTTGGCCCAAGACAATGAGAATTGCCAGTCGTGCCATGTGTAGGATGCCGTCAGCACGGAGTAGGAACCGTTGTAGCCCTTCGATTCGCCCTCGAAGAATCGGTTGCCATTGTCGATATAGCCCTGTAGGGTGAAGGGGCCGAGATAGGCCGTGATGCTGCCCACATAGAACCACGAGGTGTAGAGATGCGTATAGTCTTGACCGTAATTGAAGCATCTGAACAGTCCACCATTGACAGCTACCTGGAGTTTCTCGGGCACGAGCCAATAGCCTGCGTAAGCCATCATGTGCAACGCGTCAATCTCCTTTTGGTTGATCTGGGTGTAGATGAATTGATTGTCATCGGTCCGATGGTAGTGGGCCATGTTGGGTTTGATGCATTGCTTGAAATAAGCGTCTATGAAAGTCTGCAAACGATTCGTGTTGTACGACAACTGTAGTCGGTGCTCCCTGTCGCGCGAAGGTTTCAGGTCGGGATTGCCCACTGTCCACTCCATGCTATTGGTGCGAACCATGGCGTCGCTTGTCATCGCTATGCGAGACACTCTGTCCTGTTGCTGATAGGTGTAGCTCAACTGCAAGCCATGGGTGATGTTGTACGCCAGCGACACCTTGGGACGGAAAGTCCAGAAGTGGTACCGATGGTCATTCTGGGTGTAATGGATATAGCTTGCACCCGACCCCAGCGCGTAGCGCAGTTGGCCAAGCATGCCCTTGATTTCGGCAAAGGCATACAGGCGGTTGTTGTTCGTCCGCGTCAAAGAGGAGGCGTCGCCCAGGTAGTCGTTCTTGGTGTATTTTGCACTATAGTTCAGGCCCGTCGAGACCGTGAAAGGCCTCAGCCGGTTCTCATAGATGACCTCCGTGAGCAGGGAAGCCGTTTTGCCATCCACATCATACTGGTAGGGAGACCCCTCGTCATAGAAACTGCTGGTCTGCGTGGAGATATAGGTGCCTACAGCATTGGCAGTAAGCGACTGGCGTGGGGAGATTTGGCGGAAGAAGTAAAGGTCCAATACTGGCGAATGACTCTTGTCGTCATCCCGACTCGTAGCCCTATAGTGGCGTGTGCCATCCATGATATCCTTGATGCGATAGTTGTCCGGGGCATTGCTGAGCGATCCGGCCAAAGAAGCCTGAAAGACGGTGGCGGTAGAGTCGGCCCAGTTGTAGGTGAGTTTGGCGTCCTGCCCCATCGTCTTACGCAGCGTCTCCACATCGTTTCGCTCGATGGTATAGAGACTACCATCGGCCAAGGTATATCTCGCCAACTGCATGCTCTTGCCGCCCCGGGTCCGATACCCACTCATACCATACGAAAGCGACCATTCGCTCTTGCCACGGTTCCATTTGCCGTACACCATGCCATCAGCCTGCAAGGTGGTAAGCGACGCGGTCAGGTCTGTGCCGACCGTATAGCCACTCTCACTTCTGCGCGTAACGATATCGACAACATAGGCTATACCCTCGCCATAACGGACTCCCGGATTGTTGATGAAGTCGATCTTCACGACGTCCTTCGGATCGAGCGCCAGCATCTCCTGCTTGCCCACCACGACCCCATTGACTCTCAGTTGGACCTCGCCCCTGTTGTCAATAGCCGTGACGGCATGGTTGACATGGTCAATGCGAAGGTTGGCAAGCGAGAGCTTCTCGAGGATGCTGAAGCCATTGTTGGAACCCTGCTTCTGTGCGTTGGTAGGATAGATGAGCAAGCCGTCAACCTTGTTGACCACCTTGGCCGCTTGGACTGTCACCTCGTCGAGCGTGAGGGTTTTGTTCACATCCTGCGCATGACTACAGAGGGCAGAGGACAGGAGCAAGGAAAGGGAAATCAATCGTTTCATTTTGTACCAGTTTTGAATGATGGCACAAAATTACGACCCTATCCCGAGAAGGCCAATTTATTTGTCTGACATTTCCCTGACAATCGACTGTCAGAAACCTATCTACCTGTGTCTCAAACTATAGCTCTTTCCCCTATCCGACTCTATCTTGAGCGAACTATGGGCCTCTATGATCGGTTTGATGCGTCGAATGAGCGTGTAGAGCGTGTCGCTGGCATCCGGTTTCTTGGGCCATAGTCGATTGCAAATCTCCTGCTTCGACAGGGTATGCGTATCTGAGGTCATAAACATTTCGAGTAGGGCGTGCTGCATGGGCGTGAGATGAATCTGATCGCCCGAAAGCGTCATGAAATGGTCGTCATGATACACAAGTCCCCCATAGGACAAACCCGGGACGACCAGCGCCGGTTTGTTTCTCCTCGTGTACCACCAGCTACCCAAGAGCCACAACACGCCAACCATGAAGAGCGACGCCGACCCCCTTTGGTCGGACATCATGAATATCGAAGCAAAACTGCAGTTGGCTTCCGCCACCAGCCGCGTCTCCAAGCGTCCGTTCCTGCGCACGGTACGCAGGGCGATGCCAGCCGTGTCCTTCAACTCGGCAATGGTGAGGTAACTACGGTAGCAGCGGATGGTGTCGGTAGTGATCACCTGGTTGGGCATTTTCACAAGGACCTGCTCCAAAGCCTGGTTGACATCCTGCGCAATCCTGTTCTCTGTATTGCGATAGCTATTCATGCCCGAGCACAAGGCACAGAGCATGAGAAAGCTAAACACGATATATGGAAGTCCCTTCATGATTTACAATATAAAAAGCACGAGCTATGTTGTCGATATTATAGCAAGGAGGTGACCTCGACGGTCGGCCTTCCCGCTCTAACGTCCTCGTCGGCAAAGGAGATGGTGACGACCCGCTCCTCATGAGGCATGAGGTGGAAATAGTTGTCGCCATAGACCACGGGGAGGACCTGGTCGCCATCGCCATCCTTGAGGTTCAGGCGCAACATCAGGGCCGGCGTGTCCGCCAGGTTGGTGACCTTGACCGTGCCCCTCCATTCGTTTCCCTCGCGATGCAAAGACGGCGTGACGGCAACGCGCGCTGGGGGAAGCGAACGCAAAGCCTGGAAGCAGCCCTCCTCCTGCGAGAGCACATAGTCGTTGCGCGAGACGATTTCATCGCCCTGACGCAGCGAGAGGCGCAGGAAGAAGACCTCGGGCGGTGTCGTCAAACTGTCGGTACGCTGGGGGAGGACGACAGGGAAGGCGTCTGCCCGACTGGCGGAAGCCACCGCCAACGACTGACTATCGGATCGGACGATACGACCCGTCTGGTCGTACAAGGTATAGGAGACCTCCAGCGCGGGGGCGTCCTTGCCACAATGGTTGACGACCTCGACACGCTGGGCGACGGGATTGTAGAGGACATGGAGCGGCTCACACGCCTTCTTCACACCGAAATAGCCCGCCGTAGGGTCGAAATAGTAGTCGTAGGTCTGCCACACCATCGAGGGCCACGTCGGGTGGCTCATCCACATGAGAAGGCCCATGCCCTGCTGCGAGGTAGCGGCCTCGAACATGGCGCGATGACCATCATAATTGAGCCATTGGGCCCAAGCCGAATACTGTTCCATCGAGGTGGGACGACCCAAGCAGCGCTCCATCTTCTCATTGAAGGTGGCACCACGCTGAGCGCCCAGCATCGTGAAGTCGTGCTGACCCCACGCCTCGCCCTGTGGCCACAGTTGGCCGGGCGGTAGCATCCGTCGCAGGCTCTCGGGATTGGGCACACAGGGCACACCCTGCTCCGAGTGGAGCTTGGAGGAAGTATGGGAGAAATAATAGCTGACGGGCATGAGCGTATAAGGACCATGACCCGAGACGCCGTCGTCGGCAGAACTGGAGATATAACCCAGTTGCGGGTGGAGCGCAGCCACACTCTGGCGCAGCCCTTGGTCGAGGACCTCGGGCGGGTAGCCCTCGTTGCGACCACAGTAGAGAGCCAGAGAGGGATGGCGGCGGATGCGAGAGATGAAGTCGCGGGCGTTGTCCATGAACATCTCATTGTCGGCAGGGTCGGGGCCGTCCCACGGATTGGCCAGCCAGAAGTCCTGCCAGACCATCAGTCCGTAGCGGTCGCAGGCCTCGAAGAAGGCCTCAGCTCCCGTCTGTCCCACCCAGTTGCGTATCATCGTCATATTCATGTCGCGATGGTAGCGGACGGCAGCATCGAACTCGCGCGCCCGATAGTTGAGATTGGTCTCCGAGAAGCCCCAGTTGCCTCCCATCACCATGATGCGCTGGTGGTTGACAAAGATCTTCAGGGCCGTGTCCATATCCTCGTAGGCCACCTCGCGGATGCCCGCCTTGTAGAGCACCTCGTCGCCTGCGGCAGAGAATCCCGCATCATAGAGATACGGTTCACCATAGCCATTGGGCCACCAGAGGCGCATCGGCTGACGGCGGAGCTGGGGGAAGTCGTCGGGACTGAAAGCCACGTCGCGGCTCTCCTGCGGGGCAAGCCTCACGGGCTGCTCAAAGCGGATCGATCCGATCCATCCACTTACCGTCATTGTGACGGCACGAGAGGTATTGTTGGTGACACGCACGACGGGCGTCATCGAGGCCAGCGTATCGGAAGGTTCAAGGCGCGTCGTCACATACGGGTCGCTGACATGGACATCGCCCTCGAGCGAGAGCCAGACGTCGTCCCAGATACCCACCTCGCGGCCCGGCGTGGAGGTGATCCAATCCCAGCCTATCGTGGCGTGGAAAGTCGGGTTGTCGAGTCCCAAGACACCTCCGTTGATATCGGTCGATTCGCTATTTTTCACCTTCACCGCCCCGATATGGGCGTTCTTGTGCACGCATACCTCCAGGGTGTTGTCGCCCCGCGTGAGATAGGGGGTGAGGTCGAAACGCCCCCGGCGGAAGGCACCCTCTATGCGCCCCACAGGTTGCCCATTGACGAGGAGGTCGGCTTTCCAATTGATGCCATCCAGATGGAGGAACACCCGCTCTCCCTTCTTCAGTTTAGAAGACAGCCGGAAGGAGGTGCGATACCAAAAGTCGCTGTTGAAATAGCTCTCCGAGATCTGCCGCATCGCATCGCCCACCGTATTGTCGGGTACAGCCCCATTGTGGATAAAACTCGTCAGGACCGTGCCCGGGACCGTAGCGGGCAGCCAGCGGTCGTAGCCGTCGCGTCGCAACTCCCATCCCTTGGTCAGCGGACAGCGCTTGCCTTGCTGGAGCGAGACGGTCGGCACACCCTCGGGAGTCGCTATCGGAGCAGGCGTGGCAGGCCGTCCCCACACCTCCAGTTCGGAGAGGGCATAGAGCCCAGATGAACCGGGACGTTCGAGGAGCAGACGGACGTAGCGAGCCGTCTCCCGACAAGTCACCACCTCCTGACGGCGATTCTCATCGGAGGATAAAGAGGTCACATCACGCCAGGTCTGTGCATCGTCGGAAGCCTGCACGCGCCCCTGAATGGCGGGATAGCGCCAAGAGAGGCGCAGCGTGTCGAAGGCGACAGGGCGACCCAAATCGACGGCAATCCATTGCGGGACAGAGGGAGTATCGGCACCTGACCCACGGCCCTCCGCCATCCACATACTGGCGAAGCGGTTGCTGGGCAGCATACCTCGCTCGTCGTCGGTAAAGACACACTCATAGAGACGCCAGTAGGCGCAGCCCTTCATTTTCAACCGGATGCGCAGGTGGTCGTAGCGTCCCTCGGCGACAGGTATCGACAGATCCATCAGGCGCAACGGCAGACGCTCGATAGCCTCCTGCTTGTTGGGATCGGAGGCTGCCGTCTGGCGCATGGCCTTGCCAGGGAGATCCTCACCACGCAAGGCACCGATCTCCTGCCATGCCGCCCCGTCGGGGGAGGCCTCGACGACGATCTCATAACCACCATCGGCCTGCTGCTCGCGATAGGCCGCCCAGGCGTTGAGACGGAGGGACCGTGTCGCCACCGCCATGCCTGTCCAGTCGTACTGTATAAAAGCGTCATCACCCATGACATAGACACTCGTCACGGTATTGCCGTCGAAAGTCTTCTCACGGTCGCGGAGCGACAACTCGCCATCGCTGGTCGTCACACGGACGCGGGCCGGTTCCTCCTGGGTGAGAATGCCGTCGGTGGCAAGCTGGGCCGTCAGATTGTAGTCGATGGAGGACGAGGCCCAGGCCTGCCGCATCCACGCCTGGTTGGCATAGTCGGCAGGGAGCGTCCGCTGCGGGATGAAGGCTTCGCGCTGGCGACCCGGATACTGGCCGATACCACGCGTCTTGTCGTCGTCGGCCTTCGCCCAAAGGCTGAAAAGAATCAAGGGCAACAAGGCCCATAGTTTGTGATGCATCATAGGGAGAGCAAAATGTGTCTGGATGGTAGGGGCAGCCCTTCGGGATGGTCTCGGGATGCCTTCGGGATGGGAAGCAGGCGCATGGCCCGTGTCGGGGATCAGAAATCCTTCAGCCAGGACTTGAGATCCATCATCATCTCTTCGTGGAAACGGAAGCCGATCTTGCTACCCCAGCCATGACCACCGCTGGAATAGACATGGAGCGAGGCGGGGACGTCGTTCTTGTACATCTCGACATAGTAGTTGACACCATTGATGGGCGACACCGTGTCGTCGTCGTCGCAAAGGACGATGAAGGCGCGGGGCGTGACACGCGAGACATGGAGGTCGGCACTATACTTTTTCTGTTCCTTCTTCGAGGCGTGCTTGCCCAGGAGCGCGGTCATGCTGCCCTCGTGGGCCACTCCCTCCGTCATGGAGATGACGGGGTAGAAAAGAATCTGGAAGTCGGGCTTGGCGTCGCCAGTAGAGGAAGTCGCCACCATGGCAGCAAGGTGGCCTCCGGCAGAGAATCCCATCACACCACGTCGTTGCGGTTGAGCTTCCACGACGTAGCGTTGAGGCGCACGAGGCGCAACGCCTGTTCCGCATCCTCCACGGGCACCTCGGGACGGCCGTTGGGCAGACGATACTTGAGGACGATGGCAGCGATACCCTGGTTTTGGAAATATTCCGCCCAGTCGTAGCCCTCCTTCTCCATGGAAAGGCTGGAATAGCCGCCACCCGGGAAGATCACCACCGCGCGGCCCGTGGCCTCCTTGTCGGAGGGCAGGAAGACGCGCACCTTGGCCGTGTCCTGCTTGTCGCCATTGCTGTGAGGAGGTTTGCCATTGTAAAGATTGGCATCAAAGACCATTTGGGCCTGTGCGCCGAGCGCGAGGATCGTCATCCCGGCAGCGAGAAAAAGCTTCTTGAATATCATTTCAGTTGTATTGTTTTTATGCAAAGACTGCTCCTTACGGACACCACAAGGCACGCTGTGATTGTCCGTCAACCACTTATCTTCGTGCAAAGTTATGAAAAATTGGGCGAAAGCATCCAAATGTTTAGAGATTTTAGTAAATTTGCAAACCGTAAACCATCCCCCTACGGTGGCTAAAGGTATTTTAATGGTTGGCCGCCACCCATTTAACAACTCCCCGAGGGTGGCACGGCGGGGGATGGGAAAGAAGAGAGAGAATATGTACATGTTAGACAAATTTCGCTACTGCCCCGTCTGTGGCAGCAAGCATTTCGAAGAGAGCACGGCAAAAAGCAAACGCTGCCGCAATTGTGGGTTTGAGTATTTCCTCAACGCCAGTAGTGCCACGGCAGCCTTCATCCTCAACGCACGCGGCGAACTGCTCGTGGAGCGGCGCAAGGAAGAGCCCGGACGGGGCACGCTCGACCTGCCTGGCGGCTTCTGCGACACAGGCGAGACGCTGGAGGAAGGCATGGTGCGCGAGGTACTGGAGGAGACCGGACTGACGCTGACGGAGGAGCCGCAGTATCTCTTCTCCATCCCCAACGTCTATCGCTATGGCGGATCGGAGATTCCGACGCTGGACGCCTTCTTCCTCTTCCGCGTGGCCGACGGCCTGGAAACCAAGGCGGGCGATGATGCGGCAGAACTGATGTGGATCGCCCTGGCCGACATCCATACCGAAGAGTTTGGCCTGAGATCCATCCGGCGCGCGCTCCACCGATTCCTGGAGGCACACGCGGCGGGCAACCTTTGAAGCGTCGCTGCGCCATGATCCATCAACAAGGACTATCCAGCCGCCTCTTCGGCCTCGTGGCCGAACCGTTGCGGCGCAACACGAGTTTCTTCGTGTTTATGTATGTGCTCGGCGTGGTAGTCAGCGTGGTAGAACTACCCGACAAACCCGACGCCAAGCTCTACGACAACCTGTGGCCGGAGCTGCTGCTCGACCTCTATGTGGTCTGCGCCATGCTGGCCCTGCTGCCCCAGCGTCTGCGGAAGTGGGTGCGGGGCGTGGTCTGCGCAACGGCCTATGTGGTCGCCATCGCCGACGTGTTCTGCTTCTGGAAGTTTGGATCGGCCCTCACCCCGACGATGCTCCTGCTTGTCGGGGAGACCAACGGCAACGAGGCAAGCGAGTTTCTCTCAACTTACATCAACGCCTCGGTGATACTATCCCCCGTGGGCTGGCTGCTGCTGATTGCCGCCCTACAGCTTGCCACGGCCCTGCTCCTGCCCCGCCTACGAAAGCGGAAAGTGAGCGGACTGATCCTGCCTGCCGGGATGACGAGACAGGCGCGCCCCTGGCTGGAGGCCCTCCTGCTGGGACTGATCGTCGGGAGTATCATCACGTCGTGGCACAACAAGCGCGAGATGGTGGTCATGTTCTCGCAGCCGAACATCGGAGGTATAGAGCATGAGCTGACGCGCAACGACTGCGCACAGTTCTACCAGCCCATCTACCGGCTGGCCTTCAGCATCTTCTCCAACGAACTGGCCTCGCAGCAGGTGGAAAAACTGATCGAGGCAAAGGACCGGGTGCGCATCGAGGGGTGTTCCTACCGCGTGCCCAATATCGTGCTGATCATCGGCGAGAGCTTTGGCAAGCACCACTCGCAGCAGTATGGCTACTTCATGCCCACGACGCCACGGCAGGTGGAATGGGAGAAGACGGGACAACTGGTGGCCTTCAGCGATGTCGTGGCTCCGTGGAACCTGACGAGCTTCGTCTTCAAGAATCTCTTCTCGATGCACGTCGTCGGGGAGAAGGGGGAGTGGTGCGATTATCCGCTCTTCCCCGAACTGTTTCGCAAGGCGGGCTACCACACGAGTTTCATCACGAACCAGTTTCTCCCCAAGGCCAAGGAGGCGGTCTATGATTTCAGCGGTGGCTTCTTCCTGAACCACCCGGAGCTCTCGGAGGCGATGTTTGACACGCGCAACACAAAGACTTTCGCCTATGACGAGGGATTGCTCTCGGAGTATGACGAGCACCTGAAAAAGGCCAACACGGCCCACAATCTCATCCTGTTCCACCTCATGGGGCAGCACGTCAACTACCGCCAGCGCTACCCGAAGGGACGGGGACAGTTTCGTGCCGACGACTACAAGGATCGACGACCCGAGCTCAACCACTACCAGCGGCGCGTCTTGTCGGAGTATGACAACGCCACGCTCTACAACGACAGCATCGTCGATCAGATCGTGCGACGCTTTGCCAACGAGGACGCGATCGTGATCTACGTCCCCGACCATGGCGAGGAGTGTTTCGAGGGATCACGGGGCTTCATCTGCCGCAACCATAGCGCAGCCATCGACTACGACTTGGCACACTACGAGTTTGAGGTGCCATTCTTGGATCTGGTGCTCGAAATCGATGATAGCCAAGCATCCTGACCTCTACCAGGAGATTCGCGCAGCGAAAGACCGACGGCTGATGACCGACGCGCTACCCCACACGCTGCTCTACCTGGCCGGCATCAAGGCACCCGACTACCACGAGGCGTACAACGTGCTGTCGCCGAAGTATCAGGAGCGGCGCCCACGCATCTTGAAGAACCAGGCCGACTATGATCGGCTGAGAAGTAAAAAGTGAGAAATAAAGCGAGAAGAAAGAAACAATGAACAAGTCACCCATCAGAGCCGACCGAGGACTGCTGAGCCGAAGCGAATGTCATGCGCTACGAGGCCTGGCGATCCTCGGCATCTTCCTCCACAACTACTGCCATTGGCTCGGCCCGGCGGTGAAGGAGAACGAGTACCAGTTCTTCCGCAGTCATGTGGAGGGACTACGCCATGCGCTGGGATGCCCCGACACATGGCTCCCCGTGCACCTGATCTCCTTCTTCGGCCACTATGGCGTGCCGGTATTCCTCTTTCTGAGCGCCTATGGACTGACGATGAAATATGAGCGGACGCGGCGGCGGTATGACGATCCGCAGCCCAGGGACGCAAGTCCCGCGGCCTTCGTGCGATTCCATTTCCTCAAACTCTTCCGCATGATGATCGTCGGCTTCGTGGCCTTCACGATGCTCGATGCCATCACGCCCGGATCCCACACCTACCACTTGATGGACATCGTGGCGCAGATGGGGATGTTCAACAATCTCCTGCCCACTCCCGACCGCATCATCTGGCCAGGACCCTACTGGTTTTTCGGACTGATGCTGCAGCTCTACATCGTCTATCGGCTGCTGCTCTTCCGTCGCCATTGGGCTGTCACGGTAGGACTGATGGTCGCCTGCACGGTCATCCAGATGGCATGTGATCCGGAGAGCGAAGCGCTCAACCGCTGGCGATACAACTTCGTCGGGGGGATGCTGCCCTTTGGCGCGGGACTGCTCTACGCACGCTACGCCACGGGACTGCTCTCATGGCGCGACGGCGTGGGCCATGCGCGCTTCGACACGCTCAACCTGATGGTCTCCGTGGTGCTCATCTTCCTACTGAGTTTCAACTACTTGACATGGTACCTCGTGCCTCTCTGTGTCTGCTCGGCCTCCATCGCCTGCGTACGCCTCTTCGGAGAGACGCCATGGCTCGACGGGATCGGCAGGATACTGGTGTGGACGGGGACGCTGAGCGCGGCACTCTTCGTCTGCCACCCCATCACGCGCAAGATCTTCATACCCATCTCACATCATGGCGACGTCTATGCCGGACTGCTGCTCTATGTCATCGCCTCGCTCTGCCTGGCATGGCTCGTGGGCCTACTGATGGAAAAGATACCCAGTCCCACCCTGAAAAAGCCACAAGAAGCATGAGAATCAAGGACATCGAACTGGCCAATATCTCCCGATACCGAGGGGAACTGATGGGCATGGCCATGCTGTTTGTCGTGCTATTCCACGTGGGACTGCCCCGCGAGGACGCCTTCTTCGGACTGCGCCGCATTGGCAATATCGGCGTGGATATGTTTCTGTTTCTCAGCGGCGTGGGACTCTGGTTCTCATGGACGAAGGGACAACAGGCGGGACGCTTTCTGCTGCGACGCCTCGTGCGCATCTATCCAGCATGGCTCGTGGCGGCATGCGCATTCTACATCACCGACTTCATTCACCATGGGGGCCACAGCACGAGCCTCATAGACCTCATCGGCGACATCACCATCAACTGGGATTTCTGGCTCCACGACGAACTGACCTTCTGGTATATCCCCGCCACGATGATGCTCTACCTCTTCACGCCAGCCTATCTGAGCCTCATCATCCGGCACCCCATCTACCGATGGCTGCCTATCGTGATGATCATGTGGTGCATCCTCGTGCAGTATGTCACGCCCATCCACCAGGCGGTGGGCCACCTGGAGATCTTCTGGAGTCGCGTGCCCATCTACTTCATCGGCCTCAACGCTGGCAAGGCGGTGCAGGAGAAGCAGACGCTGGACGGCACCTCCATCTGGATGATACTGATCATGTTTGGCATGGCCTTTGCGTCGAGCGTGTTTCTGGAGCAGGTGCGCCATGGCGAGTTTCCCATCTTCCTGGAGCGGATGCTCTACATCCCGCTCACGGTGACGTCGATCCTGCTGCTCAACCGGGTGTTCCGACGCACGCCCAAGGCGTTCAACGGAGCCTGCCGCTTTGTGGGGGCACTCTCCCTGGAGGCATATCTCATCCACGACCACTTCGTGATGACCTACATCGAGCGACTGCACCTCGGCTACTGGCCGACATTTCTTATCACCATCGCCATCACCTTGCCTGTGGCCTGGGCGCTCCACACGATCCTGGCCCGCATGACGAAACCCATAGAAAAGCGAATCCAATGACTCACGAGACCATCAACAAGCCCACCCGGCAACACGGCGGACACCCCGTCGTGAGACTGATCCGCCCAAAACAATGGATCAAGAACCTTATCGTGCTGCTCCCCGTCTTCTTCGGAGGCGCACTCCTGCAGCCAGAGCCCATGACGAGCGGACTGATCACGGTTTTGTCCTTCAGTTTCGCCGCATCGTCCATCTACTGCCTCAACGACCTCATCGACGTGGAGGACGACCGCCGCCACCCCGTGAAGCGTGCGCGGCCCATCGCGTCGGGACAGGTGAGCGTACGCAAGGCGTGGGGACTCATGGGACTGATGTTCGTACTGGCAATGGCTGTACTCCTCCTATTGCCGGAGAACCGCTGGGAAACGGGAGGCGTGATCGTCTTCTACTGGTTGCTCAACATCGCCTACTGCATGCGGCTGAAGCAGTATGCCATTATCGACGTGTGCATTGTCGCCTTCGGATTCGTACTGCGCCTGCTGGCGGGAGGACTGGCCTCGGGCATCTTCCTGAGCAAGTGGATCGTGCTCATGACCTTCCTGCTCATGCTCTTCCTCTCCTTTGCCAAGAGACGCGACGACGTGGTGAGGATGAACGAGACGGGAGAGCACCACGAAAGAACACCATCCGCTATAACCTCACGTTTATCAACCAGGCCATCACCATCACGGCCTCCGTGACCTTGGTCTGCTACATCATGTACACAGTCAGCCCGGAGGTGGTCAGCCACTATCAGTCGGACTATCTCTACCTGACGAGCATCTTCGTCATCCTCGGACTGCTACGCTACATCCAGCTGACGGTGGTGGACAAGCGGAGTGGCGACCCGACGAAGGTGATACTCCGCGACCGCTTCACGCAACTGATCGTGGCGGCATGGGGCGTGGCCTTCCTCGTCATGATCTATGTCATATAGCCGTGGACAGAAGAACTGTCTGCGGTCAGTTTTATCCATTATAAAATAAAGTTTGCTTATTCACTATCTAACAAGGCCTGTATATTGCTAAGATAAGGTCTATATATAATATAAGGTAAGGACGAGATGAAAATCTACGCTTTCGACTTCGACGGAACGCTGACGCGACGCGACACGTTCATCGAGTTTATCCGCTATGTCTTCGGCACACGCCGTATGCTGGCGGGCATCCTGCGCTTCGCTCCCATCCTCGTATTGATGAAGTTGGGACGCTACCCCAACTGGAAGGCGAAGCAACGGGTCTTCTCCTGGTTCTTCAAGGGGATGGGGATCAACGAATTTGACGACCTTTGCACGCGCTTTGCTCACGACTGCCAGTCGGTCCGACGCGACGACGGCTTTGCCATCATCCGCCGTGCCCTCAACGAGGGCCACCAGGTGATCATCATCAGCGCGAGCATAGAAAACTGGGTGCGACCTTTCTTCGCCGAGTTTGGCGACCGAGTGGTCGTCTCCTGCACGAAGATCGACGTGCGCGAGGAACGAGTGACGGGACAGTTTCTCACCATGAACTGCTATGGGGCGGAAAAGCCCAAGCGGCTACTCCAGACTTTTCCGCTGCGGAAGACCTACCGCCTCGTGGCCTTCGGAGACAGTAGAGGTGACAAGGAACTGATAGAGGCTTCCGACACAGGCTATTTTCGCAGTCCCAGCGGACAACTTCATTGTCAGCGAGGGGAGAAGGACCCCATCGTGGAGGAGGTGGAGCGCGACTTTCCCCGAAGCCTACCCACCTCAACCAAGATTATCGGCAACAAGACGCTGGACGAGATCATCCGCTTCGGAATCGTCGGCGTGGCTGCCACACTACTTCAGTATGGCTGCTACTTGCTATTCCTGCTCTGGCTGATGCCTGCCCTGGCCAACACGCTAGCCTACCTCGTGAGCTTCGCCTTCAACTACATCGCCTCCACCCGCTTCACCTTCCGTGTGAAGGCGACTACGAAGCGGGGCATGGGTTTCGCGCTCTCCCACCTGGTGAACTACACGATGCAGACGCTGCTGCTGCAGGTCTTCCTCTTTGTCGGCATGCCGAAGCAATGGGCGCTCATCCCTGTCTTCTGCGTCTGTGTGCCAGTCAACTTCCTACTGGTCCGGTTCTTCCTGCGAAAGTAGGATGCAGAGGCTCAGATAATGCAGAGACTTATCGAGCAAACATAGGACTATAAAACAGCAGGCTTGCCTCTTGCTCAAAACGATTCACAACCGATGGAACATCCATTAATAGACAAGAAACGACGATTTTCATTCATCCTCATCACTTCGCTCTTTGCGCTATGGGGATTTGCCAATGATATCACCAACCCGATGGTGGCGGCTTTTCAGACACTTCTGGAACTGTCGGCTGCCAAGGCTTCGCTTATCCAGTTTGCCTTCTACGGCGGCTACGCGACCATGGCGATTCCTGCAGCCTTGTTTATCCGGAAGTACAGTTACAAGCGGGGCATCCAACTGGGCCTACTCCTCTACGCCTGTGGGGCCTTCCTCTTCATCCCTGCAGCAGCCTACCAGGAGTTCTCATTCTTCTGCTTGTCGCTCTATATCCTCACTTTTGGGCTCGCCTTTCTGGAGACGACGGCCAACCCCTTCATCCTCTCGCTCGGTAGCAAGGCGACCTCGACACGCCGTCTCAACCTCGCACAGGCCTTCAATCCCATCGGATCGCTCTGTGGCATGGCTATCGCGTCGCTCATCGTACTGCCCCAGTTGATCTCGGATCAACGGGATGAAGCGGGTGCCATCCTCTACCCCACCCTCTCAGCAACAGAGAAGGCTGCCATCCGTCTTCATGACATCGCCATCATCCGCGACCCCTATGTAGCCTTGGGACTGGTGGTGGTAGCGATTCTCGTGGTGGTGACGGTCGTCAAGATGCCAGACGTGGCGGAACAGAAAACGAAACTCGACGTGAAGGCGACACTTAGACGGCTATGGAAGAACCGTTTGTACCGTCAGGGGGTGGTGACACAGGTGTTTTATGTAGCGGCTCAAATTATGGTGTGGACCTTCATCATCCAGTATGCAGACCATTTGGGTATCGACAAGGCCACGGCGCAGATGTATAACATCGTCGCCATGTCGCTCTCGCTGACGGGCCGGTTTGTGGGTACTTGGCTGATGAAATACGTCAGTTCGCGCAAGTTGCTCACCCTCTTCGCTATCGGTGCATCAATCTGTACCCTCGGCACCATCCTGCTGGTCAACATGGCGGGCCTCTACTGTCTGGTGGCCATCTCGGCATTTATGTCCATCATGTTCCCCTCCATCTACGGCATTGCCTTGGAAGACGTGGAGGAGCGCGACACCACTCTCGGCGCAGCCTTTCTGGTGGAGGCCATTGTCGGTGGCAGCATTCTCCCACCTCTGCAAGGATGGATCATCGACCAAGGAGTCGTGTTCGGTCTCCCTGCCGTCAACTTCTCCTTCGTTCTCCCACTCTTCTGCTTCGTCCTCATCTTCTTCTACGGACGGCGTGCCATGCACAGCCAATGTAGGAGCGCAGAATAAGCAGACGTTGAGGACAACAATGTAGGAAGACCTCTCATCAACCCAAAAGCAGCAAGATAATATGAAGGACGGTGCATAGACCAAGTGATAAAGACTGACAACAAGACGGCGGGCAACGGAAAGGGATTAACACCTTTCTGTTGCCCGCCGCTGTATCGGGGCAGTCTCTCGGGAAGACTGCTTACCGTGGCTGAAACCTGAGGCTTATGCCAGCGTCAGCTCTACGACGTAGTCGTCGCCAGACGGCTGCTCGGGGAGCGTGAGAACATAGCCATTGGCAACGGCCTTAAACTCGACCTTCTTTCCGTTGATGAAGACCTTGGCAGCCTTCACCTTGCGGTCGCCCGTCGGGACGAAGAGGGCCTTGTCCTGCAGAGAGAGGATGTGGATGAAGAGGCGGTTGCCCTTCTGCGTGCTCACACCCCAGTCGTGCGGGGCTACGAGGCCACCACGCGTACCATAGATGGTGTCGCCATACTTGCCGAGGAACTGTCCGATATACTGCAGGCGCTCGACAGCCTCAACGGGAAGCTGACCATCAGGACGCGGACCGACATTGAGCAGGAGGTTGCAGTTCTTGCCTGCTGCACGCACCAGCTCACGGACGAGGGTCTCCTTCGACTTGTAGTTCTTGTCCGTGATGCTATAGCCCCAAGTGTAGTTCATCGTCAGGCAGGTCTCCAGCGGGAGCTGGCTGACATCCTGTCCACTCAGACCGTAGGTATTCTCACCGGGGAGGTCCTGCTCGAAGATCTGGATGTCCTCACCAGGATAGGGCTTGCCATGGTGGTTGTTGGCAACGATACACTGGGGCTGGAGCTGATGGATCATGGCATACTGCTCATCGAGCTCCCAGTTGAACGGGGTCTTGTCCTCGTCATGGTCCCACCATCCGTCGAACCAGATACAATCGACACGACCGTAGTTGGTGAGTAATTCGCGGAGCTGGTTGTTCATGAAGGTATAATAGCTACGCCAGTTCTGCTTATCCGTAGGACGGCCGAGCTTCTTGCCCGTGCGGCCGAGCGGATAGTCGAGGCGATGCCAGTCGAGGTGGCTGTAGTAGAGGTGGAGGCTCAGGCCGCCATTGTGGCAAGCGTCGGCCAGTTCCTTCAGGATGTCGCGCTTGAAGGGAGTGCCATCAACGATATTATAAGTGTCCTGGGCGGTATGCCACATGGAGAAACCGTCGTGGTGACGGGTGGTGAAGGTGATATACTTGGCACCCGCCTCACGGAACGTGCGCACCCACTCGTCGGCATTGAAGCGAGACGGATAGAAACCGTCGGCCAAATGCGGATACTCCTGGTAGTTGATACTCTTGTTGTTCATCACCCACTCGCCGTCGCCGAGCATGGAGTAGATACCCCAGTGGATGAAAATACCAAACTTGAAGTCCTGGAATTCCTTTTGGCTCTGCTTGACCTGCTCCGAAGGCTGATACTGCGCCATCGTCGTCATGCTCACGAGCAACGCCAAAATCGAAAAGATAGTCTTCTTCATCGTGTTGATTGCTTTGAAAGTTTTTATTTACGAATTGTCTTTAGTATTGTTATTTCAGGTGGTAAAGTTACGATAATAATCCCGAATGGACAAAATTCACACGGTATTTCTTCCCGCTTCGGCCAAAAAGCCGTATTTTTGCAGTAGCTGAAACCATCATTTACAAAATATGAGATACACAACGAACTATTGCCGGCGAGTTATAACTCTTCTAGCAATGTTTCTTCCGCTGACCTCTCATGCACAGATATCACTTGTCGAGCGAGGCAAGCCAGCGGCACAAATCGTACTGACGGACACGACCCATGCTGCTCGCCGGGCTGCCGAGGTGATGAACTATTTCGTCGAGAAACTGACTGGGACGACGCTGTCCGTAGGACTTCGGGCAGAGAAAAAGCCCAGACAGATCGTCTTCATCGGCGGCAAGACGGACCAGGCGGGTGAGGACGGATTCCAAATCAGTTGCCACAACGGCACCATGCGCATCCTGTCGGGAGGCGACAAGGGAGCTATCCTCGGAGTGGCACACCTGCTGGAACGCTATTGTGGCATCAACTACCTGGGAAAGGACGCCTGGACGGTGAACCATGTACAAGGCTACAAGGTCCAGAAGGTGGGCGACCTACAGTTGCCCGCCATCGAATGGGCGGAGACTCCGGCCTTCCGCTACAGACAGTCGGTAAGCTATAGTGAGCGCGACCCGCTGTTTGTCGATTGGTATGGAATGGAACGTCCCAACCAGATGTTCATGGACAACCTGTGGGTACACACTTTCGACAAGATTCTCCCAAGCCGCGTCTATGGGAAGGCGCATCCAGAATGGTATGCCCTCATCAATGGCAGACGCCAGCCAGGATCTCACAGCCAGTGGTGTCTGACCAATGAGCAACTGTTTGTGCAGGTCTGCCACAACCTCGACAGTATCTTCGCCCGCAACCCGGGCATGAAAATGATCTCCATCAGTCAGAACGACGGCAACTTTACCAATTGTCATTGCGAGAAATGCACGGAGGTGGAGACGGAGGAAGGTTCTGCCAGCGGCCCGATCATCCGATTTCTCAACCGCCTGGCCTCGCACTACCCTGACAAGGAGTTCTCTACCCTCGCCTACCTCTATAGTATGCAACCGCCAAGACTGGTCAAACCGCTTCCCAACGTCAACATCATGCTCTGCAGCATTGACGCCAAGCGCGAGGTGCCTCTGACGGACAACGAGAGCGGACGCGACTTTGTAAGGGCCCTGGAGGGCTGGAGTCGCATCTCCAACAACATCTTCGTCTGGGACTATGGCATCAACTTCGACAATATGGCAGCACCATTCCCCAACTTCCATGTCTTGGCACCCAACGTCCAACTCTTCCACCGCAACCACGCCAACATGCTGTTTGAGCAGGTGAACGGCTACGAGGGAGCAGACTTCGCCGAACTGCGTGCTTACATGATTGCCAAACTGATGTGGAATCCCTATCAGGACGCCGACTCGCTCATGCGCGTCTTCCTCACGGACTATTATGGCGAGGAGGCAGGCACCGAACTCTACTCTTATCGGAAGATCATGGAGGGTGCGCTGCTGAGCAGTCATGTGCCACTATGGATATACGACTCGCCCATCACCCACAAGGACGGAATGCTCTCCGACGACCTGATGCACACCTACGCCCGACTCTTCAACAAAGCAGAGGCGGCAGTCCGTGGCGATAGCATCTTGCTCCAGCGGGTGCAGATCAGTCGGCTGCCACTGCAATATGCCGAACTGGAGATAGCGCGCACCAAGGGCATTGAGGACGAAAAGGGTGTGGAGGCAAAGGTGAAATGCTTTCGCGAACGATCCGTACGTTTCGGTGTGGAGTCGCTCAACGAGCGCGGCAACGCACCTGCCGACTATTGCGACTTGTATCTGAAGCGCTACCTCCCCTCGCGTGTCGTCACCAAGGCAAAGGGCGCTACGGTGGCTTTCAACACCGCTCCCCACGACCGCTACCAAGGAATGGCTTCCACCGCCCTTACCGATGGCCTCTTCGGCGGATCGAGCTTCGTGGAGGGATGGGTAGGATGGGAAGGGACCGATCCCGACTTCACCCTCGATCTTGGCAGGGAGACCAGCATCTCTGCCATAAGCACCGACTTCCTCCACCAGTTGAGCGCCTGGGTACTCCTACCTAAGGAGGTACGCTATGAAGTAAGCACAAATGGCAAGGCGTTCCAACCCTTTGGCGAACCCTTGGTGATGAAGGAAGACCGCGACATCGCCGTCAAGTTTGTCGAAGGCAAGGTCAGCGTGGCACAACCTGTCTCTACACGTTTCATCCGCGTGCGCATCAAGGCCACGGGAATGTGCCCCGACTGGCACTACGGCGTCGGCTATCCTGCCTGGTGCTTCATCGACGAAGTGCGGGTGGAATAAATGCCAATGAATACCTAAATAAATATCAAACGGGCTTGCAAGCCTTCGGACACCAGGGTGTCACGCGGCTTGCAAGCCCGTTTGGCTAAAAGACCTGAAGAGGATTACTGTGCGTTGAAGGCTGCCAGAATCTTCTCGGCAGTAGCCTTCATCTCCTCCTCGCTCAACTGGACGTGGCGATGGAAATCGACATCGCCCTCGGAGTTGATGGGCAGAAGATGGATGTGGGCATGGGGCACTTCGAGGCCGAGCACCACCTGGGCCACCTTCTTGCAGGGGAAGGCTGTGCGGATGGCTTTGGCGACACGCTTGGCGAAGACCTCAAACTCGGCCAGCTCGCCGTCCTCCATGTCGAAGATGTAATCCACTTCCCGACGAGGGATGACCAACGTATGGGCCTGGACGACGGGGTTGATGTCGAGGAAAGCATAGAACTTCTCGCTTTCCGCACACTTGTAGCTGGGAATCTCACCAGCAGCAATCTTGCTGAAAATATCCATAATCGTAATTATTCGAGGGTGATCTTGTCTATGCGCAACTTGATCGTACCACGCGGAATGGCAATTTCCACCACATCGCCGACCTTCTTGTTGAGCAAGCCTTGCGCGATCGGAGTCTTGATGGAGATCTTGCCCACCTTGATGTTGGCCTCGTTCTCGCTGACGATGGTGTAGCGCATCTTCATGTTGTTGGCCATGTTGGTCATCTCCACGGTCGAAAGGATCTGCACCGCCTCTGTGCTGAGACGTGAGGTGTCGATAACCTTCGCCTCGGCGATAGCCAACTTCAGCTGGTTGATCTTTGTCTCCAAGTGGGCCTGTGCCTCCTTGGCAGCATCATACTCCGCATTCTCACTCAAATCGCCCTTGTCGCGCGCCTCGGCGATGGCTGCCGAAGCCTTCGGGCGCTCTACCGTCTCCAACTGTTGGAGCTGGGCTACCATTTCATCGTAGCCCTTCTGTGACATATAAGCCATAATTTATTCTGCTTTTTAGATTTTTTCGTTTGTTTCAAACTACACAAAAAACGAGAATCCCGACATGTTCATCATGCCGGAATTCCTGTTTCCTCTGTACTCTATTTTTACTATGCGCTGCAAAGTTATCCTTTTTTTTCCGAACGGGAAATTTTCTGCTCAAAAGTTTGCTCATGTAGATAGAATTTAATAATTTTGTCCTCAATGTTTAATAGAAAACCATGAATATGAGAACTAACAAAAGAGCCATTTTAACTCTGACGTTAAGCCTTTTGGCACTACTATGTTTTGCCCAAGGGAATCCCGTCAAATTTAAGGCGAGTAAGAAACAAGTGTCGGACACCGAGGTACAGGTGATGTTCACCATGTCCATCAGCAAGGGCTGGCACGTCTATTCCACCGGTCTCCCCGCGGATGGTCCGGTCTCTGCGACCTTACACACAGATAAGGCCGAGGGTGTGAAACCCATTGGTGGGTTGCAGCACATTGGACGCGAGATTAGCGAGATGGATCCCATCTTTGGCATAAAGCTTCGCTATTTCGAGAACAACGTCACTTTCGTACAGAAATACAAGATTACAGGCAAGACCTACAACGTCAAGGGCTACCTGGAGTTTGGCGCATGCAACGACGAGATGTGTATGCCGCCGACGTCCGTGGAGTTCAACTATAGTGGTGAAGGCCCCAAGGACGCACCTGCCCCCACTGAGGACAAAGCTGCCGAAGAGGAGGCCAAGACGGATGTTGCCGCTGCTGGCGACTCTGCCAAGGCTGCTGCTGGCGACTCTACCGCCACTGCCGTCAAGGCTGACACGGGCACCGCTGGCGTGGGTTCAGACCTCTGGGACACCGGTCATCAAGGAGCTGAAGGCTTTTGAGGACGGTCAGAGCACCAAGAACAAGTCGGTTTGGTACATCTTCCTGATGGGTATCGTCGGTGGTTTCGTAGCCCTGCTCACGCCGTGCGTATGGCCGATTATCCCGATGACGGTGAGCTTCTTCCTGAAGCGTTCCAAGGACAGCAAGAGCAAGGGTATCCGCGACGCTGCCACCTATGGTATCTCCATCATCGTCATCTACATGGCCCTGCGCTCATTGTGACGGCACTCCTTGGCCCACAGCGCCTCAACGAGTTGGCTACCAACGCACCGTTCAATATCTTCTTCTTCCTCCTGCTGGTTGTCTTCGCTTTCAGCTTCTTCGGATGGTTTGAGTTGCAGCTGCCCTCATCATGGGGTAACGCCGTCGATACGAAGGCTTCCACCACTACAGGACTTCTCTCCATCGCCCTGATGGCCTTCACCCTCTGCCTCGTCAGCTTCTCTTGCACGGCCCCGATTATCGGTCTGCTGCTTGTGGAGGCCGCTACGAGTGGCGACTGGGTGGCTCCGACAGTAGGTATGTTCGGCTTCGCCCTCGCTTTGGCCCTGCCGTTCTCACTCTTCGCCATGTTCCCGACCTGGCTGCAGAAGGCTCCGAAGTCGGGCTCTTGGATGAACATGATCAAGGTAGTGCTGGGCTTCGTCGAGTTGGCCTTCTCTCTGAAGTTCCTCTCCGTGGCCGACCTCGCCTACGGTTGGGGCATCCTCGACCGCGAGACGTTCCTCGCCCTGTGGATCATGATCTTCGCCTTCATGGGCTTCTACCTCATCGGCTGGCTCAAGTTCCCGCACGATGACCAGGAGCAGAAGGCTATGCCGGTGCCCTGCATCATGATGGGTCTCTGCTCTTTGGCCTTCGCCGTCTATATGGTGCCTGGCCTCTGGGGTGCTCCCTGTAAGGCTGTCAGTGCATTCTCGCCGCCTATGAACACGCAGGACTTCAACCTCAACAAGGCCGAGGAGGTACATCCCGCCTACACGTCTTACGAGGAGGGTATGGCTGCCGCTAAGGCTGCTGGCAAGCCCGTCATGCTCGACTTCACCGGTTTCGGCTGCGTCAACTGCCGCAAGATGGAGTCTGCTGTCTGGACGGACAATGAGGTCTCTGAGCGTCTGACCAAGGACTACGTCCTCATCTCCCTCTTCGTCGATGACAAGACGCCGCTCGACAAGCCGATGGAGGTGAAGAACCCGGATGGTACGACCCGCACGCTTCGCACCGTTGGTGACAAGTGGTCTTACCTGGAGCAGACGAAGTTTGGCTACCTCGCACAGCCGTTCCACGTGACGGTCGATAACGAGGGTAAGCCGCTCTCTGGTAGCTTCGTCTATAAGGAGGACATCCCGGGCTACATCAAGTTCCTCGACAAGGGTCTTGAGAACTACAAGAAGTAACATAATCTGATTGCCCTTGGGTGATCACATCAATAGGAAAGGCCGTCGCCACATGCTGACATCAGCAACGGGCGACGACCTTTCTTTTTTCCTATAGAGCAGAGATAGCAACGCCCCCACAGTCTTTGATTGACTGTGGGGCGTATCATGTCCGATGATTTGGAGTTAGGTCGTTATTAGGCCATAGGACTGAATTCATCCTTGGTTACGCCACAGATGGGGCAAGTCCAATCGGCAGGAATACTTTCGAACGGCGTGCCAGGAGCTATACCACTATCAGGATCGCCTTGTGCGGGGTCATAGACGTAGCCGCAAACGTCACATACATACTTTTTCATAATGTCTTTGTTTTCGTTATCAATCGTTTATTGTTCTCTTTACGGTTGCAAAGATAAGCATCCTTTTTGAGACCACAAAAGAAAAGATGTTAAACTTTGTATTTATTACAATATTTAAATGCGTGAGCGTGCGTTATTTCTCTATCAGGCAGACGGCATAGGCCGAGATACCCTCCTTGCGACCTGTAAAGCCGAGACGCTCGGTGGTCGTCGCCTTGATGGAGACACAGTCCGGATCGCAGCCGATGACGGCGGCAAGGCAGTCGCGCATGGCGTCGATATGAGGACTGAGCTTCGGTCTTTCGGCACACACTGTCGCATCGATATTGCCCAAATGGTAACCCTTCTCTGCGAGGAGGGCAACCGTGTCACGGAGGATGATCTTAGAATCCATATCTTTCGTAGCCTCCGACGTATCGGGGAAGTGATAGCCGATATCGCGCATATTGGCAGCACCAAGCATCGCGTCACAGATGGCGTGTATCAGCACGTCTGCATCGCTATGGCCGTCGAGACCACGGTCGTGGGCTATCTTGACACCTCCCAGCCAGAGGTCGCGACCCTCCACCAATCGGTGGACATCATATCCAAATCCTACCCGTATCATTATCTGCGTCTGAACAAGTCCTTGACACCATCGAGGTCGAACGAGAGCGAGAAGCGGAGCGTCTGGTCGAGCGGATTGCTCTTGGCCGTAGCGATGACATAGCCAGCATCAAGCGAGAAGACGTTCATACGGAAGCCCGCACCAACGGTGAAATACTTACGATTACCCTTGTTCTCGCTCTCATGGTGGTAGCCAGCACGAAGGGAGAACTTATCATTATAGACATACTCCGCACCAACACTCCATTGTATCTCCTGCAACTCCTCCTTGAAGCCACCCGGCGCATCGCCGAAACTCTTGAAGATGCCGCTGATGGAAGAGAGGTCGTAGTAGTCGGTCTGCAAGCGCTGCTCATACTGCTCATCGGTCTCGTTGTCCTCACGCTGCGGATAGGTGGGCACGAGCAACTTGTTGGCATCGGCAGCTATGGTGAAGCGATTGTATTCGTCGATAGGGACCATGAGAGACGCACCCAATCGCATGTTCGTCGGGATAAACTCCGAACGGTTGTCGCCACCAAAGGTGATCTTCGAACCGATGTTGGAGATGTTGAGGCCCAATCCGAGCTGACACTCGCGGCTTCCGAGATTGACATAGTTCTGATAGTAGCAAGCGATATCAGCAGCGAAAGCCGATCCTGGCGACGTGTCCTCAGTGTAGTCGTAGGTCAGGTCGGAATAGATGAAGCGCACGGCCGCACCCAGGGAGAACGTCTCGGAGAGCATCAGCGAGTAGCCTACATCAACGGACATCTCATAGGGATTGATGGTCATGTCGCCCGTGTTGTCCAAACTCGAACTGGTCTGCACCTCACCAAGGGAGAAGTAGCGCAGGGAGGCCGACACGGCACTGTAGTCGCCAATGCGGTAGTAGCCCGAGAGGTAGGCCAAGTCCATATCGTTGACCAACTGGCGCAGCCATGGCGTGTAGTTGAGCGAGACACCAGCCCGCGAGATAGTGAACGGATACTTGGCCGGATTCCAATACTGTGAGGCCACATCAGGGTCGGTAGCTGCTCCGACATCACCCATACCACCGGCGCGAGCGTCCGGGGCAATGGACTGTGAGGTCACGGCGGAGTTGACCGGATTGAACATATCCTTCTTGTCCTGGGCATAGGTCGTGAGCGACAGCGCCGACAAGAGGACGATACCGACATACTTATTTTGACTGTTCATACGCGTATATTTCATTCTGTGTGTATGATTAAAACGCAAATCGTGCTTACTTATTGTTGATGATAATCAGTTTCTTGGCTTTGGAGACCCGCTCGCCGCCATCCGAGCCAATAGAGGCACGGTAGAGATAGACTCCCGTTTGCAGTTTTGCTCCACCATCGGTACAGAGATCCCAGCGCACGGTATAGGCGCTGCCCGTCGAGGTGCCGCTCTCCGTGTGGCGCCACAACTCGCGTCCACTCATGTCGAAGACCGAGATCTCAACATCAACCTCAGCGCCCGTGAAGTTGTGATTGACGATGAAGGTAGTCTCCGTCGTAGCGGGATTGTTGGTGCAACTGATGCTCTCGATGGAAGGTTTCAGTCCTTTGACTACCTGGAAATTGAGCACGGCGGTGGAAGCATTGTTCAACATATCCCAGGCACGGAAGCGCAACTGATGCGCGCCCTCGGAGAGTTCAGGCAGCGAATACCAGGTAGAACCGCTGGTATAAGTGCCGAAGTCGAACGTGAAGTTCTCATTGAGGTTGAAAGTCAGGTTCGGGTCTCCATCGATGCAAAGCTGCAAGTCGTGCCCCATACCGCTGCCCGTGGCGTTGATGCCATCCTTGTCCGTGACGTTGGCCACGAAATAGGGCGTGGTATTGACGCTTCCCCCATCGACAAACGAGGGTGTATTGAGGTAGCAGTAGATCGACGGTCCAATACTGTCGTTGCGCACCGTCTCCGAACCATAGATGAAGAAGCGGTCCTCGGCACCATGGGCCAGTTGCGTATGGTCGTCGCTGACAGCATAGACATTGATGAGTCCGCTACCACTGGCGTAGTTGATATCGAAAGGCACGGCGAAGGTAAACTGGAACTCGCCATTGCGCACACTGTCGGAACCATTGAAGAGCACCTTATGCCGGTCGTAATACTGGAACGCGGAGTTGGAAGTCTCCTCCTGCTTCTTGCACGTCACCATCTCGCGGGTGTCGCGGACCGTGGCCGTCATCTGACCGTTGAAGCCTGCGAGGGTTTCCTCCTGACGCATGACACGCCCCTTGACCCGAGCCACGCTACCCGCTTTGAGGATGATATCCTGCTTGCCTCCCACGGGCAGTCCGTTGATACTATCAATGATCACGTCGAAGGTAGGCAGATTGAGCGCCAAGGCCGGATCGCCAAGGAGCGAATACTGGAGTTTGTTGAGCGTGCGGTCCTGGCCCGTACTGATAACATCGTTCTTAGCCAGGCGCTGGGCCTCACCCATTGTGGTGGGCTTGCCATTGGTGAAGCTCAACACATGGCGCAGAAAGGCATTGTTGATAAACTTATTGTAATAGGCATAGACCGTGCGCGTCGTGCCCCAGAAGGCCACGGATCCACCCTGCGCATTGAGCAGGGCGGTCTCGCCGATCGTCTCCTTGCGCGTGTCGAAAGGCATGACATCACAAGAGGCCGTGATCCAAAGCGGCAGGTTCTGATTGGTGAACGTGCGGAAGTCGCTGATGGTAAGTACTGACTCATGGGAGATCTGATACTCCACACCGTGGCCCGCATAGTCCATGATGAGGGCGCCCGCCTGCTGTTGCTGCTTGAGGAGGCGCGAGACCTCGGGATAGCGATTGCCCGTGGAGGTGCTGACGCGCGTATAGGCGTCCCACATCACCTTCTTGATCTGATAGCCCGGATAGAGCTGGCCGATATATTCCGCCGTGGCATCTACTTCGCGCATGTGGAGATTGTTGTTGCCATCGTCGCCCATAAACATGATGGTGTTGGCCCAGTCGCCTGCATGGGCGTTGTTGGCATAGGCAATGATCTTATCGACTACGGCCTTGGCTTCCGCCGCCGTGGTGACAGGAATGCGCCCCACGGCCACATCCTCCTTGTCGTTGCGAATCGAAGCGCCACCCTCGCCCTCATCGAGCAGCGTCATCCATCCGTCGTTGACATAGCAGTCGGTCTCAGAGAAGGAGTTCGCTCTCGTGGGCCAACAGATAGTCGTCGGCGTTGAGCGAGCGACACTCAGGTGTGAGCATACGGCAGTCCCAGACGGCGTCGCCAAAGAGCAGCAGGTGCTTGGGCATCTGGGCCTCGTCGTCTCCAGCCCGATCGTAGAGCATCTTGAGGTAGCGACGGTAGGCATTGGCATCGGGCGTGCCGCTGGAAAACTCATTGTAGAGCTCATCGGCCGGCACGATATTCACGCGCATCGAGTCGCGGTCGCGATGCATCTGTGCCAAGCGCTCAGCCTGCGGTCGTAACTTCTGACTCGTCGGGATAATGATGACGAGGTCGGCCTGCGGGTCGGCGTGGTGGTCCTGGTTGGTAATGGCATAGACATACTCGGGCACGGGGAAGGGATCCGTAGCCAGGCGCGGCTGCGGTTTCGGGCGCTCGTAGGCATAGCTGATGTAATCCATGCGCACAGGGCCTCCCGAGAGCGTCGTCACCGTGATCGTGTCGGAGGCAGTGTGTTCGATTTTATAAGTATTCTCAGCCTCCACGGCGGCATTATACGACGAGAGGCGCAGACTGGCGTTGCCGAGATCCTTTCCGTTGAGTCGATACTGCACCGAAGCGGCAGCACCAGCCGTCACAGCGATGGTGAGGTTGGCCATGCGATTCTCTCCCGCGGGGTGGGAGAAGACATAGGTGCGCGACTTCCCCTGCTCGATCGGATCGTTCTCGAAGAGGTTGCGGCCGCCCTGATACCAGGAGAAGTTGTCCACCTCGCGGAGCGCATGATAGTCGTCGGCCAAAGGATAGCAGTCGGCGATAAACTGGGCGGAGTCCACCATAAGCGGCGTCTTTCCGTCGGTCTCGGTGAGGAAATAGTAGCCATAGTCTGAGTATGGATTGCGGGTACGCCGCGTGGCCTCCTTGTTCTCCCAGCTCACGGGACCTTTGGCGTAGAACAAGCGGCGGTCGCCGACCATCGTAGAAGCCACCTCAGGCAAATCGTCGGTGGCGGCAAGATCGCTCTTGTGCAACTCCTCGTTTTGGAGGTTGCCACCATAGCCGAAGATGCGCACGCGGCTCAGGTCGCTGAAGCCCGCCTGCCGTGCCAACTGAGAGGTCAGTTGATAGATGCCCGACTCGGGAACGCGAATCTTCACCCAGCGTCCCTCACGCAGGACGGAGTGCTTCGCATAGATGGCCGCATCCTCCGAGGACGTTAAGTCCCTCTGCGTTCCCGCATGCGACGGTGCCTTCAGCGACGGTTTGGGCTGGGAGGTGACGGCGATCATGAAGGAGACGAGAAACTGCAGGCGACCCTTACGGCGCACGACGGGACAGAGCGAGAAGTCGAGGCGTCCCTTCTTGCGGTCCACGACGATGTGCTGCTCTATCTCGGGCAGTCGTCCGGGGTCTGCCGAGGGGGCCAAGGCGAGGTAGCGGAGCGAGTCGCGCCGCCCCATGTCAAGAAACTCGGGATAGCGTATTTCGAGCGTGTAGATGCTGTCCGCATAGTGCTTTCCCAAGGGGATGGCATAGCTGAAACGGGGCAACATCGTGTCGATGGCAATGTCGTCAACTGTCAGATTGAAGAATCGCTGTTGTTGCGCCTGGCCCTGCAAGCCGCAGAGGAGGGCGAAGAGCAGCAATATGGAGTGGCGGAATACTTTCATACCATGCTAATATAATATAAGAAAATAACGGCGGAAAGCGGGTTTTATTGTGGAGCAGGCGAAATAGAATATTTGTCCCCTTACTCCCTTCGTGTTTACCTGTCGGTGGCAGAACGGCGAGCGACCGTTTGCCTGGTCTCCCAAGGCGCGCGATCGTCCCCCGTACTGTTTCCGACAGGACTCTGAAATCGATCGGGTTAATGGTTTCAGTATATGGACCCTTGCGGGTTCTTTCACAGTCCTTGTTTGGCAATCAGCTGCCTATATATTATCCAGTAAGTATGCGTTTTCCACAACCCTGCAAGGCCTCAAGGCCTCATCCTTGAGCAAGTTTTGTACAGATCACCACGACAAAGATGATCAGCGCTACAAAGCCGAAGAAGAGAAAGAAATAGAACTTCTCTTCCCTGAGAAACTCCCTCAGCCTGAAACGGGTTCTGAGATGTGCGTCAAGATACTCCCGGTAGTCATTCACCATCGCGCAGATGATGACAATGGCTCCCACAAGGATGATCAAGCCGACACAGAAGTAGAGTTGCTCATCGCTTTCAAACAGTGTTGTAAGTTTATCCATTCGGTCCATGCTGCAAAATTAGGATTTTCCGAAGAAAAGGGGTGGATTTTCCCTGCACAAATGTGTTGCATTCCTACCAAATAGGTGTTGCATTGAAAGGAAATCGGGTGTCGCTTTCGTAGGAAGGAGACACCCGCAAAAAGCCTTAAACAAGGTCAGGAAAAGTCCAAAAATGACGGTTTCATCGCCCCAAGAGGTCCTGCTGCGACTGGCGTTCGCGCCAAGCCGTAGGCGTACAGCCTACTTTCGCCTTAAAGATACGGTAGAGCTGCGTGCGCGAGGAGAACCCACACTCGGCAGAAATCACGTCGTTGCTGTAATGGGGGTGCTCCAGCATCATGCTCTGTGCAGCGCGAAAACGAATATCGCTCAGCCACACCCGAAACGTGGTGTGCAGGCGCGGGGAGAAATAGACGGCCAGATCGGCCTTGGAGATGCTGAGGGAGCGGGACAGGGTCATGAAGTTGATCGAATAGTCTTTGTAGCCACGCTGGACGCACCAGCTGTCGATGCGCTCTTGGATCAGGGCAATGCGCTCCTCGGAGAGTGCTGAGCGTCCGGAAGGCGAAACGGTGGAAGCCTCGGCGCAGGCCGACGCTCCTGAAGGTGGGAGGGAAGCACCAGCCTCCAGTTCCTCCGCCAGTTCTTCCCCCTCCGAGTCCAGCAGTTCTTCGGACGGCATATAGCCCGTACCCAAAGAGATGAACGTAAGAACGAAGAAAAGAATGGCCATCAGTACCAAGGGCCAAAGATATAGAGCGTGGTGGTGGAAAGGATGGCCACGGGCGTGACGAGGGCAGCCAGGCAGAGGTTGACCACGCTCGCGTACGAATAGCGCACATAGGGCAGGAGGTCGGTGGCGGTGAGGGTCTCCAGCATCCTTCTGCGCTTATGGGTCTCCTTTCGGATCATGAGGACGCAATAGATCATGTGGACGCTATAGAGAACCAGCATCGGATAGAGCCAGCCGCCGATATGCCAACTGCCCCTCAGATAGTGGCCAAGGGCGAAGCAGCCAACGATGGCAGCATAGAATCCCGCGCAGGCCAAGGCCATGTTGCGCCGTTTGGCCTGGACTGCTTCGAGATTGTAGATAGCCATGGCTATCAGTCCGAAACAGGGAGTATAGACGAGCATGTTGACCATGGCTCCCAAGTGGTCGTCGGTGGCCCTGATGTGAAATCTCATCTGGACATAGTATTGGGCGGAAAGAAGCACCAAGGCAAGGAAGATCATCAAGCGGGAGCGCTCGTAGCGTTTGTTCTTCCAGCGGGCGTTCAGGCGGGCCAAGGCGACAAAGAGCGCATTGACCAGCATGAAGACGAGGGCGGCAAACTGAAATAGGTAGAGGGAAGACATGAGGGTTGTGAGGGGATGGTGAGGGTTTAATTGAAAACAAAACGAACCGTTTGCATGTGCTTGCTACTTGCGTCCAAAGTCGGCGGGAATCTCACCCCATTGCGCCGTGTCCCATTTCAGCACCGGCGTGGCGCAGGGATGGGTCAGCAACCAGTTCTCAGCGCGGGCGATGACCTCATAGAGTTTGGCCGTCCTGGCGTCGCGCACCAGCGTGGTCTTGCACTTGCGCTTCTTGACCCACAACGCCGCATTGTAGGAGTCGGAGTAGATGACCTTCCCCTTGATGCCTCGTTGCTCCATGAGCGCCAAGGCGTGGACTATGGCGAGAAACTCTCCGATATTGTTTGTCCCGTGGATAGGGCCATAGTGGAACACCTGCTGGCCCGTCTGCAGGTCGATGCACCGATACTCCATCGGGCCCGGATTACCCGAACAAGCCGCATCGACCGCCCAGGCATTGGCATTGACCTTTGGGGGCAGAGGCAGGACGGTATCGTTGCGCCAGGAGGGGGGATTCTGAGGGAAGTCTTTGTTCATATCAGCGGGGAGAAAACTAAAGGGCCAAGGCCTTGTTTCAGCCAAGAGCGGAAAACGAGGACGGGAGGCAGCAGAAGGGCCTCGCCTCCAGCTGCCTCCCGCCCCTATCCTTGTCCCTTGCGGGAATATTCTACATTCTCTCGGGCACCTCGATACCCAGCAGATCCATGCCGTTCTTGATGACCTTGGCCACATTGCGTGCCAGCACATAGCGGAAGGCCAGGGCCTCGGCGCTCTCGGCGCTGAGGATGGAGTAGTCGTGGTAGAACGAGTTGAAGAGCTTGGTCAGCTCGTAGCAGTAGTTGCAGATGGTAGCCGGATTGTAGTTGCGGCCCGCATCGGCTACTGCCACCTCATACTCGCCGAGCTTCTGGATCAGCTCCACCTCCTTGTCGTTGGGCTTATAGCCGCCGAGGGAGTCTGCCACGCCCGTCGCCTTGCGCATGATGCTGCGGATGCGCGCATAGGTATATTGGATGAAGGGGCCCGTGTTGCCATTGAAGTCGATGGACTCCGCGGGATTGAAGAGCATGTTCTTTCTTGCATCCACCTTGAGGATGAAGTACTTCAGCGCGCCGAGACCGACGATGCGCGCCACGTTCTGGCGCTCCTCCTCCGTCATCTCCGCACCCTTGCCCTGCTCGTCGCCGACCTTGCGGGCGTCGCCGATCATCTGGGCTATCAGCTCGTCAGCATCGACGACCGTTCCCTCGCGGCTCTTCATCTTGCCATTGGGCAGATTGACCATGCCGTAGGAGAAGTGGACCAGGTCCTTGCCCCACTTGAAGCCGAGGCGGTCGAGCAGGAGCGAGAGCACCTGGAAGTGGTAGTTCTGCTCGTTGCCCACGACGTAGATCATCTTGTCGATAGGATAGTCGCTGAAGCGCATCGTGGCCGTACCGATATCCTGCGTCATATAGACCGAGGTGCCGTCGCCGCGGATCAGCAGTTTCTGGTCGAGGCCCTCCTGGGTGAGGTCTGCCCAGACCGACCCGTCCTCCTTCTTGAAGAAGAGTCCGCGCTCCAGTCCGTCCATCACCTTGCGCTTGCCCACGAGGTAGGTCTCCGACTCATAATAGATCTTGTCGAAAGCCACGCCAAGGGCCTTGTAGGTCTCGTCGAAGCCCGCATAGACCCAGTTGTTCATCTTCTGCCACAGGTCGCGGACCTCCTTGTCGCCCTGCTCCCACTTCACGAGCATCTCGTGGGCCTCCTTGATGAGCGGCGCCTCCTGCTTGGCCTTCTCCTTGGCCTCGTCGGCACCCATGCCGCCAGCCTCATACTCGGCCTGGAGCTGAGCCACCTCCTCGCGATAGTGCTTGTCGAAGAGCACGTAGAAGTCGCCGATCAGGTGGTCGCCCTTCTTGTGGGCCGCCTCGGGCGTGATGCCGTCGCCCCACTTCTGCCAGGCCAGCATCGACTTGCAGATATGGATGCCACGGTCGTTGACGATATTGGTCTTGACCACGCGGTTGCCATTGGCCTCGAGGATGCGCGCCAGCGACCATCCGAGGAGGTTGTTGCGCACATGTCCCAGGTGGAGGGGCTTGTTGGTGTTGGGCGATGAGTACTCCACCATCGCCAGCGGCGACTCCTCCGTGACGGGCTTCTCGCCGAAGTGGGCCTCCTGGTCGATGTCCTGAAGCATCGACAGCCATGTGACCGCACGGAAAGTGAAATTGAGGAAGCCCTTGACGATGGAGAAGTTTTCCACGAAATCATTGTGGGCGACGATATACTCACCGATCTCGCGCGCCGTGTCCTCGGGCTTCTTGCGGCTGATCTTCAACAACGGGAAGATGACCAGCGTCATGTTACCCTCAAACTCCGGCCTCGTCTTCTGCACCTGAATGAGATTCAAGGGCACGTCCTGACCATAAAGGCTCTTCACGGCCTCAACCGCCGATTGAGCGACAATTTTATCCAGTTTCATAATCTTCTAATAAATAGGCTTCCAAAGAAGCGAAATGACGGTGCAAAGGTAGCGATTTTTTCTCGCATAAGCCGCTCCACGGCGATTTATTTACACTTGGCTTGGCCAAATGGCAAGATTTGAGTAACTTTGCTCCCCAAATAAGCAACAGGACAAGATGTCACTATCAAAGAAGCAAATACTCCTCATCAACGACGTGTGCGGCTACGGCAAGGTGGCCACCGCTGCCATGCTCCCCATTCTCTCCTACATGGGAATGCCCGTCCACAACCTCCCGACCGCCATCGTGAGCAACACGCTCGACTACGGCAAGTTCAACCTCCTGGACACGACCGACTATATCAAGGGGGTGTTTCCGGTGTGGAAGGAGCTGGGCTTCCACTTCGACGCCATTGCGACGGGATTTATCGCGTCGGAGCAGCAGGCCGATCTCATCGCCCGCTACTGCCGTGAGCAGGAGGCCACGGGGACGGCCGTCTTCGTCGATCCCATCATGGGCGACGAGGGCAAACTCTACAACGGCGTGACGCCGGCGACCATCAACAGCATGAGGGAAATGCTCTCCGTGGCCCACCTCTGCTACCCCAACTACACGGAGGCGTGCTACCTCACGGACAAGCCCTACCGCCCCGAGGGCGTCTCGGCAGAGGAGGCCCGCCAGCTGGTGGATGAGCTGCGCCAGATCGGTCCGAAGTCGGTGCTCATCACCTCCATCCCCATCGACGGCCAGCCTTCCGTCATCGGCTACAACCACCTGACCGACACTTGGTTCACCCATGTCTATACGGAGATTCCCGTTCACTTCCCGGGCACGGGCGACATTTTCTCGGCCATCCTTATCGGCCACCTCCTCAACGGCACGCCCCTGGAGGCCAGCACGCGCCGCGCCATGGACGGCGTCTATACGCTCATAGACCACAACAAGGACAACGAGGACAAAAACCGCGGCATCCCCGTGGAGCAGTTCCTCTCCCTGCTCTGACGCTGTGCGCCAAGGCCCGTGAGGACCACAAAGAGACGTGTTGGGACAGAACGATTCTTCTGTCCCAACTTCATTTCCAGGACAAACCAAAACACCTCGCCGAAGGTTGCTTACGACTGCGTCTGGTGGCTACTTAGGACCAGGCCTGATCGTAGCTTAGGACCACCAAAAGGCAAAACACACTTCCCGAGCGAGCGCACTTGCCGAGCCCACCTTATTAACGTTATAACGTTTAACGTTTTTGTTTTGGCGCAAGAAAAGTCATATTAACAGCTTGAAACTTCCGTGGGCTTCCGTGTTGCCGCAGCCTGGGTCGAGGTTTGAGAGGACAAAAATGGTTCATCCGGAAAATCGAGTGATAGGTTTTGTTCATAGTTGTTTCCCTTGCAGCAACCCTTGGTCAGCATGGACTCGAAGAGTCGATGTCCCCGCGAAGCTGTTCCATTACATGGCACTCTTTCTCGCCATGGCATAACTTGAGCAGGCTCAGTTCTGCTCATGGCTTACCGAAAGAGTTGTTACTTGTTGTAAAAGTTGTTCAAGTTGTCTTTTATGTGTCCACGTCGAATCACTCCATTTTCCGGAAGAACCTTTTGCTGAGGGGCAAAGAAGCGATCAAGCGCTATGAGATAATTTCGCCGACGAGCTCCGCCCTTTGCTGCTCCAGCATCTCACACCACAAAGTCGACCCTTGCAGTTTGCTGGCAGGGATGTACTCGCGAAACTTCTCGTAGAAATCGATGCCTTTCCCATCGGGAACACTAAAGTCTTCGCTCGTGATAAGCTCTACCCAATCCAGCAAGTCGGCAAATTTCTCCATCTGTTCATAGGAAAGATGAAGTTCGGGATTACCCGACAATTCATGCCAGTCCCACTTGTCCTTGAACGCCTCTACCAACTCTGGCGTCAAAACCTCTTCGGTGCCACACGCCGAGAAAATCTTCCAGTTGATGCGCTTGGAGAACTTGCCAACCATAGGGATCGTCCATCGGATGTAGGGGTTTAGCGAAATATCTTCCCAACTCACACGATCCTGATACTTCTCAAGCAGGGGCTCGCTCCACGCAAAACCCAGAGATAGGTCTTTCCACGCTTCCTCGACGAGGATGTTGCGCATGAATTCGTCATTTGTTTTC
>VOFK01000604.1_pt1 | contig 272745 bp, 271 predicted proteins | sample 5384121 | NCBI WGS metagenome assembly VOFK01 (sample SAMN12384730, study PRJNA508395) | human gut metagenome | isolation source: healthy gut J | host: Homo sapiens | reverse complement strand
CTTTGTTCTATGTTGTTCTATCTGTGGACGTTAGATGTCGAAGACGTAGCGCGAGCCCACGATCTTTGACGCCCAAGCAGCAAGGGCCGCTCGTCCGCATCGGTAAAGTACGCCTCCATATAGAAGAGTGGCTCACCGACCGGGATCTCGAGCAGTGGCGCGACCTGAGCGTCGGCAAGCGCAATCTCCACGGTACAAGGGTCGGATTTGAGCGGCGCGCGGCCCGAATGCTCGGCAACGAGCGCAAAGATTGAGTTATCGGTGAGGTCCTCGTCGGCAAGCGTCTGCAGATAAGGATGGTCAGCCAGCACAAAGGCGTTGTTCTCGAGCATGACGGGCACGCCGTCTGCCGTGCGCACGACGCTCGACCACGATAAGCTCGCAGCCGGGCTCCACCCCAAAAACGCCGCGTCCTCGTGCGTCGCCGCAACCACCGTGCGCGACACCAGGCGTGCTCCGGCCACCATGTCGTTGGCAGCACAACCCTCAGTAAAGCTCTGAACGTCACCCTTCTGGACAATCTTGCGCTTGAGCTTGGGCGCGCACACGAACGTGCCCCTCCCCTGCTGGCGGTTGAGATACCCCGCGCGCGACAGCTCCTCGATGGCGCGGCGCACGGTGATGCGTCCCACGCCGTAGTACTTCGCGAGCTCCATCTCGGAAGGAATGCGCGAGCCGGATGCGTACACGCCACGCGCGATCTCGCCCTTTAGGTCGTCCATAACCTGCTGGTACAGCGGAACGGCGGATACCTCAGTGCGCTCGGTTTTATCGTCGAATGCCATCGTTACGCTCCATCCCGTGCATGCTCGGACTCAAACTCTTCAATCGCCGCCATAAACTGCTCGCCAAAGGCGTCGGCCTTTTTCTCGCCAATGCCGTTGACCTGGATAAGCTCGTCGCGCGTCTGCGGGCGCAGGCGGCACAGACCGCGCAGGGCCTTGTCGGAGAAGACCATATACGGCGCCATCTCCAGCTCCGTCGAGATCTCCTTGCGGAGGGCACGCAGGCGCTCGAACAGCTCGGCATCGTCGCCCACGCGCGGGCGTTGATCCAGCTCGGCCTCCTCGCGCAGCAGATCCACCGCACGGCGGGCGCGGGCCGAGGCCTTGCGCTTGGACGCGCGGCGCTTAACGGTAAAGGCAAACGTCTCGTCCTCGACCTCGCCAGCGCGCGGGCCAAGCCCCACGACCGGGTACTGCCCCTGCGAGGTGGCCAAATAACCGCGGCCGCACAACTGGCCGATGATGTCCTTGATGCGCCCGACCGATTCGCTCGACAGCTCACCGTAGCCGCGGTCCTCGTCCAGATGCATCTGGCGAATGCGCTCGGTGTTGCCGCCGTGGAGCACATCGGCGATGAGCGACTTGCCAAAGCGCATGGGACGCGTGGCCACATAGCGCACGGCGGCGCGGGCCATATCGGTGACGTCCTCGACCTCGAACTGCGTGAGGCAGTTGCTGCAGTTGCCACAGCCCTCGGCGTCGTCCGTAGCGGCGGCGCCCGTACCAGCCGCAGCAGCATGCTCGGCCGCGGCCTCGTCGCCAAAGTAGCGCAGCATGTATTCGCGCAGACAGCCGGTGGTATTGCAGTAGCCCTCCATCTGGCTGAGCAAGCGATAACGGTTCTGGAGCGCCCACGCGCGCTGCTCGTCGTCGAGCGCCTCATCGGCAGCATCGCCGCGGTCGATCAGAAAGCGGCGCATGCGAAAATCGTTGCCGTTCCACAGCAAGTGACAGCTGGCCGGATCGCCATCGCGGCCGGCGCGGCCCGCCTCCTGGTAGTATGCCTCGATGCTCTCGGGCACGTTGTTGTGGATCACGTAGCGCACGTTGGGCTTGTCGATACCCATGCCAAAGGCGTTGGTGACAACCATCACCTGATATCGTCGTCGATAAAGGCGCGCTGGCTTTGGCGACGGGCGTCGTTGCCCATGCCGGCATGGTAGCGGCCAACGCGAATGCCGCTGGGGCCCAGCGCCTCGGCAAGCTCGCCCGCCAGCGCATCGACCGTCTTGCGAGTCGAGCAATACACGATGCCGCTCTCGCTCGAATGCGCAATCACGTAGTCGCGCACCCAGGCAGTCTTGGCCTTGTCGCCCATCTCCTCGCAACCAAAGTAGAGGTTCTTGCGATCGAAGCCCGTCACCACCGTCGCGGGGTTTTGCAGGCCGAGCATCTGCTGAATGTCCGCGCGCACGCGCTCGGTCGCCGTAGCGGTAAAGGCCGCCACGATGGGGCGCTGCGGCAGGGAATCGATAAACTCACGAATCTGCAGGTAAGCGGGACGGAAATCCTGGCCCCATTGGCTCACGCAGTGGGCCTCGTCAATGGCCACGAGCGGCACGCCAATGCCGGCGGAACCCGCGGCTTCCTGCGCAAAGGCCAGAAAGCGCGGCTCGAGCAGGCGCTCGGGTGCCACATACATTAGCTGGTAGCGCCCCTCACGAGCACGCTTGAGCACGGTATTTTGCTGAGCCGGCGTAAGGCTGGAGTTGAGATAGCTGGGGCGCGCACCCGCCGCGAGCAGCGCACGGGTCTGGTCCTCCATAAGCGACAGCAACGGACTCACCACAAAGGTGATGCCGGGCAGCATGAGCGCGGGCACCTGGTAGCAAATGGACTTGCCGGCGCCCGTGGGCATAACACCCAGCGCATCACGACCGGCAAGGATCGCATCGACCATGCGGTCCTGCCCCGGGCGAAACGAGGTGTAGCCAAAATAGGCGCCGAGCGTGTCGAGCGCCATCTGCTGCATGCTATCGGTCATGGTTTCCTAACGTCCAAGTCATCTGCCGCCGATTATACGCCGCCACGCGGACAGCAGCACACCGCCGCCCAGACTAGTCGTTTAAGAACGCCCCCAACGGCTAAGGAGTGTCCCCAGGTGCCGGCAGAAAAGGAACGTCCCCAAGTGCCGGCCCGGCAACGCCGATGTTTTGGCGCGGACAGCGAAAGCCCGCCAGAGCGAGCAAGGCGCCTTGAAACAAGGCGGCATTGACCTTCTGGTCATGCCGCCGAAGTTGAAAGGCAGATTTGCCGCTCTGGCGGGCTTGCAGCGTCGGCCGGTCCGCCGTTCGTCAGAACGGCGGAACCAACCCTACATGACCATAACGTAGCGCGATCCCACGTAGTACTGCTTACCCATCAGGACCGGCTCGCCATTGGGGCCGGTAAAGCCGGCACGCAGGTTGAGCAGCGGATCGTGCGGAGCGATGCCCAGCTCGGCCGCCTGCTCAGCGCTCGCGCGAACGGCCTCGACCGTGCGATAGCCAGCCGAGACAATCGGGGTCCCGCCAACGCGCCCGACCTCGGCAAAAATCGACTTGTCCTCAAGATCGGCTGTCAACAGTTCACGGTAGGCGTCAAACGGCACAAAGATGTTCTCCTCAAATATGGGCTCGCCGTCGGCCGTACGTACGCGTTTAATATGCAGCAGCAGCGCATCCTTCTGCAGACCAAAGAACTCCATCTCGTTTTGACGTGCCGGCACAATCTGGCGATCGACCACATGCGCGCCCGCCTTCATGCCGTTGTCGGCACACAGCGCGGTAAACGTCTGCAGCGTCGAGGCGTGAAACTGGCGATTGATGTGCGGCGTAGAAACAAAGGTGCCGCGGCCCTGTTGCTTAACCAGGTAGCCATCGGAGCACAGCTCCTCGACGGCGCGGCGCACCGTAATGCGGCTCACCTCGTACTGCTCGGCTAGCTCAAGCTCGGACGGAATACGCTCCTTGGGTGCATAAACACCTTTCTCGATCGCATCCTTGATTTCGTCGTAAATCTGCTGGTAAAGCGGTGCATTTTTGGTCGCGGGCATATCTGATCACTCCTATCAAAATATCGAAATTACTAATACGTATATAACGTCTAGCTCTATGATACATCATAACGATAAAACGATACGCCCTGCCTACCAAAAAGCGACAGGTCTATTTTGGTAGGTTTTGTCTGGTCAAACGAGAGTCCCTCGAAAGCAACGGGACTTTCGGGTGGGCTAATTCGAATGGGCTGCGCTTGACCGGCAAAATGCCAACACTCTACCTGCCGTCGTCCTGCTGCAGGCTGTCCTGCTCGCTGAGGCGCGCCTGCCTGCTGGCCATGCGTGCGGGCTTGTCGGGATCGGGAACGGCCGTGGGCATGGGCTCGTCGACATGACCGCCCCACCAGCCGCCCACAAAGTTGAGCGTGTGGAACACATTGATCACGGCGCCGGGGTCAACATCGCACACTAGCTTGATAATGTCCTGGCTCTCGTAAGTCGAGACAACGGCGTGCAGCAGATACATCTTCTCGCGGCTGTATCCGCCGATGACCTCAGCGCAGCTAATGCCGTGCTGAAAATGGTCAACATAGGCGGTCATGACCTCGTCCGCCTTGCGCGTCGTGATCTGCAGCGTCACGCGGTCGTACCGACGATAGAAGCTGTCGATGGTCTTGGTCGAAATAAACTGGAACACGATGGAGTACGCTGCGTTGTCCCAGCCAAACATAAAACCAAAGATCGCCAGGATAAAGCAGTTGAAACCAAAGATGACGCCCCAGATGGTCTTGCCCGTGTGGTTGGAAACCCACAGCGCGATAAAGTCGGTGCCGCCGGTGGATGCGCCGGATTTAAGCGCGATGGCAGCACCCAGACCCGAGACCACGCCGCCAAAAATGATTAGCATGATCTTGTCGCCCAAAAATGGAGCGAAGTGAAAGACGTTAAGGAACAGCGACGAGAGCACGACCTGCATCATCGAGAAGATGACGAAGCGCTTGCTGATGCCGCTCCAACATAGGAGCGCCACGGGGATGTTGAGCGCGAGCATACCGAGCGAGATGTCGATGTGAACGCCGCCCAGCGAAGTAACGCGATCGAGCAGGACCGCGACGCCGGTGAGACCGCTCGGAAGCAGGTCGGCGGGCTGAATGAACGCCTGGATCAGGAATGTCTGGAGAACGGCGGAAATGGTGACCGCCACGGCAGTAATGGCGCGGCGGACGATGGTGAGGCGGCCGAGCACGAGCACTCGGTCCGTGAGCTGATCGATGGCGTTCGCCACGTAGGCTCCTTTCGAAGGCAGATGTAGTTGTGGGGCATGCCCGCGATTGTAGCATGAGCGTGCGGGGGCGCTTCAATTCACCCTCTCTCGACAACCATCAGAAGGACTGTGAGGCCGCTCAAAAGAAAAACGCCGTGAAGAGAGCGATCCCTTCACGGCGAATTCGACGTTTGCCCAGATAAAACCTGCCAAAATAAACCTGTCCCTAAATGGCAGATAGGATGTCGGTCAGGTTGTCGATGACAACGTCGGCGGCGGACTGATCCAGGTTGACGCCCTCGTGCGGACGCAGCGCCAGGACGCGGGCGCCGGAGCGCTTGCCGGCCTCGATGCCCAAAGGCGAGTCCTCGATAACCAGGCACTCGGAAGGCTCAACCCCCAGCGCCTCCATGGCACGCAGGTAGATCTCGGGGTCGGGCTTAAACGCACTGCACTCGTGACCGCTGATGGTGTAATCCAGCACATCGGCAATGTCAGCGATCTCCACCAACTCGTCAATCAACTCGCGATAGGACGAGCTCGCGATGGCACACTTCACGCCGCGCTCGTGCAGCTCGCGCATCACCGGCTCCGTCTGCTCGTTGAGAAGCTCGGCATACGGAACGGGGTGGTCCGGGCTGTAGACCTGCTTGTACTCCACGCGCAGACGCTCGCGCAGCTCAACATCGTCGGGCACCAGCGCCTTCCAAATGGCGGGCTCGTTAGACCCCGAAAGATCGGGAATCTCGTCAAAGTGGAAGCCCTTCTCTTCCATAAATGCCACGCGGCGACGGTTGTAGAACCACTCGGTATCGACCAGCACGCCGTCCATATCAAACAGCACTGCCTTGATCATACGCATCTCCTCCCACCTGCCAAAAAGGGACAGGTTTATTTTGGTAGGTTTTATCTGGGGTTTTATGACGCGACAAACACGCTCTCCCCAGAGCAAAAAGGGATGGGGCGCAAACCCCATCCCCTCTCAATCAACCCGTAAGGTCTACTTACTTGTGATTAGTAGGAAAGCTTCCACATGTAGCGACGCATGGTCAGCGGGTGCTGACGGGCCTCGGCAATCTGGTTGCCGTACTCGCGCATAACGGCGAGGTGCAGCAGCGGGTTGAAGTAGGTGATGACGCTCGCGGGCACGGCGTCAGCCAGCCGTAGTCCTTGGAGTCGATCAGAGCGACCTTGGCACCCATGCGCTCAAGGAAGGTGAGGGCGCGGGCGTCCATCGGACGGGTAGCGCCATCGGACATGAAGAAGACGTAAGGCTTGCCCTCGGTGGAAACCTCGAACGGGCCGTGGAAGTACTCGCCGGTGTTGTAGGCGGCGGCGTCGATCCACTGCATCTCGGTGAACAGGAAGGCGGCATGAGAATAAGCCATCTTCTCGGAGGCACCGGAAGCCATGAAGTAGATCATCTTGTCGTCCTTGAAGTCCTCGGCGAACTTCTTGGCGAGCTTCTTGCAGTGCTGAGCGGCGTTCTCGCAGAGATCGAAGATGTTGGTGAGGCCGGTGATCATGTCCTCGTAGTGGTCATAGCCCTCGGTCTGCTGAAGGATCTCGAGAGCAAGAGCGATGGCGTAGCCGGGCTTCTCGCACTTGGCAGCGTAGTTGGCGTGGAAGCCGTGAACGATGACGTGGTCGGCGTCGACGGTCAGAGCGGAACCAGCCTTGTTGGTGAGGGAGACGACCGGGCAGTTGTGCTTCTTGGCGGTCTTGTTGGCCTCGACGGTCTCGGGCGTGGAGCCACCGAGGGAGCAGGTGATCACGAAGGTGTGCTCGTTGACCCAGGAAGGCGTGTCGTAGTTGAACTCGTTAGCGGTGAAGATCTGAACGTTCAGCTTGTCCGTGTTGTTGGCCAGGAAGTACTTGGCGGGGTAAAGGTCGGACATGGAAGCGCCGCAGCCGACGAAGGCGACGCTGTGGATCTCGTGGTTGGACAGGACGTCAGCGACAATCTGCTTAGGGAGGTTAAGGTCGATCTCGTACATCTGACACATTCCTTTCGATTTTTGCGGCGCCACTTTGCCGGACGCACGCAGGGTTACCGTGATTTGGACCGAGTCGCCGGCCCGTTGCGGATGTGTCAAAGGGACTGTCCCTTTGACACATCTAGGGATGGAAGCCTGCCTGGGGTATGGGATGCCAGGCAGGCTCCCCGGGGAAAGCGGTTAGACGCTTAGTCGCGACTAGGCCAGGATGCCGGCCGCGGAGAGGGCGATGCCGCCCACGATGGCGATCACGAGAAGCCAACCGGTGTTGACGTTCTTCTTGATGAGCCAGTACATAAGGCCGGTGAGGCCAAGGGAGATCATCTGGGGCATCATGCCGTCCAGGATGTCCTGGATCACGACGGCGCCGTCAGCGAACTGCAGCGGGGTGGTGGCGCCGATCAGCGTAGCGATCATGCCGCCCACGGACATAAGACCCACGATGCCGCAGACATACATGAGCTTCTCCATGAGGTCGCCGCCCTGGAGCTTGCTCAGGTACTCGTGACCGCCCTGATAGCCCATCTTGGCTGCGAACCAAGTGATCAGCACAGAGGGGACGATGGAGATGAGCATGGCTAGGATCGGGCCCATGATGGAGCCCTGCTGGGCCAGCTGAACGCCCGAGGCCAAAGGCGATAACGCGGATGGTGCCCTGGAAGAAGGAGTCACCGATGCCGGAAAGCGGACCCATGAGGGAGGTCTTGACCGCGTTGATCGAATCGGGATCGAAGTTCTCGGGATCCTGGCGTACTCCTCCTCCATGGAGGCGGAGAGGCCCAGGATGAAAGCGCTCGTCTGCGGGGTGCAGTTGTAGAACGCCATGTGACGGTGGTAAGCCTCTTTCTTAGCAGCGAGCTGCTTGGGGTCGGACTCATCCGGATAGAGGCGATCGAGCGTGGGAACCATGCCGTAGAGGAAGCCCATGTTCATCTGACGCTCGTAGTTCCAAGAGGCCTCGGATGGCCCAGAGCGCCAGAAGAACTGGCTGACCTTCTTGTTCAGGGACACGTCCTTGGTTGCGGTTGCCATAGTGTGTTCTTCCTTAGTCTTCGTCGTCTTCGAGCGGATCGTAGTCGGAATCGACACCGGCAGCTGCATGGGAACCGTTGAACTTGAAGCCCATGAAGACGACAGCCGGCACACACCGATCAGAGCGACCGCGATGACGGACAGGTTGAGGTAAGCGGCGAGCAGGAAACCGATGAACAGGAACGGAGTCATGCCCTTCTTGATCATCATGGTGAGCAGCAGGGCCAAGCCGTAGGCGGTCATGATCTTGGTCGAAACGTTAAGACCAGTGGACAGCCACTCGGGAACCATGTTGACGATGGCCTGAACCAGGTCGGTGCCAACAAAGACGGCGAGGAAGATCGGCAGGAAGTACATGACGGCGTACAGACCGGAGCCGGCGCAGATGTGCATACGGTAGGCGGTCTTGAACTTTCCGTTATCGATCGCGCTATCTGCCACATGGGTGAGGGCGGCGATGATGGAACGGAACACGATGCCGAGGAGCTGACCCAGGACGGCGACCGGGATGGCGATCGTCATGGCGGTCTCGGCGGAAGCATCGGTCAGGCACGCAAAGGCAGCGGCCACGATGCCGCCCAGGACCATATCGGGCGGAACGGCGGCGCCGACCTGCACCAGGCCCATGGACACGAGCTCGACGGCGGCACCGACGGCAAGGCCGGTGGGCACATCGCCCAGCAGCAGACCGACGAGCGTAGCGCCAACGAGGGGCTGCTCGAAGTTAAGACGACCGAGCAGGCGGGAGTCCCACATGCAGAACACGCCGACGAGGCCGACGAGCACCGCACTGATGAACGTATTCATACCCTTCTCCTTTCAGTCAGGCAAAAGCCTGGTTGATTACAGCTTGGCGTCGATGTCGACGCTCTGATACGTAGGGGTCTGCTGGACGTAGAGCTTGATGCCCATGTCGAGCAGCTGGTTGACGTCGGCCTTCTGGTTGGCGTCGAGGAAGACGGAGCTGTCCTTGCCACCGACCTGATCGGCACCGTCGTGGTTGGCGGTGGCGCCCAGGTTGATGGCGTCGAGCTTGTAGCCCTGGCAGAACTGCAGCATCTCGGCCGTGTTGCCAAAGACGAACATGACGCGCTCGCCGAGGGTGTTGAGCTTGTCCATCTTGGCGAGGGCACGCTCGACGGTGAAGACGTTCAGGCGCACGCCCTGGGGCTTGGCCAGCTTAAGAGCGCCCTTCTTGATGTCATCGTTGGCGGCAGCGTTGTCGACGACGATGATGCGCTCGGCCTTGGACCTTGGTGGTCCAGGTAAAGACGACCTGCCGTGCAGCAGACGGTAATCAAGACGTGCGAGGACAATCTTGGCGGGACCGGAGCTGTGACGGGACGCCTTGGCCTTCTTGGCGGGAGCCGCGACGGCCTCGACCGGTGCGTTGGGGTTGGTCAGACCGGTGCGGGCCTCGTTGATGAGGGCCGCGAGCTCGGCGCCCTTTGACGGGGGCGGGGCTCATAGCGAGCGTGAGCGCCAGCGGGATGTTGAAACCGCTGACAACCGTGAACTTCGTGCCGTTCTTGGAAAGCTCGACCATGTTGTTGTTGACCGAGCTGCCGAGCATATCGGTCAGCACATAGACGGTGTCGTCCGCGTTGAACGTGGCGATCATGGCGTCCACCTTATTGGTGATGGGCTCCTTGTCGTCACGAGCAAGCGACACGACGTGGACGTTCGACACGTCGCCGAGAACCATCTCGAGCGTGTCTTTGGCGCCTGCGGCCAGGCCGCCATGAGATGCGAGAATGATCTGATTCATCTTGCCTCCTCCTTTTCGTTATGGTCATTATAACGTCTTATACGTTGCTTATATTGCTAATTTGTATAAAGACCGTTCGCGGATGAAAATCGACCGTTGACGGGTTTAACGTACTTGAAACGTTGGAGCTAGGTAGGCCGGCGCTGGCTGGATAACCCCAGATCAGACGCCTCGCCAATCCCCTATCGCACGAAGTACCAGGGGCTTTCCTGCACGGTGGGCTCCAGCGCGATGCCCGTGCGCTCGCGGAACAGATCCATGTCCTGCGATTTCTCCGTCCACCACGCGTTGGGCTTAAAGGTCATGCTCTCAACGATATGGCCGACAAAGGCACTGTTGCGCAGCTTGGAGAAGTTGGTGTTCATAATCAGGATGGACGCGAGCACCAGCACGATGCCCAGGACTTTGATCGCGCCGGCGGGCTCGGCGTAGATGCCAATACCGACCAAAACGGTCGCCACGGTTTCGAACGAAGCCACGACCGGCACCTTCGATGTCTCAAAAGATCCATCGAAAGGCCCTGCATATAGAAGATGTACGCAAGAGCCGTCGGAATAAAGCCAAAGCCTACGAACAGCAGAATGAGCTGCGGGGACATTGCCGCGGCTACATCGGACCACGGAGCCGAAAGCACCGCCATAAAGCATCCGCCAAAAACAAAGCCCCAAAACGTCACCGCCAGCGGATGCAGCGTCTTGGTGGCCATGCGGCTAAACACAGCCAGCAGTGCACCGCAAAGTCCGGCGATCACACCCGACGCGACGCCCCAAGTCGAGAAATGGAAACCGGACAGGTCGCCGGTCGTCACCGCGAGCACGCAGCCAACGATGTTAAAGACAATGGCAACGAGCTTGTTGGGGGTCACGTCCTCGCGATAAAGCACGCGACCGCCGAGCATGACGCCAAACACCGGCGAGGTGTAAAGCAGCACCGAGGCCGTGGACATGCCCACCTCGCCCATGCACTCGTAATAGCAGGTGTTGGCGACGGCTAAACCGACTATACCGACAAGCGCGCATGGGACGAGTTCTTTAGGACTTGCCTTGAACAATGCCATGGGACCCGAGGCTTTTCCCTCACGAGCACCTCCCTGGCAACCCATAAATGCCAAGACCGGAGCCATTAAGACAGCACCCGACAACAGGCGAAAGGCCGCCATGCTCTGAGACGAAACGCCCAGGGCCGATATTCCGTTAACAAAGATTCCGATGGTGCCCCACATAAGCGCGGCGATCAGCACCAGCGCATAGCCCAGATTGCTTTTCTTCAACGCAGCCTCCTCGGTATCGTTTCCAATATGTTTCGTACTACGTTATAGTCGTTATATACATTTTTCAAGGCACAAATCGGTGAGCGGAAAAGTGATCCGTTTTCCTCCGTCCCCAGCGGGTTACTTGGCGGTTGCGGTGAAATAGTTCCTGTTTAGCCTCAAAAAGGCCAAACAGGAACTATTCCACCGCAACTTATGAGGACATCGAGCTGTTAGGCCGCTCTATCCCCTAGTAGTCAAGCTTCCACATGTAGCGGCGCGTCATGTAGTCCTTGTGGGTGACGGCAGAGAGCGCGCGCATATACACGTTGTTGAGGATTGGGGCAAAGATCAGGTGGTTGAAGTACTCGCTCACGCTGTCCTTAATGTCGTTGAGGCCGAGCTCCTTGGCGTCGAGCTGATAAACGCGCTCGCCACCGTACTGGTTGACGAAGCGGATGCCGCGCTCGTCGTTGCAGCGGCTGCGGCCGACGCTGATGAGCTGGAACAGCGAGGTGCGCTTGTCCAGGATCTCGAAGGGGCCGTGGAAGAAGTCGCAGGTGTTAATGGTGCAGGAGTCGATCTGCAGCATCTCCCTGCACGTTGCAGATGCTAAAGACGTAGGCGGCACCAAAGAGCGGACCCTGAGCCATGACGTTGATGCAGGGCTTGTCGGCGTTCTGCTCGGCCCACTTGGCAGCAAGCGGACGGGTGTACTCGACGGCCTTGCGATAGATGGGGTCGACCAAGTCGAACGCGGCCATAGCGATCTCGTACTCGGCATAGCCCTCGGTCTGCTGCGTAAGCTCCATGGCGATCATGGTTACGACGGCGGAGTTGGTACGACCCATGCAGGACTCGTCGACGGCCAGGCTGTCGTACTGGATCTTGTAGTCGCAGACCTCGGTGAGGCCGGACTCGTCAACATAGATGGCGATGGTGCTGGCGCCGTGGTCCTTGGCGACCTGGGCGGCGACGATGGTCTCCTTGGTGCCGCGCATGGACACGACGACGGCCAGGGTGTTCTCGTTGACGTAGGCCGGGGTGGCGTGCACAAACTCGTTGCTGGTGTAGCTGGAGCTCACAACCTGCGTGGCCTCGTGCTCCATAAAGTACTGGGCAGGATAGTTGCCGCCGTTGGATCCGCCGGCGCCAATCCACACGACGCGCTTGATGCCGCCCTTGTCAGCCTTGTCAGCCAAAACCTGAGAGACGACATCCTTAACCTGTTCCTGAGTAGTCATCGTGCATCAGCCTTTTCTTCTCGTTTGATGCTCTCGATGGCATACAAGTTACATACATGTTTTGGTTATGTCGACTAGTTGTATGCTATATTTATCTTAGAAAATTCGCTGGTGTTGTTTTTGATAATTGGCTACCAGCGGTTTTGTTGTTGTATTGGATACATGCTTAATTAGATTCGCATACAGGTTAGATACAGGTTGATCGCATGAACGCTTCGTCTAAAAAGAAACTGGCCCAATACGAGCGCTTGGCGGGCATGCTGCGTGACCGCATCGCCACCGGCACCTACGCACGTGAAGACAAGCTGCCGTCCGAGATGGAACTCATGGACGAATCGGGACTGTCGCGCAGCACCGTGCGCCACGCCCTTAAGGTGCTCGTTGATGAGGGCCTGGTGCGCACCGAGCGCGGGCGTGGCGCCTTTGTGGCCGACACGCCCGCGCTCCACGAGAACAACCTGATGTTTTCGAGCTATACCAAGCAGGTCGAAGGCCAGGGCATGAAGCCCACCACGCGTACCGTGGACTCGGGCTTTGCCAAGGCGGCCGGCAGCATAGCTAAGTTCTTTGACGCCGCCGTGGGCAGCAAGCTCGTCAAACTTGTCCGCCTGCGTTATCTGGACGATGCGCCACTGTGCCTGGAAACCACCTATCTACCACCGAGCTTCGAGGCACTCATCAACCGCGATATCAACGGTTCGCTCTACGCCACGCTGCGCCAAGAATTCCATCGCGCGCCGGCACAGGGGCACAAGACCTTTGAGGTGTGCTATGCCTCGCAAAACGAGGCGTTTTTGCTCAACGTTGAGCGCGGGCAGGCGCTGATCTTGATCACCGACTACGTCTACGACACCGACGGCCGCCCGCTCCATGTCTCCAAGCGCATCCAACGCACCGACCGCGCCAAATACACCGAGCCCATCGGCTAACCTGCCAAAATAAACCTGTCCCTAAATGGTAGGTTTGGGGAGGTCGGGGAACCAGGTTGGTTTGGGTTGGTTAGGGACGCGCTCGGCTAGGACCAGCTCCATCCAACACATGTCGTACCAGCGGCCGAACTTTTGGGCACAGCGGTCAAAGGCGCCCACCAGGCGGTAGCCCATATGGGCATGGAAATCCTGGCTGTTGTGCGTCAGATACTCGTCGTCCTTGTCGTGCGGCACGGCGATGAGCGCGCACATGTTGGTGATGCCCATCGCGATCAGGCATTGCTTGAGCGCATCGTGCAGCTTGCGGCCCAGCCCGCCGTGGCGCACGTCGCGTGCCAGGTAGATCGACGTCTCGACCGACCAGTCGTATGCCTCGCGGCTGTTGAGCGGACTCACATAGGCATAACCTACCGGACGCCCGTCCAACTCCATCACCAGATACGGATAGCGCTTGAGCGTACGCTCGATGCGTCCGGCGAACTCCTCAACGCTCGGCACCTCGTATTCGCAGGTAATCGCCGTCTCGCGCACATATGGCTCATAGATGGCAAGCAACGCCGGCGCGTCTTCGGGCGTCGCCAGGCGAATCGCCGGCTCGGACATCTCGGTCATACAACCCTTCTCCCCCAAAAGCAAAGGCCGCCCTGCGCCAAACCCAGCGCAAGGCGGCCCTCCTCGTCACATCAACCTACAGAACCGCCGCCAACGCGTCGATATCCTCCTGCGTCGTGGCCCAGCTGGTGCAAAAGCGCACCACCGTGTGGGTCTCGTCGTACTTTTCCCAGTACTCGATCGAGGCGTGCTCGCGAATGCGCGCCATGTCCTCGTTGGGCAGAATCACAAACTGCTGGTTTGTGGGCGTCTCCAAAAAGAACTGGTAGCCGCGCTCGTGCAGCACACGACGCAGCGCCTGAGCCGTCTCGATCGCCTGTCGACCAATCTCAAAATACAAGCCATCGGTAAAGAGAGCCTCAAACTGCACGCCCGTCAGGCGGCCCTTGGCCAACAGCGCGCCGTGCTGCTTAATGCGCGGAATGGGATGTGCCGGAGCGTGCATGCCGCAAAACACCACAGCCTCGCCGCAGAGCGCGCCGCACTTGGTGCCGCCGATGTAGAACACGTCGCACAGCTGCGCCAGCTCGGGCAGGGTAATGTCGCACTCATCGGCCGCCAGCGCATAGGCCGCGAGCACCGTCCACAAACAGCGGAATCTCGCGCTTCTGGCATACCGCATGAATCGCCGCGAGCTCGGCCCTGGAATAGAGCGTGCCGTACTCGGTCGATAGACTCACGTACACGGCGCCCGGGAACACCGTATGCTCGTAGCTCTCGTTTTCGTAGAACACCTGGATATAGTTCTCGAGGTCCTCGGCGTGCATCTTACCCTCATAGCCGGGGATGGTGAGCACCTTTGTGGCCGCCAAACTCGATGGCGCCCGCCTCGTGACAGGCGACGTGACCAGTCTCGGCAGCAACGACGCCCTCGTAGGGCGCAAGCAGCATGTCGATCACCGTCGCGTTGGCCTGCGTGCCGCCCACCACAAAAAACACGTCGGCATCGGGGGCCTGACAGGCCTCGCGGATAAGCTGCTTGGCACGCTCGGTGTGCGCATCGGTACCGTAGCCGGGCTGCGGCTCCATGTTGGTGTCGACGAGCGCCTGCAGCACTGCCGGATGTGCGCCGTGGGAATAGCCGTTGTTAAACGCGAGCATGGCAATCCTCTCTAGCCGGGCACGGGCCCGATGATTCAAACGGGGCTATTGTACGCCGTTGGGATAGGCAATGCGCGCGGCAAGGCACTCAAGCGCCAGCACCAGGGCAAAGCCGCAGCTCACGTCGCTCAAAAAGTGCGCTCCGATCACGATACGACCAAAGGCGACGAGCGCCGCGACCACAGCCGCCGCCCAAAAGACCACGCGGCGGCGCGACGGTTTTTCCTTAAAGGCCGCCGCGGGAAGCCCGGCGAGCATAAGACCGATCGCCGCATGCGCGGTGTGCCCGCTCGCGAACGACTTGAACCCGTCCTTGATCACGCCGGCGGCGATATAGGTCCACTTGTCGGGATTGCCGATTACCCACCACGGCTGAAAATTGAGCCCCGGCGTGACCTCGATCACGCGCATGCGCGGGCGCGACCACAGCGGCTTGACGATCACGTTGAGGATGATGGCCTGAGCGACCCACACGGCAAGTACCATCAGCGCCCAGCGTGTGAGCTCGTCGGGCTCGGTCGCGCGCGTGAGGCGATAGGCGATGAGGTTGGCCGCGATGACCAGCACGAACGTCAGCACCAACTGAACCGCGATGAGTTTGCCGCCAACCTTCAGGGACGAGACGATCTCGTAGCCGGCCAGGCCAACGTTGACAAGGATGCCGAGCACGGCGAGCCATTTGCTCCCCCTGGAGTCGGGACGTGCCGAGCGCACGAGCATCACGCCCGCGACGCTCGCCGTCAGCTCGAACGGCAGCTCGCCGGCGGCCTCGATAAAGCGGCCGTACATGCTGCCGATGTTGAACAGCGCGCTCGAGATCTGGTAATCGAAGAAGCTGCCCACGCCCAGACAAAGGCACAGGACAACCGCGATAATGGCGACATCTTTTTTATAGATGTATCCGAACATGCTTTCCTTTCGATGGAACCAGAGTGCCTAAATGGGCTGTTTGCAGCGTCGACCCGTTAGTCGTCGTCGCTAGCACCCAACTGCTGCAACAGCATGAGTGCCGCGGCCACGGGGCCGGTGCCGTCGTTGGCATCGAGACCGCGACCCAGGCCGCTGCCCGCGCCGGCGCCCGCCTTGTAGGGCACCGACAGCTTGCGGCTCTTGGGGAAGTTCACCGCGCCATAGCGGGTCTTAAGCTCAAAGGCCACCTTCTTGGGCACGTCGACGCCCAAAAACGTAATGCGACCGCCGCTGAGCGTGACGCTCTCGAGCCCCAGGCGCTCGCCGCGAATGCGGATGCGCGCGCGATTGAACAGGTTGAGTCCCGCCAACGGCAGCTCGCCATGCGCGGCCTCGGTCTCCTCCTGCACCTCATCGATGCTCTCCAGGTCCTCGGCCGCTGCGAGCTTACGGTACACGAGCACGCGCTGATCCACCGCCGGCAGGTACTCCTCGGACAAGAAGTAATCGGCCGGCAGGTTAATACCCACGCTCGCCGCCTCCACGCCGGCATCGTCATCGCCGCGCGCCTCGGCCACGGCCTGGCCCAACATCTGCGTAAACAGGTCAAAGCCCACACTCGACAGGTTGCCGTGCTGCTCGGCGCCCATAAGCGAGCCGGCGCCGCGAATCTCCAGGTCGCGCATGGCGATGCGCATGCCGCTGCCCAGGTCCTGGAACTCGGAAAGTGCGGTCAGGCGCGCCGTTGCCTCCTCGGTGAGCGGCAGCTCGCCGGGGAACATAAAGTACGCGTAGGCCTGCGTGGCAGAACGGCCCACACGGCCCTTGAGCTGGTAGAGCTGTGCCAGACCCAGGCGCTGCGAGTCCTCGATGATGAGCGTGTTGGCGGTCGCGTTGTCGATGCCGCTCTCCACGATGGTCGTGGCGATGAGCACGTCAATCTTCTTGGTCGCGAACTCGATCATCACGTCCTCGACCTCGCGCGGGCTCATCTTGCCGTGCGCCACGCCCACGCGCGCCTCGGGCGCGGCCTCGTGCACGCGCGCCACGGCGTCATCGATGGTCTTGACGCGGTTGGACACGTAATACACCTGACCGCCGCGGCCCACCTCCAGGCGAATCGCCGCGCTCACCACATCGGGGTCGTACTCCCCCACGTGCACGATCACGGGACGACGCCCGGTCGGCGGCGTCGTGATCAGGCTCATGTCGCGCACGCCACTCGTGGCCATCTGCATGGTTCGTGGAATCGGCGTTGCCGAAAGCGTGAGCACGTCAATCTGCTCGCGCAGGTTCTTGAGCTGCTCCTTGTGCTGCACGCCAAAGCGCTGTTCCTCGTCGATGATCACCAGGCCCAAGTTCTTTGGGTTCACGTCGGCCGAAAGCAAGCGGTGCGTGCCGATGAGCACATCGATCGTGCCCTCGGCAAACGCCTTGAGCGCGCGCTTCTGCTGCGCCGGGGTGCGGAAGCGGCTGAGCACTTCGACCTCGAGGCCAAACGGGGCAAAGCGCTCAAAGAACGTCTCGTAGTGCTGCTGGGCCAGAATGGTCGTGGGGCAGAGCACCATGACTTGGCGGCCGGAGTCCACGCACTTAAACGCCGCGCGCAGGGCAACCTCGGTCTTGCCGAAACCCACGTCGCCGCACAGCAGGCGATCCATGGGCTTGGGCGCCTCCATGTCGGCCTTGATGTCGGCGATGGCCTCCAGCTGGTCGCGCGTCTCGTCGTAAGGGAAGCTCTGCTCCATCTCGATCTGCTCGGGCGTGTCGGGCGGGCAGGCGATACCGGTAATCGACGAGCGGCGCGTATACAGATCGACCAGGTCAAACGCCAGCTTTTTGGCGTTCTTGCGCGCCTTGTTGGTAGCGCGCGTCCAGTCGGCTGTGTTGAGCCTGGTCAGGCGCGGCTTGTCGCCGTCGGGGCCAACGTAGCGCGTGATGCGGTCGACCTGCTCGAGCGGCACGTAGAGCTTGTCGCCATCGGCATATTCCAGCAAAAAGTAGTCGCGTTCCTTGCCGCCCACTTCCTGGCGCGCGATCTCGCTAAAGAGCGCGATGCCGTGGGTAGCGTGCACCACGTAATCGCCCGGCTTAAACGGGAACGTGATCTGCGTAATGTCCACCTTGCGGCGGCTGCGCGCGCGGTTGGCGTCCATGCGGGCGTTGAGGTCGGCGATCGAGAACACGGCCAGGTTGGCATCGGGCACCACCACGCCCTGCGGCAGGGCGGCATCGACAAAGGTCACACGTCCGCGCGAAATAGTGGGCACGGCGGCGCCGGCGGCAGCCTGCGCGGCGCCCGCCTCGAGCGAGCGGGCGTTGAGCGCGTCGGCCTTACGCTCGCGAATGGAAGCATGGGCCTCCTGGCGTGCGGCACGGTCGGCGGAATCCGCCGCTGCCACGCGAACGCGGTCGCCGATAGCGCCGACATTTTCGGGCGCCGCGGTCAGCGATTCCTCAAAGGTAATGCCCTCGTCGCCAAAGGTGAGCTCCATCGACTCGCGCGCACCGCGATCGGGAATGGCAAACACGCAGGCGTAGCGCTTGCCCACGACTTCCTGAATGCGCGTCATAAAGCGATTGTCCGAGCCTGCGATGGCCGGCTGCTCAATCTTGAGCTCGGCCGTCACCGCACCGCCGGCACGGATGAGGCTCACATAGTTCAGGCGTTGCTGGGAACCAAAGTCGAGCTGCTGGGCACGCACGTACAGGCCGTCCAGACGGTCGACCCCCGCCTCGCCGGCACGTGCCTCGATATCCTCGTAGGCGCGCAGACAATCGTCGAACAGCGAGCGCGGCTCGGACAGCACCACGAGCGCCTTGCCGCTCACGTGCGACAGCGGGCTCACAGTCTGGCCGTACATCACCGGCAAAAAGCGGTCGAGCTCAGGCGTGACGATGCGCGCATCCACCATCTCGAGCAGCGCCGCCAACTTGCTGTCGTCCTGGCTTGCGCGGTAGAGCGCCACGTGCATGTTGTGAACGGCATCGTCGGTAAGCGCCAGCTCACGGCAGGGGAAGATCTCGATACTGTCCTCGTTGCCGATGGTCTGCCCCGTTGAGCTCACCATGCGGCGGATGCGGTCAATCTCATCGCCAAAGAACTCAATGCGCACGGGTGCCTTTTCCTGTGCGGGGAACACCTCGACGGTGTCGCCGTGCACGCGGAACAGGCCGGGCGCATCGGCGGCGCCAGCATTGGTGTAGCCCATGCCCACCAGACGCTGCGGTACCTCATCAAAAGGAATCTCCTCGCCCACCGCAAAAGTAGTGGACTCCCAGTAGCGACTCTCGACCGGCGGCACGCAGCGCAGCAGCGCGCGGGCCGAGGCGACCATGATGCAGTTGTCCCCGCGCACGATGCGTCCCAGGGCCTCGCATCGCTGGGCCACCACGGCGTCGTCGGGCGCCTGCTCGCGCCACGGATAGTCCTTGCGCTCGGGAAAACGGCACACGTGCGCCAGGCCCACGTAGGCGGCCAGACTGCGCGCGGCGCGATCGGCCGCATCCTCGCCGCTCACAATGTAGACCGTCGGGCGCGGACGGCGCGCAAACTGGGCGGCCGCCATAAGCGTGCGACCCGACTGCGACACGGCCAGCGTCACGTCCTCGCCGGCATCGAGTCCGGCCTCGACGGTCTGCAGCGCCTCGGCAGTGTAGAGCTGCGCGGCTATACGGTGAATGAGCATGCTGTTCCTCCGGCATCGCAACGCCAAAAGCCCGCCGGGGCAAGCTCGGCGGGTCGTACGTCAAAAGTCTTGATTGTCATGGTAGCGCATGAGGTGGGCACGCCAGCGCGCGCCGAACAGCTATCCCAAAACGCGCATGCCCGAACGCCCTCGGCACAAAACAGCCTGATCGGACAGCACCAATTACCAGCTTCTACCTGCATTACTTTGCAATTATGGCAATTTCTACTTTACAGTTGTGGTAACTTTTTTAGTTAGTAATTATGGTTTTTTTGCCTTGCCGATGTGGCAAATCCCAAAGACCTGCCACGAAACCCGGCAGATACCGACAAACTCGGTACGAGACTTTCAAACCAAAAGCATGCCTACGAGCATGCGATGCTAGACGCGAAGGGCGTTAAAAATGATTGAGCGAACCATGGCCCAGAAGCTACGCGACATGTCAGAATGGTTTCCCGTCGTCTCGCTTACGGGGCCACGCCAAAGCGGCAAGTCAACTCTCATCAAGGCCGTTTTTCCTGAATATGAATATCTCAACCTCGAAAACCCGGAAGTCCGTCGCGCCGCACTCGATGACCCCGTCGGCTTTATCAGCAGGCGCCCCGATCATCTGATCATCGACGAGGCCCAATATGCACCGGAGCTGTTCAGCATGATTCAGGTCGCCTCCGACGAACGCGGAAGGACCGGCCAGTATGTATTGTCCGGCTCGCAAAACTTTTTGCTCATGCACAACATCCAGCAATCGCTTGCCGGGCGCGTCGGCATGCTCAAACTCCTGCCTCTCTCCTACCAGGAGCTCAGCGACACGCAAATCTCGCTTGACACCTACCTGATTCGCGGGGGATACCCGCGCATATACGATGCGGGCATCCCCACCGATATGTTCTACCAAAATTACCTTATGACCTATGTGGAACGCGACGCGGGCGGCCTTCTCGACGTGCGCAACCTGAGCTCCTTTAGAAAAATGATCGGGCTGTGCGCGGCTTGCGTGGGAGGGTTGCTCAACCTATCAAGACTCGCCGCTGATGTGGGAGTCGCCACGGCGACGATCAGCTCGTGGCTTTCGATCCTGCAATCAAGCTATTTGGTGTTCCTGCTTCAACCATATGCTGGAAACATGCGCAAGCGGCTTACCAAAGCGCCAAAATTGTACTTCTACGACACGGGACTACTTTGCCATCTGCTTGGCATTCACGACGAGCGCAGTCTCATGAACCACCCCCTAAGCGGGGAAATATTCGAAAACCTCGTTGTCTCGGAACGCCAGAAGGCATACCTCAACAGAGGCCTCGAGCCCACGCTTGCCTTTTATCGCGACGACAGCAAACGAGAGATCGACCTTATCGATCTAACAGAGCCGGCTCGCCCACAGGCGTTCGAAATCAAATCGGGCGCTACCTACCGCGACACATTCGCTCGACACCTACGCTCTGTTGGTTCCGAACTTGGCATTCCCGCAAAGGACCGAGCCGTCGTATATCACGGCTCCGAGCGCTACGATACCGAGGGGCATCGGTCGTGCCGGTAGAAGAGTTCTTGCTTCGGGAGTCGTAGCGAGCGCCGTGGTCACCGGCCGCGTCCCGATTTGTACCGCCCGGAGATACGCAAGAGTGGCGGCCTGCCCTTGTAACCTAGCTCACCCGTACGCTGGGGCACAAATCTGCCAGCGGACACTCGTCACACTTGGGTTTGCGGGCGTCGCAGATCTCGCGACCGAAGGTGATCCACTGATGGTTGACCCGACTCCCAATACTCGTGCGGCAAAATCTTGAGCAGATCCTGCTCAGTCTTGAGCGGCTCCTTGGCATGCGTCTTGGGACTCAGCATCAGGCGGTGCGCGATGCGGTTGACGTGCGTGTCCACCGCAATGCCCTCCACGATGCCATACCCCACGTTGAGCACGATGTTCGCCGTCTTGCGTCCCACGCCCGGCAGCTTCACGAGTTCCTTCATGTCGGCCGGCACCTCGCCGCCATAGTCGGCGACGATCATCTGCGCGGCCTCCACGGCGTGCTTGGCCTTGCTCTTGTAGAAGCCGAGTGACTTGATGGTGTCTGCCACGTCAGCCACGCTCGCCCCGGCCATGGCCTCGGGCGTGGGCCACTGGGCAAACAGCTTCGGCGTCACCTTGTTGACCTGCGCATCGGTCGTTTGTGCCGAGAGCAGCACCGCGATCAGCAGGCGGAAGGGATTCTCGTGGTCCAAAAAGCACTCGACCGGGCCATAGCGACGGTTGAGACGCTCGCACACCTCAACGGCGCGCTCGCGTTTGGCGGCATTGGTCTCGCGTGGCATAACGACTCCTCGGCTCAACGGCACAATAAACTTATAGGCACAATTGTCCCACGTCCGAAACGCTTACGCCTCCAAGAATGCGCCGGTCTGACGGCTCCACAGGCTCGCGTACTCGCCACCCGCCTCGACGAGCTGCGCATGCGTGCCGTCCTCGACGATCTCGCCATCGGCCAGCACCACAATGCGGTCGAGCGCCGCCACGGTGGACAGGCGGTGCGCCACCACAATGGAGGTACGTCCACGCATCAGGTTTTCGAGCGCCTCCTGCACCAGCGCCTCGGACTCGCTGTCCAAGGCAGAGGTCGCCTCGTCGAGCACCAGAATCGGCGCGTCGGTTAGGATGGCGCGGGCGATAGCCACGCGCTGACGCTGGCCGCCCGAGAGCTTGACGCCGCGCTCGCCCACCATGGTGTCAAAGCCACGAGGCAAGCGGTCGATAAACTCCAGGGCGTTGGCCAGGCGCGCGGCCTCGCGAATCTGCTCATCAGTGGCGTCGGGACGACCGTAGGCAATGTTTTCGCGAATGGAGCGGTGGAACAGCAGCGCCTCCTGCGGCACGTAGGCAACCTGGCGGCGCAGGCTCTGCTGCGTGCAGCGCGAGACGTCCTGGCCGTCCACGAGCACGCGGCCGCCCTGTACGTCGTCCAGGCGCAGCAACAGCTTGGTGAGCGTCGTCTTGCCCGAGCCCGATTTGCCCACCAGGCCCACGCGCTGGCCCGCCGCCACATGAAGTGTCAGGTCATCGAACACGCTCTCGCCCGCCGCAGCGTCACGGTACGCAAAACTCAGGTGCTCAAAATCAATCGCGCCCTCGGTCACTTTGAGCTCGGGGGCGTCCGGGTCATCTGCCACCAAACGTGGCTCGTCCAGCACGCGCGTCATCTCGGCCGCATCGCCCAGAGCGCGGTTGATGCGCTGCATCATGGAGCTTACGTAGTTCAGGCGCATGGTGAGGTTATAGGTGTAGGTAAAGATCATGACGAGCGAGCCGGCCGAGATGCCAAACCACGCGTTGCCGCCCGCCACGAATACGCTCACCACGGCCATGGTGATGACGATAAGACCCGAGGTCGTAAAGTTGCGCTGCATCATGGCGTGCATCGAGACCGTCTCGGCATCGCGCGCGGCACGATCGGCGGCGTCGAACAGATCGCGTTCAAAGTCCTCGCGCCCGCAGGTCTTGACGGCCAGGATGTTCGTGACCGCGTCGGACAGCACGCCCGAGAGCTTGTTCTGCGCGGCGGACGTCGCGGCCGAAAGCGGCATGATGCGCTTGTACATAAGCCAGACAAACGCGATGTAGACGGCCATGATGCACACCAGGATCACGGTAAACGTCGGCACCACCGGGGCGAGCGCCGCCACCGTGCAGACGACCGAGGTGATGGTGGGGATGAGCGAATACACCGTCACGTCCACCAGCCCCGTATAGCCGCTCATAAAACGGCTCGTCTGGCTCACGAGCGATCCGCCAAATCGACTGGTGTGAAATGTCATGGATTGATTGGAGAGCGTGTCGAAGCACAAGCGCGCCAGGTGATAGTTACCAGCAATCTCGAGCTTGTAGACGGTGTAGTCCTGTAGCTTGGAGAGGATCTGACCCACCAGGTTAACGAGTACGAGCGCCAGGATATAGGAGCCGAAGACCTCAAACACCTGGTCACCCGCCACGGGACCGGCTTGAACGCGGTCGACAATGAGGGCCATCACATAGGTATTGGCAAACGTCAGCAAAAAGATGTAGCCTGCCGACGAGAATACCGAGAGAAAGACGATCAGCGGCTGCGTGCGCGTGACGTCCCAAAAACGCTGTAGCGTGCGGCGCACGGTGGAGCGTTTGAGCGGACTGGTGCTTCTCTGAGACATGGGCTTCCTTTCGCGTCTGATAGGGCGAAACGCCATTGTTGCACACTAAAGCGCACTTCAGGCAAGTGCGACGCGAAAAGCGCCCGCGCCCCGCGCTTGCGCAGGCGCCCCGCCGTCAGATGAAGCTAGTCCTCGTCTTTTTTTTGGTCTGCGAGCAGCTCCGCAGACGTAAGCCCCAAGATCTCATCGGCTTCCTCGGCGTCTTCCAGGGCGTCGATGTCCTTGAGCTTGCGCTCCATAACGTTGGTGCGCGTGGTGATGATGCCCTCGACCGTTTTGCCCGCGGTCTCGATCTGCTGCTGGGCGCGGCGCAGCGCCTTTTGATAGCGCGGCAGCTCGGCCTTGACGGCGGAGAGCACGCGCAGTACATCGTCGGTGCGTTTTTGCAGCTTAAACGTCTGGTAGCTCATCTGCAGGCTGTTGAGAATGGCCGCCATGGTGCTGGGGCCGGCAACGTTGACGTGATAGTCGCGGCCCAGGGTCTCGATAAGCCCGGGGCGGCTGACGACCTCGGCGTACAGTCCTTCAAACGGCACGAACATGATGCCAAAGTTGGTCGTTGCCGGCACGCTCAGGTACTTTTCACAGATGTCCTTGGCCTCGCGCTTGACCATGGTGTCGAGCGTCTTGCGCGCAGCCGCCACGGTCTCCGCATCGCCCGACTCCTGCGCGTCGAGCAAGTGCTCGTACGCGTCGCCCGGAAACTTGGAGTCAATCGGCAGCAGCACGGGGTCGCCCTCGTCCACCGGCAGCTTGACGGCAAACTCAACGCGCTCCGAGGCGCCGGGCTTGGTGGCGACGTTTTCCAGATACTGGTCGGGTGTGAGGATGTCCGTCAGAATTGCACCCAGCTGCACCTCGCCCAAAATGCCACGCGCCTTCACATTGCCCAGCACGCGCTTAAGATCGCCCACGCCGGTGGCGATGGATTGCATGTCGCCCAGGCCCTTGTACACGGCCTCGAGCTGGTCGCTCACCTGCTTAAACGATGCCGACAGGCGATCGTTGAGCGTGCGGGAGAGCTTCTCGTCCACCGTTGCGCGCATCTGATCGAGTTGCACGTTGTTGTCTTTGCGGATAGCACCCAGCTGGGCATCGACCGTCTCGCGCACCTTGTCCAGGCGATGCTCGATACCCTCGCGGTTGGCACCGAGCTGTTGGGCCGTCTCGCGGCGCAGGTCATCCATCCGGTCACCAGCTTGCGAAAACTCACGTGCGATGGTCAGGTAACGTTGCTGCTCCACGGCCGCATCTGTCGTCTGCTGCTGCGCGATGGCATTGGCCGTGCGGCGAGTTTCGGCCAGCGCGACGTTCAGGGCATCGAGCGCGTTGTTAGCCTGCTCGAGTGCTGCCAGCGTTTCCGCGCTACTGTCGCCACGCTCCCGCAACTCGGCGCGCAAGCTCTTGAGCTGGAGGGCGCAAGCCACAGCAACCCCCACCGCCACCAAGGCGATCACAACAAGCACGATATCAATAGCAGACATAGACTCCGCCCAACAGACTCAATCGAGCACCGATCAAAACCGCGATCAATCTTACCCCGCCACACACACGGATCACTCACTGCCTTGCAGACTAAATTTCTCTTAGAGCCGCGGACGCTAAAACGCTAGCTCTCCCAGCCGGCGCGAATGGTTGTTACGACATCGCCTAGGCGCTGGCCGAGGGCCGCTAGATGCTGGAGCACCTCGTTGGGCGATGCGCCGTTGAGGATGCACGTGAGGGCATACGACGCCAGAAAATGGCCGCAAGCCCTAACGGGATGAGCACGATCATCGCCAAGGTGCGCAGGCGCTGGCCCACGCGGCGACGACGCGCACGACGCTTGTCGAACGCGAGCTCCTGCGCATATGAATCTTGCTGTACGGAATAGGCCTCTGGTGCCGATTCGCACCCGGGCACAGCTGCAGGTACAGCAGCGGGCACGACATTTTGCACGGGCGCCTGGTTGGCAACCCCTTGCATTTGCATCTCTATAAGCCGCCGCTGCTGCCGCAGCATGCGCTCGGCTTGTTGCTGTGGGGTCTCAAGAAACAGGTCCATGCTGGCCTCCAAAATCGGAGCATTCGACGCTTACGACCAGCATCCCGCACCGCCATGACCGCGACAACGCAATCGCCGGCAATAGCCACAAAGTTTCTTTCTGCTCAAAAGCTGTCGAAAAGCTCAACAACTCCCCTACCAGCACTTTCTCTGAGCTTTTTTCGCCAACAATCTTTTGGCCTTCCACCCTTACGCCAACTGACCAAAATCTAACCAAAAGCTTGACGAAAATTGTGGAGACCGGGACCCCACACAAAAAGTGCCGCCCCAAAGGGGCGGCACACAAACCAATCTATTAGCCAAAACTCGTTGGCAAGCCCGCGTCGTCAGACCCGCGGCGCATGCCTTTGCCTCGCGTGACTCTGCGAAGCCGTGAGCGAGAGGGAAAGGGATGCGCCGCGGGTCTGACGTCCGGAGCGGCAAGGCCGGCAGTTGCCCCGCACTCCGCGGTCGGTGGGAACAGATTACATGCCCGAAAGACCTCGTGCGGCGGTGGCGCACATAAACGCCAAGGCTAGAATCACGAGCGAGCCCGCAATGTCTGCCAGCACGCCCATTGCGCGACGCTCAAACAACCAGCTCTCAAAGTGCGGGGCGACGTTGCGCCAAACACGCCACAGCAAGATGCCCATGCCGATGACGCCGGGGATATTGAGCAGTAGGATCTCGGAGCACAAGAGACCGATCAGGTTTCCGGCGGCAAAGCCCGCATCGCCCTCGCAGTATTTGCGATAAATCATGTACAGCATGTACGCCACAAACGGCTGCAGGCACGCAGAGATAAACGTGACCACCATCGAGGGGTCCTGCGAAAAAACATCGGTGAGCTTATCCACGCTCGTGGCATCTTTCGAGGCCAAGAACAAGCCAATGACCACCACGGGCACCACGCCCAAGATGACCTCGACCAGAGTAAACAACTTGGCAGTCAAATCCTCACTAGCCGAATTCAAATGAGGCGCCCACTCAGGATGAGCATGTGCACCGACCTTCTTGTCCTTCTCGGCACGATCGGCCTTTTTACCCTCGGCAACCCGACGACCAGGATCCTTGCGAGTCCCCGCCGCAGCAACCCGAGCCCGAGACTTCTTACCCATAAAAACACCCCATCAGGTAGTAGGTAAACTAAAAATCGCTACCCAGTGTACCCCACCCATGAACGGTGCCGTCCCAACCGGCCCCCACAAAAACGTGCCGCCCCATAAGGGGCGGCACACAAACTTTATTATCAGCTTTTCTGTAACGAGCACGCGACGACCCAACGCCGGGGCGCAGGGCGGGGAAATACCTTTGCCTCGCGCGACTCTGCGGAGCCGTGAGCGAGAGGGAAAGGTATTTCCCCCGCCCTGCGCTCCGCAGTCCACGTTCGTATCGGCGCTAGTAGTTCACCACCTGCTCCTCAAAGTACGCCTTCGGGTGGTTACACACCGGGCACACCTCAGGCGCCTCGGCACCAACGTGCAGGTGCCCGCAGTTCAGGCACTTCCATACCCTTACGCCCTCACGCTCAAACACCTCGCCCGACTCGATGCGCTCGACGAGTTTGTTGTAGCGCTCCTCGTGGGCCTTCTCGACGGCGGCGACGCCACGGAACTTCTCAGCGATCTCGGCAAAACCCTCCTCCTCGGCGGTCTTGGCGAACTCGTCGTACATCGTGGTCCACTCGTAGTTCTCGCCCGCAGCGGCATCACGCAGATTGTCCAGAGTGTCGGGGACGGCGCCGTCGTGCAGATACTTAAACCACAGCTTGGCGTGCTCGGACTCGTTGCCCGCCGTCTCGGCAAAGATATTCGAGATCTGAACGTAGCCATCCTTCTTGGCCTTAGATGCGTAGTAGCGATACTTGGTATGCGCCTGGGACTCACCGGCAAAAGCGGTCTCGAGGTTCTTCTTGGTTTGAGAGTTCTCAAAATCCATAGGTGTACTTCCCTTCAACATGCCGCCCGTAGGCTTCGAGCGACCTTGTCTTTAGGATGCCCTCAAGCCGCGAATTTAAACCTTACAATCCCCTTCTTCAGATTCGGGTTGGCTACACGCTTAGCCATCGGTCACCCTCGGAGCGGCAAAAAGCCCTCGCGCTCCAAGTCGGCCAAAATGCCTGCGACAAGATCGTGATCGACCGGCTCGCGGCCTGCCGCCGCCTCCATTTCGTTGACACCCGCCACCGCCTCGGCGAGTGTGATGCCCGCCGGCTGCCCATCGCGCGCTGCCAGCAGCATGCGCACAATATGGGCGCGCTTTTGGCGGCGCGAGCCCTCAAACTTGGACTGACGGCTATAGCTCGCCGAGCGCCTGGACGGATTGGGCAGCGTCTTCTTAAGATACGCGCCATAATCCAGCAGCGCGTAATACCATGCGCGCGGTGTGTCGGCATCATCGAGCGGCACGGCAAAGGGAGCGATCTCATCCGCCGTCGCACCGGGAGCCGCCGGACAGTCGGCCTGAATCAGCGGCACCAGCTCGCGATCGGGAACGGCCGGCACATCGGGAAAGAAATGATGCAGAAAGACCGTGCGCACATTGGTCTCCAGATACACGACCCGGAAGATCAAACGCAAACGAACGGATACCCTGCGCCGTTGCCGGGCCAATGCCGGGCAGAGCGACCAAGTCACGCGTCTCACGCGGAAACTCCCCGTCCCAGTCCGTCACAACGCGCTGTGCAGCCCTGTGAAGCGCCAGGGCGCGACGGTTGTAGCCCATGCCCTGCCAGGCGTCCAAAACATCGGAAGGCGCGGCCTGGGCAAGCGCCTGTACAGTCGGAAAGCGATCGAGCCACACCGGCATACGCGCCTCCACACGCGGCACCTGCGTTTGCTGCAGCATGACCTCAGAAAGCCAAATGATGTACGGATCGCGTGTGCGGCGCCACGGAAGGTCGCGATAACGCAGGACCCCTTCCGAACGAATCATCGAACGAAAGGGGTCCTGAATCATGGCTATGCTCCTTATGCGGCGCTATTCCTCCCGGTAAGCGCACGCGCAGGTGGCGTACTCGGGAAACGCTTCGCGGTCGGCGAACTTGGAATCGACGGCCGGAAACTGGCGGTGAGCGACGATATCGCCCAGCGAAACGGAATCGAGGTAGTCGCGCATCAGCGCTTGAGCTCCGGCCCACAGGGGATGATAGCAGCACGTACCCATGCGTGCACAGTCGCCATCGGGCGCAGTGCAATCGTTCATAACCATAGGACCCTGAACGGCCTCAACGACCTGGCGGATGGTGACATCGTCGGGGCTGACCTTAAGACGCATGCCGCCATGGACGCCACGCAGGCTCTCCACAATACCGGCCTGGACCAAACCGTGCTGAATCGAGCGGGCAAACGAATACGGAACATTGACCTCTTCGGCAGCGGTGCGAACAGAAAGCAGACGCTCCGGGTCCTCGGCAAGCATCGCGAGCATGCGAAGGGCGTAATCAGTCTTCCTCGATATGTCCATTTTTCCCCTTTCAAGGAATAGGAACAGCTCGAACGAGCTCCGGGGCCGAGCTTACGTCGAGACGTCAATGACCGTATGGACGCCCAAATAGCAAAACGGGCACCCGCTGAATGCCGTTTTTGAAGCCTCTTGCATCAAAAACGGCCCACAGTGCAATTGAGTATAACCTAACCCCCTGCTTCGTTGAACTGGTGTTGCGCAACAAACGCCTTGTTTGAGCACATGCCACAAACGGAGTCTGTTCGGGAATTGGAAGGATTTGCTTTTGGGCGAAAGGAGCCGATGGGGATCAAGGTCCTATCAAACGCAAAAAGCCACGTCCGAAGACGTGGCTTTAATTGCGTTGGCGGGAAGTACGGGGCTCGAACCCGCGACCTCCGACGTGACAGGCCGGCGCTCTAACCAAACTGAGCTAACTCCCCAGGCAGGCGTTCGCGTTTGTTTCCGCTCGCGTGCGCTGCGGGGATTAGTATACACAGAAGTCTGTCCGGCGCGCAACAACTTTTTTGAAAAAATTTTTGGGGCCATCCGGGAGGGGTCTCCGGGGCTGGGGGCGGGGGTTAAGTTTGCTGCTCTACAGTCCTGTCGCAAGACGGAAAGCACATTAAGTGCTTTCCTTTGCGTGCGGAACTCGCGACAAACTTAACCCCCGCCCTCAGCCCCGGAGACCCTCCCTGCCGTCACATTGTTCAACCAGTTTTGCGGGCGTGCGCCGCTGCGCGGCTAGCCCGCGTGCTCCTCGGCGGGGTTGTCTGATGGTTGTTGTTGAACTTCGGCCTTTGGCTCAAATGGAAACGGGAGACGCGTCTGCATCCCCCGTTTTGTTGTGGTTAGTCCAAGTCAATAAACTTAGTGCTTAGGATCTTGCCGTCTTTTACTAGCATTCTGGCCATGGTGGGGCCTCGGCTGCCTCTGGGGTAGCTGGCGCTGCCCGGGTTGAGAACTAAGCAATGGCCCACTTGGGCTTCTTTGGTTACGTGGGTGTGACCGTTGATGGCTACGTCTACGGATCCCACCGGAAGGTCTTCGCGGTAGTGGGCTACGGCGAATTTGAGGCCTTCATAGGTAAAGAGCGCAAGACGGTCTACATCGGGGCCGTAGTCGCGGTAGTAATCGTTGTTACCTAGTACGGCCCGCACGGGGGCGATGGTGCATAGGTGCTCGTAATCCATCTCTGAGGTGAGGTCGCCGGCGTGGATAATCAGGTCTGCGCCCTCAAGCTCATCCAGGAGCGCAGGCGATAGATAGCCGTGGGTGTCCGAGATGATGTCGATGCGCTTGGCGCTTGCACTGTTCATGGGATCCCTTCCGCAAAAAACGATTCGGCAGATATACAAAAAAGCCCCACGGCTCCGCAGACGATGGGTCTACAGGGCTGCGGGGCCAGTGTGCTAGAGACTCAGAGCCTTCTTGAGCGGCACGACGCGGCGGCGCGAAACCGGCACGCGTTCGTCGACGCCCGTAATGCCCAGCTGGATAGCGCCCGAGGGCACCGTCTCCACATCCGTGACGCACGCCAAGTTGACGATATAGCGGCGATGAACGCGAAAGAAGCCAAAGTCGCAAAGCTTGGCCTCGAACTGCGCCAGCGAAGTCGTCGATAGAAAACGATCATCGACGGTATAGATACAGGAGTAATCGTCCTTGGCCATGATGAAGCGAATGTCATCCACGGGAATGAGGACCTTACGGCCGCCCTTTTCCACCGGAATGCGCTCGATGGTGGCTTTGCTGTCCGTGACGGGCTTGGCGTGCTGCATGACCTTCTCGATCGCGCGATCCAGGCGCGCCTCCTCAACCGGCTTCATTAGGTAATCGACGGCATCTACGTCGAACGCCTCGACGGCATGATCGCTATACGCGGTCACAAACACAATCGCCGGCGGATTCTTAAGCTTATGCAGCGCCTCGGCAAGCTGCAGACCAGAAGCACCGGGCATCGAGATATCGAGAAATACGACATCGACGCGGCTTTCCATTAACATCTCAATGGCGGAGCGGACGCTCGACGCCTCAGTGATCGTGCCGATCTTGCCCGTCTGCTCGAGCAAGAAGCGAAGCTCCGAACGGGCCGGGGCCTCATCATCCACAATCATCGCACGCAGCATAGGGATTAAACCTTTCGTCAACAAACTACGCTGGGCATCCGCCGCTTGGCGTTGAGCCCATAGCCTTTTATTTTACTCTTGAATATCAAAGATGCTCTCTGACAAATCAAGATGCAGGAGCACTTTGGTGCCCTTGCCCGGCGCCGATTCGACGCGCGTATAAGAGTGCGGTCCATAAAAAGCGATGGATGCGCTCAGAAATATTGTGCATGGCCACGCCGGCGCCGCCGCCTTGCGGGGAACTGGCATCGGGACGGGCAGAGCGCTCGTCAAACAGCCTGGCGGCGGTACCCTCGTCCATGCCCACGCCGTTATCGGCCACGGCAATCAGGATTGCGTCGTCGCCGTCTTGATGGACGGTCACATCGATCTGCAGGGCATCGCCATCGCCCATGCCATGCCGCACGGCGTTCTCGACAATCGGCTGGATCACGAAGGCCGGCACCAGCGTGTCCTCGACGTCCTCGGAGACATCGAACGTCGCCAGTACGCGGTCCTCGCCAAAGCGCGCCTTCTCAAAGGTAAGGTAGCGCTTGGTCTGTGCAACCTCGCGCGAGACCGGAATAAGCGATCCCGAGTTGTCGAGCGTGGCACGATAGAACGAGGAGAACTCACGAAGCAGCTCGCGGGCCCGCAGCGGGTCGGTGCGCGTAAACGACGCGATGGTGTTGAGCGTGTTGAACAGGAAGTGCGGATTAATCTGCGCTTGCAGCGCACGCACCTCGGCACGCGCCGTGAGCTCCTTTTGCACCTCGAGCTCGTGGATGGCGAGCTGCGTGGACAAGATCTCGGCAAAGCCCGAGGCGAGCGCATACTGGGTACGGTCGACGGCGCGCGGGGTCTTGTAGTAGAACTTGAGCGTGCCGACGGTACGGTCGCCCACCTTGATGGGCGCGATGATACCGGCGGGAACCTGGTTGTGCGAGCCATCCGAACCCACCACGTCCACCACGCGGTTGAACGACTGCACGATGCCATGTCGATAACGTAGCGTGTGGCAAGCGTGTGGATGGGAGAATCTGGCAGTAGTTTTTCCTCAAACTCGCCCGCGCAGGCCAACACGTTGCCCTCGTCGGTGATGGCCACCGTCATGGCGCGCGTCTCGGGCAAAATGCGCCGGCACACCAAACGCGCCGACTCCTGCGTCAGACCGCCCTTAATGTCCTCGAGCATGGCCGAGGCAACCGAGAGCGTCTCCTCGGTGTACTGGGAGCGCACCGAATCGGGATTGAGCGTCAAATAGATAAAGATGCACAGAAAGATGCACAGCAGCGCGCAGGCAACCACCGTGGCAATCGGCTCAATGCCAGTCGCCAGGGCAAAGATAAAGTACACCAACACGCAAATGGCGCAGGCAACGGCGATGATGCGAAAGATTGATATTGAACTATCGCGCTGGGCGCGGCGGTCGATCATTCAGCCCCCTCCAGGATGCTAATCAGCTGTGCGTCGCGCCAAAGTTCGTCCATGATCTTGGGCCAAAAGCTCTGAAAACGCAGGTAGCTTGCGGCGTTTTGGCGCGCGTAGGTCTTGGCCTCGTCAATACCGTGGCGCCAGATGCGCAGGTAGCCCTCATGCTCGCGGGTAAACACGCTGCGGACCATAGCGGTCTTGCGCACGCGGTCGTCGAGCTCGCGCGAGATCCACGGGCCCGGGTAGGGCATGAGCGATGCGGCCGTAACGGGAATGAGCTCCTTTTTGTGCGCAGCGAATGTCAGCTTGGCCCGTTCGTAGTACCAACGGTATACATCCTGCATAAAGCGCGGTGAGCGTTTTTCGGACTCCGGAGGCAGATGGCGCACGGTCCACTCGTTATCGAACCACACGTCGTAGCCAAACATGCGCATGTTAAAGAGGTAATCCAAGTCCTCGCCGCGGGTGATAAACGGGTCAAAGGCCACACGCGTAAAGGCGCGGGCGTGTAGGGCCATCAGGCCGCCGCACACGTAGTTGGAACGCGAGATGCGGGTACCCGAGAGCGCCTTTTTTCATCCAACGGTTGAACTCGATGCGCTTGGTCCACCAACGATGGCAGATGCCCGCCTTGTCCGTGGGAGCCAGCGGCGAGCCGTCGCGATCGTAGAAAGTAGCCGCTCTTGACCAAGATCGGCAGGCCCTGACGCGTCTGTTGACCCAGCGCATAGGTCGCACGCTTCATAAAGTCGGCATCGATGACGGTCTCGTCGTCATCCAAAAACACAACCGCGTCGTGCCCCAGCACCGCCGCGCAGGCAAGACCCATGTTGCGGATGGCGCCGTAGCCGCGCAGGCTCACGCACTCGCCCGAGCCTTTGGGCGCAATCTGCGCCACGCGGTCGGCAACACGCGAAGCCTGAGTATTGGTAACGATGGTGACCTTAAGTGTGGGATGAGCATTAACGATTTCGTGCACGCGATGGGATACGTCGGCCGTGGCAGAAACCGGACAGACCACCAAGAGAATGATGCGCGGAATGTCGCGCACCTGTTCGAGCGAAGTCAGGCAGCGATCGAGTTCCGGGTTGGCGGCATTGAGCGACGTCGAGTGATCGTAGGTGCCAGGAGCGTTTGCTTGGGTATCATCGCCCGCCCAATATGTTGGGATCACAACCGTGGCGTTCATACCTTTACCCTCCTTGCAACACAAAAACGGGGCGCCGCCAAACACAGGCGACGCCCCGCGACCTAGCTGGTTCCATCATACCCACTTGGGCTAAACATTGTTCGGAAGTCAGAATGATTTATGCGGCTACTTCCAAAAGAGTACTGCAGATAGGCACAATTGCTGTACTGAGCCCGGTTGCCTTACGCCGCCGCCTGAGCCATGCGGGACAGACGGACCAGCAGCACAAAGCCAACAACCAGCAGAACACCAATAGAAAGGACGCCCAGCGACGGGTTGCCGGTCAGCGAGGTGACAACCGACACCAGGAAGGTGCCCATAACGCTTGCGTAACGGCCAAAGATATCGAAGAAGCCGTAGTACTCGTTGGACTTTTCCTTGGGGATGATGCGGCCAAAATAGCTGCGGCTGAGCGCCTGCACGCCACCCTGGAACAAGCCGACCAAAATAGCGAGCACCCAAAACTCAAAGGCGGTCTTTAAGAAAAACGCGGCAAAGAGCACGATGCCCATATAGGCGGCGACGGCCACCAAGATCATGTTGAGTGTGCCCACGCGACCGGCGAGCTTGCCGTAGATGATGGCGGACGGGAAGGCCACAAACTGCGTAACGAGCAGCGCCAGCACCAGTTGGGTCGAGTCGATGCCCAGAGCCGATCCGTAGCTGGTTGCCATGGAAATGACCGTGTGCACACCGTCGATGTAAAAGAAGAACGCGATCATGTAGACCAGCACGGTCTTGTTGTGGGCGATCTCGCGCATGGTGTGTCCGACCCCGGAGAACACGCCGCCCACGATGTGGCCGATGGTGTCCTGGGAACCGCGCTCGCGACCGTACTTTTGCTTATAGGTGCGAATGAGCGGCAGGGTAAAGATGAGCCACCAGGCACCAGTGATGATAAACGACAGACGCGTTGCCAGCATGGTGGGGACGCCAAGAGCGGGGCCACCCATGATGAGCGCCAGGCAGATGACGAACGGCACGGTGGAACCGATGTAGCCCCAGGCATAGCCCGAGCTGGACACGGCGTCCATGCGCTCGTCGGTGGTAATGTCGGGCAGCATGGCGTCGTAGAACGTCATAGAAGAGTTAAGGCCGATGGTGCACAGCACGTACACGGTCAAAAAATGCCATGGCGGACATTGGGATAGCCTGCGCCAGGCAAAGCACCAGGCCCGTGAGGAAGAAGCCCAAGAAGAACTTGATCTTGTTGCCGGCGTAGTCGGCAAGCGCGCCCAGAATGGGCATGAGCATGGCGATGACCAGCGAGGCAATCGTCTGCGCATTGCCCCAGGCGACCACCAGGTCTGCCGAGGAAGCACCGGTATTGATGGCGTTAAAGTAGATGGGCACAACCGAGGTATTGAGCAGCACGAGGGCCGAATTGCCCACATCATACATAACCCAGTTACGCTCGAGCTTGGTGTATTTCATGGACAGGGACCCTTCGTATTCGCCCGATATGCAGTTAGTTCATCGTACCCCAATTGTCCAGAACCGCCGGTAAGGATTCGGCAAAGGGGCACGCACGGGCCCTATTCCTCGCGGTCGAACTCTTCGTCGGCGCCGAGCACGCGACCGCTGTAGTTGACGTGACTGGTCACGGCATCCATGTCACCGGTCTCGATAAAGCGGGCGACGGTGAGCTCGTAATCGAGCAGTGCGCGGTCAAAGACCTCGGGGAAGCTCTCAGTCGAGACTTCATCGGTAAAGGGGCTCTTCCATGCCAAGTGGCCCAGATTTCCGGTACGCTCGGGCAGCTCGGTCGTCACGCGATGCGCAAGGCCGTCGAGCAGCGAATAATCGTGCACCAAGCCCTCGAGCAGGGCAATCGCGCGCGTCTTGGCCGAACCGGCCGGCTCGATAGTGCGGTAGAGCAGCTGCATGTCCGAGACGGCGCCGGCGTACTCCCCCGCCGGGATGTCGATACCGTACACGCGTCCGGCGACGTAGCTCATCAGCACGCCGGCCACGCGATTGATGCGATCGGTGGTGACGATCTCGCCCGCCGGCGGGTAATCGTCGACCGTAGCGCCATCGCGTTTAAGCTGCAGCATCAGTACATCCAGGTCGCTCTCGATCACGGCATGGACCTGACTGCTCGAATCCTCAAGCTCTGAATCGGACTCGACAATGCCAAACTGCTGCTCGTAGACAAAGGGATGGGCATTGCGATCGAGCACATAGTGCGACAGCAGGCCCAGCGCAAAGGCGCGACCCAGATTGGCATCGCGCGGCTGCAGATGCGACACGCCGTCGCGCAGGCACGCGAACTGGCGAGACATGCGCGACCGATGCATGACCTGAGCAAGCGACATGCAGTCGGAAATGCGCGGCGTGAGCATGTGGAAGAAGAACGGGTCGGGACCTTGGTTTCCCAGGATAAAGGCGATGCGCTCCTCGTCGGACGTGATAACGCCCCGCGGAAGACGGTCGATGCTTTCCTCGCCAAACAGATGATGGGTGATAAGCGCGGGCATAATGATCCTTTCGATTTCATTCGATGCAATCCATTATGCCCACCGCACAGTCATGCCAAACCTGTAACGGCAAACGATGGCACACCGACCCTTACGCAAGCCCCAAGTGCGATTTGACCTCGGCAGCGCGACGGCGGGACACGGGCACCATCGAGGTCACGCGGTCGAGCCTGAGCTCCATCAGGCCCGTGGAGCCAATCTCAACATTGTGCACGTCTTCCAAATTGACCAGATAGCTGCGGTGAACGCGGATAAAGCCCTCGGAGGCCAGGCGACGCTCGAGCGAAGAGATCGACTCATTGATCAGGTACGTTCCCTCGGCGCAGATGGCGTTGCAAAAATCGGCGCGCGCCTCAAAGTAGCAGACGTCTGCGGCGGGAATGAACACCTTTTTGCCCCCGCGGTCCACCGTCAGACGCAAAGGCTGGCGCGGAGCATGGATAACACGACGGGCACCCAAGGCTGCCTCGATCTTGTCGAGTGCCTTTGACAGGCGTGCGTCCTCGACCGGCTTGACGACATAGTCGACCGCATCGAGGTTATACGCATCGGCCGCAAACTCGGCAAACGCCGTCACAAACACCACAACCGGCGGCGTCTTTAGGTTCTGCAGCGTCTCGGCAAGCTCAATTCCCGAGCGACCGGGCATCGTAATGTCTAAAAACAGCACGTCGGGCTTGTTCGACAGAATCGACTCCACGGCTTCGGTGACATTGCCCGCCTCGGCAATCTGACCCACACGCGTATCCTTTTCCAACAGATAACGTAGCTCAGCCCTAATTGGAGGCTCGTCATCAACCACCAGAGATGTTCCAGCCTTCGGACATATGTGCTTCCCCTCTTTTTCTCTCAATCCAACCGCGTGCTACGCCCGTCAACGGCGCCGGCTCATGCGGCTCGCCGTTCAGCTCGACGATGACCTGCGTTCCCACGCCCTCCTGGGACTTCACGCGCATGCCGGAATCTTCTCCGTAAAAGAAATGGATGCGCTGAAGCACGTTGAAGAGCGCCAGGCCGCAGCCTCGTTTGATGGAGCCGTCGGCGGTAATGCTCTCGGGCTCCTCTCGGCGATGCTGCTCAAACAGATGCGCGCAGACTTCTTCGCTCATCCCGATGCCGTCATCTTCGACGATGATCTCCAAGCCGTCATCGGTCTCGAAAGCCCTAACACGAATAGAAAGCGGCTCGGTCTCGCGCTGCGCGTGCTTGATGCAGTTTTCGAGCAACGGCTGCAAGATAAACGGCGGCACCAGGCTGTCGCGCACCTCAAAGTCGATATCGACCGAGACGCGCAGACGGCCGTCGCCATACCGGGCCTGCATAAGATTGATATAGCGAGTGCCCTGTTCCACCTCGTGCTCGAGCGTGGTGAGCGTATCGGAGTCAGAAAGCGTCTGACGATAGTAGTTGGAAAAGTCGATCAGCAGCGATCGCGCCTTGTCGGGCTCGGTTCGAACGAGCGACACGATCGTGCTAATGGTATTGAATAGAAAATGCGGGTCGACCTGCGATTGCAAGGCGCGCAGCTCAACGCGGGCTGTGAGCTCGTCCTGGCGCTCGAGCTCAAAGCTAGCGAGCTGCGTGGAAATTAGATCGGCAAAACCCGAGGCAAGGGCCGTCTGGCGCATATCAATGCTGCTCAGGCGGGGATAGTACAGCTCGAGTGTGCCCACGCAATGCCCGCGCACGGTAAGCGGCGCGACAATGCCGGCGCGCAGGCGGGGAAAATAACCGCCCGTCTCATTGGAGGTGTCGCGCGAAAACACGCTCTGCTCGCCCGTCTCAATCACACTGAGCGTGGTCTTGAGCACGACCGGGGTGCCGGCGGGACACCTTGTCGAATCCTCGCCCCAACTTGCCAACACCTGCTTGCCGTCGGTAAAGCAGATGGCAGAGGCGATGGTTTCGGACAGGATGATCTTAGAGGCGCCCAGGGCAGCTTCGGGCGTAAGGCCGCGCGACGTGTAGGCGAATATTTTTGAAGCGATGGCGAGCGTGCGGTCGGTTGCGCTCGATGTGAGGTCGTCGGGGACCACAAAGACGTACGAGAAGAAGAAGCACAGCATGACCAAGCCGGCAATGACGACAACGGCCGGAACGGGATTGGGATTATCGGTTAGATCCCAGATGAGCAGCAGGATAAGCAGCGGAACGACAATACCGAGCAAGATGGCCTGAACCACATGCTGAGCGGTACGAAAGACCTTGGTAGAGTTGTAGCTCTTGCCCAGAATCAGCCTATTGAGATCCACCGTCATCCCCTTTTTTCTATCGCACCCATAGCAATAAAGAGGGCCGCAAGCGACCCTCTCCATTGCATTATGCAATCAAATACTGTGTTTTACATCAAGCCATCGATGAACGGTAGCTTAGGCGCTGTACTTGTTTGCCTCGCCGAAGGTGCCGGCCTCGACAATCCAGCCGTCCTTCATGATGACGTCCATGTTGTCGGTGTTGAGCACGTGGATGTCGGCGGCGACGTCACCGTTGACGACCAGCAGGTCGGCGCACTTGCCGGCCTCGATGGAACCGGTCTCGTCCTCGATGTGGCACATCTTGGCACCGTTGAGGGTGGCGCAGGTGATGGTCTCGACCGGGGTGAAGCCGATCTTGTCGACGAACTCGTACATCTCCTCGATGGAGCAGGTGCCGTACGGGGTGACGAAGGAGAAGGAGTCGGAGCCGATCGTCATGACGACGCCGCGCTTCTTGGCCTCGCGCAGGCAGTCGTAGTTGCGCTGCAGCTCCTTCTCGACCAGGGTACCCTCGTACTTGTCGTGCAGCTCGGGGACGTAGACGGGCGGATAGGTGGCGTACCGTGGGCAGGAAGGCGATCGTCGGAGTGAAGAAGGTGCCCTGCCTCGGCCATGAGGTCCATGGTGCGCTCATCGATATCGAAGCCGTGAATCAGCTGCTCGCAGCCAAAGCGAACGGAATCGTAGGCAGCGGCGTGGTTGTTGTAGCAGTGGCTCCACACGGGGATGCCGACCATCTTTGCCTCTTCGACCACGGCCTGAATCTCCTCGGAGCAGTAGTGCTGGTCGCGACCGGAGTCCCAGCGCCAGATGCCGCCACCGGTAGCCCAGATCTTGATGGCATCGGGGTTCTCGCGCAGGCGACGGCGGACGGCCTTGCGCAGATCCCAAGGACCGTCGACCTGATCGCCCCGGGGTGCGATTCCTTGTTGAGCTCCTGGCTGCAGTGGTGGGAGTCGCCGTGGCCGGCAACGCGGCAGAAGCCGAGGCCGGTGGCCAGAACGCGCGGGCCCTTGAAGACGCCCTTGTCGATGCAGTCACGGATCTGGATACCAAAGCGGCCGATCTCGCAGACGGTGGTGAGGCCGTGGGTGAGGCAGTCGTAGGCCTGCTTGACGGCGACGGCCTGCTTCTCGAGGAGCGGCTGCATGACCCAGTCGGTGTCATCGTCAGTCAAGTTGCCCGAGAAGTGCAGGTGGGTGTCGATCAGGCCGGGAAGGACAGTCTTGCCGGCGGCGTCGATGACCTCAACGCCCTCGGGAAGGTCCTGCATGGCGCCGGCGTACTCGATCTTGCCGTTGTCGTCGACGAGAACGAGGGAGTTCTCGACCGGCTCGGCACCGGTACCGTCGATGAGCTTACCGCCAACGATTGCATACTTAGTGGACATGGTTCCTCCTTATGGATCCATATAGTGGGCGAGGCCGTGTTGGGTTAAGGCCTCACAAAGCTACCCAAGTGGCGCCGGGTTCGGTGCGCGGAAGAGAGGGTCCCGCGCACCTGATCCGCCCCGGCTCGGCGTTACTTTTTGCGGGAATTGGTGAAGGCCATGAGAGCCAGGCCGACGGCCAGCCAGCCGATCACGATGCTCCACTCCACCATGTTGAGGGAGGCGGGAGAGAACGGAATCACAAGCAGGCCGATGATGATGGCACAGGCAGCGATAGCGAGGCCGATGCCAAACTTGCCGCCGGGCACCTCGTAGGGACGAGGCAGGTCGGGCTCGGTGAAGCGCATGCGCAGGCAAGCGAGGGCGACCATGCCGCAGGAGAAGATGAAGGCGAGAGCCGACACGTTGGTCAGAGGGATGAGCATGTTCTTGCCCAGGAACGGACCGACGACGGTGATGACGCCCAGAACGACGCAGGCAAGCTTGGGAGCGCCGGACTTGGGGTCGACCTCGGCGAACTGCTCTCGGGCAGCTGGCCCTTGCGGCCCATGGCAAGCATGATGCGGCTCGTGGCGCCGTAGAAGGAGTTCATCGGGCCCATGGGTCCAAGCGTGGCGATGACGAGCATGGCCGTACAGAAGCATGTTGATGCCCTTGAGGCAGGCAAGCGCGGGAACCGGGCTCTTAACAAACTCATGCCAGTCGAGGATGGTGCCGAACGAGTAGATACAGACCATGTAGAAGCCACCGGCGGCCAGCAGGGCCAGGGAGATGATCTTGCCGAACTTGTTCCAGTTGAGGCCCTCGGCTGCTTCCTCAGCCTGCTGAGGAATGGTGTCGAAGACCAGCGTAGAAGAACGGGGTCAGAACCAGGACCGAAACGATGCCTGCGAACAGGCTGGAGCTCTCGGTAGCGGCCTTGCCGCCGCCAGCGCCGGTGACCTGGGAGACCACGGGCATGGCATTGTCCGGCGAGCCGGTGAACAGCGAGACGCCCATGGCGAGCAGCATGCCGCAGAGCAGGGCCTTGGTCAGGAAGGCCTGGAGCTTGGCGGCCGAGCTGGCGCCGCGGAAGTTGAGGAAGATGACGTAGGTTGCAAAGCCGAGCGCGATCAGCGTCGGGAACAGGTAAACGTCGGCGCCCAGGATGGTATAGAGCTTGACGGCGCGCAGCCACTCAAGACCGGGCAGGCTGCCGAACATCTCGGACACGAGGGTCGAAATGGCGATTGCCTCCCACGGGCACAGGATGCCGTTGCCCAGGGCCAAAAGCCAACCGGTGATATAGCTCAGCGTACGGCCAAAGCTACGATCGACATACTCGACGATGCCGCCCGAGATGGGGATAGCAGCCGTGAGCTCACCGAAAACAGCTCCGACGGGCACGAGAAAGATTGCACCCAAGAGGAATGCGATCATAGCGGGAACGGGACCGCCGCCCACGACCATCCAGTCGCCGACCTGCAGAACCCAACCGGTACCGATGATGGCACCGAAACCGATGGTGAAGAAGTTCCAGAGCGAAAGCGTTTTCTTCATGCCGCCGTTATCCTCGACTGCAACTTCTGCGTTCTTGTCCGCCATTGTTCCCCTCCTTTCCTTATTGACGCCTCTTTGGCGTCACCCCTTTGCGCGGTCTGTTTTGCCGCGCGCTTTTTATTCCATGGCTTTAAGATACGGCCTTGGCGCAGCAGCGCCGCTTGTGGCTCGACCGAAGGCAGAACTGCAAAACGAGCGGCGCCGTTTTTGGGACGAACGGCACGGTTTGCCGCTCATTGTTGTCGCCCGTCCGACGGGCGTACGCTCATCGGACGCATATAGAGATGTTTTTGAGGCCGTGTGTTTTGCGCCTTTCGTACCGTTTACCGAGCTTTTGACGCGCGGACCCATTTGTTGCACATCTTTTTTGTAGGATAGACAAGTTACACATGAGGCAAGGTGATTCGAATGGCATACGGATACAATGACGGCGACCAACGGCCACAAAGCGTGCGCCTTGCTGGCCGCACCACGCCGACGCCCAGAAGTGCCACGAGCAGCAATCCGCAACGCCCTCAAGAGCAACCCAGGCCTTCGTCTCGGCAGCAGACAAACAGAACACGGCAGAGTGGCCGTCCGAGCACGGGCACAAGCGCACAGCAAGATAGCCGCTTGGGCGCGCGCACTCGACAGCGCCAAGCCGAGGTTCCCGCAACTGCGCCGCAACGGCGCACGTCAGCCCGGCAGCCATATCAACCGCTTCTTTTCGCATCCCCAAGGCGGACGCGACGGCAAGCCCTACCGCTCGACATCGTACGTGAATGCCCCCGCCCTGCCGGCTCGTCGGCTTTGCCTCGCACTTGTGCTCTATCCTCATCTGTCTGGTCTTTGTGCTTATGAGCTCCTGTATGTCCCACGGCTCGGCCGGTCTCGAGCCCACCGCCGAGGACAAGCTGCTCAAGGCCCCCGTCGCGCCCGGTTATTCTTTCGCCTTTTCGACCCCGCGCTCGCAATGGCAAGCCGGCACGATGCCCCATATCTATCAGATCGACCCTGCATGGTCGGAGCTGCCTTACGCCGGCGGTACCATCCGCCAAAATGCCTGCGGGCCTACGTGCCTCACCATGGTCTATATCTTTAAGACGGGACGCACCGATATGACCCCCGTCAATATGTGCGCGCTTTCCGAGGCAGGCAATTACGCCCCCACCGGTGCAACCGAATGGTCGTTTATGACGAGCGGTGCGTGGCAGTTGGGACTTAACGGAACGGAGCTTCATAACAATCGCGACTCGATGACTCAGGCGCTGCGTTCGGGAGCGCCCGTCATCGCCGCCGTTCGGCCGGGCACCTTTACCAACGTGGGCCACTACATTGTACTTTACGGTATTGACGACGCCGACCAGATTGAAGTCTTCGATCCCAACTCGGCCAGCCGCAGCGCCCGCCGCTGGGGCGTCGTAGGGTCCTCAACGAAGTCGAAGCCATGTGGGCCTACTACTAGTCGTTGGGGACAGACTTAAATGAGTGGTCTCTGGTTGCCCGGAACTGCTGGCACGGAAAAAATGCATCCCGCTTTGAAGTTCGATAGCGAGATGCACTTTCCGCGCACGGCCTGTTTGGGAAACTACGTTCCACTTTCCGGCAACATTCCGGGATGCATTTTCCGGTTGAGGCCCTCAAGGGAAACCATGTCCCATGTTGGACGCTCATTCTGGGATGCGCTTTCCGCAGTTGATTGATGCGGGCTTTAAGGACTGTTCCAAGCTGCCGGCAGAAACGATATGAGCAGGACATAAAAACATTGAGAGCCCCTGCTGCATGAAAGACCGCGGATTAGGCCGACAATGGTGAGTGTCTAATTCAGCCGCGGCGGCCACGCCGCATTCATGGAAGGGGGCTCCCATGCTCGATACTACCACCTTCGTCGGCCTCGACGTCCACGCCCGCTCGATAAAGGCAGTCTCCCTCGACGTCATGACCGGGGAGGTGCGCTGCGCGACCTTCGGCTACGACGCCGGGGCAGTCGCGGAGTGGGTGCGGTCCGTGGACCCAAAGGCCGTGCGTGTACGAGTCCGGGGTCACGGGCTTCGACCTGCAGAAGAGGCTCACCGGCCTTGGGGGTCGACTGCGAGGTCGGCGCCGTCTCGAAGATGATCAAGCCCAGCGCGGACAGGCGCAGGAAGAACGACCGCAACGACGCCGAGTTCCTCGCCCGCATGCTGTCGGTCGGCAACGTGGTCGAGGTGTGGGTCCCCGACGACGAGTGCGAGGCCGCCCGCGACCTGACCAGGAGCGCTCGAGGACGCGAGGGACGACCTCTCGCGCTCGAAGCAGCGGCTCTCAAGTTCCTGCTCAGGCACGGGCTCGTCTTCGACGAGGGACGCCCACCGGCCGCAGGAAGGGCAACTGGACCCGGGCGCACTGGTCCTGGATCGAGTCGATTAGGTTCGCGGAGGGGCCGACAACGACGTGCTCGCCTACTACGTCGACGCGGTCAGGCGGGCGGCGGAGGAGAGAGGCGAGGCTCGAGGGGCTCGTCGAGGCCGAGGCCCGCAAGCCCGTGGAGGAGGAGGAGGGGTCGACTCCCTGCGCTGCCTCAAGGGCGTCGACACCGCGACGGCCGCCGACCTCGTGTTCGAGGCCGGCGAGTTCTCGGGTTCAGGAACGCCCGCTCGTTCGCGGCATGGGTCGGCCTGACGCCCTCCGAGCACTCCAGCGGGGAGAGCGACCGCAGGGGCGCGATCACCAAGGCGGGCAACAAGCACCTGAGGAAGGCTCTGGTCGAGGCCGCGTGGCACTACCTGACGTGCTCCGCTCGGCCGAAGGACCTCGCCAAGGGCCGGCCCCGGACCGGGTCGCCCGAGGCATGCCGCCAAGGGCGTGCGGAGGCTTGTCGAGGCGGGAGGCGCTGCTCGCGCGCGGGGTCCACGGCAACAAGGCGAACGTGGCCACGGCGCGCGAGCTCGCCTGCTGGGTGTGGGCGGTCGGCCTCATGGCCGAGGAGGCGTAGGGGGGGGGTCCCCCGCACATAAGCCGATCACCCCGGAAGCGGTTTGATCCGAAGCCGTTGAGGCGAACCTCAGGTCCCTTTTTTCTGCGAGCGCCCGGCGCCACACGCGTGCACAGACTGTCGGTTCGACGAAGAAGCCTCAGCCGTAGCAACGGATTGCCCAGCGAGAGATCGCCACGGGCGGATATTAAACTGCAAAGACGAGCGTCGGGAAGACACGCCGAGGTCGCCGCGGACGGGTTGATATAGGGAGAGGGCCTGACCCCATATCGTTGGGGCCAGGCCCGATTTTGCCTCTTGACAATGTCCTGCTCATATTAAAAGGAACGTCCCCAGGTGCCGGGTTTCCGCAGTCATTGGGGACAGACTTAAATGACTAGTCGTTTAAGAACGTCCCCAATGACTACCCACAGAATGAGGGTCTCATCGGGGACTAGGTAAATAGCAAAAGCCCCCGCGGCCGAAACGGGCCGCGGGGGCAGCAGGCTTGCAAGGGTTAACTCAAGTCCTCGCCATTTGATGCAATGACCTTTTGATACCAGCAGAAGCTGTCCTTTCGGTAGCGATCGAACGTGCCTTTGCCCATATCATCGGCATCAACATAAACAAAGCCATAGCGCTTCTTCATCTGCCCCGTCGAGGCCGACACCAAATCGATACAGCCCCACGGCGTGTATCCCATCAGGTCAACACCGTCCTCGACAATTGCATCGCGCAGCGCAAGAATATGCCTTCGCAGGTAATCAATATGATACGCATCGTGGACTTTGCCGTCTTCCAGCGCATCGAGTCCGCCCACACCGTTCTCAGCGATAAAGAGCGGAAGATGGTAACGATCGTGGTAGCCGGCAAGCGTCACGCGCAAACCCAGCGCATCGATCTGCCATTTCCAGGCAGTCTCTTTATCCTTGAGGTACGGATTGCGCAGCGTCGGGAACACGTTGCCCTCCGCCTTCTCGGCGATCACCTGATCATCGGCGCACACCAAGCGCGAGCAATAGTACGAGAACGAGATGAAGTCGACCGTATGCTCTGCCAGATACTCCGTATCGCCCGGCTCAAAGGGCACGTGAACACCCTCTTTCTCGAGTGCACGCAGCTTCCAAGCAGGATAGGCGCCCGCAGCCATCACGTCTGTGTAGAAGTAGCGGCCGCGGTCCTCCTCATACGCAAGCCATACGTCCTCGGGCGCACAACGGTACGGATAGGTCGCACCGGCAGCGACCATGCAACCCACCTTGTTTGCGGGATCGATCTTGTGCAGAATCTCGACAGCGCGAGCGCTCGCCATAAACATATGGTGCGAGAACGCCGCAGTCACGGCTGCACGGTCACGCTCATCCTCGAGCGTGACACCCGCGTTGAGATAGGACAGCGCCACGCTGTTGATCTCGTTGAACGTAAGCCAATAACGCACGAGGCCCTGGTACGCGCGTCCGACGGTCTCGACGTAGTGCGCATACCGCTCGATCATCTCTCGGCTTTGCCAGCCACCATAGCGCTCGACCAGAGCCAACGGATAGTCGTAGTGCGACAGCGTCACAAGCGGCTCGATTCCATGCTCGCGCAGCGCCTCGAATACCTGACGGTAAAACTCCAAGCCCTCGCCGTTGGGCTCGGCCTCCATCCCTGTGGGAAAAATACGGCTCCAGCAAATTGAAAGACGCAGGCACTTAAAGCCCATCTCGGCAAAGAGCTCGACATCCTCGTGCCAATGATGGAAGAAGTCGTTGCCCCAGCGGCATGGATACAGCCTGTCCGGATCGTCCACGGGCTTTTGCCTGCCAAACATTACATCCCAGCGGTCGGAACCCTGTGGGATCAGGTCGGAGTGCGACATGCCGCGGCCGCCCTCGTTCCAGCCCCCTTCGGCCTGGTTGGCGGCGAGGGCACCACCCCACAAAAAGCCCTCGGGCATACCGGCGGCAGACGTTCTGTCAAAGTAACTCATGCTACTCAGCATCCTCGGCAGAAGCTGCCGCGGCGTTCTCCTGCTCCTGAGCCAGGAGCTGGTTATCGTACACCTTAAAGAACGGGTACCAGACCACAGCCATGACCACGATCAAAACGATCGTAAACACCCAGATGCGCGGGTCGAGGCACTGGACAAAGCCCTGAACGAAGATGGGGAACGTGCCGCTCACCAAGATGTAGAAGTTAGGAGACAAGACCCAGTGAGACCGCACCCCAATACAGCAGGGCCGAGATCATGCCGCCTAGCACAAACGGAATCATGAGGATCGGGTTGAAGATGATGGGCGCGCCGAAGATCGCGGGCTCGGAGATACGGAAGAAGCTCGGCACGATCGATGCCCTGCCAAATGCCTTGAGCTGCTGCGACTTTGCCCTAAACGCGCAGAGCGCCACAAAAGAGAACGTATTACCCGTGCCGCCGATGAGGTTGATGGCCAACGACATGAGCACCGGGTGGAACTCAAGCGGCTGCCCGGCAGCATAGAGCGAGGCGTTGGCGGCAAAGGCGGCAAGCGAGACCGGGGCGGTGATGGGCATTACGATCATGTTGCCGTGGACGCCAAAGCACCAAAACAGCAGCGTCATGAAGCAGATAAGCAGTGCGCCGGGCACAGAGTCAACTGCGACGGAAAGCGGGGCAGCGAGCAGCTTCTCGATAACCGAGGGGATGGACAGCGCGGGATCGATCATCTGGATCAGCAGGTTGCCGCCAAAGAAGATGAGGATGTTGGCGAGCATAGGTACGATGGCGCCAAAGGTTTCGGACAAAAACGGCGGCACGCCATCGGGCATCTTGATGGTGATGCCCTTGGTCTGGCAGAAGCGCGTGACCTCGACGGAGACCAAGGCAACGATGATGGCGGTAAACAGGCCCTGCGCACCCAGATAGGTGCAGGGGACCGCCTGGAGCACGGACTCGTCAGCAAGCTGGTAGTAGGACGACGGCGCCGCGGCGATCAGGAACATCACCAGCGAGGTCATGCCGGCGTTAAGCTTGGGCATCTTGTAGGTGCCCGCCAGGTTATAGGCGATTGCGAACGTCACGATCACCGACAGTATGCCCATCGTCATATTGAAGGGGATGAGCAGCGTGAGCTTATTGGCCGTCGCAAAATCGAGCCAAGGGCCAAAGACGGACCAGAACCCGCCCTGCGCCACCAGGTCGGCCGTGACCGGCGGGTTGGCGAGGATCATAAAGACGGCAGATACCAAGATGAAGCTGATCGCGCTCATAAAGCCCTTTTGCATGGAGGCAAAGTGGCGCTCGGTGCCGCAGAAATTGGCGATAGGGGTCAGTTTTTCCTGAAGCAGGGTCATGAACTTCTCCATGGTCGCCTCCTAACCCAACAGCGACTGGGCGAGTGCCAGCACGTTGGCGGCGTTGCCCATGCCGTAGTCCTGTGCGGGGATGACCGCGGTCGGCTTACCGCTCCCCTGCTTGACGGTGTTGAGCTGGTAGGACACCTGCGGCCCCAAGAGCAGCACGTCATAATTGGCGCACGTCTCCTGATACTCGCCGATACCCACCGCATCGATATCGAGCTCGATGCCGTTTTGCTCCGCATATTTCTCGAGTTTCTTCATCAGAATGCTTGTAGACAGACCAGCTGCGCAAACAAGAAGGATCTTCATAAGGGATTCCCTTCGCATTGATTGGTTGAATAGTCACCGCACGCCGCTAGGCGTTCTTGGTTGCAGTGCACTCATACAGGCAGATCAGCTCCTGCACGAGCTCCTGAGCAAGCATGGAGCACATGAGGTGGTCCTGAGCATGGACCAGCAACACATCCACCGACAGATGCTCGCCCGCTGCCTCAGTCGAAAGCAGCTGCGTTTGGATGTGGTGAGCCTTGATTCCCGCATCCTTTGACTGCTTCATGAGTTTGGCGGCGGCGTCAAAATCCCCCGCTTTTGCCTTTTCAAGGGCTTCGAAGGCAAGGCTGCGTGCCTCTCCCGCTGCAGCGACCAGCTGAAACGAAACCATCTCGGTTCCCTGATCGTCCATAACGGTCTCCTCTCCCGTGATGTTTGGTTTGTACTTGAATATTCGAAACGCCTATCTCCCGCCCGCAATCCTCGAGGTTTATTGCAGGTAGACAGACAGGGTTATCGACAAAAGAAGTCTTAAGCCGTATGCGCTTGCACAAGCGCCATCAGCTCATGCCAGGACCGGCGCTCGCGTAGGCGCTCGACCCCCTGGCGGTCCATAAAGATCTCGGCGAGCAGTGAGCTCAAGATCCGCGCCTCATCGCCGCCCGACCGGGCAAACGACACCATAAAGACGATATCGACCTCATGGCCGTATTCGTCCCAAAGAATGGGATGTTCGAGCAGGCCCACGGTAACAAAGGCCTCGGCGCTCAAGGGATGCATCCCATGGGGCATGGCTACCCCATTGCCAAACGAGGTGGCACTCGCGCTCTCGCGCTCGGCGACCTCTTGGGCAAACTGGGCATCGACACGGCCGCTCTCGACGGCGCGCTCGGAGAGATATCGGAGAACGGCCTGCTTCGACGACGCCTCAACGCGGTTGAAGAACAGGGCACGGCTAAAGAAAGAGCTTACGGAGTCCGATTGCGCAGTGTCGTCGCTCAGCACCTTGCGGATAGCGTTGACATCGCTCGTCTCCAAGAAGAAATCGGCCTCGCGGACGGGCACGGGCAACTTGACGTTGAGCGGCACCGTTGTGAACACGTAGTCGATGTGCGAAAAATCGAACGTCCCCACGCGGGCGACATCGCATGTCTCAATCGAATCGATATACATGCCAAACTGCTTGCGGTACTGGTGCTCGAGCATACGGGCGCTTCCCGCTCCCGAGGCGCACACGATCAGGATGCGCTTGCGACGCGGCTGGTCGGCTTGCTGCTCGAGGGCCAGGGGCAAATGCCATGGCGATGTAGCCGAGCTCTTCATCAGAGGGCTGGCTGCCAAAATGACGCTCGAGTACCTGCGAGGTGCCAGCTGCCATCGAATAGGCCAACGGAAACCTCGTCTTGATATCGGGCAGCATGGGGTTATCCATATGCATGTGATATTCAAGGCGATAGCCCAGAGGGCCGATATGCCGAGCAAGGTTCATGCGAAGTTCAAGATCGCCGCTAAAGTCAAACCTAAACTCATCGTTGACCGCACGTACCATCTCGGAAGCAATCTCCCACATCTCGTCCGAGATAACGGCAGAGCCCTTCTCGGGCACGCCCGTGCCCCTGCCGAGCAAATGGATTGCGATAAAGGCAACCTCTTCTCGGGGCATGCTCACGCCCAGGGCATCCTTGATGTTTGCGGCAATCTGGAAAGCCGCGGCGTATTCGCGCGTTCCCTCCAGTTTTTGAACTTCCGATTCTGCAGCTGGGACATAGCAGCCCTGCTCGATGCGGCCAAGAGCAATGTAAAGATGCATGATGAGATTGCGGGATGCCAGCGAGCTCACCGTGACGGGCGAGGCCGTCAGGGCATCGTCCACATGCGGCGATGGCCCGCAGGCGCTCGGCGAGCTTTGCATCGTCGGTGTCGGCAACACGGGCCTCACCAGCGAGGCCAGGCACAGGCGCCGTTGTGACTCCCCGCCCGCAACGCGGATTCCGTAGCGTGGGCGCTTTTCGAGCGTTAAGTCAAATTGGGCGAGTTTCTGCTCTACCAGACGCATGTCATTGGACAGAGTCCGCGCCGAAACGTAGAGTAAATCCGCATACTCCTCAATCGTCACCCACTGGGACCGCATGAGGAGGTCGTTAAGAAGGAAGGACACACGGCCATCGCGCGTATCAGGAATGCCCGGATGGGCCAGAGCCGCACCGTCTAGCAAGCGAGCAAGCTCATCTGCACGTGCAACATCGATACGATACTGCCCCTTGCTGCCAACGATGCGTGCAACCCCTGCAAGGCTGTCGTTTGCGCGATGGATATAGTTTCTCACGGCGCGCTCGCTTACCTCGAGACGCTTGGCAAGTACCGCGACAGCGACAGGCTGAGCGTCCTCGATCATATTTACAAGCTGCTTGACGCGAGCATCCATGTCCTCCTCCTTTCCCTGCGTCTAGTCTAACGCGGTAAAGAATGACACTCCACGTCGCGCCTCGTTCCGCCAACTCGGAACAGGTTGCGGGGAGTCCAGCTGAGCTATGGAGAGCCTGGGGAGAGGGCCCGAAGGCAATGCGTCGGTGTGGGATGCGCCTTCCCAGCCATTGGGCAGTCATTGGGGACAGACTTAAATGAGTAGTCGTTGGGTGTTCCTATAGTTTTGTCAACCGTCGGGGCTACTCCCGGTAGGGCACCCGGTCGCGCATCACGGCGTATATCGCCCTGAGCCGCTTTCTCGCGACGGCCTTGAGCGCCCGCCCGTGGCCCATGCCCCGCGCCCTGCAGGCCCGGTAGTACTCGCCGTAGCGCCCCGACGACCTGACCAGGCTGTTGCACGAGAAGATCAGCAGGGACTTGAGCCTCGCGTCGCCGCGCCTGGACGCCCTGACCGACCTAACCGACGTGCCGGAGCTCCTCACCCTCGGGGCTATGCCGCAGTACGAGGCCAGGTGGTCGTGGTCTGGGAACCTCCCGATGTCGACCGACACCGCGAGCTGCGCCGCCGTCCTCGGCCCGATGCCGGGCACGGTGAGTAGGCACGCGTAGGTCTCGTCGCCCTCGAGCAGCGCCGCCGTCTCGGCCTCGAGGGCCCCGGCCTCGTCGAGGGCCTCCGATATCCGGGCGGCCAGGAACCTGACCTGCCTGTTCTCGGCCTCGATGAGCGCCGGCGGGGGCGCAGTCGAGGCGGCCGCGGCCTCCCCGGCGGCCTCGGCCTGCGGCCCCTCGGCCCCCGAGCGGGCGATCCCCCACGCCCCGCCGAACCCGGCGAGCAGCTCCAGCCACCGGCGGTCCGACAGGTCGACGGCGGCCTCGAGGGCCGGGCAGGACTCGAGCAGCACGGCGCGCAGGCGGTTCTTGTCCCTGGTCGCGCAGGCGACGACGTGGTCGCGCTGCGACGAGAGGGCGCGCGCGGCCTCGAGGGCCTCGCCGCGGCCCGGGACCCCCGACAGGGAGTCCGGCACACCCAGGGCGGTCCGCGCGATCACCGCGGCGTCGCGCTCGTCGGTCTTGGCCTCGCCGGCGAACAGCCCGGCGGCGCGGCTGGCGGCGAGGCCGGGCAGGTGGGCGACCCCCAGACCCGCGGCGCGGGCGCGCCTCACGGCGAGGGACCCTATGTTGCGGAACTGGTCGACCACGACGAGCGTGCCGGCGGGCACGGAGGCGAACAGCGCGTCGAGCTCGGCCTCCCTGTTGCGGACGGGGGCGCTGGACAGCACCTCCCCGTCGCGGTCGATCAGGCAGGCCCAGTGGGAGGACTTGCCGACGTCTAGGCCGAGCACGGCCGCGGGCCTGGTCGATGGCGCTTTCACGGTGGTATCCTTCCGGTAGTCGTTCGACCGGATGGCCTCCCCCTCGGCACTCACATTACCAGCCGCGGCGCCTGCCCGGCACTTTCCTATCAGCCGTCGGGGGCGGCGCGTCCCGCGCCGGCAGCACCCAACAGGCCCTCTCGGGGGCAGGGACGTTCGGCCGTGCGCGGGCGCCCGGTCGGCGGCCCGTTCTGGGCGCGCCTCAATCGTAGCCCGAGACGGGCCCGGGCTGACAATTTCGACTGTAATGGACGTTCTTGTTTGACTAGTCGTTTAAGAACGTCCCCAATGACTATTAAGGACTGTCCCAAGCTGCCGGCAGGAAAGGACCGTCCCCAAGTGCCGGGTTTGTCCCCAATGACTAGGTGAATAGCAAAAGCCCCGCAGTCGGAGCGGACTGCGGGGCTCATGAAGAGAGGCTAGTTTGTGGGCGCTTTGCCTGGCGCCCACGAGAGAGGCAACAGAGTAGAGACTACTCGTGGATGCGGGTACCGGAGAGGCCGGCCATGGTCTCGGCGGCCTTGTCCAGAGCGCCGATGATGCAGGTGCGGCCCTTGCGGGAGCGGGCGAACTTGATGGCAGCGCGGACCTTGGGCTCCATGGAACCCTTGCCGAACTGGCCCTCGTCGGCCAGGCGCTCGGCCTCGTCGGCGGTGAGGTCCTCGAGCTCCTCCTGGTTGGGCTTGCCAAAGTTGATGGCGACATGCTCGACGGCGGTCAGCAGGAACAGGACGTCGGCGTCGCAGTCCTCGGCCAGCAGCTCGCCGCCCAGGTCCTTGTCGATGACGGCGGGAACGCCCTTGTAGCAGCCCTTGTTCTCGTAGTCGCGGACGACGGGGATGCCGCCGCCACCGCAGGCGATGACGATGAACTCGTTGTCGAGCAGGTTGAGGATGGAGTCAGCCTCGACGATCTTCTTGGGATCGGGGGAAGCGACGACGCGACGCCAGCCGCGGCCGGAATCCTCGACGAAGACCTTGGAGGGATCCTCGGCCATGAACTCCTTGGCCTGCTCCTCGGTGTAGAAGGGGCCGATCGGCTTGGTCGGGTTCTTGAACGCGGGATCGTCGGGATCGCACTCGATCTGGGTGACGACGGTGGCGGCGTGCCAACGCTTATAGCGCTTGTGCATCTCGCGGCCGATGCCCTGCTGCAGGTGATAACCAATGTAGCCCTGAGACATGGCGCCGCACTCGGGCAGCGGCATCTCGGGGGTGCCGATGGCGTCGTGGGCGGCGGCGAAGGCGTTCTGGATCATGCCGACCTGCGGGCCGTTGCCGTGGGTGATGATGATCTCGTTGCCCTGCTCGATGAGACCGAGGAGAGCGTGGGCGGTGTTGCTCACGGCCTCGATCTGCTCGACGGGGTTGTTGCCGAGGGCGTTGCCGCCAAGGGCGACGACAATACGATCGGGCTTACCAAGAGGCTTAGACATTGCTGGAATCCTTTCTGTAAAAGGCCTACAACCCATTAATAACCCGCGTCCGTGCGATACGCGAGTTTATTAAGGTTTATATTCTCTTTATCGCTCATTTTATTCATTTTGAAAATAGCAGAACGGTGAACGGTCGTTTTTATCCGCTCAGCGTACAGAACTCCAGCTCAGACATATCTACGTAATTTACGTGCGACTTTATTTAAATGAAGCGAGGATTATGTTGGATTATGCAAACTACATCTCTGCTAAACACAAAACGGACAGCGCAATATCTTACTCGCGCTATACGAGATTCTATGCACTTATAAGTCGAGTATGCACCCCCCTGCAAAAACAAGGGGCTTTTCATCCAGCAAAAGGAATAAAGAAGGACTCGAAAAGGCGGCAACGGTCAAGTCCCCCATCCATCCCCGAAGTGGCGCGAGGTTTCGCGGCAAAGCCGCGAAACAGCGAAGGGGACAAAAGGCCCCCTCAACCACGTCCTTCATCCGCCCACACAATCCGAGGACGTAGTCGTAGCAGGATCTGAGGGCTAACCTTCGCGGACACTCCGCAGGACGAAAGAACCCCCGCCGCACGTAGTGCGCAGCGGGGGTTCTTTCATGTCCGAGGACGTCCGCGAAGGTTAGCCCTCAGATCCTGCGGTGGGAGACCTAGGCCTCGTTGTACACCGTCTTGAGCTTCAGCAGGTGCTGATAGCGGTCCATAGCGGCCTGCTCATTCTCCTTGAAGAGCTCCTCGGCGCGCTCGGGGAAGGAACGCGTCAGCGAAGCGTAACGGGCCTCGTTCATCAGGAACTCCTGATAACCGCCCGCGGGCTCCTTGGAATCGAGCGAGAACTTCTTGCCGGCAGCAGCCTCGGGGTTGAAGCGGAAGAGGTTCCAGTAACCGCACTCGACAGCCTTCTTCATCTCGGCCTGGCAGTTCTGCATGCCGCCCTTCTTGATGGAGTGCATCTCGCAGGGGCTGTAGCCGATGATGAGGGACGGGCCGTCGTAGGCCTCGGCCTCGTGGATGGCCTTGAGGGTCTGGGCCGGGTTGGCGCCCATGGCAACCTGTGCCACGTAGACGTAGCCGTAGCTCATGGCAATCTCGGCCAGGGACTTCTTCTTGGTCACCTTACCGGCAGCGGCGAACTGGGCGACCTGGCCCAGGTTCGAGGCCTTGGAGGCCTGACCACCGGTGTTGGAGTAAACCTCGGTGTCGAAGACGAAGACGTTGACGTTGTGGCCGGAAGCCAGGACGTGGTCCAGGCCACCGAAGCCGATGTCGTAGGCCCAGCCGTCGCCGCCGAAGATCCAGAAGGACTTCTTGGTGAGGTAAGCCTTGTCGGCGAGGATCGCCTTGGAAGCGTCGCAGCCGCACTTCTCGAGCTCGGCAACGTAGGCGGCGGCAGCGGTCTTGGAGGCCTCGGCGTCGTTGACGGAGTCGATCCAAGCCTGGCCGGCAGCCTTGAGCTCATCGGACGGACCATCGGCAGCGATGATGTCCTGGGTAGCGGCGATCAGCTTGTGCTGGACGGCCTCGTAACCGACGGCCATGCCCAGACCGTGCTCGGCATTGTCCTCGAACAGGGAGTTGTTCCACGCCGGGCCGTGACCGTCCTTGTCCTTGCAGTAAGGAGCGGTGGCAGCGGGGTTGCCCCAAATGGAGGAGCAGCCGGTGGCGTTGGAGATGAACATGCGGTCGCCGGCGACCTGGGTCACCAGACGTGCATAGGCGGTCTCGGCGCAGCCGGCGCAGGAGCCGGAGAACTCCAGGTAGGGCTGCTTAAACTGGCTGCCCTTGACGTTGGCCGCGATGAGCTCTTTCTTCTCGGAGACGTTCTCGACCATGTAGTCCCAAACGGGCTGCTGGTCCATCTCCTGCTCGGTGGGAACCATCTCGAGGGCGCCCTTGGGGCAGACCTTGACGCAGTTGGTGCAGCCCATGCAGTCGAGCGGGGACACGGCCATGGTGAACTTCATGCCCTTGGCCTTGGGGCCCATGGCGTCGAGCGTGCGGGTAGCCTCGGGCGCGGCGGCAGCCTCGTCCTCGGTCATCGCGAACGGACGGATGGTGGCATGCGGGCACACGTAGGCGCACTGGTTGCACTGGATGCACTTGGTCTCATCCCAGTGAGGAACGACCACGGCGACGCCGCGCTTCTCGTATGCGGAGGCGCCCAGCTCAAACTGGCCGTCGGCGCAATCGACGAAGGCGGAAACGGGCAGGCTGTCGCCGTCCATGCGATCGATGGGCTCGAGCAGGTTCTTGACCTGCTGGGCGATAGCTGACTTGGTCTCCTCGGAGAGCTCGACGGGAGCGGCATCCTCGGCGGTAGCCCAGTCGGCCGGAACCTCGAACTTACGGAAGGCGGTAGCGCCGGCATCGATGGCCTTGTGGTTGGCGTCGACGATGGCCTGGCCCTTCTTCATGTAGGACTTGGTAGCCGCGTCCTTCATGTACTGCAGGGCGTCCTCAGCGGGCAGGACCTTGGCCAGCGCGAAGAAGGCGGACTGGAGCACCGTGTTGGTGCGCTTGCCCATGCCGACCTTAGCGGCCGTCGATAGCGTCGATCAGGTAGACGTTGACGTTGTTGTTCGCGATGTAGCGCTTGGCCACGGCGGGCATGTGCTCGGCGAACTCCTCGTCGCTCCACTGGCAGTTGACCAGGAAGGTGCCGCCCGGCTTGACGTCGCGGACCATCTTGAAGCCCTTAACGATGTAGCTGGGGTTGTGGCAAGCGACAAAGTCGGCCTTGGTCACGTAGTACGGCGAACGGATCGGAGAATCGCCAAAGCGCAGGTGCGAGACGGTGACGCCGCCGGTCTTCTTGGAGTCGTACTGGAAGTAGGCCTGGACGTACTTGTCGGTGTGGTCGCCGATGATCTTAATCGAGTTCCTTGTTGGCGCCGACGGTACCGTCGCCACCCAGACCCCAGAACTTGCACTCGATGGTGCCGGGGCTGCGGTGTTGGGCGCATCCTCGGCCTCGGGCAGGCTCAGGTTGGTCACGTCGTCGACAATGCCGATGGTGAACTCGCGCTTGGGCTCGTCCTTCTTGAGCTCCTCGAAGACAGCGAACGCGGACGCGGGAGGCGTGTCCTTGCTGCCCAGGCCATAACGGCCGCCGACGACCTTGATACCCGTCTTGCCGGCCTCGTAGAGAGCGGAGACGACGTCCTGGTAGAGCGGCTCGCCGATGGAACCCGGCTCCTTGGTACGGTCCATGACGGCGATCTTCTGGACGGTCTCGGGGAGAACGTCGACGAAGTGCTTGATGGAGAACGGACGGAACAGACGAACCTTGACCAGGCCGACCTTCTCGCCGTGAGCGTTGAGGTAGTCGATGACTTCCTCGAGCACGTCGCAGAAGGAGCCCATGCACACGACGACGCGATCGGCATCGGGAGCGCCGTAGTAGTTGAACAGGCCGTAATCGGTGCCGAGCTTCTCGTTGATCTTCTTCATGTAGCCCTCGACGACGGCGGGAAGCTCGTCGTAGACCTTGTTGCAGGCCTCGCGGTTCTGGAAGAAGATATCGCCGTTCTCGTGGCTACCGCGGGTGTGCGGGTGCTCAGGGTTGAGCGCGTGATCGCGGAAAGCCTGGACGGCGTCCATGTCGCACATCTCGGCCAGATCCTTGTAGTCCCACATGGCGACCTTCTGGATCTCGTGGCTGGTGCGGAAGCCGTCGAAGAAGTTAAGGAACGGGGTCTTGCCCTCGATGGCGGCAAGGTGAGCCACCGGCGAGAGGTCCATGACCTCCTGGACGTTGCCCTCGGCGAGCATGGCGAAACCGGTCTGGCGGCAGGCCATGACGTCGGAGTGATCACCAAAGATGTTCAGGGCGTGCGAAGCGACGCAACGCGCGGAGACGTGGAAGACGCCCGGGAGCTGCTCGCCCGCGATCTTGTACATGTTCGGGATCATCAGGAGCAGGCCCTGGGAAGCCGTGTAGGTGGTGGTCAGAGCACCGGCGCCCAGCGAACCGTGAACGGTACCGGCTGCACCTGCCTCGGACTCCATCTCGACGACCTTGACCGGGGTGCCGAAGATGTTCTTGCGACCCTGGGCCGCCCACTGGTCGACATGGTCGGCCATCGGGCTGGACGGCGTAATGGGATAGATTCCCGCTACCTCGGTGTACGCATACGAAACATATGCGGCCGCCTCGTTGCCGTCCATAGACTTAAACTTACGCGCCATATACCCCTCTCCTCTCATATAGGTATACAGGCCCCGGCGATCGCCGGGATGTTGGCGTGATGGGATTTACGCTGTTGCTTCCAATCATCTGGCAGGCAGGCTCAGCAGCAGGTACGTGGCGTGGAGAGAAGACATGCCGAGGCGAGGGGCAGCTGATGCGCCCCACAGGCCCGACCGCCCGTCTTGCACATGACCGAGCGCCGCAAAGGCCGCATGCCGGATGCTCCCGGGCACGCCCCGGCGATGGGAAGCGCCCGCAACGGAAATCCGCATGCGGGCTTATTGTACCCCGCCGTCAAGCCATATTTCGACAAATATAGGTGGGCGGTAAAGGTTTACCTTGGGTGACTGCCAAGGGCCAAAATGGCCTCTCCATCCCTCAGGGCGACCGGCTCTGGCGCGCCGAGGAGTGTCCCCAAGTGCCGGCAGAAAAGGAACGTCCCTATCTGCCGGCTAGAGGGCACCGAAGAGGATGGCGTAGGTAGTGGATTCGCCGAGCTTGAGCTCGTCGCCGGGGTTGAGTTGGGCGGAACGGCCGGGCTCGACCTGAATGCAGACGCGCGTGGCCCCGTTTACCACCACGGTTCCGTTGGTGGACGACAAGTCCTCGACGTGCCAGATATTTTGAGCATCGCACCAGATATGGGCATGGCGGGCCGAGACATCGTCGCCGACGTCGGTAATATCGCCCTCACCAGTGGCCAGCGCGCCAATCTCAACACCCTGCTCACTCGGCTGAATCCAGCGCGGGGCGCTCACGACAAAACTGTTTTGTACGCGCAGCAAGCCCAAGGGGTGCGCCGGGGCGGGTTCGCGTTCGCCCGCGGTCATCGACATGCCAAGCGAACGCGGCGTGGATGTGCCTCCGCCACAGGTCGCGTGCGCGTAGTCGATGGCATAGTTCACCGAGGACCGCACATCCGCCGAACAGCCGACGGCGACAAACAGCACCAGCACGGCCTCGGCGCGCTCGGCAGGCATGAGTTCTGCCGCCTGGGACAGGCGATCGAGCGCGTTGCGATAGAGATTCGTGTCCTGGTGGCACTCTTCGAGCGCGCGTACCATCGGTTCACCTGCAGGACCGCACACCATATTGATCACAGCCGTGGAGTCCATGGGATTGCGCTGGCGCAGAGCCAGTTGTGACATAATACGCGCAGCCGAGGTACCGTATTCGGCAAAGTAGCGCTGCTGAAGCGTGCCGACCGGCGCGCGAACGATGAAGCGGGAAACCCAAGAGCGATCGACGGCTCGGCTCTGCGGGCTGCGGCCGTCGGCGAGCGGACGGGACGAAAGCACCAGGCCGCACAGCTCGATATGGCTCAGATGCGCCGCGCGCTTAAAGATGTCAAACATGGCCCCGCATGGGGTGAGCTCAACTTGAGATGCCATGACCTAGGCCTCCTTAGTCGTAGAAATAGAATCGGACGATACTTCGACAGGTCCGCCAAAAGTACGGGCAGCTGCGGCTCCACCGGCAAGCGGAGTCGCCATCTGGGCTTTTGTGCGTCGCGGTGCCGAAACGGGAAGTTCAAAGGCAAAGCCCATCGCAAGCAAAAACCACGTAAGCGTATAGGTTGCAACCAGAGCGGCAACAAGGCCGCCCATCACGGCGCGTTGGGAAAATACGCTACATGCAGCCACAACCAGCACCGGAACCTCGCAGGCAGAAAGCGCAAGCACACCCTGCAGGAAGCCCGAGCGCCGATCGCGCGCAAGTGCCCCCGCGGCAACGCCGGCTATGCCTGGCAGCGCCAACGCCAGTGCGGCAATAATACCCGGTAGCGACCCAGACCACACGAGCGATCCCAAAGTCGCCGTCACGCGGGCGCCCGACGCCAGCAGCGCGGCCGAAACCACGACCACAGCCCAAACCACGCCACAGACGACCGTCGCGCCGACCATCAGCGCGCGACGAACCGCGCGGCCAGACGCATCCATGGGGCACGGCGTGAGCGGCTCGCCGCGGAGCGAACGGCCGACATTTTGCGCATAGTGGTCACAAAACGCCGAGAGCGCCGCCTCGACCGCCGCCGGCTCGGGACGATCTTTTTGATGGCTGGACAGACAGGCCATCACCACGTCGAACAGCTGGGCATCGACAAACGCCAGCGCATCGCGTAGCTCTTCGGAATCCGGCTCAAGCCCTAGCTGCTGGGCCTGCTCGGCCGCGGCGAGCGCCACATCGGGCTCACGACGAAGCAGCTGAGTCAAATCACAACCGGGCGCATGGGCACCAATGGGATAGTCGGGCCGCGTGTCCATCTTGAGACGGTAGGGGCTCGCGATGTCGCGCGTCTTTTTGCGCGAACCCGAGGTGCCCGAAGTGCCCGGCGCGGCTTCGTATGGCGCGACGCCGGCAATGAGCTCGTAAACCGTGCTTGCCGCGGCATAGACGTCAATCGCCGGCGACATACGCAAAGCGCGCAGGTCGGGAATATCGTCGGTGAGCATCTCGGGCGGGGCATAGGCAACCGTCGCGCGACGCAGCGTGGCATAGCGCTCCGTAAACGACGCCTTGCCGCCGGTACCGGCCACGGCCGACGGGCTCGAGCGCCAGCGACGAGCCAAAGTCGATCAAGCACAGGTCAAAGGTGCCCTCGGCAAGCTGCCGGTCAAGCGGTAGACGCGCCGTACGCACCATAATATTAGCGGACGAGATATCGCGATGGACAAAGCCCTCACCCACCAGGCTCATACGGCAGAGCAGATCGAACAGGTCGCGACCCAGGCGCGCCGCCACGAGCGGCGACAGGCGCCCGGCATCGTCCACAGCAAGGCGCGAGCGCAAGCGGGCAAGCGTCTCGCCCTCGACCCATTCCATGACAATTGCAGGCACACCGTCGACCTCGCCCCAGCCATAGAGGCGGGGAAAGCCCTTAAGGCCCGAAAGGGCGCGATGGCATTCGTATTCCTCGCGAAACGCCGCCTTGAACTTGGCGACCAGCGCCTCGTGAGCGGCATCGTCGTCAAACTCATCGCGCGTCGGCAAGATGAGCTGCTTGAGTGCCACGGCCTCGCCTTGGGCGTTGACGGCACGCGTCACGCGGCCGATACCGCCGCGGCGCATGGTGGCATCGTCGGCAAACAGCATCGTAAAACGACGCAGATAGGCAGGCAGTTCGTCCTGACCGAGCGCAATGGCCGGCTCAAACCCGTCGACACGCGCCAGGCGCAGGCCGACCATGGGATCGCGACCGAGCGATTGTGGTGTGGTGGATGCAAGATCGGTCATCATAGGGCAAGCGCCGCCACGTTATTGTTGAAGTTACCGAGCGCGACGTCATCATCGCCGTAATGGCCGACCCATTGACATAGGTTGGTATAGCAGCCCCACAGATTGGCATACTGCTGATACCACTTTGACCGGGGCGAGAATGTCTGACGACCGAACTCGGCTCGAATGACAAACATCTCCCCGACCAGGCTGTCGCACGGCCTGGGATCTCCCGTAGAGTTATAGGTCGAGACCACGTCATTGGCACGAGAAACATAGCCGTCGAGCATGTTGTACTTGGTCACAAGCCAACTGTGAATGCTCTCTTCCTCAGCAGCGGAAAGGCCACCGGAGTTTGCATCGTTGTCAGTGTTGCCGCCCGTCGAGCCGCCGTTTCCAGACCCTCCGGTAGAGGAACCCGACCCAGAGCCGCCGCCCGAACTCGACGAATCCGAGCCGGAGCCAGAAGTATCCGAGCTACCGGGCTTTCCGGACTGCTGGGCGTCCTGCTCCTTCTGCTGCTCGACCTTATTCACCGTTGCCGCCACGCTATTGTTGGACAACCGATCGATGATCTTGGTGTTGGTGAGCACGATGGTTTTGCCATTGGCAAGCGTGACTTCGTTGTCCGGGGCCTCGGCGCCGTCCGCATCGTCGGTGCCAAACACAATATGCGCGACCACACTTGCCCAAGCATATCCAGTCGTGGTACCCAGATCACTTTTGACCTCATGCCCCACGCGCGGTTCGCGTGCGGCATGCGCCTGCATCATGGACGGCACGGTCATGCCATAGGCAGAAACGCCAGCTATGACCAGCACCAGCGAGCACGATAGCAGTGCGTACGCCCGCGGCGCCAAGCCCAGTCGGCGTCGTATGCGCACCGCGGCGCCGCGCTTTGTCTGAGTGCCACCGGGCCGCATGCGTTCTCCTCCAACAAAAACACGCCGCTCAGAAGCGGCGCATTCATTCGAATCCATATTTGAGTGTATCAGCGAACCAAAAAGGTTGCGCAACGAATGGGCAAATTAAGGATGCGAGCGGAAGCATCCATGCGATAAGCGGATACGAAGCATCTTTGTTGCACAACAAACTCACAGTCGCACGGGGAAATTATGACTACCCCGTGCGTCGCGAGGAAAACATACGGCAGGAGCAGGCTCGCCACCTAAATCGCGCGACGGGCCTCGATGGCGCGCCCAAGCGTAAGCTCGTCGGCATACTCCAGGTCGCCGCCCACGGGAAGGCCGCTTGCCAGACGCGACACCTCGACGCCCAACGGCTTGATAGTGCGGGCCAGGTAGCTCGCCGTGGTCTCGCCCTCAATATTGGGGTTGGTGGCGATGATGACCTCGTGGATGTCCTCGTGGCCCAAGCGTGCCAGCAGCTCGCGAATGTGCAGCTGCTCGGGGCCAATCTTGTCCATGGGGCTGATCACGCCGCCCAATACGTGGTAGAGGCCGTGGTAGCTGCCCGTGCGCTCAATCGCCTGGACGTCGCGCGGCTCGCCCACAACGCAAATGCGAGTGGTGTCGCGCATCGGGTCCTGGCAGATGGAGCACTCATCGGCCGTGGCGTAGTTAAAGCAACGACTGCAAAAGTGGACCTCCTGCTTGACCTCCAGGATGGCCTCGGCCAGGCGGCGGGCCTCCTCGGCATCGGCCTCGAGCAGGTAATAGGCGATGCGCTGGGCCGACTTGGGACCAATGCCCGGCAGACGGCCCAGTTCATCGAGCAGTTTTTGCAGACTGTGATTTGCACTCATTTATATGTGTGTCTTAGAACGGCATGCCCGGGATGTTGAGGCCGCCGGTGATGGCGCCCATCTGCTTGTTGGCGAGCTCGTTAACGCCGCGGACGGCCTCGTTGACGGCAGCCATGATCATATCCTGCAGCATATCGACGTCCTCGGGATCGAGGGCATCGGGATCGATGGTGAGGTTGACGAGCTCCATCTCGCCGTTAACGGTCACCTTGACCATGCCGCCGCCGGCAGAGGCGTCGACGGTCTGGGACTTGAGGTTCTCCTGCGCGGCGGCAAGCTGCTCCTGCATCTTGCGAGCCTGCTTCATCATCTGCTGCATGTTCATACCGGCCATGATGGCTCCTTTACGTGCGGCCGCACGCCGAGCTGCAAGGGCAGCCGGAGCACGGCGGGACTTTCAAACTCAAAAATCGTACCACGGCGCGCGGCGAGAGAGCGGGGCGGACGTGTTACCTCAGTCGATATACATGTCCTGGAGCGCAAGCCGCACCCATAGATTATGCAAAGTTGAATAATTCGCATCTGCATAATATTTAAAGCTAAATCTTGTAGAGCCGGAATCCGACATTTAATGCGTACCGCTAAATGCCGAGCCACTACTCGAGGCGGCGCTCATGACGGCGAGGTATAATTTGATTGCCATAGATAGCAATTTGGAGGTACCCCATGAATGCCCCCGACGTGCTCCAAAACATCCGCTCAAAACACCCCGTTGCATATGTGGTTCTCTATCTCTTTGTCGGCTGGGCATTGCTGGTTGTCATCACCCATGCCATAGCCTTTGGAGCAGAACTGCTGATAGCCAGCTCGGACCAGCCCATCGTCAAATGGGAAGCGACCGATGAGTGCACCGACGGAACTCGAACCATTTACTACAACAGCCCGTCCCTCTATCAAGAGTTCAAGGTCAAGATAAAGGACTTCAAGATTGTCGATGCCGAACTAGGCGCTTATTTGGCAATCGGAGCAACCATTAACGCCGAGCAAGTCGAGCACACGGACAGCCATGCGACGTATCGTATCGACCTCAGCATCCTAGGCCGACCGTCACGCACCTGTCTGCTCAAATGCGACATACGCGGCACCACACTACACATGTCCGAAATACAGATGCGCCCGGACAAGGGGACCTCTTCTTGAGCAGTATACCCGCCCGTGCAGCTACTCCACCGGCTTGAAGATGGTGGCCTGGCCAAAGACGCTGCGGATGAGGGCCTTGGCCTCGTCCTCGGTCTGCGGGATGCTCGGGGCTGCACCCTGATGGCCGAAGGGGCTGCCGGCGCCGGGGTTGGACTCCCAGGGAGCTGCAGGAGCGTCCTCCTCTTTGGGGGCAGCTACAGCGGACTTGGGCGCGGGCGCCGCACCCGGCACGTCGAACGGAGGAAGATCGTCCCCGCCGGCATCGGCAGCAAAGCCGCCGACCATGGCGTCGTCGTAGGGCACCTGCTCGGATTCCCACGGCGCAGACGACGCAGCAGGCTGACATTTGGGAGCGGCAGAGCGCTCGGGCGCACGGGGCGCGGGCTCAGTCGGGAGCTTACCCGTGGCAGGAGCGCCGGCGGGGTTGTCGGAGCGTAGCCAGGGGGCTTTGCCCAGGTCAGATGACTGGGCGCGGGTGTCGGAGCAGCCGGTTTGGGCGCCGCGGGCTTAGGCGCCGACGGGGTCGATGCCGCTACCGGCACCGCTTGCTGCTGCGGCGCGCTGGCGCTCGAGGATACAGCGGCCGCCGAGGACACGGGTTGCGGGTCCGCAGATGCCGCAGCCCGTGCAGATGGAGAATGCTCCTCATGTTGAGGAGCCGGCGTGCCACCCCCATCCAAGGACATAGTCGACGGTACGACGACCGAAGACTGCGCAGACCGTCGGCAGGACCACCGATTGCGTATCGGCGCGACCGAGCATCTTGATGGCAAAAGTCGAACCCGCGGGGAACGAGACCGTGAGCTTGGAGCCATCGTCGGCCGTGGCGCGGGCGTTGAGCAAAAGCCCTGCGTAGGAAGCCTGACGCGCCTTGACACGTTCGACAACCTCGGCCCATTTGCGCTGCAGCTCTCCGGCATCCTCGACCGCGGGCGTCTCGACGGCGCCGGCGGCAGCAACCTGAGCGGCAGTGTTGGGCTGGAGCTTAGGTGCCGGCACAGCGGCAGGTGCGGGAGCCGGAGAGGTGGCGGGCTGGGGCTTCGGAGCCGGCGTAGGCTGAGATGCCGGCGCGGCGGGCTGACACGGGGGTCGACGCGGGCGCAGACTGGGTCGCCGGAGCGGCAGCACCACGGTCCCAAGGCATACCGCCCTGGCGCGCGGACGTAGCAGCGGGGGCACCGGATGCCGCCGGAGGCGGCAGCGCGGGCGCCCGAAATGAGCGTCGGCTGTTGGGCAGCAGCGGGTACGGATGCTGCAGGCGCGGCGGCCTGAGCAGCAGCCACGCTCGCCGGCACGGCGCCGTTGGCAACCATGGCCTCCAGGCGTGCCACGCGCTCGGCCAATGCCTCAATCGTTAAATCAGCCTCGGGACGCGCCAGACGCGTGCAGGCAATCTCGAGCACCAGGCGCACGTCGCTCGCGCCCCTCATCTCCAGTGCGGCATCGTCGAGCACCGTCAGCACGCGGGCCAGACGGTCGGCAGGATGCTCGCCAAAGGCAGCGGCCTCGGCTGCAAGCGCCTCGGCCTGCTCGGAGCCGCCCTCAAACAGCTCGGCACGGGCACCGGCAACGCAGGCAACGTACACGTCACGCACATGCGCCACCAGGTCGCGCGTCAGCTCAAGCAGGTCATTGCCCTCCTCGACCTGCACACGAATCAGTCCATAGAGCTCGGCAACATCGCGATCGGCAATGGCGCGGGAAAACTCGCCCAGAATCTGGTCCGAAACCTCGCCCAAAAGCGAGCGGGCGTCGTCCGCATGCACAGAACCGTTGCCAAAGACGCTCAGCTGCTCCAGCGTGGACAGCGCGTCGCGCATGCCGCCCTTGGCATGGCGCGCCACGATAGCCAGCGCCTCGTCGTCGTAATCGAAGCCCTCCTGCTCGCACACGTATGCCAGGCGATGCTCGATATCCTCGTTGCCGATGCGATGGAAATCGAAGCGCTGGCAGCGCGAGAGGATGGTCTCGGGAACCTTATGCGGGTCGGTAGTGCACAGCACAAAGATCACGTGTGCCGGCGGCTCCTCAAGCGTCTTGAGCAGCGCGTTGAACGCCGCCGTCGTGAGCATGTGGACCTCGTCGATGATATAGATCTTGTACTTGCCGCGCACCGGGGCAAAGTTGACGGAGTTGATGATCTCCTCGCGCACGTTGTCCACGCCGGTACGGCTTGCAGCATCGAGCTCATAGACATCCGGGTGGTTGCCCTCGGCGATGAGCTCGCACTCCTCGCAAGTACCGTCGGGCATGCAGCCGCTTGCACCCTCGGCGCGCGCCGCCTCGGCATTGCGGCACAGCAGCGCCTTGGCCAGAATGCGCGCCATGGTGGTCTTGCCCGTGCCGCGCGGTCCGCAGAACAGGTAGGCGTGGGACAGGCGCCCCTCGGTGATGGCGTGCTCGAGCGTCGAGACGATATGTTGCTGGCCCACCACGGAGTCGAAGGTGAGCGGGCGATACTTTCGGTACAACGATTCCATGGGTGCTCCCCCGGGTATACTGAGTCTTGTTGCCGCGGCGGCCATGCGGTCGCACGGCATACTGCATTCCATAATAACCCGTACGGCGAGCCCGCCGCGATAGGAGTCCAAAGAGCATGGCAGACGCAGAGAGCAACCTCGTTCCCTCCGAAGCAGCCGACCAGGTCGAGGTCGCGCTCGAGAAGCAGGCCGCGGCCGACGACGGCATTCTGTACCTCAACGAGTACCAATACGAAAACGACCTAGTCACCGACTTTGCGCGCCTGGTCGCCTCGCCCAGGCGTCGCGGCTCGCTGTATGTCGCCGCGGCAATTGCCGCGCTCATCGGCATCGGCATGCTGGTGGCCGGCGGCAACTGGATCAAGTTCGGCGTCGTGCTGATCGTGTTCGGCGCCTTTTTGGCCTGGTGGAGCAAAAATCTGCACCATACGCTCGCGCGCGACTTTATCGAAGCCGTCGAGGCCGACGAGTCCATGGGTGGCCGCTACCGCCGCGTCGCCGCCAACGAGGACGGCCTGATGGTTTGGGGCAAGAGCGGCAAGTCACAGTTCTTCCCGTTTGAGAAGCTCGACCACGTGCTCGACGGCGAGCGTATCTTTGTGGCCATGTTCGCCGACCAGGGCGTGACGATCCCTAAGGACACCTTTGTTCGCGGCGACGCCGAGCAGTTCGGTCCCTTCCTCAAGGCGCGCATCAACAAAAAACTCCGCATCGAGACCAAGAAGAAGAAAATGAAGGCCGAGAAGGCCGCCGCCGAGGCCAAGCAGGGTGACAAGCCCCAGGAGGCCAAGGGCAAGCAGCGCAAGCAGAAGAAAAACAAGAAGAAGCGCTAAGGCCAAGTCAGACAGGCCACCTCGCATCCCGCTATCCTCCCCATGCACCCGAGCGTGCTACACTAGCAGCATCTATGCCACCGCGAACGGCTCGGCCCCGCGCCCGCCACTCGCAAACGAACTTTAAACGCACGAGGGTTGGCCATGCCGCTTTTCTCGCAACATACCGCCCGGTTCTCGCCGGACGTTCCCTTGGAGGGCACCAGCTCTCGCGAGCTGCTCAAGCGGTACCAGCCGCTCGAGACACTTGCGACCGGCGGTTTTGGCTCCATCGAGATCTGCCGCGACACGCACCTGCGCCGCCGCGTCGCCATTAAGCGCATCCCCCTTATCAACGGTGCCGGCATGCCCGCCAGCGACATCATGGATGTCCTGCGCGAGGCGCACACCGCCGCCATGCTTCAACATCCCAATATCGTGCAGGTTATCGACTTTACGCACGACACCGCCTATGCCTACCTGGTCATGGAATATGTCGACGGCATGTCGCTAGCCGAGTTTTTGCATCGCGTGGACGGCCATTCGCTCACCTTTGACGAGGCCGCAGCCATTGCCGATGCCCTGGGCCAGGCGCTCACCTTCGCCCATAGTAATGGCGTACTCCACCTGGATATTAAGCCCGCCAACGTGCTTATCGACCACTCGGGCAATGTAAAGCTCACCGACTTTGGCATGGCGCGACTGTCGTCCGCCGGCGGCTTTGGCGGCTCGCGCGGCGGCACCATCGGCTACATGCCGCCCGAGCAGCTCGATATCGAGACCGGCACGGTCGACGAACGCGCCGATGTCTTTGCCCTCGCCTGTGTGATCTACGAGGGCCTGTGCGGCAGCGCTCCCTTTATGGCGGCCACGCCCGCCGGCTCGCTCGGCCGCATCATCGGCGGCGCCACCTATCCCAGCGAGCTGATACCACACTTTCCCCCGGGAGCCGAGGCCGCGCTCATGAGCGCGCTCTCCCCCATGCCACAGGACCGCCCCAACAGCATCGAGGCATTTTGCGACCAGCTGCTCGCCGGCTTGGGCAGCGTGCGCGAGGGCCGTCGCAGCCTGGAGCAGATGGTGAGCGAGTTGTCGAACGACGAGCGCGCGGCAGACGATACCGAGTCGCTGCCCTACGAGGACGACGCCATCGAAGTCGACCCCGCGCTCGGCTGGGCCGGCACGCGCTGGAACCACGCGCGCGATTACACCATGCGCGCCATCTCGGCGCTAACGTGCGGTACCTATAGCTTTTTGCTCATGCAGACGGCTGGGGTCGCGGCGCTTCCCGGCCTGGTCATTGCGGCCATCGCGATCGGAGCGGCGGCTGGCCTGGCCCCCCAGATTGGCTCGGCCATCTCGGCCGTGGGCTTTTTGGTGCTCATGGCCAACGCCACCATGCAGGCGCAGGGCATCTTGTCGATGTTGCCCGTCGCGGTGATCTTTGCCGCCGCCATGTCCGGTTGGTGGATTGCCTGGGGTCGCACCGAGGCTGCCGCGAGCGCCGCGCTCACCTGTGCACTCGCGCTTGGCTGTCTGACCGGCAATACCTTCCTGGCAGCTGGGGTCGCCGCCGGCGTCGCGTCATTTTGGCTCGGCCCGACAAGCGCCGCCGCGGCAACGGGCATGGGTGCGCTTTTTGCCCGTCTGGCCACGGTCGCGCTTTCAGCCGGAGGCGTGCTGGGGCTCGGTAACGTTGCCGCAGCGCTGGGAGACCCGCTCCTTTGGGCTGCCTTTGTGCTGGTCGCGGCAACTGCCGCAGCGTCATCCGCGCTGCTCAATGCCCATGCCAAGCGTGCCGACCAGGGCTCAAACCTTGCCGCAATCGCCGCCATCGCTGTCACCGGCATCGGCTGCGCAGCGGCGTCCTGTCTTGCACACCATATGGAAATTGCCAGCCTTGCAGCCGCGGTCGTCGCCAAGGCGTCGGTTGCGGGAACCCTATCCTCTATAATCGTTGGGATATGCCTATATTTGCTCGGATACCAAAGAACCTATACGGAGAGTGATCTTTCGTGAACTTCCTGAACATCTTCGAGGACCACGTGGCCGGCATCTTCGGTGCCACCCGTGCCCCGTTCTCCTTTAAGAAGCTTGCCAAGCAGGCCGCTCGCGACATGGAGGATCAGACTCTGGTGATCAACGGCGTCAACACGGCGCCGGCACTCTATACCATCCTTATCGCCGCCGACGACGATCCCATGCTCGCCCCGTTCTACCCCGAGCTTTCGCGCGAGGTCCGCGAGTTTGTGAAGGCGCAGGCCGAAAAGCGCCGCTATGTCTTTGTCGGCGAGCCCCTCGTGCGTTTTATGATCGATCCGCAGCTGCGCGCCGGCAAGTTCTCGGTCTTTGCTGAGAACGTCGATGCGCCCACGCTCGGCCGCCTGTACGAGGAAGAGCGCGCCTACCAAAACGGCCTGGGACAGAACAACTCGGCCGCAAGCCGCGCCGCCAGCGCCGCCGCTCCCGACCCGCTTGCCGTGGCAGACCCCTTCGCGCCTAGCGTCCCCGACCCCGCCGCCGCACCCATCCCGGTGCCGCAGACCGTCTCGCGCGACGCGCTTGCCGGCATGGGCGGAGCCGCCGCGACCGGTGCCGCCGTGGGCCTAGGCGCCGCAGCCGGCATCGCTTCCAACATGGCGAGCACTCGCGCCCCGCAGCGCCCGCTCGCCCAGCTCGTCGACGTCGTGAGCGGCGAGAGCCATAGCATCACCTCCGCACAGGTGACCATCGGTCGCGAGCGCTCAGTTTCCGACATTGCCCTGCGCGACCCCAACGTGTCGCGCCGCCACGCCCAGCTCACCTTTACGGGCTCGGATTGGTCGATCGAGGATCTCAATTCCACCAACGGCACGCTCGTCAACAACCGCCGCATTACGCGCTGCCCGCTGCGCAACGGCGATCTGCTGACGTTTGGCCTGAGTACCTTTGAATTTAGGGGATAGTCGCTTATGAACATCGATATCGTCCTTTTTGCAGGCCGCATCGTCCTGGTCGCCCTGCTCTATATCTTCCTGTTCGCCGTCATGAAAACCGGCGTGGGACTCGTACGCGGCCAGCGCCGCGACTCCGCTATCTGGACGATCGATGTGGACAAGGGTCCGCGCGGTATCCGCGGCATCCACGTAGACATGCTCGGCCCCGTCATCGTCGGTCGCTCGCCGTCTTCGGACATCTGCATCAACGAACCGTTCGTCTCGGCCTCGCATGCGCGCTTTTCGCTGCAGGGCCCGGCGCTCATCATCGAGGACCTCAACTCGCTTAACGGCACGCTCGTCAACGGCCGCCAGCTGGTGGAGCCCGCGACGCTGCGCGAAGGCGACGAAGTCCAGATTGGCGACGTGGTCATGAAGGTGAACCGTCGATGATCGACGAGGAGAACAAGTCCGCAACTATGACCGAGGCACCGGCCGCCGCCACAGCTGCGCCGGCCCACGCCGCTCCAGCGGGCTCCGCACCCGTGGAACCCGAGGACACCGTGTTCTCCCTGCCTCTTTCGCATGTAACGCATGATATTTCGGATCTCGCCGATAACGAGGACGAAGCGGATGCCGCAGCGGCGCCCATCGGCGCACATGCTGCGGAACAGCCCACAGCGCCCGAAGCAACCCCGGCGCCGGCTCACTTTGCAGAGCCCGTCGCCGCGGCAATCAACGAGAGCGCTGCGGTGTTTGCGGCACCCGAGCCCGCCGCGCCGGCGTTTCCCATAGCCCCGGCATCCGAGGTTGGTGCGCCCGCGTCTACGCCGGCGCCCGAGCCTATAGACGTCAGCCCGCAAGAAGACGAGTCGACCGCCCGCGTGTCCGAGGAGTCCGACTCCCCGGACACCGGCGATTCCGAATCAAACGCCGAGACCGGCACCGTCTCTCCCGGTGACACAGCCGAGATCGACGTTGCCGCCGTTGAGGCCAAGCTCAAAGACCCCGGCTCGACCATGAGCTTTGAGCCCCTGACCGAGGAGCGCATCGAGACCGACTCGACCTATGATGCCGGCACCACCACGCAACTCATGTGGGGCGCCCGCTCCGACGTTGGCTGCGTGCGCCCGCACAATGAGGATTCCTACCTGGTGCAGTCGCCGCTCTTTTGCGTATGCGACGGCATGGGTGGTCACGCTGCCGGCGAGGTAGCCTCTTCCATCGCCGTCGAGACTATTGCCAAGACGGCCCCACAGTCCGCCGACGCAGCACGCCTGGCCGCAGCCGTCGAGGCAGCCAACGCCGCCGTAATCGAGGCGGCCCTGAACGGCCTGGGCAAGCCCGGCATGGGCTGCACAGCCACCTGCGCCTACATCGAAAACGACACGCTCGCCATCGCCCACGTGGGCGACTCTCGCGCCTACCTGCTCCACGAGGGCACGCTCATCCGCGTGACCCGCGACCACTCCTACGTGGAGGAGCTCGTGGACGCCGGCGAGATCACGGCAGACGAGGCTCGCGTCCACCCCAACCGTTCGGTCATCACCCGTGCGCTGGGCTCGGACCCCGCCATGTATGCCGACCACTTCACTCTGCATATCGAGGAAGGCGACCGCCTGATCCTGTGCTCCGACGGCCTCTCGAGCATGATTCCCGATAGCGATATCGAGAACATCGCCACGCAGTCCTCAACCGCGCAAATCTGCGTCGACAACCTAGTGGACGCGGCGCTTGCCGCCGGCGGCCACGACAACGTGACCGTAGTAGTCGTTGACCTGGTTGACGATGGCGTTATGCGCGAGGCGCAACGCGTGCGTCGCCGCAACATTACCATCGCCGCCATCCTGGCCCTCGTCTTTGTGCTGGCAGCTGGCATCTGGGCCTACACGGGTGTCACCGGCTCGTACTACCTGGGTACCTACCACGGCAATGTCGCCGTCTGGCGCGGCCTGCCCGGCAAGACGCTCGGGGTCGAGCTCCACTGGCTCGAAAGCGAAACCAGCATTAAGCTGTCCGACCTGCCCGAAGACACGCAAAACCGCCTCAAGGCGGGCATTCCGCAAACAAGTGTCGACGATGCACAGGACACGATATCCAAGTACCGCCACCAGATCGACGAGGAGCAGACCCGCCAGGTGATCGACGCGCAAACGATTCGCGACAACACCGACCAGAGATCGACCTCCGAATCGGATTCCGAGAAAACCGCCGAACAGTCCGCCGAGGCCGAAGCCTCCGATAAGAATTAGAAAGGGAGTGCCGCTTATGAGTCGCCGCAACACCGAACTGCTTTTGCTCATCGCCTCGGCGTTCCCCGTCATCCTGCTGTATGCGATGTACGTGCTCACCGCGGGCGCCGCCATCTCCTTTGAGACGCTCGCCGTGCCGATCGGCCTCTTTGCCGCCTTCGCCGCGGCGCATATCGCCGTGCGCATTCTGGCACCCGGCGCCGACCCGGCCATCCTGCCCATCGTCTTTGTGCTTTCGGGCATTGGCATCACGTTCGTGACGCGCTTGGCGCCCACGCTCGCCATCTCGCAGCTCGTCATCCTGTTTGTCTCGGTGGCGCTCATGGTGGGAACGCTCGCACTAGTCAAAAACCTCGACGTGGTCATGCGCTACAAGTACACCTTTGGCATTATCGGCATCATCCTGCTGATGCTGCCCATCTTTATCGGCACCACGATCTCGGGCTCCAAGCTGTGGATTCGCATCGCGGGCTTTACCATTCAGCCCGGCGAGTTCGCCAAGGTCTTTATCGTGCTGTTCCTAGCCGGCTATCTGGCCGAGAACCGCGAACTGCTCTCCATCTCCAACCGCAAGATCCTGGGTCTTAAGATTCCGCGCCTGCGCCTGCTGCTGCCGCTGTTTGCCGTGTGGGGCGTGTGCCTGCTCGTCGTCGTCTTCGAACGCGACCTGGGCTCGGCCTTGCTGTTCTACACCATCTTCTTGCTGATGCTCTACGTTGCAACGGGTCGCTTCTCGTATGTCGTCATCGGCCTTGCGCTCTTGGCCGTTGGAGCCGTGGGCGCCTACAAGTTCCTGTCGCACGTTCAGGTGCGTTTCCAGGTTTGGCTCGATCCGTTTAAGGACGCCCAGGGCCAGGGCTACCAGATCGTACAGTCACTTTTCTCGCTGGCCGACGGCGGCCTTGTTGGCGTCGGCATTGGCAACGGTATGGCCAATAACATCCCCGTCGTCGAGTCCGACTTTATCTTCTCGGCTATCGGCGAGGAGATGGGCCTTTTGGGCGGCGGCGCCGTGCTCATCCTGTTTATGCTCTTTGCCGTTCGCGGCCTGACCACGGCGGCCCGTGCCAAGTCCGACCTTGCCGCCTTTAGCGCCACCGGTCTTACGGCCGCTATCAGCTTCCAGGCCTTCTTAATCGTTGGCGGCGTTACCCGCCTGATCCCGCTGACCGGCGTCACTCTGCCCTTTATGAGCCAGGGCGGCTCCTCGCTGCTGGCAAGCTTTATCATCGTCGCGCTTTTGCTGCGCGCCGGTGACGAGGCAACCGGTCGCGAGGCCGAGCTTACCGGCACCGGCACCATGGCCGCCATCACTGACGACCAGGTCGCCTCGGCGTCCTCCCCGGCCGGCACGCGCTTCGCCACTTCATCTTCGTACGCCCGTGGCAGCCACTCCGTCGGCTCGCGCATGCGACGTCGCCTGCTCGACACGCCCGAATCCGGTGTGCTCGGCCGCGTTGCGCTCGCCAACCGTCTAACCCGCGCGGTGTTCGCCTTTACGGCACTATTCGCCATCCTTATCGGCAACCTCACCTATGTCCAGGTCATCAAGGCCAAGGACTATCAGGACATGCCGACCAACAACCACACCATCGCCCGCTCCAAGTACATCCAGCGCGGCTCCATCATCACGTCCGACGGCGTGACGCTGGCCGAGTCGCTGCAGCAGGAGGACGGCACCTACGTACGCTCCTACCCCAATGGAAACATGGCCGCTCACGTGGTGGGCTATGTAAGCCAGCAGTACGGCACCGCTGGTGTTGAGAGCGTCATGAACGAAACGCTCACCGGCTCCAAGGATTACTCCAGCTGGGACAACGCCCTCGCGTCGCTCGCGGGCCAGACCCAGCCGGGCAACACCGCCAAGCTCACCATCGACTCGCGCATCCAGACGGCGGCCGAGCAGGCACTCAAGGGCTTTAAGGGCTGCTGTAGTGGTCATGGATCCGCGTACCGGCGCGGTGCTCGCATGTGCCAGCTCGCCCACCTACGACAACACCAACATCGATGCCCTGCTGCAGTCGGGCGGCGGCGAGGACGGCTCCATGTACGACCGCGCCATGGACGCTCTCTATACCCCGGGCTCGACCTTTAAGGTCGTCACACTCTCCGCGGCGCTCGAAACCGGCACCGCCAGCCTTACCAGCACCTACCAGGCGCCCGGCTCCATGGACATCGGCAACGCACCGGTCACCAACTATGCCAACGAGAGCTACGGCACCATCAGCCTACAGCAGGCCTTTGCCGTGTCCTCCAACGTCGTCTTTGGCCAGGTGGCAAACGAAGTTGGCGCAAATACGCTCGTCCAGTTTGCCAACGCCTTTGGCTACGGCCAAAAGCTCGGTCAGGATCTGACCTCCGCGGCCTCCATCATGGCCGACCGTCGCTCATGACCGAGTGGGAGACCGCCTGGGCCGGCGCCGGCCAGCCTGTCGGCATGGACCACACGCCCGGCCCGCAGACCACCGTCATGCAAAACGCCGTGATTGCCGCCGCCATCGCTAACAGCGGCGTGGTCATGGACCCGTACTTTGTAGCCCAGGTACTCGCCCCGGACGGAACCGTGGTCAAGACCACGCAGTCCCGCTCGCTGGGTCAGGCCGTCAGCTCCGCCACGGCCGACCAGGTCAAGCAGGCCATGCTTGCCGTCGTCCAGTCCGGCACCGGCACCGATGCCCAAATCCCCGGCGTCAAGGTCGCCGGCAAGACTGGCTCGGCCGAGACCGGCGGCACCAACGTCAACTCGATGTTCGTTGGCTTTGCACCTTACGATTCACCCACAGTCGCTATCTCGGTGGCCTTAGAGGATTACGACAAGCATGACGTCGAGGCCGCCAAGATCGCCGGTATCGTCCTGACCGCGGCGCTTGCCGCACAGGGAGCGTGATGCCCATGATCGAATCGGACACCCGAGGCGCGCCGCGGCCTAAGAGTTAGCGGCAACGCGCCACACGGCCCCAGCGGCCACATCGTAGGTACTACACACATCGTTGAGCGAATAGTTATGTTAGGAGCAGGAATGGAACAGAGGGTCCTCGGGGGAAGATACCTCCTCAAGGATAAGGTGGGAACAGGCGGCATGGCGACCGTCTACCGTGCACAGGACCAGGTTCTCGACCGCACGGTAGCCGTCAAGATCATGCTGCCGCAGTATGCTGGCGACGCAACCTTCGCCGCACGCTTTAAGCAGGAGGCCCGCAGCAGCAGCCGGTCTCTCCTCCCCCCTATATCGTGGGCGTCTACGATTGGGGCAAGGACGGCGACACCTATTACATCGTCATGGAGTACCTGCGCGGCACCGACCTTAAGAGCGGCATCAAGAGCCACGGCGCCCTCGACCCCAAGAAGGTCGCCCAGATCGGCTCGCAGATCAGCTCCGCGCTTTCGGTCGCCCACAAGCACGAGATCATCCACCGCGACATTAAGCCGCAGAACATCATGGTGCTGCCCGACGGCAACATCAAGGTGATGGACTTTGGCATCGCGCGCGCCAAGAACAGCCACCTCACGCAAGACAACAACGTGCTGGGAACCGCCCACTACGTCAGCCCCGAGCAGACCCGTGGTCAGGACCTCGGCCCCACCTCGGATATCTACTCGCTGGGCGTCGTGATGTACGAGTGCGCCACCGGCCGCGTTCCCTTTGACGGTGACGACGCTATCTCGGTCGCACTCAAGCAAGTCAACGAGTTGCCTATTCCGCCGAGCCAGATCAACTCCGGTGTCGACGCCGACCTTGAGCGCATCATCCTCAAGTGCATGGAGAAGGACCCGGCAAACCGCTTCCAGACCGCCGACGAGCTTCGTCAGGTGCTCAATAGCTACCTGTCGGGCCGTGCCGTCAACGTCTCGGAGCCCACGCGCATCATCGGTGCCGCCGGCGACCTGGGTGCCACCAAGACTCGCGCGAGCTTTCCGATCAGACGCGCGCCATGGTGCGTCCGTCTCGGGCGTGAGCGGCCAGAATACCGCCCGTAGCTCGGTTTCGGGCTCCACCGGCTCCTACGAGGTCGAAAAGCCCAAATCCAACAAGAACAAGATCATCGCCGCCGTGGTGGCAGCCGTTGCCGTCATCGGCATCGTGGTGGCCTTTGCCACGGGACTCTTTGGCGGCGAGCAGGTCACCGTGCCCGACGTGCTGGGCAAGGACCAGCAGACTGCCGTCGAGCTGATCAAGGAAGCCGGCCTCGAGGTCGGCACCATCGACCAAAGCTACAACGACGATGTCGACGAGGGCAAGGTCGCCGAGCAGACGCCCAACGGCAACACCAAGAAGGCCAAGGGGCTCCAAGGTGAACCTGGTAATCTCCAAGGGCCCCAAGCCCTCCGAGAAGGTTGAGGTTCCCCAGCTTTTCGGCCTGACCAAGGACCAGGCCGAGGCCGCGTTGGCAAGCGTTGGCCTGAAGGGGCAACGCCTCCGAGGAGGCCAACGAGGCCGATGAGGGCCAGGTCTTCGAGCAGGGCACCGACGCCGGTAAGGAAGTCGCGAAGGGCACGACCATCTCGTACAAGGTCTCGAGCGGCCCGGATACCACGTCCGTCCCCGATCTGACCGACATGACCGAGGCCCAGGCGCGCAACGCTCTCGATATGGCTGGCTTTGGCGTCGACGTGAGCTACCAGGAAAACGACTCGGTTACCGAGGGCACCGTAATTAGCTGGAACCCTAGCGGCAAGCAGAAGCCCGGTGCCACGATCACCGTCGTCATCGCCAAGAAGTCCGGCAAGGCCAGCGTCCCGGGCAACCTGTACGGCAAGAGTATCTCCGCCGCCGTCACCGCGCTCAACAACGCCGGTTTTCTATAACATTGGCTTCTGTGATCAGAACGGCAACCCCGTAAGCGGTAACGAAAACGCCACCGTTACGGGCGTCTCCCCCACCGGCAAGTAGTCCACCGACAGCACGATCACGCTGACGGTTTCGCTTTCTGGCTCTGCCTCGGGTGACGATTCCGACACGACGACTAACTAGTCGACAACCCATCACCTGCAGCGGCTATGGCCGCAAACATATTCGCTCAACGGCGCCCGCTTGCTCCCCAGCAAGCGGGCGCGTTATTTATCGACAGGCCGGGCTCCATAGCAACGCAAAGAGGCCCGCAAAGCGAGCCTCTCAGGTAACAACAGAGATATGTGATGCAGTAATTACTAGCCGCAGAACTTCACCATGGTCTCGACCACGAGCTTCTCGGAGTTGAGCTGCTGTATCATGATGCCCTGCTGGAACAGCGGGATGTTGGCGCGCGTGCGCTCCGGATCGGAGTGCTCGACGAACTCCTTCTTATCCAAGGTGCAGACCGAGCGCGACAAAACGACTTCGAAGCGACCCATTACGGCATCGCGCATGCGCTACAATCTCGGTTAATCTGTTAACCACCCGAAAGCAGCAGGAGGCCCCATGCCCACACCAGGCAAGCGCCCATCCATGCGCCAGATTGCCGTCGCGGCCGGCGTATCCGTCGCCACGGTCTCCCACGTCATCAACGGCAGCGGCCGTTTTTCCGAAGACACCCGCAAACGCGTGGAAGCCGCCCTAAAGGAATACGGCTACGTCACGAACATGGCGGCGAAGAGCCTCCGTATGGCCCAGTCCCGGACCATCGGCATGATCGTGCCGGACATCTCCAACGACTTCTTTTCCAAGATCGCCCTGCATGTGGAGCGCGAGCTGGCAACCGAGGACTACTCGGTCTTTGTTTGCAACAGCGCCAATGACCCCGCCCGCGAGCGTGACTACTTCCGCACGCTGGCAAGCAAGCAGGCCGACGGTATCATCTGTATCTCCGGCCTGCGCAGGCTCGACGGCGAGTTCGTCCCCCACGGAATCCCCGTGGTCTGCATCGACCGTGCGCCCGAAAACGACCTCGGTTTCCCACACGTGGGCTCCGACAACATCGGCGGTGGCTACATGGCGACCGAGCACCTCATCGAGCGCGGCTGCAAGGACATCCTGAGCATCTCGAGTTTTACCGCCAACTACCCCGGCAACGAGCGCCAGATGGGCTACGAGCGGGCGCTCGCCGCGCACGGAATGCCGCTACGCCGCGACTACCAGCTGTTTGTCTCGGGTAAGCAGCCGAGCATCATCGAGTCGGAAGAGCTCGTGACCGACTTCCTCTCCACGGGCTACCCCGTCGACGGCGTCTTCGCCCATAGCGACCACGCAGCCGTGGGCGCGCTGCGTGCGCTCGTTGCCGCCGGCAAGCGCGTACCCGAAGACGTCCGTCTCATCGGCTTCGACGATTCCGTTTACGCGCAGCTTCCGACGCCGCAAATCAGCACCATCCGCCGCTTCCCCGAGCGCCTCGCGCACGAGGGATGTCAGGCCCTGCTCGCCCTGCTGCGCGGCGAAGAGCCCGAGATGGAGACGCTTGTCCCCGTTAAGCTCGTGCAACGCGCGAGCAGCTAGACAGCGGGCAGCGAATAGCCACGTTTTTCTCTCGCATGTGCTCTATCCCACGCGCGACATGCAAAAAGCCCGCCACACACGGTGACGGGCTTATCCGCTACCAGCCGCGTGCTTCCTCCGCACGTACGAGCTGACGAGCCTCGAACTGGCGAATCATATCGATGCGTCGCTGGTGACGGCCGCCCTCGAACTCGCCGGTGAGCCAGGCGTCGACAATCATTTTGGCCAGCTCGATGCCTACCACACGAGCACCAAATGCGAGCATGTTGGTGTTGTTGTGCTCGCGCGACAGGCGAGCGGAATACGGCTCAGAGCAGGTGCAGCAACGGATACCGCGCACCTTGTTAGCGGCAAGCGAGATGCCCACACCCGTACCGCAGATAACGATACCGCGATCAACCTCGCCGGACATGACAGCGTCCGCCACGGCCTCACCCGCGATGGGATAGTCAAAGCGCTCGGTGCTGTCCGTACCGAAGTTCACGACTTCGTAGCCGTACTTCTCCTGGATATACGCCGTGATGGCTTCCTTGTACTCGACTGCGACGTGGTCGTTTCCAATACCGATCTTCAAAAGAGACCCCTTTCCATAAGAACCATTCGCGCATGCCGCGCGCTCAATCCGTCCTAATTCGCCGTTCCGCTTCTAATACACCTCGCCGGCGCGCAAACGGCGCAGACACTCCTCGTAACCAGCGTCCTTGCCAAACAGCGCACTGGTGCCCGAGGATAAATCCGTCCGCGCCAATGGCGGACAGGTCGCGCACGCGCTCGGGCGAGCAGGCGCCGTCGATCATGAGCTTGAAGCCAAAGCGCTCCTTCAGCGCGGCAAGGCGACGCACCTTGTCGTTCGTGAACTCGATAAAGCTCTGACCGGCAAAACCCGGATTCACCGTCATGACCATCACGTAATCGCAGAGGTTCAACATCTCCTCGATCTCGGAGATAGAGGTGTCGGGGTTCACGGCGATACCGGCGCTCTTGCCGAGGGACTTAATCGCGGCGAGTGTCTTGACCACGTAACGCTCGGACTCCGGATGGATATAGATGATGTCCGCGCCGGCGGAGGCGAAAAGTTCAACCTTGCTGGCAGGATTCTCGACCATAAGGTGCACGTCGACGAGCTTGTTGGTGGCAGCTCGCACGGCCTTAATGTCTTCGAGACCCATGGCGAAATTGGGAACGAAACTGCCGTCCATCACGTCGCAATGGAAGATGTCGATGCCGGCGGCGTCGAGATCCTCGACGGTCGCACGCAGATTGCCGTAGTCGGCGCACATGAGGCTGGGGCAGAGCAACATGGTGAACTCCTTATCTGCTCAGTGGTTATCTACTCGGTGGTAATTAATCGTTTAACCTTTATCTACAGTCTGGCTGATTAATCGTTTAACCACGTTGTTAACCTGCAGGCTTTTCCAGATTCACAACGTTGCCATATTTGCCTATCTAGCTGGTATCATGCAGGAGCCCGCACCACGAAACGCTGTCGTATTCCCTAGGAAGAAATCCCGCTACGCGGACAGCAGCAGCCAGGAGCCGCAATCCGCAGACCTGAGCCCGGACCCTCTACGCTCCAGGCGTGATCAGGCGCGCGCACTGGGCGATCTTCTCGTCATAGGACTCCGCGATAATCGACACACCATCGAACCCAAACGCGCGAACATTCGAGAACTGATGGAACTTCGAGCTGTCGCACAGCACGTACGCCTTATTCGAATTCTCGCGCACGATGCGCTTCTTCGCCGCCTCAACGTAGGAGGGCGTCATGACGCCGCGGTCCTCGTCAATCGCGTTGGTCCCGATAAACGCCTTATCGAAGTACAGATCGCGCAGGATCGATTCGGTCATAGAACCGCAGAACGAGGAGTTCACATAGTTGAACTCGCCACCCACCACGATGAGCTGGGCGCGCGTCTCGCTCTTAATCAGGCACGCCGAGGCGTCCGTCGTGTAGATCGTCACGTCGCGGTCGAGCAGCAGGCGCAGCAGGGCCGTGCAGGTTGAACCGGAGTCCAGATAGAGCGTGTCCCCGTCCTCAACAAAACGCAAGGCGACTTGGGCAATCTGTTCCTTCTCACTCCCGTGTAGGCCCGAGCGCGTCGAGATACTCACCTCGTGAACGGCCGAGACCAACTTCACCGCGCCGCCCGAAAGGTGCTCAACCTTGCCAAGCGCCTCCAGCTCCTTGAGGTCGCGACGTAGCGTCGAAATAGAGACGCCCGGCAGCTCCTCCTGCAGCTCGGAAATCCTCGCGAGGCCCGACTTCTGCAGGCACTCTACAATTCGCTCCTGGCGCTCATATGGAATCATATTGGGAACCTCTCCAAACCACTCTGCTTCACGCTCGTTCATTTCTTTTCGAAAAAGTGTAACGCACAAGCAGAATAGCGGCCGCCACCTGTTGCGATGACGACCGCTTAATCGATTGACCTACCCTCTCGTTCACAATTTGAACGAGGTTGACACACCTCGCGTAAGCGCGACGCTCTTCAAGCGAAGAGAACGACCCTAGGAGAGGCGGCGCATCCGGGGCTCTTAGGCGAGCTGATCCTCCTTGCCGGTGAAGGCGAAGGCAAGAACACCGGCCACGACGGCGGAAATGAGCATGCCGACCATAGCCCAAGCGAAGTTCATGGGGTCGGAACTCACGAAAGCCGGGAACGTAGTGACGGAACCGAAGGTGAACGCAGTGGTGACGACCTTCATGATACCGAGGAACGCGCCGCCGACGGCACCGCCGATGATCTGCGCAAGCCAGACCTTCTTGTTCTTCACGAGCATACCGAACAGCGTGGGCTCGATGATGGCGGACAGGGCGATCGATACGACACCGGTCATCGCGAAGCTCTTGAGCTTCTGGTCGCGGGCCTTGAGGAACACGCCGAAGGCGCAGCCGATAACGGCGAAGTTGCAGGCGAAGGTGAAGGGGCAGATGTAGTCGAAGCCGTTCTGAGCGATGTTGTTGATCATGATGGGGTTCACGGCCCAGTGGATGCCCATGGACACCAGCACGGACCAGCCGCCGCCAACCAGCACGCCGGCGAACACGGAGCTGCGCTCGATCAGCCAGTTGACCACGAAGGCGATGGCCTCACCAGCGTAGACGCCCAGGGGACCGATGACGAGCATGGTGAGCGGAACCATAACGATCAGGGAGATGGCGGGCAGCACGACGAGCTTGAGCATCTCGGAAACGTGCTCATCGAGCCACTTGTACAGGTACGAGTAGACCCAGACAGACAAGATGGCAGGGATAACCGTGGAGTTGTAGTTCATGAGAACCACGGGGATGCCGAAGAAGTCCGTCATGGCGCCGTTGCCCGCGTCGCCCATGAGGGCGATGAAGTCCGGGTAGAGCAGGCACGCGCCGAGCAGCGCCGACAGGTACGGGCTCGCGCCGAAGCGCTTGCCGGCGGAGAAGCCGAGCAGCACGGGCAGGAAGTAGAACACGCTCATGGCCAGGGTGTACAGGATGGTGTAGGTACCCGTGCCCTCAGCGATGATGCCGAGCTGGGCGGCCAGGATAACGAAGCCGCGCAGGATACCGGAGCCGGCCATGGCGGGCAGCAGCGGGGCAAAGATGCCGGAGATCGCGGAGAAGACCTGGCTGACGATGCTCTCGCCCTCGTCCTTGGTAGCAGCGGAGATTTCCACGCCCGAACCCTTGACCAGCGGCTCAAACTTCTCGTACAGCTTCGGGACCTCAGTGCCGATGAGAACCTGGTACTGACCGGCCTTGTTCAGCGTGTTCACAACGCCTTCGACTTCCTTGACCGCAGCGTCGTCGCAAGCCGCGTCGTCTTTGAGATTGAGGCGCAGGCGCGTCGCGCAGTGCGTCATGCCCGAGATGTTCTCGGGACCACCGACGGCGTCCAGAATCCCCTGAGCCATCGCGTTCCAGTCGCGTTTCATTGGTTACCTCCCCATTGCGCAGAAGAGCTCGCGGACAAGCTCGGCTGCCTTAATCGCGTCGTTTGCATCGATAACGGATTGGATCTTCTCCATGCTTACGGCCTCGATGGCGTCGTTGAGCAGATGGATCATCTGGTCGTTCTGTGCAGCCTCGCCGGCAGCGGGCTCGATGACCGGGAACGTGTCGAAGTAGATTGCGCTGTCGTAACCGTGCTTCTTCACGTAGTAGAGGAACTCGAGGGTCTTCACCGGCGTGGACGTACCAATCATAAGGCCATCGTCGAAGCGACCGTTGCCGTCGTTTAGGTGAATGCCGTAGAGCTTGCCCTCGCGGCCGAACAGGTCGGCGGCCATGGCAGGGTTCTCGTGCTTCATGAGCATGTGGCAGTAATCCAGCGTGACGCCCAGGTTCGGGCGGTCTGCAGCGTTGAGAATCATGCCGGTCATACCCATGGAGTCGATGAACGCGTACGCGCGCTCCTCGTAGGGTTTGTACTCAATCGAGATCTTGAGGTCGGGCGCGTAGTCGCAAACCTTCTGGAATGCGGCTACGAGCTGGTCGAAGACGCGAGCGTAGGCGATCTGGAAGCTGTAGTCAAAGCCGTCGTGGCCGAGCCAGATGGTCACCGTGTTGCCACCGGCAGTGCGGCAGTAGTCGCACGCCTCGTAGCAGAGCTCAAGGGCTTCCGCGGCAAGGGCATCATCGGCATTGCCCAGGTCACCGTTGAGGAAGGCGTTGCGGAAGCGCAGCGCGCAGCCGTTCAGCTGCAGGTCGTGAGCTGCGAGCTTGGCGGCCATGTCCTCAGCCGTGACACCTGTGCAGTGCTCGGGGTAGTTGAGGTCGACGTGCGTGAGGCCCACGCTCTGGAACTCCGCGAACACGCGATCAAGATTCTTGTCGCCATCGCGAAAATAGGAGTTGATACGAGTTGCAAGCTTCATGCTTCTACGTCCTTTACCTTCGTCCTTGATCGTTTCTGCCCGTTCGAGCACCTGATCTATATCCGTAATTCGATAAGGGCCGCCGCCTGCGCGCCGGGGCTTACCCTGTGACATGTAGATTACTGCCACATAAGTTCATTTTCAATCAGTATTTTTCACTCTTTTTCTCATTGTGTCAGAGTTTTTCACCGTATAAAGCCATCTACCTTGTGGTTTTGCTGTTAATCAAGTTTGACCATTCTTGAAATTACCTGATTTTTTCTGAATTAATTTGCCGTTTATCGGTAAAAATCGACCGCTCACGGCTGACGGCGACGCAAGATGGAAGATACTTGCATGAGGAAAAGCACTGAATTCCCAGCGCCGATTCGAATGACGCGATTGGTGACGCGAGCGTCGACGGCCCGAATCTGCCGTCGGCCCCCAAACCAAAAACGGCGCCGCTCACGCGACGCCGTCATATTCCCTGGTGCCCCCGGGCGGATTCGAAAAACTCCCCCATTACAGTCTGAAATAGGCTATCGATAAAATTCGATGGCGAGCATTCGGCGCATTGCCTACGATACGGGCAAGCCCCGAGGGGCCGCCGATCGGGCGCCTCCGGATGGCCGTCTGCCCCTGCCCCGTAGAGGGCCCGGGGGGTGTTGCCACCGGAGGCGGTCGCCGTCCGGACGACTGATAGGAAACTGCCGGGCGCAAGCGCCACGGCCGTAATGGGGTGTCGCGGGGCGGGGTTCCGATCGGCCTACCGATTGGAGGATACCACCGTGGCACCAATTAGAATGCCGGAAGCCGTCATCGGGCTCGATGTCGGGAAATCGTCCCACTGGGCATGCGTCGCGACTCGAGATGGCGAGGTGCTGTTGAGCACCCCCCGTCGCGAACAGGGAGGACGACCTGGACTCGCTGTTCGGCCGCTTCCCCGATGCGCTCGTGGTCGTCGACCAGTCGCGCAACATAGGCGCGCCCGCGCTCGCCCGCGCCCGGGGCGGCCGGGATGTCGGCGGCGTACCTGCCGGGACTCGCGGCGCACGGGGCCGCCAGGCTCTTCGCCGGCGACGCCAAGACCGACGAGCGGGACGCGATGGTCATCGCGAAGACGGCGCTGGGCATCCCCGACGCACTCCTGCCGGTCGGGGATCCGGGCCCGACGGTCGCGGCGGCGAGGGCGCTGGCCGCCCAGAGGAACTTCCTGACCTGCGAGAACACTAGGAATAAGAACCGGCTGCGCAGCATCCTGCTGGAATCGTGCCCCGCCTTCGAGGCGCTGGTCGACCTGTCCGACGGTCCCCAGCTGAGGCTCATGGCATCCCTCGGCGGGGCCTGGTCGGTGGCCGACGCCGGGCCCCGCAGGGCGGCGGCGCTCACGCGCGGGGCGGCGCGCGGCAAGATCGAGGCCCTCGTCCGCTCGACGGCCTCCTCGACAAGGCCGGATGCGTCGGCCGTCGCCGCCGAGGACCGGGCGGTGAAACTGCTCGCGCGCAGGATATCCGAGAACTCGGCGGAGATCGAGGCGATCACGGCGGAGATCTCCGCCCTGCTCGAGGGCGACGATACCTACCGATGCCTCCTGACGGTGCCGGGCATCGGGCCCAAAACCGCTTCCGAGCTTGCGATCTCCATCGACATCGAAGACTTCCCCAGTCACGACAGGCTCGCGTCGTACTGCGGCCTTGCGCCGCGCAACCGCCAGTCGGGAACCTCGATCTCCTCGGTGACGGCATCACGCCAAGGAAACAAGAGACTGAAGAACCTGCTCATATTCTCATGTAACTGCCTTACCCGGACAGAGGGGAGATGGGGTGACTACTACACCAGGTGCCGAGAGCGGGGCATGTCGCACGGCAAGGCGCTCAAGGCGCTGGCGCGAAAGAGGCTGAAGGTCATCTACGCGGTCATGCGGGACAGGGTGCCTTACGCCGCCTAGCCGAAGCGCACCGAACAGATTGGAGCCCACCGGCCGAATGGCCTGGCGTCAGCATGCCGCGATTCAGTCGCGCGGGCAGCATTTCCCAGTTGACAAAACTATAGGAACACCCCCCGCGGGGAAATTGGTGACGCGAGTGTCGACGGCGCTGAGCGCTCCGTGTTTTGGTATGTGGATATGGCAGCCATCAACCTTTCTCGGCATGTGAAACTCTAGGCACATATGAGCATACCTGAGCGACGCAACACATGCGCTCCATCTATCCCAACAAGCTCCAGCGGTACCCGCACTTCCCATTTCGTGTAGAAAAGGGCCTGTATATACTTCCCATTTCGTGTATTGAATCAGGTAACCACACTTCCCATTTCGTGTATACAGCAGCTAGATTGGGCAATCATGTCAGTATTCAGACGTACGGCCTACAATAAACTCCTCGATTGGAAAGCGAGCAATGGATCCCGAGCCATCATGCTCGAGGGGGCCCGCCGCGTTGGAAAAAGCACCCTTGCCCAAGAGTTTGCGCAGTCCAAATACAAATCCCACCTCGTGATCGACGAATCTGTTGCGAGTGAAAAAAGAAGACCGGAGACTCAACTGGTCTCCGGCCTCATTTCTAAAAAACGTCTCGTGGTTCTACTCGTGCTGTCGGGCTTCTACCAGCCTGCAGAAGTCGTTGACGCTCATGAGCCATTCCCTTTGCGCGGGCGTGTAGGTTTCGAACAGCGATGAGGGCACAACGAGGCTGAGCCTGTCCTTAGCCATAGCTCGTGTGTAATCCTCACTTACGGCGGGCTCAAGTGTTACAAGATGCTTGTCCTCGATTCTGTCAGCCTCATCAAGCACCTGACGCCAACGCTCCTTGATGGTTGTCTTGGCACCGAGCATCGTCAGTCGAGCGACAGGGAACTTGGGGTCGTGGTAATCGTCAATAGAGGGAAAGATGAAATCCGGCTTTGATTTGCCCTCGGTGTATTTCTGCGCCGAGTAGCGTATGCCCCTAGCATCGAATAGCATCGAGAGTTGATTCTCGAACGCCGTCCCCGCACGGGACTTGCGGCGCTGGAAGGCCGACATAGTGGTGCGCAGCACGCCATCAACATCAAGCGCCGAGCCAAGGTATGGCGCGAGGTCGCGCTCCAAGAGATGCCGCTCGAAGACGCGGAACAGCATCTCTTCGCGTTCGTAACAAGCGACCAAGCAGCCATCCGGGTCGCCCGTCCAATCGAGCTTTCCAAGGGTGGAAGCTGAGTAGGCTGAGAAGTCTGCCCCTTTGGGGAAGGACTCGCCGAATTTCTCGATCATACCGTCGAGGAAGTTCTCCGCTGCGATCGGCATGCTAACTTCGATGCCGATGGACTCCAAAATCCTTGCGGCGATCGACGTGATGCGCGTATCCTCCCGAGCAGAGGGCGTAAAACCCTTCTCGCCAACCCCGTCGAGCGCGAAGAGCCAGCGAACTTGAGATTCCGCCGTACTCCCCGCTCGGGCAAATAGGATTACGACCTCCTTGGCTTCGTGTAGGGCCAAAACCATGAGGTCGCCCGGACGGGCCATGCCCATGGCAGCATTATCGTTGTAGTAGAGCCTATACTCAGTTCTAGTTGGATGCTTCCTGCGGGCGTCGTACCAAGTGGTATAACCATGGTCGAATATAGGGTCTGCACCATCATCGAGATATGCGAAGGTAGTTCGCATCCCCTTTATGTCATCGTCTCCGAAAAGCGCGCGCAAAGGCCCCACGCCGTTGAATTCGTGCTGGTGGCTTTTATTGGCCCCCATGATGTCAACGCCCACGAGGGTTTTCGCGACAGCACCGTCAAAATACGCGCCAAGTACTCCATAGTCCATCCTAGAACACCTCCATCATCAACTTCGCGACCGAGCGCACGACCGGCACGGTCACGGAGTTGCCGAACTGCCTGTATGCCTGAGTATCCGACACCGGGATGATGAACTCATCGGGAAATCCTTGCAGGCGCGCGCATTCGCGGGGAGTGAGTTTACGAGGGTTTTTTCCTTCCTGCCCGACCAGAATCTCGCTGCCATCCTTGTGGTACCGGGCGGAAAGCGTCCTTGTCGTGTCCTCTGGGCCGACCATCGAGTATCCAAAGCCGTGGCCCGCCGCCTCATGCTTTTTCGCGATAGGCGCGCAGATAGGCCCATAGCTTATCCGAAATGGTGTAGCGTTCGTTTGGTTGCTCTTCGAGGATTTCCCCTAGCGTATGTCCCGGTCCCGGCACCTCAAGGTCATCCCACGAGAAGGGAACTTCCTCCCTGAACCCCACGATGTAGATGCGCTCCCTGTGCTGGCACGTCCAGTTTTTTGAATCAAGCACTTTCCAGAAAATATGGTATCCAAGGTCCTCCTCAAGCGTCTGTCGTATGACCTTGAAGGTCTTCCCGCCGTCGTGACTCGTAAGGTTCTTAACGTTCTCAAGCAAAGAAGGCCTTCGGGCGCTTGTCGCGTATGATGCGAGCGACCTCGAAAAAGAGGGTTCCCTGCGTTTTATCCTCAAAGCCGGTGGGTCTCCCCCAAAGATTGCTTCTTCGAAACGCCTGCAAGGGAGAATGGCTGACAAGGAAAGCCTGCGAGCAGGACATCGAAGTCCGGTATATCGTTTGATGCGACCTGACGGATGTCGCCCGCCGGGGTCTCTCCATAGTTCATCCGGTAGGTTTTCTGGGCGAACTTATCCCACTCGCAAGAGAAGACGCACCTACCGCCAAGCTCCTGGAACGGCATTCGTATACCGCCGATGCCCGCGAAGAGATCGCAGAAGGTAAAAGGCGCGTCGCTGCGCTCCCCTTGGTCAAATGGAGCCCCCGCATCGAGCGATGCGATAAAGGCGCATTCAGCCGCCGTTGGACTAGTATCCCCAGACTCCCAGCGCCGAACGGTGCGTTCGCCAGACGAGCCCATACCAAGGGCGGCGGCGAACTCCTTTTGGGTGAGCCGAGGTCAATTCTCTTTTGCGCTATATCAGCTGCATTTAGTTGCATGGGACGCCTATCTTGGTTGAAAAACGGTCAAACTGTCCTGTATTTACCACAGCGTTAGTCTATCACCCCGAGCGGACATGTCTTCCCCTTGCTTCAGTCCGCCTCTAAACCCCGTAGCATCAACTGGGCTTTAGGGCTTGGACACTCTACCGGAGGGCTCTAGACGCAATTGGTGACGCGGGTGTCGACGGCCCGAATCCGCCGGCGGCCCCCGCAAACCAGAAACGGCGCCGCTCCCGCGACGCCGTCATATTCCCTGGTGCCCCCGGGCGGATTCGAACCGTCGACACCCGCTTTAGGAGGTCTTGTATTTCTATTTGACCTGGTTTTTTATAATTTTATACAATTTTATATAGCCGCATGTAAAACGGCATGTTTCAAGAATCGCGAGATAAAGGCTTCAAAAATTTTCTACCCTAATTCTACCCAGATACTCTTGCACTGGGTAGAATTTTGAGGGTAGGCTAGGGGGCAAGCCTTTAAGGGCTTGCCCCTAGCCTACCCTCAAGGAATTCCATCATGAGCACCAGACCACGAGTCATCGGAAACGGCAGCGTATACCAGGTTAAAGAGGGCGTATTCCAATACCGCTTCAACCTCGGCAAGGATCCAAAGACCGGCAAGTATGCCTATTCACCCAAGAGGACACTACACTGCGAAGGTGTGAGTAGACGCACACAACAGGCAATGCTCCGCAAAGCCCTGGAAGAATACAAGGAGGAGTTGAACTCCGGTATCGTCCGTGACAGCGGAAACCTCACCGTCGCAAAGTACGCCGAGGACTTCCACAGCCTAAGGATAAAGAGCTTCAAGTCACCGCTCGCCTACGCCCGTGAGGGCAACTACATTAGCCACATTCAGAAGATGTTCGCCCACGTCCGGCTTGCCGATCTCCACCCAGACGATATACGGCACATTTACGCAGACGCTCGCAAAAGGGAATGTCGGAAGCCGAGTTACACGGGACACATGTCAAGCTGCGACAGATTCTCCAAGACGCCGTAGACAACGAGCTCATCCTTCGTAACCCATGCACGCCGATCAAGCTTCCCAAACCAACTTACAGGGAAAGAACTCCGCTTACGGCAGACGAGGCTTCACGATTTCTGTCTTGCCTCATGGATGAACCACTGTCGGCCAAGGCAACGGGCACCATGCTCTTGCTCCAATGTGGTCTCCGACGCGGCGAGATGCTCGGCTTGACTTGGGGCGACATCGATCTTGGGCGGCGCACGTTGAGCGTGTCGAAGCAGTTCACCAATGACAAGACTCTCCGAGCACCAAAATCGAAGATGAGCCGACGCACCATAGCAATCAACGACTCCCTGGCCTGCTATCTCAGCAAATGGAAGCTGGAACAGCGGGCGCAACTCAACCGATACACTCTCGATCAGGACGACAAGACGCCTATCGTTAACGGCATAAAGGTCGTCACGATCGAGGATGGCATATACGCCACAGTCGTCAACGTAGACGGCCACAACTTCGACCGATGGTTCCGCGACTTCTGCGTCGATAACGGCTTTGGGAGCTACAGCAATATCACCAGAAGATTCCAGCGAAACGGCAAAGAGCACGTGAGGGGCACGGGATACAGTGGGCTCGTCCCCCACGCCCTGCGGCACACGCAAGCGACGCTCCTTATCGGAGAAGGCGCAGACGTGAAGACCGTCCAGGCAAGACTTGGCCACGCGTCTCCGAGCACGACGCTTTCCATCTACTCCCACGCCATCGAGGCAAACGACCGTAAGGCAGCAGATGCCTTCGGCGAGCTCATTTCCCAAAAGAGCAGTTCATAAAGGAAGGGCCGAGATATACCCCGGCCCTTCCCTTGCTTTGAACATAGATGGACTAATGGCGATAGACCATCGCTCCATATGGAGCTTTATCCTCCCAGGAAAACGATGAGGCGTCGCGAATGGGGAAGACGCCGATTATAGGTGCCTTCGTCCATTCGTCGGTATTCAGAATCGCGCCGTCCTTGTCATAGATCGGCTCGACCTGAGAACTCTGGACATCACGAATCCCCGGCCATTTATCAGCTATTGCGTTAAGCACCTCATCCGTAGGACAGGCTTCCTTTGAGGAAAGATAAACATAGTGCGGAATTGCATCGCTTGCGTTCCGCACTTCAAGGACGAAAGCATAGTCGCATGATGAGGCGTTTGGCTCATTGACCACAGGCCAATCGTCGGGGACAACGAGATACGAGCCACCTCGCAGGTCCACGCGTTTCATTGACGGCCCCTTATCAACAAGGCTGTCTTGCGGAACAAATCGCAGCATATGGTTACGAAGAGCCTTGTAATAAGAGAGCTTTTTGTCATTTAAATCGTCGGCAGCGAGCGACAGGGACTCAGCATCGCCATATCCACTAAGCTCATCCTGAATAGACTTGACCCGTTGCGCACAAAAAGCGCTCAGTTCCGTAGCTGCGCCCTTGTTGACGCGGAGACAGAGGCTCGCGAGAAGGTCGACCACTTCCCCCGGAGTCTTAAACTCTTGCGGATGTTGTTCCTTGAACATGCTGATGTTGTCATCGGTCTGTTCAAGGACGGTCGTCCCAAACTTTCGTTTTTTCGGTTTCCTGGAGCGTTCCATTTCATCCTCCAATCGGTTTTCATTGCAAGTATAACCCTGTTTTTCGAGGTAAAAGTGCTTATCCGAAAATCTTCGAAATTTTTCTGAATCTTCAGCGCCTCGATTGCCAGAAGCAGTATCATCGAATTGCACAGATAAGCGAATGCCGGAATGGAGGTGCCCAAAGAAGGCCATAGAAACAAAAAGCCGCCCACCCCTCCCCTCTAGTCGCCAAACTGAGGTGGGGAGGAGTGAGCAGACCAAAGGAGATTCTACCATGGTAGATTCCGCTATTCCCAAAGCGGGTATCGTACCCGCTCCTCCTCGCGTCGTTCTGGGACGCGAGCGTCTGCTCGGCGTCACCGAGATTCGTGAGTTGACCGGGCTTGGGGAGGTTGCCGCCGCATCGCTCATGAAAGAGAGCGGTCGCTGCCTCAAACTTCATAGCCGCCTCTTCGTCATCGAGTCCAGCTTTTTTGAGTACCTTCACGAGTTGGAGGTGTCGGATCCGTGCAGCCTGTAGCCAATAGCTCATTCAACGTCGAAGCCGATCAGCTCAAGACCTATATCGAGGAAATGAACGGGCGTAAGCCCATGGCTCATATTCGCAGCCTCCCCTCTCTCGACAAGCTCATCGGAGGCGTCGTACCCGGAATCCTGACCATAGTCGGAGCGGCACCCGCTGCCGGCAAAACGACGCTCCTCAAGGTTATCTCTGACGACCTTGCCTCCCAAGGCGTGCCCACCGTCTTCTACTCCGCGGAACTCCCCGCGTATCGCATTGCTCAGAAGGGCATCACGCGCCTCGGCAATGGAGACTTCAGCCTTTCTGAGGCGACCGGGACCATCCCCGAGAAGAGGGAGGCATTTGAGCACGCCTGCGCCATCTACGCCGAGAGCGTAGCACCCAACTCGTGCATCATGGACAGCCAGACGTCCATGGAAGACCTCTGCCGTTGCATCGGTGACTGCATCCACGTTCGCGGCCAGCATCCCGCTCTCTTCGTAGATTATCTACAGCTCATCGCCGCAACGTCCTTCGACGTCCGCGCTGAAGAGCGCGTTGTCATCACCGCTTGTGTGCAGGCGCTCGGAAACATCGCCCGGACGTATGACGTCCCCGTCTTCCTGATCAGCAGCGTCGCACGAGACAAGTACAACGATGCGAACACCGAGCTCAACGTCTTCGCTGGCTCGCAGGGTATCGACTATGGCTCCGACAACGCTCTCTTCCTGCAGGTCGACGGCAGGGACAAGAAAGAGCGGAGGTACAACTCAGAGCTAGATGTTCGTCCCCTGCTCGTTCGCGTCCTTAAGGCACGCTATGGCACGCTTGGGAGCGCCAAGCTCACCTTCGACGCGCCCCATGCCACCTTCTATGACCAGGAGGGCTAGGCCATGCGCGGCAACAGCAAGACCGCGCACATCAACGTCCGTATGACCGAGGAGGAACGTGCCGCCATCATGGCGCGCTCCTCCTCTTTTGACATGGCCCCATCGACGTTCATGCGCGAAGCCGCCCTCCGCATCGGGCAGAAGCCCGTCAAGGTCGCCGACGAGGCGACCTTGCGGCAAATCCTCCACCAGATGAAGAAGCAGGGCGGAAACCTCAACCAGGCCGTCCATGCCGCAAACGCCTATGGCGTGGATGCGCGGACGGCCCGACAGCTCACGGAGGCCGTCCGGCTGGTGTCGAGCACGGCCTCGCAGCTTTCAAACCTCATCTCCAAGAATCGAGAACTATCATGAAAACCAAGATGCTCACAGCGCTCCTATCATCCCTTTTCCTAGCGATCCTCGCATGCCCCGTACTCGCCGCCCCCATCGACATGCTCGTCGCCGGGTACGGACTCGACGCATCGGCAATTCCCGCAACGTTCGACGCGGGAACCGTCCTCGGCTGGTGGCTCTCGGGCGGGTTCGCCGCCTATCCCCTCGGGGTCTTGTTCGTCTTCCTCCTTGCACTCTGCACCTGCGCCCTCATCGCCTACTCAAGTGCTCTCAAATCACGGGCCGAGGACGGCGGCGTGCTCGGCGACGCCCGCGTCAAGACGGGCCGCGAGGTCGTGAAGGGGTCCATGACCTGGGGCGGCTCGACGAACCCCTCGTCGCGCGGGTTCGTCTACGGTTTCACCAAATATCGCGGTAAGCCCTGCTATTTCTACGAGCCGAAGAAGATGATTTTCGTATCAGGGGCCACTGGGTCAGGTAAATCACGCTTCCTCTACCTCCCCTCAATCGACCTGCTCAGCTACGGCGACGCCTCCAACGGCTCCGAGCCCGCGACCCTCGTCGTCTCAGACGTGAAGAACGAGCTCATAGAGCTCACGGGCGATGAACTTGCCCGTCGTGGCTACCGCGTCCTCCTGCTCGATACGCAGCACCCCTATCGCGGCCAGAGGTTCAACCCGCTCAAGCAGGTTCTCGACCTCCATGCCGAGGGGCGCGACCAGGAGGCCGAGCAGGCGGCGGACGCCATCGCGGAGCTCGTGGTGCAGGATGACGAGAAGGGCAAGGGTTCGCACTGGACGGCATCGGCCAGGGGCCTGCTCTCGGCCCTGGTCCTGCTGGTCTCCATGTCTGACGAGTGTCCCGAGGGATCGAGGCACCTCGCGACCGTCTGCGAGGTCTTGGACCGTGGCACCGAGGCCGAGGGCGACGACCCGGCCGAGCCTCTGAAGGCCGTCTTCCGCTCCCTGCCGAGCGGTCACCCCGCCAAGGGCAGGGCGTCGCAGTTCCGTCTCCTCGGGCGGCAACGAGCTCAGGAGCATCCTCTCGACGCTCAAGGTGGCACTCCGCCCGTTCTCGTCCGCGCCGGTCGCATGGATGACCTCCGGCTCCGACATCGACCCGCGAACGGTGCTCACGGAGAAGAGTGCCGTCTTCCTCCACGTGCTCGACGAGGGCTCCCCCTACAACTGCATAGCGGCGATATTCCTCTCGCAGCTCTGGGCTTCGGTCCAGGCGGTCGCGGACGTGAACGGCGGAAAACTCCCCCGCCCCGTGCAGATACTCGGCGACGAGTGGGGCAACCTCCCCCGCGTCGAGTGCCTGCCCGCGCTCCTCAGCCTAGGACGCAGCTACGGCGTTTTCTGGGTCGGCGCGACGCAGGACGTATCCCAGCTCAACAAGTACGGCGAGAAAGACGGCCGCAGGAAGATCCTCGCGAACTGCGGCATCAAGGTCGCGATGAAGCTCGCCGAGGAGGAGGACCGCCGGTACTTCACCGAGCTCATCGGCAAGACCACGCGCCACACGCAGGGCACGAGCAACGGCAGGGCCGCGTCAGGCACGTCCTCCTCGACGTCCTACAGCGAGAGCGCCGACGACGTGATACACCCCTGGGAGTGGCGCGACATGGCCCCGGACCGGGACGGGATCATCGTCGTGAAGCACGCGGACAACGGTATGCCCGCATGTCGAGCCGGCGTCTTCCGCTCCCCCGTCACCGACTGCACCAACACGCCCACAAGGGAGCACTTCGACCTCGGGACCCCCGGAGCACGAGGCGGAGAACCGTCGCGCCTACCAGCGCCGCCTCGACGAGTCAGCTGCTGGGAAGATGCGCGAGGAGGCCTCGACCTGGTGCCCAAAGTGGCCCGAGCCGGAGAAGAAGAACGGGAGCAAGCCGGGCGGCAAATTCAGCGGGCTCTCGCTCGACTAGGGAGGCGACTATGACGGCGATAAAGCAGACGAGCGTCTGCAGCGAGAAGCACCTCGCGAGACTCAGAGATTACCTCTCCTGGGACCGCGACAAGGCGCTCGCCCACGGCGCGCAGAACATCATCGACGATGACCGCTGGTTTCAGGAGATGGCAGACACGAGAGCGGCCATGGGTCACGACAGGCCCGGCAAGGCCGGTGCCAAGTGTACCTACATGCAGCACCAGATACTCGGGTTCCTCCCAGACGAGTGCGACCTCAACGGCGGGAAGATGACGCCGGAGCTGTGCATGCGCTATGCGAGGGAGTACGTGGCCGAGCGCTACCCCAACCAGGAAGTCGTGATGGTGCTGCACCGCGAGCGCTGCCGCGCGGACGCCACCGACCGCTACGCCGTGCACCTCGGCATCAACCGCAGTGATCTGGAAACCGGCCGAAGGCTCGATGAGGGCCCCGCCCGAAAGGCGGCGGCATCACGCGTGAAGACCGTCCGTACCCTGGACGAAAGGTACGGCCTCAGGCAGCTTGAGCGCGGCAAGGCCAACTCGCGCGTCCACGCGAGGCAACCCGGCACGGAAGAGCGCGACATGGCCCGAAAGGGGCAGGCCGCGCGCTCGGAGAACGCCCGCATCCGCGTCGCGGTCGCCCGCCGGATCGAGGAGGTCGGGCGCATGCGCGACTGCCCCGACCGGATGGGCGAGCTTGAGCGGCGGCTCAGGCGGGACGGCATCGAGCTCGCCAGGTCGAAGGGCGGGAGCCTCCAGTACCGCTTCCCCTCGAAGTCTCTCGGGGGCATGAGGAAGGTCAACGGCGGAAGGCTCGGCTTTGCCGTCGACCGCTCGACCGGCATCGCCGTCCGCTTCACGCTGCGCGGGATAGCGACGGCGATGCGGGCGTTCTGGGAGCTTGAGCGCAGGGCGCTGGAGAACCAGAACGGCCGAGACGACTGAGCATTTGGGCCGGGACGCAACAGGCGTCCCGGCCCCTTCTTTTGCCCTTCGGCGAGAGCGACCTCGGAGCGGTTCGCCGTCCCGCCGCAGGCGGGCAAGATGATTCCGTGCAACGGAATCCATATCTTGCCTGCACGGAGCGAGCCGGTTGCCCAAGGCAACGCGAGCCCGGGCAGGTGAGCGCCGGTTGAGCCGACGCCGAGGAGACGCGACCCTGGGGAGCGTCGCACGACGGCGCTCGGCGACCCGGCGCGAGAGGCCCAGCCCGGCGACCACGGCGGAGCGATGGCGACTTCTGGAAGCCATCGAGCGCAGCCGTTCGGCGGGCTGGGCCGGCGTGAGCGGAGGCGGACGAAACGCGACCCTGGGGAGCGTTGCCAGGGAGCCGCAGCGAGAGCGACGCCGTGCGTCGCGGGGGCCCCGCCCATGAGCGGGACCCATCGGCCGCAAGGCCGATTGCCACGCCTCGGCCCTCTCGACCTGCGCGTCGGGGAGGAGTCGGCAGTAACCTCTCCCCGATCCACAATGGAGACCTAAAGCCGCTCGTAGGCCCTCTTCACCAGCTCGCCCATAAGCTGCCTTCGCTTGCCTAGGAACTCCTCGTAATCGAGGTCCTCGAACCCAACAGGCAGGGCATGCTCCTCGCAGTTGCGGCGATACTCGTCCTCCCCCAGCGAGTCGCGGTACTTCCTGACGTACTCGCTCGGGGCGTCGTCCGAGATGTAGATGTTGTTCTGGTAGTCCACGAGGGTGAAGTTGCCCCTGTTGCTGCGCTGCGAGAGGTAGCCCCTGGACTTCAGGTAGTTGTCCGGGAACAGGTGGTGTTTGTCCAGCGCCTTCTTCGAGCCCGACGAGCCCATGAGCAGGAGCTGGGACAGCGGGGCCGTGCTGAACAGCGCCTTGGCACCGAGCACGACCTGAGCTGCGACGAAGCCCCACCAGGTCGGGCCCGTCGCCTCGTTTGCGTCGAGGGAGCTGGGCAGCGTGATGGAGAAATAATCGTCCGTCATGATGGCAGCGAGCCTACGGTCGAAGTACGCCCGGAACTCATCGGCGGTCTCAAGGCGCGAGACGTCGTTAAGCTGCTGCTCGAACTCGGATTCGAAGGACCCCACATAGAGCCCCGTTATGGCTGCGGCGAAATACCAGCGCCGCACGAGCCTGCGCACAGCCAACGGCTCCATACCGAACTCATAGCGCCCGATAAGGTAGAACGCATAGCAGAACATGAGCGCGTTGCCCGACCCCACCTGGTCAGAGCAGACGTAGCCCGCCTCCGCCAGCGTGTTGATGAAGGCATGCCAGTTGTTCAAGTCAAGCACGAGATCGAGGGCGCGACCGAACGTGGCAAAGTTCTCAGCTCGCGTCTCGGGCGTCGTTTCCTTTGTCTTGAGATCTCGCCCGCGAAGAATCTGGTAGGCGTAACGCAGGCGACCCCTCTTGAACCCCACGCCCACCGTGGCGCGAATGATATGCGTCGGCGAGACGGTCATGAGCGGGTTGTACGAGGTGCCCTTTGCGGGCGCATGGCTCATGGCGCAGAACTCCTCTATGCGCTCCCTCATGGCAGGTTCGTAGACCGAAAGCAGGGTCATGATGAAGTCATCCTGCTTAAGCGCCTGCCCTTGCGAGTTCACGCGCACAAAGATGTCCGATACGGTCTCCTCGTCAGCCGATTCGGAAATCTCCAGCGTCGGCAGAAGATAACGCTCAAGCCCGAGTAATGCGTTGAGCCCGCTCTCGACGGCATCCTCGCCGTCATCGTCGAGTTCGGGTTCTCCCTTTTTGGCATTCGCCTCGTTAAGGCGCTTGATGAACGCCCTGCGATAGGCGCTCAGCTTGTTGTCGTGGTTCGCCGCGAAGGCCTCGGATACGTCGGGCACATAGCGCGAATCCTTCTCGGTCGAGGCGTCGGCATTCTTGAATGAGCGTGCGATGGGGTCGTAGGCGACCTTCACCGTTCGCTCCCCTGAAGTTCTTGTCTCGCACGGACACGCCGTACAGCGAGCTCAGGAGGGCAGTGAGTCTCTGCTGTCCGTCGATGACAAGGGACTTGGGGACGGCATACACCTTTTGGTTCGAGCCTATGGCAGACTTCTTGCCCGCGTTGTCGCTCGGAGAGTCCCACAGCATCACATAGCCGATAGGGTATCCGCGAAGCATGGAATCAAGCAGATCGCGAACCTTTTCATTGCCCCACACGAAAGGCCGTTGCAGGTCGGGCAGACCAATCTTGCCCGTCTGAACGTCCTTCAGGATGTTGCCGACCTCAAGAGATATGGGGTTATAGATGGAGTTTGACACTATAGTTCACCGACCTTCTCGGCGTAGAGGTTGAAAAGATGGGCGACTATCTTCTCCTCGTCCCCGCCGAAGTCGACGCCATAGGCGGCTTCGACGGCGTCGTCGAGCGCCTTGTGCGCTGCCATCAGCTCGGGGAAGAACGTCTCGTTCTTGGAATCGTACATGTCCGCGAGCGTCGCACCTTCTTGGGCATCCCGGGCGTCGAGCACGGCTTGGGCGCAACGCTCGACTTCTTCGCGTTGGGATTCCGTGGGCTCGGGCCAGACGAAGTTGTTGTAATCAATATTGGCCGAATACTGGTAATCGTCCTTCAATCTTCCGGTTACGATCCCAACCCATGCATTATGGAATTGAGATTGCAGAATGCCATAGTGATAGAGAGAAGCATTGGGTATCAATCTAACCTTGTTGCTGCAAAATATCTCTGGACCAACAAAGCCCATTGGAACACGTTTCCGTCTGCTTGAAGACACCTCTGGGATGATGATGGAACTTCCCTCGGGCATGTTCTCAACGTGAAATCTCGTTGGCTTATCTGCTATTTTTCGGGTTCCAGCGCTTTTTACTTGCAAGCCTGTATTCACGAACCTGTTCTACTCTCTTTCTGCACTCAGGAAGCTGCTTTAAATCTGAGAAGGTTGCCTCCCCAAGCCACAGGCACCAGCGATGATAGCCATGAATGAACTCTTTTTGATCCAAGCCATGGATGGAAGAAGCCTTCGGCCCTTGGCTCTTTCTTCAGGAAATCGTCTTTCTCCTCATCGGTAAACAGGTAGAATCCCCATCAATAGGTTTATTTCCGATGCCCATTTCCTCGGAACATCACAAATAGGCTTGCTGCGGCTGTAGATGAATACATCAGGGGCGTCTTTCAGATACGCATTGATTCGAGCCGTGGGAATCTGTTCTTCGTCGCTGTCCGGGGTCGCGTGGTAGAAGAGCGTCTTGGTCCCCGACTCGCGGGAGAACCCGACGATGACACAGAACACGTGTGCCTTGTCCGCAGCCTCGTTGTCCCACCTGAACGTGTTGTGCGCGAAGTCGATGTGGATACCCAGGTCGTGCAGGGGTTTCCAGAGGTTGGCGACCTGCTCGCCCTGACATATCGAGTTGGTCGAGACCAGGGCGCAGCGCGTGCGCTTCCCTTGCGTGAACCTCGCGGCCTTCATGTACCAGGCCCCGCAGTAGTCGATGTTGCCCGCGTTCTTCGCGCCATCGAAGACCTCAAGGAGTTCGGCCTTCTGCTCCTTGGACTGGTTGCGGGCCCCGAGGAAGGGCGGGTTGCCCACGAGGTACGTGAGGTCATCGGGGAACACCTCGGACCAATCGGTCTTGAGGGCGTTGCCCTCATGGAGGTTGCTGAGGCTCCTGAGCGGCAGGAAGTCGAAGTCATAACCGACGTATATCTCCTGCGTCTTTCGGAGCATCTGCTCCTCGGTGATCCAAAGGGCGGTCTTAGCGACCGAGACGGCGAAGTCGTTAATCTCGATGCCGTACAGCTGATCCAGGGACACGCGGACGGGGCTGTCCTGCGCAATGACGAGGGACGTCTGCCCCGCGTTGCCGGTCTCCTCGCTGAGCTCGTCCTCGATGATTCGGTTCTCGATGGTGCGCAGCTGCCGGTATGCCTCGGTAAGGAAGTTGCCCGAGCCGCACGCGGGGTCGCCGATGGTAATGGAGGCAACCTTGTCGTGTAGCCTCGCCAGGGCCTGCTTGCGCTTCGCCGCCGTCCTCTCACCCTCGGCCTCGTGCAGCTCGTCCCACAGCTCGTCGAGGAAGAGCGGCTTCAGGCAGCGCTCGATGTTCTCAACGCTCGTGTAGTGCATTCCCCCGGCATGGCGCGTCTCGGGGTTCAGCGTCCCCTCGAACACGCCGCCGAAGATGACGCCCGAGATCTCGCGCCAGTCGAAGTCCTGAGACGCGTCAGTGATGGCCTCAAGGATCTCCGGGGTCATTTGCGGGACGATGATGGAGGAGTCGGCGAACAGACCGCCGTTCACATACGGGAAGGCCGCGAGGTCCTCGTCCATGTACTCGTCCCGCTTATCCAGGGGCGTGTCGATCGCCTCGAACAGGTCGACCAGTTTTCGGCGGAGCTTCGCAGGGTCTCCCTCGCAGTACCTGCCGAACGCCTGGTGCGATTGCAGGAGGTCGGCGTCCTCGGCGTAGAGCAGGAAGATGATTCGGGTGATGAGCACGTTGAGCGAGCGCTGCTCCTCCTGCGCGTGCTCGTCCTTCTCCTCGATGTGGTGGTACTGCTTGGCGAGGGCATCGTAGAGCCTGGAGACGTAGGCCCCGGCCTCGATGGAGAGCTGCTGCTCCTTGTGCAGGCGGCTCGTCTCGTTGGAGGTCAGGAAGGACAGAAGATACAGGCTGTCCTGGAGCTCTTCGAGGGAGAACTCCTGCACGGTGTCCTCGGGCCGCTCGTTGTCGAGGTCGTAGAGGCGGAAGGTCCCGAAGTTGCACGTCATCACCCAGCGGGGGCGCTCGGAGTACGGCAGGTGCCGCGCGTACCACATGGCCTGCTGGAGCGGCGTCTCCATGCCGCCGTTTCTGGGCTCGGGTTTGTCGAGGTCGATGCCCCACGACTTCTGCTCGCAGAGGAAGTTGTGGTCGGAGACGAACACGTCGATGCGACGGCCTCTCACCTTCCGCTCGAAGTCGACGAAGCTGTCTATGGTGTTGGACGGGATGCCCAGGACGTTGATGAGCAGATCTACCCAAAACTTCTGCGTGTCCTGCTGCTCGTTGTTGGAGCCCGCGGGGATGGCGGCAAGGCGCTTCTTCCACCGCTTGACGAACTCCTTTGCCTCTTTCTTGCTGGCAGGCATACCGGACCTCCTGCGTCGTTGTCACTTTCGGACAATTTTAAGGGGTAAAAGCCCTCTTCCAAGCGGAAGGGCGAGTTTTCAACGGTCCACGGTGTCGCAGGGTCCCAGGCGAAACCCGAAGACGCCGGGGGCTGTTGGAAACTCGCCCATCTCGCAGCAACGTCACCCTAGGTTTTCAACGCTTTCCATGGCCGAAGGGCTTCTTATAAGCCCGTAGGCTGTGGGAAGGGTTGGAAACCGGACTTTGGGCATAGCCCTTCACAAAAAAACTTTCTACCCAAATTCTACCCAACTGACGTTAACGATGCCCTTATATAAAAAGCAGGTCAGACGATTTATACCGTCTGACCTGCATTTACTTCTGGTGCCCCCGGGCGGATTCGAACCGTCGACACCCGCTTTAGGAGAGCGGTGCTCTATCCCCTGAGCTACGGAGGCATGTTGTACTAGTGTAGCAGATTTACGCCACTACCATGCAGCGCATAGCCGCTCTTCGAGATAGTCATCTACGACGCTCTTTAATGACTAGTCATTTTAGAACGTCGCAGGTGACTAGTTGCCTTTATGGAAGAGGTTTTTGATAACGGAGGGAATGCTCTTGGCGCCCTTGGCCGTCACATCGATAAAGTCGGGCGAACGCACGAGCTTATCCTCGTCAACGTACTTGCGGACCGCGCGCAACGTCTCTTTGTCGTCGCGCGTCGAAAACGTAAAGTGACCGTTGTCCTTGGTGAAGATGGCAAAACGCGTGATCTTCTTGGTGCCACGCAAAACCTCGGCGGCAATATAGTCGACCTCGTCCCACGGGATTTGAATATAATCCTCGGGATTGCGCTCGTTGTAATACTCGAACGCCTTATTGCCCACCATTACGTTGCCGTGACTGGTAAGCCCCATCAGGCAGGTTGCCGGCGTTGCCAGATCGACCGTGCTGTTCTGAGATTGCGCCATGCGCGCCTCGCCCTCCAATATAAAACAATCGGACCGCATCCAGTGTACCCACCGGGTGCGGTCCGTTTCAATGGCTCAAAAGCCCTTGCCTAGCAATTCTCGGTCTTAAGCCGAAACGTGCTTACATGAAGCCGCAGACGCGACCGATGATGCCGACGGCGAAGAGAGCCGAGGATGATGACGATCGGGCTGACCTTCTTCTTAAGGAGCTTGCAGACCAGCAGGGTCAGGCACACGGCGGCAAGGCCAGGGATGAGCTGATCGAGGTTGGCCTGAAGCGTGGTGACCTTCACCTGATCAAGGGCGTTAGCACCGATGGAGTTGTACATCGTCAGCGCTTCCTTGACGCCCTCAGAGCCGGAGGGGCAGGTTAGCCCAGTCGATAAAGGCGCCAGCAGACTGCGTGACCTTGGAGACGACCGGGGTGAAGGAGATGGACACCCAGCGCTCGACCAGGGCGCCGATGATGAACATACCCAGGATGGAAGCACCCTCGGTGACCTTGCCCATCAGACCGCCGGAGAGGTCCTTGGCGATGGAGGAGCCGACCTTGTAGCCAAACTCCTGCGTGTACCACAGGAAGGCGTAACGGATGATGTTCCACGCGAAGAAGAACAGCAGCGGACCGGCGATGCTGCCGGACAGGGCCATGGAAGCGCCCAGAGCGCCCAGAATCGGGCGAAGGGTGAACCAGAAGGCGGGGTCGCCGACACCGGCGAGCGGGCCCATCATACCGACCTTGACGCCCTGGATGGCGACGTCGTCGATCGGAGCACCGTTGGCGCGCTCCTCCTCGAGGGCGAGGGTAACGCCAATGACGGGGGCGGAAACATAGGGGTGGGTGTTATAGAACTCCAGGTGGCGCTTAAGAGCGGCAATCTGGTCATCCTTGCTGGTGTAGAGCTTCTTGATCGCAGGGATCATTGCGAAGCACCAGCCGCCGTTCTGCATACGCTCGTAGTTCCACGAGCCCTGAAGGAACTGATGACGGAAGCAAACCTTCTTGCGGTCAGCCTTGGTGAGCTGAATCTTGTTCTCTGCCATATGTATCACTCCCCTCCTACTCGTAATCGTTCAGAATGTCGCCGAGCGGGTCGCCGGAGCCACCGCCCATGCCGCCACCCTGCTTGGCCAGATCCTTAAGGCCAAGGTAGATGAGGGCAAGGGAGATGCCGATGAGGCCAAGGGCGATCAGCGTGAGCTGAGGGATCGCAGCAAGGACAAAGCCGAGGATGAAGAACGGCCAGGTCTCCTTGGTGGCCATCATGTTGATGACCATGGCGTAACCGACGGAAGCGACCATGCCGCCGCCGACAGCCATGCCGCCGGACAGCCAGTCGGGCATAGCGTTAAGCGCGTTGGTAACGGCCTCGGCCGGGATGACGCACAGAAGTACTGCCGGGATGGCGATACGAAGGCCCTGCATGAGGATGGCAGCGTACTGCCAGCGCTCGATGCCGGAGAAGTCGCCCTTCTCGGCGCAACCGTCCATGGCGTGAGCGATAGCGGTAGCCAGGGTACGGCAGATCATGGTCAGGAACAGACCAGCGACCGACAGCGGGACGGCGACGGCGATAGCGGCGGTAACGGCCTTCGACGGATCGGTGGCGCCGCCGTTGAGGGCGAGCACCATGATGATCGAAGAGGCGACCGAGGCCAGAGCGGCGTCAGGCGCGACGGCGGCGCCGACGTTAGCCCAGCCAAGGGCCATCATCTGGAGCGAACCGCCCAGGAGGATGCCCTCCTGAAGGTGACCGGTTACGAGACCGATAAGCGTGCATGCCACGAGCGGCTGATGGAACTGGAACTCATCCAGAATGCCTTCCATACCGGCAAGCAACGCGACAATCGCAACAAGCAGAATAGTGATTGCAGACATGTATCGGACCCTCCTTTACTATGCTTGAGCGGCCAGTTCGGCCTTAGCTTTCTTCAACATGGCGTCGAGATCCTCGGAAGCATCCGAAGGAACCTTGCGGACCTCGAACTTGACGCCCTTGGCCTTGAGGGCCTCGAGGGTCTTAACGTCGTCATCGCCCATAGCGACGGCGTTGGTGACGACGACCTTGCCCTTGGAGTGAGCCATGGAACCGATGTTGACTTCCTTGATGTCGACGCCGGCCTCGATGGCCTTGAGCAGATCCTGCGGGTTCTCAAAGAGCAGCATGGCCTTGGTGTCACCAAAGCGCGTGTCCTTGACGACCTCGGCCATCTTCTTGATGGGAACGACGTTGGCATGGACTCCCGGAGGGGCAGCCTGCTCGATCATGGTCTTGCGGAGCTCGTCGTGAGCAACGCCGTCGGAAACCACGATGATGCGGTTGGGGTTGATCTGCTTGGTCCACGTGGTGGCCACCTGACCATGCAGCAGACGGGTGTCGATACGGACGTGGGCAACCTTGATGTGCCCGTCGCCGATGACCGTTCCCGGAGGGATGGCGCCTGCAGGAGCAGCAACGGCCGCAGCCGGCTTCTTCTCCTCGGGCTCCAGAGACTCGGGCTTGACGCGCACGCCAGCCTTAGCCTCAGTCACGAGATGTTTTGCGATCGCATGTGCAGTGTTCTTTGCGTCAAAGCGCTGCGAATATGCCTCGATGAGCATAGGCAGGTTGACACCGGTGACGATAGCCCAGGAATCGTGGCCCTCGATGAGCCCGCTGATCTGGTTGAACGGCGTGCCGCCCCACAGATCAACGAGGAAGAGCACCTGCTCCTGGTCCTCGAAGGAAGCGACTGCTTCCTCGACCTTAGCACGGAAGTCGTCGGGGCCCATGCTCGGCTCGAGCGAGACCACGGCCACAGACGGCTGATCGCCAAAGACCATCGAGCCCGTCTGCTTGATTCCAGCTGCCAAGTCCCCGTGGCTAGCAAGAACAATACTTACCATCACATAACCTCCTTTTTGTCTACGTATTCCCTACACGACATTAAGGAAGTATACCTGTTTGGTTTGTGGAATTATAGCTAAATTCGCAAATGGTTGGATTATTTGTTTAAACGTCTAAGTTTGTTACAAATTGATTACGTTACTGCTTTTTGACTCATTACACGACAAGGCGTCGCTCATCAAGCCATGCATTTTACAGATACAAGCAGGCTGTTCATTAATATCGATTTTAGGCAAGCGCAAATGCGCTTGTACTGCCGCTATTTTGTTTAAACAGACATGGCTTGACTATTTTCGTGACTTATGGTCTATGAAACCACTCAAAATAGTTGCGGTGGAATAGTTCTTGTTTAAGAGCCAGAAGGCTGGATTTAGGAACTATTTCACCGCAACTTATAGGGGTCCTAGACGATGTGGAGGGGGTTGGCGGCGTCGACGGCATCGGGCGCGTCGGAAGGGCCGTCGGGGACAGCGTCTGCCGGGTCCTCGTCGGGGGTCTCGATCTGCTTGATCATTACCTCTTGGCCCTGCAGCAAATAGGTCTCGCCGCTACCGCAATGGGGGCAGGTCTTGCCGTGCTCGACTGTCGCATAGTCACGGCCGCACGCCTCGCAATGCGTCACGGCCTCGACAGGCTCCACAATAAGCTCCGCACCCTCGGTGATGGACTTTTTATCTGCCGCCCAGCGCCAAGCGTCGAGTAGCAAGTCGGGAACGACGCCCGAGACCTCGCCCAGCAGCAGTGTGACGCTCGAAACGCGACGCACGCCATTGGCGCGCGCCACGTTCTCGACATCGCGAATGATGTGATAGACGATTCCGAGCTCGTGCACTTTTAATTCCTTCCGCCGTTCTAACGAACGGCGGTCGGCTTGACGCTGCAGCGAGGGCGATTGCCTTTCAATCGTCGGGCATGGGCAAAAGCCCTATGCCCTCCTCTTTCAAGGCACCTCGCCACGCCGGGACTCGCTCGCTGTCCAACCGCCCTCTGCGCCGTTCACTTACTTGTTAGGTCTCTTACTTCTTCCCAAATTTGATTTTAATTGCACGCTTCAAAGCATACTTGCCGAGGCTTGGAAGCTTTTGCTCGTATTTGACCATCGTTGAGCACTCGGGGCGGTCGCGATCCAGATGGATGGCGTCGAACGCGCACTTGGTGGTGCACAGGCCGCAGCCGATGCACTTGTTGGGGTCGACGATCGAGGCACCGCAACCCAGGCAACGGGCGGTCTCGGCGCGCACCTGCTCTTCGGTAAAGGTCTCGACGTACTCGCTAAACGGCGCGGCCTTCTCGCGCTCGCGGTCCACGTGGGCAGCCTCGCGGCTCGCGTTGTCGTAGCTCTCGAGCACGACATCGTCGCGGTCGAGCGCGGTGTAGCGGCGCTGATTGCGGCCGATGGTGAGCGTGGAGCCCGGCTGCACAAAGCGATGGATGGACACCGCGGCCTCGTGGCCGGCGGCGATGGCGTCGATGGCAAAGCTCGGACCGGTGTAGACATCGCCACCCACAAAGATGTCGGGTTCGGCGGTCTGGTAGGTCTGGGGATCGGCAAGGGCACCCTGGCCGCGGCCGAGCTCCACCTTGGAGCCAGCCAGCAGGTCGCCCCACACAATGGACTGGCCAATCGACATGACGACACGGTCGGCATCGACACGGCGCAGATCGTTCTCGTCGTACTCGGGCGCAAACCGGCCCTCGTCGTCAAAGACACGCGTGCAGCGCTTGAAGGTGATACCGCACACACGACCGGCCTCGTCCAGGTGAATCTCCTTGGGACCCCAGCCGCAGCTGATGTGAGCGCCGTCCTCAACGGCCTCGCGACGTTCTTCCTCGCTGGCGGGCATCTGGACCTCGCTCTCCAGGCAGAACATCTCAACGTGCCGGAGCCCAGACGGCAGGCGTTGCGCGCAACATCGATAGCCACGTTGCCACCGCCCACCACGATGGTGCGGCCGGGCAGCGCGTCAATCTTGCCACTGTTAACCTCGCGAAGGAAGTCGACGGCCACGGTCACGTCCTCGGCATCCTCGCCCGGAATACCGGCAAGGCGGCCGCCCTGGCAGCCGATGGCAACGTAAAAGGCCTTAAAGCCCTGCGCGCGCAGCTCGTCGAGCGTCACATCGCGACCGACCTCCACGCCATAGCGGAACTCGGCACCCATCAGGCGAATGATCTCGACCTCGGCCTCGATAACATCCTTCTGCAACTTAAAGCTAGGAATGCCGTAGGTGAGCATGCCGCCCGGACGCTCGTTCTTCTCGAACACGACGGGCTTGTAGCCCTTCTCGGCCAGATAGAAGGCGCAGGACAGGCCGGCCGGACCGGCACCGATGATGGCGATCTTCTGATCGAAGCCGCCGGCGCGCGTCGGCGTCACCACGGGCGGGACATAGCGGGTCGCGGCATCCAGATCGCGCTGGGCGATAAACTTCTTGACTTCGTCGATAGCCACGGCCTCGTCCACACGGCCGCGGGTGCAGGCATCCTCACAGCGGCGGTTGCACACACGGCCGCAGATAGCGGGCAGCGGGTTCTCGCGCTTAATGAGTGCTAGGGCCTCGTCATAGCGACCCTGAGCCGCGAGCTTCAAATAGCCCTGAACGGCGACATGCGCGGGGCAGGCCGTCTTGCAGGGAGCGGTGCCGGACTCATGCGTCTCGATACGGTTATCGTTGCGGTAGTTGGGCGACCACTTGGTGTGGTCCCACTTGGTGGCATCGGGCAGCTCCTGGCGCGGATACTCGGGCACCCGTCCGCCGGCCTTTTTGCTGCAGAGCTTCTGGCCGAGCTTGGCGGCGCCGGCAGGGCACACCTCAACGCAGCGACCGCAAGCAACGCACTTGTCCTTCTCGACCTTGGCGACATAGGCCGAGCGCGACAGGTTGGGCGTGTTGAACAGCTGCGAGGTGCGCAGGGCGTAGCACACGTTGACGTTGCAGTTGCAGATGGCGAAGATCTTGTTCTCGCCGTCGATGTTGGTGATCTGGTGCACAAAGCCGTTGTCCTCGGCCTGGCGCAGGATGTCGTAAACCTCGTCGCGGGTCACGTAATGGCCACGATCGGTCTCGACCACATAGTCGGCCATATCGCCCACGGCGATGCACCAATCGGCCGGGTCGTCGGCGCAGCCCTCGCCCATCACGCGACGGCTCGCGCGGCAGCTGCAGGTGCTGGCCGCATATTTGCCCTCGTATTTGTCGAGCCAATGCTCGATATGCTCAATCGGCACCGAGGTGCTCGAAGCATCGATAGCCTTCTCGACTGGTATGACGTGCATGCCGATACCGGCGCCTCCGGGCGGCACCATCGGCGTGGCCTTGGACAGCGGGCCCTTGGATGCCTGTTCAAAGAACTTGGCGTAGACCGGGTGCTCCTCGAGCTGGCTCACGCGCATGTTGAGAAACTCGGCGGAACCCGGCACCAGCATGGGCAACACCCATTGCTTGGCGCGCTCGGGATTTTCCCAGTTGTACTCGAGCAGGCCCGTGTAGCTCATATCGTCGAGCATCTTCTCGATCTGGGCCTCGGGCATGCCGGTGAGCTTGACCATCTCGGGCAGCGTGTAGGGACGGCGCATCTTCATCTTGCAGAGTACCTCGGCCTGCTCGTCAGTCGCGGCCTCGGCAAACGACCAGTACTCGTAGCCCAGCAGCTCGTCGCGATGCAGCAGGCGGTTAGTGCAGTGCTCGCACAGTTTGACGATGGCCTCGCGCGGATGCTCCGGCAGCGGCGGCACAAACTCCGCACCGATATCGGGCTCGGTGTAGCTAATCCCCGGTCCGTTGAGAATCATAGTCGTCCCTTCTCTTGCCGCAGCCTGGCAGGCACGCAGCGCCCCCTCTTTTTACGGGCTCGACATGCCCCCACGCCGTTCACCCGCTATTGTTGACATTGTGTCAAAAACAGTATTGACGAACCGTCAACAATATTCAAGACTGTTAGGCGAACGATCAGGCAAAAGAGGATGAAAGGCGGCAAAACATGGGCAACAACACAGCAGATACCTCTGTAGTCGATGCCGTCCCCGCATCCGATAGCGCGGCAAAGCGCTTGACGGGCGACGAACGCCGTCGCGAGATCCTCGCCGCCGTGCGCACCGTGAGCTCTGAGCTAGGCGTGTCGCATCTATCCGTCTCGGCCGTGACCAAGCGAGCCGGCTGCACGCGCTCATTGTTCTACCACTACTTTGCCGACATGGACGCCGCTGTCACCGCCGTCATGGACGAGGCGATCGACGGCTTTATCTCCGAGCTCGAGCAGTGGAATGCCAGCCGCACCGTCGGCGATATCGAGGGCGCGCTCGACACCGTCGCCCCGCTCTTTAAGCGCCTGGTCGTCAGCGGCCACGAGCTGCCGAGTACGCTCACCTCAAGCAGCGGCGCGCTCTACGGCGGCTTTTTGCACAACGTGGTCCAGCGTGTGGCGCAGTATATCTGCGACACCACCGTGGTGGATTTTGCCGCCCATCATGAGCTACGCATCGACCATGTCTACGAGACGTTCTACACCCTCATCATGGGGTTGTTGATGTATATCCGCACGCACCCCGATGTGCCCGACGAGACGGTCAAGGAAATCATCGCCTCGACACTCCACATCGAGGGCTATACCGCCAAGTATCCGGAGCGCAAGCCCCAGAACTGACGACATTTGGCCAAACTGCCCGCGATCAGAAGAGGGGCCGCGGGCGTGTGAAAGGAGAGCAGCATGCTGTTCGATGTTTGGGGTAGCGATACCCTTATCCACTGGGCCGGCTGGGCCATGGTCTTTATTGGCCTGATCGTGCTCAACGAGGTCGGCCGCCGCACCAAGCTGGGCGCGGCCATCATCTTTGGCGTGGCTCCGCTGGCCATGACCATCTACTGCGTCGCCATCGCCATCGGCGTCTCACAGGGCGCCGAGTGGGCGCTCACCAACCCCACCCATGTGTACCAGAACAGCTGGTTCCACTACGCCAAGGTATACGCGGCGCTGGCCGGTTGCTGGGGCTTCATTGCCATTAAGTACCAGTGGGGCAAGATTGGCAAGGCGCATTGGTTCCGCGCATGGCCGTTTGTGATCGTCGCCATCAACATCATGATCGCCGTCGTGTCCGACTTTGAGAGCGCCTATCACTTCTTTGTCCTGGGCGAGTCCACCTGGGTCACCTCCGAAGGTGCTACGCAGCTGGCCGGCTGGAACAACGTGTTCAACGGCATCGCCGGTATTATCAACATCTTCTGCATGACCGGTTGGTGGAGCGTCTACGCCTCCGAGGATCAGACCGATATGCTGTGGCCCGACATGACCTGGGTGTTCATCATCGCCTACGACCTGTGGAACTTCTGCTACACCTACAACTGCCTGCCCACCCACTCCTGGTACTGCGGCATCGCCCTTCTGCTCGCGCCGACCGTCGCCGGCCTTATCTGGAACAAGGGCGGCTGGATCCAGAACCGCGCCTTTACGCTGGCTATTTGGTGCATGTTTGCCCAGGTGTTCCCGTACTTCCAGGAGGAGTCCATCTTTGTGACCCACTCCACGCTCGACCCCGGCGCCGCCACCGCGGTCTCGATTGCCGCGCTGATCGCCAACGTCGCCGCGATCATCTACATCGCCTACCGCGCCAAGAAGCTCGGCCGCAATCCCTACAAGCAGGATGTCTTTGAGGGCACCAGCGATTGGGAGAAGGCTACCGCTCGCCGCGCCAAGGTTGATTACGCGCACGCCGAGTAACGTGTTGGTCGCTGTTGGCGCTTGGGCATAGGCCCGCCCGCCAGGCTTTTCAATCCAATGTCTCGCAGAGCCCCCGGAAAGCGTTTCGCTCGCTTTCCGGGGGCTTTTGCCGTTGCGGCTCTATTCATCTATTCAAAAACATGCGCATATATAAAATCGGATTTCAAATCATGCGGCGGCTCTATGGGGTCCCGTTTTTGGGTACATTGTTGTCCCGATATTGAGCTTGGGGGATATATGAAAGATGAGACGATGGGCCAAGAGGATGCGGCCCAAGATGGAGAGGCATGCGCTGAGGTCCTGGAGAGCCTAGACCAGATCGCGCTGGCCGAGATTGCGTTTGACGATTCGAGCGTCGATGTGCAGGATGAGACGGAAATCGAGGCACAGCCCGATGATCAGGATGCAAAGACGATGGTGCCGCGCCCACCGAAGACGGGGCGGGGCACGAGGATTCCGAATGCGAGGCCGACGACCAGCCCGAATCCGATACGAGCGAGGAAACCATCTTGCTCGACAGCTTACCGGCCGAGGATTCGCTGACCCGCGAGCTCCCTGGCCTAGGTTCTGCTCCTGTCGTCGATGAGACCATCGCCATGGGCGATATTCCCCTCCGTCCGTTCCCTCAGCACGCGAGGCCGCGGTTCGCCATCGCAAGATGTCGCCCAAGCGCCGCAATCTGATGGTCGCCGGTGTCGTGGCCGTCGCGCTCGTCGCCGGCGGCGCAGGCTATGCCGCCTGGAACGGATATCAGCAAGAGCAGGCTGCCGTGCTTGCCGCAAACGCCCATACGATGATGTCGGTGCAGATTGGCGTGCATGCCGCGGGCCTCGACTGCTCAACTGGCTCCAAGATTCCCGTACAGGTGAGCGGTCAGGACGCTGATGGCTCCTCCGTGAGCGAAACGCTCTATGTTGACGAGCACGGCCGCGGCATCAAACTGCTGCCCGGCGATTACACGCTCTCCATCGCCGCCTCCCCCATCGCGGCCGACGGCACCATCTACACCGTCCCGACCACCAAGGCGCAGGTCACGGTTCAGAGCGATGGGCAGGATTTGAGTGCCCAGGCCACCTTTAAGCTCAAGGTGCCTTCGGCCGACACGGTGACTGACGACCAGATCGATGCCGCCACCAAGTATGCCGAGGAGGGCGGTGCGAGCTCTGCCGCCGCGGCAAAGATACTCCAGCAGGCGGCAATTACGCGCCGCGATGCCGCCGCCAACGCCGTAAGCGCAAGCGAGGCACAGTCCGCCCGCGACGCCGATGCTCGACATAAGGCAACGGACCTGTATCAGCTCGATATTCCCGTTGAGTGGTACGGCAAAGTCGCGACTTGGCAAAACGGCAGCACGCTGTGCATTTATCTTGCCGGCGACACGAACACGCCGCTTGTGACGCTTGTCACGGTGCGCGACGGCGAGAGCTTTACGCCCGATGAGGGCGATACGGTTTTGGGTGCGGCAAACCTTGGCAACGGCTACACGGTCTACGCCAGCGGCCCCGTCTATCCGTATGTGGTGCCCCAGACCATCAACGGGCGCACGCAAGACCCCGTGTCGACCTACCCCATGGACACGGCCATTGAGCTTGTCGAGCTAACGACCGGCAACCGCTATACCTATAGCCAGATCAAGAACGTGCTGGTCGGCAAAGACGGCAAGGCCGACGCCGCCACCAAACTCGAGACCGACTACCTCGCCCAGATTCTGATGCCGAGCATCAAGGCCCAGGACTAGCCGGGCGCATCACGGTGTTCCCCAACCGTAATGAAGGGGCCAGGAGGTCCTGGCCCCACAGATCCGTAGATGATTAGGCAAGGAGCCACTTCCATGCGGGCACAACGTGTACCGCACCGTGCTCGCATGGAATATCGGCCTGCTCATCCATGGTAACGATTGCCGACTCGCCAAGATCGAACTGGGCCATCGAGGCATCAAGCGCGGCAATTTCGCGCTCGCGCGTTTTCTCACTTGCCATATCCACACTCACCTGAATCAGGCTATAAGCCCGCATGAGAAGTGCGTCCCCAGCCACAAAGTCCACCTCATGGCTTTTGCTCTTCTCTTTGATCAGCAGGCGGCAGACCGATCCGACCCTCACCGCGGGAGTCCTTCTTCTTAGCGCGTTGAACACTGCGGTCTCGAGCCTCTGACCCTGGTCCAATGCCGATGCGGGAGAGAATGCTCCAAACATCGCAGGATCGACAGCGTAGACCTTAGACGCAGACCGCATGTTATTTGCCAGTGAACGCGTGAACTCCGGCACGGAGAACAGCAGGTAGGCATCCTCATAATACTCAAGTAAGTCGCTGAGCGAATTACGACTGACGGGTATCTGCCTGCTCTTGAACTCGTTGTACACTTTGTTCACCGACAGCTCTCGTCCCGAAGATGCCATACACCGCGTTAGGAACAGCGATGCCAGGCGAGGGTTCTTGACGTCGTAACGCTCAACGACGTCCATAGCGACCGTTCGCGAAGCATATTCCTGTAGCAGCTGAATCGCGTCTGCGGGCGTCTGCTCAAGCGTCGCGATGAATCCCCCTCGTTCAAGATATCCGATCAGATGATGTCGAAGCAGCGCTGCATCGCTTGGGGAAAAGGTCGCATCTGGCTCGAAAACGCTCCCCGTCTTATATCGAACGTATTCCGAAAAACTCAACGGAAAAAGCTCCCGTATAAGAGAACGACCCCTGAACTCGCTCTTAAGCTCTGAGGACAGCATCTTGGAAGAAGATCCCGTCACATAGACGGTCGCTTTCTCCGTATCGACTACACGCCGCAGAAACGCACCCCATTCGGGAATTTCCTGGATCTCGTCAAAGAAAATGTAAGCGCCCTCGGTTCGAGCAGCAGGATACAGCGCATAGAACGTGTCGAGCACGTCCGCCAGCAGCGATGACTCATACGGGCGCAAGCGTTCGTCCTCAAAATTAAAGTAAAGCATCCGGTCAAGCTCGACGCCCCGGCCCTGAAGCCGCTGCATCTCCTGATACAGGCGATACGTCTTTCCACAACGGCGGGCCCCCCACAACCACATTTACGATGTTGTCGCGCTTTGGCTCCTGTGGGTTTCCTAGATCAAGGTCTCGCTCAAAGACCTGCGGAACCCCCTGCTGTTCAAAGTCCTTTATTTTCTGGGCGATCAAGTCGTTGAATGCCATGATTCTCAATCTTGCTCTCTAGCTAATCAAAATTATACTGATTCTTGATTAATTAGAGAGCAAGATTGTGTGTGGCTTGATTAACACTTAAGCAAGTTTTATCACCGTTATTGCTCCGAAGGATGTCGAGTGGCCAAGAGGACAACCGAGCTCGAATGCGACTCCCCGAGCAGTCAATTTGGGACGGGGCTTTTTTGACTACCCTCCCCCTGTAGAAAGATCCCTAACGCAGTTGCGGTGAAATAGGGACTGTTTTTGCTGGTCAAACTGCAAAACAGTCCCTATTTCACCGCAACTTATTGGTGGCCTTTTGGGTGGCACTCAGCGCCACGGGTCGGCTTCGAACATCGGCTCGCGCTCGGGGCGGCGATCACTGTAGGGATCGTAGCCGTCATCGTCCTCGTTCTCGGCACGGATATAGGGGTCGCGCGGCTTGGGCGCCGGTTTGGACGTGGGCTTGAGTGCCGGCGCGCTTGTCTTGATCTCGTCTTTCATCTGCATAGCTCCTCGCATCGCATCCGTTCAACATCATCGATTGTCGCACGAAAAAGGGCGGCGGACCCAATTGGATCCGCCGCCCTTGGCGTTTAGAGACGGCTGGTAGATTTTAAGGCATGGCCCAAAATCTACTCGGCGTCGGGAACCTCGTAGGTGGCCGCCGGCGTGTTGTCGCACACGACGGTAAAGCCGCCGTCCTTGCCGGCATCGACCGTCACCTGATCGCCCTCGCGCACCGTGCCGTCGATGATGGCGGCGGCGATGGCGTCCACGACCTCGCGCTGGACCAGGCGCTTGAGCGGACGGGCACCGAACACGGGGTCCAGGCCACCCACGGCGAGCATCTGCTTGGCCGCCGGGGTGATGGCAAGCGTCATGCGCTCCTTGGCCAGACGCGCACGGACGTCGGCGAGCTGGATGTCGACGATCTTCTCGATCTGCGCCATGCCGAGCGGATGGAACACCACGATATCGTCGATACGGTTGAGGAACTCGGGGCGGAAGGTCTGAGCCATGGCCGCGTCGACCTGATGGCGCATCTCCTCCTCGTCCTTGCCGGAAAGCTCGGCGATAGCCTTGGAGCCCACATTAGACGTCATGATGATAATCGTGTTCTTGAAGGACACCTGGCGACCCTGGCCATCGGTCAGACGGCCGTCGTCGAGCACCTGCAGCAGCACGTTAAAGACATCTGGATGGGCCTTCTCCATCTCGTCGAGCAAGATCACGGAGTACGGACGACGGCGCACGGCCTCGGTGAGCTGGCCGCCCTCGTCGTAACCCACGTATCCCGGGGCGCACCGATCAGACGCTGGACGCTGAACTTCTCCATGTACTCGGACATGTCGATACGCACGAGCGCGCGCTCGTCATCGAACAGGCACTCGGCCAGTGCCTTGGCGAGCTCGGTCTTGCCTACGCCGGTGGGGCCCAGGAAGAAGAAGCTGCCGATGGGCTTGTCCGGATCGGAGAGGCCCGCACGGCTGCGGCGCACGGCCGCGGCGACGGCGGAGACGGCCTCGTCCTGGCCGATGACGCGCTTATGCAGCTCGCCCTCCAAGCCCTTGAGCTTGTCGAGCTCGCCCTGCATCATCTTGGACACGGGCACGCCGGTCCAGGCACTCACGACCTCGGCGATCTCATCGGAGGTCACCTGCTCGTTGAGACCCTCGCCGTCCTTCTGCTTTTGTGCCTCGAGCGCAGCCTCGGAATCCTGAATCTGCTGCTGCAGACCCGGAATCACGGAGTAGCGCAGCTCGGACGCACGGCCCAGGTCGCCGTTGCGCGTTGCGCGCTCCTCTTCGCTCCTGGCCTCGTCAAGCTGTCCCTTGAGCTCCTGCACGTGGTCGATGGCGTTCTTTTGGTTGAGCCAGCCGGCCTTTTGCACGTTGAGTTTTTCTTGGACCTCGGCGATCTCTTGGCGCAGGGCCTCCAGACGCTCCTTGGAGGCGTCGTCGGTCTCCTTCATGAGCGCCTGCTCCTCGATCTGCAGCTGGGTGAGCTGACGCGTGGTGGCGTCAATCTCGACCGGCATGCTGTCGAGTTCCATGCGCAGGCGGCTTGCGGCCTCATCGACCAGGTCGATGGCCTTGTCGGGCAGAAAGCGGTCGGCGATATAGCGATCGGAGAGGTCAGCAGCGGCCACGAGCGCGCTATCGGTGATGTGCACACCGTGGAAGATCTCGTACTTCTCCTTGAGGCCACGCAGGATCGAGATGGTGTCCTCGACGGTAGGCTCGCTCACCATAACGGTCTGGAAACGACGGGCGAGCGCCGCGTCCTTCTCGATGTACTTGCGATACTCGTCGAGCGTGGTCGCGCCGATCGCGTGCAAGTCGCCACGGGCAAGCGCCGGCTTGAGGATGTTGCCGGCGTCCATGGAGCCCTCGGTGGCACCAGCGCCCACGATGGTGTGGAGTTCATCGATGAACAGGATGACCTTGCCTTCGGACTTCTGCACCTCCTTGAGCACGGCCTTCAAGCGGTCCTCGAACTCGCCGCGGTACTTAGCGCCGGCGACCAGCGCGCTCATGTCGAGCTCGATAAGGTCGCGGTCGCGCAGGGTACTCGGCACGTCGCCGGCCACGATACGCTGGGCGATGCCCTCGACGATGGCCGTCTTGCCGACGCCCGGCTCGCCGATGAGCACGGGGTTGTTCTTGGTGCGGCGGGACAGGACCTGGATGGTGCGGCGGATCTCGTCGGTACGGCCGATGACCGGGTCGAGCTTGCCGGCGCGGGCAAGGTCGCAGATATTGCGGCCGTACTGCTCCAGCGCCTCAAACTGGGTCTTGTCCTCAGCAGACGTCACACGGTCATCGCCGCGCAGCTCCTCGTAGACCTGCTCGATGCGCTCCTTGGTAACGCCGGCGTCGCGCAGCACGCGGCCCGCCTCGCCCTTGTCCTCGGCAAGCGCCATGAGCAGATGCTCAGTCACCACAAAGCTGTCGCCCATCTTGGTGGCCTTCTTCTCGGCCTTCTCGATGACGCGGACGAGCTCGTTGGAAAGGCCCATCTGCTGGCCCTCGCCCGAAACCTTGGGCGCGCGGTCGATGGCATCTTGTGTGGAGCGTGCGAGCTGAGCCGGGTCGGCACCGATGCGCTCGATAATCACGGAAATATTGCGCTCGCCGGCACCGAGCAGGGCAGACAGCAGGTGAATCGGCTCCACCGCGCCGGCCTGCGCATCGGCAGCCGTGCTCATGGCGGTCTGCAGCGCCTCGCGCGACGTCATTGCCAGCTTATCGATTCTCATGGAATCACCTCTCTTGGGGCGGCCGCCCTACGGGGCGGCTTCACGTTGTTCGAGAAGTATTGTTGCCAGCTTTGTGCGATCTTATACACAAATCTAAGTCTCTATATATAAGATTTTCTGAGTGATTGATGGATAGGGGGCAGGCGCGCTCACCAGCTGCGGCCTCGTCCCCTTACTATCTCAATCTGTAACATCTAGCGACTGTTTATGGCTCCAGATGTTACAAATCAAGATGAAATGACCAGCGGCGCCCGTTTATCTAAATCTGTAACAACTACTCGGCAAATAGGGCCCTATCTGTTCCAGATTGAGATAAACAGAAGACACCCGAATCGAAAATCTAAATCTGTAACACCAGGCCCACTTTTTTAGCGGCCAAGGTGTTACAGATTAAGACAAATCGAGCCGCCACAAAGGCGCCTGTCCCCTTTGTGGCGGTTTTCGACAAAAAGAAGCCGCCCCGATAACAGAGGCGGCATCAAGCAAGTCCATTTCTTAGCGTCCCTCAAGACCCAACGAGAACGCAGCGATGGAATCGAGAACCGACAATAGCCCGTTCGCACAGATAGAGGCAGAGATTCAAGGTCAAAGTCCGGCTTAAACGGCTTAGCTATCGCACGTCACATTGTTCTCGTCGTCCCCCTATCGTATTTATAGTGCTTATAGTGAAAATAGTGAGTTTAGTGAGAAGAGTATCGCTCAAAACTCGTGGACTCAATTATTGACCTCACGCCCAGAATGAGTGGGGCAAATACTTCTATTAGAGGTCAAATCGAAGCCCAATAGGGCCTTTTCGCCCCGTCATTTCGACCGATCGCTTTCTTTTGAATATTGTCGTAAGCTGGTATCACTTATCTTAATGAATGCATACTGTTTGCGAGGTACCCGCCGTGAAACGCTCCACCTATATCGGCCTGCTCGTCTTAGCGTTTGCAATTACCGCAGTCGGCGTGGGCATTATCTATCTCGCATTTCTCTCCCTGCCTCGGCAACGCAGGCGGCGGTTGAAACCGTAAGCTACCCCATCGAAATCCTCACCGATATCATCAAACCCGATTCAATCACCGTCGATTTCGACGGTACGCCCGCAGCGCTTGGGGTCAGTAACTATCCCCGAATCGAACTTGGAGCCACGCGCTATACCCAAGATGAGCAGCTTATCGGCAAGGCAACCAGTTTACTCAAAGGCAAGACGTTTAAGCGATGGTACGGCGCCGCAATATATCGAGCCAAGAATGGCCAAATGGTTGGCGGGTATTATTCGACCCTTGAGCTCGATGCGGCAAACGGGAGCAGATTGTGCAACGTCTCATACGACCCCGGCTACGTGGACAATGAAGGACCGGGGGTCTATATCTCGGATGGCGACGTAATCTACGTCATGGAGGGCGACCAGACGGCAGTCGTCGATTTTATGGATCGGTGTACCGAAGATGCCTACGAACAAACTTGCGAGCCCGATCCGCAGACAGCGCGCAACAGTGGCTCGTCACGCACTTGGCTATTTGACGATGAAATAACCTGGACCCCATCGAAATAAGGTCCCGCCGGGCAGGCAACTTTGTGGTGGTCCCGGTCAATTATTAGCGCCCCTCAAGACCCAACGAGAACGTCGCGGTAGCCCCTGCCACACCTTTCCCTCGGGCGACCCTCGCGAAGCGCGTGAGCACGAGGGAAAGGTGTGGCGGGGCGTACAGCAGAGTTACTCGGCAGCGGCCTTGAACTTGTTGTAGTTGATCAGGCAGCCAGCTTTGACGATGGCACGCTCCTCTGCCGTCATATCGGCAATGTAAAGCTCAATCTGCTCGACCGTGCCGTCGGCGCGCACAACGTAGGCGGCGATGTTCTTTAGATCGCCATCGAGCGCAGCGCGGATACCCGGCACAAAGACGTAGTCGCCCACCTCAAAGCTGGGCTCGGCCTCCATCTGGAAGGGCACCATGCCCCAGTTCATCACGTTGGAGCGATAGCGCTTGGTGGCGTACTCGTGGACGATGTTGGCCAGGCCGCCAATTACGCGCTGGCAGCTCGCGGCCTGCTCGCGGGCAGAACCGTCACCGGGCTTCTTGGCATAGAGCATGGAGCCGTACTCGGTCGCCTTGGCATCGACCGCGACACCTGCGCTGATCAGTGCCTCAAACACGCCGGCAAGCTCGGCATCGAGCGCCGCCAGGTCGCCTGCTGCCTCGCCGGCAACGCGGCGCTTTTCCACCGCGTCGACCTCCTTGGAACGGCCCACGTAGGCCGGGTCGCGGCGGCTCAGCGTAAACTCTGCCAGGCCCAGCGGGTTGGAGCGGAAGGAGCTCGTCTCGCCCGAGGGAATGAGCTCGTCAGTCGTAGTGACCGGGTCCATGATCTTAGAGCACACCTTGAGCAGGATATCGTCGCCGAGGGGCTCCATCGCGGGCCACGGCTTGATGTTGGGACCCTCGACCAGTTCGTCGGCAGGCTCCGCCTTGCCAAAGCCCCAGTACACGCGCTTTTTGTACGGCGCGTCGTCAAAGGTGTACTCGCAGGCCTCGTCCCAAGTCTCCTCAGGGCAGGTCGGTCGCCGGCGTCAGGACGCCGCCGTTGGCAGCCGTCGCCGCAATGGAGCGGGCGTCCATCAGGGCCACGGCGCTCAGCTGGCCATTGCCCGGCTTGGAACCCTCGCGATTGGGGAAGTTGCGCGTAGTGTGGCGGATCGAAAGGCCGTTGTTGGCAGGCGTGTCGCCGGCGCCAAAGCACGGGCCGCAGAATGCCGTGCGCACAATCGCGCCGGCCTCCATAAGGTCGTAGATATAGCCGCGGCGTGTGAGCTCGAGTGCCACGGGCTGGCTCGTGGGATAGACCGACAGCGAGAACTCGCCGCAGCCGGTGTTGGCGCCCTTGAGCACGCGGGCAGCCTGGACCACGGAGTCGTAGTTGCCGCCCGAGCAGCCGGCGATAACGCCCTGCTGCACGTGTAGCTTGCCGTCGACGATCTTGTCGAGCAGGCTAAAGTGCGTCTTGCCCTCGCCGATCTTGGCGGCCTCGAGCTCCACCTCATGCAGGATGTCCTCGAGGTTCTCGTTGAGCTCGTCAATCTCAAAGCCGTTGGAAGGATGGAACGGCAGCGCGATCATGGGCTTGATGCTCGACAGATCGACCTCGACGCAGCCGTCGTAGTAGGCGACATCTGCGGGCTTGAGCTCGCGATAGTCGTCGCCGCGACCGTGCATGGTCAAAAACGCGTGCGTGTCCTCGTCGGTGGCCCAGATGCTCGACAGGCAAGTGGTCTCGGTGGTCATGACATCGACGCCGTTGCGGTAGTCGGTCGTCATGCTCGCGATGCCGGGGCCCACAAACTCCATGACCTTGTTCTTGACGTAGCCCTTGGCAAAGACCGCCTTGATGATGGCGAGCGCCACGTCGTGCGGGCCGACGCCGGGGCGCGGGGCGCCCGTGAGGTAGATGGCAACGACGCCGGGATAGGCGACGTCGTAGGTGTCGCGCAGCAGCTGCTTTGCCAGCTCGCCGCCGCCCTCGCCCACGGCCATGGTGCCCAGGGCGCCGTAGCGGGTGTGCGAGTCGGAGCCCAGGATCATCTTGCCGCAACCGGCGAAGTTCTCACGCATAAAGGAGTGGATGACGGCGATGTGCGGCGGGACGAAGATGCCGCCGTACTTTTTGGCAGCCGAGAGGCCAAAGACGTGGTCGTCCTCGTTGATGGTGCCACCCACGGCGCACAGCGAGTTATGGCAGTTGGTGAAGCACGTAAGGCAGCGGGAACTGCTCCATGCCCGAGGCGCGCGCCGTCTGGATGATGCCGACAAAGGTGATGTCGTGGCTCGCCATGGCGTCGAAGCGAATCTTGAGCGCCTCGGGGTCGCCGGACGTATTGTGTGCCTGAAGGATCGAATACGCGATGGTGCCGCGCTTGGCATCCTCGGGTGTCTGCGTAATGCCGCGCTCAGCGGCCTCGGCCTCAGGCACAACCTCGCTGCCGTTACGCAGGTAGATGCCGTCCTCGTACAGCTTGACCATACTGTCTCCCACTCTGCCCAAAAGATTTGGGCGCATAGCATACATTCGTTCAATATCGTGCCATAGAACGGTTGCGAGCGGGTTACGAATCTACACGTTCACTTTATCTCGGTAAAGCATAGAACGAGCCCGGTGCAGGGCCTGCGGATTTGGTGCAAGTGTGTCCCTTTCAACTAGTCATTTAAGAACGTCCCCAATGACTACCCATAACAACGCCGATGTTTTGGCGCGGACAGCGAAAGCCCACCAATTCGGAGCAAAACAACGCCGCAAGTAGAGGACGGACAGCGAGCGACGTCCAGAGCGAACAAGTTGGCATGGAAAAGGCAAGGCATAGACCTTCTGGTCATGCCTTGCCTTTTTGAATGACAAATTGTCGCTCTGGGCGGCGCGCAGCGTCGGCCCGTTACGCGGGTTGGTAAACCCGCGTAACTACAAATCCCCGCCGGCGCCCAGCAGCTTACGCATGACCTGTTCGGGGTTAACTGAGCCATCGCGCGGGGCCAGGGCAGTGATCTTCTTCTGCATCTTGTACTCGTGCAGCTCGTCCTCGAGCTGGCGCACGCGGGCGCGGAGCTTCTCGTTCTCGCGCTCGCGCTCCTCGGCACGCTCCTTCATATCGAGAATACGCACCACGCCGGCAAGGTTGATGCCCTCGTCGGTCAGCTGGTTGATGAGCTCCAAGCGCTCGATATCGGCACGCGAATACAGGCGCGTGTTACCGCCCGAGCGCTGAGGATTCACCAGGCCCTTGGACTCGTAGACGCGCAGAGTCTGCGGGTGCATGCCGGTCAGCTCGGCCGCCACGCTGATCATGTACAGCGGTTTGTTCCTATTGTCCTCGGCCATGCTACCTGACCCCTTTCCGTCTCGTTATCGTCCATCATAAGCCCGCGGGCGTGGGCGTGCGCCGCGACCGCCCTAGTACGTCGCCTTGTAACGGTTGACCTTCTCGCGATAGTCGCGCGTGTCGGCCTCGCGCAGCTTGGTCATGGCATCGCGCTCGTCATCGGATAGGCTCGTGGGAACCTGCACCTTGATCTCGACGAGCAGCGCACCTGTGCGGCCGCGATGCTTAACGTCGGGCGCACCCATCTCCTTAAAGCGGAACTTCTTGCCCGTCTGGGTGCCAGCGGGCACCTTCAGACGAACCGTCGCGCCGCCGGGCGTGGGCACATCAACCGTGCAGCCGAGCGCCGCCTCGTAGACCGAAATCGGCACCTCCATGGTCACGTCGGCGCCCTTGCGCTTAAACAGCGGGTGCTCCTCCACATGCGTGGTCACGACCAGGTCGCCGCGCTCGCCTCCGGCAACGCCATACTCGCCGCGACGCTTGTAGCGTAGCTTGCCGCCGTCGACCGCGCCCGCGGGCACCGAGACCGTAATGGTCTGCTGCTCGCCTGTCGAGGGAATGCGGTAAGTGACCTTGTGCGTCACGCCGCGGAACGCGTCCTCAGCCGTCACATCGACGGTCAGCGACAGGTCGCCGCCCTTGCGAGCGCGGCTGCGACCCGCGCCGGCACCGGCAGCGCCCGCAGCCCCGGCAAAGCCCGAGCCCCAATCGCTGCCCCAGGCGCCGTTGCCGCTAAAGATGCTGTCGAAGATGTCGCCCCAGCCGCTGGCGCCCGCGCCGGCACCGTAGCCGCCGCCATACGCGCCGCCTGCGCCCGGCATGCCGCCAAACATGAGCATCTGGTCGTACTCTTTGCGCTTCTTCTCGTCCGAAAGCGTCTCGTAGGCCTCGCTAATCTCCTTAAACTTGGCCTCGTCGCCGCCGGCATCGGGGTGATATTTTTGCGCGAGCTTGCGAAACGCGCTCTTGATCTCTTTGTCGGAGGCGCTCTTGGATACGCCCAGGATGTCATAGAAGGTTTTGCCTGCAGCCATCGTAGCTCCTCTCCTGTTACGTCCGCCGCCCAGCGGGCGGCGGCTCATGCTTTCATATGGCACTAGGCCAGAAAGGGCCCCGGGTGTTGCCCCGGGGCCCTTCTCAATTACTCCTCGGTGCTCTCGGCCGTATCGGCCGCAGCATCCTCGGGCGCCGCGTCGGGCTCCGGTGCGGGGCGCTTCTCGCCACCGTAGGTCACCGTCACCATCGCGGAACGCAGGATACGGTCCGCCATGCGGTAGCCCTTCTGGTACACGTCGTTGACGGTCTCGTCGTACTGCGACGCGTCCTCGACACGCCCCACGGCCTGGTGCTCGAGCGGATCGAACGCCTCGCCCTTGGGGTCGATGGGCTCAACGCCCTCGTGCGCAAACACATCGAGCAGCTTGGCATGCACCGCGTCGACGCCGTCGACGAACTGCTTAAAGTCGTCGGCAAAGCTCCTGGCTGCGGGCATGGTCGATCGCACGCTCGATATCGTCGACCACCGGCAGCAGCGCGGTGACGAGCTTCTCGGTCGCGCGCTCGCGCTCGGCGATACGCTCATTGGCGGTGCGGCGACGGAAGTTCTCCCAGTCGGCCTGAAGACGGGCGGTACGCTCAGTGGCGTCCTTTGCCTTGTCCTCGGCGGCCTTCTGAGCCTCTGCCGCAGCATCGAGCTCATTGCGCACGTCGGCGAGCTCCTTTTGGGCCTGCTCGAACTTGAGCTTAAAGTCGTTGTCGGCGGCTTCCTCACCGGCGCGGATAGCAGCTTCCACCATCTCGTCCTCGGTCATCGTCGCCTCCTTGTTGGAATCCTCTACCTGGTTCTCGGCAGCCTCGGCGGCCGGGGCCTCGTTGGCCTCGGTATCGTCTGCGGCCTCTACGGGAATCTTCACGTCCTTCTCCTCAGAGTCAACGGGGGCGGCGCCAGCGGCGGCCGCCTCCGTGCGAGCTTTACGGGCGGACATGATTATTTGTCCTCGTCGTCCACAACCTCGTAGTCGGCGTCGACAACGTCATCGTCGGCAGGCTGGGCACCAGCGGCACCGTCGGTCTGCTGCTGAGCGTCGGCGTAGACAACCTGGGCCAGCTCGTAGGCCACGGACTGCAGGGACTCGCCGGCGGCCTTGATGGCCTCGACGTCAGAGCCCTCGAGCGCCTTCTTGGCGTCGGCGATAGCGGCCTCGGCCTTGGACTTCACGTCGGCGGAAACCTTGTCGCCCAGCTCGTTGAGGGTCTGCTCGGTGGAGTAGCACAGGCTGTCGGTCTGGTTGCGGACCTCGACCTCTTCCTTCTGCTTCTTGTCCTCCTCGGCATGAGCCTCGGCGTCCTTGACCATACGGTCGACTTCGTCGTCGGACAGCGCGGTGGAGCCGGAAATGGTGATCTGCTGCTCCTTGCCGGTGCCCTTGTCCTTAGCGGAGACCTTGACGATGCCGTTGGCGTCGATGTCGAAAGTGACCTCGATCTGCGGCACGCCGCGGCGGGCAGCCGGAATACCGGTCAGCTGGAACTTACCGAGCGACTTGTTGTCGCGAGCAAGCTCGCGCTCGCCCTGGAGCACGTTGATCTCGACGCACGTCTGGTTGTCGGCCGCGGTGGAGTAGATTTCCGTCTTGCGGGTAGGAATGGTGGTGTTGCGCTCGATCATCTTGGTCATCACGCCGCCCATGGTCTCGACGCCGAGGGACAGCGGGGTGACGTCGAGCAGCAGGATGCCCTCCACGTCGCCGGCGAGTACGCCGCCCTGGACGGCAGCGCCGTCGGCAACGACCTCGTCGGGGTTCACGGACATGTTGGGCTGCTTGCCGGTCATGGTCTTGACGAGCTCCTGGACGGCGGGCATACGGGTGGAGCCGCCGACGAGGATGACCTCGGTCAGATCGGAGAGCTTAAGCTTGGCGTCGCGCAGGGCGTTGGTGACAGGCTGCTTGCAGCGCTCGAGCAGGTCGCGGGTGATCTTCTCGAACTCGGCACGGGTCAGCGTGTAGTTGAGGTGCAGCGGGCCGGACTGGTTCATGGTAATGAACGGCAGGTTGATGGTGGTCTGCTGGGCGGCAGAGAGCTCCTTCTTGGCGTTCTCGGCGGCCTCCTTCAGACGCTGCAGGGCCATGGGGTCCTGACGCAGGTCGACACCGTTCTCCTGCTGGAACTTGTCGGCCATCCAGTCGATGACGCGCTGATCCCAGTCGTCGCCGCCCAGGTGGTTGTCGCCCGAGGTGGACAGAACCTCAAACACGCCGTCGGCGAGGTCGAGGATGGAGACGTCGAAGGTGCCGCCGCCCAGGTCGAAGACCAGGATGCGCTGGTCGGTGCCCTGCTTGTCCAGGCCATAGGCAAGAGCAGCAGCGGTCGGCTCGTTGACGATACGCTTGACGTTGAGGCCAGCGATCTTGCCGGCGTCCTTGGTGGCCTGACGCTGGGCGTCGTTGAAGTAGGCCGGGACGGTGATGACGGCGTCGGTGACGGTCTCGCCCAGATACTTCTCGGCGTCGGCCTTCATCTTCGCGAGCGTCATGGCGCTCACCTGCTCGGCGGTGTAATCCTTGCCCTCGATGTCGACGACGGCACGGCCACCCTGGCCCTCCTTGACCTCGTACGGCACGGTCTTGATCTCGGAGGTGCACTCGGAGTACTTGCGGCCCATGAAGCGCTTGATGGAGAACACGGTGTTCTTGGGGTTGGTGACAGCCTGGTTCTTAGCGGCCTTACCCACGACGCGGTCGCCGTCGGCACGGAAGCCCACGACGGACGGGGTGGTGCGGTCGCCCTCGGCGTTCACGATAATGGTCGGAGAACCGCCCTCGAGGACGGCCATTGCGGAGTTAGTAGTACCAAGGTCGATACCAAGAATCTTACTCATTAGAAATTCCCTCTCTCTTGTGCGTTCGCGCCGCCTCGACGGTCTGTCGCGCGGCGCTTCTGCTTGTCTTTCAGGATGTAGTGTATCCCCTTATGGGCCGGAATATACAAAATCTAAGTCAATTCATATAAGATTTCTTATTGCTGAGAGTTTAGGTTCTTAAATGCGCAGGTAGATGCGCTGTTTGAGTTCTAGGCAAATCTATCGAGATCTATGTAGAGATGGCTGAGGCTTGGGCCGGAGATGGAGCGGGGCTCTTGGGGCGACCCCTTTGAGGAAAGCGCGACACCGTTTTGAGCGTCGATTCCGGGGGCCCAACCGGAAACTGCAACCCGGTTTCGGCCAAATAACGGATGCCCTTTCGCAGGCGCGCCCAATAGCTCAATATTTCAAGTCACCTTTAGCTAACATTTACGCAGCTCAACGGCCCCACCTGCGCGTTTTTTAGTAAACCTTGGCATACTCGGCGAACGGTATGAAGATGCCGGCCAGAGGGTATTGCAAACGGTCGCTCCCGTGGTATGTTTTTGCCCGAATCAAACCGGCGCGCATCGTCTGTAGCGTCGGTCAACAGAGAGGAAACTACCATGGCTCATCCCGTAATTGATGCCGACGAGTGCATCGCTTGTGGCGTTTGCGTCGACTCCTGCCCCGCTGGCGTTCTGGAGCTCCAGGACGTCGCTACCGTCGCTGACGAGGACTCCTGCGTCGCCTGTGGCGCTTGCCAGGACGCTTGCCCCGCTGGCGCGATCACCGAGATCGTCGAGGAGTAACAACTCCCCACCTGCACACTCAAAAGTACACCGTGCACAAAAAAGGGAGGCCTCCGCATCGCCGCGGAGGCCTTTTTTGTGCGGATAACTCAGCGAAAACGCCCCTAAGCGAGCAAGGCACCGCTGCAGATTGCCGCTTAGGGGCGTTTGCAGCGTCGGCTAAGAGAGATCGTCCTCGTAAGGCATTAGGTCCGCCAAGTAGCCTTTCTCCTTGAGTATGGCCTCGATCTCGTCGAGAGTCTGCTCGTCCTCCGCCGCGATGCGATGGAAGTGATAGCCGCTCGTCACCGTTAGCAGCGGAAAGCTCTTGCCGCTCTCGATATCGTGCAGGTAGCGCTCAACATCGCGACGATTGCGAATGTCCAGGTCGGCCGTGATCTTACCGTACACGCGGTGATTGACGATCACGTTGAGCACGGCGCCTCCGGCGTCGACGATACTCGTAAGCTCATCGCCTGCCTGCTCCACGCCGTGGCGAACCTTGACCAAGCGTGTGGGCACAGCGGGGCTGCTGGGGGCCTCCTGCAGCACGTAGCCGCGGTTGGTCGCCACGATATCGTGCCCATCGGCGCGCAGCAGGGCGATGTCCTGCACCACGACCTGGCGGCTCACACCCACCTCGCGGGCAAGCGCGCTGCCCGATACGGGCCCCTTGGCCCCCTCGAGCACGGCCATGATGGCACGGCGACGCTCGCGGGCGTTCATTATTTACCGTCCAGCAGACGAAGGTGCTTAAGCGAGAGGTCGAGAATCGGCGCAGAGTGCGTCAACGCCCCCGAGCTGATAAAGTCAACGCCCAGGTCGGCGAGGGCGCGGATATTGTTGGCGTCCACGTTGCCTGAGCACTCGGTCTTGGCGCGACCGGCGATAAGCTCAATCGCGGCTGCCATGTCGTCGTGGGTCATGTTGTCGAACATGATGATATCGGCGCCGGCCTCCCAACTGCCTCGCGCACCATATCCAGGTTCTCGCACTCGATCTCGACCGTCGTGGTAAACGATGCATGGGCGCGCGCCATCTCGATCGCACGCGCCACACCACCGGCGGCGTCGATGTGGTTGTCCTTGAGCATGACGGCCGTCGACAGGTTGTAGCGATGGTTGCTGCCGCCGCCGATCTCGACTGCAGCCTTCTCGAAGACGCGCATGCCCGGCGTGGTCTTGCGCGTGTCGACAAGCACGGTCTTGGTGCCCTCGAGCGCAGCTGCCATCCGATGCGTGTAAGTAGCGATGCCGCTCATGCGCTGCAGGTAGTTGAGCGCCACGCGCTCGCCCGAAAGCAGCACGCGCGCATCGCCGCGCACCTGGCCCACGTGGTCGCCGGCGTGTACCTCGTCACCGTCGGCAACATCAAACAGCACCGAGCTCTGCGAATCCAGCAGCTCAAAGGTGCGAGCGAACACATCCAGGCCCGCGATAATGCCATCGGCCTTGGCGATAAGCTCCACCGTGGCGGGACGCGCCGTGGGGCACACGCTCGCCGTGCTCACGTCCTCAAAGGTAATGTCCTCGCGCAGAGCCTGCAGAATCAAATCATCGACGACGAGCTTCATGGTAATGGGATTCATGGTCTACTCCTCCACGGCCTGCGTGCCGGCGGCACGGGCCAGATCATCGATTGCAAGGTTATCGGAACTCAGGGCGCGATGGTGCCCATCGAGCGCGGGCTCGCCCGCCTGCTCCACGGCCAGCGACTCGCCGGTACGCATGCGCCACGCGGCGCGACGACCCCAGACCAGCGCCTCGAGCAGGCTGTTTGATGCAAGGCGGTTCTTGCCGTGAACGCCGTTGCAGGCCGTCTCGCCCGCGGCGTAGAGCTCGGGCATCGAGGTGCGGCCGTCCTTGTCGACCCACACGCCGCCCATAAAGTAATGCTGCGTGGGCGTGACGGGAATGGGCTCGTCCAGGATGTCGCGGCCGTCCTCAAGGCAGCGCTCGCGAATGTTGGCGAAGTGCCCGGTCACCACGTCGTGCTCGACAGGGGCAAAGCTCAGCCACTCGTGCTCGGTGCCGTCCTGCTTCATCTGCTCGCGGATGGCGGCGGCGACTACGTCGCGCGGCTGCAACTCGTCGGTAAAGCGCTCGCCGGCGGCGTTGAGCAGAATCGCGCCCTCGCCGCGGCAGCTCTCGCTAATCAGGAAGGTGCGGCCCGGCTGCGGCGAGAACAGGCCCGTGGGGTGGATCTGCACGTAGTCCAGGTGCTCCATCGTGATGCCGTGCTCCTGCGCGATGTAGCAGGCATCGCCCGTGAGCTGCGGATAGTTGGTCGAGTGGTCGTATACGCCGCCGATGCCGCCCGTTGCCCACAGCGTGTGGCGGGCATGGATCTTAAACGGCTTACCGGTATGCACGCCCTCGGCGGCATTTGCCAGCTCGTCGGCGGGGCGAGCTGAGTCGTCCTCATCCACGGCAACGGCGACGACGCCGGTGCACACCGTGGCGCCATCGCGCTCGCCCGTTAGAATGTCGGTCATGGCCACGTGCTCCAAAATCTGCACGTTATCCAGCTTGCGAACGGCCTGGAGCAGCTTGGTCGTGATCTCCTTGCCCGTAATGTCGGCATGGAAGGCAATGCGCGGACGGCTGTGCGCGCCCTCGCGGGTAAAGTCGAGGCTGCCGTCGGCCTTGCGCTCAAAGTCCACGCCCATGGCCAGCAGGTCGTTGATGACCGAACGGCTCGAGCGAATCATGATGTCAACACTCTCGCGGCGGTTCTCGTAATGACCGGCGTGCATGGTGTCCTCAAAGAAGGCATCATAGTCAGAGCCTTCGGGCAGTACGCAGATGCCGCCCTGCGCGAGCATCGAATCGCACTCGTCGACAGCGCCCTTGGAGAGCATGATTACGCGTGCGCTTGTCGGCAGATTGAGAGCCGCATACAGACCCGCCACGCCGCAACCGGCAATGACGACGTCACACTCCATATCGGGGTATTGTTTGGTTTCCACAGGAATCCTCTCCCTTGTAATGTGACATAAGGGATGGTCCCTCATGTCACATTGGCTTAGCGCGCCGCGTACTCGAGCATGCGGTCGAGCGTGAGCTTGGCCTGATCGGCGGCCTCGTCCGACACGCCAATCTGCACCTCGCCCTCGCCCGTCTCCAGGCAGCGCACGAGCTTTTCGAGCGTGATGAGATCCATGTTGACGCAGGTGGGCTGCACCGCGGGGAAGTAGAACTTCTTGCCGGTGCCCTGGCAGCGGCGCTCAAGTTCGTAGAGCACGCCGCGGACCGTCACGATAATGAACTCGCTCGCGTCCGACTCCTCGGCATACTTGATGATGCCGGCAGTGGAGCCGATGTAGTCGGCCTCGGCCAGGACGTCGGCCTTGCACTCGGGGTGCGCCAGCACGAGCGCGTCGGGGTGGGCCTCCGTCGCGTCGACGATCTGCTCGACGGTGATGATGTGATGGCGCGGGCAGCAGCCGTTGTTGAGGATGACGTGCTTTTGCGGCACCTGCTCGGCTACGAAGCGGCCCAGGTTTTGGTCGGGAATGAACAGGATGTGCTGCTGCGGCAGCTCGGACACGATCTTGACGGCGTTGGAGCTGGTGACGCACACGTCGCTCCAGCTCTTGATCTCGACCGTGGAGTTGACGTAGCACACCACGGCCAGGTCGTCGCCATACTCGGCGCGCGCCGCATCGACCGTCTCGCGCTTGACCATGTGCGCCATGGGACAGTCCGCGCCCGGCTCGGGCAGCAGCACGGTCTTGGTGGGATTGAGCAGCTTGGCGCTCTCGCCCATAAACTCCACGCCGCACAGCACGATGGTCTGCTGCGGCAGGCTCTTGGCGAGCTTTGCCAGGTAGAAGCTGTCGCCGACGTAATCAGCCACGGCTTGGACCTCGGGCGCCACGTAATAGTGCGCCAGGATCACCGCGTCACGTTGGGTTTTTAGTTGCTGAATGGCCTCGACGAGCTCTGCGGGCACCAGTGCCGCGCGCTCCGTTGCCGTCGTTGCCGATGCCAGGCCGGCCGCGATATCGCGTGCAAGCTCCGACGCATCCATGTTCGCGCTCTGTGCCATCAAGGCCCCTCTCTTTTGGCGAATCTTGGGGCTTTAGTATGACACCTAGGTTTACAGCTGACAAGACAGCTGTAAACCTAGGTGTAAAGTTGAAATAAAGATTCAATCATGTGGCAGGTCCATTTTCGAACTGGCAAGCTGAGGATAGCCGGGCTCTCGATAGCGCAGGAGGCATCTTTCGCCACCGCAATACCGCTCGGCGCGAGCTGCACACCGTGGGGCGCAAACGGTCCGCACCCCCGCAAGCGGCGCGTGCCCGATGTGGCAAAATCGAACTACTTAAGGGGGCCGAATGCTCAAGATTATTGCCTGCGACGACGACGTCACTTTTCTAGATAACTGCACCGGATGATCGACCGTTGGTCGACCGAGACGGGCACGGCGGTCGATGTTGCGCTCGTCACGCGCGGCGAGGACCTGCTGGCCCGCCATGCCGCATCGCGCGCCGACATCATCCTGCTCGACATGATCATGCCGCTCGTCAACGGCATGGACACCGCGCGCGAATTGCGCCAGGCCGACACCGCCGTGCGCCTGGTGTTCCTCACCTCATCGCCCGAGTTTGCACTGGAGTCCTACGAGGTCCGCGCCTTCGACTATCTGCTCAAGCCCGTGACTTACGAACGCCTGGCGCGATTACTCGACGAGCTTTCGAGCATGCGCCCGGCGGCAACCGACGAGCTCGTGATCAAAACTTCCTTTGGCTACCACGCCTTGCGCCTGTCCGACATCGAATATGCCGAGGCGCGCAACAAGCACGTGGTCTTCCGCCTGCGCGACGGACGCGATATCGAGGCACTCGAGTCGTTCCGCAGCGTCGAGGACCGTTTGGAGCAAAATGCCACCTTCTTTAAATGCCACCGCAGCTACCAGGTCAACCTGCGCAATATCGATCACTTTGACCGCACGGACATCGTCATGCGCTCGGGTGCGTGCATCCCGCTTTCGCGCAGCTGCAAGCAGGGATTCCAAGACGCCTACTTTGCGGTGCGCTTTGAGGGTGGGAGACACTGATGGTCTCCTCGGTCGAAATGATCCTTTGGGCAATCCACCACGCCACGACGCTGCTCTTTGGCGTCTTTGCCTCGGCGGCGCTGTGCGGTATCGAGATCAACCGGCGTCATGCGCTTGAACTGGTGCTGGTCGGCGTCGTGACCGGCGCTGCCTTTTCGATCGCCAATGCCGTCGGCGGCGAGCTTTTCGCCCGCCAGGTATATCCGCTCGTCGTGCATCTGCCGCTCGTCATCTATTTGTGCGCGCGCTACCGCCTGAGCCCGCTGCTTGCCGTGCTCGGCATTACGAGTGCCTATCTGAGCTGCCAGTTCAGCAATTGGATGGGCATCGCCGCATTTGCCGCAACCGATTCTCAGATCGCGTACTATCTGGCGCGCATCGCGACCACACTCGCCGTCTTTGCCGTCCTGTTGCATTGGGCCGGCGACATCGGTCCGCGCTTGGCGATTAAAAGCACCACCGAGCTGAGCATCCTTTTAATCCTACCGCTCGTCTATTACGTCTTTGACTATGCCACCAACGTCTATACCACGCTGTTCCACTCGGGCTCGGTGGTGACGGTTGAGTTTTTTTGGCATTTGCGCTCTGTGCCTTCTATCTTATGTTTCTTGCCGTTTACCTACGCGAATACGAAGAAAAAGAAGCTGCCGAGCGTGAACGCTGGATGCTCGAGACACGCGACAGCGCCGCCATCAAAGAGCTCGAGGCCTGGCGTCAATCTGGGCGCGAGCTGTCGATTCTTCGCCACGATATGCGCCACTTCCTACGCGGCCTGGCCGCTTTAATTGAGGAGGGCCACACCGACGAGGCGCTCAAACGCATCGACGAACTCTGCGAAGCCGGCGACCGCACCGCCGTACGCCGCTTCTGCGCCAACGAGACCGTAAACATCGCGCTTTCGTCGTTTGGCTCGGATATCAGCAAGCGCGGCATTTCCGCCGACTTGCGCGCCGCCGTGCCCCAGCCACGTGCATGTGGCCGATGTCGACCTGTTCAGCGTGCTTTCGAATGCCCTGGAAAACGCCATTGCCGCGGCGAGCACCGCCCCCGAGGGCAAGCGCTTTGTCGATCTTGATCTGCGGTTTGAGGACGGGCAGCTGCTGCTTTCGGTTTCCAACACATTTGGACGGCGCGCCGCACATGGTCGACGGCATGCCCGTGACCCGCATGCGGGCCACGGCTTTGGCACCAGGAGCATCAAGCTTGCCGTGGAGCGCATGAACGGCAACTGTCAGTTCCGCATTAACGGCGATCGGTTTGAGCTGCGCGTTGTGATGTAAGGGCGCGGACGCGACGGATTTGCGTTCCGCGGGTGCGGCTCGCCCGCTCGGGGTCTTTTGTCGATGCGGGCTCGCTACAGCGGCGCGGCTGCCGGGGTCAGCTGCTTGATGTATGCCCACATGCGCTGCTTGGCGGCTTTGTCAGTGAGCGCCGCCTCAAAACCGTCGAGCGCGCGAGCACGCGGCGGCCCTGCACATGGGCGACCAGACCGGGCTTGAGCATGGCGGTGTCGAAGTCATCGATCGCCACGAGCATATCGGCGTAGGTCTCGCGCATGGTATCGGCCGCGCGATCGTCCAGCAGCAGGACCGCCTCGGGGTCCAAGCCTCAAGCGCCTCGCGGAACAGCTCGCACGGCAGAGTCTCGCCCACCGCGACCGCTCCGTCACCCACGCCGGCGACGCTTGCCAGCACGCAAAAATCCTCGGGCGCGTAGCCGATGGCCCCAAGCGCCTTGCGCAACGCCGCGCCATCCGGGCCGGCGGCAAGCTCGCCACCCGAACGCTCGGCCTCGTCCAAATCGCCTTTGACCAGCACGATCGGCGAGCACGCGTTGCCCGCGATACGCACGCCACGGACCGCAAGCGATGTGAGCTCCTGCTCGGCCGCCTGGGCGATGGCTTCTTTTTTCTGGCTTTGTGACGTGGACATGCGCTCTCCAATCGTTTGCGTGCCCACCATTATATAAAAGAGCCGCCCGCGAGTGGTTGCTTTGCGGGCGGCTGGGTATAAGCACGGTCGTACTGAGTTTTACGCGGCCGAGCCGCGTCGCATTATGGAGGTCACCATGGCTGACATTAATCAGATTACCCCCGAGAACTTCGATTCCATCGTTAACGACAGCCTGCCCGTGCTGGTCGATTTTTGGGCACCGTGGTGCGGGCCCTGTCGATCCCTCTCGCCCATCGTTGACGAGGTTGCCGATGAGCTGGCGGGCAAGCTAGCCGTTGCCAAGTGCAACGTCGACGACAACCAGGACCTGGCCATGAAGTATGGCGTCATGAGCATCCCCACGCTGATTGTGTTTAAGAACGGCGAGGAGATTGACCGCTCGGTTGGCGCTCTGCCCAAGGCGAGGCTGCAGGCGCTGCTGGAAAAGCATCTGTAATACGCTTGTTACATGTTGCCGTCTGCCTGCCGTCCATGAGCGCTTTTACGCCGCTCGCCGGACTTCTGAATGCACCGAGTGCAACCACGGATAGTATGGTAGTCACAAACAGCCCCCAGTGAACGGGTGCGGGTCGCACAGACTCGTACCCGTTTTCTTATGCAGCTGCGCACAGAGCGGGCGTAGTAAAATCTGAACCACTGAACTACCCCATAGAAAAGGAGATTTTCCATGCATGATGTTGGAATGAACATGAGCCAGCTTGCCATGAGCGTCAAACAGGTCGACGACACCATCGAGCTCGCTCATGAGTGGAGCCATCAGCTGCTGCATGCGACCGAGAATTTTGACATGGAGCGCATCGGCGCCAAGCTCGAGGCCGCCATGGCCGCGCTGCACGAGGCCCATGCCGCACTCGAGGGCTACGAGAGGCCATCGAGGCCGACCACAACTCCGTCGGATCCGTGAAGCTGGTGTAACGTGGCCGAACACGAGCATGGCAGCGGGTACGAGCACGAGCATCCGCACGGGGCGGACGGTGATGCGGGCTGCCACTGTAGTGGCTCCGGCTCCGAGCTGGTCCGCTTTTCGGTTACCGCACCGGACGACCTGCTGCGCCGTTTTGACGAACAGATCGCGCGCCGCGGCGACGTGGCCAACCGCTCCGAGGCCGTGCGCGACCTGATTCGCGCCTCGATCGCCAAAGAGCAGATGCGCACGCCCGATGAGCATGTTATCGGGTCGCTCACCATGATCTACGACCACCATACCGGCGACCTGACGCGCCGTCTGGACGAAGTGCAGCACGACTACACCGACGAGATCGTATCGACCATGCACGTGCATCTGGATCACCACAACTGCTTGGAGATTCTGGCGCTCAAGGGTCGCGGCGAGCGCGTCTACGAACTAGCCGACCGCCTGCTGGGCCTGCGCGGCGTTAAGCACGGCGAGCTCACGTGCGCCGCCACCAAGCAGAGCCTGGGGCTGTAGCGGGATTTCCCGCAGCGCACCTGCCAAAAAGGGACAGGTTTGTTTTGGCAGGTTTAGCGTTTTACCTACCAAAACAAACCTGTCCCTTTTTGGTCGGTTTTGATGAGGGGTGGTCGCATGCGGCATGTGCATATTCATGTGACGGGCATTGTGCAGGGCGTTGGCATGCGACCGTTTGTGTATCGCGAGGCCATGGCGCATGGCATTTGCGGCTGGGTGCTCAACGCGGGCGACGGCGTGCATATCGAGGCGCACGCTCCTGGCGAAGCACTCGACGCTTTTGTCGACGCGCTTTCCGAGCATGCGCCTGCGGCGTCTCGCGTGGAGCATGTCGAGGTTATGGACCTAGCACCCGGCGACTGGAACGCCGCCAACGAGCAGGGTTTTCGCATTGTGGCGTCGCAGGATCAAACCGCCCACACGACGCTCATCTCGCCCGACATCGCTACGTGCGATGACTGCCTGCGCGAGTTGTTCGATCCCGCCGACCGACGCTATCACTACCCCTTTATCAACTGCACTAACTGCGGCCCACGCTTTACCATCATCCGCTCGCTGCCTTATGACCGAGCGGCCACATCGATGGATCGCTTTCCCATGTGCCCCACCTGCGCCGCAGAGTATGCCGACCCGCTCGATCGGCGGTTTCACGCGCAGCCCGATGCCTGCTTTGATTGCGGACCGCATATTACGTGGCGTGAGGCCAACTGCGGTGTTGTGCCAACGGCGGTCGACGCGACACCGGCCGTCGGCACCACACGCGAGGCCAGCGACGCCATCATCGAGCGCTGCGTTGAGCTGCTGGCAGGCGGCGGCATCGTCGCCATCAAGGGCGTCTCGGTGGGTTCCATCTAGCCTGCGACGCCGCCAACGAACAGGCAGTGTGCGAGTTGCGCCGTCGCAAGCGTCGCAGCAACAAGCCGCTTGCCGTTATGGTGCGCAGTCTTGCCGACGCCGAGTGCCTATGTCACGTCGATGGCGTTGAGCGCAACCTGCTGGCCGGCAGTGTTCGTCCCATTGTGCTGCTGCGTCGCCGCGCAGCCGGCAACGACGTCCACAGCTCCCCCAACGCCCTCGAACTCGCGCCATCCGTCGCGCACGACTTTCCCGAGCTCGGCGTCATGCTCCCCTACGCCCCGCTTCAACATTTGCTGCTCGCCGCGGCTGCAGCGCACGGCATGCACGCACTTGTCATGACCAGCGGAAACCTGAGCGAAGAGCCCATCGAGACCGACGATGCCCTTGCATGGGAGCACCTTGCTGCCGCCGGCATCGCCGATGCGCTGCTCGGTAACGACCGCGCGATTCTGTCGCGCTACGACGACTCCGTGGTACGCGTGGTCGACGGTGACGTCATGCCCGTGCGTCGCGCACGCGGATATGCGCCGCAGCCGCTGTCGTTGCCGGCGCTCGACGGCACCACACCCTGCGTGCTCGCCTGCGGTCCGCAGCAAAAAGCCACGGTCGCGCTCACGCGCGAGGACGCCGACGGCCATGCGGTCTGTTTTGTGTCGCAGCATATCGGCGATGTTGAAAACGGCGCGACCTTCGATGCTTGGAGCGCCGCGCGCTCGCGTCTGGAAAATCTCTTTGACCTGGCGCCTGCCGCCTTGGCATGCGACATGCATCCCAGCTATCTGTCGAGCCAATGGGCGCGCGAACAGGCACGGGAGCACAATCTGCCGCTTGTCGAGGTGCAGCACCATCATGCGCACATCGCGAGCGTAATGGCCGAGGCCATCGCCGCAGGCCGGCTTGCGCCCGATGCACGCGTCCTTGGCATCGCCTTTGACGGCACCGGAGCCGGCACCGATGGCACCATATGGGGCGGTGAGTTTCTTGTCGCCCATCTCGCCGATTTTGAGCGCGTCGCGCATCTGCGCACCTGGGCGCTTCCCGGTGGCGCCGCATCCGTACACGATGCCCGCCGCAACGCCTTTGCCCTGCTCAGCGAGCTCGGTCTGCTCGAGCACCCGGGAGCCGTGGGGCTCTTGAACAGCCTTGACGAGCAAACGCGCAGCATAACGGCAACGATGATCGAGCGCGGCATCAACAGTCCGCGCACCAGCAGTATGGGTCGCCTGTTTGATGCCGCAGCCGCGATTTTGGGCATTTGCGGCCAGGCAACCTACGAGGGCGAACCCGCCATCGAGCTCGAAGCCGCCGCTTGGCGTGCACTGGACGGCAAAATCGCCCGTTTTCCCGACGACAACGCCGGCTATTCCGCATCTGGCCCATCGTGGTTGGACGGCCCTTATGTTCTGGACCAGAAAGCACTCTTTGAGGCACTTTTGGAGGGAATTGAAGCCGGAGCGCCCGCCGACAGGCTCGCACTCGACTTCCATGTCGCCGTCGCGCGCGCTCCTCGTCGCGCATCGCCACCGAAATCTGCGCGCGAGAGGGCATTGGCACCGTCGCGCTCTCGGGCGGCGTGTTCATGAACCGACTTCTGCTCCAGCTCCTCACCCGCGAGCTCAAATACGCGGGCCTTGCTGTCTTGGTCCCCCACACCGCACCCGTCAATGACGGCTGCATCGCCTACGGTCAGGCGGCGGTCGCAAGCGCTCGTCTTGCGCAGATTGCATCGCAGTAGCTCGCCCTCACACGCCGCTGTGCCCAGCCGTCTCACAGGCGTAACGCGTTTGCCCGCAAACCCCGCGAGCGCTACCATCAACTGATGGATTATTGAGCGCCTATCCAGCGCAAAGCGTCTAAAAGGGGAACAATATGTGCCTTGCCGTTCCCGGTAAAGTAGTCAAACGCGACGACGACCTCAAGGCCACCGTCGACATGATGGGCATCGAGCGCCCCGTGTCGCTACGACTCGTGCCGACGGCGCGGGTTGGCGACTATATTCTCGTACACGCCGGCTTTGGCATCCAGATCGTCGACGAGCAGGAAGCGCAGGAGACGCTCGACCTGGTCAACACCATGACCGAACTGGCCGAAGAAGACCAACTGGCCAGCAACCCGGCCGAGGCATACTAGTGGCGGCCGGACAGCCGGCTCGCTCCGGTATCGACTTTTCGGCATTTCGCGATTCCAAGCTGGCCCGCGAGCTCATCGAACGCATCCATGAACTCGTCGGCGACCGCACCATCAACCTTATGGAAGTCTGCGGCACGCACACCGTGAGCATCGGCCGCTATGGCTTTCGCTCCATTATGCCAGCCGGGCTCAAGCTGCTGAGTGGCCCGGGGTGCCCCGTCTGCGTAACCGCCAACCGTGACATCGACCACGCGATCGCGCTCGCCAACATAGACGGCGCCATCATCACCACCTTTGGCGACATGATGCGCGTGCCCGGATCGTCCACCTCGCTCGCTGCGCAAAAGGCGGCAGGGCGCGACATCCGCATCGTCTATTCCCCGCTCGACGCGCTCGACATCGCCGAGCAAAGCCCCGATCGTCCGGTCATTTTTATGGGCGTGGGCTTTGAGACCACAACGCCCACCATCGCCGCCGCCATCTTGGAGGCCGAGGCACGCGGGCTTTTGAACTTTTCGGTCTATTGCGCCCACAAGACCACGCCGCCGGCGTTACGCGCCATCGCCAACGACCCCGAGACCGCCATCGACGGCTTTATCCTGCCGGGCCACGTCGCCACCATCACGGGCTTGGCGCCCTTTAGCTTTTTGGTCGACGAGTTCAATACCCCGGGCGTGGTCACGGGATTTGAACCGGTCGATATCCTGCAGGGCATCTGCATGCTGGTCCAGATGGTTGTCGAGGGCAGGCCCGCGATCGACAACGCCTACCGCCGTGGCGTCAACGCAGACGGCAACCCCGTGGCGCGCCAGCTGGTCGAGCAGGTGTTTGAGCCATGCGGCACCACGTGGCGCGGGCTGGGGCCGATTGCCAACTCGGGCCTTTCTATCCGCCCCGAGTTCTCGCGCTTTGATGCCCGCGCTCGCTTTGACGTGCCCGTTGAGGCGACGGTCGAGCCGCGTGGATGCCGCTGCGGCGACGTGCTGCGCGGGGCCATTACGCCGAACAGCTGCCCGCTCTTTGGCCGCACCTGCACGCCCGAGCACCCCGTCGGACCGTGCATGGTGAGCTCCGAGGGCAGCTGCGCGGCGTACTACCGCTACCGTAACTAGCCTGGACGCACCCGCACACTGGCACCACCCACGATTGGAGTTTTGGATATGTCCCATAGCATCACCGATAGCACCGTCCTGTTGGGCCACGGCTCTGGCGGTCAGATGATGAAACGCATCATCGATGAGGTCTTTTTGGATGCCTTTGGGTCGCCCGAGCTGCTCGAGGGCAACGACGCCGGCGTCGCCGCGCTGCCCGCGAGCGGGCGCATCGCCATGTCGACCGACAGCTTTGTAGTCTCGCCGCAGTTCTTCCCCGGTGGCAACATCGGCCGCCTTGCCGTGTGCGGAACCGTCAACGACGTCGCGACCTCGGGCGCCAACGTGCGCTACCTGTCGTGCGGCTTTATCCTCGAAGAGGGCTATCCCATGGATAAGCTCCGCCAGATTGTGCAGACCATGGCCGAGACGGCGCGCGAGGCGGGCGTGTCCATAATCACGGGCGACACCAAGGTGGTCGAGCGCGGCGGGGCCGACGGCGTCTATATCAATACCGCCGGCGTGGGCGAGGTTCCCACGGGCGTGGCGCTCAGCGGCGCCAACTGCCGCCCCGGCGACGTCATCCTGGTGTCGGGCACACTGGGCGACCACGGTATCGCCATCATGAGCCAGCGCGAGGGTTTGGCCTTTTCGAGCACGATAGAAAGCGACGCCGCGCCGCTCAACCACCTGATTGCCGACGTTCTGGCCGCAGCGCCCGGCACGCGTTGCTTTCGCGACCCCACGCGCGGTGGCCTGGCGTCCACGCTCAACGAGTTTGCCCAGGCAAGCGGTGTTGCCATGGAGGTTGACGAGGATGCCGTGCCCGTGCGTCCCGACGTGCAGGCCGCCTGCGATGATGCTCGGCTACGATGTGCTGCAGGTGGCAAACGAGGGCAAGATGGTCGCCGTCGTACCGGCCGAGCAAGCCAATGCCGCGCTGAGCGCCATGCGCACCGCCCGCTACGGCGAGAACGCCGCCGTCATCGGTCGCGTGCTGCCACTTGCCGAGGGCGCCCGCCCCGCCGTGCGCGTACGTACCGGTTGGGGCTCGACCCGCATCCTCGACATGCTCGTAGGAGAGCAGCTGCCGAGAATTTGCTAGGGCGGAACCGCACGGTCGGCACGATGCGGCTTGGTATCCCTGGAGATGTTCAGATTCCAAGCACGCCCAACGCGGAAGCCCAGTATTATGAGGTGCGTTTTAAATCCAATGACGGGAGCTTTCATGGCAGCAGCTTTTTCCCATGTGATCTTTGACCTGGACGGCACCATCCTCAACACGCTCGAGGATCTGGCGGCCGCCGGCAACCATACCTGCGAGGCGCACGGCTGGCCCACGTTTGCCGTTGACGAGTACCGCTACAAGGTGGGAAACGGCATGCTCAAGCTGGTTGAGCGCTTTATGCCTGCCGAGTATGCGGGCGACAGCCGTATGTTTGAGCAGACGCTTGCCGAGTTTAGGGCTTACTACGGCGAGCACAAGGAGGACCACACCGCCCCCTATGCCGGCACAATCGAGATGCTCGACCGTTTGCGCGCCGCGCGGTGTGCAGCTTGCCGTGCTCACCAACAAGGACCACGTCTCGGCGGCTCCGCTTATCGAAAAGTATTTTGGTTCCGAGCGCTTTGCGCTGGTACAGGGCCGTGCCGATGCGTTTCCGCCCAAGCCCGAAGCACCCGTCACGCTGCATGTGATGGAGGAGCTGGGCGCCAATCCGGCAACCACGCTCTATGTGGGCGATTCCAATGTCGATATCCTGACCGGTCACAACGCCGGTCTTAAGAGCGCGGGCGTCAGCTGGGGCTTCCGCGGCCGCGCAGAGCTGGAGGCCGCCGGCGCCGACTACGTGGTGGACAACCAGGCAGAGCTCACGGCGCTGGTACTGGGCGAGTAACCGCTCATCCCTCCCACGGGCAGCTAATGTGGGACGGGACTCTTTTAGCCGCCCCCTGCACCAAAGGAGTGTCCCCAACTACCGGCAGAAAAGGAACCTCCCCAAGTGCCGCCCCAATGACCACCATGGCAACGCCGCAGGCAGAGGACGGACAGCGAAAACGCCCCTAAGCGAGCAAGGTGACGTGAAATGAAAGGGCGCTGACCTTCTGGTCGCGCCCTTGAAATTGAACGTCAGATTGCCGCTTAGGGACGTTTGCAGCGTCGAGCCGTTACGCGGTTTGGCAAAACCGCGTAACAAACTAGCTCATCATCGCATTCATCATCTCGGTGGTTGCGGAATCGTCGGCAGACCACTCGTTATCCTCGTTGGCGGAATACTTAAAGGTGACCTTGGTGTCCTTGGTCTTAGCGGCCTTGGTCACGTCGACCATGACCGGCCGTCCATCTTGTACAGGTCGTCCTCGGAAGGCATCGTATCGAGCGCGGCGACCTTCTCCTGATACTGGGTGGCGAAATCTTCGACGATCTTATTCATGGACTTGCAGGTGATGGTAACCTCGGCGGGCGCAGTGCCCTTTGTCCTCATCGACCGTCACATCGCCGATCTTGTAATCAAAACCCTCGAGATAGCTCTTGGCGTACTCCTTGGGATCGATGCCCAGTTGCTCAAACTCGTCGCCCGAAGCCTCTTCCAGACCGGCAAGGAAGTCATCGCCGCCGTTCTTGATCTCGTCAAACTGGCTCGTAAGATCGTTGGTGATGAGCTCTTCCACCGAAGGCCCTCCGCAGCCGGAAAGCAAAACCACGCACGCGACCGGGCGGCCATCAGAGGCGCAAGCAGCAGCTTCTTTTTCATGACATTCCTCCAAACAAGCGGCGCCGCGTTCCCTGCGCAGCGCACGTCGTAACAGCAAGTCCATATTAGCGGCCCGGCCCAACCCCTGCGTCGCAAAAAGCGCAGGCGGCTCAATTTGACGAACGAATGGCCCGTAAAAGCAAGCCCCCCTTTGCAATAAAATGCACCTGTTTAGCCTATTAAAAAAGGGTGGCCGGACAACCCGACCACCCTTGCGCATCTTCTGGATGCCGCAGACTACTTGCGGACGACCTTAACGATGGCGTCACCGGCGGCGACGGCAGACTCGGCCTCGACGGCGAGCTCGACGTCAGCGAACTCGGCGGTGTTGGACACGGCCACGACGACGCAGTCCTTGTAACCGGCGGCAGCGATCTTGGCGCGGTCGATCTTGAGTATGGGCTGACCAGCTTTGACAACGTCGTCGGCCTTGACGAAGCCCTCGAAGCCGTCGCCGTTCATGTTGACGGTATCGACGCCAACGTGCACCAGAACCTCGATACCGCTATCGGACTGCAGGCCCACGGCGTGACCCATGGTGACGGTCACCTTGCCGTCGCAGGGAGCGTAGACCAGTCGTCCTCGGGCCACACGGCGCAACCCTTCCCAGAACCTCGCCACCAAAAACGGGATCGGGCACGTCGGCCATCTTGATGACCTTGCCCTTGACGGGCGAGCACAGCACGTTGGCTCCGGCAGAAGCAGAGATGGAGGCCGGAGCAGCAGCTGCCGCGGGCTCGGCCTTCTTCTTGAACATGTCAAACAGACCCATACGTTTTCTCCTCTTGATTAAGCGCAACGTTTTGCGCATGCCTATGGTGATTATAGTGCCAAATGGCCAAAATACTAAGGCGAGGGCTCGAATCGCAAGCCCTTCCCGGTAGTGCTCGTGGGATGAGTGTCTCCTTTGCATCGCGGGTCGATAAACCGAGTATCGCCTGCGCAGGTTATGGAGCGCATGGAGGGGCTCTACCAGACCACGCTGGCCGAGACGCAGGAGCTGCTCGACCCCATGCAGCTTGACCACGCCGCCAAGCTCATCGCGAACGCCCGACAGGTTGACATCTACACGGGCTCGCACAATCTCTATCCAGCGGGAATGTTCCGCGATCGCCTGCTCTCCGCCGGTAAAAGCGCGACGTGCCACGACAATATCGAAGCCCAGGTGCGCACGGCGCTCGCCTCGGGCCCCGACCATGTGGCAATCGTCATCTCCTACGGCGGCCTTGCCCCCAACCTCAAGGACATCTTGCCGATTCTCAGCAGCCGGCATGTCCCGGTCATCGTCATCGGCACGCCTTATTGCGCTCGCATTCACCCTGGCTTTGCCGCCTACCTCACGGTGAGTGACCACGAGAGTATGACGCATCGCATCACGCAGTTCGCCAGCCACATCGCCGTGCAATACGTGCTCGATTCGCCCCAGCAGCTACCTCGCCAAAGACTACGCCCGCCGCTCCGAATTCCTGGAGCGCTCGTTTCCCTACACCCGTCTGCCCGGGCTCAAGTAGCGACGAGCGTGGATTTTCGGACGCATATCTAACGAGCGTGGATAATCTCCCACTTTGAGCCCGCACACAGGCCAAAACCGGGAGATTATCCACGCTCGTGTTGAATGCTCCGTTTTCCTCTGCGCCCGAGGGACCACTCGACCACCTTGCACCAAAGCAATAACGACTTCTCGTCATTAGATTATTCAAATCGACTCTAATAACTATTTTCGCCATAAACTCGTTATTAGAATTGATATGATTAGCCTAATAGCGAGTTTCCGGCACTAAAGATATGGAGGGCGCGATGCAAATCGAGGAGAACGGCCAGGGAACGCTCCGCAATAATCTATCGGGGAAATTGGCTTACTATTCGTTTTTGCCAACGCCCTTGCAATCATTGAGGCAGCTAAACCTCACTGAGGAAACCTATCGCACGCTTTCCGCATGCTCACGAAAGCTTGGAGAGCTTGAAGGCATGCTCTACTTTGTTCCCAACGCCGACATGTATCTGGCAATGTACGTGCGCAAAGAAGCGCTCCTTTCTTCGCAAATTGAGGGAACCCAGTGCACGTTTGACGACCTACTTAGTCCATCGCAAACACAACTCCATCATAAAGATGTCGCAGACGTCGTGAATTACGTCCGTGCTGTCGACCGCGGCGTAGAACTGCTCAAAAAGATGCCCTTGTGCACGAGACTTCTTAGGCAAGTTCATGCAGTCCTGCTGGACGGAGTGCGCGGAACGGAGAAGAACCCAGGCGAGCTGCGCTCCTCACAAAACTGGATTGGCCCCTCAGGCTGCACCATTGCAACCGCATCGTTTGTCCCTCCAAACATTGAAGATTTGAGCAACACGCTCCAGGACCTCGAACGCTTTATCAATGAGCCTCAAGTCGAAATGGATCCGATTGTGCGGGCCGCGCTCGTCCATTACCAATTTGAAACTGCCCATCCATTCCTAGACGGAAACGGTCGCCTGGGCAGGCTTCTCATTACATTTATGCTCATCAATGATGGCGTTCTTCATTCTTGCTTGTTCTATCCATCGTTCCAGTTCAAGAAAAATCGAAGCGAGTACTACCGGCAACTCACATCCGTAAGGGAGCGAGGCACTTACGAGGAATGGATAGAGTTTTTCTGCACACAGTCTTCTTGAGAGTGCGAAGGACTCGGTAGGGTCTTTAAAAAACCTTGTTGACCTCCATAACCGTTCCACAGCAACCATTACCGAAAATCTCGGAAGGACCGCTGCAAACGGGCAAAGGCTGTTGGGCATTCTTGAAGAGCACCCCATCGTCGACACCGCATTCATCGCTGCCCAACTTGATATCGGCAGGAGTACCGCGAGCTCGCTCGTCAAATCATTTGAAGAATTGGGTATCCTCCGTCCTCTCGACGAGTCAAGACAGAGATACCGGCAGTACGGGTATGAAGAGTATCTTTCGATTCTCAGGGAAGACGCCGAGCCGATTAGATAGGCATCGCAGCCCAGGCAAATTAAAGCGAGCGTGGATAATCTCCCACTTTGAGCCCGCACACAGGCCAAAACCGGGAGATTATCCACGCTCATTTCTGACTAGTCATTTAAGAACGTCCCCAATGACTACTCTAAGAACGTCCCCAATGCCCACCAATTCGGAGCAAAACAACGCCGCAAGTAGAGGACGGACAGCGAGCGACGTCCAGAGCGAACAAGTTGGCATGAAAAAGGCGAGGCATTGACCTTCTGGTCATGCCTCGCCTTTTTGAATGACAAATTGTCGCCCTGGGCGGCGCGCAGCGTCGGCCGGTTACGGCGTTTGGTAAAACGCCGTAACTACTCCTGAGCTCCGTACTGCTCGTAGTAGGCGTCGATGGCGGTCTTGAGCTCGTCGTCGATGACAACCTTGCCGTCGATCTCGTGGTTGTAGAGGGTCTCGACGACCTCGGCCATGGAGACGATGCTCGCGACGGGGAAACCGTACTTGGCCTCGATCTCCTTCTGCGCGGTGGTCACACCGCCCTTGCCGACCTCCATGCGGTTGAGGGACACGATCAGGCCCTTGATCTCGACATCGGCAGCAGCCTTGACCTTGGGATAGGTCTCGTCGATGGACTTGCCGCTGGTGGTGACGTCCTCGACCATGACCACGCGGTCGCCGTCCTTGGGCTCATAACCCAGCAGGTTGCCCTTGTCGGCGCCATGGTCCTTGGCCTCCTTGCGGTCACAGCAGTACTTGACCTCCTTGCCGTACAGCTCGTGGTAGGCAATCGCGGTCACGACGGCCAGGGGAATGCCCTTGTAGGCCGGCCCAAACAGCACGTCAAAGTCGTCGCCAAAGTTATCGTGAATGGCCTGGGCGTAATACTCGCCCAGCTTCTTGAGCTGGTAGCCCGTCACGTAAGCGCCGGCATTCATAAAGAACGGGGACTGACGGCCACTCTTGAGCGTAAAGCTGCCGAACTTAAGGACGTCGGACTCGACCATAAACTTGATGAACTCTTGCTTGTAAGCCTCCATGCGGGCTCCTCTCGTAATCGCGTACGTACCTTCCAGTTTAGCGCAGGCGAAGCGTCGATGCGGGCGCGCTTTGAGACCGCGGCATTCTGTAAAGGCTTTGTCAGGGGGAATGGTTTTCCGAACAATGGGGTTGACATTTCAAAACCCCCTCATCAAGAATACGGGCGGATTAAAGCGGGTACGAGATACCCAAAGCGCGCTGCGCTCAGCCTTTAGGAGGTGTGCCATGGAAGGCAGTCCTAGTCGAAAAACCTGCATGTCGCCCTCGGCACGCCGCGAGGACTCCGCATCCGCATAACCACCAACAACAGATCGTCAAAACCACCACAAAGGTGCCTGCCCCCTTTGTGGTGGCTCGTGAGCTTGACGTGAGCGACATCTAGGTTTTTTTGAAACACAATACGACACGTACGCTAACTCCCTTCAACAAGGAGGACCCTATGCTGATGCTCAAAACCGTCACGGTACTCGAAGCCATCTCCAAGCGCCGCCGCACGGCGCGGCCCTGCCGCTCATACCGGCCTGTCCAAGAACACCATATTCGCCGCCACCCATAGTGCCGATGACGCCCTCGTACTGCTTGACGCCACGGCAAACGGCCTCACCGCCAAGCAGGCAGCCGAGCGCCTGGACGCCGTCGGCGCCAACACCATCGAGGCAACGACCAAAACGCTCGCCTGCCGCATCGCCGACGCGTTCATCGATCCCTTCGCCGGTATCCTCGCCGCGCTCGCGCTGGTCTCGCTCTACATCGACGTGCTCGCCGCACCCGAGCCGCAGCGCGACCCCTCCACGGTCATCGTCATCGGCATCATGCTGCTGGTATCGGGCGGCATGAAGTTTATCCAGGAAGCCCGCAGCGGCAATGCTGCCGAGGCCCTCAAGGACCTGGTCTCCAACACCTGCTGCGCCCTGCGCGACGGCGAAAGCGCATCGAAATCCCCTTCGATGAGCTCGTCCCCGGCGATGTGATCCGCCTCTCTGCCGGCGACATGGTGCCGGCCGATGCCCGCATCATCACCGCGCGCGACCTGTTTGTGATCGAGTCCGCACTCACCGGCGAGAGCGAGGCCGTCGAGAAGACCACCGCCGTCACCGTCGTCGAGGGCGCCGACGGCTCCGCACTGCCACTCTCTGCCTGCAAGAACATCGTCTTTACCGGCACCTCCGTGCAAAACGGCGCCGCCATGGCGCTTGTCGTTGCCACCGGCTCGGACACTCTACCTGGGCGGCATCGCCAAGATGCTCAACGGGCGCGGCGAGAGGAGCGCTTTTGACCGCGGCGTCTCGAGCGTCTCCATGCTGCTGGTGCGCCTGATGCTCGTTATGGCGCCGGCCGTCTTTGCCATCAACGCCGCCACCAAGGGCAACGTCATCGACGCGCTGCTGTTCGCCACGAGCGTGGCCGTGGGCATCACGCCGCAGATGCTTCCCGTCATCGTGACCACGAGCCTGTCGCAGGGCGCCAAGGACCTCGCCCGTCGCCAGGTTATCGTCAAGGAGCTGCCGGCGATTCAAAACACTGGGAGCGATGGACGTCCTGTGCTGCGACAAGACCGGCACCCTCACCGAAGACCGCATCGTGCTCGAGCGCTACCTCAACACCGACGGCAATGAGGACGCACGTGTGCTGCGCCATGCGTTTTTGAACAGCTTCTTCCAGACCGGCCTCAAAAACCTTATCGACCTGGCCGTAATCGACCGTGCCGACGTGACGCCCTCGACCGTCGCGCCCGATTCCATGCTGGGCCAGAGCCTGCGCGACCGCTATACCAAGGTCGACGAGGTGCCCTTTGATTTCTCGCGCCGTCGCCTGAGCGTAGTTGTAGCCGATGCCCAAGGCAAAACCCAGGTGGTCACCAAGGGCGCTGCCGAGGAAATGCTCGAGATCTGCTCCTTTGTCGAAGTCGATGGTGTCGCCCAGCCGCTCACCGAAGATAAGCTCGCCCAGATTCGCAAGCAGGTCGCCGGGCTCAACGCCGAGGGCCTGCGCGTGATTGCCGTGGCGCAGAAGACCAATCCGCGCTGCGTGGGCGAGTTTGGCATCGCCGACGAATGCGACATGGTGCTGATGGGCTTTTTGGCCTTCCTCGATCCACCCAAAGCAAGTGCCGCGGGAGCCGTCGGCACCCTCGAGGCCAAGGGCGTGGCGGTCAAGGTCCTGACCGGCGACAACGACCGCGTCGCCGCCACCGTCTGCGAGCAGATTGGCATCGACGCGAGCAATGTCTTGCTCGGCTCCGAGATCGATGCGCTCGATGACGCCGAGCTTGCCGAGCGCGCCGAGAAAACCCATCTGTTCGCCAAGCTCTCGCCGCTGCAGAAGGCGCGCCTGGTGCGCGTCATGCGTGAGCTGCTCGGCCACACCGTGGGCTTTATGGGCGACGGCATCAACGACGCCGCCGCCATGCGTGCGAGCGACTGCGGCATCTCGGTCGATTCGGCCGTCGACATTGCCAAGGAATCCGCCGATATCATCTTGCTTCAGAAGGACCTTGGTGTGCTCGAGCGCGGCATCATCGAAGGCCGCCGTACTTACGGCAACCTGCTCAAGTACCTCAAGACCACGGTGAGCTCCAACTTTGGCAACGTGCTGTCCGTGACCGTCGCGAGCCTGTTCTTGCCGTTTTTGCCCATGAGCGCCCTGCAGCTGGTGCTGCTGTCGCTGGTCTACGAGATCGTATGCATCGCGCTGCCGTGGGACACCGTCGATGACGCCTGGACTGCCCGTCCGCGCGCCTGGGACGCCGCATCCATCAAGGGCTTTATGCTCGAGCTGGGCCCCGTGAGCTCGCTGTTTGACATCGTGACCTTCGCCGCGCTCTTCTTTGTGGTGTGCCCCGCCGCCGTGGGCGCAAGCTGGTCCGAGCTCGCCGGGACGGGCAACGTCGCGGGCATGGCGACCTTTGCCGCGCTCTTCCAGAGTGGCTGGTTTGTCGAGTCCATGTGGTCACAAACACTGGTGGTCCACATGCTGCGCTCCCCGCATCTGCCGAGCCCGCGCGACCACGCCGCGCCCGCACTGTGCGTTCTCACCGTGCTGGGCCTCGGCGCTTGTCACCGGCTGCCGGCAAGCCCCATCGCCGATGCGCTCGGCCTCATGGCACTGCCCGCGAGCTTTTTCGCGCTGCTCATCGGCATCGTCGCCGCCTACATCGCGCTCACCCAGCTGGCAAAGCGTCGCTACATCGCCCGCCACGGCGAGCTGCTGTAGCATGCAAGCGGAAAACACCCTGCCAGCTGACGCCGCCTCTGCCGACGCCGACAGCCTATCCCCTCAGCAGTTGCGGTGGAATAGTTCCTGTTTAAAGTCCAACGGCTTTGATTTAGGGACTATTCCACCGCAACTTATTGGGAGATTAGCTAGTCCTTGGGTGTCCAGGACCAGTAGAAGTTGATAAGGGCCACGCGCGAGGCGGTATCGGTCTTTTTGTTGATCGAGGAAATGTGACGATAGAGCGTGGAGCGCGAAAGGAAGAGCGTTGTGGCGATGTCTTGAACGCTCTGGTCCGAAACGACCAAGGCCTCAAGAATATCGCGCTCGCGCTCTGTAAGCCCAAAGGTGGCGACGAAGGCATCGAGGCGTTCATCGGACGTGAGCTCCGCTGCCTCCACGGGCTCGGGGTCGGAGCATGTGGGCGCAAGATCCCCACCAAGATCGTCGGTGGCAAGCGGCAGGCCATCCCGCATCACGACATCATCGGCCCGTTGCCCCAACTGCCCCAGCAGCGTAATCGCAATGCCCACAAACATCACGAGCGCCGCGCCGACCGCCGCCAGCACGTTTTGACTCGAGATAATCGCCGCCGCCGGCGCCGTCACGAGCATCGAGCACACGTTGTTGACGACGCGACCCATGCACGGCCAAAAATATGACCAGCGCGCATAGAGCGAGATGGCGGCGAATTTTGTGGTAAAGAACACCACAAAGAAGCCCGAGCCCAGATAAAAAATGATCGTGGCAGCAAGCTCATTGCCGCCGTTGCCGTCGATGATGAGCACAAAGAACGAAAGCGTGGACAGCATGGCGGCGCATGTCATGCCGATATTCATATACGAACGGCCGTGCAGGTCAAATAGGGCGCCAGCGGCCAACGAGCTCACGACGAGTAGCAGGCGCGGCCAATCGCCCAAATCGACGGCCCTGAAAGCATGCATGGTCGTGAGGCCCGCGTTGAGGGCGGCGAATACGCCGGAAAGATACGCCGTCGCCACCGTCAAGCGAACTACGGCACGGCGGAATGCCGCCTTTGCCTCGGGATTGTCTTGCCACTTAGCGCCATATTCCAAAGCATCTACCGAAAGCCCGGCAGCACTGGGTTCAAAGTTGGGATCGGACTCGTCGCGCAGCTTGGCGCGTCAGGCGCCATGGAGCAACGCCACCTGCGCGATCGCGCAGGCAACAAGAACGAACCGTTGCAGAATCCCCGCGGGCATCACCATATGGTTGAACACCTGCACCAGAACGCCCAGGCTATACGAAAGCGCCGACGCGCGCGCCAAGCAAGGCGTCCGCGCAAAGCGTCGCGCAAAGTTGGCATGGGCGGTCGACCCGCAGTAGCCCAGCGTGCAGCACGCCATCAAACCGCCGGCGATTACCATCTCAAGCCGAACCGCCATCATCAACAGCAACAGTGCCGACACCAGCAGCACGCCCGTGATGTCGCTTGTCGCATCAATCGCGTGAGGGCGGCGATAATACAGGATAGGACGCACAAAGAAGCCAATCACGCTCGCGCTGACGACAAGGCTCTCGTAGATAACGACCTCGTTCGCTGGCACGAACTCGGCCATGCGCACATCAAAGAGATACTCGCATGCCAAAAACGTGAAGAAGAACAGCGCCAGGCATATAATCTCCCGAATGCCCCGACGCAAATATGCGGTTGTATCTCCCATGCCCCTCATGGTTAACCCCCGGCCGCTCAATTGTCTGGAAACCTATTTTAATAAAGAACCAATCTCAATATCGAAGCCGAGCTCGAAATGCTGCAAATTTGACCCCAGCCGTTCACATCACGCCGCGATTTTTAGCCGCATGGACCAGAAGGGACACGCGCGACCTCTAGCTCGGCCAGGAGTGTCTCCAACTACCACTCATTTAAGTACGTCCCCAATGAGTGGCCGAAGAGTGTCCCCCGCGACTAGTCGTTTAAGAACGTCCCCAATGACTAGTCAAAATGGGCCATGTGTCCCAGTTGTGGAGACTCCTTGAGCCGTCTGGGTATCGTGAAAGATCGTGCGCTCCCCCATCATCAAAAGTGACACACGCTACCTGTTGATGGGAGGCAATCATGGGCTTCTTTGACAAGATGTTCGAGAAGAAAAGAGTGCGCGATTTGCGGTACCGAGCTGGGACTTCTAGGTAAGACCAAGATCAATGAAGGCTACCTGTGCAAAGAATGCGTCGGCAAGCTCTCTCCCTTCTTTGGAGGCTATCGCTCTAGCACCGCGGACGACATTCGCGAGCAGCTCGCCTATCGCGAGGCCAATGCCGAGCGCCTGGCATCGTTCAACCCCACGCGCACGCTCTCGGCCGGGCGCACCAATATTATGCTCGACGAGGACGCGGGCCTGCTGATCATCACTTCGCAGAGCCGCTGGCGCGACGCCAATCCCGACATCATCGAGTTCTCGCAGGTACTCGGCTGCGATATGGATATCGACGAGCAGCGCACCGAGATCTATCGCGAGACCAAGGACGGCGAGCGCGAGAGCTACAACCCGCCGCGCTATGACCTGGATTACGACTTTAATCTGACCATCCACGTCAACACGCCGTACTTTACCGAGATCAACCTGCGCGTGAACGACTCCACCATCGACCAGCGCGGTTCCATCGAATACCGCGAGGCCAAGCGCCAGCAACCGAGGTCCGCGACGCGCTGGTGCAGCTGCGTCAGGAGACGCGCGACAGCGTCGTGGCCGCTAAGGCCCCCAAGACCGCGGTCACCTGCCCCTTCTGCGGTGCAACCACCATTCCCGATGCCAGCGGGCGCTGCGAATACTGCGGCGGCGCCATCGGCGCATAGCCTCCAGCAGCGAAAGGACCGATCATGGCCTTCGAGAGCGTCAACTATCAGTGCCCCGCGTGTGGCGGCCCCCTTCACTTTGCCAGTGCCGAGCAAAAGCTCGTCTGCGACTACTGCGATTCGCGTTTTGAAGTCGAAGAAGTCGAGGCCCCCTCTATCGCGAGCGCCAGGGACACAAGGCCGATGCCAAAGCCGATGCCGCAGCCGCGGCTCCCAAGCCTGCTGTCGACGATGCCGTGCAGGAGCTGGCTCAAAACGCCGGCTACATCTGCTCGTCGTGCGGTGCCGAGCTGGTCTCGGACGGCACCGTCGCCGTTACCACCTGCCCATACTGCGGCAACTCCGCCGTAGCACCCGGTCAGCTCTCGGGCGACTTCTCACCCGACCTGGTGATTCCGTTTAAGCTCGGACGCGATGACGTTATGGCCGCGCTCAAAGACCACTACAAGGGCAAGATCCTGCTGCCCAAGAGCTTTGTCACCGGCAACCATATCGACGAAGTCCAAGGTGTCTACGTGCCGTTTTGGCTCTACGGTGCCCACGTGGACGGCGAAGTGCACTTCGATGCGACCAACGAGACTGTAACCGAGGAATCCGACCACACCGTCACGACCACCGACCACTACGACGCCTACCGTAAGGGCAGTATCTCGTTTGAGCGCGTGCCCGTCGACGGATCGTCCAAGATGCCCGACGGCCATATGGACGCCATCGAGCCGTTTGACTACGACGCGCTGTGCCCGTTTTCGGTCGCGTATATGCCCGGCTACATCGCCAACCGCTACGACGAGGATTGCGAGACCTGCAAGGCGCGTGCCGAGCGCCGCATGGAGGAGAGCACGATTTCGGCCCTGCGCGAGACCGTCGTCGACGAGTACGACGACGCCACGGTCGAAAACAAGCAGCTCGACTACACCTGGGAAGAAAGCGATTATGCCCTGTTCCCCGTGTGGATGCTCTCTACCTCGTGGAACGGCAAGAGCTATCTGTTTGCCATGAACGGACAGACCGGTCGCATGGTCGGCGAGCTCCCCTGCTCCAAGCCCAAGCTCGCCATCGCCTCGGTGCTGTTCTTTGTGATCGGGTTTGTCCTCTCCCAGATTCTCTTTATGGGAGAGAACGCCTTCGATCCGGACTACCTCGCCTTTGATGTCGAGGGCATCCTCATCAACATCGTCGCGCCGCTGATCATCGTAATCATCGCGGACGTGCTGCTGGTGGGCCAGCTCAAGACGGCCAACGAGGCCATCCACGCCGATTGTTACTGCGGCGAGCTCGACCTGACCGAGAAGCACGACACCTTCAGCCACACCGAGACCACCGTTGTCATGAAGGACAACAAGGACGATTAGCCATTCTGACCAATACCACCCGGCCTTTGACGAGAAAGGAAGATCACCATGGGACTCTTGAAAGCTGGATTGGGTGCTGCCGGCGGCGTCATGGCCGACCAGTGGAAGGAATTTATCTATTGCGAATCGATGCCTGCTGACGTCTTGGCCTGCAAGGGCAGCAAACGCACCGGTGGCCGCAGCTCCAACACGCGCGGCGAGGACAACGTCATCTCCAACGGCTCGGTCATCGCCGTCAACGACGGCCAGGGCATGCTCGTGGTGCAAAACGGCAAGATCATCGAAGTCGCGCTGGAGCCCGGTGAGTTCGTCTTCGATACCGGCAGCGAGCCGAGCGTCTTTAGCGGCAACCTGGGCGACTCCATCAAGGAGACCTTCGCCAATATCGGCAGCCGCTTTACCTTTGGCGGCGACGCGGGCAAGGACCAGCGCGTCTACTTCATCAACACCAAGGAGATCATCGGCAACAAGTACGGCACCGCCTCGCCCGTGCCCTTCCGCGTGGTCGATAACAACATTGGCCTGGACGTCGACATCTCCGTGCGCTGCAACGGCGAGTATTCGTACCGCATCACCAACCCGCTGCTGTTCTACACCAACGTATGCGGCAACGTGACCGATAGCTATACGCGCGACAAGATCGACAGCCAGCTTAAGTCCGAGCTGCTCACCGCCCTGCAGCCCGCCTTTGCCAAGATCTCGGAGATGGGCATCCGCTACAGTGCCATCCCCGGCCACACCACCGAGCTCGCCCGCGCGCTTTCAACGAGGTCCTCTCGGCCGACTGGCGCGACCTGCGTGGTGTCGAGATCGTGAGCTTTGGCGTCAACTCCATCGCCGCCTCGCAAGAAGACGAGCAGATGATCAGGACCTGCAGAAGGCCGCGGTCATGCGCGATCCCACCATGGCAGCAGCCAACATCGCCAGCGCCCAGAGCGACGCGATGCGCGCGGCGGCCGCTAACCCCAACGGCGCAATGGCCGGCTTTATGGGCATGGGCATGGCAGGTGGCATGGGCGGCATGAATGCCAGCCAGCTGTTCGCCGCCGGCCAGGCACAGCAGCAGGCCGCCCCGCAGCCGGCTCCGGCTCCCGCCCCCGCACCGGCTCCCGCCGCCGCCGCACCTGCGGCCGGCACGTGGACTTTGCAGCTGCGGCGCCACCAACACCGGCAAGTTCTGCTCCGAGTGCGGTAGTCCCGCACCCGCCCCGGCACCGGCCAAGTGGTTCTGCCCCAACTGCGGTAGCGAAAACGGCGGCAAGTTCTGCAGCAACTGCGGAACGCCCCGGCCCTAGCCCCTCTATCTGGTAATTGGCGGGGGATCCGCCACCCCCCGCATTTGCTTCTATGGGTTTCGTTCGATAAAGGAGGACACCATGAAGACAACGTTCAAAAAGTCCGTACTCGCATTTCTGACATGCGTCCTGGCGCTCGCCTTTGCCCTGACGGGTTGCAGCGGCGGCGGCAAAGACCCCAAGGCCAACTTCGTCGGCAGCTGGGAACTCTCGGGTGGAACCGTGGATGGCGAAGAGCTGACCGATGAGTACATGAAGATGCTCGAGGATTGGGGTGTCCACTGCGTCCTGATTCTCGATGAGGACGGTACAGGTGCCCTCGACCTGTTCCTTGAAGTCGTCGACCTTAAATGGGAGGCAAAGGACGCCACCACCGTAACCATCACCGCCGAAGACGAGTCGCATGACATGAAGCTCAAGGACGGCAAGCTCATCCTCGAAGAGGATGACGGCAATCTTGTCTTTATTTACCAAGTCCGACAAGGACCTGTCCGGCACGGTGAAGAAGGATCGCGAGGCGGCCGAGAAGGAAGAAGAGATCGACGAGGCCGTCGAAGAAGACGACGTCCAGAAGATTGAAATCTCCCCCGCCGTCACCGTCGCCGATGACGATCTGTGCACCATCACCATCACCGAGAAGTTCAAGGACGACTGGGGCGACATCGGCTTTGTCGTCAACATCACCAACAAGAGCGACAAGGACCTGACCTTCTACGCTCCTTCCGGCAAGACCAACGTCAACGGCACCATGAAGGAACCCTGGTTCTCGGCTAACCTGATGCCCGGCACCAGCGCCACCGAGGAATTCACGTTCTCGAGCGGCGAGCTTGACGGCCTTGACGACCTGGTCAATACGACCATCGGCATCGACGCCTACCTGACCGATTCCTACGAGGACGTCGCTTCCTACACCGCGACCATCGCGTAGCGACAGACACCGACAGCCGCGGATTGGCGGACATATCCGCGCACACCAGGCGGGGCCGCAGGAGTTGATCCTGCGGCCCCGTCGTTTTTATGCCGACAGCACTGCCCATACAAGCAGGCCGCCCGCCGTTTTTAGATGCGAAACGGCGGGCGACCTATCTTTACGGCGCCGGAACACGGGCGGCGCACCGACTACGGGCGCTCCATATTGGGGACGATGCTGCCTTCGGTCACCGCATGCACGGCAAGACGCATAATGTTGTCGTAGCCGGTCTTGCTCAGGATCTCAGAAATGCGGCGCTTGATGGTGCCCTCACTCATAAACAGCTCGGCCGCAATCTCGCGGCGGCTCTTGCCCTCGCAGGCAAGGCGCAAAATCGACAGCTCGACATCGTCGAGTGCCGCCGTGCCCGAAAAAATGCTCTCGGGCGGCTTGGGAAACGTGCAATAGCCCGCCAGCGTGGAGCGCATCACGGCGAACAACTCGTCGATACCGACGTTCTTGTACACAAAGCTATCGACGCCCGCCTCGCGGGCCTGATCGACAAAGGTGATCTCGGGCATGCCGGTCATGATAATGACGCGGCACTCGGGCAGTTGTTCTTTAATGCGCGCCGCCGCCACGATGCCGTTGGAATCATGCTCGGTGCATACGTCCATCAGTATCATGTCCGGACGCTCTTTGAGCGCGACACCCAAGGCCTCGGAGGCATCGGCGATGGCGGAAACAACGGTCATATCGGGCTGGTCGCCAACGGAGCGCGCCAGGCTCTCGCGCAGGATGGCCTGGTCTTCGACGATTAACACGTGGATCATGAGCTTCTCCTTTGGGACGTGTCGTTGGCGTTAAGCGGAATGGATACCGTAAGCGTAAAGGGCGGGGCGGCGTGGACCTCTAGGCTGCCACCCAGATCTTGCGCGACATGCCTCATACCTGGAATACCTGTTCCCTCGCGATACGATACGGGTGCCGGCGAGCCGTCGTTAGAAACGGTCATCCGCGCAACAGCGCTGTCTTCCGACGTCTCCCGCCACAGGCGCACATGGACCCGATGGGCCTGTGCATGCTTGGTGGCATTGGTCGAGGCCTCACGGATAATCTGCAAAAATGCGGCGGCGACACGCGCGTCCTCAGGCAGCGCACCCTCAACATCGATCTGCACACTCACCAGGCCAAAAGCATGGACGATATCACCCAGCTGCTCTGCAGGCTCGCTGGCACCGCCACTGCGCAAATCGGCGGCAATTGAGCGCAGCAGCGGGTCGATCTGCTCGAGCGACTCATCATCCAGGCGCCCCTCCTCCAGATAACGATGGAGGATGGACAGGCGCTGCCCGATCACGTCGTGCACGCGAGCGCGCATACGCAGATAGGCCGCATTGTCAGCAACTTTTTTGACTTCTTCGATCTGGGCTTGGAGCTCTTGGCCCGCAAGCTCAAGCAGGTGGTTGGCTTGCGCTAGGCGATCATGAGCATGCGCATACTCTGTTACATCCAGTCCGATAATGCGCTCAAAGAGGCGGCCCGAAACCATAACCGTCATCGTGCACAAACAAGCGAATCTCGGCGGGAGAAACCTCGACCACCGCCCGCGCCTCACCAAAGCGGTCCAGATTAATCCGCACACGGTTCTGGCTGCTTTCGGGCATTTGCATGCTGAGTTTGCGCAGGCCGTTCCATGTACCGCTCATATCGCCTAGGTCGGTGGGCATATGAAGCTCCACCAGGTTTTTGCGCATGCAGCGGTTCATGAGCAGCGGACGGCCCCTCGGGTCCAGATACAGGATGCCCACGGGAATCACGTTGATGGTCTCGATCGTCGAGAACATGGTGATATCCTCCGGCGGTTGCGGACATCCATCAAGAGCGCCGCGATGGAACGGAACAGGAAGAACGCTCCCTCTGCGATAAGGACAACGGTCCACGCCGAGCCCATGGCAAAAACCACCGGCGGTGTAACGGTGACAACAAGCAGCAGCTCGACCAGCATGACGGGGCGACGATAGCGCACCATAAGCACCACGCCGTAGGCAAAGATCACGGCATTGAGCCACAACGCTCCGCCCATTGCCCTGGCGCAAACGTCAAGCGGCGCCACCAGATATGAGCCAGACGACGCGAACAAGATGAGCGCCGAAATAACTAGGTGAAGCACAAGGCTCGCCTCGTAGGCACAAATCACCTTACGGTTATAGGACGAGCGGCGCGATGCGATGAGCGGGACGTGGATAGTCTGCAGACACGCAGCCAGGGCAAAGACAACATCGAGCGCAACGATTTGGGGAAGGATGAGCGAAATCTGCATCGTCACTCACCCGCCCGCGGCATCAACACGATCATACGCAACTGGCCGGGTTCGCCCTCAAGGCGGTATGCCACGTTGCGCCCTTGCAGAGCGCTATCGAGCTCTTGCGCAGCGGGCGTCTGCGAAAGATCTGCATCATCGTTGGAAAAAAGCGTGGCGCGTAGCTCGACACTGCATCGGTCATGGTCGCCCAAGTGATACATAAGCGCCGGATGGTCGGTGGTGTAGGCAAAAAACGCAAAGTCATACACGCAGTCGTACAGGGCGCTTACCGTACTGGCGTGCATCGGGCGCCGTATGGCGATAATCGAGGCGCAATCGATATCGATGGTGCGCAGGTCGCTTGCGAGCTCGTTGGCAATGAGCTGAATGCGGTCGCGATCAAAACCGCTCTCCCCGTGCTGTGCCAACGTGAGCGACCCCTTGCGCATGCAATAGGCGACGAGCATCTTGGCGCGCTGCAGCATGCGGTAACGCTCGTGCGAAGACGATTCATCGGTCAACGGCGGCAGCGAGCTCAGCAGGTCGTACATCCCTTCGAGCGCGCGGGCAAGCGCCTGGTCCACGTCTTGGACCAGCAAGGTCTCGGCCTCTTGGTCTGCCAAATGCGTCTTAAGGTCGTAGTCGGCGGCGAGCAGCTCATTTTGACGCTGCAGCTCCATACGACGATGTGCCAGTTCACGGTTAAGCTCGTTGAGATCCGACACGTCTTGGGCAAGCAGGGCCGATCCGCCCAGCAGTGGAAAGGCACGGTACATCACATCGGGATTGGACTTCACGGCAAAGGCATGGGCATGCCCGTGTTCCTGGGCTCGCAGCTCTTCGCACACGCCCGCCGGCATTGGCTTTGACACCGGCGTGGCATAGACCTCCTGCAGGTCGCGCGTTAGAACTTTGAGGTCAAGCGGCAAGGTGTCGAAGATGCCGGCGATGTCGTGATATGACGGAATGACACCGCAATCGAGACAGATTTCCATCGCCACCACGCACAAGACGCAATAGATGAGCGAAAAGTTGAGCCTCCATGCCCAGGGCACGCGCAACGCATATGAGATGGCAAAGAACGCGCCGCCCAGCAGCACGAGCGCCGCCGTGCCCGAGAAACGCTGGATGCGGAAGGACGAGGACCGACCAACCAGGATAAAAAGGCCGCGAAGTTAAAGGCCGTCCACACGAGGACGGCAAAATAACCCCAGCCGTACGTGTAATCGTTGCTCCGGTGTCGCTTGTACGGTCAAAGTGGAAGACCTGCTGGTGAAAATCGTTGGTGAGCACAAATCCGATAAGCAGGATGGCCACAATCCACAGCGCGGCGCAGTAGCGGCGACCCAGGCGGTGTTGCTCCAGGCCCGCAAGGCGCAGACCACACAACTGGTAGAGCAGCGGAATGAGCGTCATGGGCACGTAGTACAGGTACCACAGCACGGTGGCATAGAACGGCGTGAACGACTTGTACTTGAGAATGACTTCGATCATCCACAGGGCGCAGATGGTGGCGATGGCAACAAGGCGGCGGCGCAACACATAGTCCAAACAGCGCAGATAGACCGATACGCCCCAGATCGAAAATGCAATTGCGGCAACAAGCAACGGCAGAGAGCTCGAATGGACGAGCGCATCCACGACCTCTTCGGACACCTCGCTATAGGCGGGCACGGCGTTAGAAAGTTTGGGGTCGAAGGCGAACAGCGCCGGCAAGACTGCCAAAAGCATGAGGAACATCGCGGTGATGACACCGGCGATAGCAAAGACGCGGTGGCGGTACACCTGATGTGTTATGCCAACAAGGAATCGCGGCATGGCGAAGAGCCTGCCACCCCTGGGGATCCGCCACGGGTGCGGATCGGGCGGCCGCGTTGCCGATATGTCGCTCGCGGGTACCCATAGTGCTTTTTTAGTGTACCGACAGATGGGTCGAAAAAAGCGGGCCGCATGTCCCAAAATCCGCAGACGGCAAGGCGCCCGGCGAGCATTAACTACTCGCCGGGCGCCTTGGTTAGAGACTCTGAAGTTGAGTGTCTCAGCTTCCTTAGGAAAGGTCCTCACCATTAGAAGCAATAACTTTCTTGTACCAGTCGAAGCTCTTCTTTTTGGAACGCTTGAGGGTACCGTTGCCGGCGTCGTCGCGATCCACATAGATAAAGCCGTAGCGCTTGGACATCTCGCCCGTACCGGCGGATACCGGTCGATCGGGCCCCGGTGGTGTAGCCCAGCAGGTCAACGCCGTCCTCGGTCACCGCATCGCGCATCGCGGCGATATGCTGGCGCAGGTAGTCGATACGGTAGTCGTCGTTGATGGAACCATCCTCCTCGACAACATCCTTGGCGCCCAGGCCGTTCTCAACCACAAACAGCGGCTTCTGATAACGGTCGTACAGGTCGTTGAGCGTAATGCGGAAGCCCAGTGGATCGATGGCCCAGCCCCACTGGCTCTCCTGCAGGTAGGGGTTCTTGGCGCCGGCGAAGGCGTTACCCTGGGTGCGCTCGACATCGGGGTTATTGGCACCGGCGGAGCAACGGGTGCTGTAATAGCTAAAGCTGATGAAGTCGACGGTGTTAGTGGCCAGGATCTCGCGGTCCTCGTCCGTCATGCCCACATCGATGCCTAGACGCTCGAGCTTCTTGACGGCATAGGCCGGGTAGTAGCCACGGCTCTGAACGTCGACGAAGAAGTAGTTGTCCTGATTGTCGAGCTGCGCCTGGCGCACATCGCCCGGGCGGCAGCTGTAGGGGTAGTAGCTACCTGCGGCGAGCATGCAGCCGATCTTGACCTCGGGGTCGATCTCGTGGGCAATCTTGGTTGCCCAAGCGCTGGCGACGAGCTCGTTGTGGGCGGCCAGGTACTCGACGGCCTCCTTGTTCTCGCCTTCCTCAAAGACCAGACCGGCACCCATAAACGGCAGGTGCAGAATCATATTGATCTCGTTGAAGGTGAGCCAGTACTTCACCAGGCCCTTGTAGCGGGTGAAGATCGTGGTCGCGAGGTTCTTGTAGAAGTCGATGAGCTTGCGGTTGCGCCAGCCGCCGTACTCCTTGATGAGGTGAATCGGGCAGTCGAAGTGCGTGATGGTCACGAGTGGCTCGATGCCGTGCGCCTGACACTCGCGGAACACACGTCCTCGTAGAAGGCCAGGCCAGCCTCGTTGGGCTCGGTCTCGTCGCCGTTGGGGAAGATGCGGGTCCACGCCAGGCTCATGCGGAAGGTCTTAAAGCCCATCTCGGCGAAGAGGGCGATGTCCTCCTTGTAGTGGTGGTAGAAATCGATGCTGGTCTGTGCGGGATAGTAATAGCCGTCCTCGAAGTCGAGCATTTTACGCTGGCCGGAGACCACCGCATAGCGCTCGGGGCCGTGCGGAGCCACGTCCACGTTGGCAAGGCCGCGGCCGTCCACGTTATAGGCGCCCTCGCACTGGTTGGCAGCTGTCGCGCCGCCCCACAGGAAGTCATTGCGGAAAGCCATGTATCAATCCCTTCGCACGCTGTTTGTCGTGGTTTCAGTATCCCCGCAAATAGGGCCTCGCTCAACGACAGCGACGCAGGCCGATACTTCTTTTCGCACGCAGGTGCTCGACAGCCGCCCCGTCTGACACTTTTTGATACCCGCCTGTCAACCACCACAAAGGGGACAGGCACCTTTGTGGCGGTTGGGGGCGGTTTGTCTCGATCTGTAACAGGTAGGCAGCCAAAACCGGGCCTGATGTTACAGATCGAGATTGTTCGGTCAGCTTCTGCAGTTTGTCTAAATCTGTAACAGGTAGAGACGATTTAGCCCGCTAGATGTTACAGATCGAGACAGAAGATTCTAGTCGCAGGTGATGCCGAGGTTTTGCCGACGAGGCCTACGTAACCGCCTTCGCTCAGCAATTCATTTGACTGAATAGGAAAAAAAGGAAAAAATAGGAAAAAAAGGAAAGGAGACTCATGACTGAAACCATCTTCTCCCCCTCATTTGGAAATCGCCCGTCCTATCTGGTGGGTCGCGGGAACGTGATTTCGACATTCATCTCCGGTCTTGAGCAGGAGCCGGGCAATCGAGACCGAGCCATGCTCATGCTCGGCCAGCGAGGCAGCGGCAAAACGGTTCTGCTGTGGGAACTTGCCGATCGCGCACGCAAGCTTGGCTTTGTTGTCGCCACGCCCACCGTAGCCTCCGAGGATATGCTCGAGCGCATTGTTGAAAAAATCCAAGAAGCAGGCGAGCCTTATGTCAGCAAGCGTCATCTCCCCAAACTTTCGGGCGGCAGCCTGAGCGTCTTCGGCTTCTCAGCCGGCCTTGAGTTCACGCGCGATGTGCAGGAGACCAAGAGTTTCCAGTTCAAACTCACGCAGCTGGCGCGCAAGCTGACCGAGCAGGGGCACGGCATCCTCATCCTTATCGATGAGCTCCAAGCTAATTCACCTGAGATTAGACAGCTCGTCACCGCCTATCAAGAGCTGGTCGGTGAGGGACTCAACGTCGCGCTTGTTATGGCAGGTCTCCCGGGAGCCGTCTGTGCAACGCTCAATGACCGCGTGCTGACATTTCTCAACCGCGCTCGCAAGGTCACGCTCGAACCGCTTTCAGTCGGAGATGTCGATGCCTATTATCAGCGGGCTTTCGAAGAGCTCGACCTTGATATTCCAGGCGATCTTCGCCTCCGTGCCGCTCGCGCAACCCAAGGCTCGCCCTATATGCTGCAGCTCATCGGCTATAACATCGGCAATCGCTGCAAGACAGGAGAACACGTAACGCCAGAGCAAGTCGACGGAGCTATCGAAGCGTCAAAAGCCGATTTCGAAAACGATGTTTGTGAAACGACGCTCGCCGCGCTATCGGACCAAGACGTCGCGTTTCTCGACGCAATGACTGATGACGAAGACGCCGTTTCGCGCATTTCCGATGTAGCGAAACGTATGTCAGTCACACCCGACTATGCGCAAAAGTATCGCCGGCGCCTCATCGACGCCGGCGTAATCGAACAGGCGCGCCGCGGTTACGTGCGTTTCGCCGTTCCATATATGGCTGACTATCTGCGCAGCCAACTCTAGGCAGCCACCGCAATGGGGACAGGCACCTTTGTGGTGGTTTGGGCCCGTTTGTCTCGATCTGTAACAGGTAGGCCGTCAAAACCGGGCCTGGTGTTACAGATCGAGATTGTTCGGTCTGTCCCCTGCAGTTTGTCTAAATCTGTAACAGGTAGAGACGATTTAGCCCGCCAGATGTTACAGATCGAGACGGAAGATTCTAGTCCACGGTGATGTCGAGGTTCTTGCCGATGAGGCCTACGTAGCCGCCCTCGGCAGCCTTGGGGCTGTCAGCATGGCAGAGAACCCACTTGTCGGCCTTCCAGTAGCAGTAGCTGTCGCCGGCCGTGGGCATGTCGGCCGCAGCCTCGGGGCGCGGGCCGTTGGTGCCGGCGGGCAGCGCCACCATCACCTGGAAGCCACCGTCGTCGACCATGCAGGGCGTGTAGTGGAGCGTGGTGTTGAAAACCTCAACGAGCGTGCCGGCCGGCACGCGGAACGCCTTGACGCACGCGGTATCGAGCTTGCCGTCCTCGATCTCCCAGCGATGCGCCACGAGCAGGATAAAGTCGCGTGCGCCCAGGTTGAACTCGCTCGCGCGGTGGTACTCCAGGCAGTTGAGACGCGTGTTGTGGCCGTTGCACCAGCCCAGCTGGAAGGGACGGCCGCCAAACATGAGAAAGCCCAGCTTATCGGCATCCTTGACGTCCTCGAGCTCCGGCGCACTCGCAACGTACTTGCTGCCCTCGGGAATGGGCGTGGCAGAGAGCGCCTCGAGCACGGGCGACGTAAGCTCGGACGGAACGTTATCCCAAACGTTGCCATAGGACTTGAACTCGGGATCAGTGACAGAGTAGATATGCATGTTCGCTCCTGTTCGTTTGTGTGACAGTATGAACATTCTAGAACAAACATAAGCGATTTTAAACACTCGTCCCGACCACTCAGCAAAAAAGGGGCGCCCAATGGCGCGCGTTTTGGGCGATAAAGCCCTTACGCCTGCTGATAGTGCAGGTGCTTCTCGTCGATATCGGCCAGGTCGCGGTCAAGGTAGCGGCGTGCAAGCCAGTTTGCCATGGGGAGGTCTGGTCCAGGTAGTTACCGCACTCCTCGGGAGCAGCACCGGGGACATCGCCCTCAAAGCCGGCGACAAACTCGAACAGCTCACGCACGAGCGGCAGAATCTCCTCGCTCGTCACTCGCCAAACACAACCAGGTAAAAGCCCGTGCGGCAGCCCATGGGACCAAAGTAGACAATGCGGCTCGACCACTCGGCATGATTGCGAAGGAACGTGGCACCCAGGTGCTCGATGGTGTGGCACTCGGCCGTGTTCATGACCGGCTCCTTATTGGGCGTGGTCAGGCGCAGGTCAAAGGTGGTGACGGCGGCGCCGGTCGCCGGATCGCGGTCGATGCGGCTCACATACACGCCGGGCTCGAGCAGCAGATGGTCAACGGAAAAGCTCGCGATACGCTCCATGGCAGATCCTCTCGGTAGTTAAATTGGGACGGGGCTCTTTTAGCTGGTTCGAATGGTCGCACCAATCATACCAGTCAAAAAAGCCCCGTCCCAAAAAGACAACTTAGCCAAGGACGCGGGCCATACGCGTCTTGAACTCGGACAGGAAGCGCGGAGCATCCACGGTCAGTGCCACAAGCGCGCTCTTGTCCGGATCGGATAGGCGGCGCTCGTCGCAAATGGTGCGGCCGCGATACTCGCCCAGCAGATCAACACGCAGATTGCAGCCGAGCGCACCCACGAGCGTGGGGTCAATCGCCACAGCGACGGCAAGCGGATCGTGCAGCGCACAACCACCCAGGTAGGGTGCGTTCATCTCGTACGAGCCAATGTAGTGCTCGACCATGCTCGCAAATGCGCAGCCCGCCATGGTGCCCGAGCCCGTCCAGCCGGCAATGTCGCGACGCGTGAGCACCACGCGATGCGTCACATCCAGACCCACCATAGTGAGCTTGCGGCCCGAACGCAGCACGGCATCGGCCGCCTCGGGATCACTTGCCATGTTGGCCTCGGCGCCCGCGCTCACGTTTCCGGGCACGGTCAGGGCGCCGCCCATCACGACCACGCGACCGATAGACATCATCGCCGCCACATCGCGCTCCAAGGCAAGTGCCAGGTTGGAGAGCGGACCGGTCGCCACGTAGATCAGATCGGGGCCATAGGTGCGCGCGGCATCGATCAGATAATCGACCGCCGCGTTACCGTCGGCCGACGTCGCCCCCACCGGCTCGTACGGCGACGCGGGCACGCTCGCCCCGCCAATGCCGTTCTTGCCGTGGATGAGCGTGGTGGACGCCGGCGGTGTATAGGGCTCAGTCGCCTTAATGGGACGATCGGCGCCCAGGTACACCGGAACCTCAGGGCGACCCAGCAGATCGAGCACCGCCAGGCAGTTGTGCGCCGATTGCTCGACGCGCACGTTGCCAAAACACGTGGTGATGCCCACGAGCTCCACCTCGGGGCTCGCGATGGCATAGGCCAGCGCCATCGCATCGTCCACACCCATATCCAGATCAAGGATCAGCTTCTTGATTGCCATTGTTCTACTCCGCTTCTCCGTCTTTATCGTTTAACTAAACCAATGTTCAACTTCGGCGCGCGTGGGAATCGATTGCTGAGCGCCCAGGCGCGACACCGTCACCGCCGAGGCGCGAGCACCCGCGGCCATGCACTCAAAGAGCGGCAAGCCCTCCAGGCGAGCCGCGGCAAGCGCACCGATAAACGTATCGCCGGCGGCCGTGGTATCGACTACCGTGCTCGAAAGTGCCGGCATGCGCAGCAGCTCGCCGTCATCGCCGAGCGTAACCGACCCGGCGCCGCCCAACGTGATGACCGCAGCGCCGGCGCCCTTGGCGAGCAGGGCATTGAGCGCGGCGACGCAACTCACATCATCCGTGGGCAGAATGCCCGTCAGAACCTGGCACTCGGTCTCGTTGGGACAGACCAGGTCGACCGCAGGCCAGACCTCCGCAGGCAGCTCGCAGGCAGGCGCTGGATTAAAGACCGTATAGAACCCCAGCTCGTGAGCGCAAACAAGCGCCTCGGCAGTCGCCGCAAGGTCACATTCGCCCTGGGCGATAAAGACGCTTCCGGCAGCCGGGGCAATCTCGCTGGCGTCTCCGTCGAGCTCATCGGCCACCAGACGCCTCAGCGCGCAGGCCACATCCTCGCCCGCAAGCGCATGGTTGGCGCCCGGCGACAGCACGATGCGGTTGTCGCCCTCGCAGCGAATGATGGTCGCCGTTCCCGTCTCCACGTCATCGCGATGCACTACAAAGTCACAGTCCACGCCGGCGTCTTGGAGCCCCGCCACGAGCGACGCGCCGAACGCGTCGCGCCCGACCGCGCCGATCATGTACGTGCGCGCGCCCATGCGCGCGGCAGCGACGGCCTGGTTAGCGCCTTTGCCGCCGGCATTGGTGATAAACCCGCTGCCGCTGACGGTCTCGCCCGCGCGCGGCATGCGCTCGCACGCCACCGAAAGGTCCATGTTCATGCTGCCGAACACCGCAACGATGCCGCGATCTGCCATGGAAACCTCCTCGTCTGCGGGCTTTGCGCCCACCGTCGACCAACGATTGTGCGCTCTCGCAGCCTCTATAACTTTAGTTCACTTTGATGTGGACGCGCGCTTGAGCTTGCGCCGGCAGCAAGCATTCACAGGAGCAGGCAGCTACAATGAAGATGTGCTGATTATCCTCGTCATTGGATGATGTTTTATGGAACAATTCTCGCAATCGGGCTCGCGCGGTCGACGCCGCACGGGCAACGAGCCGGCGCCGCACGAACGCGTGAAGGGCGAACGCCGTGCCAACGAACCGCGACGCACCGCGAGCCCCCATCGCGCTTCTGCCAACAACGCGGGCCGCGCCAACACTCCCGCCGCGGAGCAGACGCCTGCTCGCCCCAAGTCCCGCTACATTCCTGCCCTTGACGGCCTGCGCACGCTTGCCGTCGTCGCGGTGGTGCTCTATCACCTCAACCTCACGTGGGCTCAGGGCGGCCTGCTCGGCGTCACGATCTTCTTTGTGCTTTCGGGCTATCTGATCACGCGCTTGCTGCTCAACGAAGTCGCTAAGACCGGCCGCATCGACCTTAAGAGCTTCTGGATTCGCCGCATCCGTCGCCTGGTCCCTGCCGTGGTAACGGTAGTGTTCGTGACCTGCGCGCTGTGCACCATCTTCAACCACGTGATGCTCACCAAGATGCGCCCCGACATCCTGCCGTCGCTGCTGTTCTTCAACAACTGGTGGCAGATTGCCCAAAACGTCTCGTACTTCAATGCTCTGGGCGACCCCTCGCCGCTCACGCACTTTTGGTCGCTTGCCATCGAGGAACAGTTCTACCTGATTTGGCCGCCACTGCTGTTTGCCATGGTATCTATGCATGTGAGCAAGCCCAACACGCGCCGCGTGGTTCTGGGCCTTGCCGCGGTATCTGCCCTAGCCATGATGGTGCTTTATAACCCTGCCGCCGACCCCAGCCGCGTGTACTACGGCACCGACACCCGCGTGTTCTCGCTGCTGCTGGGCGCCTGGATGGCCTTTATCCCCGATCGCGACCTGGCGCCGGTGCGTCTCGCTCGTCGTTTGGGGCTCAATCGCCTGGCTGGCGCCGCCAAGCACGGCAAGAACGCCGAGGGCAAGCCTGGCGAGAAGGCCGACGAATCAGCCGAGACCGCCCCGGCACAGCCGAGCGCCCTCGTGCGCTTTTGGTCCTCGCCCGCATCCATCGATGCGCTGGGCGTCGTGGGTCTGGTTGGCCTTGCTGCCATGGTCGCGCTCACCAACGGCTACACCGCGTTCCAGTATCGCGGAGGCACGCTGCTGTGCTCAATCCTCACGCTCATGGTTATTGCCGCCTGCGTGCAGCCCCAGGGAATGGTTGCCCGCGCGCTGTCCGCCGAGCCGCTCGTGTGGATTGGCAAGCGCTCGTACAGCATCTACCTGTGGCACTATCCGCTGCTGTTGCTCATGAACCCGGTCGCCAACATCAACGATACGCCCTGGTGGCAGTACATTTTGCAGGTGCTGTTGGTGGTCGCCGTGGCCGAATGCTCATATCGCTTTATCGAGACACCGTTTAGGAAGGGCGCCTTTGGGCGCACCGTCGCCGAATTCCGCGATGGCACCACCACGCCCGCCAACTGGGCACGCGCACACGTCCCCGTCTGCGCAGCCTGCGCTGTCGTGTTGGTCGTTGCACTGGGCGGCCTGATCTTTGTGCCCGAGACGTCTGCGCTGAGCGGCGAGGGCGCCGAAGTTCTGAACAAGGAAGCCAAGAACACCGCGCCCACCGACCAGCAGGCGGCCGACGACACCGACAAGGACAACGACGGCTTCCCCGATGGCCCCTACGATCTGCTTATGATCGGCGACTCCGTGTCGCTGCGTGCCGTGGACACTTTTGACGGCGTTTTCCCGCACAGCCATATCGATGCCGAAAAGGGCCGCCAGTTTGATGCGGGTCGCACGACATTTGAGCTATATCCAGCAGAACCTTGCCGGCAAGATCGTGGTCTTTGCGCTGGGCACCAACGGCTTGGTAACCGACGACCAGATCGACGCCATCATGGCCGATGCAGGAGATAAGCGTATTGTGGTGTTTGTGAACACGCGCAGCCCGCAGCCGTGGGTTGGCTCTACCAACCAGGCCATCGCCAACGCCGCTACGCGCTACAAGAACGTGCGCGTTATCGACTGGTACGGATACAGTGCCAACCGCAACGACCTGTTCGATGGCGATGGCACGCACCTATCGACCACTGGCGTGACTGAGTACCTCAACTTGATCCACGATGCCGTCAAGAAGGACCTGCCCGTACACCCCGAGGATCACGTCAACGATCCGCAGCCGGCAGCCGTCAAGTCTGCCACCGACGCGCTCGTCAATGCGCTCGCTCTCAAGCCGCACAAGCTGGGCACCGACAAGTAACCTGCAGCGCAAACTTCCCACATCCGGAGGGGGTGTCTGCCACGGCAGACACCCCCTCCGGCAGTTAGGGACACTCCTGGCGCAGCCAATGAAGACCTCTACGGATGAATTCCAGGCCGCTCCGTCGCTCCAGACATCGTTTCCGCGCCTCGTGCCTGCCCCAAACAATCAAAACAAGCCCTTTTCGCCGCACCCTCAAAGGTCTGTGGGCAAAAAAGGGCAAATATGAGTACTGTTACCATTTTAGTAGCAGGCAAAACCACCCAAAATGACGTCCGAGCGACCCCTACAACGGTAGCGCGCAGAGATGTGGTGTAAGAGGCGGGGCATGCCCCGCCTCTTCTCTTTCTTGAAAGGGAGGGGACACCGCCTAGAATTCGTCGTTGGAGTAATGAAGGTGACGAATGGAAGGAAAGGCGATGCCCCAAGAAGAGAGTGTACTGCGCCTCGACCGCGACGAGGCCCTCGAGGCGGCGAGGCTTTGGCAGGAGTGCGGCGACGCGCGCGAGTTCGCGTGCAGGGTGCTGGGCGGCGTGATGAACGCGCTGATGGACTCCGAGGCCCAGCAGATGTGCGGCGCGAGCCGCAACGAGCGCAGCGACGGCAGGGAGAACAGCCGCAACGGCTACCGCCCCAGGTCGCTCAAGACCGCCGTGGGCGACGTGGAGCTCGAGATACCCAAGCTCAGGCACGGCACCTACTACCCCGAGGGCATGCTCGCGCGATGGTCGCGCGTCGACACCTCGGTGGCCGCCATCGTGCAGGAGATGTACGTGTGCGGCGTGTCCACCCGCAAGGTCGAGCGCGTGGCGTCCAAGCTGGGCATATCCTCGCTGTCGAGCTCGGAGGTCTCGAGCCTCTGCTCCGACCTCGACGCCGAGGTGGCGGAGTTCCGCCGCCGCGACCTGTCGGGCACGCCGTGCTGCTACCTGTGGCTCGACGCCACCTACATGAGCTGCAGGGTCGGCTCGTCGGTCGTCTCGCAGGGCGTCGTGACCGCGATCGGGCTGGGCGCCGACGGGCGCAAGCACTTCCTGGGCTGCGACGTGGTCGACACCGAGAGCGAGGACTCCTGGGCGGCATTCCTCGGCGGACTGCGCGAGCGCGGGCTGGCCGGCGTCCGCCTCGTGGTTTCCGACAGCCACGCCGGGCTCGTGGCCGCCGTCTCGCGCCTGTTCCAGGGCTGCGCCTGGCAGCGCTGCGTGACGCACCTGCAGCGCAACCTCCAGAGCGCCTGCTCGGGCAGGCCCGAGGACTCCAAGGCGGCCGTCAGGGACCTCGTGCACGCCGCGGTCTACCAGGACGACCCCGACCTCGCGCGCTGCGTGTGGGCCGAGGCGGCGCCCTGGGTGGCGTCGGTGTCCGCCAGGGCCGGCGAGGTCTTCGAGCAGGCCGAGGACTCCGCGCTGGCGTTCACGGCCTTCCCCAGGGCGCACTGGGCCAAGCTCCGCACCAACAACGTCCAGGAGCGCGCCAACCGCGAGATCAAGCGCCGCTACAGGGTCGTGCAGTCCTTCCCCTCGAGGGAGTCGATGCTGCGCCTGACGTGCGCGAGCCTCATGGAGACCGAGGGGCAGTGGTCCCAGCAGCGCGTGTTCTCCGAGGCCTCGGCCGCCGAGGGCTTCGCCGAGCCCGCGGGCAGGCCGGCCCCGACGGAGGGGAGGCGCCGCGCGCTCGGGCGGCGCGCCAGGGAGATAGTGGACGAGATAGTCGAGAAGCGCGGTCTCAAGAAGGAGTAACATCGGGACTTGCAGCGACGGACCTCAGGACACTCTTACACCACGTCTGCGCGCGCGACCCCTACAACCCCCTAAAGCAGCCAACCTGACTGGTTTAAGGCGTATTGGAGCCAATTTTAATGAACATACTAAAGGCTATGTTCATTATCTTTTAGGATGTAAATGCTATTCACTTAGCAACAGTACTCATATTTGGCATTTTTTGTCCATTGCTATATAACTAACACCCTATAGCAGATCAAAACCACCCCTAAAAGGGGTGGTTTGCTCTTAGGGTATAACCCTTGGATTTCCGGCACGCGTCTAAAGGCGCCGGCCCTCACGGGGTTCGGGCCGCACTGCAGATTGACCCGTGGCGGGCCGGTCAAACCGGCGCTATTTACGCCCCGGCCCCCTATCGAAGGGGTCCTCGTACTCCTTGACGCTCAGCCGGTCGATCGCGATGTCGGCCTTCTCCTGCTCCCGGATGTACTTCGCGATGGTGGCCTCGTTCAGGCCGACGGTGGACACACGTAGTAGCCCTCGGCCCAGAACTTCCTGTTGCCGAACTTGTACTTCATGTTCGCGTGCTTGTCGAATATCATCAGCGAGCTCTTCCCCTTCAGGTAGCCCATCACGCTCGATACGCTGTACTTCGGCGGTATCGCCAGCAGCATGTGGACGTGGTCGGGCATCAGGTGCCCCTCGATGATCTCTATCCCCTTGTACTGGCAGAGCTTCCTGAAGATCTCCCCAAGGTCGGACCTTATTTGGTTGTAGATGACTTTGCGCCTATACTTCGGCGTGAACACGACGTGGTACTTGCACATCCACTTCGTGTGCGACAGGCTGTAGGCCTTCTGGGCCATACGCCACCACCGCCCTCTCGACTCGGATTCCTTGCGGCCTGAACAATCGCAAGTGTCCGGCGAGGGGGCGGCTTTGTAAAGCCGTTTGGCCCCACCCGCATAGCGGGTGGTTTCTGATGCGGCGCGCTGCGCGCCCCGCACAGGCTAAAGCCCGTAACAAAAAACAGGCCGCAGCCCATCGCTGCGGCCTGTTCGGAAGCAAAAGTGGGCGTTAAGCGCTGTAGCCCATCGCTTGCAGGACAAACATGACGACCGTGAGCACCGTAATCACGGCGATAGTCGCCCAAGTGAGCACATTCCACACGCGGCCGTTGCGGTTGGCACCCATAATGTGACGGTCGGCTGCGATAACCACCTGGAACACCAGAACCACGGGCAGTAGCACGCCATTGATGACCTGTGAGGTCATCATAATCTGGAACAGATCGACGCCGGGCATAAGCACCAGCACGGCAGAGATACCGATGATGGCCGTAATGATGCCGCGATAGACCGGGGCCTCGTCCCAGCTGCGGTCGGCACCGCGCTCCCAGCCAAATGCCTCACAGATAGCGCTCGACGTAACGCCCGGCAGCACGCAGGCGGCCAAGAAGCTCGCCGCGACCAGGCCCGAGGCAAACAGCACCGTGGACCACTGACCCGCAATAGGCTCCAGCGCACGGGCAGCATCGGCGGCATCGCTAATCTGAATACCCGCCGGGAACAACACCGTACCGGTCGTGATGATAATAAAGCCGGCAATGACATCGGCGGCAAGCGAGCCGCTCACGGTATCGATGCGCTGCAGCACGATATCGTCCTCGCCCGCGTTCTTATCGACCACGTTGTTCTGCGCCAAGAAAATCATCCACGGCGCGATGGTGGTACCGATCGTTGCGACCACGAGCGACACGTAGCTGGGGTCATTTTGAATGTTAGGCACGACCAGGTCGACCGCGACCTCACCCCAGTTGGGGCCAGCCATAAACGCGGCGACAATATAGGTCACGAACACGCAGCTCACCAGCAGCAGAATCTTCTCGATGCGCTGGAAGCTGCCCGACATGGTAAGCATCCACACCAGCAGCGCCACCAGCGGCACCGAGATGCTCGCCGGCACGCCAAAGAGGGCGAGGCCGCTCGCAATACCCGCAAACTCCGAAATGGTCACGGCTGTGTTGGCGATCAACAGCGCCGCCATAGCAAGTACACTCTTGCGCACGCCAAAGCGCTCGCGAATGAGCGATGCCAGGCCCTTGCCCGTGACGCAGCCGCAGCGCGCCGCGGTCTCCTGCGTCACGATGAGCAGCACAGTCATGACGGGAAGCATCCAGAGCATCTTGTAGCCATAGCTGGCACCGGCGCTGGAATACGTGGCGATGCCGCCGGCGTCATTGCCCGAAAGCGCCGCCAGCAGACCGGGACCCATAGCGCCAAAGATGGCCGCGATGGTCAACTTTTGCTTGGTGCCCGACTTTTGCTTGGTATTTTGCACGCGACCACCTAACCCATGACCGACATGGTGAGCAGCACCGCAGCGGCGCAGTACGCTACGCACGAGATCATGACGGCAATAACGTTCATGGCGGTGCCCGACGTGTTGAGGTCATGCTCGTCACGCCAGAACAGCACCATCAGGTAAATCACGGCGCTCATGTTGCCAACCAGGCAAATGATGGCAGCGATATTAAAGCACCCGGTAAAGAGTTGCTCCTCAAACATGGGCGCATCGGGGAACGCGGCGGTGCGCACCAGCTGAGCGCACAGATAGGTCACGAGTGACAGAATCAGGCCCATGCCCGTGCTCTGGAAGAAGAACCCCAGATACGGCTTGGGCTCGTCGTCGTGACCGTCATACTCCAGGAAGTAGTTCTTGACGAACGACACCATGCGCGAGGCCGCCAGCAGTACGAGCGGCATGGCGCACATGGGGAACACCACCAGATGCGCGGAGCCGAGCGCCGTTCCCAGCACGGTTGCCATGATGCACGAGGCGATGCCCCACACGACGACCCAGTACTGACGATGCACGAACCAGCTGAGCACGTTCGTCGAGTCGTCCGACGCGCTATCGCCCGAGCCGACACCGGCGATCTGCAGGTCCTCCTGATGTTCCTCGGCGATAACGTCCATGGCGTCGTCGAAGGTTACGATACCCAGGATATGACGGTTCTCGTCGCAGACAGGGATGGCAACCAGGTCGTACTTGGTCATCTCGTCCGTCACGTCTTCCTGGTCCTCGTCGGGCGACACGTAGACCAGGTCGCGATAGGCGAGCTGGCCCAGCGTGGCGTCGCGGTCGGCCACGATCAACGTGCGCAGCGAGAGCACGCCGGTGAGCATGCCGCTCGGGTCCTCGGTATAGACGTAATAGACGCTCTCAAAGTCCTCGTCGAGCTTGCGGATCGCCTCGATGGCGTCACCGACCGTCGCCGTGGCGGGCAGGGAGACAAACTCCGAGGTCATGATGCGACCGGCAGTGTTGTCCTCATACCCCAGCAGGTTACGAATCGCCTTCTCCTCCTTGACGCCCATCAGGCGCAGGAGCTTCTCGGCCTTCTCGTAATCGAGCTCGTCGATCAGGTCAGCTGCATCGTCCGGGTCCATCATGGCCAGCATCGACGATGCGTCCGTGTCGGACAGGCCCTCGAGCATCTCGGTCATAAGTTCGTCGTCATCGAACTCCGAGATGGCCTCGGCGGCCTGGGCAGTATCGAGCTGCGCAAACACCTGTGCACGCAGGCGCGGGTCGAGCTGCTCGATAATGTCGGCGATGTCGGCAGGATGCAGCTCGCCAAGCGTCTTGTGCGACACCGAGAGTTGAATGTTCTTGGTCGAGCGGTCGAGCAGGTCCATGTAGGACCAGGCGATGATGTCCTCGCCGAGCGGTTTGCCCAGGTGCTTCATAAAGCCCTCGACGACATGCTCGAGGGCGGGGCTGATCGCGCGCAGCAGACCGCGGGCACCGACTTCGGCACCCAGCAGGCGCAGTTGATTTTCGCCCGACATGGAAAACTTGATGTCGTTTACGCGCACGACCTTCATGCCCTGCGTGTCGACAATCTGCTTGTTGAGCACGTCACGGGCGAGCAAGAGTTCGGTCGGCTGCAGGTACGAAAAACGGATTTCGGTGGCCGGCGACTTAAGGTGCACACCCGTCTCGTCGATACGGTCGACCCATTTGCGCCAGCTGATCATAAATGGCGTCTTGCCGGGTCCGCGGAACGCGAGCGACGTCACGTGCGGAAAAACTTCGCCGGTAGCAATGCCAAAATCGTTCACAACGCCGAGCTTTTCGCCATCGACGTCCAAGACCGGCAGTTTGAGCATCTCACTCAGATAATTCACTGGTGCTCCCCATCATTATCCCTTCGGACTGCGGCCATGCCGGCGCGCCATCCGTGGACTATTAGATATGCATACGCATGCGCGGGCGGCACGCCGCTCGGCGCTCACACCCCGTACATGCGCAAGAAGCACCTGCATGGGGTCATCGACTGTATGGTCGAGGTTTGGATTTCACCTGCAACCTTTCTCTTGACCCTTGTTATCCGCAGTAACTATAGCATCAGCATCGCGCTGCGGCATCGAATTTATGCCCTGCACATTGCAGGCATACCAAACGCTGACGCATCCGTGACATAGAGCCGGATGAGCACAGTGGGACAAAGCGATTAAGACCGCCCTAAACGACCAGTCGTTTAAGCACGTCTCCGATGACTACTCTGTGGTGTCGTCGTCCTCGGCGAGTTGGGGGAACACGGCGTTTTTGGGCATGGTGACCTTCGTCAGCGAGGTGAGCTTTTTGCTCAGCGACGTGTCCGTCTTGACCAGGTCGCTGAGCGTCACGATCTTGTAGCCGTCGGCAATGAGGCCGTCGATAATCTGCGGCAGCGCCTCGAGCGTCTGCTCGGCGCACTCATCTCTATCGGTGAGCAGCACGATATTGCCCGGCGTCACCGAATCGAGCACCGTCGAGACCTGTTCGTCGGCACCGTTGAGCAGCCAGTCGCCCGAGTCGATATTCCACGAGACCACGGCGGAGACCGGTCCATCGCATCAATCCAGTTTTGCTCGTCAAAGGCAGCGTAGGGAGCACGCAGCAGCATCGTCTTCACGCCGGTCGCCGACTTAATCGCATCGGTGCCTTTCGTGATCTGTTCGCGCACCGCCTCACGGTCCTGACCCTTGAGCGAATCATCGCTGTAGCTGTTGGAGCCGATCTCGCACCCGGCATCGACAATCGCTTTGGCAGTAGCGGGCGAGGCTTCCGCGGCATCGCCCGAAAGGAAGAACGTCGCGGTGACGCCCTTTTCCTTGAGCACCTGCAAGATCTGTTTGGTGGCGCCGCTCGGACCCTCGTCAAACGTCAGCGCCACGTACTTTTTGTTGCCCTTGGGCGCCACGCTGGCGCACTCGACTACGCAGTCGGTGGCGGGCACGACCTCGCCGCGGTCCTGCGTCTTGCCCGACTGCTCGCCGACCCACACCTCGGAGCGGCCCTGAACGCCCCAGGTTTTGACATACTCAATGGCACCCGTGCCCTCGACCTTAAGCTTTGGCTCGATAGTCGTGGCCTGGACCTCGTGCTTCTCGTAGGTGTTGCGGCCATCCTTGACCGTCACCTTCTCGCCGCCCTCGAGTTCGCGGCTATCCCATTTGCCCTGCTTCACGCGCTTGCCGTCGACCTTCACCGACAGCTTTTCGCCCCCATGGCGCTTGAGCACGCTGTCATCGACGGCCAGCAGGTCGCCTGCGTCGTAGGTGTCAGTCAACCCCTGGTCGTCGATGAGATTCTGCAGCGTAGAGCCCACGCGCACCGCGGTCTTCTGGCCGTTAAGTTCCACGTCCACGCTGCGGTTGACGTAGCCCACGACGGCAGCGATAAACAGCACGAGCGCGCAACCCACGGCGATGAGCGCATAGGGCAGGCGAGACGAACGACGGGGTGTGCGGCTGTTGCCGATGCGCGCGCTGCGATCGCTAAAGCCGCGGCTATGGTTGAGATACATCGCGCCGGGCTTACGGTGACGCTTGCGCTGACCGCTGGGCAGCTGCCCCAGGTCGCGGCGCGCCGTCGGACGCGTACCCGAACGCCCGTTTAAGTTGGATCCGTTTTGGCGCATGTGCCCTCCCCCATAAACACAGCAAGCCGGAGCAACAGGTCTCCGGCTTGCCTCCCATCATTTGGTACGTCGCTATTTTGTAGCTTTTGACGAGCCTCCGCTCGCCTTTTGGTATTCGTCCTTAAAGGCCTTGAACATGCCGCGCGTCTTGCCGAGCTGCTTGCCCAGTGCGCGACTGCCCTTGTCCACGGCAACCGATCCCTTGTCGTCGAGCACCTTGGCACCCTTTTTGACCTTGTCGCCCACCACGACGCTGGCCTCGGCGGCCTTGGCAGCCGCACCGCCCGAATACCCGAGCGACTTGACCTCGTCCGAGACGACCATCGCGCCGTTCTCGTAGCCGCGCAGCATCGTCGGCGGCACCTGCGTGTCACCAACCAAAACACTCGAAGCAGCACCGGCGGTCACATAGAATGCCTGCACGATGCCCGACCGCGGCTTGAACTCCACATCCGAGCAATAGCCCACGACGTCGCCCGATTCCGTGCGCACGTCCATACCGACCCAGATGATGCAATCGTCCAGGTTGATGTCGAGGCGCTTAGCGGCGGCGGAATCGTACGTGTCCTTGACGCCATCGACCGCAATGGCGCCCTCGTAGACACCAATGGCGTCGAGCGCTACGAATCGGTCGGGGCGCTCGATCATACCCGCGATATCGGATTGGCGGACCATAAAGCCGACCACGCGCGTACCGCCCGGGGTAAAGACCGGAAAGTGAATCTTTCCGAGCTTTTTAGGGCTGCGCGGCGTGCCGTCCTTTTTGGTGCGCTTGTCCTCGGTAGGCTTGCGATAGATCTTGGCGCCGACAAAATCCCCGGCGCGCATTATGCCTCGGTCGAGGGCTCCGCAGCCTCGGTATCAGCCTCGACGGCGTTCTCGACCACGACGTCGGCAGCAGGCGTCACGTTGCCGCCCGAAATGGCGTCGTTGAGCTGCTCGCGCAGCTGGTCCATGCGCTCGCGGGCCAGGTCGACCTTGGCGCGCAGGTCGTCGGTCTTGGCGTCGACCATCGGGCCAAAGTCATTCACCGCAGCACGGGGCCTCCTCGGCGCTGTGCTCGTAGGTGTCGCGCATATTGTCCCAGGCGTCGTTGGCGATATCGGCAGCCATGGCGCGGGTCTCGGCGCCCGAGCGCGGGGCCAGAGCAACGCCGACAATAGCGCCGGCAGCGGCACCAAAAAGTGCGCCGGAGACAAAGCTGAAAGTCTTACCCATGATCATTCCTCTCCTGCGGGCACGTCGGTGCCCACCGTTTGAATGCTGTCCATTATACCCGCAGCGCATCACTTGCCGCTCCGCTCATCTGCGTACGGCAAAGGCGCAGGTACGTGATGGTGATAAACGCGTAGGCCTACTCCTGGGGCATAGCCGGCATGGCCACCGTGGCACCCGGGTCCTCGCCGGCGCCGTCCACGAGCGGCAGACCGCCCTCATGCGCAGGTCCTGCCGGAACCGTCGCCGCACCGCCAAAGACGGCAGCGGAGGCCTCGTGGTTCTCGGCAACCGCGCCCTCGGTATCGATCGTCACCTGGGGCTCGTCGTCAAAGTTGGGGACGCCCTGGGGCTCGGCGGGAACGGGCTCGGCGGTCGCATCGGCAACGGGCTCGGCGTCGACCGGCACATCGCCCTCGTCAGCGCCCTCGTCCTCGGCAGCATCTTCGCCGTTCGCAGCGGCGACGGCCTCGTGCGGGTCCTTGCCCTCGGCCTCGGCGCGCATGCCCAGCACCAGGTTGCGCAGACCCGCGACCGTGCCTTCCACGTCGGGGGCAGGCTGGTCGGCGTGCAGGTACGCCCAGTCCATCATAAAGGTCGCCGACGACAGCGCGCCAATGGCCAACGCGTCATCGGGACACGAAAGCTCGACCTCAAAGACACGCTCGTCATGCTCGCTCACGCGCGTGCGGCCGCACGAGATGCTGCCGGCAAGACCGGTCTCGTTCATGAGCTCAACCGTCACGTGCTCCAGCAGGTGGCAGAGCTCGGTCTGGCCCATGCAGTCCTGGAACTCGCGACCGGAATCGCCCAGGCACAGGTGCTTGGCAATCGCCGGCACCAGGTAGTACACGCGCGCCGTGGCCTCGATATCCTCCGAGGTCATGAGCGGCATGCCGGGGTTCACCAGCACGTGCGCGCAAATCTTGTCCTCGCTGACGGTGACCTTAAGGATGTTGAACAGGCCTGCCATAACTCTCCCCTACTCTTCCTTGTCCTACTCGTCGCCGTCGTGCGGATTCGCGGAACCCGCACCCGACGTCGTCGGCTCGTCTACCGAAGACTCGGAATCCTTCTTATCGGTTTCGGCCGGAGCGATCACGCGAATGAGCGAGATGCGCTGGCCACGCATCGACTGCACTTTAAACTTGTACCCCGCGACCTCAAACACCTCTCCGATGTCGGGCACCGAGTCGCAAAGCTCCAAAATCCAGCCGGCGATGGTCTCATAATCATCGCTTTCCTCGAGCGGCCAACCAAGCTCAATCGCGTCATCGCACGAAAAACGCCCATCAACGAGCCACTCGCGGCGCGAAAGGCGCGTGAGATACTTGTTGTCGGGGTCGAACTCGTCCTCGATCTCGCCGACGATCTCCTCGACGATGTCCTCGATGGTGATGATGCCGGCCGTGCCGCCGTACTCGTCCACGACCACCACGATCTGGTCGTGCGAGGTCTGCATCTCGGACAGTAGCGGCAGGATGTCCTTGGTGTCGGGCACAAAGGTGGCATCGCGCAAATAGCTGGCGATGGGCTGGTCGCCCTTGCCGTCGAGCGCGGGCTGGATCAGGTCCTTGATGTGTGCGATGCCGGCGACGTTGTCGGGATCCTCGTGATAGACGGGGATGCGGCTAAAGCCGGTCTGGCGCATGGTGGACAGCACATCGGCGACCGTCTCGTCGTCCTCGCACATGGTGGTGTCCACGCGCGGCACCATGACCTCGCGGGCAACGGTGTCGCCCAGGTCGAAGATCTCGTGGATCATGCGCTTTTCCTCGTCGAGCAGGTCGTCCTGCTCCGAGACCATGTACTTGATCTCTTCCTCCGAGACGTTTTGGCGGTCGTCGGCGCTCTTGATGCGCAGGATGCGGGCCAGGCCATCGGAGCAGGCACCGGTCAGCCACACGAGCGGGCGAGCAATCTTCTGGAACACGGAAAGCGGGCCCACGACCTGCTTGGACACGCCTTCGGCGTTGGACAGGCCGATGCGCTTGGGCACAAGCTCGCCGATCACAATGGACACGAAGGCGACCGCGACGGTGATGATGACCGGCGCCAGGCCGCGCGCGATGGCGGAGAGCGGCGCGATGCCAAAGCTCATGAGCCACGTGGCGAGCGGGTCGGACAGACTCGTCGAGGCGACGGCGGACGAGGCGAAGCCCACGAGCGTGATGGCGACCTGGATGGTGGCGAGCAGCTGGTCGGAGTCGGCGGCGAGCTGGACGGCGCGCTCGGCGCGCTTGTCGCCTTCCTCGGCCTCGTGCTCCAGCACGGCGCGCTTGGCCGTGGTGAGTGCCATCTCGGACATAGAGAAGTAGCCGTTGATGAGGGTCAAAACGAGGGTGGTGATAAGGGAGATGGTTATGTCCATCGGGAGTTTCTCGAACCTCCAAGATTCGGGACGTTAAGGTAAAACGTTGATGGCGGATACGGCAATTGCGCCGGTCGACCGAGCGGGCGGGGCCGTGGGCGCGGTCGCTAGATTACGAAGAGGATCACCGCCATGAACTGGAAGATGCTGCCGGCGAGCACCCACAAGTGGAAAACACTGTGCAGATAGCGCACGTTTTTGGCGATATAGAACGGCACGCCCGCGGTGTAGCACACGCCGCCGACGGCGAGCAGGGCAAGTGCCACGGGGTTGAGCAGAGACACGAGCTCGGGCAGCTTAAAGACGACAAGCCAGCCCATCAGCAGATAGACCAGGCCGCTTACCCAATGCGGCTGGCGCTCGCGCAGAAAGCACTCGAGGGCGATGCCGATAATGGCGATGGCCCATACGGCAAAGAACAGCACAGCGCCGCCGTCGTTTGCGAGCGTGATGAGGCAAAACGGCGTATAACTGCCGGCTATGAGCAGGTAGATGCAGCTGTGGTCGATGATGCGAAACACGCGCTTGGCGCCCGCGGGCTGAATCGCGTGGTAGAGCGTGGAGGCTAGGTATTCGAGGATAATGCTGACGCCATAGACAATTGCCGCGGCCATGTGGGCCGGGCCTCCGCCGCGCAGGGCGGCGAATACGATCAGGAGCACCAGGCCCGCGATACCCAGCAGGCAGCCGACACCATGGGTGACGGAGTTCATGATCTCCTCACCCACCGTGTAGTGTGGAACGGCCGCGGTCTTGGGTCGCGGCTTAGAACTGTCGCTCGAATCGGACATGCCGGTTACATCCTCCAACGTAAAGAGTTCTCAACACTATATCAAAGCGTCTGGGTACGTGCGAAATTTGCACTATACGTGACCCTTTGTTTACCCATTCTTTGCCTGTTGACGCATCAACGGCGAACGTCCATAATGCGCTTGCATTAAATGTTGATGTATTAACATCTTATAGGAGAATACCGCATGGCTCAAAACGCACGTTCCCATCGAAAGCTCAAGATAGCCGGCATCGTTGCACTGGTGGTTGTCGTTGCGCTGCTCGGATTTGCCGGCAACTTTTTGTTTGACTTTGCCCTGAACCCCCAAGCGCCGTACACCATGAAGATGATGCAGGATAGCAAGAACGACAAAGAAGGTGAGCAGCCGGATGCCGAGGATACCGAGGCGCGGGCATGGTTTAAAGAGAACCGCAAGAGCAGCAACCTCACCGCGGACGACGGGACCGAGCTTGCCGCCTGGTATTTTGCTGCGTCGGAGAGCACGCACGACTACGCCGTCTGCCTGCATGGATATACCAACGAGCCCATCGGTATGGCCCGATACGTCAAGCGATTCCACGACCGCGGCATGAACGTACTCGCACCCGCCGCCCGCGCCCACGAGCGCTCCGGCGGCGACTATATCGGCATGGGCTGGCCCGAGCGCCTCGACATCGTCGCATGGATCGAGCGAATCGTTCAGGCTGACCCCGAGGCGCGCATCCTGGTCTTTGGCGAGTCGATGGGTGCGGCAACCGCCATGAACGTCGCGGGGGAATCTCTGCCCGCAAACGTGAAATGCATTATCGAGGACTGCGGTTATACGAGTGTTTGGGACGAGTTTTCCCTGCAGCTCAAGGACGTGTTCGGCCTGCCCAGCTTTCCCTTGCTCGATGTAGCAAACTTGGTGTGCAACGTGCGCGCGGGCTACGACTTTCATAAGGCGAGCAGCGTAGAGCAACTCAAACACGCGACGGTTCCCATGTTGTTTATCCACGGCGACCAGGACACCTTTGTGCCGTACAGCATGCTCGACCAAAACTACGACGCGTGCGCCAGCAAGGTCAAGCAAAAGCTCACCATCCATGGCGCCACCCACGCCAAGAGCGCGCAGGTCGACCCCGAACTCTACTGGAACACGGTCGACGACTTCCTCGACGAGTATTTTTAGGCAAATAGTACGGTTTACTGGCCTATCTGACCCCCGGTATTAGACTTCCAAAAAAGCCGCCCGTGGGCACTGTGCTCACGGGCGGCTTTTTGCTAACAGTTGTGCTACAAAGGCGCTTGTTTTGTCTAATAGCTAGGTGCTACTTGACCTCGATGAGCTCGTACTTGCTCGTGCCCAGGCCGATCTTCTCGGCATGCGCGATGCACACGCGCCAGTCGGTATCGGGATGCGTGATGCAGAAGGGATCCTTGGCCTGCTCGCCCTCCAGGTGCTCGTGGTTATGCTCCATCTTGGCCGCGCTATCGGTGAGCTCGGTGTTGGGCAGCGGCTCGGATGCCATGACGGCATCGGCACAGGCCTGGTCGATGGCGACCGGGTCGAAGCTCGCGAACATGCCGATGTCGTTGACGATAGGCGTATCGTTTTCGGGATGGCAGTCGCAGTTGGGACTGATGTCCATGGCAAGCGAGATGTGGAAGCTCGGGCGGCCGTCGACGACGGCCTTCGTATACTCGGCGATCTTGCAGTTGAGCACGTCGGCCGCGGCCTCATAACCGGGCTTGATGCAGTCCTGGTTGCATGCCGCAATGCAGCGTCCGCAGCCCACGCAGCGATCGTGGTCGATGGCAGCCACGTGCACCGTGCGAGTAGCGCCGCTGGCAAGCTCGCGCTCGCGGGTGCCGTCGAACGAGATAGCGTTGTGCGCGCAGATCTTTTCGCAGGCATGGCAGCCAACGCAGTGCTCGGTCGCGACGTTCGGCTTGCCGGCGGCATGCTGCTCCATCTTGCCGGCACGGCTGCCGCCTCCCATGCCCAGGTTCTTCATGGCGCCGCCAAAGCCGGCCTGCTCATGGCCCTTAAAGTGGGTGAGGCTGATCACGATATCGGCATCCATGAGCGCCTGACCGATCTTGGCCTCGCGCACGTACTCGCCGCCCTCGACCGGGACGAGCGCCTCGTCGGTACCCTTGAGGCCGTCGGCGATGATGATCTGGCAACCCGTGGCATACGGGGTAAAGCCGTTCTGGTAGGCGGTATCGATGTGCTCGAGCGCGTTTTTGCGGCTACCGACATAGAGCGTATTGCAGTCGGTGAGGAAGGGCTTGCCGCCCAGTTCCTTCACGACATCCGCGACGGCGCGGGCGTAGTTGGGGCGCAAAAAGCTCAGGTTGCCCAGCTCGCCAAAGTGAATCTTGATGGCGACGAACTTGTTCTCAAAGTCGATCTGCTCAATTCCGGCGTGACGGATGAGGCGCTTGAGCTTGTCGAGCTGGCTCTCGCGAGCATGCGTGCGCAGGTTGGTGAAGTACACCTTAGCGGGTGCTGCGGGTGCAGTTGCGGTCATAGATCTATCCCCTCGGTCTATATGGCGTTACAGACATAAGAGGATGGTACCAGTTAAAGCAGAGTTAAAGTCAAGCGCGACACCTTGTCATTGGGGACGTTCTTAACGACTACTCCTGCACCTTGAGGGCTTCGGCCAGACTGACGCGCTTGATGGAACGCGTGTGCAGCAACGCCACGACCAGGTAGGTCGCAAAGCCAATGCCGACGCATGCAACCATGGACCAAGCGGGCGCATAGATTTCGATATTGCCGTTGTAGGCGAGCAGCATCGAGCGGAAGATGGCCGTGAGCGAGCCGATAATGACCGGCAGGCTCAGCACAAGCGACGCCGCCACGCACAGCGTAATCGAGCGGATGTACAGATGCGAGATCTCGCTATCTCGATAGCCAAAGACCTTCATGTAGCTAATCGACCGGGCGCTGTGGTCGATTACAGCCTTGGTCAGCAGGTACATAAACAGCAGGAAGATGAACACCGCAAGCCCAACCATCATGCCGATCATTTTGCTCATCATGCCGATGAACTGGTCGCCCACGGCGCGCATGTCGTCGGGCGTGGTGTCGCCGGCAAAGTAACGGGCATCGAGGTCGAGCTTCTCGTCGCTCACATAGCCGTTAAAGTAGGCGGCGTCGTTGTCGAACAGCTCGTTAAAGTCGTCGATACTCATATAGATATTCATGTCCGACTTGGAGCCCCAGGCACAGTCCTTGCCCGCGTACTCAAAGGAATAATGCTCGCCCTCATACTTGTCATGGAGCGTGACCTTCTGACCCTCGCTCCAGCCAAACTTATCGAGCAGACCGCCGCCAAAGACGACGCGCCCATCGCCGACGTTGAGGCCTTTCCAATAGCGCGAATCTGGTGAAATGCCATAGACGGAAATCGTCTCCTCGCCATTACCATCGCCGCGGTCGTATTGCAGCTGGTAAACGGCATATTTCTCGGCCTGCGCGATTGCGCCCGCGCCGTTGTCGGTCGTATTGACCGGGTGGATATCGTCGTTGTCAGTGTCGATCTTAGAGGCCTTGTCGATCAGGCCGATGGCCTCATCGCGGTTGCAGCCGAGGGCATCGGCAAGGTCATCGAGGCGCGCATAAAGCGCATCCTTCTTGTCCTGGACCTTGGCAAGCGCATCCTGCGCTGCGGTCAGGCTCTCGGCAGACGGAAACGCGGTCGCGGCATCGGCTGCCGTCTGCGCTGTATCGGCCGCGTCGTCAAGCACGTTATCGGCATCCTGAGCAGCGGAAAGCAGCGCGCCGTCAACCGACTGCAAGCGCTCGAGTGCCGACCACTGCCCACGCTCCTCGGCAGTGCCCTCGAGCTCCAGCGGAGCCTTGAGCGTGTGTACTGGTGCTCGGCGACCAGGCTCGTCTCGAGGTTGTCCGCGTAGTGCGTCATCGTGGGCAGAATCGCCAGGCCAAAGAGCAGCAGCAGCGAGGCAAACGCAATGCCCACGAAGAGCGTGGCGAAGTTGCCCAGATTGCGCAGGAAGATACGCAAGCGGAAGCGGGAAACAAAACCCATGCGCTCCGGCAGCTGCAGGCCGCGCTTGGTGCCCGATTTGCCGCTCGCCTCGTGACGAAGGAATTGCAACGGCGTCTTGCCCATCTTGCGAAGCAGGCCCACCAGCGTGATGAGGATGAGAGCGCGGCGGCGGGAACCACGGCGCACTTCACAAAAGATCTCCCAGCTCCAGTACACCTGGAAGGGCGGCAGGCTGTACGAACCGTAATAGAGGCTGCGCATGGGCTCGGTAAAGAACACAACGCCGAGTGCAGTGCCCAAAAGCGCCGCGAGCACACCCACGATGGCGGGAAGCGCCAGGTAGTGGAGTACAATCTCGCGACGACGATAGCCGCTGGCGAGCAGCGTGCCGATGATGGCGCTCTCCTCCTCGATGGTCGCGTCGGTAAGGACCACAAAGACGAACGCCATAATCACGATAATAATGTCGAGCAGCGTCATCCACATCATGGAGTCGCCGTCCACGTCGTCGCGCGCATAGCCAATGCCCTGATTGGAATCGGCGTCGATGAGGTCATCCACGCGCGCATCGGCATCGGTCAGCGCCTCGACCATATCCTGCTCGGCGTCGATACGGTCTGCAGTGGAGATCGCGATCGGTAAAGGTGAAGGAGTAGGTGTTGTAGCCCAGGCGGGTGCGCCACCGGCATCCTCGAGCGCGGCAAAGCCGCCATCGGTGACCTCGGCAACGCCATAGGTGATGGTGTTCACGGTGAAGTCCGGAGTTATTGAGGAAAAGCGCTTGGCTATCCGGTTGAGTCATGATGCCGCAGACGGTGTAGGTGCGCCCCTCGAGCTCGACCTTATCGCCCACGGCGAGGTCGTTGTTGGTGGCAAAAAACGCGGTCGATTGCTACCTCGTCGTCCGCCTTGGGCTCCTTTGCCCTCACAGTAGGACGCGATATCGACCTTGGTGCGGTGCGCATAGGTGCGCAGCGTGCGCTTGGTGCCGTCGTCGCCGGCGGTCTTTTTTGACCATGGCGTCGATGGAGAAATTCTTGTAGAGCGCGACGCCGCCGACGTCGCCGGCTGCATCCTCGGCGGCCTTGAGCTGGTCCTTGGTGGCCTCGAAGGAAGTGGTCACGCGGCCGTCCTCGATCGTGTACGCATCGCGTATGTCGTCGATAAGCGGCAGCCGATGGAATGCGCTGCGAGCAAAAAAAGCCCGAGGTAAGGGCGATGCTTCCGCACATAAGCAAAAAGATGCCCGGTATTTGCCGATATTGCGGCGCAGCTCGCGCGGAAGACGTTTTGCGAGAGGTGTCATGGCGCCGTCTACCAATCGAGCTCGGCGGCCGCGACGGGCGACTCGTTGAGTTCATCCTCGACAATGCGACCGTCGCGCAGGCGCAGCACGCGGTTAGCCATGCGGGCGATGGCGGCGTTGTGCGTGACGATGATGATGGTGCAGCCGTAGGTGCGGTTGACATCCTCCATGAGCTGCAAGATTTCCTTGGACGTCTTGTAGTCAAGCGCGCCCCGTGGGCTCGTCGCACAGCAGCAGGCCCGGGTTTTTGACGAGCGCGCGGCCGATGGCGCAGCGCTGCTGTTGGCCACCCGAGACCGGCGCGGGAACTTGTTGCGGTGCTCGTAAAGGCCCAGCGAACGCAGGAGATCGTCGACATTGAGCGGGTTTTTGGACAGGTGCGCCGTGACCTCGATGTTTTCCTTGATGGTGAGATCGGGCACCAGAGTTGTAGAACTGGAAGACAAAGCCCAGCTCACGGCGGCGATACTCGCCCAGTCGGTAGGCTTGAGCACCGTGAGGTCGCAGCCGTCCACCAAAATAGAGCCAGCGTCGGCATCCTCCAGGCCGCCGATCAGGTTAAGAAACGTCGACTTGCCCGAGCCCGAGGGCCCCAGCATGACGCAGATCTCGCCGCGATTGATGGACGTGTCGATGCCATCGAGTACCGTCAGGCGCGCGTCACCGTCGCCGTAGTGCTTCTTGAGCCCCTTGACCTGGACGTAGGTTTGCTTCGTCGCCATGCTATCCCCCATTGTTAGCCTCGTACTACTTTATAAACGTAATAGTAAACCTTGGCGAACTATTTTGGAGCGAGAGTGGGGTTTTGTTTCAGACTAGTCATTGGGGACGTTCTTAAACGACTAGCTGTTGGACCCCCTCTTTCGCCACCCGGCAGTTAGGGACAGTCCTTGGCAACCCGGCCGGCAAGCCGGCGGTTCAGCAAAGACTGTCCCCAATGACTAATCGTTTAAGTCTGTCCCCAATGGCCACTCTTGGTCGTTTAAGTCTGTCCCCAATGAGTACCCGAGACTAGGTGGCTAGGCGTGGGATTTGTTGCGTGCGAGGGGCTAGGCCTGCGGCGGCGATGGCCACGGCAAAGAGTGCCGTGACGCCCAGGTCGCAGGCGATGTCACCCAACACGGTGGACGTCAGATCCGAAGCGAGCGCCTTGCCGATCGCGTCGTTCACCCAATATGTCGGCACAAAGTGCGCCACGGTCTGCACGGCCGGGCCCATCAGCGACAGCGGCATCCAGCGCCGCCCAAAAACGTCATGAGCATGCCGAGCAGGTTGCCCACCGTTGAGCAGCTCCTCGCGCGCCCAGGGCTCGAAAGCGCAAAGCCAACGGCCAGCGGCGTGCACGCGGGGCAAACGTCGCCGCCGCCAGTGCCAGACACACGCGACCCACGCCGACCTCGGCAACCGCGCTGGCAAAGCCCACGACGCCCATCATGCTCGACACAAACCAGATGCAGACGGTGAGCACCGCGGCAGCCGCAAACACGGCAAGCGAACGCTGGCGCCCGGAGATGGGCCGGCCTCCATGCGGCGCACGCGCTCGGGCTCGTTCATGCCCGAGAACACCAGCCCCACCGACACGATGACAGACGAGATGATCGCGTACGCACCAAAGTTGAAATACGACTCGAGCGTGGCGGCGGCTGTCGAGTCAACCTTGACCTGCTCGATCTCGACCTTGGCGCGCTTCGCGGCCGCATGCTCGGCAGCCTTGGCGACGCTACCGTTAGAGGCGGCGGGCTCAAGTGCGGCCGCAGCGCCCGCGAGCGAGATCCAGCGCGAGGCCTCGGCAGACGAAAGCGCCGCCGCCATGGTGCCGGAACCATAGGTCACGTCGAGCTTGGGCAGAGACTCCCCCGCGCGGGCGGCTACAACAAGGTCGCCCTCAAACCCCTCCGGGATAAAGAACACGCAGTCGGCGCTACCCTTGGCGCTGTTGCTCTTGGAGAGCGCGTCCGCAAGGTCGTAGGTGTCGTCGCCGACGCCCGTGACCAGCTCAAAACGCGAACCCAGATGCTTGGCAAGCGCACGCGAAAGGTCGCTATTGTCGCGGTCGACCACGATCACGTTGGTGTCGTAGGGCTTGTACTCGGTGAGCTGCGACGAGTTCCAGCTCACCGATGCCGCGATGAATACGCCCATGAGCGAGATGAACACCGTATAGATGAGCAGGTAGAACGGGTGCGCCAGCGCCATGCGAAGCGCAGTCTTAAAGGTGCTCATAGCGGCTCCTTCCAAAGATCAGCGTGGCGGCGGCAACGAACAGCAGCGCCATCAGGACGAGCGCGCCGGCGCGAACGGCAAAGGGACTCAGGTCCTCAAAGAAATACAGGCGGTTGAACATGTCGCAGATGAGCTTGAGTTTGACGGGGTTGAGCCAACACTCGGCCGGGCAGGCGCGGGCGACGTCGTCGGCAAGCGCCATCGCCGGCTCGCCGTAGAGGCCGGCGAACAGGGCGCACGTGGTGGCAAAGCCCGTGAGGATGCCCGACTTGGACGCCTTGCCGCCCTTAACGGGAAGCGTGCCCACAAAGAGCCCCAGGCCCGTGGCGGCAAGCGCAGAAGCGGCGCCGCCCACCAGGCACAGCCCCTCGCGCCCGCCAAAGTCGACGCCCACGACCAGGTGCACGTAGCCGATTGCGATCGTCATCGAGGCAAAGGAGACCAGCCACGAGCCCACAAAGATACCGGCCAGCGACGCCGTCTTGGAAAGACCGCCCACGCAGCGACGCGCGCCAAGGCCCGACAGATTGGGCTGCAGGTCGACGACGCTCAAGGCGGCAAACTCGGCAGACATCATCGCGACCAGGCCAAAGAGCGCGTAGTAGTAGATGACCGTGCCATCGGGTGTGGTGCGTGTCAGGCTTACGCGGCGGGTGCCGCCCTCGAACGACAGGGCGCGCGCAACCGCCTCCGGGTCGGCGAGCGCCGCCGGGTTGTCCTGGGCAATCTGGCGCATGAGCTCGGCATTTTGTGTATACGAGCTTGCCACCGTCTCCAGAATGCTGCGATCGGTGAGCACCGTCGACGCACGTGAGCTGTCATAGCTCGAAAGCAGCGTGAGTTTGGGCGTGCCTTCGCCGTCGACCGTGTAAATGCCCGCGACTTCGCCGGCCTTGAGCGCTTTGCGCGCGGCAGCCAAGTCTTCGTACTCGCTCACATCGAGCAGCTGGTCGTCGCCTTCCTTGGCAAGCGAAGCCGCCACGTCCTTAAAGGTCGAGGCGTCCCAGGCCTCGTCCGCCACGACGGCAACCGGCACCGGATCGACCGTGCCGTCGGAGCTGAGGTTCGCAAACATAAACATGAACATCGTGGAAAGCGCGACGGGAAAGACCGCGCCCCAAACCCATGTGCTCGGCCGGCGCAGCAGCGCCTTAACCGTGGTGATGATGGTGTTGAACATGACTGCCCCCTAGTCGCGCAGCTCGCGGCCGGTGATCTCGAGGAACACGTCGTTGAGGGTCGGCGGCTCGCTCCACGCGGCCGAGCGCCACGTCGGCGGCGCGCAATGTGTCGAGGATGTCGACCAGGTTGTGCGGACTCGCCTCGCAGGTGCAGACGAGTTCGCCGCCGGACAGCTGGACGCTGAGCACGTGCTCGAGGGCGCGCAGCCGCTCGACCGTGGCGGGCTCGACGGCGCCGACCTCGACGGTCACGCGCTCGCCCATCTGGATCATGCGCTTGAGCTCGTCGTTGGTACCCTGCGCCAGCACGCGCCCGCCGTCCATAATCATGATGCGGCTGCAGATCTGCTCGACTTCCTCCATGTAATGGCTGGTATACACCACCGTGGCGCCCTCGTCGCGCAGGCGGCAGATGCCCTCCAGGATGGCGTTGCGGCTCTGCGGGTCGACCGCCACCGTGGGCTCGTCAAAAAAGATAAGCTCGGGCTTGTGCGCGATACCGCAGGCAATGTTGAGGCGACGCGCCAGGCCACCCGAGAGCTTGCCGGGGCGGAACTTGGTAAAGTCGCCCAGCCCGACAAAGTCGATCGCCTCGTCCACCAGCGCGCGGCGGCGCTTGCGGTCGTTGACGTAGAGGCTGCAGAAATAGTCAATGTTCTCGCGCACCGTGAGCTCGTCGAATACCGCCACCTGCTGCGGCACCACGCCGATGCGGCGCTTGAGGTCGTAGCGGGCGGGTGTCATGGGCTCGCCGAACAGCTCGATGGTGCCCTTGTCGTAAGCGAGCAGCTGCAAAATGCAGTTGATGGACGTGGTCTTGCCCGAGCCGTTGGGTCCGAGCAGGCCAAAGATCTCGCCGGGGGCAATGCTCAGGTTAAAGTGGTCGAGCGCGATAAGATCGTCGTAGCGCTTGACGAGGTTTTCGACGTGGACGATGTCTGTCATGAGGCGGCCCTTCCGTTGATTGCGGTCCGGTACGATTGCATCATCGCAGGAGCCGCCGGCGCGCACCAGTGAGCTTTGTCACGAGTGCGAGGGGGCGGAGGCGAAACCCTCGCTCGCGCGAGCGATCGACGCCGCTTTGCCACGCGGGAGGAATGTCACGGTTGCGCAGGCGGCCCCTCTACCACGCGCGGCTTCGCGTACAATACCCGTATGAACAGGCTTTTCGACAAATCGATCGTTCTGGCGTGCTGTATTGCGGCCGCCATGGGTCTTGCTGTGGACGCTCGCCTGGTCGCGGCGTTTTGCCTTGGCGTTATCGCCACCTCGCTGGCCGAGGTCGCACAGGAGGAACGCACGCGCCGTGCAAGCGAGGCCGCGAGTTACGCTTACATCATCGCGGCTGTCTTCGTGCCGCCGTTTGTGCCGTTTGCGCCCCTCGCCCTCTATGACATCGCGCGACGCGTGCGCCGTGAACGAATCTGGCCCGCGCTGGCGATTGGCGCCGTGTTCGTCTGCGCGCTTGTCGCGGACCTTCGTGGCGGCGTGCTCACCACCCGAACGCTGCTGCTAACCGCCATCCTTTCGGTCGCCGCCACGTTGCTGTCGCTGCGCACCGCGCAGCTGGAGCGCGAACAGGAACGCATGCGTCGCACCCGCGACAAGCTGCAAGAACGCGCCCTTGGCACTCGAGGCACGCAACCGCGACCTCGCCGACCGCCAGGACTACGAAGTCGAGCTCGCGACGCTCGCCGAACGCGCCCGCATCGCGCGCGAAATCCACGATAACGTGGGCCACCAGCTCACGCGCGCTTCGCTTCAAGCCGAGGCCTTGCGCGTGGTCCATGCCGATGAGCCCGACGTCGCCGCCGATTTCGCCGACGTCAAACGCACGGTTGACGAGGCGCTCCAGCTCGTGCGCGCCAGCGTCCACGCGCTCAACGACAATGCGACCAACCTCTCCGTGCAGCTCGAGCGCATCGTTGAAGGCGCACGCTCGGACAGCGGTCCGCAGATTGAGCTTGAGGTTTTGGCCGAGCATGCGCCCGCCAACGTCGCCAACTGCTTTGCGGCGGTGCTGCGCGAGGCGCTTTCCAACGCCGTGCGCCACGCCCATGCCAAAACCATTACCGTGCGGTGCATGGAGCATCCGTCGTTTTACCAGCTCATCGTTACCGATGATGGCGCGGACGCGACCCCGGCGAGCAGCAGCAACGTCGTAGAAGGCATGGGGCTCGCCTCCATGCGCGAGCGCGTCGAGGCGCTTGGCGGAACCTTCACCGCCGGCCTGCGCGCCGGCGCCCCGGCTGGCGCGTGTTTGCCACCGTCCCCAAACAGCAAGGAGATGACGCCCGATGAGGCTCATAGTTGTCGACGACGACCGCTTGGTGGTCGATTCGCTCAAGATTATCCTGGGCGCCCAGCCGCAGATCGAAGTGGTGGGTACCGGTGCCAACGGCGACGATGCGGTGGCGCTCTACGCCGAGCACGCACCCGATATCGCGCTGCTCGACATCCAGATGCCGGGGCGCGACGGCCTTTCGGCGGCGCGCGAGATCCTTGAGCGCGACCCTGCGGCGCGCGTGGTGTTTCTGACGACATTCTCGGATGACGAGTACATTGTGTCGGCGCTCAAGCTCGGCGCCCGCGGCTACCTGATCAAGACCGATGTCGCCGCCATTCCACCGGCGTTGGCGCAGGTCATGGACGGTAAACGCGTGCTTGAGGGTAAGGCGATCGAGGATATCGATTTTGACGGGACAGGCGCCGATGCCGGCACGCCCCGCCGGCCCGCGGCCTTTGCCGGCCTGACCGACCGCGAGTTCGAAGTCGCCGAGCTCATCGCCCGCGGTCTCGACAACAAGGAGATCGCTGCCACCGCCTATATGGGCGAAGGCACCGTGCGCAACCACATCAGCTCGATCCTGGCAAAGATGGGCCTACGCAACCGCACGCAGATCGCCATCGCCTATCTGCGAGGGTAATTACCCAACGACCGACCGCCCCGGCATAGCAAAATGGCTGTTATCGATTTAATGCCATTTCAAAACCATGCCGGATTACGGGGCTAAACTCAGGGCCCCATCCATACTTGCGTTTTCTGCAAGATGACGGCTCGTCTACCTGCGGTTTTATTTTCACGAATATCGGCATGGTTGGGGACTCGTGATTCAGCCCCGTAAACCGGCATAGTTTTTTCGGACGGCCCTGTACGAGCGCCTCCGCAAGCCTCGTGAAACCAAGATGACCCGTTTCCCTCAGTCCCCGGGGGATCATTTGACGGTGCCCGCCACGAAATCGGCCCATCTACTACGTTTGACTCGGTACCCCTGACCATGCCTTCGTTTTGAGCAAAAAACCGCAGGCGTTCTACCTGCGGTTTTGTTTTGGCGTTTTTTGGCATGGTTGGGGGTAAGGGGCCAAACGTAGTAGATGGGCCGATTTCGTGGCGCACCCTCCTCCCCCGGCACACAAAAGTGCCGCCACGGAGGAGGGAGATACCTCCGTGGCGGCCAGGGGTGGGGTGGGGGCTGTGTTTTGGCTCCCCGCTAGCCGCCCGGGGCCTTTTGGCCCCGGGCGCCGCCAGCGTGCCTAGCGCTTACGGATACCCCAGACCAGGGCTCCGACGCCGGCCATGGCGATGACAAATGCCATAAGTAGAGCGGCAGCCTGCTGGTCGCCTGTGGTGGGCAGGAAACCCTTGACCGTCTTGACGATGTTCGTCACGGTCTTAGGCGTGCCGGGATCGGGCGTCGGCACGGGCGTCTCGGGCTTCTTGTACGTGTTGTTGAACACGATACCCTCGACGCTCTTGTCGCCCTTGGTAAAGGCGACGTTCGCCTTGAGGTTGCCCTCGCCGTCATCGACCACGTTGACGGTCACGGTAAAGACGGACTTGTCGTAGGTCATACCGACCTCGTCGCCCTTGACCTCGCTGATGGTGTAGGCGTGCGTACCGGGCTCGTCGTACTCGAACTTGTCAAAGTTGATCTTGCCGTCGGCATCGTTGGTAACCGTGGACTCGATGTCCTCGCCAACGAGCTTAAAGCTAAACTCGTCCTTCTTGAGCTCGCGTCCCTCGAGCACCTTGATGGCGCCGATGGAAACCTGCGTGGGCATGGCGTGATACTTGTTGGTAAAGCCAGCCGACTCGGTGGTTCCCTCGAGCTTGTGCGTCGCGGTCAGCGTGCCGTCGCCGTTGTCGGAGACGGTGGTCACGACGGTGTAGGTCGTGCCGTCATAGGTGACGCCCTTGTACAGGCCGAGCGCGTTGGGGCAAGCCTCGCGCAGCGTGTACGTGTGCGTACCGGGTGCCTCGTAGCGAATCGGGCTCAGCGTCACGGTGCCGTTAGCGTCGTTGGTGCCGTTAGCGACAACCACGTCGTCCTCGAGCAGCTCAAACGTGAACTCACCTGCTTCAAGGTCGCGTCCAGTCAGGCGCTTGACTGTCTTGACCTGATCGGTCACGGACGAATCGGTAGGTGCCACGCCGTAGGTGTTGGTAAACGTGAAGGCAGCACCGTCGTCGCCTTCGCGCTTGACGCTCAGATGCCCGGCACCGTCGTCAGACACGGTGTAGGAAACCTTGCGCGTGGCGTTGGTGTCATTGGTCACGCCGAGGGGCACTACCGGACTCGGTCACCGTGTAAGTAAAGGTGTGCGAGCGCGGAGCGCGGTGGGGGCTGCGGGCTCGGGCTCGTCGCTGGGCTCGTCGGCGTTGGCATCGGTGTCGGCCTCTTCAGCCTCTGCCTCGTCGGCCTCTGCCTCGTCGGCCTCGGCTTCGTCAGCTTCGTCTGCCTCGGCCTTATCGGTCGCATCGTCCGTCACGCCCAGAGCGCGGTTGAGGTCCTCGAGCGTAAAGTGGATCTTGCCAAAGTCCACGTTGCCAGCCGCGTCGTTGGCTGTGGTCGTGCGCTCGGGCATCGGGGCACCAGCCTCGTCGGCGGTCACGGTAAAGGTGAACTTGCCCGTGATGTCAGCCGGGGTCAGGCCCTCGGCAGCTTGGAGCTTTCTTAGTGCCGGTGAGCGCGGCATCGACGGCTTCGGCGCCGTAGACGTTCTCGAACAAGGGCTCGACGCCGCCGTAGTCGACCGTTGCCGTCAGGGTACCGTCACCGTTGTCGACGACGATAACCTTAAAGCCAAAGCTCCACGTTGTAGCGGAAACGCCATTCGGCAGCCCGAATAAATCTTCGTAGGCCGTGTAGTTAATGGTCCAGGCAAGCTTACCGTCCTTATCGGTACGATAAGCAAGCCCAGCAGCCTCAAGATTAGCAAGCATCTTAGTGTCGTAGTGCAGCGTATCAAAGCTCACGTGCCCGCCGATATTGGGCTTGAGGTTTTCGTATGCCACAAGCTCACCCTGATAGGCGATGCCGAACCAGAACTCGCCGTCGGCCATCGGGCGGCCGGTCAGAGTCTTGGTGGCAACGACCTGAGCGGCGGTGCCGCCAGGCGTGTTGGTCGTAGCGCTGTAACTGTTGTGGAACGGCACCGGGCCTTCTCGACCTTGTTCTCGCCACTCTTGTGGATCGTCTCATGCGTGCCCTCGGGACCGCCGGAAACGGTCGTCGTAGCAGTGAGCGTGCCGGCGGTGTCGTCGGCGATGGCGATCGTCACCGTACGCACGGCGTCGTCGTAGGTGTAACCGGGCTGGCCGTCGTTCTTCTCGGCCACGGTGTACGTAAAGGTCTTGCCGGCGTCAGCCTGCGTAAATATAACCTCATGACCAGCCAGAATGTCGATCAGTCCGACCGTTGCCTCTGCCGCTGCGGGGGACTTGAAGCTATTAGCCCCGGGCAGCAGACCGAGCGCGCGAGCCGAAGCGTCGTCAGCAGGTGTCACGGTAAAGGTGAACTGACCCTCGGTCATGGGGCGGCCATCCAGATACTTGCTGAGCCACAGACCGCCGGCAGCGGTGTAGTTAAGCTCAGTGCGGTACGTGTTGGTAAAGCGTCCGTTTTCCTTCTTGGTGACGTTGGCGGTCAGGCTGCCATCGCCGTTCTCGGTCACGGTCACTTCGGCGGTTGCGACATGCGCGTCATACGTCATGCCGACCGTGCTGCCCGCGTTCTCGCGAATCTCGTACTTATAGGTTCCGGCGGCAGCGTAGTGAATCTTGCCGAACTTGATGGCGGCGATGCCGTCCTTCGCGTCCTTATTGCTCACGGTTACGGTTGCGGGATCGGGCAGTGGGGCGTCTTCGGGGGCGGTGATGGTAAAGCTGAACTCGTCCCCATCCGTCCAGTCGCGGCCGCTGATGACCTTGCTCAGGTCAAAGTCGAGGTCTGCATCGGTCGGGGTCACGCTGTAAGTGTTCTCGAAGGTCGCAGGCGTGGCGCTCTTCAGCTCGTGCGTAGCGCTGAGGGTACCGTCACCGTTGTCGGTAATGGTGGTCTCGATGGTGTACTTGGCGTCGCTGTACGTGATGCCCTTGCTGGTGGTTCCGCCGTTGACCTCGCGCAGCGTGTAGGGGTACTTGCCGGGCTTGGCGTACTTCACGGCGCCCCCATCGTGATGTTGCCGCTGGCGTCGTTGGTGCCGGTGGCGACGACCTTGTCGCCCTCGACGAGCTCAAAGGAGAACTCGCCGGCAGCAAGCTCGCGTCCGGTCAGGACCTTATTCGCGGTGATCTGGTCGGTGACGCTGAACTCGTCAGGATTCGGCTTGTAGCTGTTGTTGAACTTCGCCTCGTCGGCTCCATTCAGGACATGCTTCGCCTCGAGCGTGCCGTCGCCCTTGTCGGTGATGGTCGTCTCAATGGTGTAGGTCTTGCCGTCGTAGGTGATGCCGTTGTTGGCGTCGCCCGGGACCTCGCACAGCGTGTAGGTATGCTTGCCGGCAGCGGTGTACTCGATGGGGCTCATCTTGATCTTGCCGCGGTCGTCATTCTTGCCGGTGGCGACAACATCGTTGCCCTCGACGAGCTCGAAGGAGAACTCGCCGTCCTTGAGCTCTCGACCGGTCAGGACCTTGGTCGCGGTGATCTGATCAGTAACACTGAAGCTCTTGGGGGTTACGGTGTAGGCGTTCTCGAAGGTCGCCTTGTCAACATTCTGCAGCTTGTGCTCCACGCTGAGGGTGCCATCGTTGTTATCCTTGACGGTGGTCACAATAGTGTACTCAGCGGTGCTGTAAAGTAATGCCGTTTTCGGTGGTGCAGGCCTTGGTCTCGCGCAGTATGTAGGTGTGCTCGCCAGCCGCAGTGTAGGTGACGGGATCCATTACGATCTTGCCGTCGGCATTGTTGGTACCGGTGGCGACCACGTTATTGCCCTCGACGAGCTCGAAACGGAAATCGCCAGCCTTGAGGTCGCGCCCGTCCAGGACCTTGTCCGCGGTGATTAGGTCGGTGACGCTGGAGCTCTTGGGGGTCACGTTGTAGGAGTTCTTGAACTCGGCAACCTTGACGTCCTTCAGAACATGCGTGGCGCTGAGCGTACCGTCGCCGTTGTCCGTGATGGTGGTCTCGATGGTGTACTTGGCGTCACTGTAGGTGATGCCCTTGCCTGGTGGTTCCGCCCTTGACCTCGCGCAGCGTGTAGGCGTGCGTTCCGGCCTTGGTGTACTCGATGGGGCTCATCGTGATCTTGCCATCGGCGGCGTTCTTGCCGGTGGCGACGACCTTGGCGTCCTTGCCCTCGCCCTCGACGAGCTCGAAGGAGAACTCGCCCTCAGCCATGTCGCGGCCGGTCAGGACCTTGGTCGCGGTAATCCGATCCTCGACAGGCTTCACGTTATAGGCATTGGTGAACGTAAATGCCACATCGCCGTCTGGCTTGCGGGATACGCTCAGATTGCCCTTGCCGTCATCAGTCACGGTGAAGGAAACCTTGCGCGTCAGCTTGGCGTCGTTGGTCACGCCAGCGACCTCGCCGGACTCAGTCACGGTGTAGGTAAAGGTGTGCTCGCGCTTCTCGGGCTTCTCACCCAGGGCCTTGTTAAGGTCGTCGAGCGTAAAGGTAATCTTGCCAAAGTCGACCTTGCCCTTGGCATCATTGGTCGCGCTCACGCGTTCGTGGGCATGGGTGCGCCCTCTTCACCGGTCACGGTAAAGGTGAACTTGCCGGCAATGTCAGCCGGGGTCAGGCCATCAGGAACCTGCAGATTCTTCTTGCCCACAAGCGATACCTCGACAGGCGCGGCAGTGTAGGCGTTCACAAACTCGTTGCCGGCATCGCCGTAGACAGCCGTCGCCGTCAGGGTACCATCGCCGTTGTCGACAACGGTCACATATGCGTCAATTGCCGCCGTGGTAGTGCTCACGCCCGCAGGCAGCTCGCCGGTCTGCTCGGCAGCAATGTAGCGAATGGTCCACGTGGGCTTGTCTGAGCTAGCGTCAAACGACGCCTTGTCTTCCTCGACCAGCGGCAAGCGACTCGGTCGTGTACGTCAGCGGACCGAACTCAACCTTGCCACCCTTGTTGGTTGCATCCAGCAGAACCTCGTCGTGCCCCGCATAGCTCAGCGCAAACTTAAATTCGTCATCGGCCATCAGGCGCCCCGTGAGCGTCTTGGTGGCCTCAAGAGTCAGCAGGGGTTTCCGTCTTGGCGCTATAGATGTTCGTGAACTTAGTCTCACCCGAGGTCTTTTCAACGTCGGCCTTAAGCTCACCCTTGGCGTTAACCGTCACAGCCACCTTGAACGTGGCAACGTTCTTGCTGTAGGTAATGCCACCGGCGTCGCCCTTGACCTCGCGGACCTCATAGGTGTACTCGCCCGGCTCGGCATAAGTAATCTTGCCAAAGTTAATGGCTGCCTTGCCCTTGTCGAGATCGGCATTGGTCACAGTTACGGTCGCGGGGTCGGGCATCGGGGCATTGTTGTCGGACGTCGCGGAGAGCTCAAACTCAAACGCATCCGTATCCGCCCACTTGCGGCCCTCGAGCACCTTGGTCAGACCAAAGTCAGTCTTGGTATCCACCGTTGTCGGCTTGGTTGCAAGGCTAAAGATAATCTTGCCGTTGTTGCCCGGTGCGAATGCACGTGCGTGGAAGTCGCAACGGAGGAAAGGTCATTCCACCTGGGGTTAAGCACGTCGCGCGCGGTCTCGGTCTTGTTACCATTCACCTCCACATCGTCCTTGGTGGTATGCAGCTGGTCGATATAGGCCAAGCGCGCGGTTCCCTTATTAAAGGACCAATAGCCGTCATCTTTGACCAGAGCGCCGTCGTAGCTGGCGATCTCGTGCCCCTCAAACTCCACAACGGCATAGTCGTCCTTCGGCTTGCCGTTTGCGCCCATCGCCACAAACTCGTCCTTGTAGTAATAGACGTCGTTGCCCTGCGGCTTTACCGTCGCGCGCTGGGTGCATTCCTTGTCCGTGTAGATAGGCATGATTTTTTGGAAGTAATAGTAGCTGTTGGTATCGGCGGGCTCAAACTCGGCGACAACATCGCCCAGCTCGCCGCCCGACCACTTGTTGGCCAGGAAGTAGACCGTCTGGTTGTCGGCGTCCTTGTGGTCATCGATATACTTCTTGAGCACCTTATCGGGCGTAAACAGGTTGTTACGTGCTTCGTCCTTGACGCTCGAGGTGTATTTAATCTGAATAGGCTTGATGTCATTGAGCGACGTGCGCTCAAAGATCCCGTTTTCCATGTCCACGTGATAGCGGATCAGCGGAATCAGCGATGCGGGGATCTTAACCGTCACGATATCGCCCTGCTGCGCATTGGCAGAGCGCTCGACGGTGATGACCAGGTCCTTGGCCACGCCCGAAAACTCGTACGTGTCCGTATTGCCCTTGGTTGTCTTGGTCACTTCATCAAAGGGGACGCCATTAATCTGAGCGCTGACAAACGTATCGACCTGCATAAAGTCGCCCAGCTCATCACTGAAGGTGATGTAGCCGGACTTGCTCTCTCGTCGTAACCATCCTCGATCTGAGTGGGAGAGCCCTTGCCCGAGGTGATAGAGCTCGAGATATCATCAAACACCTTCTTGAGCTCATCGGCATTCGACGCAGCCTTGTAGAAATCGGAATTCTCGGTGCGCTTACCAAGCTCATTGGTTGTGTAGGACGTGGCGTTTGGATAGTTGCTCGACACGGCGTGCATGAACTTGTTTTCGTCGCTCGTCCAGTAGTTCGTAGGCTCGTCAGCGGGATTCGCATCATCAAAGATGCCGATGGTGTAGACCGTAGCGCCTTTCCCCTTCATTTTCTTGGCGGCGACTATGGCATTATTGGCAACCGTAGGGTTAAAGTTCCTGACGTCTGTGGGCGTGCCGTCCGTAAAGAACACAACTACCTTCTGGGCATCCTCGCGGCCCGACATGTCGCGAGCAAGTTCAAGGCCGTAATCAGCCCGCGTGGCACCGGCAGGTTCGATGTAGCCGACCGTATTCTTAAGTTCCGTCGCAGCGCTATCAACACACGGCGTCAGGCTCTTCATGGTCTGCGAGTAGTTGTGCGTGTATCCCTGACGATCGCGATACGTATCGTTGCCGATCTCGTTTTTCTTTGCACCCGAAAACTTAACGATGGCAACCTGATGCCGCTTATTCGTATCTTTAATGCTCTTGTTTTGCTCGGCGATGGTGTCGATAAAGGAACTGGCAGCTGCCTTGAGTGCGTCGATGCGTTTGGTCGAATCGCTGTCACCCATGTCATTATCCATCGACCCGGAGGCATCAAGCACCATCACGATATCGAGCGGTTTAGTGACCAGCGACGTTGTGTCAGAAGTCGAAGACATCGTGGAGAGCGTCGTCACAAAGTCGGACTTTTCGTCCTGCGCTGGCTCGACCGTCTTGTCCGTCCAGATTCGGCCTACATAACGTGTCGTCAGGTCCTGCTCGCCGCCCGACGCCCAGTACTGCCAGCGGCCGGTGGTGTCAGGGTCGACTATCTTTCCGCTCACCGTCGGTCCGTCCATTCCGGTGCTGGACCTGGCGTTGGCCTCGGGCAGCATGGCAAATGCTGCAGCCGGCAACACCAGCACCACGGCCAGTATCACCGCCAAGAGACCCCTCGTGTACTTACTCATCGCGTCTCCCTTCTCGCGGTCTCAGACCTTGCAACAGCCTAAAGTTACGAAATGAGACACAATTTGGGCAGGTGACACATGTTCCAGATTCGGTTTTTGGCGTGAGACAAATGTCTCACCAAAGTTGAGACACGAGAGTTTTCGCAGGAAAACGGGTGCGACTCAGAGCCAACAGGCCAAAATGATCCGTTTTCCTCCGTCTCCGGGGGCCTATTTCGTGGCAGACGGGTCACGCGGCAGCCCTCACAAGGCAAAAATGATCCGTTTCCCTCTGTCCACGGGAGATCAAGGGCTGCTACGGATATGGTGCTATTTCAAAACTATGCCGGATTACGGGGCTAAAGTCGGAGTCCTCATCCATACAGCCTTTTTTTGAAAAACGGCAAGCAGTCTACCTGCGGTTTTGTTTTTGCGATTTTCTGTATGGTCGGAGATTCGCTATCCAGCCCCGTAATCCGGCATAGTTTTGTTCGTGGCAGCCCAACCGCGCGTTTAAGCGCGGGGCAGGTGGGGCATTTTTGCCCCACCGGCCCCGTCTTCGCGCTACTCCGGCTTGGTTTCTACCGTGGGAGTCTTGTCCGCCGCGACTGGGGTGCGGGCGGTGTCCATAGTCAGGCAGTGTTTAGGACAGCTTTCGATGCACTCGCCGCACACCACACAGGCATACGGGTCGATCGACCAGGTTCCACCCTTGCGATCGACCGCGAGCGCGCCCGCCGGGCAGCGACGCGCGCACATGCCGCAGCAGATGCACACGTCCATGTCGTTAACGATATGCCCGCGCAGGCGCTCGGGTGCCGCGAGCTTCTCCTGCGGATAGCACACCGTTACCGGCTGCTTGACCATAGAGCCCAAGGCCGTCTTGGCAAATGTCAGTAAACTCATGCCGCGCCTACCTTTCCGTGCAGCTAATGCAGGGGTCGATGGTCAGGATAATCATGGGCACGTTGGCAAGGAGTACGCCCTGCAGCGCATGCGTCAGACCCGCCAGGTTCTGCGACGTCGGCGGGCGCACGCGGAAACGGTCCAGGTTCTTGGTGCCGTTACCGCGCACATAGTAATATGCCTCGCCGCGCGGCTGTTCAATCACAACCTCGCCGCGCGCGCCGTCGGCCGGCGTGAGCTTGGTACGCCCGCCGATACCGTCGTGCGGAATCTTGCCCACAAGCTCCTTGATGATGTCCATGGCCTGCGTGACCTCGGCACAACGCACCTGGCAGCGGGCATAGCAGTCGCCGTCGGTAGCAACGATGGGCTCAAATGCTGCCAGGCCTGCATAGGCACCGTCGCCAAACATGCGCACGTCGTAATCCACGCCCGAGGCGCGACCGAACGGGCCGACCATCGACAGCTCCAGCGCGTCCTTCTTGCTGATCACGCCCACGCCATGCAGGCGCTCGCCGCAGCTATTGTCGTCCAAAAACGTATGCACCAGGGCCTCGTAGTCGGGGCGCATGGCATCGAGCGTCTGGACAATGCCGGCCAGCTCGGAATCCTCGATATCGTGCTTAAGGCCGCCGATCTCGTTGATCGACAGAATCACGCGACCGCCGCAGGTGCTCTCGAAGATCTTGAGAATCTGCTCGCGCAGGGTCCACGAACGATAGAACAGCGCCTCGAAGCCAAAGGCATCGGCGAGCAGGCCCAGCCACAGCAGATGCGAGTGAATGCGCGAAAGCTCGTGCAAAATGGTGCGGATATACTGCGCGCGGCCGGGCACCTCGATGTCGAGCATGCGCTCGCAGGCGCTGGCATAGCCGTAGCTGTGGCCCACGGCGCAGATGCCGCAGATGCGCTCGGCGATGTAGCCAAACTGATGCATATCGCGCTTTTCGGTGAGCTTCTCGAGTCCGCGGTGCACAAAGCCGATCTGCGGAATTGCTTCGATGACGCGGTCGTCCTCGATCACTAGGTCCAGATGAAGCGGCTCGGGCAGCACCGGGTGCTGCGGGCCAAACGGAATTACGGAGCGATGAGCCATGGACCTTACGCCTCCTTTTTCTGCTTGTCGCGGGCGGCCTTGGCGGCAAGCGCCGCGCGGACCTTGGCCGCTTTCTCGGGATCCATGGCGGCGAGCTTTGCCTCCATCTCGGCAGCCTTGAGCGCGGCCTTGGCAGCGGCCTCATCGTGCTGAGCATCGGAGCCGGCAGCCGCAGCGGGCTGGGCGGCAACAGCGTTCGCAGCATCGCCGGCACCCGCGGCGCCCCCCCGCGGCAGCAGCGGCAGCAGCCTTCTCGGCCGCAGCCTTGCGCGCCTTGGCCTCGGCGGCCGTACGGACCTTCATGGCTTTCTCGCGCGCGGCCTTCACCTCGGGCGTGATAACGCTCATGGGCTCGGCAGTCGAGACCTGGTAGAAAAAGCCCTTAAAGTCGATCTGCATGTCAGTGACGGCAAGCCCGAACAGGTCGTGGGCTTCGTTTTCAAACGGGAATACCGCCGGATAGTACGAGCTGATGGACGGAATCTCCTGGTACTGGTCGATACCCTCAACCACCAGGTTCTCGATCGCATAGCTGCCGTCCTGCGCAATATGCTCCTGAGCAGCTCGAACGTTGATAAACGTATAGACCAGGCGATACGAGCCGTCGTCGACGTTGCGTTCGGCGTGCATCTGCACAAAGCGCGCGCCAACGCCCTTGAGCGCCTGGACATGCGACAGGAGCTCGTCGATCCCGACGGTGGTATAGATAGCCTTTTGCATTACTCGGCCTCCTTTGCAGCGGCGGGCTTCTCAGCAGGTGCGTCACCAGCGGCAGGTGCGTCACCAGCGACGGCCCCGGCCCCCGCAGCCACAAACCCGTCCTCGCCCAGCTCAACGCCACCGTCCCAAGTAGCGGCACCGCCCACGGTAAGCGGGTCGCCGCCGGCGCGCATCACGGCCTCCTTCTGATCAAGGATGCCGCACGCCTCCACGATGGCATCGATCACGGTCTCGGGGCGAATGGCGCACCCGGGCGCGTACACATCCACGGGAATCGCGCGGTCCACGCCGCCGATCACGTTATAGGCATCGCGGAACACGCCGCCCGAACACGCGCAGATACCGCAGGCCACCACGCACTTGGGCTCGAGCATCTGGTTGTAAATCTGGCGCACGACGGGCAGGTTCTGGGCATTGACCGACCCCGTCACCAAAAAGATATCCGCATGCTTGGGGTTGCCGGTGTTGACCACGCCAAAGCGTTCCGCATCGAACAGCGGCGTGAGCGAGGCCAACACCTCGATATCGCATCCGTTGCAGCTCGAGCCGTCGTAATGAATAACCCACGGCGAGCGCGACATTTTATGATCCATGGATGCCGCCTCCTAAATAAATACGTCGACGAGGATGGGCATAAGGTTGAGCAGGCCAAACACCAGCGCCACGCCCCATCCGAGCCTAAAGCAGCTGCGCCAGGTGCTGCGTGCGAAGGTGTTGTCGATCAGGACCTCGACAAAATACGTCGCGGCCATCACGACCAGGGCTACAACCCAGCTCACGGGGTTGTCCCAAACAAAGAACATGCCCACCCACATCAAAAACAGCACGGTCTCGCACCAGTGCATAAGGGTCATCTTGGCCAGCGTGCCGCCGCTCATCTCGGTGGCGACGCCCCTGGACAATCTCCTGATGCGCGTGATGCGAGTACGAAAGGTCGAACGGCGACTTGCGTAGCTTGATGGTGAGCACCGCGAGCAGCGCCAGGAAAATGGGCGCGCTGTACACGATGATGGGGGCCGACTGCCCCGTCACGGCAATGGAATCGAAGCTGTCGGTGGCAAGGTACAGGCCCACGCTCATCAGCAAAACGGCGGGCTCGTAGCTCATAACCTGCAGCAGCTCGCGATCGGCGCCAACCTGGGCAAACGGGCTTTGCGTCGAGGCGGACGCCAGTACCACAAAGATCGCGGCGAGCGTAACCATAAAGGCACACAGCAGCGTGTTGGAACCTGACACAAAGATGCCGCCGCCCACCACGGTAAAGATAAGCGCGCATGCCATATAGGTATCGTCCATGGTGTTTACGCTGGCAGGGGCCTTGCGCAGCAGCTTGGCAACGTCGTAGAACGGCTGCAGCAGGCGCGGGCCCACGCGGCCCTGCATGCGGGCCGAAAGCTTACGGTCAACGCCGTCGATCAGGCCACCCACAAGCGGCGCCAGCAAGGCAAACGCCACGGTGCCAATAAAAATGCCCACGACGCCCGAACCTTCAAAATACTTGCCGCGCAGCACCGAGGGCGCACTCATGGCAAGTCGCTCGGGCCCAATCCACGCGCAACACAGCAGCGCAAACAAGATAATGCTGCAGCACACGACGCTACCCGCGGGGCCAATACGCTTCTCGCCAAGGGCGTCCTCCGAGTACCAATTGCGCTTTTCGGCCTTCACCTCGCGTCCCATCGAGCCGCGGAAATGGCGATATTTGTCGGTCCCCACGCCCGAAAGGTACACGTTGACGTGCGGTTTGTTGCTCACGCGGAATGAAGTCAGCAGCACCACGGCGATAAACGCTACGATAACCACCATCAGATACATGGCGTCCTTGCCAATAACGTACGGCACGCGTCCAAACACCATGGCCAAGTAAGGCGACACCAGACCGCTCGAGATAACCGGGAACGCCACGCAGCACAGAATCAGCAGCGCGGCGATGGTGTTGAGGGCCATCCATTCGGTCTTATGGACATTGACCTCGACGTTTTGAGCCGTGGGGTCGACGCCCGAAAGCTTGGCAAGCCACTTGCCCCAAAAATAGAACGTCGCGGCCGAGCCAAAGGCCAGCACCATGATCATGAGCACGTTGCCGGTCTGCGCAAACGCCACCAGAGCGCCCCACTTGGACACGAGCATGCCAAACGGCGCCACAAACATGCCCATGATGCCCAGCATCATCAGGCGCGTCAGGTGCGGCATGCGGCTGAACATACCGTCCATGTCCTCGATATTGCGGCTGCCGATATGATGCTCGGCCGTGCCCACGCACAGGAACAGCAGCGACTTTGCCACCGTATGGAACAGGATCAGGAAGATGGCGGCCCACACGGCCTCGGGCGCGCCGACACCCAGACAGGCACTGATGAGGCCCAGGTTGGAAATGGTGGAGTACGCGAGCACACGCTTGGCGTTGCTCTGCGAGATGGCCATGAGGGCAGCGAGCAAAAACGTGATAGCGCCCACACTCGTGACCATAAAACCGGTCACGGGATAGATGGCATAGAGCGGGCTCAGCTTGACCATCAGGAACACGCCGGCTTTGACCATGGTTGACGAGTGCAGCAGGGCGCTCGTGGGCGTGGGGGCAACCATGGCACCCAATAGCCACGTGTGGAACGGCATCTGTGCGGCCTTGGTGAGCGCGGCGAGCGACAACAGAATGACCGGCATCACCAGCAGCGCAGATTGCGCGGTTCCGGCGCCGGAAAGCTCAATCATGCCCGAGATGGTCAGCGGCATGCTGTTAACGTGCAGGTACATGAGTCCGGCCAAAAACGCGATACCGCCCAGCATGTTGAGGATGATCTGGGTGAAGGCGTTCTTGATGGCCTCGGGCGTGCGCGTGTAGCCAATCATAAGGAACGAGCACACAGTGGTGATTTCCCAGCCGCAGAACAGCCACTCAAGGTTGTCGCTCGTCACGATGACGAACATGGCCGAGAGGAACAGGAACATAAGCGCCAGGAACTGCGGGCGACGGTCAGGCGCGGTCTGCCCGCGCAGCGCGGCCTCGTGCTCGTCGTGGGCCTGGAAGTCCTTCATGTAGCCCAGGGCATACACGCAGATGAGGCTGCCGACGATGCCGACGGCGAGGACCATGATCACGCTCATGTAGTCCAGGTAGAGCGGTGTGGCGGTGACGACCTCGGCCGCGGGCAGCGTCATGGCTGCAAAGGCGAGCGAGCCCACCAGCTGGACTATGCCGAGCACCGTGGTGAGCGCGTTCCTATATTTGTACGCGTTGTACAGGATTACGGCGCACAGGATGACGTCGATGACGGAGCTGATGATCGAGAGCACATGCGAGGTGTCGGGGGCAACCTCAAAGCTCTGCGGACCCGTGCCAAAAAACATGACGGCGACTACAACTGTCACCGCCATAATAATGCCGGAACCTATGAGCCCCACCGCATCGCGGGTGCGGTCACCGCGCGCGAGCAGCATGCCCAGCGCCGGTACCAGCGGAAACAGGGTAAGGAAATACAGTAGCGTCATACCATCACTCCCCCATGCAAAAACGCTGCAATTGTTTAACGTTATAGCTCAATTGATGAGTAGCGGCAGCGAGTTTTCGGTCAACTGGGGAGTTTTAGGCGTACGGAGTAAGGGCACGTCCGCTTTGGAGCAGAGAGGCGGCAAGAAAAATGCGCCCCTGTGGGCGCACCATCCCGTTTGCTATTCCGCCTTTTTAACGCGCGGCTTGCGACCGCGCGGCTTATCGACCAGTGCGGACTCACCGCTCTCGCGGTACTGACGGCACCAAGCCTTGACCGAAGACTCGCTGGGAATCTTGTGCTTGATCATGGCCTCGCGAACCGTCAAGCCGTTTTCCAGACGGTCCTTAACCACAGCGAGCTTTACGTCGTACGAATAGGTGTGATGATGCGAACCGGCGTTGAGAACGGCGTCGGCACCGCCCACGGCATACGCGCGGGCCCACTGACGAGCCGTGGCCTGGGGAATGCCAAGCTCCGCAGCGAGGGCGCGATGACCGACCCCCTCTTGGAGGATCTCGACGGCGCGCTGCCTAACCTCAGGCGCATGCGTGCGAGTCCTAGTTGCTTCCGACATACCTGCCACTTCTTAGCCTTAACCGTTAATCTGCTTTCTTACGTGCAAGTTAGATAGTAGCATTTTACTGTTTGCTCAAAGCAGTTAATTAAAATAGACGCGGCGTTATCTGGGCATTTGGCACCAAATTACGACATTTCTTTATCGATTATTTACGCTGGTAGCTAACTCGCAGCTAATCGTCATTCGCTTGTCAACAAAATTGGCATCTCTTTATGTCCTTTGGTATAGAGGATATAGTTATTAACCCCTCCCCCAATAATTTTGAGTGATCTGCGAGACGGTAGACGTCCTCACTCCTCATGATTACCGCGCATTGCCATTCACCGGAGCAAAACAAAAAGGGCGGGACCTGCTGCGCTTGCAGGCCCCGCACCGGTTGACACCCGACGGGACACAGCCGGGCGAGACGGATCCGTGCCACCGTCCCGCCTCGGCCGCGATGTTCAACTACAGCTCGTTGGCCGCGTGATACGCCGTGCGAATGGCGCTCGCAATGTCGGCGGTGCGCTCACCCGAGCAGTCGCCCACGCAGGTCACGGGCACCGTCACGCCATCCAGGTCAAACGCGTTGGCCTTGGAGCCCACGGCCATCACCACGTAATCGCAGGCGATCTTCACCGGCTCCTCGGCGCCGTCCTCGGTGGTGCGAACAGCCTCCACGCCCTCGTCGGTAATGGCGGTCAGGCGGGTCTTCACGATGCTGCTCCACGTTGTGCTCTGCAAAGTCGCTCATAATCAGCGGCAGAATGGTCTCGGACTCGCCCGCGGCAATCTTGTCGAGCATCTCCACGATCGCCACCTCGCAGCCGTGCTGCAGCAGGTACTCGGCAGTCTCGGTGCCCACCAGGCCACCGCCAATGACGGCGACGCGGCCCGTAAGCTCCACCTTGCCGGCCAGCACGTCCCAGCTCGAGACGACCTTGTCCGAGTCGGCACCCGGAACGGGGATGACCACGTCGTGTGCGCCTACGGCCACAATCGCAGCGTCGGCGGCGTTGAGGTCCTCAGCGGTAGCGGCATGACTGAGCTCAACCTTCACGCCCAGGCCGGGCAGAATCTTCTCGTAGTACTCGACCGAGCGCATGATCTCGTCCTTGCGCGGAGGCGCGGCTGCCAGCACAATCTGGCCGCCCAGATGATCGCTCGCCTCGTAGACGGTCACGTCGTAGCCGCGCTTGGCCGCCACGCGCGCGGCCTCCAGACCGGCAATGCCGCCGCCCACCACGGCGATCTTCTTGTCGCCCTCGCCCGGCTTAATGGCGATGGTCGCCTCATCGCCGTTCTCGGCATTAAGCACGCACGAGATGTACTTGCGGTTTTGAATCGCGTCGACGCAGCCCTTATTGCAGTTGAGGCACTCGCGGATGGGCTCACCCGTGGCGGCCTTCAGCGCAATGTCGGGGTCGCACATGAGCGAGCGGCCATAAGCGATGATGTCGGCGGAGCCGTCTTCCAGAATCTTCTCGCCGGCCTCAACCGAGACAACGCGGCCGACGGTTGCCACCGGCACGGAGACCAGGGCCTTGACGCGCTCGGCCACGGGCAGCGTCCAGTTGTAGGGCATGGCGCCCATGGGCGGAATGGTGTCGCCCATGTTGCCGGTGTGGTTGGCCTGTGCGACCTGAATCATATCGATGCCCGTACCCTCGAGCAGCTTGGCGAACTCGCAGGCCTCGTCGGGCTGCAGGCCACCCTTGCCGCGCGGCGTGCCGTCGGGGTTCTCCATGATCACGGGGAGCTTGTACTCCACCATCAGCTGCGGCGCGGCCTCCTTAATGGCGGCGACGACCTCCAGCGCGTAGCGAACGCGGTTCTCGAACGAACCACCGTACTCGTCGGTGCGCTGGTTGAGGATGGCCGAGCACAGCGAACCCACCAGGCGGTCGCCGTGGACCTCGATGGCGTCGATCCCGGCCTGCTGTGCGCGAGCGGCCGAGGCAGCGATGGCCTCCTTGATCTGGGTGAGCTGCTCTACGCTCGCCTCGTTCACAAAGTGCTGCATGTCGTGGTGCAGCTTGGCGTAGGCCTGGTTGCGGATCTCGTTGGACTCGGCCATCTTGGCGGCAAAGGTCTCCTCGTCGCCGGCGGCCTTGGCCTCCTGCGCGGCCTTGGCGGCGGCCATGGATCCCATGACCATGCGGCCGACACCGGGCACATCGTACTCGGGGTGGAACAGCTGCAGCGCGACCTTGGCGCCGTGCTTGTGGACGGCGTCGGCCAGCGCCTTAAACGTGGGGATTTGGGCGTCGGTCGCCAGCTTGGGCGTGGGGCTTGCGGTCATGACGGGAGCAACGTCGCCGATGACGATGTAACTCACGCCGCCACGGGCCAAGCGCTCGTAAAAAGCCAGGCTGCGCTCGCCGATGGAACCGTCACGCTCCTCGTAGCCGGTGGTCAGCGGCGGAAACATAATGCGGTTCTTGAGCTCAAGGGGGCCAACCGTAATGGGCTGGAGCAGCTTGGATGCAGGTGTGGTCATGGACATTCCTCTCTTGTAGGCGCGGCGGCGATGATGCCGCGTAGTTGTCTAGAGGATATGGCATGGGAATACAGCAGCGCAACGGAAATCGGCGGACAGCAGGTAGCGGCAGGTGGATGGGAATGGGCGGGGCGGCCCGTCGGTTTATCTCAATCTGTAACAGTTACGCGACAAAACCGGGTCTTACTGTTACAGATCGAGACATTCCTCTCGGCCCATCCTCAACAATCTAGATCTGTAACAGCTAGGCCCACTTTTGACCCCTACCTGTTACAGATCGAGACAAACCAAACCCGCCTGCTAGAAAATCTCAATCTGTAACGGTTACTCGGCAAAAACCGTCCCTCGTGTTACAGATTTAGACAAACACGACCCAACCCACCGGTATATCTCGATCTGTAACACCTAGCCGCCCAAATCGGGTCTAGATGTTACAGATCGAGATTTTGTTTGAGAGGCCGAGAATTGGACCGAAAACACGGTCCCGAAATAATCAAAACCACCCCTAAAAGGGGTGGTTTGCTCTTAGGGTATAACCCTTGGATTTCCGGCACGCGTCTAAAGGCGCCGGCCCTCACGGGGTTCGGGCCGCACTGCAGATTGACCCGTGACGGGCCGGTCAAACCGGCGCTATTTACGCCCCGGCCCCCCCTATCGAAGGGGTCCTCGTACTCCTTGACGCTCAGCCGGTCGATCGCGATGTCGGCCTTCTCCTGCTCCCTGATGTACTTCGCTATCGTCGCCTCGTTCAGGCCGACGGTCGACACGTAGTAGCCCTCGGACCAGAAGTGCCTGTTGCCGAACTTGTACTTGAGGTTGGCGTGCCTGTCGAACATCATGAGCGCGCTCTTGCCCTTGAGGTAGCCCATGAAGCTGGCGACGCTGATCTTGGGAGGGATGCTGACCAGCATGTGGACGTGGTCGGGCATCAGGTGCCCCTCGATGATCTCTATCCCCTTGTACTGGCAGAGCTTCCTGAAGATCTCCCCAAGGTCGGACCTTATTTGGTTGTAGATGACTTTGCGCCTATACTTCGGCGTGAACACGACGTGGTATTTTGCACATCCACTTCGTGTGCGACAGGCTGTAGGCCTTCTGGGCCATACGCCACCACCGCCCTCGACTCGGATTCCTTGCGGCCTGAACAATCGCAAGTGTCCGGCGAGGGGGCGGCTTTGTAAAGCCGCGGCCCCACCCGCATAGCGGGTGGTTTCTGATGCGGCGCGCTGCGCCCCCGCACAGGCTAAAGCCCGTAACAAAAAAGCTCGCCGGCTAGGCCGACGAGCTGCAAGTTCTTGGTCGCGGGGGCAGGATTTGAACCTACGACCTCCGGGTTATGAGCCCGGCGAGCTACCAGACTGCTCCACCCCGCAATGTCTGGGCGCCTCATGTGCGCAAGAAAGAATATTACGCGGGAGTTCGGTAAGCGGCAAGGAAAATCTCGTAGAGCATAATTCCTTCATATTTAAACCCCTCAGCCCCTATCACCGTAAACGAATCGCAGCCGAGCGCCGTCGACGGCACGTATACAATGGTGCGCGTCCTTTTATGCCGACACCGGGAGTAGACATGCTGCTCGCTATCGATATGGGAAATACGCAGACGGCCATGGGCCTGTTTGACGGAGACGAGCTGGTGCAGTCGTGGCGCATGCCCACCGACCGCTCCTATACCGCCGACGAGATCCATGTGCGCCTGATGGGTTTCTTTAAGATGTACGGCCTTTCGCTCGACGCGGTCGACGCGATCGCCTTTGCGGGCGTGGTGCCGCAGCTCTCGCGCGAATGGCACGCCGTGGCCGACCGCATTGCCGCAGACGCCATCGTCATCGGGCCGCAGACGGCCGCCGTGACCAAGCTGCGTGCGGCGCGACCCCAGGCCGTGGGCGCCGACCGCGTAGCTAACGCCGTCGCAGCCGAAGCTTTCTACGGCGCGCCAGCGATCGTGGTGGACTTTGGTACCGCGACCAATATCGACGTCATCGATGAGGACGGCTATTACATTGGCGGAGCGATCGCGCCGGGCATCCGCATCTCCATGGACGCGCTAGCTGCCCGCGCTGCCAAGCTCGCCAGCGTTCCGCTCGAGGCGCCCGAGCACGCCATCGGCCGTGACACCGAGGAATGCATCAAGGTCGGCGCCGTGATGGGCGCCGCCGCCATGGCCGAAGGCCTGGTCGCGCGCATGAAGCGCGAGCTGGGCCGCGACGATGCCACCGTTATCGCCACAGGCGGTCTCGCCGGCATCGTCGCCGGCTCGACCGATGCCTTCGACGTGGTAGACGGCCAACTCACCATCAAGGGCATCTGCGAAATCTACCGCCGCATGCAGGAGCTGGGATAGAGCAGGGGCTTAAGTCGAGCACGCCCGATGCCACAGCCCCCGCAAATGCTCGCCAAGCCTATTCCTCAAAATCGAAAAATTTTCAGTTTTGAGGAATAGGGCGCTGGCAACCCATTCCCCAGATAGGCGAAACCCTCCCCAGGCACAGGCCGAGGAGGGTCTTGTTGTCATGTCTATCTTTGGGCGCGAACGCCCCGCGCTACAGCCCGCGAATTCGTACGGCCTCGGGCGGAAACTCCTGCTCGCCGGCATCGGTCTTGATGGTCGCGCGACCCCAGATGTCCAGGCCCGCAAACACACCGACCGCAAGCGGCAAACCGTTGGGCGACACCGCCGCAACTTGGCGGCCCAGCAGTGGCACCATGTCAAAGTACTCGCCCAGCACGGGAGCCAGCGGCCCCGCGGCGCCTTGCGGCGTGTTGGCAACAACCGCCCAGGCGTCCACGCGGGCCAGCATGGCGGCGGCCAGCGCCTCGACCAGCGCTTCGTCGGCCATATTCACGCCAAGCTCACCCAGCGCCGCACACTCAATATCAACCGTCACCGCGGCAAACATGCCCGCAGCACCGGCACCGCCGTTCACGGCAACGCGCGCGAGCGACGTCTCAAACGCGGGCGCGCCGCACACGATGTCGCTCGGCCACTCGATGCCCACCTTGCCGGCAAGGCCCAGCCCCGGCGTCGAAGCCGTGCCCACGAGCGCGTCCATCATGCCCATCGCGGCCACAAACGGCAGGCCGTGGAAGGCATGCATGTTCACATTCGGGCGCACGACCAGCGAAAACGTCAGCGATGCATCGCCCGCGCTCCACGCGCACCAGCCCGCGGACACGCCCTCGCGGCCCGCGTCACGCGCCGCGTCGAGCTCGGTGCCGGCGGCAACAGCATTCATCTCAATCATCTACATACGCCCCAATTCGCCCACGATATGGCCCACGCGGTCCTCGGGCTCCTTGACCTCGACACCGTTGTAGCGGAAGAACCGCGCCGGGTCGTGCATCAGGTCCTCGAGCGGCACCAGCACAAAGTCGCGCTCGCCAATGAGAGGATGCGGCAGGCGCAGCTTTTTGCCGCCGTGGGTCTCGCCGTCCATCCACAGCAGGTCCAGGTCGATGGTGCGCGGACCGTTGGCCTTGGCCTTTTTGGAGCGGTCGCGCCCCAGCTCGGCCTCGATCTTCATGAGCTCATCGAGCAGCACCAGCGGCGCCAGCTCGGTCTTGATCTCGATGACGGCGTTGGCAAACGCGTCCTGGCGCGTCTCGTAGGCCGGCTCGCTCTCGTAAATCTTGGAGGAGTTGGACACGCAGGTGAGTGGAATCTCGGCGATCATCTCGCGTGCGGCGCGGATGTTGTCGCAGCGATGCCCCAGGTTGGAGCCCACGGCCACAAACGCGCGGCGCGGCTGCGGCTTGGCAACCGCCCAGTAGCCGTTCAGGAACTGCGCAAAACCCGCGGCGTCGTGCACGCGCACGATGTTGGCACCGGCCTGGATGGCGCCCAGGCACACGCCAAACGTAGCGGCATCGCGCTCGGCGGCCTCGGTCACGCCCGAGACGGCGCCCACAAAGCGCTTGCGCGACACGGCGCACATGAGCGGATAGCCCAGTGACGCCATCTTGGCAGTCTCGCGCTGGATGACGATGTCCTCGTTAGCCGACTTACCAAAGCCCGGGCCAGGATCGATGCAGATGCGGTCGCGCGACACGCCGGCATGGATGAGTGTGCGGGCCTGGTCGGACAGAAAGCCCATGACGCGGCGCATGATGGGCGCAGAATCGGGCAGGGTAAAGCGGCGGAGCTGCGAGGTGGGCACATAGGCCTCCTCGCGGCGGGCGCTGCGGCGCATCATGGCGGCCAGGCGGTCATTGGACTCCGATGCGGCCTCGGTGGCTGCGGACGCGGCCTCGGGCGCGGGCGCGACGGTCTCGGCGGCAGCTGCCTGCTCGGCGGCCGGCGTCTCCTGCCCCAGCTCGCTTGCAGGCTCGGACGTGGGCTCCGGTTCGCCAAACGGCAACGAGGGCTGCACCACGCCGCCCGGAAGCTTGGCCTCCGGCTTAGGCTCGCCCAGCAACTTGCCACGACGGCGACGGGCCGGCTTCTCGGCCTCGCGCGCGGCCTCGGCAGCCGCTTCGCGTGCCTTCTCGGCAACAAACGCCGCAGCCGAGGTATCGAGCTGCACCGTCGCGTGCGTGCGGGCGGGTGCGGCGACCTCGCCGGCATGCATCACGATGATGCCGCAGGTGCTCGTCTTAACAAACTCGACCATCTTGGGATCGGTGAAGCCGGTCACGTCGTTGACGATCGAGGCGCCGCAGCGCACGGCCGCCTTGGCAACCGCCACATGACGCGTGTCGATCGAGACGATGGCGCCCTCTTTGGCCAGCGCACGCACGACGGGCAGCACGCGGCGAGCCTCCTCGTCGGGGTTGACCGGGTAAAGCCGGGGCGCGTGGACTCACCGCCTACGTCGATGATGTCGGCGCCGGCATCGAGCATCGCCAGGCCGTACTCGATGGCGGCATCCGGGTCGAAGTGCTCCCCGCCGTCGCTAAACGAATCGGGCGTCACGTTGAGGACGCCCATGATGCGCGGACGGTCAAAGCTGAGCTCGTACTTTCCGCACCGCCATGTCTTGCTGTCGTTCGCCATGAACATCCTCCTAAAATGCCCACGCCGCCGAGCTTGGGGAGCTGGCGGCGGGGTCGCTTTGCACTCAGTCTTTCCATTGTATCCGCGCGCGCGGGCTAGAACGCAAACGCGGCCGCGATGTCGCAAGAAATCAGCAGGTCGGCATTTGCATCCTGATCGGTGGGAGCAAGGTTGCATATGGCCAGCGTATCGCCGGTAAAGTATCGCGTAAGGCCTGCCGCCGGATACACCACGAGCGAGGTCCCGCCCACAATGAGGGCATCGGCCGCGGCGATGGCGGCAACGGCACCGGTCAACACATGCTCGTCGAGCGGCTCTTCGTAGAGCACTACATCGGGCTTGATGCGGCCGCCGCACGCGGGGCACGCAGGCACGCCCGCGGCATCCTCGTGCTCGCGCGAGCAAATCCACTCGGCGCTATAGACCGCGCCGCACGACTGGCAAATGTTGCGATGGACCGATCCGTGCAGCTCGAACACGCGCTGTGAGCCGGCCATCTGATGCAGGCCGTCGATATTTTGCGTCACCACGGCGTCGAGCTTGCCGGCGCGCTCCAGCTCGGCCAGCTTGGTGTGGCAGCGGTTGGGTTTAGCGTTAAGCGCGATCATCTTGGTGCGGTAAAAGTCGAAGAACTCCGCCGGATGCGCCTCGTAAAAGCTATGCGACAGCATGGTCTCGGGCGGATAGGCAAACTGCTGGTGATACAGGCCGTCCACGCTGCGGAAATCGGGAATGCCACTTGCCGTGGAAACACCAGCGCCGCCAAAGAAGACCACGCGCTTGTGGGTGTCAAACAGATCCGCCAGCGCGGCGGAGGCCTGCCTGGGGTCCGATATTGCCTGCGTCATATGAGTCCTCCGTCCTTGTTAGTCGGGCAGCGTTGGGCGACGTCCCAGCATGCGGCCTTTGAGTCAGCATGCGCGGAGCCCACCCCGCCCCTGTTGCGCTAATCTTAAGCCTGCCAACCCCGTCGAAAGGACACCATGCCTCAGACTTACACCTTCGCCTCGTGGAACGTTAACGGCCTGCGCGCCGTGCTCAAAAAGGACCCGAGCTTTATCCAGATCGCGCAAGAACTCGACGTCGATATCCTGGCGCTGCAAGAGACCAAGCTGCAAGAGGGCCAGGTCGATATTGACCTGCCCGGCTATCACCAAACCTGGAGCTACGCCGAGCGTAAAGGCTATTCGGGCACCGCGGTCTTTAGCCGCCAGGAACCGCTGCGCGTGCTGCACGCCGACGCGCTGCTGCCCTACGCCGGCGAGGGCGAGGCGGCCGAGCTCGTCGCCCAAGCCACAACCGAGGGCCGCGTCTGCGCGCTCGAGTTCGACAAGTTTTGGTTCGTGGATGTCTACACGCCCAACGCGCAAAACGAGCTCGCGCGCATCGACGTGCGTATGGCCTGGGACGATGCCTACCGCGGCTTTTTGAACGCGCTCGAGCGCGAGACCGGCAAACCCGTCGTAACCTGCGGCGACTTTAACGTGGCGCACGAGGAGATCGACCTTAAGAACCCCAAGTCCAACCGCGGCAACGCAGGCTTTTCGGACGAGGAGCGCGGCAAGTTTACCGAACTGCTCAACGCCGGCTTTACCGATACCTGGCGCGCGGCAAACCCCGACGTCGAGAGCGTTTACAGCTGGTGGAGCTACCGCTTTAATGCCCGCAAGAACAACGCCGGCTGGCGCATCGATTACTTCTTGGTAAGCGATTCAATCGCCAATACCGTGCGCGACACCGGCATCCGCGGCGACATCTTCGGCAGCGACCACTGCCCCGTCACCCTCACGCTAGAGCTCTAGCCCCAAGTAATTCCTGGGGGACAGAGAAAAACAGATCATGTGACCCCCCTCCCCCTATAAGTTGCGGTGGAATAGTTCCTGTTTGGGCAGCAAATAGCCAAAAACGAGAACTATTCCACCGCAAGTTCGTGAGGGAACGCGAAATGCCTTACAGCCCGTATTTCACGACGACACGATTAATGCGACGGCACCAGGGCTTGTACAGAGCGGCCAAAAACACGCAGGTCGCGAGGCTATGCATGATATCGAACGGCACTGCCGTGGCAAGACGCGCCACGGCGCCCGCCCACGTGAGCGGCTGCACAAAACCGATGATGTCATACGCGTTGATCACGACGCCATACAGCAAGCCCGAGGCAAAGCCATACGCCAACAGCGCCGGCAAGCGCACGGTTCCATCCGCACGGTCGAACGCACCCGCATGCGCCAGCGCGCCGCCAACATAGCCAACCAAGCCCCAGGCATACATCTGCCATGGCGTCCACATGCCCTGCCCAAAAAAGAAATTGCTGGTCAGCGCTGCCAACGCGCCGACCATAAAACCATTGCGACGGCCAAGTGTCGCACCCGCGATAATGGCGATAGCGCTCACGGGCTTAAAATCGGGAATGGGCCCAAACAGGATGCGCCCCGCCGCGGCCAGCGCCGCCAGCACCAGCGTGGGCATAATCTGGCGCAGGCCTGGACGAGATGCCTCGTAACCCGCAAAGAACAGCGCGAGCACCAGCGCCACTACGACCAGCATGGCAAGCGCCGCCTGCTCAATGCCCGCCAGCAACGCCGCAGTCATCACCGCCGGCACCGCCAACAACAGCGGAATCTCCATTTTTGTGAGTAGGCACGAGGCGCGACGATCCGTCATCCCATCACGCCCTGTAGAACACGTTGTCGGCAAAGAAATCTGCAGGGGGCTCCATGCAGGCGATCTCGCCGTCGAACATCATGGCGACGTCGTCGGACACCTGCTCGGCAAAGTCCAAGTCGTGCGTGGCCATGATGACGGTGCCGCCGGCCTGCGCATGCTCGCGCAGGGCACGGGCGATAATGCAGCGACTTGCCAGATCAAGGCCCTTGGTGGGCTCATCAAGCAGCAGCAGCTCCGGACCAATCAACAGCAGCTTTGCCAACGCAAGCAGCTGGCGCTGACCGCCCGAAAGATCGTACGGGTGACGCGTCTCCAAGCCGTCCAGTCCCAGTTGTGCCGCACGCTCCCGCGCCAAGCTCTCGTCATATCCGCAGGCCGAAGCCCATTCCATCAGCTCGTCGCGCACCGTCTCGGCAACCAGCAATGCCTTGGGATTCTGTGGCAGCAGTGCCGCCGAGGCCGTCCCACGCACCATGCGGCCACGCTGCAGCTTAGCCGTCTTGGCCAGCACCGAGAGCATCGTCGACTTGCCGCAGCCGTTACCGCCCACAATCGCATGCACCGCGCCGGCCGAAAACGTCACATCGAGCCCGCGCAGCACCCAACCGCCCGCGCGATCGTAGCGAAACCAGCCTTCCGACAGGGTGGTAGCCGACCCGCCGTGCATTTTTTGGAGTATTCTGCTTCCATCCGTGCGCGAGAAGGCTTCCGAGCCGTTCTCGAGCGACGTTTGCGCCACAAATTCGGACGATTTGTCCAATTCCGAACTTTTTTTCGCGCTCGATACGTCCCCGGGCGGCTCCAGAAAGCCCAAATTGTCCTCACGCCTGCTGAATACTCCGTTTATTGCACATCGGATGGCACCCCACCCCAACATGTCATCGGAAAACAGCGATTCTCGGCGTCCCAAAGAAGCCATATCCGCTACCTCGCGCACGCGACCGTCCTCAATCCGGTACGCACACGTCGCGTATTCGAGCATTGGGCGCGGCTGATGCGTCGCCACAACAACCGTGCAGCCCAGCTCACGGTTCACGCGAAACAGCGCGTGCAGAAAATTCTTCTCGGCAACGGGATCGAGCTGAGACGTGGGCTCGTCGAGTAGCAGCACACGCGGACGCAGCGCCAAGACGGCGGCAAGCGACAGCAGCTGCTTGCGACCACCCGAAAGCGTATCGGTATCGCGGTGGAGCCAATCCTCCAGACCAAAGAAATAGCTGGTCTCGGCAACACGGCGGCGCATCTCGTCGCGCGACATGCCTAAGTTTTCCAGGCCAAACGCCATCTCGTGCCACACGGTTTCGCACACGATCTGGTTCTCGGGATCCTGGAACACATAGCCCACGCGCTCCGCCGATGCCCGCACATCCATGTCGGCGACGTTCTCGCCCAGCACGAGCAGTTCGCCAGTGCGCTCGCCCGCCGGAGCGATCTCGGGCTTGAGTAGCGACAGCAACGTCGACTTACCCGATCCGGTACCGCCGACAAGCAGCGCAAATGCACCTTTGGGGAACAGACCAGTCGAGTCCCTCGAGCACCGTAGCATCCGCATCGGGGTAGGCAAAGCTCAGGCTCCGCACCTCAATCGCCGGCATATCCGGTCCGTATGCCGCGCCCGACACCGGTCCCCTATCCAACCGAGCCATCAGCCGAACCTCTTCTCATCGATCGCATGCAACACGCAGGGCAGCACCATCCAGGCAGCGTACACGGCATAGCCTAGCCACGGCGCGGGCACCGATAGCTGCGGGTAAAACGAATACTGCGTTGTCGCGGTCCATGCCACCGCCACCGCAGCGGCACCAAACACCGCAAGCCCAACCAGCGCGGCAACATCGCCGCGACCCAGCCGATACCGCGCGTACGTCGTACGACGCGTCGCGGCGCCCACCCGCGCGAGCGCATGGCGTCCGCGCGCTCCAGCGAATCTTCCATGCCCCAGCCCATCAACACGCTCGACGCCCGCAGACGCGAGCGCACGGGATCGGCCGGCGCGCGGCCCGGCACATCGATCGCGTCCTGCACCGCCAGCACCGTACGGCCGCGGCGCAAAAACTGCGGGATAAGCCTCATGCACATCGAGATCATGAGCGCGATCACCGGTGCGGCATTACCCAAAAGCGCGAGCACCTTGTCGTATTCGAGCATCGACGCCGCGGCCTCAAACCACAACACGCTCGCCACAAACAGCCCACCCATGCACAGGCCGTATACCATGCTCTCCAGATACACCGCGCGCATGCCAATACGGAACAGCTCCGTCGAGCCCGAGGCACTAAACAGTGGATTGACCAGCGCGATAATCAAAATCACCGGCAGCTGCCAGCGAAGCGCGCCCAACGTGCGGGCAACACCGCGCGTCGCAAGCCCGTACGCCAGCCCGCCCGCAAGCGACAGCGCAATCAGCACCGGCTGCATCGAGAACATGGTGAGCCCCAGCGTCAGCACTATATAGAGTGCCGGCACCACCGGATGCGACATCGAGAACGCCGCGACGGGCTCGGCGCCCAATTCCTCTTGCATGATGTCCACGGGCACCCCCGTCCCCTCGCTCAAACGCCAGCTCCGCAGCACCGCCAACGCCGCACGCAAGCAGCGCAAACGCCACGCCGCCGGCCCAAGCCTCAACCGCCGCAAACCAATCGTTACGCGCTCATCATATGCCTGCGGTATCATATTGCGCCGTGTATCGTTTCCAAACGCACGTCTCTATAACGTAACAGGAGATCACATGGACGCAACCGCAATTATCCTCGCTGCCGGCGAGGGCACCCGCATGAAGTCGAACCACTGTAAGGTTTCGCACAAGATCCTGGGCAAGCCCATGGTCCAGTGGATCGTCGACGCTACCATCAAGGCCGGCTGCAGCCGCGTCGTGGTCGTCATCGGCAGCCACGCCGACGAGATGCGCGCCCTGATCGATGGCGCCTACGCCAACAGCGCCACCAAAGTCGAGTGCGTTGAGCAGACCGAGCGCCTGGGCACCGGTCACGCCGTGAAGATCGCGCTCGAGGCCTGCGGCATCACGCAAGGCCCCGTCGTCGTGCTCAACGGCGACCTGCCGCTCATCACCGCCGACACCGTCGCCAAGTTCGCGCAGACCGTCGCCACCGGCGAGCTCGCCTGCACCGTCATGACCATGACCCCGCCCGACCCCTTCGGCTACGGCCGCATCAAGCTGGGTGCCGACGGCCAGATCGAACGCATCATCGAGCAGAAGGACTGCACACCCGAGCAGGCCGCCACGCTGCTCGAGTGCAACGCCGGCTGCTACGCCTTCGACGGCGCGCAGCTCGCCGCGCACATTGACGAGATCGGCAACGACAACGCGCAGTCCGAGTACTATCTGCCCGACATGCTCGAGATCCTCAAAGGGCCACGGCCAGGCAGTCTCCATCTTCCACTGCGATGACTACCGCGACGGCCTGGGCGTCAACAGCCGCATCCAGCTCGCGCAGCTCACCGCCATCGCGCGCGACCGCATCAACGAGCACTGGATGGCCGAGGGCGTTACCTTCATCGATCCCACGCAGGCCTGGATCGGCCCCGATGCCGTCATCGGCCGCGACACCGTCGTGTGGCCGCAGACGCACCTGATCGGCCACGTCACCGTGGGCGAGGAGTGCCAGCTCGGCCCCAACAGCCGTCTCACCGACACCACCGTCGGCAGCGGCTGCATCATCGATGAGACCATCGCCATCGAGGCCGTCATCGAGAACGGCGTCGACTGCGGCCCGCGCGCCCTACCTGCGCCCGGGTACCCACATGCTCGACGGCTCCAAGGCCGGCACGCACGTGGAGATCAAGAAGTCCACGATCGGCGAGGGCTCCAAGGTGCCGCACCTGTCCTACATCGGCGATACCACCATGGGCTCCGGCGTCAACGTGGGCGCAGGCTCCATCACCTGCAACTACGACGGCGTCCACAAGCACAAGACCGTCATCGGCAACGATGCCTTCATCGGCTCCGACACCATGATGGTCGCGCCCGCCCAGATTGGCGACGGTGCGCTCGTGGCCGCCGGCTCCGTCATCACTGAGCCGGTCCCGGCCGACGCACTCGGTCTGGGCCGCGCCCGTCAGGTAAATATTGAGGGCTGGGCCGCCGATTATCGCCGTCGTCTGCACGAGGACGACGAGGTATAACGTTTCACCAAGCATCTAAGGAGCTGTTCCGTGGGGACGGCTCCTTTTTCTATCGTGACCTGCGCGACAGGATGAGTGGTCGGTTCGTGTCCGTTGACGGTAAAGACGTTATCAAGACTCGATAAACCCCGCCGCGCGGTTACAATGCAACAAGGCATCTATATGGCATTCGATATAAAGGAGAAGGGTAATGCCGATTAATGATCCCGAGAAGTCGGAGAATATGCGCAAGTCCATCCGCGTGTATTCCGGTTCCTCCAACCGTCCCCTCGCTCAGAAGATCGCTGAGTTCCTTGGGGTCGAGCTTTCGGGCCTTACGCTAAAGCAGTTCGCCAACGGTGAGATTTACGCCCGCTACGACGAGACCGTCCGCGGCGCCGACGTCTTCCTGATTCAGTCCGTGGCCGGCGGCAACGTCAACGACATGCTCATGGAGCTGCTCATCGCCACCGACGCTGCTAAGCGCGCATCCGCCCGCTCCATCACCGCCGTCATCACCCACTACGGCTATGCCCGCCAGGACCGCAAGGCCGGCCCGCGCGAGCCCATCACCGCCCGCCTCGTCGCCAACCTGCTCGAGCGCGCTGGCGTCAACCGCATCATCACCCTCGACCTGCACCAGGGCCAGATTCAGGGCTTCTTCGATATCCCGGTTAACCACCTGTCCGCGCTGCCGCTGTTTGGCCAGTACTACAACGACATGAACTTCGACACCGACAACCTGGTTGTCGTCTCCCCCGACGTGGGCCGCGCCAAGGCCGCCAAGAAGCTGTCCGACATGCTCGGCTGCGACCTGGCCATCGCCCACAAGGGCCGTCCGCGCCACAACGCCGCCGAGGTCATGGGCATCATCGGTGACATCAAGGGCAAGACCTGCATCATCAACGACGACATGATCGACACCGCAGGCACCCTGTGCGCCAACGTCAAGGAGCTCAAGGCTATGGGCGCCGGCGACATCTACGTATGCGCCACCCACGGCATCTTCTCCGGTCCGGCCATCGAGCGTCTGAACGACGCCCCGATCGTCGAGTGCCTCGTCACCGACGCCATTCCCGTCGAGGTCGGCGGCAAGATCAAGACCATCTCGGTCGCCGAGGAGTTCGCTCAGGCCATCTCCGCCGTTTACCACGAGGAGCCCGTCTCCACGCTCGTCGGCGGCGACTTCGCGCTGTAATCCAGCGTGCATCTCATCATCTTTGATGCTTTTAAAGGGTCGGAAGCTCGCTTCCGGCCCTTTTTCTACCCCTCGACAACCTTCCCTGGACAATTAGTTCAGATACGTATTTTTTAAAGCTCCAAAGGCCGTTCTGAGCTCCCCGGCGAACGCCATACTGCCCAAAGCTCATCGCTTTCGAGTACGACCGCCGCATATTTACCCTCAAATCGCCCTAGAAAGCCCTTAGAAACGCCTCGAACGCCCGCCGTCTTATACGTATCTGAACTAACTGTCCAGTAGCTATCGTCAACCTTCGCGGCAGAGCTCAATTTCCTGCAATCCCCTCAACCGATTCCACCGATTTCATAACACCCAGCCGTTCATGGCGCGCAGCGCCCCGCTGAGCGAAAAGAACGGTATGGCGGTCGCATTCTGCCGCCAACTTAGTACGTTATAGCTATGACGACCGTGATTTCACATCTCTCCGCCCTCCGCGCAATTCGTCGCGCACGACGGGCGTACTCTGCCCTACCCTGGGACTCCGTTGGTAGCGAACAGCAAGCACAGGCCTTGGCTGGCTGCATTCCCAACAATGACGCGATAGACTTTGGCGCACTTTCGATACTCGACGCCTGGAATGAAGATGATTCCGAACTGCTCGATCTTCTCGTTTCAAACGAAGACAACAGACGCCCCGACAAGCGACTTCTTCAGCATATTCTCTCCACTCCTCTTCCTGAAGGTGCAATTATGCACGTCGAGGCCGACATCTACGCAACGTCTCCTGCCATGACAGCCATGCTTTGTTCCAAAAATGAATCAGTCGCCAAAACCTTGATGCTCCTTATGGAGCTGCTCGGAACCTACTCACTTCCGCCCGAGGCAACTTACCCCATCGCCTACGACGACACGTGGCCCAAGGCCAACAGCGCAAGCGATGGACGACCTCGATTGCCAGGGCGACCAACCGACACCCGAAAAGCCAGCCGAAACCCGCTACGAACAGGCACACTATAGATGCGAACCCGCTACAACCATCGAAGATCTCGAGGCAGTCGCACGGTTTGCCAAAAGTAGTTCCTACGCCTCGTTTCGCACGGCAGTCAAACTCGCCCGGGCCGGATCCGCATCCCCAGCCGAATCATTGATGTTCGCCGTCCTGGGCGCGCCCATGCGCTTTGGCGGATTCGGATGTTGCAGTTTGCCCATGGGAGGCCTGCTACTCAACTATCGAATCGACTTCGACACTCTTGCGGTTAACATGTCCTCCGGCATCCCTTACGCCATCTGCGACCTATATTGCCCGGCCGCCGGAGTCGACAACGAATACAACGGAATTGGGCATGAGCTTCAAAACGCTCGCATCCACGATGGCAATCGCAACAATGGCCTTAAAGCCATGGGTATCCACGTCCTGGTTATCAATCGTGACCAAATGAAGGACCTTGTTGCACTCGAAGCCTTCGCCCAGACGATGCATCGACTTGCGGGGGTTCGATTCCGCTACCGCATCAAGGGTTATCGCAAGCGTCAGGCTGCCTGGCTCAACGCCCTGCGGGCCGGAATCGGCCTCGCGCCGGTCTAAAAGACTTTTACCCAGTGTTACCTAGCATGGCTGGACAGTTAGTTCAGATTTGTATAAAAAGACGGCTAATATCGAGGTAGTTTGCCGCCATCCCGGCGCCAGTCACCTCATTTGAAGACTCGAAAGATCTGAAATAGCGCAAAATGTGCTCCCCAAAGCGCCGTGGCAGTTCCGCGGTCCCAATTTTGACAGTCAAAGACCTCTTGGTTTATACAAATCTGAACTAACTGTCCACCCCGGCTTCTGACGACTGCCCAAACGCCCTCATACAGCCTCAATCACCCGCCATTTGACAGCAGCAACGGGGTCGCTCACCATAGCAGGCGACAAATCAACGAAAGGATGAACATGGCAGCTGCACAGCCGCTTAAGATTCGCATGGTTGCCGGACTTGGCAACCCTGGCGAGGAGTATGCCGAGACCCGTCACAACGCTGGTTTCAAAGCAATCGACGAGCTGGCCCGTCAGGCCGGCGTCACGTACTGGAAAAACCAAGCAGGCGCCGAGATCGCGCTCATCAACATCAACGATCCCGAGGAAGAGGGCGGCAAGCGCCAGATTGTACTGGTCAAGCCGCAGTCGTACATGAACACCTCGGGCGGGCCCATCTCCAAACTCTGCCGCGAGTACAAGATCAAGGCCGAGGAGCTGCTCGTCATCCACGACGAGCTCGATATTCCCGCCGGCGACGTGCGTGTTAAGGTGGGCGGAGGCCATGCCGGTCACAACGGCCTGCGCTCCATCATCGACAAGATGGGCAGCCGCGACTTTAGCCGTATCCGCACCGGCATCGGCAACCCTCCCGGCAAGATGGCCGTCGCCGACTACGTGCTTAAGCAGCTGCGCGCCCGCGAGGCCGAGGATTTCCAGGACACCTGCGCCCGCGCGGCCGACGCCGCCGGCCTGGCGATTGCACGGCGTAGTCTATGCCCGCGACCATGTCAACGGCGCCGCCTCCGCCAACGGCAAGCACTAAAACCTACCATTTAGGGACAGGTTATTTTGGCAGGTTTCATCTGCGGAAACGCCGCGGCGGCTGCGTCGCAATAAACCCCGCACTGCCATACACACATAAAGCGCCCCAAGGGGGCCGGCCTCATCACAACCCGAGGCCGGCCCCCTTTGCCGTTTTGCCTGATAAAACCTGCCAAAATAAACCTCTCCCCCTTTGGCAGGTCGAAGTGGATAAACCCTGCTCCCAACCGCCGAAGACACACGTAAGTGACATGTCCATGAGGGTATAATTTGCACCGTATGTCTGCACAACGCCTGTGCGCGTACGGTTTTATTCGGGCTACCGTCCATTTCCGTGGAGGCACGGTTCGGCGGCCCTAACAAGAGAGGGGTTCTATGTATAAGATCCTGGAGAAGACGCAGTTCTCGGAGAAGGTGTTCAAGTTCCGCATCGAGGCGCCCGCAATCGCCAAGCATGCGCACGCTGGACAGTTCCTCATGGTCCGCGCCAACGAGACGGGCGAGCGCGTCCCGTTTACCCTGGCCGGCTGGAACGGTGACGAGGGCTGGGTCGAGTTCATCTTCATGGTGATCGGCAAGACCACCGAGATGCTGTCCACTTACGAAGCCGGCGAGTCGCTGCGCGACGTCGTGGGCCCGCTGGGCGTTCCCACCGAGATGGCCGAGGGCCCCTGCGCCGTCATTGGCGGCGGCGTCGGCCTGGCAATTGCCTTCCCGGTCGCCAAGCACCTGGTCGAGACCGGTCACGAGGTTCACGCCATCATGGGCGCCCGCACCAAGGACCTCCTGCTCATGGAGGACCAGTTCCGCGAGCTCCTCGACGAGGACCACATCCATATCACCACCGACGACGGTTCTTACGGCGAGCAGGGCGTTGTCACCGCTCCGCTGGAGCGCCTGCTGCAGGACAAGGCCGTGAGCCAGGTCTTCTGCGTCGGCCCCGTTCCGATGATGAAGTTCTCGACCCTCACCGCCCAGAAGTACGACACCCCCATCACCGCGTCGCTCAACCCCATCATGGTTGACGGCACCGGTATGTGCGGCTGCTGCCGCGTCGAGGTGGGCGGCGTGACCAAGTTCGCCTGCGTCGACGGCCCCGACTTCGATGCCACCCTGGTCGACTGGGATGACCTTCGTGCCCGCCAGGCCGCTTACCGTTCCGAAGAGGGCGAGTCCCTCAAGGCCTATGAGGAAAAGAGCTGCGCATGCCACTAGTTAACGGTCGTTTCGTTGCCGATATGAAGTCGCCCCGCACCCCCGATAACGAGGAGCCGGCTGCCGAGCGCGCCTGCGACTTCCGCCCCGTCGACAAGGGGCTTCACCGAGGAGATGGCGCTGGCCGAGGCCGAGCGCTGCCTCAACTGCAAGAAGCCGTTCTGTGTTGAGGGCTGCCCCGTCAACATCAACATTCCCCGCTTTATCGAGCAGATCCGCGAGAAGGACTTCGGCGGCGCTCTCGATACCATCCGCGAGGACTCCATGCTTCCCGCCATCTGCGGCCGCGTCTGCCCGCAGGAGAACCAGTGCGAGGGCAAGTGCATCCGTGGTAAGAAGTCCGAGCCCGTGGCCATCGGCCAGCTCGAGCGCTTCCTGGGTGATCGCCCCGAGCTCGCCTCCACGCCCAAGATGGCCCCCGAGAACGGCAAAGAAGGTCGCCGTCGTCGGCTCCGGCCCGTCCGGCATCACCTGCGCCGGCGAGCTCGCCCGTAACGGCTTTGACGTTACCGTCTTTGAGGCCTTCTTTACCGGCGGCGGCGTGCTGGTCTACGGCATCCCCGAGTTCCGTCTGCCCAAGGCAGTCGTCAAGCGCGAGATTGACGGCCTGGAGGACATGGGCGTCAAGTTTGAGTACAACTCCGTCGTGGGCAACATGGCCACGGCCGAGGAGCTGTTCGAGCAGGGCTTCGACGCCATCTACGTGGCGACCGGCGCTGGCCTGCCCAAGTTCCTCAACGTCCCCGGCGAGAACCTGCCCAACGTCTTCTTCGCCAACGAGTACCTCACCCGCGTGAACCTGATGAAGGCCAACAAGTTCCCCGAGTACGACACCCCCACCAAGCACGGCAAGAACGTCGTCGTCTTTGGCGGCGGCAACGTGGCTATGGACGCCGTCCGTACCGCCAAGCGCCTGGGCGCCGAGCACGCCATCATCGCTTACCGCCGTACCGAGGACGAGATGCCCTGCCGCCGCGCCGAGCTGCACCACGCCAAGGCCGAGGGCGTCGAGGTTCTGCCGCTCGTCTCCCCGCTCGAGTTTGTCGCTGGCGAGGACGGCTCCGTGTGCGCCGTCAAGGTCCAGAAGATGGAGCTCGGCGAGCCCGACGAGTCTGGCCGCCGTCGTCCGGTTGCCATTGAGGGCGCCATCGAGGAGATCCCCTGCGACGTCGCGATCTCGGCTATCGGCACCAACGCCAACCCCTTCGCAAAGAAGATCGGCGGCAAGATGGAGCTCAACAAGTGGGGGCTACATCGTCGCCGACGAGGAGACTGGCCAGACCACCGATCCCCGCATCTGGGCCGGCGGCGACATCGTCACCGGTGCCGCTACGGTCATTCTGGCGATGGGCGCCGGCAAGAAGGCCGCCGCTGCCATCACCAAGAGCCTGCTGGGCGAGTAATCACCCTCAGCGCTAGCCATTAAACGTGGCAAAGTCCCTGTCGAGCACACGCTCGGCGGGGACTTTTTCTATGCCGAAAGCCGACCACCACCGCAAAGGGGACAGGCACCTTTGTGGCGGTTTGGGGTCTGGTCGGCGAACTGATTCCGGCGTTTGTCTCAATCTGTAACAGTTAGGCCCTGTTGAGCCTTGTAGTTGTTACAGATTGAGACATTGTGCGAACATCCGCCTGTTCATCTCAATCTGTAACAGTTAGAGACCAAATTCCCCGCTACGTGTTACAGATCGAGACGTTAGGTTGGCGGCCATTCGGTTCATCTCAATCTGTAACATCTAGAGCCGTTTTGGGCAGTTTGGTGTTACAGATCGAGATTTTACTGAGGCCGAGAACGAGAGCCGTCACCCAGCTCTAATGCTTGCGGCGCTTGGTCGCGGCGATGCCGGCTGCGGCAACGGTTGCACCGGCGATGCCCAGGGCAGCGACCGTCATCGCGGCGGAGTCACCCGTGCCGGCAAGCTCCGTGCCACCGGACTTCTTGCCGTTCTTGCCCTTACCCTTGGACTTGTTCGTCGTCACCGTGGTCGTCGTCGAAGTCGAACTGCCCGCAGGGACCCCGGCGCCACCAGAGCCATCCGTACCGCCACCCTGCTCGCCGCCGTCAGGCGTCGGCTCAGGCTCCGGCTTCAGACCGGGATCGGGCGTCGGCTCAGGCGCCGGCTCATCGGTCACCGTAATCGTAATGTTCAGACGCTCGGAATACTCGCTGTACGACATGCCAGGGCGCTGTGCCGCAATGCGCAGATACATGTTGCTATCGAGCGCAATAGGCTCGGTGTACTTTACGCGGCCTTCGTCACGGCAGGGGCAGGTGTCGTTGGTGGTGTACCAAATCGTCGTGCCATCCTCGGCAGAAAGCTCCAGCTTCGTGCCCTTGGGCACCGTAATGTAGTTCTCCTTGGGCGACCATGCACCAAACGTCGTCGCACCAATCGTCGCCACCGGTCGCGCCGGTCGCACTGCCTCGGCAGACACGCGAACGTCGACCTGCTTGGACAGCGCCGTGCCGTCCACCGCCGCCGTCAACGTCGTCAAACCGGGCAGAGCGCCATGCAGCACAAACGTCGCCGCGCCGTCCTCGCCCGTCACGGCCTGGTTGGCATCGACAGAGCAGATAGCCGAGGACTCCAGCCCAACACTAACCTTGGCGCCCGCAAACGGCTTGCCCGCCTTATCGGTCACGTGCGCCACCAGCTCAAAGTCACTGCCCTCAAGCATGGTCACGGCCTGCTCCACGTTGAGCTTGAGTTTGTCGGCACGAACGCCCACGACAAGCTCGCCGCTTGCCCAGCGCGCCATGGCCGTGCCGGCGTAGTTGCGAGCACCGTCGAGCTCAAACGCCACCGTCGAGCCCGCCTCACACGCATCGGCATAGCGAATGCGCAGCACGCGCGACAGCGGCTTGCCATTGGGATCGTCCTGCTTATCGAGCCACGTATACGTCACGTCGCCCAAGCCCTGCGGCGCACAATGCGGCCAGGGTCATCGTCACTCGCATCCATATACTGCGCAAACTCAACCTCGACGCAATCGGTATAGGCATGGGCCGAAGCCACCTCGGGCGCCGCCGTCGACGCCAAGCCAATGTTCACCTCAGTCTGAATCGGCGGCACGCGCAGCCAGGCCGAACGCGCCTCCTCATACCCGTCCTTGGTCACGCGCACCTGATACCAGCCGGTCGGCGTATTCCAGTTGTACGCACCGTCCGCACCCGTTGCAAGCGGATTGTCCTGCTCATACTCCTCGGCATCCCAACGCACTGCATTGGTACCGGCCGCATCGTCGGCGCTCCACAGCTCAACCGTCGCGCCTTCAACCGTATTGGACAGCAGGCCCTCGTACACCACGCCCGCAGGGTCGGGTGCAGCCTTGGCAGCCACATTGCGATAACGCGCCTCGAAGATCGACTGCATCTTCTCGTCCGAGATCAAGCCGTCCTTGTTGGCCTTGTAGACCTCGGTATCCCAGTCAGCTCGCCCCAGTTGACCGTAATACGATTCTGGCACGCGCGCTCCACCTGCTCGCAGGCAACATCGTAGGCGCATTCGGCATTGGTCAGCTTAATCGCGCGCTCCGAACCTACGCCGGTCGAAGCCGCGTCATAGGCAGCGCCCACCACGGTACCCGCCGAACCGGCCGTCAGCACGCCGGCGATTGTCATAATGGAGCCCACCGCCACATCGGTGCTGTCGTGGCAGAGCTGGCGATGCAGCAGATCCTCAAACGCACGCGCCTTCTCCATGGCGTCGCGCAGCGCGTAAATGCACTTCCAGTCGTCCTCGGTCTTCTCGGGCTTGGCAAGCAAGCGCGTATGCTGAAGCTCATAACCCTCGCGCTCGCCCTTCACCTTCTGCATACGGACGTTCACGTTCTCCCAGTTCTTGCTGGCATCGTTCACGCCGTAAATGCCGGTAAAGATGCCGATGCCCTGGGTCGCCGCAGGAAACGCCTGGCCGGCCGCCTTCCACGCATCGGTCTTAAAGACCTGTCCGAACATCTCGCACTCGATCTTATAGCTCTTGAGCGAACGGATCGTGCGGATGAGCTTCATATGGGCGCTCACGTCGCCGTTGCGCTTCCAGGCCATGAGCCATCCGCGCACCTTGGAGTTGTTGAGGCTATGGACCACATTCCAGTTGTCGTACAGGTTGTCCAGAATGTCGCACTGCATGGCGATCGAGTTAAACAGAAGTGCCTGGTTCTTGTTGTTATTGGAGTTCTCGATAAATTCCGACTCGATATAGGCCGTCTGCTCGCCATCGGGCGCGGCGACCTTAAAGCCCTTGACGGTATCGTCGTCAGCCGCCTTGTAGCTCAGCGAGCTGCCGAGCGCCTGGCCCAAATCGTTAAACCCGCTCGTCGACTGGCCGTTGTACTCACTGGCCTTAATGCCCGCACACTTGTTGAGCGCCGCAGCGGTTGCGTCATTCCAGCTTCCGTATTGGTTGAGCTGGCCGATACCCATCGACTGGCCCACCAGATCCTCGGCCTGCTGGGCAATAAACTCCGCTCGCGATGCATGGTCGACGAGCTCCTTGATGGCGGCCGCATCCGCAGCGTTCGCGCCCTGGGCCGCCGCGAGTTCCTGATACCAATCCTCGCTGGTACCATAAGCATCCTCAAAGATCATCTTGTCCACATTGACGCCATAGCTGTCGCCCTGCTGGGTCAGCAGCGCCGCCGACCCGCCGACCGCGGCCTTGAGCTCGGCCGCAAACTGCGCGGCCTCGTCGTTGCCAGCATCATCACCCTCGCCGTCGCTGGCGGCAGGGGCGCGGCGAGCCTTACGGGCAGCTCCACCTTGGGCTTCGTCCTCTTTACCGTTCTCGTCCTCCTCGGCAAACGCATCGGCGACCATCTGGTCAATCGCGTCGTTAAAGGCCTCGTCGACATCATTAAACGAGTTATCCATCATATACTCGTGCCACTGCTGCACGGCATTCGAGAACTCCTGCTGGCGCTCCTCGGCCGCGGCGGAATGCTTTTTGGCCGAAGCGTTGGCGTCAAAACTCAGCATGGTCATAAGCTGAGCATTGGAGATGCGGTAGGTCTGCGGCATAAAGATTTGCTCAAAGTTGCCGCAGTTCACATAGGTCGAGTCATTCGCCTTGTTAAACTCATCGAGCAGCTTAAGGTAACCCTCGTCCACATACTCCGCCACATAGCGAACACGGGTGCCCTCGCGCGACTTTTGAGTCAGAGGAATCGTCACCGTCTTGCCATCCACGCAGTCCACGTACAGGTCGAGCGTGTCGGCGGCCTCTTCGTTTCCCACCTCGAGCGTAATATCGAACGTCCAGTAGGCATTCTTCTTTTGTGGCAGATGATGGAAGGTCCACAGGCTCTTGCCCGTGTCCTTGCCGTCCTTGACCAAGTTTTGCGTACCGCCACGATACGTCACATCAAAGTTCCAGACCGAAGCACCCGGAACATAGCGCACATAATTGCGAGCCGTTACCTCGGCAGCAGCGGCGGCAACATCGGTCGAGCCCACGCGCGCCTCGAGCGTCACACGCTCGGCGGCAAGCGTATCCTGCGGCAGGTCGTATTCGATCTTGGCACGGCCGAGTTTATTGGTCTTGCCGGTGTACTTTGCAGCCGACGAGCCCGTCCCCACGGTGAGCTGCACGCTTTTTCCGGGCGCTGCGTATACGTAGGCCACATTGCCCAGTAGGCTGTGAACGTCGGTGCTGTCGACTTCGATGCGCGATCCGCTAACCTCGAGTGTGGTGCTTCCCAGCGGCAATGTCACCTCGCCCAGCGTAATAAGCGGCGAGATGGCGTAGGCACCTGCAGCCTTGGGCTTAAACCGCACAAACACATCGGCGCCCTTGCCCTTTTTCATATTGAGGACGAGGTTGTCGCCTTCCCATGTCGCATCAGTCCACCAGGTATTGGTGCTATCGTCGGCTTCACGAAATCCGGCGGACACATCCTCGACGGTATCCTTGGCCAGCGGAATCTCAATCTTGGCAGCCTGGCTGTCCTTGAGCTCGTAATGAATGCGCAGCTCGGTCTCCACGCCAACGACTGCGGACGACTCAGCGATAACCGAGCCCGCCGTCAGCCCGCGCTCGGCACGATAGGTCTCCACGTCAAACGTGGGGACGTCGAGCGTCACATCGAGCTGCTTGCCGTCCTCAATCTTCACCTGTTTTTGCGCGATATGCTTACCCACGGTCAGTCCCTAGGCGGCTAAACGTGGAATAGCTCGTCGCTTGGATGTCGTAGCTCGTCTTGTTAAAGGCGACGATGGTGTACGAACCGGCCTTAAGGCGCGGCGTCTCGGCCTTCATGATAGGCGTGGTGCCATCGTCTTCGTAACCCATCAAATAGGTGACGCCGTCGGCGACTAGCTTGCCGTCGGACGTACGGAACACCAGCACGCGGTTGGCGCCCGGTAGTCGCCCTTGGTCGTGACCGTCGCCGTGCCCCAGGGTTTCAAGTCGATATCGACCTTGCCGGCCGAAGGCTTCACCGTCGCCGTCGCCCCACCCAGCTTGAGGCTGTCTTTGGGCACGAGCGTTATCTCCAAATCCTGGTCCGCGTCGGCAATGGCCTGCGACACCACGAGCGCTGTACCCTGGATACGGTAGTCGTTTTCCTTGTCGCCCTTGGCAGGTTTGAGCGTCTTGCCGCCGCTCTTCACCGTCAGATCGATGTTATCGAGACTATCGAGCTCAATGCGTTCGGTCTTATCCTGGCCTGCGACCGGTTCGAGATAGGCCACATTGAGTTCAATCGCGCGCGAAGTCGGAATCTTGGTAAAGTCCTCCGCCTTAATCTCTCCGATATTCCATGTGCCCGTCATCTGGTCGCCCGGGCGCGCCAGCACCATGTCATAGTAACCGCTGAGCGAAATGCGCAGGGTGGCTGCTGTCTTGGAGAGAGCGTCCGCTGTAAAGCTGCCGTCATCGCCAACCGGCAGCGGCGTGGACTGCCCCGCCTGCAACGAGTGTAGCCGTCGCGCTCTGGGGAAGTTTGCCCGTGATCTGGGCGGCCTCGCCCATCCACTCAAACGTGTAGGCAGGCTTCGAGGAATCGACGGAGTCCTTGCGATCGGCCACGGCATCGGCAAGCTTTTTGACCATCGAGGGGTTGCCAGCCGAATCGGTCGCATAGGCATAGATGGTCTGGCCTTCACCAAAGGGAATCGCATACGTTACGCCATCGATTGTCACGCGCTCATTATAGTCGCCCGGATAGCCCGCCTCACCAAACTGAAGATCGGGATTCATCACGCGCAGGGCAACGGCATTATGGTTCGTCTCGTTTCCGTATCTCGTGTTCTCAAAAGCTCCCCACTCTATCATTTCCACGCTTTTGGGTAGCACAATCTCTTTGCCGGCAATCGCAGGATCAAGAGAGGCGAACGCGTGCGCTCCGATATATTTAACGCCGTCGCCGATCGTCACCGACGACACATGCGAGCACCCGTCAAAGGCATTGCGCTCAATCCGCTCCACCGTGCCCGGCACATTGATCTGCGTAAAGGTGAGCACTGTTGTGTCCGAGACATAGAGCTGTGGCACGCCGCAATAGGCGAATGCAAGATAGTCGATAGTTTTGACCGAAGGCGGCAGCGTTGCCACCACCTTGTCGTCAAGTTGTTCACATTCCTTAAAGGCCTGCTCGGGAATCGTGGTAAAGGCCGCGTTGTTGGGCCAGGTTACCGTTTGGAGCGTCTTGCTTTTGTAGAATGCATAGCTCTTGAGCTCCTCGACCGAATCGGGCAGTGCGATCTCTTTGATGCTGCTGCCGCCCAAGCCTCCAACCGAGCGGACATGCGAATTAGGGGCGAAGGTGATCGATGTGAGCGCAGCGCTTCCCATACCCGTAAGGCTTACGACATTTTTGTCGTCGATGGTCGAGGGCACCTCCAACGTGGTAATGCCCGCGTCGCCATACTCGATAGAAATTTCGTTGGTGAGGCTATCAATCGAGAAGTAGGGTACTGCGCGGGGGTCTGCTCGCCGGCCACGTAGCCATCGTCGTATTCGTCCTTTACGCCCGTGGCGCCCTTCGAGGTCATCCAGAGCCCAAGATCCTCATTCCAGGTTGCTTCGGCTTCGGCGGTCTCCTCTTGCTTCTGCTGCTCGGCGAGTTCCTTACCCTCGACAAGATCGGTGGCAAGCGTACCCGCAGGTGTGCTCTCGGTCTGCCCGGCGCCCGTCAGGCCCGCCGCCGATGCAATCTCGGAGGCCGGGGGCGTAGGGGGTGTCACCGGCATCGAGCACTGTGGGGTCGGCAGCGCCGGCATCGGGCGCGGGGTCGGCGGAAGCAGAGTCTGACGTTTGGGCGTCAGCCGAATCGGCGGGAGCGGCGTCGGCTGCTTGGCCGTTATCCGTCTGCACAAAAGTGCCGTCGGTGGTGAGGGCCTCAGCAAACGCGCCCGCGGGCAACGAGCCCGTCACCATAGTGAGGGTCACCGCGGCAACGGTCAGGCGGCGGCAAAGCGCTCGAACAGTAGTCCACCTCATGGTCGTTCCTTTCCTGCAAACCAAAAGTCATCCAGCGTAATCGTCGTCCAAAAACAAAGCGAACGGTAGGTTCATATATACGAACCTACCGTTCTACCTGCGCAAACCGCCACAAAGGGGACAGGCACCTTTGTGGCGGTTCTGGACTTGGCCGGCCAGTTTGTCTCGATCTGTAACAGTTAGAGGTCAAATTCCCCACTTGGTGTTACAGATCGAGACATTAGATTGGCGGCCATTCGGTTCATCTCAATCTGTAACATCTAGGGCCGTTTTGGGCAGTTTGGTGTTACAGATTGAGATCTTGCAAAAGCCGAGGATGGGCGCCGTCATCAAAACCTAGCGCTTGCGGCGCTTGGTCGCGGCGATGCCGGCGGCGGCAACGGTTGCGCCGGCGATACCCAGGGCGGTGACCGCCAATGCGGTGGTATCCCCCGTGGTAGCCAGGACAGCATCGCCCTTCTTGGCCTGCGTGGTTTTCTCAACCGTCTTGGTCGTGGCGGTTGTCGTGGCCGGCTTGGCCGCGGGTTTGGTCTCGGGCTTCACTTCGGGCTTGGTCTCGGGCTTCACCTCAGGCTGCGGCGTCGGCTTGGGATCCGGCGTAGGCTGCGGATCGGGAGTCGGCGTGGCTTCAGGCGTAAAGGTCAGATCGGTGTTGAGCCACAGGGTGTAGATCCAGCCGCTCTCGGGATCAACTACACTCGCTTCGCCCATCTGGTAGCCGCACTCCTGGCCGTTGATCACCAGCTTGGTGTCGGGCGTAAAGTAGAAGCCGCGCGCGGGCTTGAGGTAGATACCGTAGCGATAGGTCACGCCAGGCTTAAAGACGTCGATGTGGTTCGTGATGTTCTGATCCCAGAACTTCTGAGAGTTCACTTCGCTGCCGTCGCTGCCCATCCAGTACTCACACTGAGGAAGGGAGTTGGAACCTGTCGGAACACTCGCCGTAAAGACCGGCTTATCGCCCGCCTTAAAGGTGGTCGTGACGCCATTAATCTCGATAACGTCGATGGCGCGCCATTCGTCGATCGGCTGCTCGCACAGCATATTGTCAGCGTTTGGGGCGAAGACGCCGTTGACGGTCTTGATGTGGTGCGCCCAATGACCGTTGACGTTCATATTGCAGTCATCGGCCACGGTATTGTCGCCCTTGAGCCTCAGCTCGACGGAATACATGTAGAACTTGCCCTCTTCGAAGTGGTCAATCTTCTTCATGCCCGGCGTGTACTTTGCGGGGTCGGAATACCAGAAGGCAACGGGCTTGAGCTCCGCAGGGTCGCTGCCATCCATCTCTTCCCAGCACTCATAGGCGATCTCATACTTATCGGCATCGGCAGCGGGGATCGTCGCGGTCGCGCGCGGCGCCTCGCCGGGCGCGTAGTCGGTCTTCACGTCGTTGACGTCCAGGTTATGGAGGGCTTCGTTTTCTGACGCAACGAGCGTAATTTCGCTATTGATGGCGTAGCGGAGTTAATAATCGTACCTGGTTTCGTTGAGGATAGTCGAGCTGCCTTCATAGTCAGTTCCGGTATACTCCAGTGCCGTGCCAATATAGAGAGCCTCATTGCGCGCGAGTCGATACGAGCCGCCTGCCGCGCCACCCGTAAAGGTCAGCGTCAGCCTCATGTGATCGCCAACAGGCTCAAAGTGAGCCGTCACATCGGACATAGATGTGTCCTGGACTTCAGCCAGAGTGCCCGAAACAGCATCGGCCCGGTAGTACTTGGTTTCGACAAGTTCGCAGGGCGGCTCATCCGGCATGCCGCCCTCAACATCGGGAAAATCATAGGTATACGACTGGCCCTTTTCGAGTGTGACATTGCTCGGAAGCGCGCAGTCCGTGTAGCGGGGAACCACGGTCGTATTGACCCTAACGTCGCTGCCGCCAACAACATCGGTCACACCGCAGGGCATGATGGCGTTGCTCGCTGGCATGGCGGCGTCGTCGTCGCCAGAAGCGTTTTGCCCAGCGAGCGCAGCACCGCTAGACTCATTGACGGCATCGGCTGGGATTGTCTGCTGAGGCTCAACGGTGACTTGCGCCGCCGGAGCAGCATCGGTTGCAGGCGCGGTCGAAGCAGCTGGTGCGGTCGTTGCAGCCGCATCCTCCGCAACCGCCGGCGTCACCGGAGCCGCGGCAACCTCGTCCGTCCCAGCGGCGGAATCGGCGCATTCCGTCGCCAGCGCCACGCTCGGCAGCAGCAACTGGCCGACCATAAGCGCGCACGCGCCAGCGCAAGCGATTTTGGCACCCACACAACGCCAGGTACCGTGAGCCAGCGAGCAGGTACGCTCGCGCTGGGTTTGCTTTTCAAAGTGGCTTCCGTACATAACGGCCTCCTTGGTCGTAGGGACATACCACCGCAAAGGCGCCTGTCCCCTTTGCGGTGGTTCCGTACCACCAAGATGCGCCAAATGACTCCGTACGCCTAGGTTCATAGATGCGAACCTAGGCCTCTACCTGCGGTTTAATTCAATATGATTTCGCCATCGCCACACGCGTCCCGGGAACGCTACAATCGAGGACACGATTATTCGTCCACCCAAAGGACCGTTCTTGAACCTGAGTAAGCCTAAAATCAACGCGCTTCTGGCACTCGCGCTCTTTACCTTTGTCTTTCTTGCCGCCGAGTTTCGCTTCGACATCAATGTCGGGTTGCTCGCCGGTGCCGAACGCGTTGTGCTCGCGCAAGGCTTTATCCTGGGCGCCAGCGTACTCGGCTTTATCGGATACGCGCCACTGCTCGGGCTCGCACAGCGTAAAGGCCAGCCCCAGGCAGTTGCCAGCGCCGCCGTCCCCATCGCCATCCTGGGATTGACCCAGATACAGTTCCCCGCGGGCACGCTTGCCCTCGAGATTCTGGGGTGCATTGCATTCCTTGGGCTCGGCCTGCTGGGCGCCGCCGCGCATCGTGCCTTTGCGCTGGCATTCCAAGACGACCCCAAGCTCGCAACCGGCGCGGGGGCGGCCTATGCCGCGGGCATCCTGATGCAGTTCGCCATCAACCTGCTCAATTGCGGCGGCATCGCAGAGCTCATCGTCCTTGGCACAGCGACGATCGCCATCTCCGCCCTCAGCGCTGTTCCGCAAGAGATCGCCGAGAGCCCGAACTCCCGTATCAATCCCTTTGTCGAACCTTCGCATGCCCTCGCCAAACAGTCATGCTGGAGCATCGCGCTCGTCATGATTCTCGCCTGCTTGTTCTCCACCCTCGACAACGTGGTCACACTCTCCAACGCCCACGGCACCATTGCCGTGCAAACCTGGCCGCGCCTCTTTTTGGCGGCAAGCGGCCTTGCCGCCGGTCTTATCTTTGACCTTGCCGAGCGCCGCTACATGGGACTTGTCATGCTCGGCATCGCCGTGCTCTCGACCATTTCCATCCTGGCCGTGGAGGCCGGCGCCGATCCCAACCTGGGCCTTATCGTCTTTACCTGAGCTCGGGCTTTTTTGTCACGTTCTTTACCGCCACGTTTACTCAGCTGGCACCGCGCATGCACGCGCCCGCCCTCTGGGCCGGCATGGGACGCGCGGCCAACAATGTGTGCGCGTTCACTACATCGGGCATCTCGCTTGCTCTCGTAACCTCGGACAACGTTGCCCTCATTATGATCGGCGCGCTCGTTTTGCTCGTCGCCGCCTGCGCGGCATTCGTGGCAGCCGGCCTGTTTCGCCTGCCCCAAACCGAGCAGGAGCGCGAGCGCGAGCAACTGGCAAAAGAAGCACTCGCCGCCCCCACCATCGAAGAGCAACGCCAGGCCTTCATCGCCGACCACGCTCTCACCCCGCGCGAAGTCGACGTGCTCATAGCCGTGACCCAGGATGAACGCCCGCTCAAGCAGGTCGCCGAGGAACTCGGCATCTCGATGCGCATGGTACAGCGCCACCTGAGCTCTATCTACCAAAAGACCGACACGCAGACGCGCGCCGGTCTCGCCAAAGCCTTCCCCTCTGCCTAAAACAAAAACCACCACAAAGGCCCCCTTTGCGGTGGTTTGAGCGGAGCAGAAGGCCACTCTGCCAGTTTGTCTCAGTCTGTAACAGATAGGCCCCTAAAAGCAGGCTTATTGTTACAGATCGAGACAGTAAAGGGACACGAAGCTATCCTTCGCAGCAACGACCCTCTAGTAAAGCGATGCGACATATCGGCCAAAGCCTGGCAATGCAAACTCAAAACGTCCTTGTAGAGGCTCTTCAATTACCCCAGCCTCTACCAGACGCTTTTTATACGTTGAAATCGAACCGGAACTCTTCTTAAGCCTCGCTGCCAGCTCTTGCCTGGTCGTCGTCCCAACCGGATTCATTGCACGAAGAAATTCAAGGTCCCCTCGTGAAAGTTCCGCCGCTGTTGAAGCGAAAACTCGCGACTCCAGCTCCTCTTGCGCAAGTTTCGCGCCTCGTTCGACATCCTCAATAGAAACCTCGGAGGCTTGGCGCGAAGCATTCCATGCCCGATACCCCACCAACTGGAACATAAATGGAAAACCATCGATCGCCTTGGCAGCGAGGTCGATCGCCTCATCAGAAATCGTCTTGCCGCCGTCCTCAATCGTTAGTCGAAACGCTTCTTTTACCTCAGTCGGTGAAATTGATCCCAGCGAATGTTGAGCCGCGCGACGAAGAAACGATGTCGATTTTCCCGTCAACAACGCCAGCACGCGAAACGGCAGCCCCGCCATAAGCAAAGCTACTTTTTTGTTCTCGCTTACAAAATGTTGGTAGGTGGTAACGAGCTCCGTCATTTGCGCAAACGATGCATCCACTTCGTCAACGGCGATAAGCACCCCGGTGTCAGTCGCTTCAAGCTGAGCAAACAAAGCGTTCATCTTAGTACGCCAGTTAGCGCCCTCAAATTCAACATCGATGTTTTCCCAGCTCATGCTTCCTACGGGGGCAATGCCGACACTGTTCACACGCCTAGAAGCGGGCTTTTCGATCAGATGGGCGGCTGATTCGTTGAGGCGCTGCAAAATGTCTTCGAGCATCCCCTCCGAGGCCGTCACATTCGCTGTAATCCAGCCCTCTTGCTGGGCGCGGTACGACAGATATGCCAAAAGCGCCGTTTTACCTGTACCACGCGCACCATAGAAAACCGAGCAAAGATTGGGATCGGAGTCGTCATTTTCAAACGCCAGCACCATATCATCGATGATTTGCTCACGGCCGGCCATGTATGCCGGTACACGCCCGAACATCGGCGTGAACGGATTTGCTTGCCTGTACGCTGTCGCCGCCGCCATAAAGCCTCCCTTTAACTCATATAACTTAATTATGCCCCTACTATCTATAATTTATTTGAGTATCTTTGAGTTTTTTGAGCATCCTTGAGTTCTTTGAGCGATCGGCCACGGCAGAACCAGTTGACTTTCTCTACCTAAAAAACCACCACAAAGGTGCTGTCCCCTTTGCGGTGGTTTTGATCGGCTAGCCTTCGAGCTGCGCCACTTTGTAGCGGTAGGCAGCGGCGATAACGTCTTTGCAGCCCTCGCGGCCCAGCTTGGCGCGGTTGACGACGATGTCCTTGCCGCTCGTCATCTTCCACTTTCCGGCACTGTAGCGCTTGTAAAATGCCTCGCGCGCCTTCTGCTGCTGTTTGACCAGCTTGGCGCCCTTCTTTTTGTTAAGGCCACGCTTCTTGCGCACGATCTCGACGCGATCCTCAAAGGGAGCGGTCACCAGCACGGCAATGTGGTTGGGATTGTTGCGCAGCAGGTAATCGGACAGGCGACCCTCGATAATGCAGCTCTCGGTCTCGCCCAGGTCCAAAATCACCTGGCTCATCTTTTGGAACAACTTATCCGAGTACGAACGCGCATCGTAGCGGTCGGGCAGAAACGCCATGTTCTCCACGGCCAGGCGCTCGTCGTAGGCGGCCATCTTGTCGAGCGACTCGCCCGCGCGCAGCGACGCACGCACCAGCAGCTCGTTATCGTACAGCGGAATCCCCAGCTCATCGGCAAGGATACGGCCAATCTCGTGGCCCTCGGCACCAAAGTCGCGCGCGATGGTAATGACCACAGGACTCTTCTTGTTCTCCAGATCGCTCATCGCGATTCCTTTCTAACAAATGAGAAAAAGGCGATTCCTGATTCCCATTTTGTCACTTTACGGCCGTCCTGGTTTCCCAAGTGCGGCAGATTGCCCCGAAAGAGGAGCGCCGCGTACTAAATGTACGCAAGCGACGATTGAGGGGCAAGGTGCCGTGCTTGGGGAAGCAGGACTATGCGGCTACGATGCGGCGCTGATATGCTCGGACCAGCAGCGAGATACCAAAGTTGAGCACAAAGTACATCGCAAACACCAGGCCGTAGAGCATAAGCACCTGCGACAGGTCGATCGCGTGGGCCATCACGACGTTTGCCGTGTACATGAGCTCGGCCACGTTAATGCCCGAAAGATACGAGCTGTCCTTAATGACGGTCGTGCACTGGCTAAACAGCGCCGGGATGATCGTCTTAAACGTCTGCGGCAGAATGATGTAGCGCATGGTGGCAAAGAAGCCAAAACCCTGGCTCTGCGCCGCCTCAAACTGGCCGCGCGGAATCGAGTTGAGACCGCCACGCACAATCTCGGCCATAACGGCGCTGGTGAACAGCGTAAAGGCAATGGTCGAAATCACAATGTCCAAACCCTGCACCGTAAAGTAGATAAACAGGATCCACAGCAGGTTCGGCGTGCAGCGGAACAGCTCGATATAGGCGCTCACCAAAATACGGAACGGGCGGGGCGCATAGCTTTTAACGAGCGCCAGCACCGTGCCAAAGATGAGCGAGAAAAAGATCGACAGCGCCGAGATCTCGATTGTCTTAACAAAGCCGCCCCAAATGTAGAGCAGGTTGGTCGCGTTGAAGATTTCCATGCGCTAGGCCTCCTCTACGTTGTCGAGCCCCAGCTCGGCCAGGCTCACGCCGCGCGGACGCTCCTTGGAGCGGCGCTCGAGCCACTGCACCAGCATGGCGAGCGGAAAGCAGATGATGAAGTACATAAGGCAGCAGACGATGTATCCCTGCAGGTAACCGTACAGACTCACAAAGTTGTCGGAGCGGTACATAAGGTCGCCGCCGGCCACGAGTGCGAGCACCGACGTGTTCTTGACCAGGTTGAGCGCCTGGTTACACAGCGGCGGCAGAATGATCTTGAACGTCTGGGGCAGCACGATGTACCAGTACGCCTGCGCACGGGTGAAGCCCTGGCTCTGGGCCGCCTCCATCTGACCGCGCGGAACCGCCTCGATACCGGTGCGGATGACCTCCGAGATGTAGGCCGCGTGATACAGGCCCACGCCCAAGAAGCCCAGCACGAACGGCGCGATGCGCGCCGGCTGGCCGGCACCGGTTATGGCCTGCAAAAACTGCGGACCAGCCATGTACATAAAGAGCACCTGCACGGGCAACGGGGTGTTCTGGTAAAACTCCACGTACACGCGGCTTATGGCGCGCAGCACGCGCGAGCGAGTGGTAGAGAACACGCCCAGCAGCGTGCCCAGCACCAGCGACAGCAACAGACCGGCAACGACCACCTGTAGCGTCACGCCAAAGCCCTCCCAGAAGGGCCCCATGTTTTGAAATGTCGTCGACCAACGGTCGGCGTCAAATAATCCTTCGAGCATTTGATTCCTTCCTTGGACGATGCGCCTATACAAGACCCCAGGTCTTGACCTCTTGGTCGAGCCAGCCGTCGGCCAGGCGATCGCAAATCACCTGATCGACCACGGCCGAAAGGTCGCAGCCCTTCTTGGTCGCCACGCCGTAGCCCTGTTCGCCAAACTTGACCTCGGGCTGCAGGAGCTCAACGGTCTCGTTCATGTAGCCGGCCAGCGTGGAGCGGTCGATGGCAAAGACGTCGATATTGCCGGCGTCGAGCGAACTCTTGATGATGGGGTAGCCGCTAAAGGCCCTAAACTCGGGCTTGCAGCTAAAGCCGTTGTCCTTGATCATCTGCTCGATCAGGCCCTGCGTGGTAGCACCCTGGCTCACGCCAATGACCTTGCCGTCCAGATCCTCAATCGAGGTAAAGCCCGAACGCTTCTTGACCATGAGTCCCACGTAGTCGGTGCGGTACGGCGTCGAGAAATCCCAGCTCTTCTTGCGCTCGTCGGTGATGGTGTAGGTCGCCGCGACCACGTCAAGCTGGCCGTTATCGATCAGCGGGCCGCGCGTCTTGGGCGTTACGTCGGTAAACTCGACAAGCTCCTGGGCGCGGGCCTCCTTGTAACTCACGCCAAAGACGGCAGCAGCGATCTGGTAGCACAAATCAACTTCCATGCCCTCAAAGCGGCCCTTGGCGGTGTCGTAATAGCCATAGCCGGGAACGTCCTTCTTAACGCCGGCATTCAGATGGCCACGCGACTTGATGGCCGCAAGCTTGGACCCCTTGTCGGAGCCCTCGCCGCTGGTGGAGTTGCCGCAACCGGTAAGCGCGGTCCCCGTCAGCGCAAGCATGCCGGCGCCAGCCAGCTGCAAAAAGTGACGGCGCGACACGGCCGCCCTCGTCATATCCGTCATGTCCATCACCGCGCCTAGTGCAGAATCTTGGACAGGAACTCGCGGCAGCGCGGGTTCTCGGGGTTATCGAAGAAGTGCTCGGGCGTGCCCTCCTCCAGAATGCGGCCGTCCTCCATAAAGATGACGCGGTCGGCCACCTGGCGCGCAAAGCCCATCTCGTGCGTCACGCAGATCATGGTAATGTCCTCCTGCGCGAGCTCAATCATAACGTCCAGAACCTCCTGGACCATCTCGGGGTCGAGCGCCGAGGTCGGCTCGTCAAACAGAATGATGGGCTGCTTGGTGCACAGGGCACGGGCGATGGCGATGCGCTGCTGCTGACCACCCGAGAGATTCTGCGGATACTCGCCGGCCTTATGAGCCATGCCGACGCGCTTGAGCGCGGCGATGGCAATCTCGGTCGCCTCCTCCTTGCTCTTCTTTTGCAGCTTGATGGGTGCGAGCGTCAGGTTGCCGAGCACCGTCATGTTGGGATACAGGTTGAACTGCTGAAACACCATGGAACTGTACTTGCGAGCCATCTCCAGGTGATTCTTTTTGGTGAGCGGCGTGCCGTCGATGACGACCTCGCCCGACGTGGGCTCCTCCAGATAATCGACGCAACGGATGAGCGTCGACTTACCCGAACCGGAAGGCCCGATCATTACGAGCTTCTCGCCGCGCTTGACGGTGAGATTGATATCTTTGAGCACATGCAGATCGCCAAAGTACTTGTTGAGATGCTTGATCTCGATCATGTCTGCCATGAATGTCCCTTCCCTGCGTTTACACGAGTTGAACTATTGTACGGAAAGAACCACGTTTCCGCAGCCCACACTACATTCCCGTAAAGAACCCGCAATCTTCCCCTAGTCATTGGCCGCTCATTGGGGACAGGCTTAAATGAGTACCCAGCCCAGCAAAAAGGGGCGCGACCGCTATGGTCACGTCCCCTCAAGGCCCGAAAATAATACAACCGCCCTTGTTGAGCATAAGCCAGCGAAAACCCGTACACGCGAGCAAGGTGACGTGAAACGAAAGGGCGCAGACCTTATGGTCGCGCCCTTGAAATTGAACGTCAGATTGCCGCGTGTACGGGTTTGCAGCGTCGAGCCGTTACGCGGTTTGGTAAAACCGCGTAACAAATTACGCGAGTTTGGCTCCGACGATCTTTGCCGCGGCCGGCTTATCGAAGTTGCCGCCGGTGGCCTTGCCGAGTGCGCCCATGACCTGGCCCATCTGCTTCTTGGACGTGGCGCCCAGCTCGGCGATAACCTGCTCGATCAGGGCCTCGAGCTCCTCGCCCGAAACCTGTGCGGGCAGCAGGCTCTCCAGGATCTTGACCTGCTCGGTCAGGTTGTCGGTACGCTCCTGGTCGGTGCCGGCCTTGATGGACATCTCCAGCGTCTCGCTCGTCTGCTTAATCAGACGCTTGATCATGCTGTTGACGTCTTCCTCGGTCACGTCGCGGCGCTCATTAACCTCGATATTCTTCACCTCGGCCTTGACCTGGCGAATGATAGACAGGCGAACCTTGTCCTTGGCCTTCATGGCGGCGATCATTTCCTGCTGCAGCTCTTCGTTGGTCATCTGCAAATCCTCCTCAATAGTGCGGGCGGCACTCGCACGAGCGCCGCCCCATGATTACTTAGTCGTCGACGAATCGTCGGTCGAACTCTTGGTGACGCCCTTCAGGCTGACGTTGTACGGCACGTCCTTGGGCATGGGGTTGACGGTAATGTCGGCGTCCTTCTTGTACTGCTCCAGCCACTCGCTGTATGCAGTACTGGCCGCCTGCGTCTTCACCACGTTGGAGACATACTTCTTAATGTCCTTGGGCACCTGCTTGATGTCATCGACCTGGTTATCGACATGGAAGTAGTCGGTGCACTTGATGACGTGGTAACCGTACGTCGACTCGATCACGTCGCTCACATCGCCCTTGTTGAGCCCCTCGAGCGCCGTCTGGTAGCTGTCGACGAAGGTGGTGAGCTTATCCCAACCCACATCGCCCTTCTTCTCCTTGGAGCCGGTATCGTCGGAGTACTGCTCCACGGCGTCCTCAAAGCTCAGCTCGCCGGAGTTAATCTTGTCCAGGCACTCCTGTGCTTTGGCCTTGGCGGCGGCCTTGTCCTCGTCGGATGCGTCGGAATCAACCTTGATCAGGATATTCGACGAGCGGCGGGCATCGTTGTAGTTAGACAGGTTCTCATTGATGTAATCGACAATCTCGCTGTCCTTGGGCTTGCTGGTGGGTGCCACGGCATCCTTGAGCTTCTTGCTGTGCCAGGCTCTCCTTGAGCGAGTCCTTGTAGGTGTCCTCGGTGTAGCCGTAGGTCTTAAGGGTCTTCTTAAAGGCCTTAGCACCGCCCGCGCTCTTGCACGCGTCCTTCCAAGCCTTCTCTACCTCCTCGTCCGAGACGGTCACGCCGTTTTCCTTCTGCGCTTGCCTGAAGCAGAATCTCTGCTGCGTGTAGGAGTCGATGAGCTGCTTGCGATACTTCTTGGGCGTGAGGTCGTTGTCGACCAGATACTGCGCCCAGTCCTTGTCCTTGGTGTAGCCGTAGGACGTGCGCATGCTCATGATCTGCTTGGTCACGGTGTCCTCGGTGAGGTTGGTGCCGTTGATAGTAGCAGCAACACCGCCGGTCAGCTTGTAGCCCGAGGTGTCCTCGGCCTGCGACATAAGGCCGGAGCATGCCATGGCCGAGACGGAAAGCAGCATTGCCAGCACGCCGATGACCACCAGGACGATCTTGACGGTCTTAGACACGTACGTCTTGCGCTGCTTCTTACGAGAGCTGGAGGCAGCGCGAGCCTGCTGCTCGGGCGTCGGCGCGGCCTCGGAGTTCTTTTTCTTGTTTGCCATGTTTGGCCTTTCGCATCACGAATCGAACAAACGCCATTGTGTCACAACGCGGACCCCGCGGCACACCTGGTACATGGGGGACAGGTTAATCTGCACCATTTTGGTGCAAAGGGGACTGTTCTGGCTGTCGGCAGTTAGGGACATTCCTTTTCTGCCGGCAGTTAGGAACAGTCCCCAAGTGCCGGCCCTAAAAGTGGCGACGGATGGCGTCGACCATGCCCTGGCGTGTGGTCTGGCCGAGCACATCGGCTGCGGCATCGGCATCCATAAAGATATTCATGAGCGATTGCAGGGCCTCGACCTGGCCGCCCGGCTCGGCGATGCCCAGATTGATGATGATCTGCGCCGGCACGGGGGCACCCATGCCCGCCATTGCGCTGAACACCACGGGCGCCGCGGGCTTCACCACCGCGATATAGGGCTTGGCCACAAACCCCGGATCGGTATGCGGAATGGCGATGTTTGCCGCCGGCATAGCAAGACCCGTGGGATAGGCGTCCTCGCGCGTGCGGACGGCATCGAGCCAACCGGATGTAATGTAGCCGCGCGGGGCAAGCTCGCCCTCGAGCCGCGCAAACACCTCATCCGGCGTCGCGCACTCCCAATCAAAAAACACCAGCTCGGGCGAGAATAGCATCTCGGCGTTATCCGCCATACCGTCCTCCAAAGTTGCATGAGGTTCACAATGCCCCATATGATAACGAAACGAGGCAGGCAAGGTTAGTTGAGGATCCCAATCCTACCGAGTGCGCGGGCAGGCGTCAGGCAAACTTCGGGCATCGCCTCCAGCATGCGCCGGTCACTCGTGACCACGTAGTCAACGTCTGCCGTCTCGCCCGAAGCGATGATGAGGTTGTCTTCAAGATCCGGCATGCGCTTGCCAAGCATGCGTGCCATCTCGCACTCTGCCAACGAAAGCGGAGAGGCGGTTGCCACCTGCATCATGTGCTCAATGCAGGCCCACGACGCCGAGGCAAACGACACGTTAATCCCATTCACATTCCGCCGGGCTAGTCGCCGAGGCAAGATATAGAACACGTCTTTTGCCGTCGTTGGCGCATACAGAAGGTCGATCTTTCCCGCCTCGGCCAGTTCAACCAATCTTTTCGCTTCGTCGAACGCCCCCTCTTGCAGGTAATAATCGAGCCAAACGTTCGTATCTACCAAGAGATGCTTTGCCTCAATCATCGGCAATTCGCCTCAATGTCAGCAATCATCGCCTCATACATATCATCTCGTACGGCATCCCAGTCTTCCGCAGATGATCCAGCTGGCGCAAAATCCGAAGCACGTAGCCCCAACGAAGAAAAAGCTAGGCCACACCCCCGCTCGGCCAGACTCTCCGCACGGGGCGCCTCGCGCTTATCCGCCACCATAAATCCCGGCAACGCTTGATGCTCGACAAGATAGACCCAAAGCGCGCGAATGGCATCGCTCGGCCCCAATCCATTGCGAGTTAGAACCGCATCGCCACCAGCTTTGAGCATGGGATCGATTCGTGTGTTGAGCTGCACCGTTGCTGTACCCATAGCGGCTCCTCTCTATTTGCTAGCAGTATAGCAAACATAAAAAAGCCACGCAAAAGGACCCCGCCCGCACACGGACGAGGCCCTATCGGATTTCTTGGGATGGAAATGACACACGTCACGTTATCCAGAGTCCAAAATCAAAGAGGTAATAAAAGCTGATTGGGGCACATGTGATTCCATATGCCCCAATCAGCTTTTTGATAGTTTACGTTGTAAGGAAAACCGAGCGAATCCTTTTACGCACAATGGCGGGGTGCATCAATTGCCACTTTGCCGCTCTCCAGCACGTGGACGCGGCCGTCGGCGAGCATTTGCACGACCTCGGGATACAGCACGTGCTCAATCGCGTGGATGTGCTCCTCGAGCGTGTCGACATCCCAGCCCTCCTCAACAGCCAGCGCACGCTGGGCGATGATGGGGCCGTTGTCGTAGATCTCGTTGGCAAAATGCACGGTCACGCCAGTCACCTTGACGCCGCGCGCAAAGGCATCGTCAATCGCATGCGCACCGGTAAAGCTCGGCAGCAGCGCCGGATGCAGATTGACCACGCGATTGGGAAACGCTGCTAGCAGCGGCGTGTGCACCATGCGCATATAGCCGGCCATCACCACGTACTCGCAACCGCGTTCGAGCAGCTCATGCGCGATAATCTCGTCAGCTGCGATGGGGTCGGCATAGACATCCTTGGACAGCGTGAGCGTCTGGATGCCCGCGCGCTCAGCGCGCTGCAAACCCTTAGCCGAAGGACGGCTCGACACTACAAGCTCAATCGAAGCGTTGAGCTTGCCGGCGGCGATCAAATCGATCAGCGCCTGCAGGTTGGTACCCGAACCGCTGATGAGCACACCGATCTTGCGCGGCTCGGCCGTATCGGTGCCGGTCGGACGGGCATAGGGCACAAAATCCAGGCCCTCGGCAGCAGCCATCTGCTCGTTAGCGCTCATCGGAGTACACGACCTTACCGGAACCCTCGACGCACTCGCCCACGCGGAACGGCTTCTCGCCCAGCGCGACCAGGGCCTCGGTCACCGCGGCCTCGTCCTCGGGGGCGACGATCAGGCACAGGCCAACGCCCATGTTGAAGGTCTTGCATGCCTCATTGGGCGCGAGCTCGGCCTGGCGCGACACGTAGGTGATGACGGGCGGAACGTCCCAGCCCATCTCGGCACCGTTGCGGGTGACCACGGCGTCGACGTCATCGGCGAGCGCGCGGTTGAGGTTCTCGGTAATACCGCCGCCAGTGATGTGGGCGATGGCGTGAACGTTGGCGCCGCCGCGGAGCAGCTCCAGAATCGGCTTGACGTAGATGCGCGTGGGAGCCAGCAGAGCGTCGGCCAGCGATGCACCGCCGAGCTCCTCGAGCGGACGGCTTAGCTCCTCGGCCTTAGCGGCGGCCTCGGGCGTGCCCGGCTTGATGCCGTCGACGCCAATGACCTTGCGCACGAGCGAGTAGCCGTTGGAATGCACGCCGGTGGAAGGCAGGCCCAGGATCACGTCGCCGGGGCGGACGTTCGCGGGGTCGAGCATCTTGGGACGATCGACGACGCCCACGGTAAAGCCGGCGAGGTCGTAGTCGGCCGGAGCCATGACGCCCGGGTGCTCGGCCATCTCGCCGCCCACGAGCGCGCAACCCGCGAGCTTGCAGCCGTCGGCCACACCCTTGATGATCTTTGCCATGTGCTCGGCCTCGATGTGACCGATGGCAACGTAGTCCAGGAAGAACAGCGGCTCGGCGCCCGAAGCCAAAATGTCATTGACGCACATGGCGACCAGGTCCTGGCCCACCGTCTCGTGACGGTCCATAATCTGGGCGAGCACGAGCTTGGTGCCCACGCCGTCGGTGCCGCTGATCAGGATCGGGTCTTCCATATCCTTAAGCGCGGCGGCCGAGAACAGGCCACCAAAGCCACCGATGCCGCCGATAACCTCGGGGCGGTTGGTGTCCTTGACCATCTGCTTAATAGCGTCGACGGCGCGGCCGCCCTCGGCGGTATCGACGCCGGCGTCCTCGTACGTCACATGCTTGCTGTCGCTCATCTGAGCCTTCCTCTCCCACTACCGTGGCGCCGCGCGGGCGCCAAACGGTGCTCATAGTTGCGTTCATTTCGGCGCACGCCATAACAGCACGCGCCGTCATATCAATAAAACAGCAGGTAAAACCTACCAAAATGAACCTGTCCCCACATGGCAGGTTTTAGGCCTCGCCGTGCTCCTCTTCCCAGCTGCGGTCGTCGTATTTCTCGACCACGGCGTCGTCGTCAAAATGCAGCGGCTTATCCAGGTTGCGGGGCTTAAAGCCCTCCATGAACTTATCGCGGCCAAAGCTCTCGGGAATCGCCACGGGGTAGCGGCCGGTAAAGCACGCATCGCAGTAACCGCCCTTGGGCATGACCTTCAGCAGGCCCTCGACCGAAAGGAAGGCCAGCGAATCGGCGCCGATGTACTCGCAAATCTCGTCGACCGTCTTGTTGGCGCTGATAAGCTGCGACTGCACGTCGGTATCGATACCGTAGAAGCACGGCCAGATGACCTCGGGCGAGTTGATGCGGATATGAATCTCCTTGGCACCGGCGTTGCGCAGCATCTTGACGAGCTGCACCATGGTGGTGCCGCGCACGATGGAGTCGTCGATGACGACCAGGCGCTTGCCCTCGATGTTGTCGCGCAGCGGATTGAGCTTCATGCGCACGCCCATGGCTCGCAGCTCCTGCGTGGGCTCGATAAACGTACGGCCCACGTAGCGGTTCTTGATAAGGCCCTCGCCAAAGGGAATACCGCTCTCGTGCGAATAGCCCTCCGCGGGCGGCAGGCCGGAGTCGGGCACGCCGATGACCAGGTCGGCCTCGACGGGCTCCTCATGTGCCAGCTGACGACCCATGTCATAGCGGCAGGCGTAAACGCTCTTGCCATTCATGATGGAATCGGGGCGAGCGAAGTAGACCTGCTCAAAGATACAGTTGGCGGGCTCTTCGGCAGCGGGCACGCCTTGCTCGGACACCAGGCCCTCGGCGCTGATGCGCAAGATCTCGCCGGGACGGACGTCACGGACGTACTCGGCGCCCACAATGTCGAGCGCGCAGGTCTCGGAAGCAACGACCCAGCCGCCGGCGCGCGTGACATGGACGGCGGAGTCGACCGTCGTGGCGCCGTCTTGCGAGGGCAGCTGCGAAACGGATGCGGCATCGGCCTTGGTCCAGGCCCTCGTCCACCAGCTTGCCCAGCACCAGCGGGCGAATGCCATGCGGATCGCGGAATGCGTAGAGCGCCTGCTCGTTGATGAGCGTCATGGCGTAGCCGCCGCGCACGAGCTCCATGGTCTTACGAATGCCCTCGCGCAGGTGGCCTGTACGCTGAGTAAAGTAGCCGATGAGTTTGGTCGCGACCTCGGAATCCGAATTGGAGAGGAACGGCACGCCCAGCTCGATCAGCTGGCGGCGCAGCTCGTCGGTGTTGACCAGAGTACCGTTGTGCGCGAGCGCGATAATGACGCTGTTGATGGTGGAGAGGTGCGGCTGCGAGGCTTCCCAGCTCTTGGCGCCGGCGGTGCCATAGCGCACGTGGCCCACGGCCAGCTGGCCGGAGAGCGTCGACAGGTCGGCGTTGGAGAACACGCGGTCGAGCAGCCCCAGATCCTTGCGGACCATAACCGTACCGCCGTCACCAACAGCGATTCCCGCCGATTCCTGGCCACGGTGCTGCAGTGCACGCAGGCCAAAGTACGTCAGTCGAGCCACGTCGCGATCGGGCGCCCAGACACCAAAAAACGCCGCATTCCTCATGCAGCTGGTCAGAGTCCGGATCATACGTCGACATGGCGTTCACCTGTCCCGCGGCGCGCTCGGCCGCGCGGATGGTTTCTTGAGACATGGCATCCCCTCAGAGCCTCGTATTTTGGCGTTACCCGCCTTATTATACGCACGGCGCGACGCGCTCCCCAGCGCATGAGCAGCGCTTTTTAAAAGCCCACCGAGCTAATAATCCGTTTTGCGGCCAAACATTTTATTGGTCTGCCCAGTGCAAGCGCCCGCGCCCCCCATATGGCCGCCGCGTCCACCCGTTGGGGATTGCAAAGTTGCAATTGGGACGTTCGTCCTGTCTTTTTTAGCAGGTCGGCGGCGTATCCTAGTAAACCTAGGACAAAGCGAGAAAGGTTCTGTATGGATCGAAACGAACTCGACCCCAGCGTCCCCAGCGCCACGGAGGTCAAGAAGATTCCCCTCATCATTAAAGTGTACGCCGTCCTGTGCATCCTGTCCGGCGTGGGCACACTCCCGTCGGTCGCCGTCTTTATGTGGCAGGTCATCACCGCACTCATTAACGGCAACGCCGCCGCTAAGCTCGGTGATAACACCCTGGTCGCGGTTGGCCTTATCGTCGCCGGCATTATGCTCTCGGCGGCAAGCGCGATCATCTTGATCGTCTTTGGCCTGGACCTCATCAAGGACCAGCGGCGCAATGCCGCCCGCCTGTCTTACGTCCTCATCGCATTTACCGTCGTGGAGCTTTTAGTTGACGTGATGCTCCAGGGTATCGGACCCTTCCTGCTGCGCCCCGCCATTCAGCTCGGTATCCTCATTGCGCTGTCGGCCACCGTCGACCCCACGCTACGCCAGGAGCGCGAACTGCAGCGCCGTCTGCAAGAGATGCTCGACCGCGATGCCGCCGCCGAGGGGATGCTCGGCCGCGACGAAACCGGCGAGGGCTACATCAAGCTCAACTACTTCAACCTGTTCTGGGTATTCTTCGTCTGCAGCGTGTTAGGTCTCATTCTCGAGGAAGTCTGGCATATGGTCGTCGTCGATCCCGGCGTCTATCAGGACCGTGCCGGTATGCTATTTGGCCCCTTTAGCCCCATCTACGGATTTGGCGCGGTGCTCATGACCATGGCGCTCAACCGCTTCTATAAAAAGAATCCTCTGATCATTTTCCTGGTAAGTGCCCTGATCGGCGGCGCTTTCGAGGTGTTTGTAGGCTGGTTTATGCAGACCTCATTTGGCGTGGTGTCGTGGAGCTACTCGCACATGAAACTGTTCGGCATGCCCGACCCACTCGCCGTCCTTACGGGCGGACGCACCTGTACGGGCTTTGCCTGCCTGTGGGGCCTGGGTGGCCTTATCTGGATCAAGCTGCTGCTGCCGAGGCTGCTCAAGCTCATCAACATGATTCCGTGGAAAAGCCGCTACTCGGCTACCGTCATCTTTACCGTCATTATGCTGGCCGACGGCGTCATGACGCTACAGTCGCTCGACTACTGGTACCAGCGCGTCAACGGCACGGAGCCGGATATTCCCGTCGCGCAGTTCTACGGCAAGTATTTCGATAACGATTACATGGAGAACCGCTTCCAGAGCATGACCATGAGCCCCAAGGATGCGACGCGCGTGTAGCGCCACGCAATGCCGAGATTATCCAACGCACAGAAAAGCCCGCTGGCAGACTGATGAACTGCCAGCGGGCTTTTTTGTTGTCGAGTGCTGCTGCCGGCCTTACGCCTCGCGCTCGACCTCGCTCACACACTCATTTTTGATGGTACCGACGAGCGCCTGCAGCGCATCGACCACATGCGGGCGAATGTCTCCGCCAATGAGCACGAGCATGATGTCGTCGCCCACGGTAAGCTCGCCACTCGCCAGCCACACGCGCACATAGCCGATACCCGGCATCGCGCTCGTGGCCTCGATGGCGGCCTGCACCTTTTTCGGCATCGAAGCCAAACACCATGCCGCCCACCTTATGTCCAGGCGCCACACCATCTGTCTCGACCCCACGCACCTCGGACTTAGGCGTCGCACGCACCACGCCATTGTGTGTCAGGTACATCCCACAATCAGCCGCCGAAACATCGGCCTTGGCTTCGCGCAGCCAAGCATCAACCGAAGGCATCGATTTGCCGCTTTCAAGCATCATATCTCCTTTTGATTTCCAGGGTAGTCTTTTTGGGACGGGGCTCCCGGACACTTTATTCCTCGACCGGCGTGAGCACCATGACGGCACATGTGTTGCTCAGCGATAACGAACGACAGGTCACAAGCGTTACGACCTTGGTTGCCGAAGCGGCACGATCGGTGGCATCGTTCGCCACGGCAGAAGCACCGTCGAGCATCTCGGACAGGTAGTTCTTGAGCCCATCATCGCCATCAAAATTAGGCGTGCGCGCCTTGGCATACGTGTCCTCGACAACTTTGGTCGCCAGTGGTCGCAGCTTATACGTAGCATCCCGTGTGATGTAATACACAAACTCGATGCTATCAAACGTCGCCTGATCAGTGGTGTCCGAAATCACGTTGAACATCGATCCGTCGTTCATGTGGTGACCATAGATCGTAGTCTGCTGATCCACCATACCCGGCGCGGTGTCGTCGCTATCCAAGAAGATGGCTCCCGAGGCATTGGCGGTGCCGTCGAACAGCGTGTTGAGGTACTTGGAGTTGTTGTTGGTCTGCACCACGGGGTAGTTGATGTTGGTGCCGGGCGCGTAAATCCAACCCACAACCTCGGGATTTGTCTGGGCAAGCGCATTGAAGTCGATAATTGGCACGCCGCTTGCGTCCTTGTCGCTCACATATTGCTTTTCGATTTTTTGATACGACTCGCTCGCCTGCTTATAGCCAATCTGCGCGTTGATAAAGATGGCGGCCGCAGCAACGATCAGGCCAATGCCGATGATGATGAGCAGAATGGGAATGACGGAGCGGCGCTTTTTGCGCGGCGGCTCGGTATAGCTCGATGGCGCGGTATGCGCCGAAGAGCGAGGTGACTTCTTGGCCGTACTGTATGACGAAGGATGATATGCAGCCAGCGTATCCTGACGGCGATGCTTCGCCGGCGTCACGGGGCGCGGCGCGCGCGGCTGTTGAGGAGAGGATGTCCGACCCTGCTGCGGCGCGCGGGCCGCTCCCGACTTGGCTGGATCGGGAATCCGAGAAGCCGAAAAACGCTTTCCCTGATAGTCGGACATGGCTCTCCTTATGCTACAAATGGACTGGCAGAGCGCTTAGGCGTCAGCCATCTCCTGCTTCATCTTCTCGATAACCTTGCGGTACTCGGGGTCGCATGCGCCCAGAATCTGCGTGGCGTAAATGGCAGCGTTCTTGGCACCGTTGATGGCCACACAGGCAACGGGCACGCCCGAAGGCATCTGTACCATCGACAGCAGCGAGTCCATACCACCCAGATCGCTCGTCTTCATAGGCACACCGATGACCGGCAGCGGCGTAAAGGCAGCAACGACACCGCCCAGGTGAGCGGCCTTGCCAGCAGCAGCGATGATCACCTTGATGCCGCGATCGGCAGCGGTCGAGGCCCACTCATGGACCTTCGCCGGCGTGCGGTGTGCGCTTGCAATCACGAGCTCATAGGGCACGCCCAGTGCCTCGAGCTCGGCGGTGCAACCTTCCATAACGCCCAGATCGGACTTGGAGCCCATGATGATCCCGACAACCGGCTTCTGATCTGCCATAAACAAAGACCTCCTGTTGAGAGCGGTGACGCGGCGAATCCGCGACCCTTAACTACTGAGAGTAGTATAGCCGCTCCCGTCCCTGCGGTCTCTGTGGTGGCGGCTGAGCCTTTCCCTCGGGAACTGGGCTTCGCGAAGTTTCCCGAGGGAAAGGCTCAGCCGCCACCCTGCGACCTACCGGATATTGCCATGACGTACGTTGGCTGAAATATTAACGTGGGCTCCGCCGTTCGAACGAACGGCGGAGCCCACACTCACTTTTATTCAGCCCTAGTCATCGCGCAAAGCCCCTTCGGCGGCACACGGTGCAATTGAGTCACCGTAGGCCGGGGCGGGAGGGGCCGTGTTTCCTCCTGAGCGACTCTGCTTGCAGCCGGAGCGAAAAAATCTCGGCCCCTCCCGCCCCGGCCGGCCAGGTCAACTACACCGTGCGCTGCGGCAGGTCCTGCAGGGCGATGACGTCCATGCCCATGTCGTTGGCGCTGCCGTGACCCTGCTGGTCCTCGCGCACCGCCTCGATGGCGCTCACGTAGGTGTTGGCGGCAGACATCGCCGTCACGCAGGTCACGCCGCGGCGCACGGCCTCGGTACGTAGCAGGTAGCCATCGCCACGCGAGCCCGGGCCGTACGGCGTGTTGATGATCACCGCAATCTTGCCATCGGCGATGAGGTCGCCGATGTTGGGGCACTCGCCGTCGTGCGGGCCGCTGATCTTCTCCACGACTTCGCACGTCACGTTGCCGCCGCGCAGGACGCGCGCCGTACCCTCGGTGGAGCAGATATCAAAGCCCAGGTAGCGAAGGATACGCGCGACCGAAAGGATATGACGCTTGTCGCGGTCGCACACGCTGATGAACACCTTGCCGCCGCTCGGGTCGGGCAGCTTGTAGTCGATCGCCAGCTGCGTCTTAGCGTATGCCTCGGGATAACTCTTGGCGATACCCATGACCTCGCCCGTCGACTTCATCTCGGGCCCCAGGATAACGTCGGCACCGGGGAAACGACCCCAGGGGCATAACGGCTTCCTTCATGCAGAACCAATCGAGCTGACGCTCGTCGCTCGGCAGGCCCAAGCTCGAGATGGAATGGCCCGCCATGATACGTGCGGCACACTTGGCGAGCGGCACGCCGGTGGCCTTGGAGATAAACGGCACAGTGCGGCTGGCACGCGGGTTGGCCTCGATCACGTAGACGGTCTCGCCCTTGATGGCGTACTGCACGTTGACCAGGCCGCGTACGCCCAGCGCCATCGCGATGCGGCGCGTGGTCTCGCGAAGCTTTGCCTGCAGGCTCTCGCTAAAGCTGAACGGCGGGATGCAGGTCGCGGAGTCGCCAGAGTGGATACCGGCCTCCTCGATATGCTCCAGAATGCCGCCAATGTAGACCTCTTCGCCATCGCACAAGGCGTCGACATCGGACTCGATCGCACCCTCCAGGAAGCGGTCCAGATACACCGGGTAGTCGGGGCTAATGCGCGCAGCCTCGGCCATGTAATCGCGCAGGTGCTCGGCATCGTAGGCGATCATCATGCCGCGGCCGCCCAGCACGTAGCTCGGACGTACCAGCAGCGGGTAGCCAATGTGTGCGGCAACGGCCTCGGCCTCCTCAAACGAGGTGGCCTGACCCGCCGGCGGGTACATGATGCCCAGCTTGTCGAGCAGGGCGGCGAAGCGCTCGCGGTCCTCGGCAAAGTCGATGGCATCGGGCTTGGTGCCCATGATGTTGACGCCACTCTCCTCGAGCATGCGCGCCAGCTTAAGCGGGGTCTGGCCGCCAAGCGTCACCACGACGCCGTCGGGGCGCTCAACATCGATAACGTCCATGACGTCCTCGTAGGTGAGCGGCTCAAAGTAAAGGCGGTCGGACGTGTCGTAGTCGGTCGAAACGGTCTCGGGGTTGCAGTTGACCATGATGGTCTCAAAGCCGCGGGCCGCCAGCGCGTAGCTCGCGTGCACGCAGCAGTAATCGAACTCAATACCCTGGCCAATACGGTTGGGGCCGGCACCCAGAATCATCGCCTTGGGCTTGTCCGCCGGCGTGGTCTCGTCGGGAGCTACGCGCTTCTTGGCATCCGGGCTCGTGCGGGTAGATGTTCTCGTACGTCTTGTAGTGGTACTCCGTGGCGCTCGAGAACTCCGCAGCGCAGGTATCGACCGTCTTCATGCTGGGAACCACGCCCAGGCCCTTGCGATAAGCGCGAACAAAGCGCTCGTCCGAGCCGGTCAGCGCGGCAATCTCGGCGTCGCTCGTGCCGTACTGCTTGAGCAGGCGCATCGCGTCGGCGTCGATATCCTCCACACGCAGGCCGCGGATGCTTTCCTGGACCTGCACCATGTCGTTGATACGGTTGAGGTACCACGGATCGATGCCGCAGATGGCATGGATGCGGGTGATGTCCCAGCCGCGGCGCAGGGCCTCGACCACAAAGAAGATGCGGTGCTCGGTCGGGGTGCCCACGGCCTGGGCGAGCTCGTCGTCGCTCAGCTTGTCGGCACCCTCCTTGCCACCGGCGCAAATGCCCTGGTGTCCGTCCTCCAGCGAGCGCATGGCCTTGCCGAAGGCCTCCTCAAAGGTGCGACCGATCGCCGCCATAATCTCGCCCACGGCCTTCATGCGCGTGGTGAGCGTGGGGTCGGTGCCCTTGAACTTCTCGAAGGCAAAGCGTGGCACCTTGACCACGCAGTAGTCGATCGTGGGCTCAAAGCAGGCGGGTGTTGCCTTGGTAATGTCGTTGACGATCTCGTCGAGCGTGTACCCACGGCCAGGCGAGCGGCGGCCTTGGCGATGGGGAAGCCCGTGGCCTTGGAGGCCAGTGCGGACGAGCGGCTCACGCGCGGGTTCATCTCGATGACGATCAGGCGGCCGGTCTGGGGGTTGACGGCAAACTGCACGTTGGAGCCGCCGGTCTCGACGCCGATCTCTTCGAGGATGGCAAGCGACGCGTCGCGCATGTGCTGGTACTCCACGTCGGTGAGCGTCTGCGCGGGCGCCACGGTGATGGAGTCGCCGGTATGCACGCCCATGGGGTCGAAGTTCTCGATGGAGCACACGATGATGCCGTTGCCGGCGTGGTCGCGCATGACCTCCATTCTCGTACTTCTTTCCAGCCCTCGATGGACTCCTCGACCAGCACCTCATGGGCGGGCGAGAGCTCCAGGCCCGGCTCACGATGGAGACGAGCTCCTCGTGGGTGCGAGCGATGCCGCCGCCGGCGCCGCCGAGGGTAAAGCTCGGGCGCAGTACGCAGGGATAGCCCACGCGCTCGGCGATAGCCTCGGCATCAGCCACGCTGTAGGCATAGCCCGAGCGCGCGACCTCCAGGCCAATCTCGGCCATGGCCTCGTTAAAGAGCTTGCGGTCCTCGCCGCGCTCGATGGCGGCAAGGTCACAGCCGATCATCTCGACGCCGTACTTGTCGAGCGTACCGTCTTTCGCCAGCTCGACGGCGGCGTTCAGACCGGTCTGGCCGCCCAGCGTGGGCAGCAGCGCGTCCGGGCGCTCTTTCTTGATTACGCGCTCGATAAACTCGGCGGTGATGGGCTCGACATAGGTGCGGTCGGCAAGACCCGGGTCGGTCATGATGGTCGCCGGGTTGGAGTTGACCAGATGACCTCAAAGCCATCCTCCCTTAAGCACCTTGCAGGCCTGGGCGCCGGAGTAGTCGAACTCGCAGGCCTGGCCAATAACGATGGGGCCCGAACCAATAACGAGGATACGCTTGATGTCAGTACGTTTCGGCATGTTAGTTCTCCTCGGTCTCAGCGGTCTCCGGACTCAGCAAAATTCCAGCCGGCAAGGCGGTCCTTCGCGGTGTCGATATCCAGGTAGTTCTCCTCGCCGTCCATGAGTCGCGTAAAGGCGGTAAAGAGATAGTGAGCATCGGTGGGGCCGGGCGAGGCCTCGGGGTGGTACTGGACCGAGAAGCACGGGGCGTCGAGCAACGCTGGATGCCCTCGGCTGTGCCGTCGTTGAGGTTCACATGCGTCAGGCGAATGCGACCAAAGCGCTCGTTCATCACGACCGGCGCGATTCCGCGGCGCACCCAGACGCGCAGATCTCCATCGGCCGCATGCTCGGTCTCGCCGCCGGAAAGCTCGGGGACAAGCTTGCCCAAGCTGGGGAACAGCAGGCCAAAGCCATGGTTTTGCGCGGTGATCTCCACACGGCGGCTTACCAGGTTCATGACCGGCTGGTTGCCACCGCGGTGACCGAACTTAAGCTTTTCCATCTGGGCGCCGCAGGCCAGGCTGATCATCTGGTGACCAAGACAAATACCAAAGACCGGCACCTTGCCGATCAGCTGCTGCACCTGCTCGTAGGTCTCCACCACGGCGTCGGGGTCGCCGGGGCCATTGGACAAAAAGACGCCGTCGGGATTCATGTCGAGCACCTCACTCGCGGGCGTATCCCACGGCACGACGGTAAGGTCGCAGCCGGCGCGGACCAGACCCTCCAGAATGCCGCGCTTCACACCGCAGTCGTAGGCGACCACTTTGTGACGGGCAGGAGCGGCAGCCGTAAGCGCAAAGTCATGCGTGGCAGGCAGGTCGGCGGCCACAAACTCGTGAGGTACGGGGCAACTTACGGTCTTGACCAGGTTCTCGCCTACCAGCGTGGGCGCAGCGGCCAGACGCTCGGCAAGCTCGTCGACGTCGAAGATCTCGGTCGAAATAATGCCCATCTTGGAACCATTGTCGCGCAGGTGGCGCACCAGGGCGCGGGTGTCGACACCTTCGATAGCGACGATGCCGTGAGCGCGCAGGTACTCCGGCACGCTGACGGCCGAGCGCCAGTTAGAAGGCGTGGCGCACATGTCGCGAACGATCATGCCGCGCATGGCCGGAGCGCTCGCAGGGCGCACAGCGTCGCCGGGGAAGGCCGACTGGACGTCGGTCTCGTCGATACCGTAGTTGCCGATCTGCGGATAGGTCATGGTTACGATTTGGCCGGCATAACTCGGGTCGGTCATGACCTCAAAGTAGCCCTCGAGCGAGGTGTTGAAGCAGACTTCGCCGGTCGCGGTGCCCTCAGCGCCGCATGCACGTCCATAAAAAATGGTCCCATCCTCAAGATACAGGATGCAGGGACCGCAGGTGCCCTTGCTGGTTTTGGCCAGCATACGCTGGCAAAGCTCGCTAGGCGCGAAGGTGCGGGCGGCAGCGCCCGCGGTATGGTTGTTCGCCATAATTCTCCTTCCCGGTCTCACAGGACCGGCTTAAAGGTGTGTAGTTAGGCCTCGCGGTATTGTAACCGCAAGCATGCCTCATGGCGTTAATTTCATCGAAATGTTTACGAAATGATAATTATGACTTTCTATGCATAATGTTTTTTAATCCCGTCCCAAAAAATCATCCCGCGGGGCTTGTGGCTCACGCGGGATGATGGCGTCTTATTTTTTCTTGTCCTGCTCCAGCAGTTCGGACGGTGTGCGATCGGGCTTGCCGCCGCGGAAAATCTCGCGGCCATGCAGACGATGCTCCAGATCGCGCTCGGCCTTTTCCTCGTCAATCTTGGTCTGGCTCACCACCGGGTCCTCAATCAACGACGACACCGAGTTCACCTGCTTCTGAATGCGCTCGGCGATGGTGTCGTCCATACTCACGATGCGCATCTTCCAGTCGATACTCGTGGCGTTGGATGAGCTCTTGGTCCACACGAACGTCAGGATGGCGCTCTGGTGGCCCCGCGCGGGGAACATGCCAAAGAAGGAATCGTGCTGAATGTTGCTATCCTCGTCGATATAGGCGTGAACGTTATACACCACGCGGTCGATCTTATCGTTGAGCAGCGCGTTGGTCGCAAGCGCCGCGGCCTTGAATCTGCCCGTTGGACAGCAGTTCGAGCTCGTTGGCAGACGATGTGTCCAACACCGTCACCTCGACCGTGCCCGTACGCTCATCGGCTTCATCGACGGTAAAATCGAGCGGGAACTGCGTAAAGCCGTTACCCCACTCAAGGCCACCCTTGAGCGCGGTCGAAACGGTATCGACCGAAACGCTCTCGGACAGGTTGGCGGTGTTCAGACGACGCATCACGCCGTAGCCAATCTGCATGCCCACGATCAGCACCAAAATACCGATGACCACGGCCATCGCGGTCTTCGTAATGGTATGGCTCACCTGCGAGCCCGAAGGATCGTCCTCGGACAGCGGGTCGATATGTTTTGCGCTCGCGCGGTCCCTCGCTGCGCAGCTGCGCTAGCGCCGCTTTATCACCGCGCTTGGCCGCAGCCTCCTTCTCACGCATGCGCTCGGTACGCTTTTTGGCGAGCGTGGGATCCAAGACACCGGATGCATCGATTTCGGAGAATAACTCCGTCACTTCTTCCGGAGTCAAAGGGTTCTTGTCAGCCATAAACTTCCTGTCATATCAATCAGTCGAGCTCGTGCGCACGCGCACCTTCGAACTGCATTCGATAGTAACGGGCATAGGTGCCGCCACGGGCGAGAAGCCCTCGTGCGTGCCACGCTCCACAACGCGACCATGCTCAACGGTCGCAATCTCATCGGCGTGCTTAATGGTCGAGACGATGGGCGATGATGATCGTGGTGCGGCCGCGTGCCAGCTCTTCGAGCGACTCCTGCACCGCCTCGCTCTCGTTATCCAAAGCACTCGTCGCCTCATCCAAAATAAGGATCTTGGGGTTCTTGAGAAACACGCGCGCGATGGCAACGCGCTGCTTCTGTCCGCCCGAAAGACGGCTGCCGCGCTCGCCCACCACGGTGTCGTAGCCCTGCGGAAGCGACTCGATAAAGGCATCGATGTTGGCGCGACGGGCGGCCTCGGCGATCTCTTCCGCCGTAGCGCCCGGCTTGCCGTAGGCGATGTTCTCGCCAATCGTACCGTCAAACAGATAGACATCCTGCTGCACCAGAGCCGATGGCACGGCGCAGGCTCTGCTGCGTCACATCGCGCACGTCCTGACCGTCGATGCTAATGGATCCGGTAGCCACGTCATAAAAAGCGCGGCAGCAGCGAACAGGTCGTGGACTTGCCGCCGCCCGAAGGGGCCAACCAAAGCGATGGTCTGCCCGGGCTTGATGGACAGATCCATGTGGTCGATAACAGGGCGTCCGTCGGCGCCATAGCCCTCGCCCAACTCAACATCCTCGTAGCTAAAGCACACGTCGTGATACTCACGGCGCCGGCAGTCACCTGCAGATCAGTGGCGCCCGGCTTTGTCCCGATATCCGGCGCGGTCGAAAGCACCTCGTCCATGCGCTTAAAGCCGGCGATGGCCTTCTGATACGTTTCGGCCGAATTGACGAGCGTCTCGAGCGGCGTGCAGAACAGTGAAATGTAGAGCGCGAAGGTCGCCATATCGACCGCCTGTAGCTGTCCCTGGCGACCAGCCAGCCGCCCAGCAGCACCACGATCACATAGAGCACACCCGAGAGCAGGCCATACGTCGCGGTATAGACGCCCATGGCGTGATACATGTTCTCCTTGGACGAAAGATAGCGATTGTTGGAGGCGCGGAACTTGAAGCGTTCGGTCTCCTCATTGGCAAAGCTCTTGACCACGCGCATGCCCGCCAGCGAATCCTGCAGCTGCGCATTGATGCCGCTGATTTTTTGCGGTTGTCGCTAAAGACCTCGCGCATGCGCATGTTCTGCCAAAACATGATGACCGCAAACGCCGCCGTCACCACGGCCATGGCGAGCGCCAGCACCGGGGCGATGGTAAAGAGGATCACAAACGAGCCGATAATCTCGATGCCGCAGATGATGATCCACTCTCGGGCACGGTGCGCCGCCTCGCAGATATCGAACAGGTCGTTGACCACGCGGCTCATCATGTCGCCGGAGCTGTTGCGGTCGAAGTACGCAAAGCTAAAGCGCTCATACTGGTCGAACAGGTCCTCGCGCATTTTGGACTCCATGCGCGCACCCATCACGTGACCCCAATAGCTCACAAAGTAGCGGCAGGCGCAGCGGACGGCATACATCAGCACCAAGCCCACCGCGATCATGCCGAGCGCCTGCATAATGGCAGCCTGACCCTGAGTAAATAGCCCACCGGTCAAATTGCGCAGGATAATGGGGAACGCCAGGTCAATGGCGGCAAGCACCAGAGCACAAACAGTATCAGCAACAAAAAGCCCCATCTGGGGCTTGTAGTACGAAAAGAAACCTCTTCAGCATGTGATCCTCAAAGAAATATCAGCAACGGGCCCTCAATCGGGACAAAGCAATCAGTAGTACTTGTCCCATGGGCTATCCCCACTCGTTAAAGCCCGTGCCCCCAAGGCGGTGCGCGATGCTGTCGCAGGCAAGCGCGCCTACGACGGTCTTGGCGTCTTCGATCTTGCCGTCGAGCACGGCGTCGATCAGCTCGTGCAGCGGCACGAGGTCCACGTTGACAAACTCGTCATCATCGGGGTTGGGTGCATCGAACTCGAGCTTGGTGGCCGTAGATGTGAATGATCTCGTCGCAGAAGCCGCAGGACGTGACAATCGACGTCAAAAAGCGAATGCGACCGGCCCTAAAGCCCGTCTCCTCATGCAGCTCGCGCTTGGCGCAATCGAGCGGGTCCTCGCCTGGATCGAGCTTGCCGGCGGGAATCTCGACCGTCACGCGGTCGATGGCGGTGCGGTACTGACGCACCAGTACCCGTCTGCCGCTCTCGGTCAGTGCCACAACGGCCGCCGCACCCGGATGGCGAACGATATCGCGGGCGGAGCGGTGACCATTGGGCAGTTCAACCTCAAGACGGTGGACGTCGAGGATCTTGCCCTTCCAGGCGCACTCCTCCGAAAGAATCTTCTCGTGCAGCTCGGCATCGTGCGGGTCGTCGTCGCCCAGCACCAGCACCGGCTCGTCAGCAACCTCGCCACCAGGCTCGCCCCTCGGCGTGCCCATACATGCGGCTGTCCTCTTCGACGATTTGCGCATCCACGAGCTCTTCGTTCTTCTCGTCCATCCGTCTCATCCCTCTCGGACTTTAGGCATCCCAGGGCGTCGCGGCCACGCAGCGCGCGCAGGCCGATATCGTGACGCAGGGTCTTGCCCTCAAAAACAATCTTCTCGCAGGCCTCGTAGGCAAGGTTGCGAGCGTTCTTCGAACGTGTCGCCCAGAGCGGTCACGGCAAGCACGCGGCCACCATTGGTCACGAGCTGGCCGTCCACCACGGCGGTGCCCGCGTGGTACACGGTCACGTTCTCCATGGCCTCGGCATCGGCGATACCGGTGATGACCTTGCCCTTCTCGTAGCTGCCGGGATAGCCCGCGCTCGTCAGGACAACGGCCACGGCCCACTCGTCGCGCCAATCGAGCTCAATCTGATCAAGCTCGCAGTTGGCGCAGGCGAGCACAACCTCGACCAGGTCGTTCTTGAGGCGCGGCAGCACGACCTGCGTCTCAGGGTCGCCAAAGCGGGCGTTGAACTCCAGCACCTTGGGGCCGGCAGGCGTGAGCATAAAGCCGCCGTACAGGCAGCCGCGGTAGTCGATGCCCTCGGCGGCGAGCTCGGCCACGGTCTGCTCCATGACCTTCACCATGGTGGCGTGCTCCTCGTCAGTCACGATGGGCACCGGGCTGTAGACGCCCATGCCACCGGTGTTGGGGCCCGTATCGCCCTCGTAGGCGCGCTTGTGGTCTTGCGCGGGCGCCATGGGGAGCACCGTCTGGCCGTCGGTAAAGGCCAGCAGCGAGCACTCGGGACCAACGAGCATCTCCTCGATAACCACGGTGTTGCCGGCATCGCCAAAGGTGCCGCCAAAGCACTCGCGCACGGCTTCCTCGGCCTGAGCAAGCTCAGTCGCCACGATAACGCCCTTGCCTGCAGCCAGGCCGTCAGCTCACGACCAGCGGGGCCTGCTCGCGCACGTAGGCGAGAGCCGAAGCCTCGTCGGTAAACGAACCATAGGCTGCCGTCGGAATGCCCGCACGCTCCATGAGCTGCTTGGAGAACAGCTTGGAGCCCTCCATCTGGGCGCCCTCGGCACCCGGGCCAAAGCAGGGAATACCCGCCGCGCGCACGACGTCCGCAACGCCGGCGACAAGCGGCGCCTCGGGGCCGATGACCACGAGTCCGCATCCGTGGCTCTGCGCAAAAACGCCGCCACGGCCGCAGGATCGCAGTCGTCGAGAACAACGTTCTCGCCGCAGCTTCGCGGTGCCGCCGTTACCCGGCGCAATGTAGAGCTTGCCGGCGCGCGGTGATGCTGCGAGCTTGGCTGCCAAAGCATGCTCACGGCCGCCGCTGCCCAACAACAGGATGTCGATGGTTTGAGTGTCCGCCTTCAAGGGTGCCTCCTCTATGGATGAATGGCCCGCTCCGCGCGAGCCCTTTGCAAAGCAAATATACCCCTCGGCCGCCCGCTTCGGGCTGCAAAGGGGTATATCGCAATAACCAAATAGTCCCGATTACTTCCAGAATCGGTTGATGATCTGCTCGCGACCAGCGCCAACGCCAATGAACGTCACGCGGGTGTGTGCCAGATCCTCAATAAACGCCACGTAGTCCTGAGCCTCCTGCGGCAGCTCCTCAAAGCTGCGGCAACCGGTGATATCGCACTTCCAGCCAGGGAGCTCCTCGTAGATGGGCTTGACATGCTCAAAGCGCACCTGGTGTTCGGGGCACGCTCGTGTAACGCTCGCCATCGACGTCGTAGGCAACACGCACACCTTGATGGTGTCGAAGGCCGAAAGCACGTCCAGCTTGGTCACGGCGATGTCAGTGAGGCCGTTGACGCGCGAGGCATAGTTGGCGATAGGGCCGTCAAACCAGCCGCAACGACGACGGCGACCGGTGGTCACGCCGTACTCAGCATAGCCCTCCTCGGTCAGCGTGGCCCGGCCTCGACTCATAGGAAAGCTCGGTGGGCATGGGGCCCGAACCGACGCGGGTGATATAGGCCTTCATGCCGCCCAGCACGCGATCGACGTTCTTCATGCCGACGCCGGAGCCGGTGATGGCACCGCCGGCGGTGCAGTTGGAAGACGTCACGTACGGATAGGTGCCGTGGTCGATGTCGAGCAGCGTCGCCTGGGCGCCCTCAAACAGCAGGTTCTTGCCCTCATCGATCATGTTGTTGAGCAGCAGGCTCGTCTCGGTGATGTAGGGACGCAGGCGCTCGGCCATCGGCAGGTACTCGTCGCAAATCTGGTCCACGGTGTAGGTGGGCAGGTTGTAGATGAGCTCGAGCTCGGGGTTCACGCGGGCGAGAGCGGTCTCCAGCTTGTCGCGGAACAGTGCCTCGTCCAGCATGTCCTGCATGCGCAGGCCAATGCGCGCCATCTTGTCCTGATAGCACGGACCGATGCCGCGCTTGGTGGTACCGATGTTCTTCTTGCCGAGCTTCTGCTCAAAGGCGCCATCCAGATCGATGTGGTACGGCATGATGACATGCGCGTTGCCGCTAATCTTGAGGTTCTTGGTGGTGATGCCGTCGGCCTCGAACATGTCAATCTCCTCAAGGACAACCTTGGGGTTGACGACGCAGCCGTTACCGATCACCGACACGTGGTCGGAATACATGATGCCGGAGGGCACCTGGTGCAGGCCGTACTTCTTGCCGTTGACGACGATGGTGTGGCCGGCGTTATTACCTCCCGAGTAGCGCACGACGGCATCGAAGTCGCCGGCGACCAGGTCGCAAATCTTACCCTTGCCCTCATCGCCCCACTGGGCACCGACCAAAACGGTTGACGGCATGTTTACTCCCTTACATTCATGGACTGTCTACGCGCCACGCTGGCACGCAGAAGCACAAAAACATTCCCAGTATACCCGTGCAACGGGCGCCTGTCCTACTCCTCGGCATGTGCCCCATCAAGCTCATAGAACTTGGTGGATGCCGGCAGGAACATCAGGTCGACGTCGCCGATCGGGCCCGAACGGTTCTTGGCCACGACGATACGCGTAACGCCCTCGTCGGGTCGATCGTCGCGCGAGGCCTCGGCCTCGTCGGCGGAGCGGTCGAGGAACATGACGATATCGGCGTCCTGCTCGATGGAGCCCGATTCACGAAGGTCGGAAAGCTGCGGGCGCTTGCCGGTACGGGATTCGACCTGACGCGAGAGCTGCGACAGCGCGATGAGCGGGATCTTGAGCTCCACTTGGCCATGATCTTCAAGACCACGCGACATCTCCGAAACCTCGACGGTACGGCTCTCAGGCGGCGTCCCGGCGGAGGACTCACCAGCTGCAGGTAGTCCAGGATGATGATTGCCTTCTCCTTGTTATGGAGCATGCGGCGGCTCTTGGCGCGAATCTCGGTCACTGTGGTGCCGGGCGTATCGTCAATCAGAATATCGAGCTTGGACAAGGTCTGCGTGGCCTCGTTGATATTGGCCCACTGCTCGGGGCTAATGCGGCCCATGCGGAAGTCACTGATCGAGATCATGGCGTAGGCGCAAATCAGACGCTGGGCAATTTCTTTGCCCGACATCTCCAGCGAGAAGAAGCCGACGGTATAACCGGCAGCGGCAGCGCGAGCGCCAGATTCAGGGCGAACGACGTCTTACCCACAGCAGGGCGGGCGCCGATAATGATGAGCTGGCCCTCGCGGAAGCCCATGAGCATGCGGTCGAGTGACGGGGAAGCCCGTGGGCACGCCCGCAGCCTGACCACCGGCCTGACACACTTCCTCGGCCTCGTTATAGGCCTCAACCATAAACTCGGTCAGCGTCTTGTAGCTCGACTTGACCTCGCGTGCCGTGACCTTGAGCAGCTTGCTCTCGGCTGGCCCACGACCTCTTTGGTGTCGGTGGGGGCGTTATATGCCAGCGCGTTGATCTCGTTGGTGGCGCCGATCAGCTCGCGCAGCATCGAATCGCGACGAACGATGGCGGCATGGTGCTGCCAGTTCACGAGCGACAGAGTCTGACCCATCAGCTCCAAAATGTAGGCCTCGCCGCCCACGGCATCGAGCTTGTTGATGCTTCGCAGGTAATCGATCAGCGAGATGGAGTCGATGGGAATGCGGCTGTTGTACATATCGACCATCGCGGTGTAGATGGTCTTATGAATGGGCCGGTAGAAATCATCGGGCTGCAGCTCGACCTGGGCCTCTTCGACCACCTCGGGCGATAGCAGCATAGCGGCCAGTACATTGGCCTCTGCATCTTGGTTTTGGGGAAGACCCAACTTTGAGCCGCGGTCCTCGACCGTCAGCCCCGTCTCCCCTATCGTCATATGCCATGAGCATCCTCATTCATATCGCTTGCGAGCATCCATAGTATCAGCCACGGTCCCACAAACGCGCCGCGCGCCGCCAATCATCACCGAACCAAACGGATGAACGGTCCTGTATATAGGACTTCGACGCAACGTTCACCATGACACTCACTCAGCGCAAAAAAAAAGGGCGCCCCGGTTTCCCAGAGCGCCCTTTCTTAGAACAAGATTGTTGCGTTGCAGCAAATGCTACTCGGCAGCAGCCTCAGTCTCGACCTCGGCGGTCTCGGCCTCGGCGACCTCAGCGGTCTCCTCAGCCTCGGCAGCGAGCTCCTCGGCGGTAACGCCAACGAGAACGACAACCCGGCCTTGATCTCGCGGTACAGCGAGATGGCAACGGTGTGGGCACCGGCAACCTTGATGGGCTTACCGAGCTCGACGCGCTTGCGGTCGATGTCCATACCGAGCTGAGCCTTGATGGCGTCAGCGATCATAGCGGCGGTAACGGAGCCAAAGAGGATGCCCCTCGTCGCCGACCTTGACGTCAACGGTGACCGTCTTGCCCTCGAAGGCAGCCTTGGTCTCGTTGGCGGTAGCCAGACGGACGGCCTCGCGCTTGGCGATGTTGTTGCGACGCTCGTCAAGCTGCTTGAGGTTGCCCTTGGTGGCGGCAACAGCGAGCTTCTTGGGGAACAGGAAGTTCTCAGCGTAACCCCTGAGCGACCTCTACGACGTCACCCTCGCCGCCCTTGCCCTTGATCTCATCGAGAAGAATAACCTTCATGATGCGTCTCCCTTCTTAGCCGCGGTCGCGGTTGCCACGAGAGGAAACCACGGGACGGTGTACGGCAGGGAGAGCCATCTCGCGGGCGCGCTTGATGGCGTTGGCGATGTCATGCTGATGCTGCGTGCAAGCGCCAGTGACGCGACGAGGCTTGATCTTGCCTCGGTCGGTCATATACTTACGGAGAAGCTGAGTGTCCTTATAGTCGATGAACTCAGTGTTCTCCCTTTGCAGAACTGGCAGTACTTACGACGCGGCTGACGCAGCAAAAAAATCATTAGCCATGTCAAAATACCTTTCGTTTGGCAACTTCGGCGAACCCCAGCCGCCTCTCACTTCAAAAATAGGTGAACAGCCCTTAAAACGGATGTCCTCATCGTAGACGTCGACCGCGGGCGGCGAAGCCACCGGTGCGGCAGGACGCGGTGCGGGCGCTGCTGCGGGGCGTAACCGCCCTGATCGTAGCCACCCCCCCGCCACCGCGGGAGCTCATAAACTCGATCTCATCGACGATGACTCAAGCTTGCTCCGGCGCTGGCCGTCGCGCTCCCAAGAGCTGGGGCGCAGCTTGCCCCTCGATCGCGACCTTGTTTCCCTTGCCGGAAACGGCTCACGGCCTCGGCGCGCGTGCCGAACATAGTGCAGTCGACAAAGTTGGGATAGTCCTCCCACTCGCCAGTCTGCGGGTTGCGGCGACGATCGTTCACGGCGACGCCAAAGGACAGAACCCGGTTCCGCCGGCTGTGGCGCGCAGCTCGGGATCACGCGTGAGGTTACCGGTGATGTTCACTGATTGATGCTCATAACTCACTACTTCCTCTTGGGGCACAAGCCCAGTCCAAAACGACAGTCTTACTCCTGGTCGTCGCGACGGACGATCATGTGGCGGACCACGGCGTCGGTGATGCGCAGGACGCGATCAAGCTCGGCGATCTGGGTAGGATCTGCGTGGAAGTTGATGAGGGTGTAGTCACCATCGGTGAGGTCGTTGATCTCGTAGGCGAGCTTGCGCTTGCCCCACTCGTCAACGGAGTCGACCTTGCCAGCGCCCTCAGCGATCGTGGTATCGATACGCTTCATAACAGCGAGACGAGTCTCGGGGTCGAGCGACGGGTCAACAAAGAACAGCAGTTCATAAGCCTTCATATTGTCACCTCCTCTCTGGGCAAATGTGGCTTCAGGTCGTGAAGGTGCGCCTGAAGCAGGAAAAAAGACTTTGGTAATAATATCTTTCAACCTCCCAAAGCTGCAAGAATGTGCAGCTACAACCTCATGACCTCCACATATGTCCATACTCACACGGCACTTCATGCGTCTTCCAACCAAATGCTGACCAAATGCTTGACAGATCTGTGGACAAGATACGGCGCTGCGGGGACAAAACCAAATCGAACCGCAGGTCAGCTTAAGTGCAAGGCTGTGGTCGCGAAATGCATACCAGTGGCTCACAACACCGTTCAAAGATTTTTAAAATTGCTGACACGTCGTCTATAAATACCTATTTTGAACAATTTGCTGCATGCAGCCATGTTGGTCAGAGCCCGTTTTTGGCCTTCTAGATCCCGCCACGAAGCCAAGCGTTTCAAAAAATGCCAACTTTTCTGTTTGCACTTTGCGATTCCTCGTGTATACTGACTTCGCATTAACGGAGAGTTGTCCGAGTGGCTGAAGGAGCACGCATTGGAAATCGTAGGCGTCAAAAAGCGTCTCCGTGGTTCAAATCCCTGACTCTCCGCCAGCTAATTCCAAAGCAGGCCTTGAGCCTGCTTTGCTTTTACCCCACGCGGAGGGGTGGCAGAGTGGTTGAATGCGGCGGTCTCGAAAACCGTTTCACCGGTATAAGCTCACGAGGGTTCGAATCCCTCCTCCTCCGCCATTTTAGCTGAGAAAGCTCCCAGCAACGGGGAGCTTTTTGTTATCGGATCCCCTCTCGGCCGCACATCCCACCAAACATGTACATCACCCTCCAAAAACGACATTTTCTGACATCTTTGAGGCTAATGTACATGTTTTGGACCCCCGCATTCCAACAACGCCACGCCCGCGCCCAGTCCCGACCGTTTGCCGAGCGAGACCCGCCAACCATGTACTATGTACGGGCATTGTCTAAACTCGCAACTCAAAGGACCCATCTTGCCCGTCGTCGCCGCTATAACCGTTACCTCATGCCTCGGATGCCATGGTCGCTATCCATTTGGCTCGAGATGTTCGCCGTTGTCGCGGCATCGATCTCAAAAAAAGTGTGCTGGTTGCGCGCGAGCACAAGCTCGACCTCGTGGGCGCGTCGCACTCGCCGTGGTCTGCGGTCTGGGCGGCGGTCTTTTACGCGACATGACGCTGCAGGTGGGCAACGTCTACATCCTCAACCAGCCGATGGCACTCCTGCTTTCCATCGCCACGGCGGCCATCATCCCCATCTTCCCGGCAATCGTCGATAAGCCTGAAGGAAACTCATCCCATTGCTCGACATCATCTCGGTCGGCATCTACGCCGCCACCGGGCGGACAAGGCACTGGTTTATGGCTTTGCGCCGGCCGTATGCATCATGATGGGCTTCTTCACCGCGGTGGGTGGCGGCATGTTGCGCGACGGCTTTATGGGCGTGGTCCCGTGCATTTTCAACGCACTAACTTTTTATGCCATCGCGGCTATCGCCGGATCGGCAAGCTATGTAAGCCTCGTCATGAGTGGCTTGGTCAGCAATGTCGCTGCGCTAGTCGTATGCGTTGCGGTGACCATGGGCCTGCGCTGGCTCTCGCTGCGCTTTTGACAGCAAAAGCCCCACCGAGGAAGACATCGCGCGCTTCTTGCATCGCAAAAAAGTAGACAGCGCGGCACGACCCTTCGAAATGCAACCGAGAGGTTCTTTTAGAGCGCCCGCGCGTTGGGTACCCTGTTAGATACATGTCGAGTATCTAACGAAGGGATTCATTATGCCTTGCAACCTAGAACCGTCGTCCCCTGGCGCCGTAAAGCGCAGGCCCGCACCGCCCTCCTATTCGCACTGATAGCGCTTGCGCTGACCGCGCTTCCCACAACGTCGTTCGCCGGCACAGACACCGCCGGCAACGTGCTCGCAACCGAAGTTGACTCAAATCCGTCTGGCGTCGAAGGCGACCTGTACTGGGCCGGCCAAAGCCTTAACCTAGACGACGCTTCCATCGGCCGCGATATTATCGCGGCAGGCGAGAGCCTGTCGATTCGCGACTGCACCGTAGGCGGCGCCGTTCGCCTGGCGGCGCGCACCATCGATATCTCCAAAACCGCAATCGATGGCAGCGTGACGGTAGCCGGTCAGCATGTCGTGCTCAACACTGGTAGCACCGCCAACTGTTTTTACGCAATGGGCGAGACGGTTGCCCTGCGCGGCTCTGCCAAGTCGGCAGCGCTCGCAGGCGACACCGTGACAATCGATGGCACCGTCGACGGCGATGTCGAGGTTTGGGCCGATAAGCTCGTCTTGGGCAAGAATGCCCGCATTACCGGCACCGTGAACGCACACCCCGAGGACCCCGAGCGCGCCGCAGGAGCCGAGGTCGGCGCGCTCAAGATCGACCGCACCGAGAACGAAGATACTTCCACCATTAACGATGTCATCGGCGGCATCGTCGCCGCGGCGCTCTCGACCTGCTTTTGTCGCTCTGCTGCTCGAGCTCGTCTTTCCGCGAGCGACCGCCAGCGCCCGCCGGAATGCTCCACCAGCACCCCACGCCCCTGTGGGTGAGCGGTCTTCTGGGCACGATCGCTATCGTCCCCCGCCGTCCTACTGCTGATTATCTCCATCGCTGGCCTGTCGCTTGCCGGAGCCCTCTTGTGCGGCGTTATCGGCATCGCGCTGGTCTCCACCGCTTTTGCGGGCTGCGCAATCGCCCGCATGGCCGGACATAACCAGAACCGCTACGCCATGGCAGCCGTCGGCGGTATCGCCGCAGGTGCCCTCACGGGGACTTCCCCTCATCGGCGACTTCATCAGCGGCGTGGCCTTTGTCTTTATGCTCGGCTACGTTATCCAAATCATCTGGCGCAACGCTCGCCTCAAGCCACCTTAGGCCCCAACACGCGGGCCTTCCTCCCCCTGGCCGCCAGCCACCACAAAAGGGCGGGCATATTTATGGTGCTGCAAAGCAACCTGACCCCAG